>Ga0194132_10000002_pt1 | contig 417744 bp, 397 predicted proteins | sample TA2KigOf80mmetaG_FD_148612 | JGI IMG/M metagenome (GOLD analysis project Ga0194132, IMG submission 148612) | Freshwater microbial communities from Lake Tanganyika, Tanzania - TA2015054 Kigoma Offshore 80m | ecosystem: Environmental > Aquatic > Freshwater > Lake | place: Tanzania: Lake...
GCTGGTGCGGGAAATTTCCCGGGTCAGAGGCAAGCCGATCCTAAACGTCATCGGTGGCGTACACGTATCGGCTATTCCCGCCGACACCCTGCGCGAGTTTTCCCATTTCGACATTGGTGCCGTCGGTGAAGGCGAGAACACGCTATTGGAACTCGTTCGATGGCATGACGGACGCATGCCGGGTTCCTGCCTGCGCGATATTCCCGGCCTGGTTTTTCGGGACCCGGAACGTGGCGATGAACCGATCGTCACCGCTCCGCGTCAGAATATCCGCGACCAGACCCAGCTGCCGATGCCCGCGTGGGACCTCCTGCCGCCGTCGCCGGAATATCTGATCATGACGGCGCGCGGCTGCCCCTTCGCCTGCAACTTTTGCATGAATCCCAATGGGCAGATCGTGCGCAAACGCGACGTAGCCCAGGTAATCGCAGAATTGAAGTGGGTTACAGAGGAGCGTGGCGGTGAGCATGTCGTGATCTGCGACGAGATCATGACGATCGACAAGAAGCGTGCGCACCAGCTGCTGGATGGGATGATTGGGCTGGGATTCGGCACGAAATACCACTTCAAGGCCGAGACGCACGTCAGCTGCGTCGATGAAGACTTGATGGAGAAGCTGGCAAAAGCCGGCGTCACAGTGCTTGGCATGGGCATCGAGACGGGTGACCCCGAGACGTTGCGCGCGATGGGCAAGCAGACCAACCTCGACAAGATACGCCGGGCCGTCGCCATCGCTAGGAAGTCCGGCGTAGGCGTCCTGAGCTTTTTCATCCTCGGTCATCCGAACGAGACGCTGCGCTCGGCATGGAACAGCGTTCGTTTCGCGGTACGGATCAATCCGTCGATCCCGGTCTTCGGCATCATGGTGCCGTATCCAGGTACGGCAGTCTGGAAGTGGGCAAAGCGGGGCGAGAAAGGTTATCGCCTGAAGGCGCGCGACTGGAACGACTACAACAAACAGATCGGCCATGCCGTAGAGCTTGAACACCTGAGCCGCCGACAGCTGGAATTGCTGCAGTTCGTCGGCTATTTGTGCGTGTACGTGCTGAACGGTCGCCTGCGTGACCTGATGCGCTTCCTGTGGACCTATCGGGGTCCGGGTATCGCTTTGATCCGGAAAATCCTCGTAGGCAAGACGGCGCGCCAACCATCGAAAACGCTACGCGAAAGGCTGGAGTTCGCAGCGCTGGAAGGCGTCTCCCCGCCCGCACAGGAGCGGGACCGCGTCGTAGAGCCGTTGCGCGGCCGGGCGCCCGGCGCATTACCCGTAGCGCAACCGGTCCCGCTGGCCCCTCAGTGACTTCGCGTCCAGACGCAGTCGCCGTAGTCGAAGTGGTCGTCGACGTACTCACGCAGCGGCGCGGGTAGCGCGTCATAGGCCAGGTCCCGGCGACCGATCACCAGGGGCACCTGTTGCCGCTCGAGCGCCGCTACGAAAGCCTCACCGAAGGGCTCTTCTCCCGAATCGATTCGTATAGCGGTCCCAAGATCGGCCCGGGCCGCCCAGTAGTACTGCAGATCGGCGTTGAACATGTACCCGCCGCAGCTGGTCCACAGCACCCCGAGCGGCATGTCGCGACTGGTCGTTGCGACTACGTATTCCGTGAGCGCGCGTTGCGCTATCTGGTTCGGGTGGGGTGAAAACGGCGTACGCGCGATGGCCATGGCCAACAGGAAGGCACCGCCGGCGAACCCGAGCAGCGACCAGGCCGCCTTTCGGGAACGGTCGCACAGGGCATGGATGCCAGCGCCGGCCACGACCGCGAGCAGCGGCAGACTGGCGAGCCAATGCTGCGGATAGAAGTCATTCACGGGCCAGAGCAGTGTCAGCGGCACGGCAACGAACAAGAGCAGCGAGCGCGCTGGTTGCCGCGTCTGCAGGAAGGACGCGATTCCCAGCGCGACTGCCAGGAAAAACGGCGCCTGCCGCGTCAGGAGAAACGTGAAGTTGCGGACGGCGACTTCCGTGTCGCGCTCGATGGAGAGCGCGGCCAGATTCCACAGCGTCGTGTAGTGCAGGAATGCTCCCGCGGCACCGTCCTTTGCGAACCACGCGATCGCACCGAGCACCGGCAGGACGCCGCCTGCGAAAAGCAGCAGGAGCTCGCGACCAGCCCGCCGCGCATCGAAGCCGTGCCACCGCCTGCCTGTGAGGTACCAGAGACCGACGAGCGCGGGGCCGAGCAGCGCTTTCGGGTTGGCTATCGCGGCGAGCCCGAAAAGCACACCGGCCGCGAAGGGCGCGAGAGGCAGTGGCCTGGACAGGTGTCGGCACAGCACCAGCAGCCCGGCGACCCAGCAGGCGTTCTGCAGCGTATCCGGGCGAATCTCGGTGCCTGGATCCTGGAAGTAGTAAGCCAGCAACAGCGCAGTGACCGACAGCCACGCCGCCCGCGCGCTGCCGAGCACCTCACGCGCCAGAGCCCAGGTGAATGCAGCGATGAGGAGCGCGAAAAACGCGCTGACCGCCCGCAGGCCGATCATGAGATCGATGCCGGGCGCAGCGCCCGTCAGCCGCATGAGCGCTGCATTCAGCAGCGTGGCCAGCGGCCCGTGGTGATCCCAGAAGTCGCGGTAGAGTACCTCCCCTTGCGCGACCTGCCAGGCGAGATGCGTGTGTTGCAGTTCGTCCGAGTCGAACTGGTCGAAGAGGACACGGGCGGCCATGAGCACCGCGCTGCCAAGCAGGCAGGCAGCGATGGCGCCGTGCAGGATACGGTCCCGGTCAAATGCAGATCGCATGCGCGGATAGTAACCGGGATGAGAATTCGGTTATCGTCCCGGCTCCATCGCCGACAGTCGGAACAGCAGGCCCGTGACCAGCAGCAACGCCACGCCGCTCTCCCTCCCCACCCGCCTCGGCTACGGCGTTGGCCAGGTCGGCGGGCAGATCCTCCGCGACACGCCCTCGCTCATCCTGCCGCTCTACATGACGACCGTGCTCGGCATGGAGCCGGCGCTCGCGGGGCTGTCGATCATGATCGCGAAGATCTGGGTCGTGCTGGCCGATCCGGTTGCCGGGGTGGTGTCCGATCGCTCACGTTCGCCGATGGGCCGCCGCCGGCCGTTCATCCTCGCCGGCGGGCTGATCGCCGCGCTCTGCTTCGTGCTGCTGTTCCTGCCACCGGCCGGCACGAGCGACTGGCTGCTGTTCGCGTACATGACCGCGGTCTACGTCGTCCTGAACACCGGCTACTCGCTCTTCTCCGTGCCCTACCTCAGCATGGCATCGGAGATGTCGGACGACCCGAACGAACGCACGACGTTGCTGTCCTTTCGCAATGCCTGTCTCGCGCTCGGGCTCATTCTCGGCGGCGCGGCCGCGCCCAAGATCGTCGGCTACTTCGCGCAGGCCGACGGCGGCTCCGCGGCCGAAGGCTACCGCGTCATGGGTTACGTGATGGGCGCGGTGATCGCAGCAGCCACCCTGTGGGTCTTCTTCGGCACGGCGCGGACGAAGCTGCGCGACATTTCGGAAGCGACGCTGCCGCTGCGCGAACAACTGCGCATCGCCTGGGCCAACAAGCCGTTCGTCGTGCTGATCGCCGCCAACATCGTGCAGTACGTGAGCGCGGGCATCGGCTACGCGGGCGGGTTCTTCTTCTTTGCCTACGCGATGGATCTGGGGCTCGGCGCCTTCGACGTGATCCCGGTGTGGATCATCATCATCTCGGTGGCGTCGATCGCGGCGATGCCGCTGCTGGTCTGGGCGTCGACGAGGTTCGGCAAGATGCCGGTCTACAAGTGGTGCCTCGTGCTCTACGCCATCAGCATCCAGGCCTACTTCCTGGCGGATGCCGATTCCCTGTGGATCGTGTGGCTGGTCGCTGTCACCATCGGCCTCTTCAATGGTGGCTTCATCCTGATGTCGTTCTCGGTGCTGACCGACACGATCGCCTACGACCGCGAGCGCTCTGGCGTGAGCCGCGAAGGTGCGCTGTCGGCGGTTTATTCGGCCGTCGACAAGGTCGGCAACGCGCTCGGCTCGGCCGTGTTCCTCGGGATCCTGTCGCTCATCGGCTTCGTGAAAACGAGCGACGGCAGCCTCGCTCCGCAATCCGCCGACGTCATCCAGGGCATCTGGCTCGCCTACGTCGTGCTGCCGCCGGTGCTGCACGTAAGCAGCATCTTCATCCTCAACCGCTATCGACCATAGGTGCCGGGTCGCAGCTTCGCAGTTTCCGGCTGAACTGGCCACTTTCGCAGGTCGCGGGATACCACCGACCGGCCTACTCTCGTTCTCCCAGCTGCGAACCTGCTATTACCGATGCCGCGCCCTCTTCGAGTCCACGTACCCGGCGGGTTCTATCACGTCACTCTGCGGGGGAATCACCGCCAGGCGATCTTCTTCTCACTCCGGGATCGAAACCTGCTCGACGACATCGTGGCCCAGACGATCTCACACCACGGCGCACGAGTTCACGCCTACTGCTGGATGACCAACCACCTGCACTTGCTGATTCAAGTCGCGGAAATGCCGCTCAGCCGCCTGATCCTGAGGATCGCCAGCCGCTACGCGCGCACAGTCCAGGCGGTGATGAAGACCACCGGTCACCTGTTCGAGCGCCGCTACCATGCAGTGCTGGTTGATGCGGACAACTACCTGCTGGAGCTGATCCGGTACATCCACCTCAATCCGGTTCGCGGCGGCCTGGTGGCGGATCCGGGGGAGTACCCATGGAGCAGCCATCGCGTGTACATCGCCGCATCGCAAGCTCCGTGGGTCACAACGGAGTTCGCACTCGCGCTGTTCAGCGCCGAGCGCGGCCGGGCAGTCAGCGCTTACCAGGAATTCCTCGCGAGCAGCGAGGAAATCCGCTGGGGATCGGGGCGGCTGGAGCCGAACTCGAACGATGCGCGAGTCCTCGGCGATGACGCGTTTCTGGCCCGGGTGCGGGAGAAAGACTGGCGGCCGCCGGACAAGCGGTCGCTCGAAGACCTGATTGGCGAGGCTAACGGACGTTTCGGTGTCGTGCCCTGGTCAAGCCAGTCACGCCGACGAACACGAGCCTGTGCCTGGATCGCCAATCAAGCGGTGGCCGGGTCTATTGCAAGTGTTTGTGCGGTAGCGCGACGCCTGGGTCGGAGCGAAGCGGCGATCAGGCGGGCGATGCTGCGATATCCGCCGGAGGCCGACTGAAAGCTGCGAAGCTGCGACCCGGCACCCGCAGGGCGTTACCATGGCGGCATGACCGTCCTCGCTGCTCTGGTCCTGACCTCCGTCGCGCCGCTGGCCGCACCGCAGGCCGAGGCAGCCCCGGCGCCGACGATCGACGAGATCCTGGTCATCACCCGCGAGCCGCGCTATGTGGCCCGGACTCAGCGTGACCGCATAGGCCGCATCTGGGCACCGGTGTTCCTGAACGGCAAGGGACCCTTCAGGCTTGTCCTCGACACGGGGGCGAACCGCTCGGCCGTGATCCAGAGCGTAGTCGATGTGCTAGGCGAGGAAGTGCTGACCGACAAGACGGCCCGCCTGCGCGGCGTGACCGGCACATCGATGGTCCCGCTGATCCAGGTCAACCGGATGAGTGTCGGCGATCTCATCCTCGAGCCTGCGCAGCTGCCAATCGTGCTGGATGTCTTTGGCGGAGCAGACGGCGTACTCGGCAACGAGGGTCTGCTCGACAAGCGCATCCACATCGATTTCAAGTACGACCGCATCACCGTACGCCGGTCGCGACGGGAACCCGCGGGACCCGGCTTCCGCGCGACACCGATCCGCATGATGCGGGAGAACCTGCTGGCCATCGACATCCGTATCGGCAGGGTCCTCACGCGGGCGATCATCGACACCGGTGCACCCGACTCGCTCGGCAATCTCGCGTTGTTGCGGGCACTCAAGCGGGATGCACGCGAAAACCAGAGCACCGAAATCATCGGCGTCACACTGGACGTCGAGCCAGGCATGCGCGTGCCGATGCCCGTCATGCGTGTCGAGGGCGTGGATATCCGCAACGCGGTGCTTACGTTCGGCGATGTGGATATCTTCCGGTACTGGCGGATGACGGACGAGCCCGTGCTCATGCTTGGCATGGACGTGCTCGGCGTGCTCGACGAAATCGTCATCGACTACATGACCCGCGAGCTGCACCTGAAGACAGGGTAACCCCTGGTGCCGGGTCGCAGCTTCGCAGCTTTTCACTAGAAAGCTGCGAAGCTGCGACCCGGCACCGCTGGCGGTGCCGGAAACGGCCCGCGCACACGCTCGAACGCTGCCCCAATGGCGAGCAGCCGCCGGTCGCTGCCGAGCGGGCCGTCGAAACTGATGCCCACCGGGAGTCCGTCCGTGGTGAGCCCGGCGGGGACGGTGAGGCTCGGTATGCCCGAGGCGCTCTGGTACACGGTGTTGTGGATCAGGTAGCCAAAACCAAGCTTGACCGGTTCGCCATTGATCATGACGTCGGCCACGTCGTGCGGGACTGCAAGCGCCGGGAACGGCGTCGTCGGGAAGATCAGGGCATCGAGGCGATTGTCGGCGAAGTACGCCGCCAGCATCGCCTGCAGCCGCGGGCGGTGCACGTCGAGCGCTTCGCGCCAGGCGCGCTCCAGTTTCGGAAGATCTGACGCCGGCGGATTGAAGCGCTCGCGCACTGCCGATGATGCAATCGCCGCGACGATCTCCTCGATCGTGATCGCGGGCTTGCGTCCCGCGAGCAGCTTCGGCGTCAGCGCGACGACCTCGTACGCCGAAAGCGGCCAGGCAACCCGCGTCGCGAGCGCGTGCATGCCAGGCAGATCTACCGCGACGATCTCTGCACCCGCGTCGCGCAGCATCCGCACCGCTTCCTCCATCACGCGCTCGGTGCGCCGATCGAGCACGCGGTGGTACTCACCTCCAGGGCGGCCGAGCCGCAGACCGCGGAGTGACACGGCCCGGGGCTCATCCACCGGCTCGCCCGCGATCACGGCGTCGAGCAGCGCGAGATCGGCGATGTCGGGCGTCATACCGCCTACCGAATCACGCGTCGGCGTGCCAGGAAACGTGCCGCCATACGGGTAGCGCCCGAAGCTCGGCCGAAGCCCTACGATGCCGTTCATCGCGCAGGGCCCGCGGACAGAACCATTCGTGTCCGTGCCGAGTGCCGCGGGCACGAGTCGCGCTGCCACCGCAACCGCGGAGCCACCGCTGCTGCCGCCGGCCACGACATCCGCGCGCCAGGGATTCAGGACGTATCCGAAGTGATCGTTCTGGCTCGTGCCGCCAACGGCGAGCTCGTGCAGGTTCGATTTCCCAGCGACGATTGCACCCGCGTCGAGCAAACGCTGGACGACAGGCGCGTTCGCGGGCGGGTGAATTCCAGCAAGCCCCGGCGTACCGGCTGTCGTCGCATAACCGAGCACGTCGATGTTGTCCTTGATGAGTACCGGCACGCCGTGCAGCGGTCCGAGTGCGGCACCAGAGGCGCGCTTCTGGTCGGCCTCGCGCGCTGCGGCGAGCACAAAGTCGGCGTCCTGCGCAATCAGCGTGTTGAGGCGACGCCCTGAAGCGCAGCGTTGAAGCATTTCGTCGGCGACGGTCTCGGCGGTGAGTTCACCGTGTGCGATGGCGGCAGCGAGTGCAATTAGGGTGAAGTTTTCCATGGTTCCTGGTGCCGGGTCGCAGCTTCGCAGCTTTTCACCAGAAAGCTGCGAAGCTGCGACCCGGCACCGCTCACTTCACGCCGTGCATCAACCGCTGGATGACCGGCGCGATGAGGAACAGGAGCACGCCGGGAATCACCAGCGCCCAGAAGCCGAAGGTGTAGCCGGCCAGCGCACTCGCGGTCGTCATGCCCCCGGCGCCGGATACCTCGCCAGCGAAGATGCCGGACAGGTTGTTGCCGATGCCGATCGAGAGGAACCAGCCGCCCATACCGAAGCCGACGAGTCGCACCGGCGCGAGCTTGGTCACCATCGACAGGCCGATCGGCGAGAGGCAGAGTTCGCCGACCGACTGGATCACGTACACCATGAACAGCGTCCAGAACGGGATCAGCCCGGCGTCGCTGACCAGGCTCGACAGGGCGAACATCAGCAGCAGGAAGGCCAGGCCGTTGATGATCAGGCCGAGTCCGAACTTGCGCGGGATCGACGGGTTCGCGCCGCGCCCGGCCAGCCACACCCAGACCCACGCGAGCACCGGCGCGATGGTGATGATGGCGAGCGAGTTGACGCTCTGGAACCAGGCAACGGGGAACGTCCAGTCGCCGAACGAACGGTCGACGATCTGCTCGGCGAGGAAGTTGAACGAACTGCCCGCCTGCTCGAAGAAGATCCAGAACAATATGTTGAAAGCGAAGATGATCAGCATCGCGATCACCTTGTCGCGGGCCTCCGCGCCATTGCGGATACCCTCGACCAGAAGGACAGCGACGAGGCCGAGGAACATGACGCTCAGGATGCCCTGCAGCGTGGTCGCCCCGAGCGCGAGCAACGCATAGAAGACCGGGATCACCAGCGCCGCGCCGATAAACACCTTCACGATGCGGTCCCAGCCCTCGCCGCCGTCGGGCGGCTCGCCCACGCCCAGCAGCTGCTCGCGGCCGAGCCAGAACCAGACGAGCGAAATCAGCATGCCGATGCCCGAGGCAATGAACACCACCTGGTAGGACGGCACACCGTCGCTGCCGAACACCTGGCGTGCGAAATAGTCGGTGATCAGCGGCGACACCATCGCGCCGAGATTGATGCCCATGTAGAAAATGGTGAAGCCCGAGTCGCGACGCTCGTCGCCGGCCGCGTACACCTTGCCGACCAGCGTCGAGATGATCGGCTTGAACATGCCGTTGCCGACGATGATCGTGGCGAGCCCGAGCTTGAAGATCTCCTGGTTCGGAATCGAGATCAGGAACAGGCCAAAGGCCATGATCACTGCGCCGATCAGGATCGAGCGCTGGTAGCCGACGTACTTGTCGGCGACGTAGCCGCCGAAGATGGCGCCCGCGTAGACGAGCGCAAGATATGAACCGTAGATCAGGTTCGCGGGCTGCTGGCCTGACGAGTCGCCGTCGTAGAACTGCGCGACGACATAGAGCACCAGCGCCCAGCGGATGCCGTAGAACGCGAACCGCTCCCAGAACTCCGCCATGAACAACATCCACAGCGGGCGCGGATGACCCAGCATCTGGGAGTACGCAGGCGGGGCGACCGGGTCGGACATCGGGGTGGCTCCTGGCAGGTCTGGATAGTCTAGGTGCCGGGTCGCAGCTTCGCAGCTTTTTCGAAAAGCTGCGAAGCTGCGACCCGGCACCTATCTTCACGCGACGCCTCGCGTTGCGTATCGGCGACCCGGTCGCATCACGTACGATTGCCTTGAATCGGTACCAGGTACGTATCCGGATACGAACCTGGTACCTTTTCAGGTCAGGGCTGCGACTAGCGCGGCGTGCAGGCGCGGATTGCAACCGAGCACGGTGCCGCCGCGCAGCTCGAGCGGGCCGCCACGGGTGTCGCTGACGACACCGCCGGCCTCGCGGACGAGCAACGCACCAGCGGCGATGTCCCAGATCGACACGCTTTGCTCCCAGTAGGCGTCGTACCGTCCGCAGGCAACCCAGGCGAGATCGACGGCGCCGGCTCCGAGCCGGCGTATGCCGGCCACGCGCGGCATGAGGCGCTCCATCTCGCGCGTAAAGCACTCCGCCCTGGGCTTACCCTGGAAGGGAATGCCGACGCCGAGTACTGCATCGGCGAGCTCGGTGCGCTCCGACACGCGAATCGGCCGGCCGTTGAGCCAGGCCCCAGCGCCGCGCTCTGCATGGAACATCTCGCCCTGCAGCGGCACCCAGGTGACGGCCGCCACGAGCTCACCGTCTTTCTCGAGGGCGATGTTTACGGCGAAGATCGGGATACCGGAGAGGAAGTTCGTCGTGCCATCGAGCGGATCCACCAGCCAGGTCGCGGTCGGGTCGCGCCCGACCTGCAAGCCGCCCTCCTCGCCAAGGAAGCCGTAGTCGGGGAAGTCTGCCGCGAGGTGCTCGCGCACCGTCCGCTCGGCGCGCAGATCGGCTTCCGAGAAAAAATCAGAGCGCGTCTTGCGTCGAACGTCGAGCGCGGCCAGGCGTGTGAAGTCCTCAGCGAGGCCATCGCCTGCGGCACGCGCTGCCGCCTGCATTCGCTGCATCAGGGGAGAAATACCGTGCACAGCGCATATTACCGTGGCGACCCGGCGGATCGATACCGCCGCCGGATCGCCGTTCAGTAACCGCTCCGCCTCAGAACTCCACCTGCACGCCAGCGAGCATGTTCCAGGAGTACGCCTCGTTCTCCGCCACCCGCGACTTGTCGCCGCTGAAGTAGCGCAGCGGTTCGTCGGTGATGTTCTGGAACTGCAGGAAGCCGCTCAGGTAGTCGGTGAACTGGTAGCTCGCCTTGAAGTCGAGCTGCCCGTGCGTGTCGACGTACAGGTCGGTATCGGAGTCCTCGCCGACGGTGTCCAGGTACTCGCTGCGATAGGCGTAGGCCAGACGCAGCTCGAGGCCGGCCTTCTCGTAGAACAACGCCGCGTTGCTGACATGCTCCGATTGCAGGAAGAACGGCAGCTTGTCGTCGCGGTCGAAGACCGTGGCCTCGGCGTCCGAGTACGTGTAGCTCAGCCCCACGCCGAGCCCGTCGAACGGGCTTGGCAGGTTGCGGAACTGGTGCTGCACGCTCAGCTCGATGCCGAAAATCTCGCCTTCTTCCGCGTTCTGCGGCTGTTCCAACTCGAGCTCCGTGTAGAAGCGACCCTCAAAATCGACGTCCTCGAGTTCCTGCAATCGCAGGAAGATCGGATCGTCGATGTCCTTGTAGAAGAAGCCGGCCGCGACCACGCCGCCCGAGTCCGTATACCACTCGATGCTCAGGTCGTAATTGGCAGACTCGGTGGCCTCGAGATCCGAATTGCCGGCCTCGATGCTGCCCTCGAATTCGTCGGGGTCGTCCTCCTCGATCTCGAACAGCCGGTAGGGCGCGTTCAGCTCGTACGATGGCCGGCCCAGCGTATTGGTCCACGCGGCTCGAATCAGCAGGTTCTCGCGCAGCGCGTAGCGCACCTGTATGCCAGGCAGCCAGTCGGTGTAGCTCTTGTCGTCGCTCATCGCCGTGACCTCGGGATCCTCGCCGTCGACGAACTGGATGTCGAAGGCTTCGTAATCCACTTCGGTGCGCTCGACGCGGACACCGCCGACGATGGTCGCCTTGCCGATGTCGATCGATGCCATGCCGTACGCGGCATACACTTTCTCGTCGATCTCGAAGTCGACGCCGAAAGACTCGGCGATGGTGCTATCGCTGTCTTCCTCGAACATTTCGCTATTGGCGTTGAAGAACTGGTTCATCAGGTCGATGCTGATCTGCGGACCGAATGGATAGCCACCCTCACTGCTGTAGAAGTCGCTGCGGCCTTCGCGATCCACGTCGGCGAGCGTCAGGTCGTCGGCGTAGCCGTCGTAGACCACAAGGTCCTGGTCGCTGCTCTTCTCGCGATTGACCACCTTGCCGCCGAACTTGACGAAGCCGGAACGTTCGGCCATCTGGAAGCTGCGCTTGAAATCGAGTTGCCCGATGAGCAGGTCCTCCTCGACGACCTGCCCGCCGACGGCCGCTTCCTCGAAGAAGAACAGCGACGAATCGTAGGCCTCGTCGGGTGCGGTCACACGGAACAGCCGGCGCGAGGTGTCGTAAGACATCGGCAGCGTGTCACCGCCTTCGCCTCCGTCGTACTGAAACACGAATTCGCGGTCGAACGGCGTGTCCTGCTCGGTTGCACCGAGCGTGATCGCCGGTGTGATGGCCCAGTCGCCCGTGCGGAACTCGCCGCCCAGCGTCGAGCTCAGGATCTTCTGGATCTCGACGCGGCGGGAGTTGATCCGCTGCGCCTCGCCCTCGGAGAACGTGCCCGAGGTCGGCGTCTGGTCGCTCAGGTCCCCGCCGCGGTAGTCGAACACCAGCTCCGGCTGGATCTCGGTGTCGCGATATTCGTTGTAGAGGTTCCGCCAGTACAGCTGGATGTCGTCAGTGGGACGGAACTCCAGATTCGCCACGATACCGGAGCGCTTGCGTTCGATGTTGTAGTCACGCAGCACGAATTCATCCGGGACCAGGAAATCGCCCTCCTCTTCCCAGGGGTCGCCGCCCTGCAGGTTCTCCGAGCCGAAATCCCGTTGCAGGTAGCTGGCCGAAAGCACTACACCCCAGCGGTCGTCGGGACCGAACACCTTGGTGAACGCCACGGCACCGCCGTAGGGCACCTTCTCGTTCAGGTCGTAGTAACCGAGCTCGGCGTTGGCGGAAAAGGACTGGCCGTCCGGGTCGTCGAACGCGCTCGGCGTGACGAGGTTGACAGTGGCACCGATGGAGTTCCCGTCGAGATCCGGCGTCACCGCTTTGATGACCTCGAGCTTCGCCAGCAGGTTCGACGGCACCGTGTCGAGCGCGATCCGGCGGACGTCCTCGGGCGAACCGAGAATCGCGCCGTCGAGCGTCACGTTGTTCAGCGTCGCATCGATGCCACGGACCGTGACATAGCGGCCTTCGCCCTGGTCGGTCGTGACCGACACCCCGGGCAGCCGCGCAAGGGCTTCGCCTGCGTTTTGGTCGGGCAGTTTGCCCGCCTCGTCGGCGCTGACAGAGTCCTTGATCACGCTCGATGATTTCTTGTCCTGCAGGGACTGAGCCTGCTGCAGGCGGTAACCGACGACTTGGATTTCGGCGACCGACGACAGCACGAGCGTCTGCTCCGAGACACCTTCGTTGCCAACGGTGACTTGCGCCTGTGCGCCGCCGAATCCGACGTAACCGGCCTCGATCGTGTAGGTGCCCGCCGGCACGTCGACGATGCGGAACTCGCCGGCGCGGTCGGCCTGCACCGTGCGGTTGAGTTCGCGAATCACGACGGTTGCATTCGGCAGGGCACGGCCCGAGGCCTCGTCACGCACCTGGCCCTGGATCTCGCCCGCCAGCACGGCGCCGCCGGATGACGCGGCCAGCAGTGCGACGGATGAAAGTACCCCTCTGCGGGATCGCTTGCTCATGTTGCCCCCTTTCCTCGTCGGTTACCCCAAGCGTGGAATCAGAATTCCAAAGTTCACCTGATATGGAAAACATATTCTCTTTCGGGCCGCCTTGCAATTGATGTTTCAGGCGGGCGACGCGAAACCCGGGTAGCCGCAGGCTTCTCCGTTGCGTTTTCGCGTCAGGTCTGGAATATCAGTTCGCAGATTGGAATTTTCGTTGCAGGCCGTTAGCATGCGCCGCATGGCCTCCAGCCCGACACTTGCCCAGCTCCGCAGCGATATCGTACGCCGCCACGAGTCGCTCAGCCCGCGGCTGAAGCAGGTTGCGGCCTTCGTCCTGGAGCACCCGAACGACATCGGCCTGCAGACGCTGGCCGTGATCGCCGGGCGCTGCCACGTGCAGCCGTCGACCGTGGTCCGGTTCGCCAAGGCCTTCGGCTACGACGGGGCCAGCGAGATGCAGAAGCTGTTTCGCGAGGAAATCCTCAGCTTCGCGCCCAGCCCCAGCTATGCCGACCGCGTGCAGCAACTTGCCGAACGGGCTGGTTCAGCCGATCCGCTCTCGCCGCACGGCCTGCTGCAAGAGTTCGCCGACAACAACGCGCTGGCGCTGGAGCACCTCAAGAGCTCGGTCCCGCGCGGTGATCTCGAGGCAGCCGTGCACTTGATCCGGCAGGCGGAGACGATCTTCCTGATCGGACTGCGCCGGTCGTTCCCGGTAGCCTCGTATCTGGCCTATGCCCTCCCCCATGTCGAAAACAAGCGCGCCTGGCTCATCGACGGCCTGGCTGGCATGCTCTCGGAGCAGGGTGCGATGCTGCGCCGGGGCGACCTGCTGATCGCCACCAGTTTCCGGCCCTACGCAAAGGAGACGGCGGAGATCGTCGCGCACGCCCGCGAGGCCGGCGCGGGCATCATTGCCATCAGCGACTCACGCCTGGCCCCGATCGCCCGCGGCGCCGACATCGTGTTCGAGATCAAGGACGCCGAAGTGCGGCAGTTCCGTTCGCTGACGGCTTCGTTGTGCCTCGCACAGACCCTCGTCATCAGTTACGCCTTCCAGACACAGGCCGGCAAGCCCGGCGGTTCGCGACGCGGCGGCAAGCGCCGCCAGGCATGAACGCATGCTGAAATTCGCCCTGATCGGTGCCGGCCGGATCGGCCGGATCCATGCCGCGAACCTCGCCGCCCACCCGCAGGCACGGCTGGTGAGCGTCGTGGACGTCGACACGGGGGCTGCGGCGGCGGTTGCGCAACGCCACGGCGCGCGGGTTGCGGCCAGCGCGGCCGAGGCGCTCGCTGCCGACATCGACGCGCTGCTGGTGGCCAGTTCGACGGACACGCATGCTGACCTGGTCGAGGCCGCCGCAAGAGCCGGCAAAGCGGTCTTTTGCGAGAAACCGCTCGATCTGGACGCCGACCGGGCGCGCAACACACTGGCGGTCGTCGCCGGCGCTGGCACGCTGCTCGCGCTCGGTTTCAATCGCCGCTACGACCCTTCCTTCCGGCGCCTGAGACAGGAAGCGCGTGGCGGTCGAATCGGCACAGTCGAGGTGATCAGCATCACCAGCCGCGATCCGGCGCCGCCGCCGGTCTCCTACGTGCAGCGCTCCGGTGGGCTCTTCCGCGACATGATGATCCATGACCTCGATATGGCCCGTTGGCTGCTCGCCGAAGATCCCGTCTCGGTCTACGCGCGCGGCAGCGCACTCGTCGACCCCGAGATCGGGCGCGCCGGCGACATAGACACGGCCGTGGTGGTGCTCGAGACCGCAAGCGGGCGACTCTGCCAGATCACCAACAGCCGGCGCTGCAGCTATGGCTACGACCAGCGTATCGAGGTCTTCGGCAGCCAGGGACTGCTGCGCGCGGACAATGACACGGCTACGCGGGTCGCAGTCGCCGGAGCCGGCGGCTTCACGACGGAGCCGGCGCTGCCGTTCTTCCTCGAGCGCTACGCGGCGGCCTATCGCGCCGAACTCGACGAGTTCGTGAAGTCCCTGCGGGGCGAGCCGGCCGAACTCGCGAGCGGTGCCGACGGCCTGCAGGCACTGTTGCTGGCCAATGCGGCCCAGCGCTCGCTGGAAACACGGCAGCCCGTAATGCTGACCTGATGTACTGGAACGTTTATTCCGTTTCTCACCTGATTTGAAAATTTGATTCCAGATCGCTAGCATTACGACCTGTTTTCCTCGCGCCTGCACGGGGTTACCCGACTCATGGCTGGTCTCAGATTCGGCTTGATCGGCACCGGCTTCATCGGCCGGGCGCATGCCATCGCGCTCAAGGCAGTCGGCACGGTGTTCGGCATCGAGGCACCGGTTTGCGAGCTCCTCGCCGATACGACGACTGACTCCGCCGCACAGGCGGCACGTGCCCTTGGGTTCCGCCGCTCGACCGGCGACTGGCAGGCGCTGGTGGCCGATCCGCAGGTGGACGTCGTCGATATCTGCACGCCGAACCACCTGCATCGCGAGATGGCGCTTGCCGCGATCCGCGCCGGCAAGAGCGTGTACTGCGAGAAACCGCTGGCAAACACCGCCGGTGAAGCGCTCGAAATCGTGCAGGCCGCCGAAGCCGCCGGCGTCCGCAACCACGTCGGCTTCAACTACATCCGCAATCCGATGGTGCGCCACGCACGGGAGCTGATCCGCCAGGGCGGGATCGGTGACGTCTGCGGCTTCCGTGGCTACTACCTCGAAGACTACATGCGGGACCCGGCCACGCCCTGGTCGTGGCGCTGCCAGCGGAGCTTGGCCGGCGCTGGCGCGCTGGCCGACCTCGGCTCCCACCTCATCAACGCCGTGCATTTCCTGCTCGAGCCGGTCGCGCGCGTGCAGGGCAAGCTGCAGACGGTGTATCCCGTGCGTCCGGACCCGCGCGACGGCCGGCCGCGCCCCGTCGAGAACGAGGACGTTGCGCGTGCTCTCTTCGAAACCGGGAGCGGCATTCCCGGCACCTTCGAGATCAGCCGCATCGCAGGCGGCTACAAGTGCGGCCTCGGGTTCGCGGTCTTCGGCACGCGCGGCACGCTCACCTTCGACCAGGAGCGGATGAACGAGCTGCGCCTCTACACCGACGGCTCGCCTCCGGGGGAGCGCGGCTTTCGCACGTTGCTCGCGGGGCCGGAGCACCCGGACTACGCAGCCTTCTGCCCGGCGCCCGGCCACGGCCTCGGCATCAACGACCTGAAGGTCATCGAAGCGCGGGACGTGTTGCGTTCGTTCGCCGGCGAAGGCGATCCCTGGCCCGACTTCCGCGAAGGCTATCGGGTGCAACGCGTGATGGAAGCGATCGAGCAGTCGCACGCCGCTGGCGGCTGGGTGTCGGTGCCGGCGTGAACGGCGCACACCTGCGGGGTCCCGCTGGCGGCTTTCCGGCAGGTCGCACGGTAATCACGCGCTGCGACAATGCCGACGGACTGGGACTCGGCGTCCTGCGCCTGCGCGCCGGCGAGCGCCACGAGGAAACACTGCAACGGGAAACGGCGCTGCTGCTGATGCAGGGTACGGTTGCCGTCAGCGCAGGTTCGATCTCCGCGCAGGCGCGCCGCGAGTCGCTGTTCGACGCAGGGCCCTCCTGCCTGCATGCGGCCGCCGGCACACGCGTCGTGCTGAACGCAACCAGCGACTGCGAGTTCACCGTCTACGAAACGCCGAACACGGCGCAGTTCGCCGCACGCTGGTTCGCGCCTGCCGACGTCGGCGACGAGCATCGGGGGCACGGCCAGGTCCGCAATCGCAGCCTGCGAATCGTGCGCACGATCTTCGACGGCCGCAATTCGCCGCCTGAAGCCACCCTCGTGCTCGGCGAGGTGATCACGCTGCCCGGCGGCTGGTCAAGCTACCCGCCGCACCACCACCCGCAGCCCGAGATCTATCACTATCGCTTCACGGCACCGCAAGGCTTCGGGCACGCCGAACTCGGCGAGCAGGTATTCAAGGTGCGGCAGTACGACACGGTACGCATCGCCGCCGGCCACGATCACGCGCAGTGCGCAGCACCCGGCTACGGCATGTATTACGCCTGGGTGATCCGGCACCTGCCCGATTGCCCGTACACCGTGCCGGAATTCACGGCCGAGCATGCCTGGACCATGCAACCGGACGCCTCGTTCTGGTGGCCCGACGGTATCGGCGATGAGCACCAGGACGCTTGACGTCATCTGCCTCGGCCGCGCGGCGGTCGATCTCTACGGCCAGCAGCTCGGCACGCGCCTTGAGGACGTCCAGACGTTCGCAAAGTCACTCGGTGGCTCCTCGGCCAATGTCGCGGCCGGTCTCGCACGACTCGGCGTGCGCAGCGCCATGCTCACCCGGGTCGGCGACGAGCAGATGGGCCGCTTCGTGCGCGAGGCGCTTGCGCGCGAAGGCGTGGACACGAGCCACGTCGCTACCGACCCGCGACGCCTGACCGGCCTCGTCCTGCTCGGCGTTGCCGGCGCCGACGAGTTTCCGCACATCTTCTATCGCGAGAACTGCGCGGACCTCGGGCTGGAGACCGGCGATTTCGACGACACATGGATCGGCTCGGCACGGGCGCTGGCCCTGACCGGCACCCACCTGTCGACTGCTGCCAGCGCAGCGGTCGCAGTCGAAGCAGTGCGACTCGCGTGCGCTGCCGGGACAGGCGTCGTGCTCGACATCGACTTCCGGCCGGTGCTGTGGGGCATCGGCCGCGCGGCGGATGGCGCCGCGCGGGCCGCCATCTCCACTGAGGCTACCGCACGCCTGCAGTCGCTGCTGCCACACTGCGAACTCGTCGTCGGCACCGAAGACGAGATCCGCGTGGCCGGGGGATCGGGCGACACGGCGACGGCGCTCGCGGCCATTCGCATCCTCTGTCCGGGTACGGTCGTCGTCAAGCGCGGTGCCGCCGGCTGCGCGATCCACCCGCGCGACGGGGCGATGCTCGACGTGCCGGGCTTCCCTGTCGAGGTGCTCAACACGCTAGGCGCGGGCGATGCCTTCCTCGCCGGCTTCCTCTCCGGCTGGCTGGCTGGTGCCGACTGGCGCCGCTGCGCCACGCTCGGCAACGCCTGTGGCGCACTCGTCGTGTCGCGCCATGCCTGCACGCCAGCGATGCCCTCCGGCATCGAGCTGGAGGAATATCTCGCGCGCGCCGGCGACCTGGCCCGGCCAGCACTCGACGCTCCGCTCAGGGACCTGCACCTGGCGACGACGACGCGACGACCGCGCCGCAACCTCTGCGTACTCGCGTTCGACCACCGGCGCCAGCTGGAGCAACTGGCGCGCGAATCAGGCGCACCGCTTGCGCGCATCGCCCGCTTCAAGGAGCTGGTGGCCGAGGCGTTCGCGGAAGTCGCTGGGGCGGCGAGCCATCCCGAGCGGCTGGGCGTCATCGTCGACGAGCGCTACGGCTCCGGCATCCTCGCGCGGCTGACGGTAGCCGGTCACTGGGTGGGCCGTGCCATCGAGGTACCCGGCTCATGGCCGGTCGAGTTCGAGGCGCGGCGCCATCCGGGCCTCGACCTGCAGTCCTGGCCAGTCGCGCAGGTGGTCAAGTGCCTGGTCGCCTGCCACCCGGACGATCCCGTCGAACAGCGGCTCGCTCAGGAAGAACGCGTGACCGAGCTGCACCTCGACTGCCAGGCGCTGTCGCGGGAGTTGTTGCTCGAAGTCGTGCTGCGGCGCGAGCGACCGGTGGATGATACGACGCTGGCACGGGTTCTCCGGCGCTTCTACAACCTCGGCGTACGCCCGGCCTGGTGGAAGCTGGAGCCGCAGAGCGATGCGTCCTGGCGGGCTGTCGGCGAGGTCATCGGCGATTTCGATCCGTATTGCAACGGTGTGCTGCTGCTCGGGCTGGATGCGCCCGAGGCGGAATTGCGCGCGGCGTTCGCGACCGCGGCACCCCATGCGATATGCCGCGGCTTCGCCGTCGGGCGCAGCATCTTCGGGCCGGCCGCGCGGGAGTGGCTCGCGGGGCGGTACTCCGATGCCGATACCATGCGCGATGTCGCCGACCGCTACCGGCGCCTCATCGACATCTGGCAGGGCCTGCGCCCGACATGACGTGAAGCGATGCAACGACTGCGACTGACCATGGCCCAGGCGCTGGTGCGCCACCTTGCCGCCCAGTACACGCTGGACGAACACGGCGGCGAGACTCCGCTCTTCGCCGGCGTGTTCGCCATCTTCGGCCACGGCAACGTGGCGGGGCTCGGCGAAGCGCTGGCCGACGCAGGGCCCGCGCTCCCGACGTTCCGCGCGCACAACGAGCAGGGCATGGCCCATGCCGCGATCGCGTTCGCCAAGGCCAGCAACCGGCGCCGGATGATGGCCTGTACGACCTCGATCGGCCCCGGCGCGACCAACATGTTGACAGCCGCGGCGCTGGCGCACGTCAACCGCCTGCCGGTGCTGTTCCTGCCGGGTGACGTGTTCGCCAGCCGCCGGCCCGACCCGGTGCTGCAGCAGCTCGAAGACTTCGGCGACCCGACCGTGACCGCCAACGACTGCTTCCGGCCGGTGTCGCGCTACTTCGACCGCATCACCCGGCCGGAGCAGCTGCTGCGGTCGTTGCCGGCGGCGCTGGCAGTGCTCACGGACCCGGCGCAGTGCGGACCAGCAACGCTGGCGCTGCCACAGGACGTGCAGGCGGAAGCATGGAACTGGCCGGAGGGCTTCTTTGCGCGGCGCGTGCACGCGCTGTTTCGTGCGCCACCGGATTCGCGGCAACTCGCCCGGGCGGTGGCCGTACTGCGGACCGCGAGGCGCCCCCTGCTCATCGCCGGCGGCGGTGTGCACTACAGCGGCGCCTGCGAGGCGCTGCGCCAGTTCGCCGAGCGCCGCGGCATCCCCGTCGCCGAGACACAGGCGGGCAAGGGCGCGCTCGCTGCCGCGCACGCTGCCAATGTCGGCGGCATCGGCGTGACCGGCTCGACGGCGGCGAACGCGCTCGCGGCGGAGGCCGACGTCGTGATCGCGGTGGGCACGCGCCTGCAGGATTTCACGACAGGCTCCGGGCGCCTGTTCGACGCGACTCGCACTCGTCTGATCGCCATCAATGTGGCCAGTCACGACGCCGGCAAGTACGACGCCATCCCACTCGTGGCCGATGCGCTCACCGCGCTTCACGCGCTCGAGGCGGGACTCGGCGACACGGCCGCCGATGCCGGCTGGACGGCACGTGCTTCGACACTGGCGCGGGACTGGCAGTCGGCGGTGACCAGCGCGACGCGGCCTGCCGGCAAGCTGCTGCCCTCCGATGCCGAGGTGCTCGGAGTCGCGAACCGTGTGCTCGGGTCGAACGGCACGGTGGTGTGTGCGGCAGGTGGATTGCCCGGCGAACTGCACAAATTGTGGCAGGCAGCCGGCCCGGGCAGCTACCACGTCGAATACGGCTACTCCTGCATGGGCTACGAGATCGCCGGCGCGCTCGGCGTGAAACTCGCGATGCCGGAGCGCGACGTGCTGGTGATGGTCGGCGACGGCAGTTACCTGATGCTGAACAGCGAGCTCGCGACCTCGATAGCCCTCGGCCTGAAGCTGACGGTCTGCCTGCTCGACAACCGCGGCTTCGGCTGCATCAACCGGTTGCAGAAGGGCCTCGGCGGCGCAGCGTTCAACAATCTGCTCGGCGCAGCGCCCCGCATCGATTTTGCCGCACATGCGCGGGCCCTCGGCGCAGAGGCGGAGCAGGTGGCCGGACTCGACCAGCTGGAACCCGCACTGCGACGCGCGCTCGCCGCACCACGCACGGCAGTCGTCGTCATCGAGACCGATCCCGAGCGTTCCACCGTTGCAGGCGGCACCTGGTGGGACGTTCCGGTCGCCGCGGTCTCGGCACGGCCGGCCGTGCAGGACGCGCACCGCGACTACCGCGCGCGGCTCGACGGCGAGTGACATCCATGGCAATCCGCATCGGCATCAATCCGCTCACCTGGACCAACGACGACCTGCCTGCGCTCGGCGCAGACATCCCGCTCGAGGTCTGCCTGCGCGAGGCCCGCACCGCGGGCTACGCCGGCGTCGAGCTCGGCCGCAAGCTGCCCCGCGAGCCGGAGGTGCTCGGGCCGCTGCTCCGGTCGCACGGCCTCGACCTCGTGTCCGGCTGGTACAGCACGCGGCTCCTCGATCGCGACGCCGACGCCGAGTTCGCCGCCATGGCCGACCACTTCCGGTTGCTGAAGGCGCTGGGCTGCGCGGTGTGCGTCGTGGCCGAGGTCACGGGCTGCGTGCATGGCGACCTGCGGGCGCGGCAGTCGAGCCGCCCGACACTCGCCGCGGGCGAGTGGCCGGCCTTCGGCGCGCGTCTCACGTCACTCGCCGAGCACATGCGCGACGCCGGGCTGGGCCTCGCGTACCACCACCACATGGGCACCGTCGTGCAGTCGGCTGTCGACGTGGACGCGCTGATGGCGCACACCGGCGAGGCAGTGGGCCTGTTGCTCGACACCGGCCACCTGACCTTCGGTGGCGCCGACCCGGTGGCGGTGGCGCGCCGTCACGGACAGCGGGTCGTGCACCTGCACTGCAAGGACGTCCGTCCCGCGGTACTCGCGCGCAGTCGCAACCGCGACACGAGTTTCCTCGCGGCAGTACTGGACGGCGTGTTCACCGTTCCTGGCGACGGCTGCGTCGACTACCCGGCGGTGCTGGGAGCGCTGGCAGCCGCCGGCTACTCGGGCTGGTGTGTGGTCGAGGCCGAACAGGACCCGACAGTCGCCACGCCCGCGCGCTATGCCCGGCTCGGCTACGACTACCTCGCGCGGGAAGTCGCGATCGCCTTCGGTTGAACCGCGACGCTCAGCGCGGTGGGGCACCGTCGAGACCGAGCGCGCCGGCTATCGCGGCCCAGGGCACCAGCTTGAAGTTCTGCCGCTCGGCCGGCGAGATGTTGCGGCCGTCCTGCGCGACGAACAGGCCACCGCCCGGCGCGCCGCTTGCCACGTCGAGGCCGTCGGTCTCGGAGACGCCGTCGATGCCCGCGGCGTCGTTGGCCACCACCGAGAAGAAGCCAACAAACTCGTTGGGCGGCGCACGGCGGTAGACGGCGTAGTTGTCCGCGCCCTGGTTGGATGCCACGAGGTAGCCGGCGCCCGCCGCGCCGAGGTACAGCGCGAGGCCCTCGACGTCGTCGGTCAGCCGACCGCCCTCGACCGTGTCGATCGCGGTCCGCTCCGCGCCACCGTCAGGCTCGGCGTTGTAGCGCCACAGGCCGACGTCCTCCTCGGCGACGAACAGCACGCCGCTGTCGTCGTCGGCGACGCAGCCCTCCGCCTGGCTACCGACCGTGAAATCGCGTACCGGTTTCGCCGTCACCCGCCCGCCCGTGGCAGCCAGTTCCCACTGGCGGAAGGTGCCGTCTTCGCTGTCGTTGATGAACACGTAGTAGCGGCCGGACTTCGCGCTGCGGTACATGCACAGGCCGTAGGGGTCGGCGAGGCCCGTCGGCACGAGCTCAGCCGCCACGTCGACGAGCTTGCGCGTGGCCGGGTCGAGCCGGTAGAGCGAGAGGCTTTTCTTGGTGCGGTTGGAGGCTGCCACGATCGTCGTCGCACGGTCGGCCAGCGGGAATCCGTCGCGCAGGTCGACGTTGTTCATGCGACCGTCGTTCAGCGACTGCAACACCTGCCCATCCAGGTCGTAGACGACGAGCCCGCGCTTCTTGTTGGTGGCGATGATGAGACTGCGGGCCGGATCGCGCGGATCGACCCAGATCGCCGGATCGTCGGCCGCATCGCCGTAGTCCGGCACCGGCTCGGTCTCCACCGTCGGCCTGACCGCGCTCGCAGACGATGCTGGCAGCTGGCGCGGGTCGGAAGGGGTTGCTGCTGGCAGGCCGAGCGCCGCGGCGATGGCAGACCAGCCGACGAGTTTCACGTTGCCACCCTCTTCGCCATTGTCTTCGTCGAAGACGGCCAGCGCGCCCGCCTCGTAGCCCGGGCCGAGGGCGAGCGGCGTGATGGCGAGACCCTCCGCCTCCTCGACGCCGTCGCTGCCGCCACCCGCGGCAAGAGTGAACGCGCCGACGAACTCGCCACTCGCGGCACGCCATGCGAGAAACCGGCCGGCGGCCACGTCGCTCGCGACGAGCAGTGCCTGGCCGTCAGCGGCAGGCCGCAGCGCGATGCCCTTCACTTCCTCGGCGATGCGGCCGAACGGCACGACGAGATCGAGCGCCTGGCGCTCGGCATCGGTTTCGGGTTCGGCGGCGAACCGCCAGATGCCGACGGCCTCCTCCGTCGCGTACAGCGTGCCGGTTCCGGGATCGACCGCGCAGTAACCCGCGCCGGCTCCGACCGGGATCGACCGGACGAGGCGGCCGTCGACACGATCGCCGCGGGCGAACAGCTGCCACTGCTGCAGCGTGCCGCCGTCGACCGCAGCGAACGCGTACTGGCTTCCGGAGTTCGGGCTGCGCCACAGGCAAAGCCCGACGACTTCGCCGCCGGTGTCGAGTACCCGAGCGCCAGCGTTGCCGATGGCGCGTGTCGCCGGGTCAACCGTGAGGATGCGCAGGCCGCCGTCGCGGCGGTCGTAGCCGACGACGATGGGCGCCGTGCGTCCACCGAACTCGAAGCCCTCGGCCACGGCGACATAGTCGAACTCGCCGTCGTTGAAATGCGCGACGCGCCGTCCGTCGAGGGCAAAAGCTTCGAGGCCGGCCGTGCCGGCGCTCGCGAGCAGCAGGCTTTGTGCCGCGTCGGCGGGATGCAGCCAGAAGGCGACGTCGTTGCCGTCGTCTTCGAGGCTGGCCGGCAGTTCGGCCGCGACCGGGACGGCGGCGCTGGATGCCACCGAGGACTCCGTCTGCGGGACCGGTGTCGGGCGGCAGGCCGCCACCAGCAGTATCGTTGCGAGCAGAGCGTGGCGGATCACGGCGGTCTTCCTGATGGAAAAAACTTTCCATACCTGTACTATATTGGAATGTATATTTCAACCTCAGCGGCGGACCACTTGCCGTGATTCCAACGCTCGCCTCCGGCCCTGACCGGCCGCAGCTCGCCGCTGGCGCGGCGGTCGACGCGCTCTACCATCGGCACCGGTTGCGTATCCTGCTGGCCATCACGCTCGGCTACAGCTTTGCCTACACCTGCCGCCTGGCGCTGTCGGTCGTGAAGAAGCCGCTGCTCGATGCGGGCATCTTCTCACCCACGGAACTCGGGCTGATCGGCTCGGCGCTGTTCTACGCCTACGCCGTCGGAAAACTCGTCAACGGATTTCTCGCCGACCACGCCAACATGAAGTGGTTCTTCGCTACCGGCGTGCTGGTGTCGGCGCTGCTCAACATCGGCATGGGTTTCTCGACGGTGCTCGCCGTGTCCGTGGCGTTATGGGCTTTGAACGGCTGGTTCCAGGGGTTCGGCGCACCGGCCGGCGTGGTCGCGATGACGCAGTGGTTCAGCAACCGGGAGCGGGGTCGCGTCTACGGTGTCTGGAGCACCGCCCATTCGATCGGCGAAGGACTGACGTTCTTCGTGATCGCCGGTCTTGTCAGCCTGTTCGGCTGGCGCTACGGCTTCTTCGGTCCCGGCCTGCTCTGCGTCGTCGTCGCGCTCGGCATCTACGCGCTGATGCAGGACCGGCCGCGGACACTCGGCCTTCCCGAGGTCAACGCCTGGCAGGGAGTGGCGCCGGCTGGCGGTACGCCGATCGCTGTTGGGCCGGGCCAGCTGATCGCGCTGCAGTTCTCGGTGCTGCGGATCCGCGCGATCTGGGTACTGGCGCTCGCGAGCGCCAGCAACTACGTGACGCGTTACGCCATCAACAGCTGGGGCGTGCTTTACCTGCAGGAGGCCCGTGGGTACTCGCTGCTCGAGGCCGGCTCATTCCTGCTCGCCAGCACGCTCGCCGGCATCGCTGGCTGCGTCGCCTACGGCTTCATCTCCGACAAGGTATTCGCCGCGCGGCGGCCTCCAACCAATCTGCTGTTCTCGCTGTGCGAGATCGCGGGCATGGTGCTGATCTTCTTCGGGCCGCGCGATCCCGTGGCGCTGACCGCCGCCTTCGTGCTCTACGGCCTCGGGCTGAACGGTCTTGTCACCTCACTCGGCGGCCTGTTCGCGGTGGACGTGTCGCCGAAGCGCGTAGCCGGCGCGACCATGGGCATCATCGGCATCTTCAGCTACATCGGTGCTGCCGTGCAGGAGAACGTGAGCGGTGTGCTGATCGAACAGGGCCTGCGCATCGCAGCCGACGGCAGCCGGGACTATGATTTCGGCCCCGTTATCGCCTTCTGGCTGGGTTCGGCGGTACTGTCGATGCTGCTGGCGGCGACACTGTGGCGCGTCCAGACCAGGGATTGAAGATGATCGGACGAGCGACTCCACCGGAAACACGCGTATTGCTGGCGACCGCGGCAGCCTTGTTGCTCGGCGCCTGCAGCGCCGAGGCACCACGGGAGTCCGGTGCAGCGGCTGAGCCGGAGCCGTCCGCCGTGCGCATACTCGCGCTCGGCGACACGGGCTACGACTACCCCTTCCTCGACACCGAAGATTACGCCGCAGGCGAGACGGTGACGGACTACATCGCACGCGCCCGGGCCAAGTGGCTCGACGACGGCCGGCCGATCGCGGACTTCGCGGCACCACCGCCGCATGCGCTGCCGGACAACGGTGGCGTGGTTGCCGCCTCGGGGCTGCGCCCGGTGAGTACTGCTGCGGGGCGCTACTGCGCCAGGCGCGGCTGCGACTTCGGCGTCCTGCTCGGCGACAACGTCTACCCCGACGGACTCACCCTCGACACCGACGGCAAGCGCGACGCAGATCGCCTGCAACGGCTGTTCGTCGAGCCGCTGGCGCCGCTCGCAGCCGGGAACGACGCGTTCCGCTTCTACGCGCTGCTCGGCAACCACGACTGGCGAACCTCGCGCGGCGGCGCTCGCGCGCAGCTCGAGTTCCTGGAGCGGACACCGCCGTTCCACATGGATGGCTTCTGGTATCGGGTCGTGCCGACTAACGGTCGCGGGCTCGTCGAGCTGTTCGTGATCGACACCACGCTCCTGCTCGGCAGCGTCGAAGTCCCGGAAATCGCCGTCGGCGCGGACGGCCGCGAACTGCCCCCGGACGGTCTCGACGAGAATCCAAAAGGCGTTCTGCCGCTGGCGCCCGGCGAGGCCGACCAGGTGCGATGGCTCGAGCAGGCGCTGGCGGACTCGACCGCGCCGTGGAGAATCGTCCTGGGCCATCACCCGCTGTGGTCTTCGGGTGGCACCAAGTCGGCACAGGCGCGGGTGCTACGGTCGTTGTTGTTGCCTGCGCTGTGCCGGGGGGCAGACGCGTACATCGCCGGGCACGACCACACGCTCGAGGTCCATCTCGACGACTGTCGGCAGGTGGCGTCCGGTCTCGCACCGCTGCTGCACGTGGTATCGGGAGCCGGCGCCAAGCAGCGGGCCGTGCACAAGCCTTTCGCTGCCCACCAGCTGGAGGGACACCCCGAACTGACTTCGCTGTGGGCGCGCGGACTCATCTGGGGATTCATCCACCTGGAACTGACGCGGGAGCGGGCGCGCGTGCAGGTTGTCAGCACCGCAAACGACGGCGGCGGAGTGCCGGTCGAGGAATTCGCCTACGATTACGCTCGACGCCCCGACTGAGACCTGCTGCCATGGCCAACCCCGCCCCGCTCGACTCCCCCCTGCCCCTGCTCGGCCACTGGATTGCCGGGCAGCGCGTCGCCGGCCAGAGTGGCCGCAGCGGCCCGGTATTCGACCCCGCGGCCGGCATCGCGCGCCGGCGCGTGGCCTTTGCCAGCCGCAGCGAGACCGAACAGGCAATAGCTGCCGCCTGCGCCGCACAACCGGCCTGGGCCGCGACGCCGCCGCTGCAGCGTGCGCGGGTGCTGTTCCGGTTCAAGGCCCTGCTCGACGCGCATCGCGATGAGCTCGCGGCCACGATCACGTCCGAGCACGGCAAGGTGTTCGACGACGCGCGCGGCGAAGTGACCCGCGGGCTCGAAGTGGTCGAGTTCGCCTGCGGCATCCCGCAGCTCCTGAAGGGCGAGTTCAGCGACAGCGTCGGCTCCGGCGTGGACAGCTGGTCGCTGCGCCAGCCGGTCGGCGTCTGCGCGGGCATCACGCCGTTCAACTTCCCGGTGATGGTGCCGCTGTGGATGTTCCCGATCGCCATCGCCTGCGGCAATGCGTTCGTGCTGAAGCCTTCGGAGAAGGACCCGTCCTGCCCGCTGCGACTCGCGGAGCTGCTCGCCGAAGCGGGGCTGCCGGCCGGCGTGTTCAACGTCGTCAACGGCGATCGCGAGGCAGTAGACACGCTGCTCGCCGACCCGCGCGTTGGCGCGTTGAGCTTCGTCGGCTCGACGCCGGTGGCCGAGCACGTCTACCGCACGGCCTCCCAGCACGGCAAGCGCGTGCAGGCGCTCGGCGGTGCCAAGAATCACATGGTCGTGATGCCGGATGCGAATCCCGAGCTCGCGGCAGATGCGTTGATGGGCGCAGCCTACGGCTCGGCCGGGGAGCGTTGCATGGCGATCTCCGTCGCCGTCACGGTCGGCAGCGCCGCCGATCCGCTCGTCGCGGCACTGCGCCAGAAGCTCGGCGCGCTGCGCATCGGCCCCGGCACCGGCGCAGTCGACATGGGTCCGCTGGTCACGGCCGAACATCGGGACCGGGTGCGCGGCTACATCGATACCGGCGTTGCGGAAGGCGCGGATCTCGTCGTCGACGGCCGCAAGCTGCAGGCCCCGGGGCTCGGCCAGGGCTTCTTCCTCGGGCCGACGCTGTTCGATCGCGTCACGCCCGCGATGCGCATCTGGCGCGAAGAGATCTTCGGCCCGGTGCTGGTGGTCGTGCGCTGCGATTCGCTGGCCGCGGCGCTCGATATCGTCAACCGCCACGAGTTCGGCAACGGCACGGCGATCTTCACGCGCGACGGCCGCGCCGCACGCGAGTTCACCCGGCGCGTCGCCGCCGGCATGGTCGGCATCAACGTGCCGATCCCGGTGCCGATGGCGTTCCACAGCTTCGGCGGCTGGAGGCGGTCGCTGTTCGGCGACCTGCACGTGCACGGCCCCGATGGCGTGCGCTTCTATACGCGGCTGAAGACCGTCACCGGCCGCTGGTTCCCGGATGATGCGCCGGGCGGGGCGGACTACCTGATGCCGACGATGTAGGATGTAGGTGCCGGGTCGCAGCTTCGCAGCTTTTCATTAGAAAGCTGCGAAGCTGCGACCCGGCACCGATCTGATCTAGTTCCTGGCACGTATCCGGATACGAACCTGGCTCCAGTTCAACGCTATGCCGATCGCCAGCCAGGCGAGGCAGATCCCCCACTCCCACGGCCAGGCGAGCGCCGCCGGGCTGCCCGGCAGGTACAGGAGGCCGAGCGCGAGCGCCAGCGCCAGCGCCGTCCAGCCGATCCACTCCCCTTCCCCGGCGCGGAATGGCCGTGGCAGTGACGGCTCGGCGCGGCGCAGCCGCAGGAACGAGGCGGCGACGACCGCGTAGGCGATGATCAGCGCGAAACTGCCGGCGTTGATCAATGCGATCAGGATCGTGCGACCGACGAGCGGCGATACGCAGGCGAATGCGCCAACCGCGATGACGGCCTTCCATGGCGTGCCATAGCGCGGATGCAGGTCGGCCAGCCAGGCGGGAGCGACGCCGTGGCTGGCCAGCGACCACAGGACCCGGCTCGCACCGACGATGAAGGCGTTCCAGCTGGTGAGAACGCCGGCGATGCCCCCCAGGATCATGATCGTGGCCGCCCAGCGCCCGCCCCAGGCAGCGCCGGCCGCGTCGGCGGTCGGCAGCGCGAGCCCGGGCAACGCCTCGCGCGGGAACATCAGGCCGACGCCGAGGATCATGGTGACGTAGAAGAGCATCGCCAGCACGACCGAGGCGACGATGACGATGCCGATCTCGCGGGCCGGCAGCGCGATCTCCTCGGCCGCCTGCGGAATCACGTCGAATCCGACGTAGATCGTCGGCACCATGATGAGCACGGTGAGCCAGCCGGTCGCAGCCGGCCCGAACCAGGGCTCGAGATTGGCCGGATCACCGCTCGCGAACGTGCCAGTGGCGAACAACAGACCCGAGACGACGATGACACCGGTGACGATGGTCTGCAACACGGCTGCCGGTCGCACACCGATCACGTTCACCGCGATCATCGCGATGGCCACCGCGATGCCGACAGCCGTCCAGCCGGCATGCACCCCGACGCCTGCAACGCTCCACAGCTCCGGTCCACGCAGCTGCGGCAGGAGATAGTCCAGCGCTGTGCCGAGAGCAATGGCCTCGAATGCGACGACGGTGACGTAGGCGAGCAACAGTGCCCAGGTGCACAGGAATGCGATTCCCGGGCCGAAGGCGCGCAGGCTGTAGACGTGCTCGCCGCCGGCCTTGGGCAGTGCAGCGGCGAGTTCCGCGTAGACGAGCCCGATGAAGATCATTGCGACACCGCCAATGGCAAAGGCCAGCATCGCGCCGACAGCACCGCCCATGCTGACCCAGCGCCCGGTCAGCAGTACCCACGACCAGCCGATAATTGCACCGACAGCAAGAGCAAGCGTGTCGCGGCGACCGAGTACGCGGCGAAAACGGGCTAAATCAGTCACGGCCCTATGCTAACCGCGATGCGGGTGCCGGGTCGCAGCTTCGCAGCTTTGCTAAGCTACGAAACCACGACCCGGCACTTCTTGCACATGCGATCGACACTGCTGCGCCTGTTTCTATATGCCCTCTGGGTGCTGCTGGTTGCGCTGGCGACCACGGCGGAAGGGCACCTCGAGGGTACCGCCAGCCGTTACGGCGAAGCCTCCATCGTGGAGTACCTGCAGACGGCGTTTCTGCTCGCGGTGACCGGGCTGTTCGCCTATGCGGCGCGGACGTTCGAACACTGGCGCGGGGTCTGCCCGGCACTGGCGCTGATCGCCCTGGTCGCGACCATCCGGGAGCAGGACTCGTTCTTCGACCACAACGTGTTCGACGGCTTCTGGCAGCTGCTGGCGCTGGCCGTTCTGGCCTGGCTCGGGTGGTTTCTCTGGCGTTACCCGGGTCCGCTGGCACGTGAGGTGCGGGAGTTCGCTGCCAGCAGCAGCGCCGGCCTGCTCGTCGCCGGCTTCGTCACCGTCTTCGTGTACTCGCGCATCATCGGCATGCAGACCTTGTGGCGCGGCATCCTCGGCGATGGCTATGTCCGCGTCGCCAAGAACTTCGTCGAAGAGGGTACGGAACTGTTCGGCTATTCGTTGCTGGTGGTCGCTGCGGTCGAGACCGTCGTCCAGCTGCGCGCGCGCCGAGCGCCGGTCACGCTCGCAAACGAGCCTTGATAAATACAGGTGCCGGGTCGCAGCTTCGCAGCTTTCGAAAGCTGCGAAGCTGCGACCCGGCACCTACGATCTCTAGATCTGCTTTTTGAGGCGCGCCTTCCAGCGGCGGATTCCGCTGCGCAACTTCGCCTCGGCCTCATTGTCGCCGTAACGTCCCTTGCGCACGTGGCGGATGCGGTGCACGCCCGGAATGTCGAGCGGCACTCCCTGCGTGCGCATCAGCCAGCGGAACGTCCGGTCCTCGAAGGTCTTCGCCCAGCGCGCCACGGGTCGCTGGAACAGCGGCACCTGCGCGCAATAGCCGCAGCTGCGCGCGATGTCGCCATGCACGATCTGGTAGGCACCGGTCGCCCGTGGCACTGCCAGGTGCTCGAACTGTGTCGGGTCGATGTCCACGAGCCGCGGCACGTCGCGCTCCGCGGCGAGGACCGGATCGGATTCGGCCAGCATGGCGGTGACCCGCTCGTCGCGCGGATACAGCAGCCGGTCGCGCCGCCCCTGCAGCTCGCGCGCCAACGTGTCGAGGCAGTCGCGATGAAAGACGATGTCGCAGTCGGTCAGCCAGAGCCAGTCGGCAGTGGTCGACAGCGCAACGCGGTTGCGGCCGATCGAGCGGCGGAAGAGCTGTTCCTTCGGCAACTGCTGCCAGTTCCACTCCACGCCAGGCGCCGCCTGCGCGGCAAAAAAATCAAGCATGCGGCAGGTTGCTGTGTCTTCCGCGGAGTGGAACACCGTCATGCGCACGGCGAGCTGCGTCGGTGGAAACCGCAGCAGTGAACTCAGCTGGTAGGCGAGCAGATGGGCGTACTGCCAGCAGTGGCTGACGATCTCGAGCTTCAGGCGACCCGTCCGCGCTGCCAGTTGCGACTCGTCCGGGAGTTTCAGCAGCCACGCTGCCGGAACGACGCCGCTCGCGGCAGTGCGGATCAGCAATTCCTCTCCGGTGCGCAACAGTTCCACGGTCTGCGGCTTGCCTCGGCATTGTCTGGCAGATCAATGAGGAAATCGTAACACCGGCACTCCCGGTCGCTGAACCTGGCACGTATCCGGATACGTGCCTGGCACCCATTTCAGGGCCAGAGGGGTTTTTCCAGGGTGAATCCGATGGGCGCATCCCAGCGGTTGCGATGCATCACCTTGTGCACGGGCACGCGAGGGGCCACGCCCCATTTGCCGGTCGGGTAACCGAAGGTCACGCAGGCGTGGAATGTCCAGCCCTTGGGTACGCCCAGCAATTCGTTGACCTCAGCAATCCGGAACAGGAAGACGCTCGTGAGCGCCGAGCCGACGCCCTCCGCCCGCGCGGCGAGCTGCGCGCTCCACACTGCGGGATAGATCGAGGCGCCGGTCGGGTCGCCCTGGCCGTAGGCCAGCAGGATCAGCGGGTAGATCTCGAAATGATCGGCAAGCCACTGCGCGCTGCTGCGCACTTTGCGAAACGCCACGCTGGCGGGCGCGTCCGGGTTCTTCTCCGCCAGTTCGACGCGTTCCCTGTACAGGCCAGCCCACAGGCGGGCGAGGCAGTCGCGATAGATCGGGCCGAGCTTCGCCTTGAGCCCCGGGTCGTCGACCCAGATGAAGCGCCACCCCTGCGCATTGCCACCGCTCGGCGCGCGGATCGCAGCGTCCATGATCCGCTGCTGCACCTCGAGCGGAACCAGATCGGGTTTCACGCGCCGCATCGCGCGGGTCGTGTAGAGGGCTTCACGGATGTCCACGGTCATTCGCTCCTGATCACGAGCTCCATCTGGATATTGCAGCGCTGATAAGCCGAGCCCTTTGCTCCGCAAAGCTCGCGGAAACCCAGCTTGCGGTACAGGCGGATGGCCAGCTCGAGAACCGTGTTGCTCTCGAGCACGAGCCGCCGGGCGCCGAGGCGCTTCGCCTTGTCGATGGCGGCCTCGCCCAGCTGCTGACCGACGCGCTGCCCCCTGATCCGCTCGGCGACACTCATTTTCGCGAGCTCGAAAGTATCGGCATCGACACGCAACAGCGCACAGGTGCCGACGGGTTCACCCGCGTCAAGCGCCATCAGTATGTGGCCGCCCTTGTCGAGTATGTAGTCCTGCGGATGTTCCAGCACGTCGTAGTCCGCCGCCTCCATCCGGAACCAGCGGCTGATCCACTCTTCATTCAGGTGCCTGAACGCCGGCTGATGCTGCGGTTCGAAGGCGACGATCTCGATCATGCCGCTATTCTGCACCTGAACGCGACACGGCAAGCAGGCGCTCCCGCAGGAGTGCACGGTACTGCCCGAACCTGTGCACGTCGTTGTGCCCGGCGCCCGGGATCATCGCCAGCTCGGCGCGCGGCGCCCGCTCGAGGATGCGACGGCTCTGCTGCGGCGGGATGAGCGAGTCGCCATCGCCATGAACGAGCAGCAGCGGCCCGTCGATACCCGGCGCGGCTGCACAGGTATCGAGCGGATAGCGGAGGATGGCCGACGGCGCCCAGGGATAGGCAGACCGGGCCATCTCCGACAGGCTGCAGTAGGGCGAGATCAGGACGGTGAGCGATGGCTGCACGTCCACGGCCAGGATCGCCGCAGGGCCGCTGCCGAGCGAGCGCCCGAATATCACCTTCGGCGTGTCGGCGTAATGCGCCGACATGGCGGCCCAGGCCGCGCGCACGTCCCGCAGGAGCTGCGCCTCGCTCGAGTTGCTCCCGGTGCTCTTGCCATAGCCCCGGTAGTCGATCATGAAGAGATCGACGTTCGCCTCTCGGTAGAAATCGTGATTGCTGAACCAGCCCGCGAGATTGCCGCTATTGCCGTGCAGGTAGAACACGACGGCTCCGGGCTCGGGCAGACGCAGGTGCAGGGCCGATAGCGTCGCGCCGTCGACCGGGATCCTGCGTTCGTACACGTCCGGCGGCAGCCGGAAGTCATGCGCGGCCGGCAGCGGCTCGGGCAGGAACAGCAGTGACTCCTGGTTCCACCACAGCCAGCCGACGAGCGCCGCGTAGACGCCGACCAGGATGACGGCGATCCGCCGCAGGAAGATGAGAGCGAGCGGCGCTCTACTCAAGGACGAACGTCACCCGCGTGCGCACGCGGTACTCAGTGATCTTGCTCGCCGCGACCACGACCTCCTGGTCCTGGATCCACGCGCCCTGGATGTTCTTGAGCGTCTTGCCCGCGGTCTTCAGGCCGCCGCGCATGGCGTCATCGAAGCTCTTCCTGGATGTGGCGGTAATTTCGATCGTCTTGGCAACGCTCATCGCAGGTCTCCCATGGTTATTGTTTGTGGCAGGTCGCTGCTGTGCGTACCCTAGGCATCGGGCCTATGGTGGCACAACGGGCGGCGGCGAGCGCGGCCAGGGACACGCTGACGCGATGCAGGAAAGACCGACACGGATGGCGCTGGCTGCAGCACCGCTGGCGTTCGGTTGCGGCCTTCTGCCGATCGTGATCGTGCACCTGTGCTACGCGCTGTCGATCCGGGGAGGGTTCACGGCGTCCTGTATACCGTACATCGACGGCTGCGTATCCATCAGCGCCACCGGCAGGCAGGGCTGGGGCTATTTCCTCTTCAAGGCCGGCATGCTGCCTGCGGCCGTTCTGATCGCCGCGTTCTGGCTGCTGGCGACGCGTTACCTGCGAGTCCTCGGCGACAGCGGTCCGGCGTTGCGGGCACTCGTGTTCCTCGGCATCGCGAGCGCTGTGTTTCTCGCGCTGTACACGACTTTCCTCGGCCACAAGGGCGACGTCTACCACCTGCTCCGCCGCTTCGGCGTCTCCCTTGCACTCGGCCTGGGCTATCTGGCGCAACTTCTTTTCGCGTGGCGGCTGGCGATTGCCCATCGTCGCGGATCGGGCGCGGTTCCGATCCGGCTCCTGCGCGGGCTGCAGACGCTGCTCGCCGTCCTGTTGCTGCTCGGACTGGGCAGCATCCCGGTCTCCAACTTCGTCGCCGACAAAGATCCGATCGAGAACGCGATCGAGTGGACGTTCTGCCTGCTGCTGTGGTCGCTGTACCTGTTGACCGGATACGCGTGGCGTCGGACAGGTTACCGACTGACCCCCGAGTTGGAGTCGAGTCGGGTGCCGGGTCGCAGCTTCGCAGCTTTCGGTAACGCGGGGAAAGATTGAATCAATCCGTCCCCGCTTTTTCTACTCCACCACCAGCGTCACGTTCACCAGCCACTGGTGCGCATCGGTGGCGGTGGCCCCGGTGCTGCTGCGCGCGAGGCCGACCGCCGTCGCCGCCCCGGCCTCGAAGCGCTGGCGCGTGATCGTGGTCACCCGCACCGTCCACTGCTGCTCCACACCGGTGCCGCTGAGGTGGTGCGGATCTTCCTGCTTCCCCAATGAAAAAGCCCCGCCATTGCTGGCGGGGCTTCGGTCGCGGCTGGCGCCGCCCCTACGGCAGGGCGTTGAATGGGGACAGGAAGGAATCCCGTCCCCATCCCATTACATGTCACCCATGTCCGGCATCGGAGCGGACGGCATCTTGTCGTCCTTCTTCGGCGCCTCGGTGACCATCGCCTCGGTGGTGAGCAGCAGGCCCGCGACCGACGCTGCGTTCTGCAGCGCCGAGCGCGACACCTTGGTCGGATCGATGATGCCCATGGACACCATGTCGCCGAAGTCGCCGGTCTGCGCGTTGTAGCCGAAGTTGCCCTTGCCCTCGGCGACGCGGTTCAGGATCACCGCGCCGTCTTCGCCGGCGTTGATCACGATCTGGCGCAGCGGCTCCTCGAGGGCGCGCTTCAGGATGTTGATGCCGACGTTCTGGTCGTCGTTGTCGCCCTTTAGGTTCTCCAGCGCCTTCTTTGCGCGGATGAAAGCGACACCGCCGCCCGGCACCACGCCCTCTTCGACGGCGGCACGGGTCGCGTGCAGCGCGTCTTCGACGCGGGCCTTCTTTTCCTTCATCTCGACCTCGGTCGCGGCACCGACCTTGATCACGGCCACGCCGCCGGAGAGCTTGGCAACGCGCTCCTGCAGCTTCTCGCGATCGTAGTCGGAGGTCGTGTCCTCGATCTCCTTGTTGATCTGCTCGATGCGGCCCTTGATGTCCTTGGTCTTGCCGGCGCCGTCGATGACGGTGGTGTTTTCCTTGCCGGCCTGCACCTTCTTGGCCTTGCCGAGATCCTCCAGCTTGGCCTTCTCGAGCGAGAGGCCGACTTCGTCGGAGATCACCTGGCCGCCGGTCAGGATCGCGAGATCCTGCAGCATGGCCTTGCGGCGGTCACCGAAGCCCGGGGCCTTCACGCCGCAGACCTTGAGGATGCCGCGGATGTTGTTGACGACCAGGGTCGCCAGCGCTTCGCCCTCGATGTCCTCGGCGATGATCAGCAGCGGCTTGCCGGCCTTGGCAACGCCCTCGAGCAGCGGCAGGAGCTCGCGGATGTTCGAGATCTTCTTGTCGTGCAGGAGGATGTAGGGGCTGTCCAGCTCGCAGCTCTGCGTGCTGGCGCTGTTGATGAAGTACGGCGAGAGGTAGCCGCGGTCGAACTGCATGCCCTCGACCACCGAGAGTTCGTTCTCGAGGCCCGAGCCCTCTTCGACCGTGATCACGCCTTCCTTGCCGACCTTCGCCATCGCGTCGGCAATGTTGCCGCCGATGACTTCGTCGCCGTTCGCCGAGATCGTGCCGACCTGGGCGATCGCCTTGTTGTCGGAGCAGGGCTTCGACAGGCGCTTCAGCTCGTCGGTGATGGCCGCGGAGGCCTTGTCGATGCCGCGCTTAAGGTCCATCGGGTTCATGCCGGCGGCAACCGCCTTCAGGCCTTCCTTCAGGATCGACTGCGCCAGCACGGTGGCGGTCGTGGTGCCGTCACCAGCGGTGTCGGAGGTGTGCGAAGCCACTTCCTTCACCATCTGCGCGCCCATGTTCTCGAACTTGTCGTCCAGCTCGATTTCCTTGGCGACGGACACGCCGTCCTTGGTGACGGTCGGGGCGCCGAAGGCCTTGTCGAGCACGACGTTGCGGCCCTTGGGGCCAAGGGTGACCTTCACGGCATTGGCGAGGACATTCACGCCGGCGAGCATGCGGCGGCGGGCGTCGTCACCAAAGCGGACTTCTTTAGCTGCCATGGTTGTTTACCTCTGTTGAATCTTTGAATGGGGAAAGGGTGAAGGATCAGCCTTCGATGACGGCCATGATGTCGTCTTCACGCATCACGACCAGCTCGTCGCCATCGACCTTGACCTCGGTGCCGCTGTACTTGCCGAACAGGACGACGTCGCCCTTCTTGATGTCGAGCGGGCGGACTTCGCCCTTCTCGGTGATGCGGCCTCTGCCCACAGCGATGACCTTGCCGCGGATCGGCTTCTCGGTGGCGGTGTCCGGAATCACGATCCCGCCGGGCGAAGTGCGCGACTCTTCGAGCCGCTTGACGATCACGCGATCATGCAGGGGACGGATCTTCATGGGAAAATCTCCTTCAAATTCATTTTATTAGAGAACCCCGACAGGGGTCGTGCGTTTAGCACTCGTCAAAAACGAGTGCTAATAGTAGTGCCGGCTGTCATGAAATCAAGAGGTGCCAGGCACGTATCCGGATACGTGCCGGGTTCCCCTCTTAAAATTGGCCGATGCCTGACGATGCGTTGGTGGTGTTGTGCACCTGTCCGGGCGACAGCGTGGCGGCGGAGATCGCCACGGGCCTGCTCGAAGACCGGCTGGCCGCGTGCGTGACCCGCGTGCCGGGCGTGAAATCCTGGTACCACTGGGAAGGCCAGATCCAGCGCGATGACGAGGTGTTGCTGGTGATCAAGTCCACGCGTGACCGCTATGCCGCCGTCGAGGCGCAGATCCGCAAACTGCATCCCTACGAGGTGCCGGAGATCATCGCGCTCCCCGTCGCGTTCGGATCCGCGGCGTACCTCGACTGGGTCCAGGAATCGACGAAGCCGGCATGAAGCGTCTGCTGATCACCCTGCTCGCCCCGTGGCTCGCAGCGACCTCCGCAGTGGCCGCCGATCCCCTGCGCCCGGAGCAGGCGTTCCGCTACGCCATCGACAGCACGGCTGACGCGGTGACGGTCCGCTGGACGATCGAGCCGGACTACTACCTCTATCGCGAGCGCATGAGCTACGCCACCACCACGCCCGGCGTGGTACTCGGCGATGCCGACATGCCCGAGGGCAAGCCCTACAAGGACGAGTTCTTCGGCGAGATGCACATCTTCCGCGACAGCGTGGACGTGCGCATCCCCGTGATCGAACGCGGGCAGGGCAGCTTCGAACTGGAGATCCGCTCGCAGGGTTGCGCCGATATCGGCCTTTGTTACCCGCCGCAGAAGTGGCTCGCAGGCGTCACGCTGCCCTCGAAGCCCACGACACTCGCGAACCTGCTCGCTCCAGTCGTGAGCGGCGACCAGCCGCTGCCGCCGGAGCAGGTCTTCCAGGTCGACGCAGAACTCGTCGCGCCCGACCGGCTGCGCCTGATCTGGACCGTCAGGAGCGGGTACTACCTGTATCGCGACTCGATCAAGGTGCGCAGCCTGAGCCCCGGCGTGAGCCTCGCCGAGCCGCAACTGCCGGTCGGCCAGCCGAAGGAAGACGAGTACTGGGGCAAGACCCAGGTCTATTACGAAGAGGCGATCGGCGAGGTCGCCGTCACCGGCAGCGCCGATCCGCTGCAGATCGAGGTGGAGTATCAGGGCTGCAAGGAAAACAGCATCTGCTATCCGCCGCAGAAGCTGCAGCTCAGCGTGGCCACTGCCGCCGCCGCGCCCCAGGCCGCAGCGCCTGCGCCGGTTTCCGAGCAGGACGCCTTCGCCGCGCGCATGGCCACGGGCTCGCTCGCCATGGCGATGCTGCTCTCGTTCATCGCGGGCCTCGGCCTGTCGCTGTTGCCGTGCTGCTGGCCGATGATCCCGATACTTTCCGGCATCATCGTCGGCGACGGCCGCGAAATCACGACGCGCCGCTCCTTCGCGCTGTCGGTCGTCTACGTGCTCGGCATGGCTGCCGTCTATGCGGCCGCTGGTGCGGCAGCGGCCGCAGCCGGCCAGCAGGTGCAGGCCGCGATGCAGACGCCATGGGTCATCGGCGGCGTATCCCTGCTGTTCATCGCGATGGCCCTGTCGATGTTCGGGCTCTTCGAGCTGGCGCTGCCGGCGCCGATCGCGAACCGGCTGAGCGCCGTGAGCGGCCGACAGAAGTCCGGTACCTACCTCGGCGCTGCCGTGATGGGCGCACTTTCGGCGCTGGTGGTGTCAGCCTGTGTCGCGCCCCCGCTGGTCGGCGTCCTCACCTTCATCGCCCAGACGGGTGATGTCGCGCGCGGCGGGCTTGCGCTGTTCGCGATGGGCATCGGCATGGGCGTGCCGCTGCTCGTCATCGGCGCCTCGGGCGGCAAGCTGCTGCCGAAAGCCGGCCCGTGGATGACCGCGGTGAAGACCGGGTTCGGCTTCGTGATGCTCGCGCTCGCCGTGTGGATGGCCGATCGCGTCCTGCCCGAGGTCGTGGCCATGCTGGCCTACGCAGCGCTCGCCGTGACGGCTGGCGTGTTCCTCGGTGCTTTCAGTCCGCTGCTGGCAGAATCGGGCGTGGTCCGGCGCGTCGGCCAGGGAGCAGGACTGCTGCTCGCGCTGTATGGCGCGGCGCTTCTCGCCGGTGCGCTCGCTGGCGGCACGAACCCGTTGCAGCCGCTCGCCGCCTTCACGGGCGGCGTCACAACCCAGGCAGAGGCAAAACTGACCTTCCGCCGGATCAAGACCGTGGCCGATCTCGATGCGGTGCTCGCGGAGGCGAAAGCGGCGAACCGCAGCGTAATGCTCGACTTCTACGCCGACTGGTGCACGTCGTGCATCGAGATGGAGCGCTACACCTTCCCCGAGCCTGCGGTGCGCGACTCGCTGGCCGACGTGGTGCTGTTGCAGGCGGACGTCACGGCCAACGACGACGACGACAAGGACTTGCTGCAGCGTTTCGGCATCTTCGGTCCACCCACCATCGTGTTCTTCGGGCCGGATGGCGTCGAACGGCGGAATTTCCGCGTCGTCGGCTTCAAGGCAGCGGAGGAATTCGCCGCCCACGTGCGCCAGGCCGTGAGCTGACGGCCAAAGGCGCGCTGATCCTGCGCTATCCTCCCGGTCGACTGCCTCGGCAGGAGGATCGACCGGTGATTCGCAGCATTCATCACGTCAATATCGTGGTACGCGATCTCGAGGCAGCCATCGGCTGCTACGAGCGCGTGCTCGGCCTCGCGGTCACGCGGCGCGACGAGCTGCCCGAACGCGGAGCGCGGCTGGCGCGCTTTCGTCTCGGCGGGTCGTGGCTCGTGCTGGTGCAGCCGACCCGTGCCGACAGCGTGCCGGGCAGGTTCCTGGCTGCGCACGGCGAGGGCTTGTTCCTGCTGTCGCTGGGCGTGGCTTCGCTCGAAGCCGAGTTCGATCGCCTGGGACCGGGCGCCGCGGACGGCGAGGTGCGCAGCGGCGCGGATGGCTGGCTGGTGCGTGACCTGGCGCGCGGCTCGACCTGCGGCGCGCTACTGCAGTTCTGCGAGGACGCGCAGGCAGGCTGAGACCGCAGCTGTAATTGCCCGCTGAGTTCACCCGTCAGTGCGTGAGCGTCGGCTTGCTACACTGTCAGCATGATCAAGCTGTATACGGGACTCGGATCCGGTAACTCCTACAAGGCGGAGCTGCTGCTGCACCTGCTCGCCGTCTCGTACACGCCGGTGCCAGTCAGCATTCCGAAGGGCGAGCACCTCGATCCCGCGTTCCTCCGGCTGACGCCCTTCGGGCAGATTCCGGTGCTTGTCGACGGCGACGCCGTATTCACCGATTCCCAGGCGATCCTGTGCTACCTGGCGCGGGCCTATGGCGGTGCGATGGCGAACCGCTGGCTCCCGATCGAACCCGGGCAGATTGCCGCCGTCATGCGCTGGCTGTCATTTGCCGCAAACGAAATACAGAACGGTCCGACCATGGCCCGAGCGGCGAAGCTGCTTCGCTGGGCGGTGGATTACGACCGCGCTGTCGCGAGCAGCTATCGCTCACTGCGCCTGATGGACCGTCACCTGGCGGGCCGTGACTGGCTCGCTACGGGTGCAGCGAGCATCGCGGACATCGCCTGTTACCCGTACCTGCTGCTCGCCAGCGAGGGCGGAATCGATACGACGCCGTTCAGCGCCGTGACCGCGTGGATGCGACGGCTGGAATCGCTGCCGGGCTTCTGGCCGATGCCACGCATTCCCAATCTGCCGCCGGTGCCGCTCGTGCCGTACGAGCGTCTCGCCGACTGAGGCGCCTATATGCCTGCGTTCAGCCCTGCGGGACTTCCGCTGGGCCGTCCAGCCATGCCCGCACATCGCGCCCGATGGCAGGACCAGCCTCCTCCACGGCCATGTGCCCGACCTGCGGGTAGCTGATGAAGGTGAGCGACGGCGCATCATGCAGGAGTTCGCGGAACTCGGCGGCCTGCGTGAACACGGCCGTGGTGTTCTTCTCGCCCCACAGGAGCAGCACGGGCACCCCGATGCTGCGCACCACGCTCTCGATGTCGCCCGCCTCGTACTGCGACAGGCGGTCGAGCTGCGCCTCCCGATTGCCTTCGCGCCGCCACAGGTCGTGCCAGCGGTCGATGAGCGCGGGCGGCAGGTTCTCAGGTTGGCCGAACCCGTCGGTCAGCATGGCTTCGGGCAGGGCGCGCGGCAGGAACCGTGCCAGCACATAGACGAAGCGCGGGATCTGCCCGCTGCGCTCCTTGCGCTCGCGACCCTCGAGCGAACCAGGACTCAGCAGGATCAGCCGCTCGACGCGATCCGGGTGCTTCGCCGTGTAGTGGATCGCCATCGTGCCGCCCATCGACGTGCCGGCGATGCTGATGCGCTCGAGTCCCAGCTCGTCGATCAGTTTTTCCGTGAGCGCCAGCGTCCGCTCCTGCGTGTAGTCGCCGGTGGGATCGGGCCCGGTCAGGCCGTGGCTGGTGAAGTCGAAGCGCACGACGCGATAGCGATCACGCAGCGCCTCGACCCAGGGATCCCAGTCGATCATGTTCGAGAAATTCGCGTGCAGCAGGACCACGGTCGGTCCGCTGCCCTCGTCGCGGTAATGGAAGCGCACGCCGTCGATGGTGACGAAGCGCGACGCGGCGTTCGCGTAACGTTTCTCGATCTCGGCGCCGGGGATGTCACGCCATAGCCACAGCCCGGAGCCGATGGCGATGACGAGCAGGCCGGCCAGGCCGAACAGTATCCGTCGCAGCATCAGGACCTGCTGCGCGCGTCAGATGCCGGACCGCGTGGCTTCACCTCGATCTTCGCGATGCGCGCGAGTTCACGGTGGACGCGGGCGACACGCTCGACCTGGCCCTTGGCGGCGAAGCGCTCGTAGAACCCGTCGGAACGGAAGTTGCGGACCTCGCCGGCCCAGGGCGCGAGGCGCCTCACCCAGCGCTGCTGGCGGCCTTCGGCCGGCTCGGCGTCCTCGCGGCAGAGATCCATGCAAACCCGCAGCATCGCCTTGATGGTCACGGGACGCGTGACCATGTAGTTGCTGCTGCCCCAGGCCTCGCCCCAGACCTTCTCTGCAGCCTTGAGGAAGTCGCGCACGCGCTCGTAGTAGCGATCGGCCTCACGCCGCACGTCGCTCTTGCGTGAAATCGAGCGCCAGTCCGCCGCCGCCCACTTATGCAGCTCGCTGAACAGCTCAGCCTGCAGGATCCACTTCTCCTGCTTGCTGCGGTTGCCGAGGCGGTTGATCTTGTAGCGGAGCGGGCTGTCGCCCTCGGAGTAGAGCTTCTCGACCAGCCGCGCGGCGAACTTCTTGTCCGGCGCCGCCCAGGACACGCGCTCGTACAGGTCGACGAGGTGGCTCTTGTTGATGCGCGTCGGCGTCGAATTGATGATGACGAACATCTCCGTGGCGAAGTCCTCGCTCCGGCCATCGAAGATCACGCAGGGCACGTGCATGGTTTTGGCGTCGGCGGGATGGTGCTTGCGGAAGAAATGCAGCGCCGCGAGGCGGTGCTGGCCGTCGATGATGAGGTAGCGGCCGCGCGGCTCCTCGAGATTGCCGACGTTGTCGTACTGACCCACCGCGTCGAAGCCGAGCTTCTCGCTGGTGAACAAGAGCACCGTGCCCGGGATCGGCGGCTGGCTCACCGCCGTGTCGTAGAAATTCTTGATGGCGGCGACCTTGGCCTTCGACAGCTGCCGCTGGAAGGCCTTGTCGCCCGACTCGATGCGCGCGATGAACTGCCCGACCTCGTCGTCGGCCTCGACTTCCTCGGCGGCGATCTTGTCGCCCTCGGCGTAGAAGCGGCTGATGAAGCGGACCTTGGCGAGCAGGTCCTCGGCCGGGTAGGCCACGAAGTAGAAGACGCTGTCCTTCTGGCGGATGCGGGTCGCGAGCATGGTGAGATCATCCGTTGAGGTTCAGGAGGATTCTGCCAGAAGCGGCCGATCCCGTCATTTCCAGCTCAAATACCTCGATTCCGGAGTCGCCCGGCGCACTGTCGTTCTGTACGGTTGATCTGTACACTTCAGGAATGAAAAAGATGTCGCAGGTACCGGTTACCGAGTTGCGCCAGAACCTGCCTGCCTGGCTCGGCCGGGTCCGCAAAGGTGCGCGGCTGGCGATCACCTCCCGCGGCAAGGTCATCGCCGAACTCTCGCCGCCCGCCAATCAGCAGGCGACAGCCGCCGACGCCGCGCGCGCCTTCCTGCGCGGGAGTGTGCTGCGCTACGACCGGCCTTTCGATCCTGCCTTCGAGCCGGACGAGTGGGAGATGAACCGTTGATCCTGCTCGATACGCACGTCCTCGTCTGGTGGTTGAACGACCCGGCAAGGCTGCCCGCGCGGGCGCGCCGGGCGATCTCGAAGCGTCCCGCGCCCGGTTCACTGGGCGTATCGGCGATCAGCCTGTTCGAGTTGGCGACGCTCGTGCGGCGAGAACGGGTTCGGCTGAAGTCGAGCCTGGAGGACTGGCTCGCCAACCTGAAGCTGCTGGCAGAATTGAGCGTGCTGCCGGTCACGGCCGATATCGCGCTCAGCGCGGGCAACCTGGCGGAGACACTGCCGGGCGACCCGGTCGACCGGGTCATCATCGCCACGGCGCTCGACGAACAGGTTCGCCTGGTGACTGGCGACGCCCGCATCCGCAAGTCGGGCCTGGTCGAGACGGTGTGGTGACTCAGGGGCGCTTCTGACTCGCCCGCTCGTCCCCTCAGGCGGCAATCCAGCCCGGCTTGACCACCGCCCCGCGCCAAGCGCCCAATACCCGACCGCGCCGAGACAGCCGCCGCACAGCATGCCCTCGCGGCCGGGTGCGGCGCAGGGGGCAGCACGAACCGGACGCGGATCAACGGACGACGGAGGACGCTTCATGAACTGTCTGGACAGCAAGGGGTGGCGGATCGGGCTGGTGCTGCTGGCGGCTGCGGCCGGCGGTTGCGCGCAGGACTCCGGCAGCGACGGGCCGGCCGCCGAGCTGGCGCTGCGGAACGCCGCGGTCTACACCGTCGACGGCGCGCGCCGCTGGGCCGAGGCGGTCGCGATCCGCGACGGGCGCATCGTGTTTGTCGGCACCGACCGCGACCTGCAGGCGCACCTCGGCCCGCAGACCCGCGTCGTCGACCTCGAAGGCCGCATGCTGCTGCCGGGCTTCCAGGACGTGCACATCCACCCGATCAGCGGCGGCATGGAAGCCAATGCCTGCGACCTCAACGGCCTCAACGGGGTCGACGCCTACGTGGCCGCAATCAAGGCGTACGCCGACGCGAACCCGGGCGACGGCTGGATCAAGGGCGGCGGCTGGCTGTTGTCGGCGTTCGGGCCCGGCGGCATCGCGCGCAAGGAACTCATCGACGCCGTGGTGCCGGACCGGCCGGTGATGCTCTACAGCGCCGACGGCCACACGCTGTGGGTGAACAGCAAGGCGCTGGAGATTGCGGGAATCACGAACGAGACGCCCGACCCGCCGGACGGCCGCATCGACCGCGATCCCGCGACCGGCGCCGCGCTCGGCAGCCTGCAGGAAGGCGCGGACCGCCTTGTGGCGGAGCATGCGCCGCCGGCTACCGCCGCGGAGCGCGAGGCGGGTTTGCGTTACGCGATCAAGATGCTGAACGGCTACGGCATCACGTCCGTCCAGGACGCGTCCGTCGTCGAGGACGACCTGAAGGCGTACCGTGCGCTCGACAGCAAGGGCGAGCTGAGCCTGAAGGTCGTCGCCTCGCTCTGGTGGGAGCGCGCCGCGGGCCTCGAGCAGGTCGACGAGATCCTGCGCCTGCGCCGCGAGTACACGACCGGCCACGTGGATGCGGGCACCGTGAAGGTCATGCAGGACGGCGTGATGGAGAACTACACCGCCGCGATGCTCGAGCCCTACCTGCTCCCGGGCGAGGTGCGCGGCATCCCGATGGTGGACCCGGAAAAGCTCAAGGGCATCGTAACGCGGCTCGACGCCGAGGGCTTCCAGGTGCACTTCCACGCGATCGGCGATGCGGCGATCCGCCAGTCGCTCGATGCCGTCGCTGCGGCGCGCGCCGCCAACGGCGACCGCGACCACCGCCACCACATCTCGCACCTGCAGCTCATCCATCCCGACGACGTCCCGCGCTTTCGCCAGCTCGGCGTCGTGGCCAACTTCCAGCCGCTGTGGGCGATGAACGACCCGTACATCGTCGACCTGACGGTGCCCTTCATCGGGCCGCAGCGCTCGCAATGGCTTTACCAGATCGGGTCCGTCCAGCGCAGCGGTGCCGTCGTCGCCTTCGGCAGCGACTGGTCGGTGTCGAGCGCGAACCCGTTCGAGGAGATGGAGACGGCGGTGACGCGCCTCGGCGCGCTCGGGGAGACGACCACGCCGTTGCTTCCCACCGAGGCCATCGGTCTCCCTGAAGCCATTGCCGCCTTCACCATCAACGCCGCGTACACCAACCACGACGAGCGGGACACCGGCTCGATCGAGGTCGGCAAGCGCGCCAACCTCATCGTGCTCGACCGCAACCTGTTCGCCATCCCGCCGGTCGAGATCTCGGAGACGAAGGCGCTGGTGACGCTCTTCGAGGGCCAGGTGGTGCACGGAGACCTGGCGGCGCTGTGACGCGGCTGCTGGCGAGCTCTGTGGTGCGCGGCAGTCGCCAGGGGGAGAGCCACGGTGGCCTCTATCGGATCGACTTCGAGGCCGGCACGGTGGTACAGGCGCTCGACTGGAACACGATGGACATCGACTGGCAGGGGCGCGGCTGGGACCGCGGCCTGCGCGGTATCGCCTTCGACGGCGACACCGTGTACGTCGCGGCCAGCGACGAGCTCTTCGCGTACACGCCGGACTTCGCCCTCCTCGGCTCCTGGCGCAGCCCCTGGCTCAAGCACTGCCACGAGATCTGCGTACACGAGCGCACGCTGTTCCTCACCTCCACCGGCTTCGACAGCATCCTCGGCTTCGACCTGGACGGCCGGCGTTTCATCTGGGGCCTGCAGGTGACGCACGGCCCTGGCGGCGACTTCACGGGCGCACCCTTCGACCCGGCGTCGCGCCACGGCCCACCGGCGCGCAACACGCTGCATCTGAACAACGTGCACTGCGCGCCGGGCGGCATGCACATCAGCGGGTTGCGCACGGGCGGCATCCTGCTCTTCAACGGGCGCCTCATCAGCCGTTGGGTCAGCCTGCCCGAGGGCATCCACAACGCGCGCCCGTTCCGCGACGGCGTCCTGTTCAACGACACGCAGGCGGACACCGTGCGCTGGGTCTCCCGGCAGCAGGAGGAGCAGGCGCTGCCGGTGCCGCGCTACGAGGCGTCGCAACTGACGCACACGGAGCTCGACGACTCGCGGATCGCGCGCCAGGGATTCGCGCGCGGCCTGTGCGTGCTCGACGACGACATCGTCGCCGGGGGCTCCTCCCCCTCGACCATCAGCCTGTACGACATGGCCCGCGGGCGCCGCCTGCGGCAGGTCACCCTCACGTTCGACGTGCGCAACGCGATCCACGGGCTCGCGCCCTGGCCGTACTGAGGCAGCCGCATGGGCCTGCAGGACTCCATCCGGACGAAATCCTTCACGCTGACGGCGGAGATGACGCCGGTCCCCGACGCCGCGGCAATGATCAGCCAGGCGCGCGGGCTGCTCGCGAGCGTCGACGCCGTGCAGGTCACCGACCACCCGACGGGCCAGCCACGCGTGCCGTCGCTCACGGCCGCCGCCGTGCTGCGCCACGCGGGCATCGACCCGGTGCTGCACCTCAACTGCCGCGACAAGAGCCGCGCGACGCTGCAGGGCGAGCTGCTCGGCGCCGCGACGCTCGGCGTGTCGAGCCTCTTCCTGATGCGCAACGGCCCGTTCAACGCCGATCCCGGCTCCGATGTCGAGCCCGCGGCCGAGGTCAGTGCCACCGACCTGATCGCGGCGGCCCGCGAGCTGCGCGACACCGAGTCGCCGGAGCGGCTCGGCCTCGCCGCCGCGCCGGATTTCTTCATCGGCGCCGTCGCCACCGTGTTCGACGCGCCGGCGGGCTGGGAACCGCGGGCGCTGCGCGCGAAGGTCGACGCGGGCGCGCGGTTCCTGCAGACCCAGCTCTGCCTCGACGTCGACCTGCTGCGCCGTTACCTGCGGCGCTTCCCGCCGACCCAACTGCCACGGCAATGCCACGTGATGGCGAGCCTCGCGGTGCCGGCGAGCGCCGACGGCGCCATCTGGCTGAAGCAGCGACTGCGCGGCGCGCTGGTGCCGGACGGGCTCGTCGCGCGGCTGCGCCAGGCACGCGATCCGGCCGCCGAGTCGGTCGCGGCCTGCGCGGAGCTGCTGCAGGAAATGACCGCCATCCCCGGCCTCGCCGGCGCGCGCTTCATCGCCCCGACGGATCCCGCGCTGCTGAGCGCCGTCGTGGCGGCGTCGGGCCTGCGCGGGGGGGCATGAATGGCGGAGCATTGCCGCTCCTGGTACGCCGCGACCGCCAATGATCGGCGCGGGCACCCGTCGCTCGCCGGCGAGCAGGCAGCAGACGTCTGCGTCATCGGCGCCGGGTTTACCGGCCTGTCGGCGGCGCTCACGCTCGCCGAGCGCGGCTACTCGGTCGCGGTGGTGGAGGCGCAGCGCGTCGGCTGGGGCGCCTCGGGCCGCAACGGCGGGCAGCTCATCGGCGACCCCGGCACCGAGGCACGCATGCGCCGGCGCCTCGGCGAGGCCGACGCCGATGCGCTGTGGGCGCTGCGCTGGCGCGGGCATGAGATCGTCGAGGAGCGCGTCCGTGGCTACGCGATAGACTGCGATTTCCGGCGCGGCTACGTCGACGTGGCCATCAAGCCGCGGCAGATGCGCGACCTGGAGGCCGACCACGCGTACCTTCAACAGCGGGGCTTCGCCGACGAGTCGCGCCTGCTCGGCGCGGCCGAAGTGGCGGAGCTGCTCGGCACGACCGCTTACGTCGGCGGGCTGACCAACTTCCGCAACGGCCACCTGCACCCGCTCAACCTCTGCCTCGGCGAGGCGCGCGCGGCGGTGTCGCGCGGCGTGCGCGTGTTCGAGCAGTCACCCGTCACGCGGATCGAGCACGGCGCGCGGCCGCGGGTCGTCACGGATCGCGGTGCCGTGAGCGCCGAGGCGGTGCTGCTTGCCGGCGACGCGCTCCACCGGCTCGAGGGCCGGCGGCTCGACGGGCACACGTTCAACGCCGGCAGCTTCATCATCGCCACCGCGCCGCTGCCCGCGGAAGCGCGCCGGCGGATCAACCCGCGCGACCTCGCGGTCTGCGACGGCAACCACCTGCTCGACTACTTCCGCCTGTCGGCGGACGGGCGCCTGCTCTTCGGCGGCCGCTGCAACTATTCCGGGCGCGAGCCGGCGAGCATCCGCCGCGCGCTCGTCCCGCGCATGCTGAAGCTCTACCCGGAGCTCCGGGACGTGGCGATCGAGTACGAGTGGGGCGGGCTGGTGGGCGTGGTGCCGAACCGCATCCCGCTGCTGGGCCGCTCCGCGCCGAACGTGTACTTCGCGCAGGGCTACTCGGGCAACGGCATCAACATGAGCCACATCGCCGGCGAGATCGTGGCGGATGCGATCGACGGCACGCTGGCGCGACTCGATCTCTTCGAGCGCATCGGCCACCGGCGGCTGCCGCTCGGGCGCTGGGGCGGTGATCGCCTCATGGCGCTGGCGCTTGCCTGGTACCGGCTGCGCGACCTGCTGTAGCCGCGGCGTGCCGGCGGCGGGTCAGAACTCGTAGCGGAACTGCAAGCCGAGCGTCCGCGGGCGGTTGACGGAGAGTCGCCGTACGAACCAGCGGTTGTTCATGAAGATCTCGGCTTCCTCGTCCCAGACGTTGTCGACGAACAGCGACGCCGTCCAGGTCTCGGTCTCCACGCCGACGCGGAAGTCGCCGGTCTGGTACGAGGGGTGCTCGTAGACGGGATTGCCCCGGACCACCGACTCGATGCCCTCCAGCGAGTTCACCGAGTCGCCAACGTAGGCGTAGTCGAAGCGTGCGAACGGCTCGCCACCGAATAGGGTCGTATCGGGCCGGAATTCCACGCCCACGGTGACGGTCCAGTCGGGTGTGAGCGGCAGGCGCGCACCGTCGGTGACGGTGAAAGAGTACGAGTTGTCGTCGTCGTCCGTGACAGTGAACGTGGACGCCTCCGCGACCTCCGCGTCGTTCCAGCCGAAGGCGCCGTCGATCGTCCAGTTCTCGGTCACCTGCATGGCGAATTCCGCCTCGATGCCGGTGATCTCCGCGGTCGGGAAGTTGACGAAGCCGAGCTGGAAGACGCCGGGCTGCGGATCCTCGATCTGCACCGCGAAGTCGTCCCACTCCATGTAGTAGGCGGCGATGTTCACGCGCAGCCTGTTGTCGAGCCACTCCGTCTTGGCGCCAATCTCGTAGTTATGCAGCTCGTCGGAGTCGTAACTGCTCGGCAGCAGCGACTCCTGCCGCACGGGGCTCGCGCCGCCGACCCGGAAGCCCTCCGAGTAGGTGAAGTAGACGAGCTTGTCGTCGGTGACGCGCCAGGTGGCGTTGAACCGGCCCACCGTCCCGGACTCGCTCGTGTCCTGCCGGTCGTCGAGGACGGGCACACCCTGCGGCTGCTCCTGGTACTGCGTGAAGCTCCGGTCGTAGTCGAACCAGCGCGCACCGGCGGTGATCGTGAAGTTCTCGGTGATGTCGAAGGCGACCTCGCCGAACACGGCGAGCTCCTCGAGCTCCGTCTCGTAGCGACCGAGGAACCAGGTGTCCGTCGGCTCGATGTCGTAGTTCGTGTCGAAGAACTCGAACGACGGCGTCGACGCATAGTCCCGCACGTTGCTGTCGAAGGCGGTGCGGGCCTGGTCGTCGCTGTAGAACGCGCCGACGAGCCAGGACCAGCGGCTCGAGTCGTCCGCGAGGGAAGCGAGCCGTGCCTCCACGGTCGTCGTCTCGGTCTTTTCGTTTTCCACGACGTAGCCACGCGGGTCGCCGCCGAAGTCGTAGACCACCCTGTCGTACGCGATCGCGCGCTGGTTGAACGCGAACTCGTAGTCGGTGGCGTCGGTCTCGTAGCGGAAGTCGCGGTCGAAGTAGGCCGTGGTGACCATGAGGTCGGCGAACGGCAGCCGCGCGTTGACGGTGAGTGCGAGCTGGTACCACTTGTCGTCGAGCGGCTCCTGCTCGAAGCGGACCTGCTGCCGGCTGCCGGCGTTGTCGGGGTTCACGTCGCCGTTCGCGTCGGCTTCCAGATCCTGGAAGATCGCGGCAACCGTGAGGTCGACGTCCTCGCTGATGTCCCAGCGCAGCGCCGCGCGGCCGCCCGTCGTCGTCGCGGAGTTGACGTCGTCCTCGACCTGGTTGGCGTTGTCGAACGTGCCGCCCTGGCTGTCCGACAGCACGTTGTCGATGAAGCCCGCGTCCTCCGTCCGGAACCCGACGAGCCGCAATGCGATCTTGTTCTCGGCGAGCGGGATGTTGACGGCGCCGCTGACGTCGTAGCCCGCCTCGCCGTCATGCGTCTGCGTCAGGACGCCCTCGGCCCAGGCGTCGAATTCCGTCGGGTCCGGCTTGTTGGTGATGACGCGCAGCGTGCCCGACTGCGAGCTCGCGCCGTACAGCGTGCCCTGCGGGCCGCGCAGCGCCTCGATGCGCTCGATGTCGATGAGCCGCGGGTCGGGATTGCGGCCGCCCGCGGTGATGGGTTGCTCGTCGAGGTACAGGCCGGCGGAAGACACCGACCCGAAGCTGAGGCCCGAGGAAGCGACGCCGCGGAACACGATCGCGGTGCCGCCCGGCTCGCGCTGGCCGAGCGAGAGGCCGGGGATGAACTTCGCGTAGTCGTCCATCTGCTGCAGGCCGCGCAGCGCGATGGCGTCCGTGTCGAAGGCGGAGACCGATGCCGGCACGTCCTGGAGTTGCTCGGCGCGGCGGGTGGCGGTGACAACGATCTCGTCGAGGCCGCCGGTCTCCTCGGCGAGGGCATCGCCCGTTCCGGCGACGGCCGTCGAGACGGCCGCGGCCAGTGCAGTTGGGCCCGAGGGCCCCGCGTTCCGCTTGGTGCCACTCATGAGTCGCTACCCCCCTGTGATCCCGGGTCCATGTTATTGATCGGTGCCGAACCTGTCGAGTATTTTCCCGCCATGGACATCGAGGTGCCGCTCCGCTCTCTCGGGCCCGTGGCGATGGAGCCGCTGGCCGCCGCAGTCCTGGCCCAGGAGGATGCCGCGTGGAGCGAAAACCAGCAGCGGCAGCAGGATTACGAGGTCCACGAACAGACCGCCTCGATCGTGTTGCTGTTCGCGGACGTGTCCGCGTGGCCGGCGGTCGAGGTGAGCAAGCAGCCGGGCTGGGACCGACTGGCCGCCGTCGCGGTGCCGGTCATGCACGAAATCATCGGCCGCTGGTACCCGCCCGGCGGCACGATCATCCGGGCGATGGCCGCGAAGCTCATGGCGGGCGGGCGGATCCTGCCGCACCGCGATTCGCACGCCTCGTTCGGCGCCGGGCACCGCATCCACGTGCCCGTCAGCACCAACCCGCGCGTGCGCTTCATGATCGACGGCAAGCCCTTCCAGCTCGAGGTGGGACAGGCGTACGAGGTCAACAACCAGAAGGTCCACAGCGTGATGAACAAGGGCGATTCGGATCGAATCACGTTCATCTTCGACTATGTACCGCGAGGCGCGCCGCCGGCCGCCAGGCGCTCGGATCCGGCCGGGGCCTCGTAATTGCGATAGCGCTCCCGCAGCGGGGCGAGGACCTCCAGCAGTTCGCCGAGGTGCGGCTCGTAGTGGCGCCAGCGGCCGACCGCGTCCGCATAGATAGGCTGGCGCACCTGCTCGGCGCTCGGCGTGCGCACTGCGCGCTCCGTCTCGTGGAAGCGCAGGCAGCCATCCTCCCAGGGCAGGCCGCAGAATTCGACCAGGCGTGACGCCTGGCCAGCGAGGTCAGCCACCACGTCCTCGTACTGCACCGTGAGCACGCGCCCCGGCAGCACGGCGGCCCAGTGGTCCATCATCCGCTGGTACTGCAGCCAGTACTCGCCGATCTCGTTCAGGTCGTAAGTGAACGCCTGGCCCCTGGCAAACAGCTGGCGGTAGCAGCCGAGCGCAGCATCGAGCGGGTGGCGCCGCGCGTCGATGATCTTCGCGTCTGGCAGGATCAGCGCCAGCAGGCCGACGTGCGGAAAGTTGTTCGGGTTCTTGTCGATGAAGCGCGGCTTCGCCGTCCTGCGGTGCAGGCGGGCGTGGCCCACGTAGGCCTCGCCGAGCGCGCGGAGCTCCGCGTCAGTGGCGTCGTGCAGCGCTTCCGGGTACTGCAGCCCGTCGGCGCGCCGTCTGTTGAGCGACAGCGCCACACGGCTCAGGTAGGGAAGCTCGCTCGTGCCCTCGACCTGGCTGTGGCTCGCGAGAATCTGTTCGAGCAGCGTCGAGCCCGAGCGCGGCAGGCCGACGATGAAGATCGGCGCCGCGTCGCGCAGGCCGTTGCCGGCGCGGGCCGCGAGGAATTCCGCGTCGAAGACCTCGACCAGGCGATCGTTCGTCATCTCGGTGTGCACGGGGTCGTAGCTGACCTCCGTGCGCTGGCGGTCGTTGCCGGCGCGGTAGCGTTCCCAGGCCGGTCCGTACTCGCCGCGGTCCTCGTGCGCCTTCGCCAGTGCGAACAGGAAGTTCACCTCTGACTGCACGGTGAGGCCGCCGCCCGCGAGGCGCGCCTCCATGGCGGCGATCTCCTCGGCGCCGAACCGGTAGGTCTTCAGGTTCGCGAGGCTCCACCAGGCCTCGCCGCCGTCCGGGCGCGCGTCGATGCAGGACTTGTACGCCGCGACGGCGTCCGCAGCGCGGCCCTCCGTCTTGTGCAGGTGGCCGATGCCGAGCAGCGCACCGGCGTGCGCCGGCCGGAGTTCCAGGCAGCGCTCGTAGGCCGCGACCGCCTCGCGGGTCAGTGCGGCGGACGCCAGCGTCGAGCCGCGGAGGTAGTGCACCTGCGGGTTGTCCGGCTCGAGCGCGAGTGCGCGGTCAAAGCACTGCAGGGCCTCGGCGTAGCGTTCCTGCTCCTTGCGCAGCCGCCCGAGGTCGAGCAGCGCCGCGGTGAAGTCGGACGCGATCGCAATGGCGCGCTCCAGCAGGCGCTCGGCCTTGTCGGCCTTGCCGTTGCGGAGCGCGATGGCGGCGAGCAGCCGCAGGGCGTCGACATTGCGCGGCCGCTGCCGCAGCACGCGCCGGTAGAGCTGCGCCGCCTCGGCGAAGCGGCCTTCCTTCTGGTGCTCCGCGGCGAGCGCCATCAGCCGCCGCTCCGGCGACAGCGCGAAACAGCGCTCGAACGCCGCGTCCGCCTCGCGCCCGCGACCGAGCATCGCCAGGGCCCTGCCCAGCGCGTGCCATGCGCTCTCCTGCGTCTCGTCGAGTGTCGTGGCGACCTCCAGCAGGGCCAGCGCCTCGGCCGGACGCCCGAGCCGGGTGAGCAGGTAGCCGAGGTCCTCGTGCGGCTTCGCGAAGCCCGGCGCGAGCGCGATCACTCGCCGCAGCTCCGCCTCGGCTTCCTCGTTGCGGTTGAGCTTGACCAGGATCGCGCCGAGCAGGCCGCTTGCGTTGACATCGCGGGGCCGGGCGGCGAGCGCCTCGCGGCAGAGTGCCTCGGCGCGACCGAGGTCACCCGCGTCGACGGCCGCGATCGTCGCCTCGAACGCGGCCCGGGATGACAGTGTCGTGGCACGGGAGGGTCGTTGCGTCATGGGCAAGCAGGTCTGCGCTCAACCCGCCGGCGCAGCCGTCGCCGCGCGCAGCGCGGCGATGTACCAGTCGAGGAAGGCGGCGGTGAACGCCTCCATTTCCGACAGCGGCCCCGGCACGTACCAGCGCGATGCGACGCCCTCCTGGTTGCGTTCGATGATCGTCTTGTCGGCGATCGTCGTGACGTCCCAGAGCCAGGTGAGGTCGGCGAGGTTGTAGTCGCGGCCCTCGACGGCCGATTCGTTGACGAGCCACGTTATCTCGCAGTCCGTGGCGTGCTGGCCGCGCGGCGTGAAGCGGTAGAGGACGACGTGGTCGCAGTAGGCGAGGCCGAAGGTGGTCGCTCCGAGGTGCAGGTCCGTCGTGCCGCCGTCGAAGGCGCGGATCGTGCCGAGCAGCGGCGCCACCGGCTGGCCGTCGCGGCTGCCGCTCAGTTGCCCGTGGAAGAGCGGGTAGCGGTCGAAGCCGCGCTCGATCCCGAGCCTGCCGGCATCCAGCCACGAGCGCCGCACGACGTGCTGCGTCAGCCCTGCATCCGGGGCGCGGGCCATCACCTGCCGCAGCTCCGCCTCGAACTCCGCGGGCGGCACGGCCCGGCCGTGCGCGACCGAGTATTCCGGATGCGCCGGGCCGCAGTGGTAGCACTCGCAGTAGTTCTCTACCGTGAGCTTCCAGTTGGCGGCGATCGGGTAGTTCTGCCGGTGCGCCACCTTCGCCTTCCCGAGCGCGTACGGCGCGAGCGGCGCCGCCATGTCCGCGGCCAGCTCGTCGAACGGCGGCGGATCGGCGGCAAAGTTGATGAAGACCAGCCCCTCGAGCAGCCGCACGTGCAGCCGCCGCAGCCCGTAGTCGCCCTTTGCGACGCTCTGCGAAAGATGCGCCGCCGCGCGCAGGCTGCCGTCGAGGCCGTAGGTCCAGCCATGGTAGCGGCACACGAGGCGCGAGTCGTGGCCGCTCGCCGCGACGCACACGCGCGAGCCGCGGTGCCGGCAGACGTTGAGCAGCGCATTGATCGCGCCGTCGGCACCGCGCACGACGATCACCGACTCGCCGGCGATCTCGTGCAGGAACCAGTCGCCGGCGCGCGGGACCTGCGACTGGTGGCCGACATAGAGCCAGGAGCGCAGGAAGATCGCGCCGATCTCGGCCTCGTAGATGGTCGGATCGGCGTAGAAGCCGCCCTGCAGGGCGAAGCCCGGCCGAAACCCGGCGAGGAGCGCATGCAGGCCGGCCGTCATGGCGAAACCCTCCCGGGGATGCTGCGGGCCGCGGAACGCTCGCGGTGGCGCGTCAGGGCCGCCGCCGCCAGGACGCCGATCACCACCAGCAGGATGATCAGCGTGGCGATGGCGTTGATGTCCGGCGTCACGCCGAGGCGCACCTTGGCGAAGATCAGCATGGGCAGCGTGGTCGCGCCGGGGCCCGAGGCGAAGCTCGAGATCACCAGGTCGTCGAGCGACAGCGTGAAGGCGAGGAGCCAGCCCGCGACCAGGGCCGGCAGCAGCATCGGCACCGTGATGTCGAAGAAGACGCGCAGCGGCCGGCCGCCGAGGTCCATGGCCGCCTCCTCGAGCGACTCGTCGAGGCTCGCCAGGCGCGAGCGCACCACGACGGCGACGTAGGCCATCGAGAACGTGATGTGCGCGATGGTGATTGTCGTCGCGCCGCGATTCGCAGGCCAGCCGATCCAGTCGGCGAGCGTGATGAAGAAGAACAGCAGCGAGAGGCCGGTGATGATCTCCGGCATCACCAGCGGCGCGCTGATCATGCCGCCGAGGAGGAGCTGGCCGCGGAAGCGCGGCAGGCGCGCGAGCGCCAGCGCCGCCAGCGCGCCGAGGACGGTAGCGACGGTCGCGCTCACGGCGGCGGGCGCGACCGGCGCCCACGCCATGCCCCAGAGCACGGCGCCGGCGAGCATCGCGGGCCGCAGGGCCGGCATCGGCTACATCCCGTCGAGGCCGCGCTTCAGCAGCGCGCGCGCGATGATGAGCCGCTGGATCTCGCTCGTGCCTTCCCAGATGCGGTCGACCCGCAGCTCCCGGTAGAACCGCTCGGCCGCGAACTCGCGCATGTAGCCGCGCCCGCCGAAGATCTGCACGACCCGATCCGCGATGCGGTTGGCCGCCTCGGAGGCGTACAGCTTCGCCACGGAGCAGCGGGCGTGGAGCGACTTGAGGTCCTCGCCGCGATCGTGGGCCATCGCGGCCTCGTACGTGATGAGCCGTGCCGCCCAGAGCTCGGTGACGCTGTCGGCCAGCATCGCCTGGATCATCTGCTGGTCGGCGAGGACACCGTCGCCGATGCGCCGCTCGCGCGCGAATGCAGTGCCCTCCTCGATCAGCCGGGCCGCAGCTCCGCAGCAGCGCGCCGCGATCATCAGCCGCTCGCGGCGGAACCAGGCGTGCGAGAAGCGCATGCCGTCGCCCTCGGGGCCGAGCCGCTGGTCCTCCGGCACGACGACGTCGTTGAAGCGGTAGACCGGGTGGTGGTCGCTGAACGTGTGGCTGAAGAGCGGCGTGCGCACCAGCTCGATCCCCGGCCGGTCCTTCTCGACGAAGAACAGCGAGTCGGAGCCGGCGTGCGGACCTTCCGTGAGCCGGCCCTGCACGATCAGGTAGTCCGCGTGGTTCGCGCTGGTGACATACCACTTCTCGCCGTTCAGCCGGTAACCGCCCCCGCTGCGCGCTGCGGTGGTCCGGATCTCGACGTTAGAGCCCGACTCGCTCTCGGTGATCGCGTAGCACTCCTTGCGCTTGCCGGTCATCAGCGGCAGCACGTACTTCTCGAGCTGGCCGGGCGTGCAGGCCTCGAACATCCAGGCATGCGGCTCCGAGAAGCACCAGCACAGCGCATTCGTGACCATGCCGAGCTGTTCCCAGGCCGCGACCTGGTCGACGATGCGCGCGGCACGGCCGCCGTACGCAGCCGGCACGTCCATCGCGCTCAGCCCGAGCTCGATGGCGCGTTTCTTGTGCTTCGCCCGCACCTCCGGCGGGAGACGGCCCTCGTTCAGCTCGGCCTCGACCTCCCACGGGATCAGCTCCTCGAGGGCAAATCTGCGCGCGGCGTCACGCCATGCGCGGGCGCGGTCGTCGAGTTCGATCTGCATGGCTGCCGCTATCTCCTGGCCGGCCGTTGCGTTGGCCGCCGTGCTCCACCCTGCGACCGGAAGTGCCGCGGAAAGGCGTCGGCAAGGAACGCCATGGAGATGCGTCGCGCCCGCTCGCGGCTCATGGAGTCCGGCCGCACGAGCAGGTCGAGCCACAGCCCGTCCGTGAGCGCCGAGAGCCCATCGGCGACGATGGCCGCGTCCACGTCGGGGTACCCGCCCTCCTCGCACATGGCGGTGCAGAGCTGGCGGACGAGGTCGTCATAGGACTTGTCGCGCGCGGCGCAGATCTTCCGGTACGTCGGGCGGAACTTCCGCTCGCCCCAGAACGCGAACCACACGGCGAGCTTTTTCTTCTCGCAGATCCGCCGGTTGAAGTCGACCTCGACCATCGCGGCCAGCCCCGCCTCGGCCGACGTGCCCGCTGAAGCGACTGCCTCGGCACAGGCCGCCCGGTATTCGTCGGCGAGGTGGCGGAGCGTTTCCGTGAGCAGCCGCTCCTTGCTCTGGAAGTGCAGGTTGATGATGCCCTGGCTCAGCGCCGCTTCGCGCGCGACCGTCGCGATCGTGGTCTCCGCGAATCCCGATTTCGCCACGCACCGGATGGTGGCCTCGATGAGCTGCCGGCGGCGCTTTTCGGGCGGGGCGGTGCGTCGCGCAGTTTTGCGGGGCGGGGGGGGACGGGTCATGGCGGCGGGCGCATTATTGGTCAAGAACGGCCGGTTATGTATGAGCGTCAAGCCCTTGTCTGTCAATACTAAAAGGCCTTTTCATGCAACGCAATGAATGAACGGCCGTTCAGTCGCGATGGACAGGATGCCCGTGTTCGTGGGAGGCTGGAACCCACTCCCCGCCCCGGTACGCCGCCATGTCGCGCAGTCTCGCCCGGTCCAATGCCCATTTCCGCAAGGCGCTGTCGAAGCTTCCACTCGGCGTTTCGTCGAATTTCCGCTACTGGGGCGAGGACAAGACGCTGTACGCGAAGCGCGGCAAGGGCGCCCGGCTGACGGACATCGACGGCAACGAATACATCGACTACCGCCTGGCCTACGGACCGTGCATCCTCGGCTACGCCGACGACCGCGTGGATGCGGCCGCCAGGGCCGGCATCGACGTCGGCGGCGTATTCGCGCTGTCGACGGAGCGGGAATACGCCGTGGCGGAGCGCATCTCGAAGATGGTGCCGGCCGCAGAGCTGGTGCGCTTCTCGAACTCGGGCTCCGAGGCCGTCATGGCGGCCCTGCGGGTCGCCCGGGCCTTCACCGGCAAGGATTCCTACGTCGTCGTGGAGGGCGGCTACCACGGGGTCTTCGACGCGGCACTCTGGTACACGCCGATGGAGAGCTGGAACCCCGCCGCCGGCGACCCGCACGTGGTGCCCTACAGCGCCGGTGTGCCGGGCATGCTCCGCGGGCTCCTGCACACGGTGCCGATGAACGACGCCAACCGGCTGGAAGGCATCTTCCAGGCCTACGGCGACGAGATCGCGGCGTTCATGATCGAGCCGATCATGGGCAACTGCTGCTCGATCTCGGCAACCCGCGAGTTCCTGCGCGACGCCCGTCAGCTGTGCGACAAGTACGGGATCGTCATGATCGTCGACGAGGTGAAGACCGGGTTCCGCGTGGCCCGCGGTGGTGTCCAGGAGCTGATGGGCGTCAAGGGCGACCTCTGCACCTTCGCCAAGGCCATGGGCAACGGCTACCCGATCGCCGTCGTGGCGGGCCGGGAAGACATCATGCGGCACTTCGGCAACGGCGTCGTCCACGGCGGCACCTTCACCTGCCATTCGGTGGCCCTCGCCGCGGCCGAGAAGACGCTCGAGATCCTGGACGAGACCCCGGCGCTCAAGACGATCGCCGAGTACGGCACCCGCCTGCGCGCGGGCGTCAGCCAGATCCTGTCCCAGCGGGGGATCCGCCACTCCTTCTCGGGCCACCCGTCCATGAGCGGCCTGTTCTTCGCCGAGAAGCCGCCCAGCAACTACCGCGATTGGGCCACCAGCGACTACAGCTTCTACGAAGCCATTGCCCCCGAGCTGCACGATCTCGGCATCCTCTGCGAGCCGGACTCCCGCGAGCCCTGGTTCGTCTGCGAGGCGCACGACGAGCGCTGTCTTCGTGAGACACTGCAGCGATTCGAGCAAGCGGTCGACCGGGTCCTGAAGAAACCCAGCCCGAGCGCGACCCGATCCGTCATGTAAAAAAGTCGAGCGGAGGGGGCGTGACAAAGTACGACGCAATCGTCGTTGGGGCGGGACACAACGGCCTGGCCAACGCGGCCTACCTGGCCAAGGCCGGGCTCAAGGTCGTCGTCCTCGAGAAGAACCCGTGGATCGGCGGCGCCGCCGTCAGCCGCGAGATCCAGGACGGCTGGATCTACTCGAACTGCTCCTACGTCTGCAGCCTCCTGCGGCCCGAGATCTTCCGCGACCTCGACCTCTCCCGCCACGGCCTGCAGATCGTCCCCTACGGGGGCGGCGTCACGTGCACGAGTAGCGGCGACATCCTCGGCAACTACACCGACCACGACGTGCAGCGGCGCGAGTTCGCGCGACACAACGCGCGCGACGGCGACGCCTACCACCGCTATTCGACCGACGTGATGCGCCAATGCCGGTTCATCCGGCCGCTGCTGCTGCGAACGCCTCCCGACCCGACGTCGTTCCGCGTCCGCGACATCCGGGAAATGGTCTACCTGAGCCGCGAATTCGCGAAGCTCGGCGAGCAGGTGATCTACGACACCATCCGCTTCTACACGATGAGCATCGCGGATTTCCTCGGCGAGTACTTCGAGTCCGACCTCGTCAAGGCGCACCTCTCGGGCAGCGGCATCATCGGCACGGCACTCGGAGTCTACTCGCCCGGCACGGCCTACGTGCTGCTCCACCACTACATGGGCGAGGTCGACGGCTCGAGCGGCGCCTGGGGCTTCGCGCGCGGGGGCATGGGCGCGGTCTCGAAGGCGCTCGCATCGTCTTTCAAGTCGTTCGGCGGCGAGATCCGCACCGACTGCGACGTCGACCAGCTCGTCGTGCGCGGCGGCAAGGTGCGCGGCGTTGCGCTGGCCAACGGGGACGAGGTGCACGCCGACATCGTCGTGTCGAACCTCGACCCGAAGCGCACCTTCACCAAGCTGGTGAACGAGAAGGACCTCGACCCGGCCTTCGTTGAGCGCGCGCGGAATTTCAAGATCCGGGGTTCCTCGGGGAAGCTGAACATCGCGCTGGACGGCCTGCCGACGTTCCCGGCGCTCGGCCCCGACAATCCGCTGCGCTTCGGTGACATGCACTTCATCGACTCGCTCGAGCGCCTCGAGCGGGCCTACGACGACTGGAAGAACGGCACCTGGTCGAAGGACCCGTACCTGGACCTGCTGATCCCCTCGATGACCGACCCGACCATGGCGCCGCCCGGCAAGCACTTCATGTCGGTGTTCGTGCAGTACGTGCCGCCGAAGATCCACGGCCGCGACTGGACGGACGCCGATCGCGACGCCTTCCGCGACACGGTGGTCGAGCAGATCGCCCGCCACAGCCCCGACTTCAAGCAGCTCGTCCGCCACATCGAGGTGCGCACACCGCGCGAGCTCGAGAACGAAGTGGGGCTCACGGAGGGCAACATCTTCCAGGGCGAACTCACGATGGACCAGCTGCTGTTCAACCGGCCATTCCCCGGGTACGCGCAGTACCGCGGCCCGGTGAAGGGGCTCTACATGTGCGGCTCGGGCACGCACCCGGGCGGCGGCGTCATGGCCGCGCCGGGCGCCAATGCCGCACGCGAGATCCTGCTCGACCTGCGCAAACCGAACACCGTGCCCGAGGGCTGGACCGATGACTGACGTCCAACCCGCCAACAAGCGTCGCGACGACAAGGTCGTCATCATCGGCGCCGGCCACAACGGCCTCGTCTGCGCCGCGTACCTGGCGCGCGCCGGGCGCGAAGTGGTGGTGCTCGAGGCCGCTGCGCAACCGGGCGGCGCCGCGGTGACGCGGGAGTTCGCCCCGGGGTTCCGCGTATCGGCCTGCGCGCACCTCCTGTACCTGCTCGACGCTCAGGTCAGCCGCGACCTGGCCCTCGAGTCGCATGGGTTGAAGATGGCCCGCTCCAACCTGCGCACCGTCGCGCTGGCGGCGGACGGCGGGCACATCGTCCACGCTGGCGGCAAGGTGGAGTCCGGGCCGGTCTCGCCCGCGGATCGCGCCGCGCTCGCCGATTACCACGCCCGCCTGCAGCGGTTCGCCAGGGTCATGGGCAAGCAGCACAACCGCCGGCCGCCCCGCATCGGTGGCGGCGACCGCAGCGACCTCCTCGGCGCGGCGCTGCTCGGCCTCGACATCCGCCTGCTCGGGCGGGACGACATGCGCGAGTTCCTGCGCATCGCCGGCATCAACGTCTACGACGTCCTCGAGGAGACCTTCGAGTCGCCGCTGCTGAAGGGCACCCTGGCGCTCGACGCCGTGCTCGGCACCAACCTCGGGCCGCGCTCCAACAACTCCGTCCTGACCCTGCTCCATCGCATGAGCGGCACCGCGGGCGGCGACTACGGCGCCGTCGCCCTGCCCGCGGGGGGCATGGGCACCGTGACGGCGGCGCTGGCCGCGGCCGCGCAGAAGTCCGGCGCGACGCTGCGCTGCTCGAGCCCCGTGGCACGGATCACGCTCGAAGGCGACCGGGTGTCCGGGGTGCAGCTCGAGAGCGGCGAGACCATCGCCGCCGGCACCGTCGTGTCCAACGCCGACCCGGCGCGGACGCTGCTGCAACTCCTCGGCGCGCGCCACCTCGAGACCGGGTTCGCCGAGCGCGTGCGCCACATCCGCTCGCGCGGCACGGCGGCCAAGCTGCACCTCGCGCTCGACGGCCTGCCTGAGTTCACCGGGCTCGACGGCGCGCTGCTCGGCGAGCGCCTCGTAATCGCGCCCGATCCCGTCTACGTCGAGCACGCGTTCGACCATTCCAAGTACGGCACGGCGTCGCCGGAGCCGGTGCTCGAGATCGTGATGCCCAGCGTGCATGACCGCAGTTTCTCCCCGCAGGGGAAGCACGTGCTCTCCGCCATCGTCCAGTACGCGCCCCACGACGCGGGCGCCGGTGCGGACGCGCGCCGCGGCGAGTTCCTCGAGCGCATCCTAGGCGTGCTTGGCAAGTACAGCCCCGGGCTGCGCAGGCAGATCGTCGCGACGGAGCTGCTGCTGCCGGCCGACATCGAGCGGGAGTTCCGGATCACGGGCGGGCACTGGCACCACGGCGAGCTCGCGCTGGACCGCTTCCTCATGCTGCGGCCGGTGCCCGGCGCCGCCCAGTACGCGATGCCGCTCGACGGGCTCTACCTCTGCGGCGCCGGCTGCCACCCGGGTGGCGGCGTGATGGGCAGCGCCGGCGGCAACGCCGCCCGCGCCGTACTGGCGGCAGGGAGCACGGCATGAAGCCCGAAATGAACCACAAGCTGCACTTCCGCACGGCGGTCTACCAGACGCCGTTCCATCCGCGCACGTCCGCCCTGAACGTGCTGAACGAGTGGCACCGCTGGAAGGACTACACCACCGCGGACGCGTACTTCGACGAGACCCTGGAATACGCGGCGATCCGCAACGCCTGCGCGGTGTTCGACCTGACGCCGATGACCAAGCACCGCATCACCGGCCCGGACGCGCTCGCGTTCCTCAACCGCCTGGTCACGCGCGACGTCGCGAAGATCAAGCCCGGCCGCGTCGGCTACTGCGTCTGGTGCGACGACAACGGCCAGGTCATCGACGACGGCACGATCTTCCACCTGCGGCCGGGCGACTACCGGCTCTGCTCGCAGGAGCGGCAGCTCGACTGGCTGGCCCGCTCGGCCCGTGGCTTCGACGTGTCGATCGTCGAGGACACGCACGACGTCGCCGCGCTGGCCTTCCAGGGGCCGACCACCTGCGCCGTGCTGAAGAAGATGGGCCTCGCCGGAGTCGAGAAGCTCACGCCCTTCGGCATCGGGTTCTTCCCGTTTGCCGGCGGCGAGCTGATGGTCTCGCGCACCGGCTTCACGGGCGACTTGGGCTACGAGCTCTGGATCGAGCCCGGCCGTGCGCTCGCCCTGTGGGATGCGCTGTTCGCGGCCGGCGCCGACCACGGCATCCGGCCGATGGGCACGCACGCGCTGGAGGTCTCGCGCATCGAGGCAGGCTTCGTTCAGGCCGGGGTGGACTTCCTGCCGGCGGACGCGGCGGTGCGCATCGACCGCACGCGCTCGCCGTTCGAGCTCGACCTCGGTCGGCTAGTGGACTTCACGAAGCCCGTCTTCACCGGCCGCCGCGCGCTGCTCGAGGAGCAGCGCCGCGGCTCGCGCTACCGCCTGGTCAAGCTCGACGTCGAGGGCAACAAGCTCGCGCGCTCTTCATATATATACGACCGCGCGAGGAACGTCGTCGGCACCGTCACCTCGGCGGTGTGGTCACCGGCCGCCAAGACCAACATCGCGCTGGCTTCCCTGAAGATGCCCTGGGGCAGGCCGGGCGACGAGCTCTGGGCCGAGATCTACTACCAGCGCGAGCTGCAGTGGGCGAAGGTCATGGCGCGTTGCCGCGTCATCGAGGGCGCCTTCTTCGATCCGCCGAGGCGCCGCGCGACGCCCCCCGCGGATTTCTGAGGGGGACCGGACCGCGGAGTCCGTCCATGGCCCACCGTCTCGATCCACTGCTGCGGCCTGCCTCCATCGCCGTTATCGGCGCGACGGAGCGTGCGGGCTCGGTCGGGCGGCTCGCGCTCCGCAACCTGCAGCTGGGCGGCTTCGCCGGCCCGCTCTATGCGGTGAACCCCGGTTACACGAGCGTGCTCGGCACGCCGTGCTTCCCCTCGCTGGCGGCGCTGCCCTCCCCCGTCGAGCACGTCGTGTTCGCGGTCGCTGACCACCGGCTCGAAGCAGTGCTCGACGACGTGATCGCGCACGGCGCCCGCGCCGCGACGATCATGTCCTCGCTCGTTCTCGAGGACGACGTGGTGCCCGCGCTGCGCGAGCGCGTCGCGGAGAAGATCCGCCGCGCGGGGCTCATCGTGTGCGGCGCGAACGGCATGGGGTTCTACAATTTCCGCGACGGCACCTGGGCCTGCGGCTTCGAGACCCGCGCACACCGGCGCGACGGCAACGTCGCCTACATCAGCCACTCGGGCTCCGGCATGTGCGGGATTGTCGACACCGATGAGCGCCTGCGTTTCAACCTGGTCGTCTCGACCGGCCAGGAACTAGCGGTGTCAATGGACGAGTACCTCGACTTCGCGCTCGATATGGACAGCACCCGCGTCGTCGGCCTGTTCATGGAGACCGCGCGCAACCCGCACGGCCTCGTCCGCGCTCTGGCGAAGGCCGAACAGCGGCGCATCCCCGTCGTCGCACTCAAGGTCGGACGCACGGAGCTCTCGGCGCGGCTCGCCGTGTCGCACTCCGGCGCGGTCGCCGGACGCGACGCGAGCTACCAGGCACTCTTCGACCGCTACGGCGTGCAGCGCGTGGAGGACATGGACCAGCTCGCGACCACGCTCGCGATGTTCGCCCAGCCCCACCGGGTGGGCGCCGGCGGCCTCGTGTCGATCCACGACTCGGGCGGTGAGCGGCAGTTGCTGATCGACCTCGCCGAGACCGCCCGCGTGCCGCTGGCAACGCTGGCGCCGGCGTCCGTCGCGCGGCTGGAGTCGCTGCTCGATCCGGGACTGCCCGCGGTGAACCCGCTCGACGCCTGGAGCAAGGGCGGGCCCGACTACCACGTGACGATGCAGGAGTGCTTCGCCACGCTGATGGCGGATCCCGCCGCCGCGTTCGGCGCGGTCGTGCACGATCGCGCGCCCGGCGGGGGCATCCATGCCACCTACCTCGACTACCTTCGCCACGGCCATGCCGCCACCGGCAAGCCGGCGTTCCTCGTCGCGAACCGGCAGGGCACCGGGGCTGATCCCGCGGTCGTCGCCGCAACCCACGAGGGCTTCCCGGTGCTCGACGGCCTCGCGTCCTTTCTGCGCGGTGCGCGCTGCCTGCTCGACTTCCGCGACCACCAGCTTCGGCATGGACGTCGCCGGCCCGGCCAGGCGGCGCGGGCCGCCGCGATGATCCCGGGCGAAGCCGCAGCTGCCGCGCGCGCGCGCCTCGCCGGCGGCGCCGTGCTGGACGAAGCCGAGTCGAGCCGTCTCCTGCGCGACTGCGGGATTCCCGCGAACGATTGTCGGACCGCGCAGACCGCGGCCGAGGCGGTCGCCGCGGCGCGCTCGCTCGGTTACCCGGTGGTACTGAAGACCGCGGAGCGCGGCATCCACCACAAGTCGGACCGCGGCGGCGTGCGCCTCGCGCTGGCCGACGACGCCGCCGTCGCCGCCGCCTGGAACGAGCTCGCCGCGCAACTCGGCCCGCGGGTGCTGGTTGCGCCGATGGTGCGCGCGACGGGCCTCGAACTGATGCTCGGGCTCGTCCGCGACGAGCAGTTCGGGCCGGTCGTCGTGCTGGGCTTCGGCGGCCTGCACGTCGAGGCGCTGGGCGACGTCGTCTGTGCGCTGCCGCCATTCGATGCAGCGGAGGCGCGCCGCCTCCTCGGGCGGCTGCGGCAGGCGCCGCTGCTCGCAAGCCGACGCTTCCGGTCGCCGCTGGCGATCGATGCCTTCTGCGAGGCCGCGGCGCGCTTCTCGGGCCTTGCCGTCGCGCTCGGCGACGCGGTGGCGGAGATCGACCTGAACCCGGTGATCGTCCACCCCGGCGGCTGCATCGCCGTGGACGCGCTCATCGTCGGCCGGCGCAACGCGCCCGGTGAAACACCTGAAATGAGGCAAGCCGTATGACCCTCGCGACTGCGCAAGGCCACGACCGGGACCACTGGCAGGCGCTGGCAGTGGCCGCGCGCGCCCGGCTCGAGAGCCGGCTCTTCATCGACGGCCGATTCGTCGACGCCGCGCGCGGCGGGCGGTTCCAGTCGATAAACCCGGCGACGGGCGCGCCGCTCGCCGAGGTGTCGGCCGGCACGGCCGAGGACATCGATCTCGCAGTCGCGGCCGCGCGCCGCGCGTTCCGCTCCGGCGCCTGGTCGAAGCTGCCCCCGCGCCGGCGGATGGATATCCTCTACCGCTTCGCGGCGCTCGTCGACGAGCACGCGGAGCAGCTCGCCGTGCTCGAAACGCTCGACATGGGCAAGCCGATCGCGGACGTGGTCGCCGGCGACCTGCCCGCGGTGATCGAGACGATCCGCTTCATGGCGGAGTGCATCGACAAGATCGAGGGTGCCGTCACCAATACCGAGTCCGGCGTCGTGCACATGATCCTGCGCGAGCCTCTCGGCGTCGTCGGCGCCATCTCGCCGTGGAACTACCCGCTGCTCATGGCGGTATGGAAGATCGCGCCCGCGCTCGCGGCCGGCAACACCGTCGTGCTGAAGCCCGCGGAGCAGGCGCCGCTGAGCTGCCTCAGGCTCGCCGAGCTCTTCATGGAGGCCGGCGGGCCGGCGGGCGGGTTCAACGTCGTCAACGGCCTCGGCGAAGTCGCCGGCAAGGCGCTCGCGCTGCACAACGACGTCGCCAAGGTGAGCTTCACCGGCTCCACCGAGGTCGGCAAGCTCATCCTGCAGTACGCGGGGCAGTCGAACATGAAGCGCGTCGCGCTCGAGTGCGGCGGCAAGTCCCCGCAGGTGTTCATGGGCGACCTGCCCGACCTCGGCGCAGCGGTGACGGCCGCATACCGCGGCATCTTTTCCAACATGGGCGAGGTGTGCAACGCGGGCTCGCGCATCCTGGTCGAGCGCGGCATCTACGGGGAGTTCATCGAGCGCTTCGTCGCGGAGGGCGAGCACGCCTACGTACCCGGCGACCCGCTCGACCCGGCGACGACGATGGGTCCGCTCGTGACGCGCGAGGCCCAGCAGCGCGTGCTCGGCCTCATCGAGACCGGCCGGAAGGAAGGCGCGAAGCTGCGCTTCGGCGGCGGTGTGCCCCGAAACGCGGGCGCCGGCTCCTTCGTGAGCCCCACGCTCTTCACGGACGTGCGCAGCGACATGACGATCGCCCGCCAGGAGATCTTCGGCCCGGTGGCGGCCGTCATGCCGTTCGCGGGCGTCGATGAGGCGATCCGGATTGCCAACGACACCATCTACGGGCTTGCGGCCGGCGTCTGGACGCGCGACGTGAATACCGCGTTCCGCCTGGTGCGCGAGATCGAAGCCGGCGTGGTGTGGATCAACTGCTTCGACGAGGGCGACATGACCCAGCCCTTCGGCGGCTGGAAGCAGTCCGGCAATGCGCGCGACAAGTGCTTCGAGAGCGTCGTCAGCTACACGCAGACGAAGTCAGCGTGGCTGCGACTGGCGGCGCAGCCGTGACGGGCGCCGGCCACGGGGGCGGCCGCGTCGGCTACGAGCGCCGCGGCGAGCTCGCGTTCGTCACCCTCGACCGACCGGACAAGCTGAACGCGATCGACGCGGCGATGGTCCGCGGCCTCCACGAGGCGCTGGACCGCGCGGAGGGCGACGACGCCGTGCGGGCCATCGTGCTGACCGGTGCCGGCAAGGCATTCTCGGCGGGGTTCGACCTCGCGGCCGGCGACACCAAGCCGACCGACGACGAGGTCCGCCGCACGCTCACCGCGGACTTCGACATCATCATGCGCTTCTGGGACTGCCCGAAGCCGACCGTGGCGGCGGTGCACCGCTACTGCCTCGGCAGCGCGCTCGAGCTCGCCGTCGCCTGCGACGTGACGATCGCAGCCGACGATTGCCTGTTCGGCGAGCCCGAGGTCCAGTTCGGCAGCGGCATCGTGGCGCTGCTGCTGCCCTGGTTCATCGGGCCGAAGCTCGCCAAGGAGCTGCTGCTCACCGGCGACGACCGGATCCCGGCGGCACGGGCCCTGGAGATCGGGCTCGTCAATCGCGTGGTCCCGGCCGCTTCCCTCGCCGACGAGGCCGTCGCGATGGCGCGGCGCATCGCCGGCAACGATCCGTTCGCCGTGCGCCTCACCAAGCTCGCCATCAATCGCAGCATGGACATCGCGGGCATGCGCAGCGCGCTCGCGCAGGCCCTGGAGATCGACGTCACGATCGAGACGACCGAGACGCCCGAGTCCCGGGAGTTCAACGCGATCCTGGCGCGCGACGGCGCGAAGGCCGCGATCGCATGGCGCCGCGCACGATCGGGCTCGACGGGCCCGGCAACAGGGAGCGACCGATGAGCAAGCCACGCGACGGCGGAGCGGACGAGCTGCAGCTCTACCTGGACGAGCACCCGGAAACGGAAATCCTCGAGGTCCTGCAGCCGGACATGACCGGCATCCTGCGTGGCAAGCGCCTCGTGCGCGACGACTTCGCCAAGCCGTTCAAGGGCGGCATCAGCTTCTGCGGCGCCTCCACCCTCCTCGACAGCAAGGGCCAGACCTTCGCCGGCATCGACGAGGGCGGCCGCGATGGCGATCCGGACATGCTGGCGCTCGCCGTGCCAGGCTCGCTCGCACCCGTGCCCTGGGCACCGGTGCCGACGGCGCAGGTCATGCTCACGATGCAGACGTCCGGCGGCGAGCCGTTCTTCGCCGACCCGCGCCAGGTGCTGCTGCGCGCGGCGGCACCGCTCGCGGCGCTCGGGCTGCAGCCCGTCGTCGCGACCGAGCTCGAGTTCTATCTGCTGGAGCCGCCGGGCGACGAGCCCCGCGCCGCGCCGCGCCCGCGGGTGGGCCGCATCCCGGGCACCGACCGCGCGCAGGACGGCCCGCAGTTCGCGAGCATGGTGGACATGGCCGAGGTCGATGCCTTCCTCGCCGACCTCTACACGACGTGCCGGGCGCAGCGGATACCGGCATCCGGCACGCTCAAGGAGTTCTCACCCGGCCAGTTCGAGGTGAACCTGCAGCACGTGCCCGACGTCGCGCAGGCCTGCGACCACGCCGTGCTGCTCAAGCGCGCGGTGCGGGCCGTGGCCCGGCACCACGGCCTCGACGCAGCCTTCATGGCGAAGCCCTTCGCCGAATTCGCGGGCTGCAGCCTGCACGTGCACGTCAGCCTGCTCGACCGCGAGGGGCGCAATGTCTTCGCGGGCAGCAGCAGCGACGGCCCGTTCTCGGACACGCTGCGCCACGCGGTCGGCGGCCTCGCGGCGACGATGGGCGAGGCCATGGCGATCTTCGCGCCGAACGCCAACTCCTATCGGCGCTTCCGGCCCGGCCTGTTCGTGCCGCTGGCGCCGAACTGGGGCATCAACCATCGCGGCGTCGCGCTGCGCGTGCCGATGTCGGGGGCCGCGGACACCCGGATCGAGCACCGGCCGGGCGGCGCCGACGGCAATCCCTACCTGGTGATGGCCGCCCTCCTCGCAGGTCTGCACCACGGCATCGAGAATCGCTGCGAGCCAGGCCCGATGGTGCGGCAGGGCGAGGTCATCCGGGAGCAGGTCACGCTGCCGTTGCGCTGGGAGGCCGCGCTCGACGCCTTCGCCGCGAGCACCGTGCTGCCGAGGTACCTCGGCGAGCGCTACCACCGCATCTACGCCGCGTGCCGCCGCGAAGAGTGCGACCGCGTGCACGCCGAGATCCCGGACCGCGACTACGAGTGGTACCTGCGCGGCGGCTAGGCGCCGCCCTGCCCGCGCGCTGCCGACCGGTCAGCGCATCAGCGAGCGATTGCGCGCCGCGACGGAACCCAGCGCCGGCGCGGTCGGGAGGCGCGACACCGGGATGCGCGCGCGGATCCAGTCCTGGAACGCCGCCAGCACGACTTCCTTGTCGGAGAGGATGCCGCGAGCGTAGGCGCTGGAGGCGAGGCCCTTCTGCACGGAGCGTGTCAGCACGTTGTCCTCGTCCTGCACCCTCGTGTTGATGCGCACGCTGAGGAAGCGCGTCGCGCGCATGACGCGGCTGTCGTCGGCAAAACCGTAGCTGCGCGCCCGCAGCCGCACCTTGCCGGGCCCCTCCGGCAGCACCTGGAAGTAGTCGAGCCACTCGGGGTAGACATCGAAGTAGACGTTGGGGAAAAGGCCGAAGTAGCTCCAGCGCCGGCGCAGTCCGGGCGGAAGGTGTTCGATGGTCGGCAGTAGCGCGGCGTACCGCTCGGAGCTCCAGCAGCGCAGCGGCTTCTCGCGCATCCGGTGGCTCAGGCGCATGACGCCGGTGGGGGCAGCGTCGCGGTCGTAGTCGGGCTCCATCAGGGCCGACAGGCCGCGATGGCCCATCGGGAAGTGGTAGTCCTCGACATAGTTCTCGACGACGTTCTTCCAGTCGATGTCGTGGACCTGGTCCCAGCCATCGTCGAGCGGCACCATGTCTGCGATGCGGTAGTGCGCGAGTTCCTCGTGGTAGGGCGCGAAGCGTTCGGCGACGCCCGGGCCACCGGGGCGAAAACGCACGAAGACGAACCCCATGTACTCCTCGAACTCGATCGGCTTCAGGCCGAAGCCGGAACGGTCGAACTTCGCGAAGGTCTCGGGAGAGCTTACGCTGCGGTTGCGGCCATCGAGGTGGTATGTCCAGCCGTGGTAGGGGCAGGTCAGGACCTTCGAGCAGTTGCCGTTCCGGCCCTCCACCAGCGCGTGCGCGCGGTGGGCGCAGACGTTGTGGAACGCGCGGATGTGGCCGGCCTCGTCGCGCACGACAAAGCCGCGCTCGCCGAAGAACTCGAACGCGACGAAGTCACCGGTGCGCCGCAGCTCGCTCACGTGGCAGGCGACCTGCCACGCCGGCAGGAGCACGTGCTCCTTCTCCAGCGCGTGGAACTCCGCGTTGTCGTACAGCCACGAGGGCAGCGTGTAACGCAGGCCCGGCTGGTCGGCGGATTCCGGCTGCGCCACGGCCACGGGCTCCGCCGGCGGGGCATCCGCGAGGATGCGGCTGGCGAGCCAGGGGAACACGCTGGCGAGGAAGGCGGTGCACTGGCGCTTGCCGGCCTCGCGGTCGAAGTCGTCGCCGACGAACAGGATGCTCTGCCAGAGCTGGTCGATGACGCCGGCGAGGCCGAGCGCGATCACCCCGGGATCCGGCACCGGCCCGCCGTCGCCGGGGCGGGCGGCGACGAGCTGGCCACAGAGCCGCGACAACTGCTCGCCGAAGGCGCTGTCGCGATCGCCGCAGATGCGCTGGTAGTCCGCGCGGGCGCCCGACTCGGCAAGAAACGCGTACCAGACGGCGATCTTGCGCTCGTCGCTGAGCTGCGGGCTCAGGCTCACCTCGATGATCGACTGCAGACCCCGCAGCGGATCATCGCCGGCCTTTGCCAGCGCCGCCTCCACGCACTCGGCGAACTCCTCCGACACCTCGCGCAAGGTGGCGAGCAGCAGGGCTTCCTTGCTGCCGAAGTGGAAGTTGATGGAGGCGGCCGTGTGCCCGGCCATGCCGGCGATCTTGGCCGAGGTCAGCGCGGACAGCCCGTGGCGCGAGACTGCCGACAGCGTCGCGTTGATGAGGTCCAGCTTCGAGCCCGTGGGCCGCGGGCTCGTCTCGAGGCCCATGACTGCTGACATGTCGAATCTCCACCGCCGGCCAGGACGGCCCATTGTAGGCGCCGGCCGGTCGAGGACTCAACGGTCGTTTAGTTACTTGAATGTACGTTAAGTATCGTAAGCCATTGTTATAAAACAGCTATTCAGGAGACCCGGCACACTGACGGGCCCGGTGCCGGGCGAGCGCAATGGCCTGTCGAAGATCGGCTATCCGGCGCGAGCGACGGACGCCTGCACGCCGCCGGCGAGCCAGGCAGCCAGCGCGCTGAGCGTGGCGCCGAGCACTCCGAGGGTGACGATACCGCCGGCCGACAACTCACCCAGCCCGAGCGGGCCGAAGAAATGTTCCGCGGCCGGGAACAGTACGTTCATGGCCACGTGCACGACGATCGCCGGAACGATGGACTGGGCGAGCCACGTCGTGTAGCAGAACCCGAGGTTCACTGCCATCAGGTAGAGCCACTGCGTGCTGATGTCCGTGAAGCCCGCGTGGCTCAGGGTGTTGATGGTGGAAACGAACAGCAGCGTCTGCCACAGCGGCAGGGTCTTTTCCATGCGCGTCTGGATGATGCCGCGGAATGCGATTTCCGCCAGCACCGCGGCGAAGAACGGGACCATGAACAGGTAGAGCAGCGCGAAGACGGCTGAGACGTTCTCCGGCGCTGCCGGCGCAACCAGAGTGACCTCGTGATAGGCGCCCTCGATCCCCTTGATGCATTTGGCTGCCAGCATCGCGAGGAAACCGAACGCGTAGACCCGGCCCCATGGCACGTTCGGCGGCATCGCGAGCCGCATGTCCCAGCGGCCCCGCGCCCACCAGGTCGCCGCGATGATCAATGCCAGCGCCGGCAACGGAAACCAGGCCACGCCTGGGGAGGCCTTGGCATTGAAGAACACCAGGCCCATGGCGATCCCCATCAGCACATTGAAGAACACGAACCCGCCAAGGACCACGAGTCCCGCGCCCAGCCACTGCTTACGGTCCATGATCTGCTCCTTTGTTGCGCCCGGGCGGCGGGTTTGCAACCCGCTGAGTTTCCCGGCGGTCGGCTACACCGGGCTTATCTCAATCTCCGCACCAGCCACGCGCCGCTCATCAGCAGCCAGATGGTGAGCAGCACCAGCACGGTACCGATGTAGATGATCGCGGGTATGCGTGGCAGGCTGGGAAACAGCTCGGGGAAGATCCCATAGAAGGTGGCGAGTATGGCGATCAGCGGAGCCGCGATCATCAGCTTGCCCTTGCGGCTCAGGCCCAGGCCATGCATCTGCGTCACCAGGAACAAGGTGATGCCGCCGAAGAAAAACATCGACCAGGGCCCGTTCTGCCCTTTCTGCAGGATGTAATACGCCACCAGCGCGCCGTGCCAGGTAAACAGCAGTTCCAGCGCTGCGGTCCACCAGCGGTTGACGTGATACCGGGTGAAGAACAGGCTGCCCTGCAGGAACAACAGGAACATGTAGGCGAAACCGGCCAGGTGCCCGTTGGTCAGCTCAACCGGGTGATACCAGAACGTGTAGATGATCGCCCAGGAAAAATAATAGCCGTGATAGCGACGCACCACCTCACCAGCGGCAGACATGAATTGAAACTTGTGCCCGAACACCAGCCCGCGACGGTTGTTCTCCATCAACATGATGGCAAACAGCATGATCACGACCGAACCCAGCGACGTCGCCTCATGCGTGTCCTGCGCCAGGCCGTCGTACCAGATCTTGGTCTGCGCTATATGCAGAAGTATGAAGAACGCATTGACCGCGATCGCCTGCAGATTGAACTTGTGCAGACCGAGCACATATTGCGGCCGCGCAGACCGGCCTTTGGAGATCAGGTACCACATCGCCATCCAGTGCAGACTGAATGGCACCCATGCCATGAGCCGCGTGATCGCAGTCGGTGCGGAAAGCTGCCAGAAGTACCACATGTCACCGCGGTCGGGCTCTAACGACAGGCCCTCGCTGTAAGGGCCGACCGCCAGGATCACGCCCATCAGCGCCGCACAGCCGAGCAAGCCCCACCAGTGCTTGTAGGGCAGGACCTCTTCAACGGGACGGGCAGATTCCTCAGTCATGGACCGATCAACGCCGCTCACGATGATCTGCAGCCCGCGCCGCGGTCAGCCCGGAATCCAGTCCGTGTGCAGCGCGAGCCGCAGCATCTCCCGGGGAGCTTCGTAGTCGACGTTCGGGCTGTGCTGCACGCAGCGGTTGTCCCAGAGGAGCAGTGACTTGTTGTACCAGCGCACGCGGCACTGGAACCGGTCCTGCAGCGAATGGGCCTTGAGCATGTCCAGGATCGCCTTGCTCTCGGTGGGGTTGAGGCCCTTGATCGCGGTCGTCCAGCCCTTGTTGATGTAGAGCAACTTGCGGCCCGTCTCCGGGTGCGTGCAGATCAGCGGGTGCTCGACCTGCGGGAAACGCTCGCGCTGCGCGGCCAGCGCCTGCAGCGCCTTCACCGACGAGATCGCGTAGTGCCCTGACTCGATGCCGTAGTGCAGCACGTCGTGGATGGCGATCTTGCCCGCCAGGAACTGCTTCATCGGCTCGGACAGGTACTCGTAGGAGAGATAGCTGCTCGCGAACAGCGTGTCGCCGCCGGCCGCCGGCACGTTGGTTGCGTAGAGCATCGCGCCGAGGCTCGGGTTCTTCTGGTAGCTGTGGTCCATGTGCCAGCCGAGGTTCTGCACGGAGAGTTTCTTCTGCCCGCCGGCGCCCTTGAAGAAGTAGATGCCCGGCGTGGCCGTCTTGTTCGGCAGGAACGGCTCGTCCTCCAGCTTGCCGAAGCGCTTGCCGAAAGCGGCGAAGCTCGCCTCGTCGAGCTCCTGGTCGCGGAACACCACGACCGAGTAGTCGAGCCAGGCGCGGTGGATCGCGGCGAAGGTCCGTTCGTCCAGCCGGGCGAGGTCGACCCCGAGGATCTCGCAGCCGAGGGCGCCCGTCAGGGGGCGGATATCGAGGGTCAGCAACGGCGTGGCGGCGTGGGCAGAGGTGGTCATGGGTCGGTCCTTTCCCGGGCTTGTCGTTCCGGGGGCATGGCCTACAGGATCGGGCATCTCGCGGCGATTTCCAAGGGTCGCAACGGGGTGTTTTACCGGGTGAAACACCCTGGGAGTCCCCGTCGCTGCCGGCCGCGAGCCGCCGCCGTCGAGGTCGGGTCCGGTAAGCTTTGCGCCATCATGAGCCGCCTGCCCCTCATCGCCGCCATCAGCGTGGTCGCCGCCGTCGGCGGCGCGGTCTTTGCGCTCGCTACCCGGCCAGCGCCCGAGCCCGCAGCCGCCCCGGTCACAGCGGCCGCCCTGAAGCAGCTGCCGGAGATCCGCCTGCAGGGGCTCGACGGTCGCGAGCGCGACATCCGCGAGTGGTCCGACCGGCCGCAGCTCATCAATTTCTGGGCCACCTGGTGCGCCCCCTGCCGCAAGGAGATGCCGCTGCTCGAGGCACTGCACCAGCAGCAGCCCGGGATCGCCGTCATCGGCATCGCGATCGACCGGGAAGAACCCGTCAAGCGCTTCATCGCCGAGACCGGCGTGAGCTATCCCATCCTGCGCGGCGAAGCCGACGCGATGGCCGTCGCTGAATCCTTTGGCCCGGCCTTTGCGGCACTGCCCTTCACGGTGATCGCCGCCCCGGGGGGCGAGATCCTCGAACTGCACACCGGCGAGCTGAAGCCGGAACAGCTCTCCCGGCTGGCGGCGGTACTCAGTGCACTCGCGGCCGGCGAGCTGACTGTCGCTGAGGCGAAACAGCAACTGGCGGAGTCCCGCGCTGGTTGATGCGCCCGCGCCACAACCCGCGCCAACTTGCTGTGAAGTGCCGGCAAGTTCGCTAAACTTGCCGGCATCTTTGGGGTATTGCGCTGGGGCGACCGGACCGTATGGCCCGCATACTTCTATTAAATGGTCCCAACCTGAACCTGCTGGGGACCCGCGAGCCGGGCGTCTACGGCCGCACCACCCTGGCGGACATCGAGCGGGGCACCGGTGACCTCGCCCGCAGCCTCGGCCACGAGCTCACCTGCTTCCAGAGCAACGCCGAGGCCGATCTCGTCAATCGCGTGCAGGCGGCCACCGGCAAGACCGACTTCCTGCTGATCAACCCCGGCGCGCTGACCCACACGAGCGTCGCGCTGCGCGATGCCCTACTCGCCGTGGCCATCCCCTTCATCGAGATCCACATCAGTAACGTGCAGGCGCGGGAGGAATTCCGCCGGCACTCGTATTTCTCCGACGTCGCCGTCGGCACCATCACCGGACTGGGCCCGCTCGGGTACGAACTGGCGCTGCGCGCCGCCGACGCGTACCTGCACCGGCCCGCCTGACGCCACGAGGAACCCACCCATGGCCATGGACATCCGCAAGGTCAAGAAACTGATCGAGCTGCTCGAGGAATCGGGGATAGCAGAACTCGAGATCACCGAGGGCGAGGAATCCGTGCGGATCAGCCGCTACCCGCCGGGCGGCACCGTGCAGCACGTCGCCGTCGCGCCGCCGGTGGCGCTGGCGGCAGCACCGGTTGCGGCACCGGTGGCGGCCCCCAAAGCCGCAGCATTCGCGGCACGGCCGGCAGCAGCGCCTGCCGCGGCCGCAGCCGAGGATGAGATTCCCGGCCACAAGGTCGTGTCGCCGATGGTCGGCACCTATTACGAATCGCCGGCGCCGGGGGCCGATGCCTTCGTCAAGGTCGGCAGCGAAGTGAAGGTCGGCGACACGCTGTGCATCATCGAGGCCATGAAGATGATGAACCAGATCGAGTGCGACAAGGCCGGCAAGGTCGTGGCGATGCTGGCGACCAATGGCGAGCCCGTCGAATACGGCCAGACCCTGTTCGTGATCCAGTAAACGGCGCCGATGCTCGACAAAGTCCTCATTGCCAACCGGGGCGAGGTGGCGTTGCGCATCCAGCGCGCCTGCCGCGAGCTCGGCATCCGCACGGTCGCCGTGCATTCCACTGCCGACACAACCCTGAAGCACGTCCTGCTGGCCGATGAGACGGTGTGCATCGGCCCGCCGCCCTCCTCCGGCAGCTACCTGAACATGCCGGCGATCATCAGCGCCGCGGAAGTGACCGACGCCGAGGCGGTCCACCCCGGCTTCGGATTCCTGTCCGAGAACGCCGATTTCGCCGAGCGCGTCGAGAACTCGGGGTTCGTCTGGATAGGCCCGCCGCCGGAGGTCATCCGGCTGATGGGCGACAAGATCTCCGCCAAGGACGCCATGAAGAAGGCGGGCGTGCCGACGGTGCCGGGCTCCGACGGGCCGCTCGGCGAGGACGTCGACGAGAACGCCCGGATGGCCAAGGACATCGGCTACCCGGTGATCATCAAGGCGGCAGCCGGCGGCGGCGGCCGCGGCATGCGTGTCGTGCATACGGAGGCTTCGCTCGCCAATGCCATCGCCGTCACCAGGGTCGAGGCGCGTGCCGCCTTCGGCAACGACACCGTCTACATGGAGAAATTCCTCGGCAGGCCGCGGCATATCGAGTTCCAGCTGTTGTGCGACGGTCACGGCAACGGCGTGTACCTATTCGAACGCGACTGCTCCATGCAGCGCCGGCACCAGAAAGTGATAGAGGAAGCGCCGGCACCGGGACTGTCTCCCGAACTGCGCAGCACGATGGGCGAGAGCTGCGTAAAGGCCTGCCTCGAATTCGGCTATCGCAGCGCGGGGACCTTCGAGTTCCTCTACCAGGACGGCCGCTTCTACTTCATCGAAATGAACACGCGACTGCAGGTCGAGCATCCGGTGACCGAAATGATCACCGGCGTGGACATCGTGCGCGAGCAGTTGCGCATTGCCGCCGGCGAGAAGCTCTCGTTCCGCCAGGAGGATCTCTCGATCCGCGGCCATGCGATCGAGTGCCGCATCAACGCCGAGGACCCGAAGACCTTCATGCCGTCCCCGGGCCGCGTCGACCTCTGGCATCCGCCGGGCGGCCCCGGCGTGCGGGTGGACAGCCATCTGTACAGCGGCTACAGCGTGCCGCCGTTCTACGACTCCATGGTCGCCAAGCTGATCGTCCACAGCGATTCGCGCGGGTCCGCCATCTCGCGTATGTACGTCGCGCTGACCGAGATGGTCGTCGACGGGATCAAGACCAACATCCCGCTGCACCTCGAGATCATGCAGCACTCTGCTTTCAAGGCAGGCGGCACGGACATCCACTACCTCGAGAAGCGGCTCGGCCTCTGACGGTTTCAATCCCCCTGCTGCAGGTGGAGCTCGCGACGGACGCAGCGACGTTGCCGTCGGTCGAAGCCGCGCTCGAAGCTGCAGGCGCCCTGTCGGTCAGCCTTGCCGATCCGGGCGGGGAATCGGTCCTCGAACCTGCGCCCGGCGAGACGCCGCTGTGGTCCAGCGTCATCGTGACTGCGCTGTTCGAGGCAGCGATCGAACCGGGCGAACTGCGGTCACGCATCGCACGCGTCGCCGGCGTCGATGCCGGTGCGATCCGCGCAGAGATCCTGCCGCCGCGCGACTGGGTGCGGGAGTTCCGCGAGGCGCTGGTCCCGATGCGCTATGGCGAACGGCTGTGGATCTGTCCTGACGGCGTCCCCTGCCCAGATCCCCGGGGTATCGTGATCTCGCTCGAACCCGGTCTTGCCTTCGGGTCCGGTTCTCACGCGACGACGGCGCTGTGCCTCGGTTGGCTGTCAGCGCTGGAACTCAGCGGCCGCTCGGTGCTCGACTGGGGCTGCGGCTCGGGTGTGCTGGCGATCGCCGCGCTGGCACTGGGCGCCGAGCGCGCAACGGCTCTCGACATCGACCGGCAGGCGCTGCTGGCAACCCGGGAAAACGCGGAGCGCAATCGCCGCGCGGCAGGGCTGATCGTCTCCCACCCGGATGAACTCGCGGCAGGCGCCGGTCACGACGTGCTGGTCGCCAACATCCTCGCCAACACGCTGATCGGGCTCGCGCCACGCCTGCGCGTGAACTGCCGCTCTGGCGCGCCCGTGGCGCTCAGCGGTATTCTCGTCGCGCAGGCCCCGCGCGTGCGCGATGCCTGCGCGCCCTGGTTCGAACTCGAGGTCGCAGCCGAGCAGGACGGCTGGGCACTCCTTGCCGGACACGCCACCTGACGATGTACACGCGTTGCCCCCAGTGCCGCTCCGTCTTCCGCGTCACCGCCGTGCTGCTGCAGATGGCCGATGGCGACGTGCGCTGCGGCAACTGCAGCGAGGTGTTCAATGCGCTGCACACGCTGGTCGATGAGTGGACCGGCACCGCCGATGCGTCGCCAGCACCGGAACCAGCACAACCCCGACAGGCGGAATCCGCGGTACCGGATTTCGAATTCAATGTCCCGGAAGACGAGTGGCAGAAATTCTTCATCGCCGATGGCGAAGTGACCGCCGCGCGCGACGATCCGGCCCTGGGCGATGAATTCATCGAGTCGCCGGACGAACCGCAGAAGCCGCTGCGCTCCCTGGACGCCGAAACGGCGGACACCAATACCTGGAAGATGTTCCTGGCCGAGGCAGCCGCCGAGCCGGAGCCCGAAGAACCACCGGCCGCGGACGAATCCGCGGAAGCGGGCGACGCAACCCGCCAGATGCCGGCTGTCGAGGACGCGGCTGCTGTCGAGCCGGAGCCGGTGGAGCCTGAAATTCCGGCCGTCGAATCCGCGCCAGCGGACCCGCCTGCGCCCACCGGGCGATTTGCAGAGAAACCGTCCCCTGCGCCGCCCGACACGGTGCTCGACTGGGGCCCGAGCTTCCGCGACAACGAGCCCAGCGCCCAGCGCCACACCGGGCGGTGGCTGGCGGCGGGCCTGGCGGCTGCCCTCGTACTCGGCGGACAGGTGGTACACCACTATCGCGACCGGCTGGCCGCCGATCCGGCCTGGGGGGGCGCCGTGCGCGACGTCTATCGGCGCGTGGAGCTGCCGCTGTATCCGGAGTGGCCGATCGATGCGTTTGAAATTCGCGACATGAAGGCGATCGCGGAGAACTCGGCGCCCGGCAGCCTGGACATCGTCGCCGAAATTGCCGTTACCGGCGGGCAAGCGGTCGGGCTGCCGATGTTGCGCGTGGTGTTGCGCGATCGCTGGTCCAACGCCGTGGCAAGCGGCACGTATGCCGCTGCGGACTATCTCGCCGAAGCAACACGACCAGGCACCGTGTACCCGCCGGGCAGCCTCATTCCGGTGCAACTCGTCCTGAAGGATCCTGGCGCCGCCGCGCAGGGATACGAACTGGATATCTGCATGCCCGACCGGCAGCGCGGGCTGCTCTGTCGCAACGCCCGCGATTCATTTCGCCGTTGAGTTTGTCCAGAGGCCGGAGCGGATCACCCCCCTGCGACGGGAAAAACGATTTTTCTCTCCGCAGCGAGCCGACGATCATCTGTTCGTTCATGAACTTGTACGCAACACGCGATTCACGGACTAATTCCAGATCAGATTTGCAGTTGGCGTCCCCGATCTGCGTGCTATGATTCGGCCCCCGCTCAAGAGGGGCGCGCGATTTCGGAATTGCGCGGGCCATCGGGCTGGACAAAAGAGGCGGCGCAGGACCCGAATCCGCGCGTCGTACGAAACGAAGTCCATTCCGCTCTGGCCGGACGGGGCAATCGCCAGCAGGGTTGGGGTACAGGCGCCGCGGCGCCTGGCGATCCGGTTCGATTCGGGAGTGACCAGACAGTGGTGAACGGAAAAAAAAGCCAGGGCAGCCGGAAAGTCGCCGAGCGCCCTCGCGATGTCGTCGTGCAGCTGCGCAACCAGCCGCTGCGAGACCTGACGGGTGACGCACTGCGCCTGTACTTCCGCGACCTCAACGGACACAAGCCGAACGCGCTCTACGATCTCGTGCTGGGCGAGGTCGAGCCGCCACTGTTCAAAGCCGTACTCGACTACACCCGCGGGAACCAGAGCCGGGCGGCGGAAATTCTCGGCCTGAACCGGGCAACGCTGCGCAAGAAACTCCGCCATTACGAGCTGCTGGGCTGATTCCGCGCGACCCAGACCGGCCTCACGGCTACCGTCGAGTATGCAGGACATGACACGAGTCGCACGCGCCCTCATCAGCGTTTCGGACAAGACCGGAATCACCGAATTTGCAGCCGCGCTCGCGCAGCTCGGCATCGAGATCGTCTCGACCGGCGGCACGGCGACGGCATTGCGCAAGCACGGTCTTGCTGTGCGCGACGTAGCGGAACTCACCGGCTTCCCTGAAATCATGGACGGTCGCGTGAAGACGCTGCACCCGAAGGTCCACGGCGGCCTGCTCGGGCGCCGCGACGTCGACGCAGCCGTCATGGCCGAGCACGGCATCGACGGTATCGAACTCCTCGTCGTGAACCTGTATCCCTTCGAGGCAACCGCTGCGCGCAGCGACTGCACGCGCGAGGACGCCATCGAGAACATCGACATCGGCGGCCCGGCGATGATCCGCGCCGCCGCGAAAAACCACGCCTTCGTCGCCGTCGTCGTCGACCCGTCTGACTACGCATCGGTGCTGGATGCGTTGCGCTCGCCGGGCCGGAGTCTCGACGAGGCGACGCGCAGGCGACTGGCGCGCAAGGCATTCGCTCATACCGCACACTACGACGCGACGATCTCGGGTTACCTTGAATCGACCGAGGGCGACGGCTCGCTGCCCGCGAAGCTGACCGTGCCGCTTACCCGGCAGGCCGACATGCGCTACGGCGAGAACCCGCACCAGCGCGCCGCGCTCTACCGGCTCCCGCGACGACCCGCCGGTACGCTGATCGACGCCCAACTGCGCCAGGGCAAGGCGCTGTCGTTCAACAACATCGCCGACGCAGATGCCGCGCTCGAGTGTGCCCGCGCCCTGCCCTCGCCGGCCTGCGTCATTGTCAAGCACGCCAATCCCTGCGGTGTGGGCGTCGCGCCGACACTGCTCGAGTGCTACGAAAAGGCCTACGTCACCGACCCGGAGTCGGCATTCGGCGGCGTGATTGCCTGCAACGTGGAAGTCGATGGTCGCTTCGCCGGGACATTGCTCGCGCGGCAGTTCCTGGAGGTGATCGTTGCGCCCTCCTTCTCGGCCGACGCGCTGGCGGCGTTCGCGAAGAAGCCGAACGTGCGCGTGCTGGCCACCGGCCCGCTGGCCGACCCTGCAACGCCGTCGCTGCGGCTGCAGCAGATCGAAGGCGGCCTCCTGGTGCAGTACAAGGACGTGGCGATGGCGCAGGACGGCGATCTGCGCGTCGTGACGAAACGCCAGCCGACCGCGCGGGAGCGCGCCGACGCCGCGTTCGCCTGGCGCGTGATCCGCTTCGTCAAGTCGAATGCGATCATCTACTGCCGCGACGGCGCAACGCTCGGCATCGGTGCCGGCCAGATGAGCCGCGTGATGAGCGCGCGCATCGCCGCGTGGAAAGCCGGCGAGGCGAAGCTCGACATCCGCGGCGCAGCGATGGCATCGGACGCCTTCTTCCCTTTCCGTGACGGCATCGACACCGCGGCGAAGCATGGCATCTCGATCGTGATCCAGCCGGGCGGCTCGATGCGCGACGAGGAAGTGATCGCGGCGGCGGACGAGCACGGTATGGCGATGCTCTTCACCGGCGTGCGCCACTTCCGGCACTGACGAGCGATGAAAGTCCTCGTCGTCGGCGGTGGCGGGCGCGAACACGCGCTGGCCTGGAAGATCGCCCAATCGCGCCGCGTAGCCGAGGTGATCGTCGCGCCGGGCAACGCGGGTACCGCGCTGGAGCCGAAGGTCCGCAACGTTCCCGTCGCGGCGGACGACGTCGAAGCGCTGCTGAAGCTCGCCCGGGAGGCGCATGTCGGGCTCACCGTCGTCGGACCCGAGGCACCGCTCGCCGCCGGCATCGTCGACCGCTTCATCGCGAACGGGCTGCGCTGCTTCGGGCCGCGCAAGGCCGCAGCGATGCTGGAAAGCTCGAAGAAATTCGCGAAGGAATTCATGGAGCGCCACGGCATCCCGACCGCGGCGCATCGCTCGTTCACCGACTTCGATGAACTGAAGGCCTACGTCGAGTCGCGCGGCGCACCGATCGTGATCAAGGCCGACGGACTGGCAGCCGGCAAGGGCGTCGTGGTCGCGCAGTCGGTAGCGGAGGCACTGGCTGCGGCCGAATCGATGCTTGAGTCGAAGGCCTTCGGCGTCGCCGGGACGACGGTCGTGGTCGAGGACTTCCTCGCCGGCGAGGAAGCGAGCTTCATCGCCATGGTGGGCGTGGACGGCGCCATCCTCCCGCTCGCAACGTCGCAGGACCACAAGGCCCGCGACGACGGCGACCGCGGCCCGAACACCGGCGGCATGGGCGCCTATTCCCCGGCCCCGGTTGTGACCGACGCCATCGCTGTCCGTGTCATGCGCGAAGTGCTGGAACCGGTGGTCGCCGGCCTGCGCCAGGAAGGCGTGCGCTACCACGGCTTTCTCTACGCGGGACTGATGATCGGCCCGGACGGCACGCCGAAGGTGCTGGAGTTCAACTGCCGTTTCGGCGACCCGGAGACCCAGCCGATCCTCTTCCGGCTCAAGACCGGGCTGGTCGATCTCCTCGACGCGGCGCTCGACGGCAAACTGGGCAAGGCGAAGATCGACTGGGATCCGCGCCCGGCGGTAGGCGTTGTTATGGCCGCCGGTGGCTACCCGGACAAATACCGCAGCGGCGACGAGGTGAGTGGCCTCCCGGCCGCGCCGCTCGCCAACGCCAAGGTGTTCCATGCGGGCACCGGCCGCGACGCCAGCGAACGCATCGTCACCCGCGGCGGCCGCGTGCTCTGCGTCGTCGGCTCCGGACGGGACATCCGCGAAGCCCGGGCCGAGGCGTACCGGCTGGTGCACCAGATCCGCTGGGAAGGGGCCCAGTACCGTACGGATATCGGCTATCGGGCAGTGGCGCGGCTGGCCGAATAATTGTCAGTATCTATACACTTAAATAATTATTAAAAACAAATAATTATATATTGACACCAACGATCAGTAAGTCGTTTCTGTCAACTGTCGCTTGGCCTTTGCCCGCAGCGTCCGGCGACCTTTGTTCACCGTCGCCATGTACTCGGTCTGGCGTTGCTAGAAGTCGCGGACTTCGGACTCGACGTCCGCGGCAACAACGGCAACGGGCAGCAAGATTCCTGCCAACACTGCGGCGACAGCCTTGAGCTTTCGTCGATTCATTACGTGATCCTCGATCCCTTCAGAGTCTGGCTGTCGAGCGACGCTGAAACACCAGCGTCTGCTCGACGCGCTCGCGCGGCACGACGGCGCCCTTGCCCACGCCCGGGCACTCGGCGGCGATGGCGGCCCAGGCCTTGGGCGACATGTTCTCCGGCCAGAAGGGCCAGCTGCGGCACTGGTCGGGCCGCGCGTCGTAGACGCTGCAGCGCTTCTGCTCGAGGAAACGGCAATCGATGCCGGTCTCCCGGAGGTGGAAGTAACCGTCGGTCTTGTCGCAGTAGCTGCGGGTGAACTCGCGCGTGGGCATGCCAAGTGCTGCTGCGAGGCGCCGGCGATCCGCGGACGTCAGATAGACATAGCCATAGGCGCCGCGCGATACGCAGCACTTGCCCGAGCCCTGGCAGGCAAAGCGGATGCCGTCGTGCCACCAGGCCCGGGTCATGCGGGCAAAGGGGCGACGGTTACCGCTGCGGCCACCGTCACCGGTTCATCAGCGCTTCATGGAGTCGAAAAACTCGCCGTTCTTCTTCGTGTCCTGCATCTTGCCGATAAGGAACTCGACGGCGGCAAGCTCGTCCATCGGATGCAGCACTTTGCGCAGCACCCACATCTTCTGCAACTCGTCCGGCTGCGTGAGCAGCTCTTCCTTGCGGGTACCGGAGCGATTGATGTTGATGGCGGGGAATACGCGCTTTTCGGCGATACGGCGGTCCAGGTGGATTTCGCTGTTGCCGGTGCCCTTGAACTCCTCGTAGATCACGTCATCCATCTTGGAGCCGGTATCGATCAGCGCCGTGGCGAGGATCGTGAGGCTGCCGCCCTCTTCGATGTTGCGCGCGGCGCCGAAAAAGCGCTTCGGCCGCTGCAGCGCATTCGCGTCGACGCCACCGGTGAGCACCTTGCCGGATGACGGAGCCACGGTGTTGTAGGCCCGCGCGAGGCGGGTGATGGAATCGAGCAGGATTACCACGTCGCGCTTGTGCTCGACGAGGCGCTTCGCCTTCTCGATGACCATCTCGGCCACCTGCACGTGGCGGCTGGCGGGCTCGTCGAAGGTGCTGGACACGACTTCACCGCGCACGGAGCGCTGCATCTCGGTGACTTCCTCGGGCCGCTCGTCGATCAGGAGCACGATCAGGTAGGCCTCCGGATGGTTGGCCGTGATCGAGAGCGCTATGTTCTGCAGCAGCATCGTCTTGCCGGCCTTGGGCGGAGAGACGATCAGGCCGCGCTGGCCGAGACCGATGGGCGCGACGAGGTCGATGATGCGCGCGGTCATGTCCTCGGTGCTGCCGTTGCCCTGCTCGAGCTTCAGGCGCTTCTTCGGGAACAGCGGCGTCAGGTTCTCGAACAGTACCTTGCTGCGCGAACTGTCGGGCTCGTCGTAGTTGATCTCGCTGACTTTCAGCAAGGCGAAGTAGCGCTCGCCTTCCTTCGGCGGGCGGATCAGCCCGGCGACCGTGTCGCCGGTGCGCAGGTTGAAGCGGCGGATCTGGCTGGGCGAGACGTAGATGTCGTCCGGTCCGGCGAGATAGGAGCCGTCGGCCGAGCGCAGGAACCCGAAGCCGTCCTGCAGGATCTCCAGCACGCCGTCGCCGTAGATGTCGTTGCCGGCTGCTGCGTGGCCCTTCAGGACCTCGAAGATGATGTCCTGCTTGCGCGACCGGGCCATGTTCACCAGGCCCATGGACTCGGCGAGGTTCACCAGGGCCCCGACCGGCTTCAGCTTGAGCTCGGTCAGGTTCATCACGTTGCGACCGCTGAGTTTCAGCTCGGCTTTCGAGATGACATCGTCTTGGTTGAAGGTCGGGGCATCTTCCTCGTGCCCCATGCGCCGCATCCGCTGGTGCTGATGCTGGTGCTGGTGCTGGTGTTGCCCGCGCATCATCGGATCGATGTTGCCGTTGCCGCCACCACCCTTGTTGCGATTGCCGCCGCCTTTGCCGCGGCCCCTTGCAGAGTTACCGAGATAGCCTCTCACAGCTTTCCATCCAGTAGTTTCTTGAGGTTGTCCTTGGAGACGAGGCCCAGCTGCTGGGCCTCGACGACGCCATTACGGAACAGCATCAGTGTCGGAATGCTGCGAATGCCGTAGCGCATGGCGGTTGCCTGGTTCGAATCGACGTCGACCTTGGCGATGCGCAGCCTGCCCTGGTACTCCGTCGCGATCTGCTCGAGTACCGGTGCGATGGCCTTGCAGGGCCCGCACCACTCGGCCCAGAAGTCCACCAGCACGGGCGTGGAGGACTTGAGAACTTCCGTGTCGAAAGTGTCTTCCTGTATGTGAACGATGCTCATGGCTTGGTTTGGTGACTCACTGATGGGGTTGAACTGGTGAGGCCACGGCCCCCCGGCGCGCGGCGGTCTCACTCTGCGGTCGGCAGGAGCCAGCCGCCGGACGATCTTCAGGATGGCCTGGTGGCCGGCCCGATCAGGCACACAAGCTGGAGCAAGTGAGAAGTTTCCTTCGACGGAACCTGACAGCGAGGTGTCGGTGATCTGGGCTGGTGCGGGACTGACCCGCAGCGAATTGCGTTCAATTTGAACCGGTTCCCCGGCATTTTGCAAGTACCCGGATTCGATTTCGGCTATCGTTAGCGCCCCATGACCGGATCCACCCCCGTCTCATTCGAAGATCTCGGACTCCCTCCCTCGATACTAGAGGGCACCCGACGCGCCGGCTTCCGGCACTGCACGCCGATCCAGAGCCAGACCCTGCCGCTGGCGCTGACCGGTCGCGACATCGCAGGCCAGGCGCAGACCGGCACCGGCAAGACGGCGGCATTCCTGGTCGCGACCTTTGCGCACCTGCTGCGTCACGCCCCCGCGAATGCGAGGGAGCTGGACGGGCCGCGTGCCGTGATCCTCGCGCCGACGCGCGAACTCGCCGTGCAGATCCACGCCGACGCCATGGTGCTCGGCAGCGGCACGGGACTGCGCATGGCTGTCGTGTTCGGCGGCGCGGACTACGACAAGCAGCGCGAGACGCTGCTCGCCGGCGTCGACGTGCTCATCGGCACGCCGGGCCGCTTGATCGACTATTTCAAGCAGCACGTCTTCAGCCTGCGTCACGTGCAGGTCATGGTGCTGGACGAAGCCGACCGCATGTTCGATCTCGGCTTCATCAAGGATATCCGCTTCGTCCTGCGCCGGCTGCCGCCGTTCGACCGGCGGCTGAACCTGCTGTTTTCCGCGACGCTGAGCTACCGCGTGCTGGAACTCGCCTACGAGCACATGAACGACCCGCACCTGGTGCAGATCGAGCCGGACAAGAAGACGGTCGACAAGGTCACCCAGGCGATCTACTTCCCGGCTAATCACGAGAAGCCGGCGCTCATGATCGGGCTCATCCGCCGCATGCAGGCGGCTCGCACGATGGTCTTCGTCAACACCAAGCGGGAAGCCGAGCACGTGGGCGCGGTACTCGAGGCGAATGGCATCGGCGCCGCCGTGATCTCCGGCGACGTGCCCCAGCCGAAGCGGCTGCGTATGCTCAAGGAATTTCAGACCGGCACCCTGCCCGTGCTGGTGGCAACCGACGTGGCCTCGCGCGGGCTGCATGTGCCCGACGTCAGCCATGTCTTCAATTACGACCTGCCGCAGGATCCGGAGGACTACGTGCATCGCATTGGCCGCACGGCCCGTGCCGGCGCCAGCGGCGATGCCATCAGTTTCGCCTGCGAGACCTACGCAATCACCCTTCCCGAGATCGAGTCCTACATCGGCCACCGCATACCGGTGGCACAGGTCGATCCCGGCCTGATGACCGAGGTACAGGTGCCAGCCCGGGAGTTTCGACCTCGCGGACCTTTCCGCGGCGGCCCGCGCGGTAGTGGTCGAGGCGGACCGCCCCGCCGCAGCGGCGGCAGTGGTGGCGGCGGACGCCGACGCGGCCGCTGATCAACCGAGGAACGCGGCGACGCCCTCGATGGCCGTGTGCGGCGCGACATCCCGGGCCGGCTGCTGGCTGTCCGGTCGGGTGACGCCGACGATTCCTGCCAGCCCGTAGTGTGCGGCCGCATCGAGTACAGGCTGGCTGTCGTCGACGAACAAGGTGCGCGCCGGATCGAAGCCGACCGCCGCGCGCAGCGCGGGCCAGAACGCGGCCGACTCCTTCGGGCAGCCGAATTCGTGCGAACTCACGCAGCGATCGAAGCAGGCACCCAGCCCGCTGACCGCTTTCTTGACCGCGAGCGTTTCGCCATGGGCATTGGTGACCAGTACCAGTCGCTTGCCCGAGCGACGAGCCACTGCGAGGAATTCGCGGGCCCCGGGCAGGAAGCGGATGCGGTGACTGCTCGCGGCCTTCAGCTCGCGCAGGTCGAGGGCGAGTTCGCGCGACCAATAATCGAGGCAATACCAGTCCAGCGTGCCGCGCACGCGGTCGAAGTGGGCAAACAGTTCGCGGCGCACGACATCGGTTGCCTCTGCGCGATGGCGGGCGAGGCAGCGCGGCACGGCCTCCAGCCAGAACCAGTTGTCGAACGCCAGGTCGAGCAGCGTGCCGTCCATGTCGAGCAGGACGGTATCGGCGTCGCGCCAGAGTGCCGCAGCGCGTGCGTTGGCGGCAGTGGCGATACCGGCCTGCATCAGGGGCTCCCGCTATACTTTGCTGCATCCATGGCGCCGGGCAGTGTAGCGCTCCCACCGATGAAGCCAGAACCCCAGTCGCTGCTGCCAGCCGTGCTCGACACGGCGCGGGCAGCCGGTCGTGCGATCCTCGCGGTCTACGGCTCGGACTTCGCCATCGAGACGAAGGACGACCGCTCGCCGCTGACGGCTGCCGATCGCGCCGCCCACGACGTCATCCAGCGGGAACTCGAGGCGCTGACACCGGGCGTGCCCGTGTGGTCCGAGGAGTCCGCCGGCATCCCGCCAGGTGAAAGGGCCGGCTGGACACGCTTCTGGCTGGTCGATCCGCTCGACGGAACCAAGGAATTCATCAAGCGCAACGGTGAGTTCACGGTGAACATCGCGCTGGTCGAGGGTACGCAGCCCGTGCTCGGAGTCGTGCACGTGCCGGTGCAGGGGCGAGACTATTTCGGCGCCCGCGGCCATGGCAGCTGGCGCCAGGACCGCGACGGCAGCGCGCTGCCGATCCGCGTCCGCCGCCCCGCCGCCGCCGTACCGCGCGTCGTCGGCAGCCGCTCGCATGGCGGCGATTCGCTGACGGCCTTTCTCGCGGCGCTCGGCGCGCATGAACTCGTGTCGATGGGCAGCTCGCTCAAGTTCTGCCTCGTTGCGACGGGCGAGGCCGACCTCTATCCCAGGCTCGGCCCGACGTCGGCCTGGGACACGGCAGCAGCACAGGCCGTCGTCGAGGCGGCGGGCGGCGCAGTCACCGACCTGGACGGCAAGCCGCTGCGATACAACCAGGGCAGCGCGGTACTCAACCCGCATTTCCTGGTCTACGGTGATCCGGAACGCGACTGGCACCGGTACCTGCCCGATGCAGCGGGCCGGTGACTGTCGAATTGGTTTAAGATCGCCCCCGGCGGTTTCCGCCTGACAAGAACGACAACGCTCTGGCGGCGGCCCGGGCGAGGTCGACGCCCCTGCACCTCATGACGAGCAATATCGACAGGGATACGTTCAGTTCGCGGCTGCAGTTGAAGGAACTGCGGGTGCAGCATCGCGACCTCGACGTGGCCATCGCAGAGCTCGCGAAGAATCCCCATGCCGATCAGCTGCGCGTGAACCGCCTCAAGAAACAGAAGCTGCGCCTGAAGGACATGATCGCCAAGCTGGAAAGCCAGTTGATCCCCGACATGAATGCCTGAATCGGCGCGACTGTCGGCATCCTTGACAGCGGCAGATTTATCCCAACCTATTGATTTGTGGATATTTTCCAGCCTACTCCTGACAAGGTCGCCGGAACCTGCGCACGCCCCCTGTCGGGTGCTTTGACAACGTCGCCGTTTCAGCCGTCTTGGTGCGGGTCGGCAGGATCCCGCCCGCCGGCAAGATCGCCCGAAAAGCGTGATCGCGATCACATAAGCAGGCGACTTTGGGGTCTTCTGTCAAACCGGCTGCAGCACCGACGGCTGGTGGCACGGTAGCTGCATCGAGTTCCGCGGAAACGCAAGACTGCCAATTGCGCCTCCAACGCAACCCAACGCAACACGCCCACAACGCACTAAGCCCGATAAGAACAAGAACAAACGGGCATCACAACAAGAAGAAACGCACTTTTTCCGCGCCCAACCCCACCGCCTCGCAAGAGGCGGTTTTTTTTTGCCCGGCCAGTAGACTCCCGGCCATGGCGTGGCTGGTAGCAGATGTGGGTGGGACCTGGAGCCGCTGCGGCCTCGCGGCGGACGGGGCCCTGATCGGCACGCCGGCCGTGTTCCCCAACGCCGAATTTCCGGGTCTTGCAGAACTGCTCGAGTCGTACCTCTCGGGCCTGCCGCCTGCGACCAGGCCGCGGCACGCCGCACTCGGCATTGCCGGGCCAGTCGGCAGCGACGAGATCCGCATGCTCAACCGTGGATGGAGTCTGTCGCTGCGCGCCCTCGGCGCGGGTCTCGCGATGGATGTCATCGCTGCGATCAACGACTTCGAGGCCGTTGCCTGGTCACTGCCTGCGCTGCGGCCGCAGGCACTCGCAGCTGTCGGAAACGGCAGCGCCATTGCGGGAGCCCCCTGTGTCGCGATCGGACCGGGAACCGGGCTTGGCGTGGCTGCCCTGGTGCAACAAGGTCGCGTTGTCGTTGGCGGCGAGGGCGGGCATGTCACGCTGCCGGCGCAGGACGAGGCAGAAGAACGGATCGTGCGCCTCGCCCGCGAGCGCTACGGACACTGCTCGGCCGAGCGGATCGTCTCGGGTCCCGGGCTGTCGTTCCTGCACGAGGCGATGCACGGGGTGCCCGCCGTCACGGCCGAGGAGATCGGCCGCCGTCACGAAGCCGGTGACGCTGCAGCGGTCGCGACTATCAGGCAGTTCTTCCGGTTCCTCGGCACGGTCGCCGGGAATGCGGCGCTGACATTCTGCGCGACCGGAGGCGTCTACATCGCGGGCGGCATCGCGCCGCGCTATGTCGATGCGCTGCGCGACTCCGGGTTTCGCGAGCGTTTCGTTGCAAAGGGCCGCTACCGCGAATACCTGGAGGCGGTGCCAACCTGGGTCGTGACCGCCGGGGACCCGGCGCTTACCGGCCTGGCGCGCTACGCCGCATCGCGCGAGGTTGTCGGCTGACAGCCGTCACAGGCGCCCGAGGAACCGCCCGAAAATCGCACCGACCTCTGCGAGGTTGTCGGTCAGCCTGTGGTCGCCGTCGATCAGTACCAACTGCGCCCGCTGACGGGACGCGTAGCGCACGCTGTCTTCCCAGGGCACGACGTCGTCGCGCCAGCCGTGCACGATGGTGGTCGGGCAGCTCGCCGGGGGCGGAACGTACTGCTCATAGCCAGGCACGTAGAACGCCGGTGCCATGAGGAAGAGCCCCGCGACGGACAGCTCCGCGGCGACAGCCGCCGCGACGAATCCACCCATGCTGCTGCCGGCCAGTGCCATCGGCCGGCCGTAGCTATGTGCGTAAGAGCGCAATTTCGCCACGCGCTCGAGCGGGTCGTCGATGCCTTGGTAATCGAGCGATTCGACCGTCCAGCCGCCGGCGCGCGCGACGCCGGCCAGCGCGCGGATCTTGGTGCCCCAGGGCCCGCTTTCCTTGCCATGCGAAAAACAGATGTGGCGTTCGTTCATCGACCGGCCTTGCGTTTTCGCGCTGGCGGCGGCCCCCACAGCAATTCGTCCAGGTCGGCGTTGCGACAGCCGAAGTAGCGCGGCGGTACCCGGCCGTCGATGACCGTGACGCCCTCCTCGCGCAGGCGCCGCACCTGCTCGCGAAAGCCGCGCGACCCAGGTGGCAGCGAGATGCGGCCGGCGGAATTGATGACCCGATGCCAGGGCACTTCCGTGCCGCAGCCGGCGAGCGCGCGCCCGACGAGCCGCGCACCGCGCGGCAGTCCGGCCCGGGCGGCGACTTCTCCGTAGCTCGCCACACTGCCGGCCGGAATCGTCGCGACCGCAGTGAGTATGCGTTCCGCGCGCTGGCGGCTCGTTTCCATCACGGCGATGGTAGCGCGGGATCGTGAAGCGCGTGCTTCTCCCGGCCACGCCGTTGCAGCAGATTCGCCGGCGATGCGGCGCGGCGATCTTGTCGGGCGCGTGAACCTGGCTGCCGTGCCGTTGCGCTCCGGCGACAGCCTGTTCCTGCAGTGCAGCGCCGCGGAAATCGAAACGCTTGGCGGCAGCGGCGAATTCGAGGACGCGCGCGAGATCGGCGAAACGGAACTGCGCGGGACTTACCGGCTGCAGGAGCGACTCTTCGCGGTGCGTGTACCGCGCGACTCGGCTCTGGGCGGCCAGAGGCTGGTCGTGTTCGCCGTGGCGATGACGCTGACGGCGCTCTTCTGGCCCCTGCGCTAGACGCGCGGCCCCGTCAGCCTAGCGATGCCCCAACGGCGCGACGGCCGCGCCATTGCAAGACCACCACCAGCAGCGTGCCGGCCACCAGCACCAGCAACCAGAACGCATGGCGACCCTCGATCAGCTGGAACACGACGCCGTGCGCGACGCTCAGGCTGAACACGATATAGGCCCGACGCTGTATGCGCTTCCATCGCTCGCGGCCGAAGCGACGCAGCGCGCGGTCGTTTGAGATCGCCAGCAACCACAGGAACAGCAGGCCGATCGCGTAACCGGCGAGTATCGACCCCGTGCCTACCCAGCCGGCCCAGCCGGGCAGTGGATCTTCGGGTGGCCCGGTGATGTAGTCGCGGAAGTACGCCGGGCTCATGACAACGCCTGTAGCTGCGTACAGATGCACGATGCCGGTAAGCCCCGACCAGATGCCCAGGTCGCGGCGCAAAACGTTGTTGAGCAACGGCTGCCCGCGACGCAGGACGTTCAGCGGTCCGATCGCGAGCGCCGCACAGAGCAGCACGAAGCAGATCCACGCCGTGGCGAGGCTCAGACGGTCGGGCGCCGCAGCGGCCGGGCCGGCGAACCACGCCAGTGCCGCTGTGGCGCCGCTCGCGGTAGCCAGGGCCAGGTGACGGAGTGCGCGGCTCACCTCGGCCAGGCCTCAGGGCAGCAGCAGCGTCGAGCCAGTCGTGCGCCGCGATTCGAGCGCGCGGTGCGCGTCGGCGGCAGCCGCAAGCGGAAACGTCTGCCCGACATGAACGTGGAGCACGCCGCGGGCGATGAGGTCGAACAATTCCCCGGTGCCGGCGAGCAGTTCCTCCCGCGTGCCGATGAAATCGAACAACGACGGACGGGTGATGTACAACGAACCGCGTTTCGACAGCTCCAGCGGCGAAAACGGTTCGACCGGACCGGAGGCATTGCCGTAGCTCACCATGACCCCGTGGCGGCGCAGGCAGTCGAGCGACTGGATGAACGTGGCACACCCCACCGAATCGTAGGCTGCCGCAACGCCGCCACCTGACAGCGCGCGCACGCGAGCGACGAATTGCGGATCGTCCGCCAGCACGACCTCGGCGCAGCCGTTGGCCCGTGCAAGCGCGGCTTTTTCCTCCGATCCGGCAACGCCGATGACCCGCACGCCCAGGTGCCGCGCCCACTGCGACAGCAGCAGCCCGACGCCACCGGCCGCCGCGTAGGAGAGCACCGTGTCACCGGGCCGGACCGGATAGCTGCGCCGGAGCAGGTACCAGGCAGTCAGGCCCTTCAGCATGCTGGCCGCTGCTGCCTGGTCAGACACCTGGTCGGGCAGCTTCACGATTTTCTCGGCTGGCATCACGCGCTCGGTGGCATAGGCACCCGGCGGCGGACTGCAGTAGGTGGCGCGGTCACCGGCCTGCAGGCCTGCCACTCCGGCGCCGACCGCAGTCACTACACCAGCGGCCTCGAGGCCGAGCCCGGCGGGAAAACCGATTGGATACAGGCCGGAGCGATGGTAGGTGTCGATGTAGTTGAGGCCTACGGCCGTCTGCCGCAGCAAGACCTGGCCCGGACCCGCGACCGGCGCCGGCGCCTCGCGCCACTGCAGTACCTCGGGCCCGCCACAACGATCGATCTGGATCAGCCTCATGAGTCGTGCCTCTGCATTCTGGTGCCCGCGCCGGCGAGGCGCACGCCGCGCGCGAGTATAATCCCGGCTCCGAGAGCGAGAACAATCCGCCCGATATGCCCGATTCCGTCGTCATCGCCGGCGCAGGCCAGGCGGCCGCTCAGGCGATCATTTCCCTGCGTCAGGGCGGTTTCGGCGACGACATCGTGCTGGTCGGCGACGAGCCCTGGCTCCCCTACCAGCGCCCGCCGCTGTCGAAGAAATTTCTGGCGGGTGAAATCGGGACCGAGCGGCTGTACCTGCGCCCTGCGCAGTACTACGCCGACCACCGCGTCGACCTGCGGCTGGGCGAGCGCATCGAGGCGATCGATCCGGCTGCCCGCAGCGTGCGCGTGGGCGGGCGCACACTCGCCTACGGCAGGCTGATACTCGCCACCGGCAGCCAGGTGCGGCGCGTGAACATCCCGGGCGCCGAGCTGCCGTTCGTGCATTACCTGCGCTCCATCGACGACGTGCGCGGCATCCAGTCGGGGTTCACGCCGGGTGCGCGACTCGTCGTCGTCGGCGGTGGCTACATCGGGCTCGAGGTGGCGGCGGTGGCGGTCAGCGCCGGACTCGATGTCACTGTCGTCGAAATCGCCGAGCGGGTGATGGCACGCGTGGTCGCCCCGCCGGTGTCGCGTTTCTACGAGGAAGCGCATCGCGCCGCCGGCGTGAAGATCCGGCTCGGCTGCGGCGTGAACGCGATTCGGCGCACGGCGCACGGCGCCGAAGTGGTCTGCTCCAGCGGACCGCCGCTGCCAGCCGACCTGGTTGTCGTCGGCGTCGGAATCCTCCCGGTGACCGCGCTCGCGGAGGCCGCGGGGCTTCAGTGCGCGAACGGCATCGTCGTGGACGAGCACTGCCGGACGAGCGACCCACACATCTACGCTGCCGGTGATTGCACCAACCACCCGAACAGCCTGCTTGGTCGTCGCCTGCGACTGGAATCCGTACACAACGCCACGGAGCAGGGAAAGACTGCCGCCATGGCCATCCTCGGCAAGGCCGAGCCCTACGCGCAAATACCCTGGTTCTGGTCCGACCAGTACGACCTCAAGCTGCAGATGACAGGGCTTTCGGATGATTACACAGCAATGACCATCCGCGGCACCCCGGAGTCACGCAGCTTCGCCGCGTTCTATTTCTCGGGCGACAGGCTGATCGCCGTGCACGCGATAAACATGGCGCGGGAGTTCATGCTGTCGAAGAAACTGATCGCGGACGGCGCAAGACTTAGCCGCGATGCGGTTGCCGACACGGGCCGTCCGTTCAAGGAGATCGCGGACGCTGCGTTCGAGCGCTGAGAGGCGCTACTCGATCGAGAAGTGCAGTTGGCGCAGGCCTGAGAATTCGTCCGCAGACACCGGCGAGGGAGAGAACTCCTCGCGAAACACGCCGGACTTTCCGGCGAACTCGCCGCTGCCGGCCACGAGACGCGGCTCCCTGCCGCGAGGCACCGGCGGCAGCGGATAGCGCGAGGCGCCCGGAACGAACCCGCGGCCTCGCGCCGCGGACCAGGATCCGTCGCGCAGTGGCGCCCAGAAATTCTCCGATCCGTTCAGTTGCAGCGAACCGCGGCCCGGCCAGACGATGTTCCACGCGGTTGTGACGCCCAGGCGCGCACGCAGCAGGTTGTTTCCGGGCGCGACCGCCGAGAATCTCACGCCGAGGGCGGACGGTGAGCCCGCCTCGCCGCTCATCACGACGAGTTCCGCCCGTGCATGACGTATGCCAGGGTCGACGAACGCAGCGCTGCTGTCGGCGGTCAGGCCGAGCAGCCGCGCCGGGCGAAGCGCCATGCCGATGTGGCCCGCACTCTCCCAGCCCAGGGTGCTCACGGCACCGGAAAGCGCCACGGGCTTCTGGTCGAAGAAGCTCAGTGGATTGAGCAACAGCAGCCCGCTGCCGAGGAGAAGCCCGATCAGGAAACCGGCGGCTCCGGCAAGGCGATTCATCCACCCTCCAGCACGGTGCGCGTATTGATCGTGATGCGTCCGCTGCTGCGGCCATCGGCCGGTTCACCTTCCACAGACCATGCCTCGTCGTAGCGACCGGTAAATCCCGCGAACTCCTCCGCGCCGCCCATCACACGCCCGCCGCCGCGGTCCGCATCGGTGGTGATGCTGACCTGCGGCCCGGCCGACCAGAATCCCACGCGGTCCGCTGCCGCAGTGACTGCGCCGCCGGCATCGGCAGCAGCGGCGATGTCGATCGCGTTTTCCTGCTGCAGGTGCAGTGTGCCCCGGCTCGGGATGAACAGCATCCAGTCGCTGGCCTGGACTCCCCCGCCGCCAGGCGCCGAGCGGCGGTACGTCGAACGGCTTGCGAGTCCGATCACGTTGCCGGACACGTCGCGCAGCCGAAACAGCTCGACGGATGCGCTGCCTGCGGCCGTCGACATCAGCGCGACGCCGTCGCCCGTAGCGAGACCGGGAGGCGTTACGCCCGGACCGATGCGGTCTTGCGGCCACTGGATGATGAAGGCTTCTTCGCGGCCACCGTCCGGCACGACACCGATGATCGAACGGTAGCGCGTATTGACCGGCAACGGCAGGAACGCCGCGGCGACGATGACCGCCAGGATACCCAGCAGGATGCAGGAATAGAACGCTCGGGTCACCGCCACTACCCAAAGCCAGACCGCCCGCAGCAGATCTTAATTCGTGCCGGCGTCACCGGACAACACGCTGGTGCCTCAGGCCAAGTAGGCGGCGAGGTACTCTTCGAAGGGCAGGGTGTCGTGCTCCTCTATCCAGCACTGGCGATCGAGCGATGCCTGCGCCTCCACCTCGAGCAAGGCATAGTGCTCGTTGCCGGCATTGCCGAGCGCCAGCAACTCGGCCTTGTGCCGGCGCGCGAGGTCCAGCCCGAAGTCTGCCGCGGACATGCGGCTCGCGCGTATATCGACCAGCAACTGCGCGGAAGGTGTGCGATCCGGCTCGCGCAGGCGCGCCTCGCACTCGAGGAGCGCAGCGGTGTATTTCCCCGTCGAAGAATCGAGCAGTTCGGCGACGCGACGCATGTCGCGCAGCGATTCCAGGCCCCATTCCCGCATCGAGACCGCCACGCCGTCGCGCTGCAACTGCAGGCCTGGCTCCCGTCCGCGATGGGCCACCAGTCCGTGGTTGTGGTCGATGGTGGCCTGTTCCTCCGGATATTCCGGCGGGCTCGGCGCGAACAGGCAGTAAAGCAGGAAAATCTCCGAAAACCGCAGCGCTGTGTCGCTGACGCCGGTTGCTGCGTAGGGATCCAGATCCAGCGTGCGCAGCTCGACGTACTCCACGCCACCACGCCGCAATGCTGCTGTCGGGCGTTCGCCGCTCAGGGCCGAGCGCTTCGGGCGGATCGTGCTGTAGAACTCCGCCTCGATCTGCAGCAGATTGCCGCTGAGCTGCCTGTATTCACCGTCGGCGAACACTCCGATCTTCTCAAATGGCGGATGCGGGGTGCGGATGGCGTGCGTCAGGTCGTTGACGTACTCGTCGAGGGAGTTCGGCGATACCAACAGGGCGGTCTTTCTTTCGTTCCGGTAGCCGATTTCGCTCATCCGCAACGATGTTGCGTACGGCGCATACCAGGACTCGTCGTCGAACTCGTCGAGCCCGGCTTTGCCCTGCGGCAGGAAGCACTTGCAGACTGCAGGCGACGCGCCGAACAGGTACAGAAGCAGCCAATCCAGGCGTCGCACGTTGCGAACGACGGCGAGATAGGCCGCCGACTTCATGTCGGCGATCGGTGCAGCGGAACGCCCGAGATCCGCCTGGAAAGCCCAGTACGCATCCGGCAGCGAAAAATTGAAATGCACGCCTGCGATCGCCTGCATGTAGCGGCCATAGCGATGCCAGAGCCCATGGCGGTAGACGGACTTGAAGCGGCCTGCGTTCGAAGTGCCATAGCGCGCGATCGGAATGTCGAGCTCGCCGCGCAGCCGGCAGGGCATCGACAGTGGCCAGAGCAGCTCGTCGCCCAGGCCGCTCACCGAGAACTGGTGGATGTCGCGCAGGAATCCCGCGGTGGAATCGATGTCAGGCTGCGCCGGGGTGATCAGCTCGAGCAGGGCTTCGGAGTAATCCGTCGTTATGTAGCGGTTGGTAAGGGCGGAGCCGAGCGATTCGGGGTGCCCGGTCTGGGCAATGAAGCCCTCGGGCGTGACCCGCAGGCATTCCCGCTCGACACCGCGCAGGCCGCCGTTCAGCAGGCCCGGATCGCGGGCCGCTGCCAGGGCTGACAGGCGCTTATCGAACAGCCGACTCACCGGATCCAGCATCCTTCGCTAGCAGACGGCCGGTCGCCACAGTGGCGCCAGACCCGCAAGGTTACACGGCCACCATGCCGGACAGAACACGGAGTCCCGCCGGGAACCGGCTGCCAAGGGGAGCGGTCTACCTTGCTCATCGGTCACGTCGGCTGCCAGAGCCGCATAGTCAAGGAAGGCGACCCACAGGCAAAAGTGCCGCACTACTGCGGCGAACCGGTCGCCACCCTGCGGCGGGTCATCTACCGCAGCAGTATTCCGCACGGCCCCCATGGTCGGCGCATCGTCGTTGCCGGCGGCGGCACTCGGGTTGATATCGGCCGGGAGGAACTCGCGGTTCACCGCCACTCTGTCGTCGAAGTACTCGTCGAGTAATGGACCTACAACCTCGGGCTCCACAAGCTGATGCGCATCGTGCGCTTGGAGAACGTACTCGTGACCGACATCAACGCTCTCAGCTACGGCTACCGGCAATAGCCCTTACGCGAACCGCTCCGCAACGTAGTCATCCAGCCAGCTGCGGAGCCGATAGTCCGCCAGGAAGCTTACGTGCCCGCCGTGCCTTGACCGGCGCAGGGTGAGCGACCGCGGTCGCGCCAGGGCAGTTGCACCGGTGACGGGGATTACCGGGTCGTCTTCGGCCAGCAGGATCTCGGCCGGCACCTCGAGCCGCGCGAGCCGGTCGCCCGTGATGGCGTAACCACGCAGATAGGTGTCGAGGTCGGGAAAATCGGTGTACCCGCGCACGAAGTAATCGGTCATCTCGCGCAGGCTCGTAAACCGGTTCAGGTCGCCGAAATCGTAGACGTCGGCAAAGGCGCGTTGCTTCAGTACGAGCGAGTGTCGCCACTTGCGCAGGAAGTAAAGCTGGTACAGATACGGCCCTGCTTCGAGCGCGGCCATCGTCTCGCGGGGGTCGAGTACCGGGCAGACGGCGACGACCCGCGCCAGTTCGACGCCCGCATCCGGGGCCGCTGCAGCGATCCGCATCGCGAAATTTCCGCCGAGCGAGAACCCACCGAGGCAGATCCGCTCGCCCTGCCAGCGCGTGGCGAGTACGCGGACAGCGCCCAGCACTTCATCCAGGCGGCAGGAATGGAAGATCTCCCGATTGAGGTGATGCGAATCGCCATGGTCGCGAAAATTCAGGCGCACCACGCGAAACCCCGCGCGCGCCAGGCGCGCCGCCACCGAGACCATGTACTGCGAACCCGAGCTTCCTTCCCAGCCGTGCAGCAGGATTACCATGCGGCCGGGTCGAGCGGGTGGCGTGATATCGGCGTACAGCCGCACGCCGCCACCGACATCGATGGTCTCGCGAACCGTTCCCGCGAGTGCCGGCGCGCAACGACGAAGCAGCGCGAACTCCCGGGTCGGGAGGCCGGCTAGAACTGACTGGACATGCGCGCTGCGCAACAGGCGCGGCGGGCTGTATTCGGGCACGGAACCGCCTGTACTGACCGGGAATCAGCGGGGATTATCGGGTATCAGTGTCACGTTGACACGGTTGTTCTGCCGCGCCACCTGGTTCCACTCGCCCGCCGTAAGCCCGGTGAGGCTCGACGGATAGGGCGCGGCGGGCTGCAGGTTGCCGCGCGCCTGGATCTCGACGCGAACGGCGGCATCGGCGGAGCGCGACCCGAGGAACGCCGCGAAGGCGATCGTTTCGACGGCGGACGCCGCACGTGCCGCGTCTGCATCGAGCCCGATCGGACTGCAGCGCTCTGCCGCAAGGTCGTCAGGCGCCATCAGCAGCGAATTCTCCGGTCCCTGCACGTAACAGAAATCGCCGACATGACTTTCGAAGCGCACGGTGCCGGTAAAGCCCAGCATCTCGAGTCGCTCCAGCAGGCCGCGCAGGCTCTGCATGCGCTCGTTGCCGAAGGGTGGCGCGCCGGGCGGATAGACCGCCGCCTGGTTCATGCCCCACTCGAGCGCAGCCACGAACTCCGCCAGGCGACCGCTGACTTCGTCGCGCTCGGTATCGAGGAGCCGGGCGGTCTCGGTCGCGGGCGCTGCGGCGTTCTCCCGTCGCGAGGTCAACGTGGCCATGAGGCTGGCGTTCTGCTCGACGACCGCACGCCATTTGCGCTGCGTATCGAGCTGCAGCCAGAAGAACAGACCCGCCAGCAGCGACAGCGCGACGATGGCGGCGGTTCCGAACGGCGAACGCGCGGACTCCGGCGCGGGAAGCGGAGCGGCCTGCTCCCGCAGCACGCGGGCTACGGTGGCCTCGATGTCGGAGCGCAGCTCCTGTCCGTGGTGCTCGAACATCTCCTGCAGCCAGCGATGCATGTCCGTCCAGTCGCGGCTGTTGAGCGCTGCGTTGACGTCACGCCGCCGCTCGACATAAGGCGCGGACTCCAGTGGCAGCTGGGGCGGAGCCGGAGGCGCCGCATACTCGCCGACAAGGTGCAGCGTACGCAGCAACTCCGACACCTCGACTGGCTTGATCTGCTTGGGCAATACGCCGACGGCACCCAGGGCGCGCGCCTGCCCGACGTAGAGCTCTCCCTCCTGGGAGGTGTACATCATGATCGGGATCGTCGCTGTCGCCGGATTGGCCTTGATGGACTTGACGGCCTGGAGACCGTCCATCCCCGGCATCATGTGGTCCATGAAGATGACGTCCGGGCGACTGCGGGAGAGATAGTCGAGCGCCTCCTCCGCTGAAACCGCCATCTCGACGCGCATCCGGTTCGCTGCCAGGACATCGCCCAGCGCCTGCCGCGCGGTGCGGCTGTCGTCGACGATCAAGGCACACTTCTGCGTCATGGATCGCGCTACCCGGCAGACCTGAACGCCGGGTCATTGTAGTCACGCAACGTCAAATTTCAGCGCCTGCGTCAAATTTAAAGCGTAGCCGGGTACCGGCCCCTGCCCTGCTAGAATGGCAGGCGCCTGCTGGTCGGGCCCGGCCCGGGGCAACCCGGTCGTTGCTGCGACACCAGACATAACAATTACAACAAGGTCGCGGTCGTATCGGCATGAAGTCGCCGAACCTGCTCGTCAAATACCTGCTGATCACGCTCGCGGTATGCACGGCTGCGGTCGGAATCACCGCCTTTACCCTGTACATGCTGTTCGATGCGTCGCTCGACGCGACGCTGCAGCAGAGCACCCAGCTCTACCAGGAGCGGATGATCGACCGGGTCCGCGAACACGCGCGCAACACGACCGAGTCGCTGGCCCAGCGCGTAGAGGCCGAAGGCGCGCGCCGGGGCAGCAGGGCCGTGGAGGAAATCGTCAGCCGCGCGCTGGTGCTCGGCGGCGCCTCATTGACGGTACTCATCGAGTCCGACGGGAGCATCCGCGCGAGCGCCGGCAACCTGGCGCTGCTGCCACTCGTCACGGGCATCGAGACAGGCACAACACATGCCGCCGGCGACTCGATGGTGTCACGCATCGGCTTCGGGACGGACGGCGCGAGCGTCGCGCAGGTGTTTGACGCCGCGGTGACGACCACCGAGGTCGGCTTATTCCGCGAACTGGCTTCCGGCATCACGACCAGGATCAGCCGGGAGACCCTGGTGTCAGGAGCGGTCATATCGCTTGTCGCCATCGCCATCGCCGGCCTGATCCTCGTCACCTTCGCGCTGCGCCAGACAGGCGACCTGCGCAAACTCACCGCCAGCGCCGGGCGCATGATCGGCGGGAACTACGACGTAGCGACCGAGATGCAGCGCAATGACGAGTTCGGACTGCTCGCCAGCACGATGGAGGAGCTGCGCGTACGGCTGCGCACGACGACCATCAGCCGCGACTATCTCGACAGGATCCTGGAGGGCATAAACGAGGCATTGCTGCTGGTCAGCTCCACCGGCCAGGTGCGCCGCGCGAACGCCGCCGCGATCCGGTTGCTAGACCTGCCGGCGACGAAAATCGTCGGCCGCTTCATCGGCGACCTGATCTCGCCGGCACACCGGGCTGAGTTCCGTCTGGCGGATACTGCGGGCCGCACACAGGAAAGCGCTGTTGCCGCCGGAACCGGCCAGGACACCCCGATCTCCTACACCATGTCGGAGATCCGCGACGCCGATCCCGCCTTCAGCGGATTCATCATCGCCGTGCGGAACATCGCCGAGCGCAAGACGGCGGAGCAGCGCATCCGCTATCTGGCTCGCATCGACGCGTTGACCAAGGTGCCGAACCGGATGCAGTTCCAGCACCTGCTGCAGCGCGCAGTCGCCCGCTCGACCCGCCAGGACAAGCGCTTCGCCCTGCTGTATCTCGACATCGACCGGTTCAAGGACATCAACGACATTTACGGCCACAGCGCAGGCGACCAGTGCCTCGAGACACTGACGGAACGGCTCGCCAGGTTCCTGCCGGAGACGACCGTGCTGGGGCGGTTCGCGGGCGACGAGTTCGGCGTGCTGCTCGAGGCAGTCCCGCGGGAAGCGGACGGCACCGTGCAGCTGGCCAACACCGCGCGCGGCATACTCGGCGCGATAGCCGAACCGCTGCAGTACCACGGTCAGCAAATCCACATGACCGCCAGCATCGGCATCGCGCTCTTTCCGGCGGATGCCCGCAATGTGATCGACCTGATCCGCAGCGCCGACTCGGCGCTCTACCACGCCAAGCGCGCCGGCGGTAACGCATTCGAGTTCTTCGATCCGGAGATGAACGCGAAGACGGCCGAGCGCCTGATGCTGAAGAGCCGCCTGCGTCGCTCTTTCGAGCGCGACGAGCTGCTGCTGCAATACCAGCCCAAGGTGGACCTGAGGACCGGCCGGATCGCTGGCGCCGAAGCGCTCGTACGCTGGGACGTGGAGGAGCGCGGGATCGTCCTGCCGTCGGAGTTCATTCCGCTCGCGGAGGAGAGCAACCTGATCCTCGAGATCGGCGAGTGGGTGCTCGACCGGGTCTGCCGGGACTTCCGCGACTGGCAATCCGATATAGTCTTCCCCGGCAAGGTTGCGGTCAATCTCTCGCTGAAGCAGCTCAAGCAAGTTGACTTTCCCCAACGCATGGCTGCGATTTTCCGCCGCCACCGCGTCCCGCCGACGAGCATCGAGCTGGAAATCACCGAGAGCACGCTGATGGACAACCCGGATCGCACCGTGCGCATCCTCGGCGAGCTGTACGAGATGGGCCTGTCGCTCGCGATCGACGACTTCGGAACCGGCTACTCGTCATTGAGCGCGTTGCAGAAATTCCCGATCACGACGCTGAAAATCGACCGTTCTTTCGTGGTGAATGCCGCCGCGAACAACGACGATGCGACGATCGTCTCGACCATCGTGCACATGGGCCATGGGCTCAACCTGGATGTCGTCGCCGAGGGCGTCGAGTCGGCCTCCCAGCTCGCCTTTCTCCGCAGCGCCGGCTGCGACTACGTCCAGGGGCTGCTCTTCGGTGCACCAATGGGAGCGGCAGAGTTCCACCGCCTGGTCCTCGAGCAGCGTCACGGGGAACCTGCATACGGCACGACGATCAAAGCAGCGACACAGCCAGCTGGGCAGCGCGGATTCACCCGCTGAGTCCGCTCTGCGGCATAATCCGATCAACCGATTTCAGGTCCGAACCACCAAGGTTGCCCGTCATGCAGAAAATCGCCGCCCTGTCAGCCCTCGCCGCGCTCGCCGCCGCCAACACCGCCGCTGCCGCCTGCGCGTACCCCCCGGAAATCGACGTCCCGAACGGCGCCCGGGCGACCAAAGACGAAATGGTTGCAGCGAACGCCGCCGTGAAAGGCTACATGGCGCAGGTCGAGGAATACCTCGCCTGCCTCGATCGCGAGGAAGCCGATCTGGGCGATGCCGTGACCGACGAACAGAAGCAGCTGCACACCACCCGCCACAACACCGCCGTCGACGCGCTGAACGCCGTGGCTGCCCGCTACAACGAGCAGGTGCAGGCCTACAAGAAAGCCGGCGGCAAGTAGTCCGGCAGTTTTTCGAATAGAATCCCGGCCCTTCCAGAAAGGCCACGCATGACACAAGCCGCCAGGGTCGTGATCACCGGCGCCGCCGGGCAGATCGGTTACCAGCTCGCGTTCCGCATCGCTTCGGGGCAACTGCTGGGACCCAATCAACCGGTCATCCTGCAGCTGCTGGAGATTGCGCCCGCGCTCAACGCACTGAAGGGCGTGGTCATGGAACTGGAGGACTGCGCCTTTCCGGCGCTACAGGGCGTCGTGGCGACCGACCAGGTCGACCAGGCGTTCGGCGATGCCGACTACGCGCTTCTGGTGGGCGCGAAGCCGCGCGGTCCCGGCATGGAGCGCGGCGACCTGCTGAAGGAGAACGCAAAGATCTTCTCGACCCAGGGCAAGGCGATGAACGAGCACGCCAGCCGGAACATCAAGGTGCTCGTCGTCGGCAACCCGGCCAACACCAACGCGCTCATTGCCCAGAGCAATGCGCCGGACCTCAATCCGGCCAACTTCACCGCGATGACGCGCCTCGACCACAACCGCGCACTCGCCCAGCTTGCGGCGAAGACCGGCACGCACGTCACCAAGATCCGCTGCATGACGATCTGGGGCAACCACTCGGCGACCCAGTACCCGGACATCAGCGAGACCCTGGTGAACGACCGCGCCGCCAGGGACCTAGTCAGCCGGGACTGGCTGACCGGCGAGTTCATTCCGACGGTGCAGCAACGCGGCGCCGCCATCATCAAGGCCCGCGGGCTCTCCAGTGCTGCATCGGCTGCGTCGGCGGCTATCGACCACGTGCGGGACTGGGCGCTCGGGACGGCAGGCGACGACTGGGTGAGCATGGCCATCCCGGCGGACGGCAGCTACGGCATCAAGCCGGGCGTGATCTATTCCTTCCCCTGCCGCTGCGCCAAGGGTCGGTACGAAATCGTGCAGGGCCTCGAGATTTCCGCGTTCAGCCGCGACCGCATGGACGCCACCGACCGGGAACTGCGGGAGGAACGCTCCGCAATCGCGGACCTGCTGCCAAACTGAACGCGAAGCGGGGCACAGACCCCGTGGACGTTTCGCTTATATTTGGCCGCATTCGGCAGCCTTTGCCTGGAGGGCAATGCCATGCTCGGCTTCCTGAACTGGCTCTTCTGGACCCTGGCGCTCGGCGCCATTGCGCTCACCCTGGCCTACCGGCGGGTGGACCTGCGAACGGCCACCGCCACGCTGGGACTGTCCCTGCTCGTCTACTTCGCGCTGTCAGGATCCAACTGGCTCTTGGACCTGCTGCTCGCCGCTGCCTGGGGCGGCATGCTGGCACTTAACTTCACGGACCTGCGCCGGGAGCAGGTCACCTCCCCGCTGCTGCGTTTCTACAAGACGCTCGTACCGCAACTATCGACCACGGAACGCGAAGCCCTCGAGGCGGGCACGGTCTGGTGGGACGGCGAGCTGTTCACCGGCCTGCCGGACTGGTCCAGGCTGACCAGCCTGCCCGCCGCGCAGCTGAGCGCTGAGGAAAGCGCCTTCCTCGACGGCCCGACCGACGAACTCTGCCGCCGGCTGGACGACTGGCAGATCACCCATGAGCTCGGCGACATGCCGCGCGAGATATGGAACTTCATCATCGAGAAGAAATTCTTCGCGATGATCATCCCGAAGCGGTACGGCGGACTGCAGTTCTCCCCGCTCGGCGTCGCCTCGGTACTCGCCAAGCTTTCGAGCCGCAGCACGGTGGCGGCGTCGACGATCGGCGTGCCGAATTCCCTAGGTCCGGCGGAACTGCTGCTCCACTACGGCACGGAGGAGCAGAAGGACTACTACCTCCCCCGGCTCGCCCGCGGCGAGGAGATTCCCTGCTTCGCCCTGACGAGCCCGCGCGTGGGCTCGGATGCGGCTTCTATCCACGATACCGGCGTGGTGTGCCGTGGCGTTTTCAACGGCCAGCACGTGATCGGCATCCGCCTCAACTGGGACAAGCGCTACATCACCCTGGCGCCGATCTCCACGGTGCTCGGTCTCGCGTTCAAGCTCCGCGATCCGGACCACCTGATCGGCGACAAGGACGAGTACGGCATCACGGCCGCGTTGATCCCGACGCACCTGCCCGGCATCGAGATCGGTCGCCGGCACTTCCCGATCAACATCCCGTTCCAGAACGGACCGACCCGGGGCAAGGACGTGTTCGTGCCGATCGACTACATCATCGGCGGCCGTGCCCGCGCCGGACAGGGCTGGAAGATGCTGGTGGAACAGCTGTCCGCCGGCCGCGGCGTGACGCTGCCGTCCAATGCCATGGGCGGCGGCAGGGCTGCCGTGCTCGCCTGCGGCGCCTATGCGCGCATTCGCCGGCAGTTCAACCTGCCGATCGCCCAGTTCGAGGGCGTCGGGGAGGCGCTCGCGAGGATCGCCGGCCACGCCTACATCATCAATGCCGCCGTCAACGTGACCTGCACCGTGCTCGGCCGGGGCGAGAAGCCCTCCGTGCCCTCGGCGATTCTCAAATATCACTGCACCGAGCTGGCGCGGAAAATCGCGAACGACGCGATGGATGTCCACGGCGGCAAGGGCATCATGCTCGGCCCGAAGAACTACCTGGCTCGCGCCTACGAGGTGTTGCCCGTTGCGATCACCGTCGAGGGAGCGAATATCCTCACGCGCAGCCTGATCATCTTCGGCCAGGGTGCCGTGCGCTGCCATCCGTTCGTCCTGAAGGAAATGGAAGCGGCGCAGTATCCGGACTTCGAACGCGCGCTGCGCGAATTCGACCGGCACCTGTTCGGACATATCGGCTATGCCATCAGCAACGCTGCGCGCTCTTTCTGGCTGGCACTGACACACGCGCGCTACTCGAGCGTCCCGGTCAGCGGCCCGACTGCCCGCTTCTACCAGCACGTGAACCGGTTCAGCGCGGCGTTCGCGCTGTCAGCCGACGTGGCAATGCTGACGCTCGGAGGCAGTCTCAAGCGCCGGGAGCTGCTGTCCGCGCGGCTGGGCGACGTGTTCAGCTCCATGTACCTCGCGAGCATGGTGCTGAAACATCACGAGAACCAGGGGCAGCCGGCGGCAGATCTGCCGCTCGTCGAGTGGTCCTGCCGGACGCTCCTGTACCACGCGCAGGAGCAACTGCACGGCTTCCTGCGCAACCTGCCGAATCGCCCGGTGGCGGCGCTGCTGCGTGCGCTGATCTTCCCGCGCGGGCGCCAGTACTTTGCGCCTTCTGACGAAATCGGGCAGGAGATGGTCAAGCTGATCACCCACCCGACCGATTCGCGCGAGCGGCTCATCGCGGGCATCTACTCCGCGCGCGATCCGGGCAATCCGCTGGGCCAGCTGCAGCAGGCGCTCGAGATGGCCGAGTCGCTGGTGCCGCTCGAGCAACGCCTGAAGGACGCCGTGCGCAGCGGGCTGATCGAATCCGAGCATCCACTCGAGCAGATCGAACTCGCCGAGCGCCAGGGCATCCTGAACGGCGCCGAAGCCGAGCAGCTGCGCCGCTACGATGCGCTGGTGATGGAGATCACCGGCGTGGACGACTTCGATCCGGGCGAAATCGGCCGGCGCGTCGAGCCGAAAGCGCAAGAGCCGCGCGCGGGCAGCCAGGCTGCCTGAGGCCCGCATTCGACCGACTGCGCCTGCGTGAAGCTTTCGCTGTTGCCGCGATGCGCTACCGTCCGGGGTGCCGGTTGAAGCGCGAGCGGCGCTGAAGAAAACGGCGCCTTGCGGCGCCGTGTTTCCCCTCACCCCTGTATTGCTGGTGCGTCTGTCGCGCACCTGCGGCGAGATTCCTGGCCATCGCTGCGCATCTGACATATCGCGGCTGCAGGCACGGCGTGGCGGGTACGCTGGGGGAGATTGCAAGCCCCATGCCAGTGTCCGCGAATCAGGGACTTGGCAACACGCCACCTCCGCAACCGGCCGTTACCTGTAAACGGGGCCGACGCGAACCGCGTCACACTCAGCGATCGGGCGCGAGCGACGTGAACTCCTGTCGCCAGGCGCCGATGCGCCGCTCGTCGTCCGCGACAACGCTGAAGCTCTTGCCGAGTGCTGCCTCATTGCCGAGGGTGGCGACGACAACCACGGCCGTGTCGGCGCGGGTGATGTCTCCGAATGCGTCCGGATCCTGGTCGAGGCGCAATCCCTTGCTCCCCGGCTCGCCATCGCGCAACCCGCCCGGCCGCACGATCGTGTAACCGAGGCCACTCGCGCGCAGATACGCTTCGCCCTTCTTCTTCCAGACGAGCACATCCCCGCCGACGAAGTTGAGGATCCAGCGCACGAAGCCGCCTTCCCCCTCCACGCCGACGGACGACACCAGCACGAACTGGCGGACACCGCCGCGGCTTGCGGCATCGACCAGATGGCGTACGCCGCCGTAGTCCACGAACTCGGGCGAGTTCGGTCCGGAGCGCTCCGTGGCGCCGATCGTGCTGATGAGGTAGGTCGCCCCCCGCAGCGGCGCGAGCAGGCTCTCCGGTTTCGTGACGTCTGCCGCGCGCCAGTCGTGGCCGCCGCCAATAGTGCGCTTCGCCGTTGCGGCGTCACGCGCCAGCGCGCGAACCAGGAAACGCCCGTCGCGCGCGAGCTCGTCAAGGACGCGCCGACCGGTGCGGCCCGTCGCACCGGCCACGACGACGATGGGTTTCGCGCCGGCAGGCTTCTCGATCTCGCCAGTCAGTTCGTGCTGGCCGGCCGCCGCGAGCGCCACAAGCGCCAGTGCGGCGGCGAAACCGCTGCCGATCGGCCGGAATCGCATATTGGTTACTCCGCCTGACTGGCGGGGATTCTAGCGCCGGGAAGCCTCAGATCGCGACGACGGGCGCGGGCATGGCCCGCGGCGGGTGCACGGTCATTCGGCACTCGTGGCAGAGCGACCGAGGCGTGTGCCGATGCGAGATCACCTGGCTCACGGGACGCCTTACGCCCAGCGCGAGGCATCGGGCGCACAACAGGAGCTGGGTCAGCCTGTTCAACAGGCCGAAATTCACTCGCGCCTTGCCCTGCTGCGCCACACGCCACTCCCGACGGCATCGGCCGCCAGGGGGCATGCTCGCAGCGCCCCGCGGGATTCTCCGGGACGGAACGCACAGTTTCACGGATCGGCGGCTCTCAGCGGGGCAGGACCGTGAGCTCGCTCATCATTCCCAGCTCGGCGTGATTGAAAATGTGGCAGTGGATGAACCAGCGCCCGGGCGCGCCGCCTGAGGCCCGGCCATCCGCCATCGCCCGGTCGTCCAGTCGAACGCGAACGACGGCGGCGCGCAGATCCGGTACGTCGATCGTATCGACGAACTCCTGGTAGTCGTACTCGTAGACGCTGCGACCCTGCGTATCGAGCAGTCGCACCGGCTGGAAGGAAAAGCCGTGCAGATGCACCGGGTGGTGCTGCTGTGTGCCGTTGCGGAACACCAGCTCGGTCAAGTCGCCGACACGCGCAAAGCGGCTGCTGGGCAGGTGGGGTATACCGCGGAATCCGCTGTCGCCGCCGCCCGTTCCATGCAGCGCGATCGCGTGCACGCCGTCGATCGACTCGCGCAGCCCGAGCACCGTCAGCAGGACCTCTGGGTTCGTCGTGCCCGGGCGCGGTGGATCGAGCCGGGCCGGATCGACGAGTGCGGCCGTGGCCTTCACCGTCTTCAGGTTCGCCACCGGATCGCGAACGGCCGCGTGCAGGCGCAGCGGATCACCCTCCGAGAGCCGGGCGACCGGCCGCTTACCGGCGAGGCGGATGTGCGCGAGCGGCACTGTCGGCAGCGCGCCGTATCCGTAGGGGTATTCGTTCGTGCCGTAGTGACTGTAGTCCTCGGTCCAGAGCGTCAGCACGTCACCGCGGCGGCCTTGCGGCAGGTTCACAACGACATCGGCACGCTCGGCCGGCGCGAGGACCAGTTCGCCGCGTGGATATTTCAGATCGACCTCTCCTGCCTTGCCACCCTCGACGCGCACCCGGTCGAGTAGGCCGCCCTGCCCGCCGACACGCAGCAGCGGCACGAGGCGCCCGGCAGTGTCGCTGAGCCGCAGGCGGAAGTAGCGACTGACCGCTGCGTTGATGAGCCGCAGGCGAGCGTTCGATCCCGCCGGCAGCTCCCAGGCGGCGGCAGGATCGGCCAGCAGGCCGGGCGCGTCGGGCGAGCCACTGCGCGACGCTGGCACCCGGCCGTTGACGAGGACGAGCTGACCCTCGTTCACGCGACACCGCGGATTCACGCCGCAATTCATAGCCGGCTGGATGTTCGGCACGGCGCCCGGCGGCAACGGACCGCCGCCCAGGGGCTGTCCATGGTCATCGCGCGGCGACTCGCAGAGATCGCGCGGTGTCGGCGCGGCCGAGTGGCCGGGAAATCCACCCAATCCTTCGCGGGAGAACGACCAGGGAACGGCGGCGCCAGCCGCGAAGGTCACGGCATCGTTGGCACCCGGCGCCTTGCACACGGTCGTATCGGCCAGCATCAGCGTCCGGCTGCGCGACTCCGGCGGCAACACACCGCGGCGCACGAGTTCGCGGTCTGCCGCGTCGGTCACCACGATGGAGCCGTACAGTCCGCGGAACTGCGGATTAGTCGGTGTGCGATGCGAGTGGTACCAGAAGATCCCCGGCCGGGAGAAGGTGAATTCGTAGGTGTAGCGGCCGCCCATCGGCACCGGATCCTGCGTCAGCGTCGTCCCGTCGCTGGGGTTCGCGAGCTCGATGCCGTGCCAGTGCACGATCAGCGGTTCGCCGATCCGGTTCTCGAAATGCACGACGACGCGGTCGCCAACCTGCGCGCGCAGCGGCGGGCCTGGTGTCGTGCCATTGAACGTGTACATGCGGGCGGTCACCCCGCCCAGATCCACCGGCGTTTCGCCCGCGACCAGGCTCATCTCGATCACCTTGGCGCGAGCGGCAGCCGCGGCGAACAACAGCAGCGCGAAAACAGCCCGCGCTGGCACTGAAATCACGGCGCGAGCTCGAGGTAACCGCCCTGCCAGGAGTTGTCCTGGCCCTCCGGCACCTGGAACGCGGCGGGGCCGCCCTGGATGTAGTACTCGTTGGTCCAGTAGCCGCGCACCGTCTGGATGCTGCCGGACGGACCGGTGACGATCTCGAGCAGCAGGTTGTCGAGGCCGGGGTCCTCCTTGTCGCTGCCCCAGGCAACGTTCGCGTGCAGGCACTCCTTGCCGCCGGAGTCATCCGCGCAGCTGTGACCCTCGAACTCGGCCGTGGTACGCGCGCCCGGATTGCCGCCGCCCCAGACGGGCGCACGCTCCACGCCGATGCCATCCGGCGGAGGCCCGGCCCAGACTCCCGCGCCTGCAGTGCCATCGGTGGTCTTTGGCGCACGGGCACTGGTGTAGCAGTCGGTGGCGTCCTCGCGCCGGCAGAGCCGCTGCGGAAACCCGCGCTCGCCGATGACGTAGACGAACCCGCCGCCGGGACGCGCCGTGGCGAAATTCACGGCCGTCGGCTCGAGCCGGTGGCGGATCGCCTGCCACTTCTCCACCAGCCGTGGCGGCTTGCCCGCCTGCGAGTTGATGTTGCTCACGACATTGCGGGCAGCGGGGCCGACAACCAGCGTACCGCTCACGAGATCGTCCAGCCATTGGCCGGTTCCACGATCGTCGACGGTCAACTCGGCAGTCAGTGCCGGTCCGATCCGTTCGTCGCCCACGCGGGGCGTATACGTCGGCACTGCCTGCGGACTGTCGGGTGCGTAATAGACGGGATTGACCGTCGGCCCCACCCAGGGCAGTTCATGGCCGCCGACAACAGCACGGGAACGGCCGTAGGAGCAGTCGGCCAGGTAGAAAAACAGCGAGACCTGGATGCAGGCGTTGTCCTGGCCGTTGTTGAACGTGCCCTTGAGCGCTGTGCGGGTGGTAGCTGCCTCGGTACTCGAGGCCATTGCAGCCAATGCGCTGATCAGGGCGACGGTCCGGAATCGCATGGCTTGCCATCCATTGCTGGGTGCCGACAGCCTCACGCTAACACTGGCTTCAGCGCAGCCTCAATGCGCTTAAGATGGAGCATCCAGATTTCGCCGGAGCTCCAGCCGATGACCCCGATCCGCGCCACCCTGACAGCCGTTGTTGCCGTCCTTGCACTGGCCGCCTGTGGCGAAGCGCCGGCACCACAGTCCGAACCCGCGCCCGAGCCAGCCGCTGCGCCAGCTGAAGCTGCGCCGGCCCCGGCAGCGATGCCCCGCATGGCAGCGCCGCCTGGCGCGAAGGTGGCCATCAGCAGTCCGGCGGCTGGCGCTGTCGTGAAATCGCCGGTAACAATCACTTTCACGGTGGAAGGGATGGCGCTCGCGCCGGCCGGCACCAATGAGCCGGACACCGGTCACCACCACCTGCTCGTCGATGCCGATATTCCGGCGCTGGACCAGCCGATCCCGAAGGATGCGGCACACCTGCATTACGGGCAGGGCCAGACGGAAGCGCAGGTCGAACTCGCCCCGGGCGTGCACACCCTGCAACTGCTCCTCGGCGACGGCAACCACGTGCCGCACGATCCGCCGGTCTCCTCGGAGCAGATCAGCATCACGGTCGAATAGGCAGCACCAGCCGCCCTTCCGCACGCCAGCGCCGGCCAAGCGCCTCGACGGCGGCGGGCGCGGCCGCAAACGCCAGCCCGAAATCGCCGCCGCCGGCGCCGGAGGTCTTGTACACGCAGCCAGCTGACGCTGATTCGCGCGACAGCGCATGGTGCAGCGGCGTGAAGATGCCGATCCGGGCCGCTGCATCCAGCAGGCGCAACTGGGTGGCGTAGCCAGCCAACGCGGCGACGAGCCGCGACACCGCCGACTCCCGCCAGGCATCGAGGCAGCCCGCTGCCACGTCGCGCAGGGCATCGATGCGATCCGTGAAGAGTCGTGGCTCCGCGCGGCGCCACGCCTCCAGCTTCGCCAGCATCGCGGGTGTCGAGGCGCCCTGCCCGGTCCAGACTGCCAGTGCTGCCAGGCCTGCGGGCCAGGCCAGCGACTCAGCCCGCGGCCCGTCGTCCGAGGGATGCAGCGCGACGACGCCGCCCAGCGCTGCAGTCGCCACGTCGATGCCGCTGCCGCCGCCCTGGAGGTCGCGGTGGGCTTCCAGCGCGATGGCGAGTATCGCGTCGTCATCTGCCCGATCCGCCAGTGCGAGTGCCGCCCGCACCAGTGCGACGACTATGGCCGCGCTCGATCCGAGACCGAGCTTCTCCACCGCTCCATCCGGCAGGCGCGCGCTAAACGCACGGCTGTCGAGCGTAACCGTGACGGGCGGGAGATCGAATCCGCGGGCCGCCAGTGCCCGCGCGACGGCCTCGAGCACCGCGCCCTGGCCTCCCGGTGGCACCTGCCGCCATGACGGCAAGCCGCCACGCCAGGCGAAAGGCCACTCGCCGCCGCCGGCGACACGCAGCTGTGAATCCGCCGCAGGCTCCAGGGTCGCAACAGCTTCGGCGCCGACAGCCACGGCGATCGCGCTCGCGCCGTGCAGCACGGCGTACTCGCCGCACAGCACCAGCTTACCCGGCGCGCGGCCCTCAATCATCGGCAATCCGGGCGCCGCTGCCGAGCCCGCACTCGATGACCCGGCTTACCCCGGGAACCGCGGCCAGCGTGGCGCTCACGGTGGCCACCGCCGCGGGCTCGCAGATCGCCTTGACCTGCGGCCCGGCGTCGATGGTGAAAAATACAGGTGTGCCGCGCTGGCGCAGCTTGCGGATCTCCTGCAGGCAGTCGACGGTGGCTGGCTCCCAGTAGATGAGTGCCGGTTCGGTCGTGAACATGACCGCGTGCATCTTCAGGCAGCTGCGCTCGGCAACGGCGGCAAGCGCGGCGAAATCGCGCTGGCGCACCGCGGCCATGCCGGCGGCGAGATCCGCATCGTGACTGCGTACCCACTCGCGGTAGAGGGGCGAGCTGTCGCGGCTGGCCGCCATGCCGTCCCGGGAACTGGTCGCCTTGGGTCCAGTGGCCGTGATCGCCACGACGACACGCAGCGGCCAGTCGGCGGCGGCCAGCCAGGGTTCGCAGCGCACGCCGCCGTCAGGCTCGTTCCTGAGCAGCGCGAAGCCGCCGAACAGCGACCGCGGCGCCGATCCCGAACCGATACGTGCAACTTCGGCCAGGTCCGCCAGCGAAAGGCCGAGCCCAAGCGAGCGGTCGGCCGCGACCGCCAGCGCGGCGAAACCGGAGGCCGAGGACGCCAGGCCGGCACCGGTCGGAAAATCGTTGGCGCTCGTCACCCGCGCGCGTGTTGCCCGGCCAGCCCGATCGCGCAGCAGGTCCAGGCACGCCGTCACCCGCGCGGCGGTACCCCCGTCCGAGCGGCCGTTCAGCGTGACCTCATCCGACTGCAACGCGGGATCGAACTCCACGGCGGTGCGGGTGCGCATGCCATCGAGCGTGATCGACAGGGACCCCACGGCCGGCAGATTGCGACCGCCATCGCGTTTGCCCCAGTACTTGACCAAGGCAATGTTCGGGTGAGCTGTCGCGGTGGCGCGCATGGAAGGTGGTCGTCGTTGGCTGTGTGCCGCGGCGCGGACATTATAGGAGCGCGACCCGGCTCCCGCGCCGCCGCCGGGACGTCTATCCTGCGCCATGAGGTACCTGGGAGTCCCGAGCTTGTCTTTCGCCAACCGCATACCTGCCTACCGGGAGCGCATCGAAGCCGCGCTGGACGCCGCGCTGCCCGACCCGTCGCTGGCGCCGCAGCGGCTGCACGAGGCAATGCGCTATGCGGTGCTCGGCGGCGGGAAGCGGCTGCGGCCGATCCTCGTCTACGCCACCGGCGAGGCGCTCGGCGTGTCGCCCGAACGCCTCGATGCCGCAGCCGTTGCGATCGAGCTCATGCATGCCTTTTCGCTGATTCACGACGACCTGCCAGCGATGGACGACGACGACATGCGTCGTGGCCGCCCTTCGACGCATCGCGCATTCGACGAGGCCACCGCGATACTGGCGGCGGATGCCCTGCAGCCGCTCGCTTTCCAGGCCCTGGTCGCGAACGTCGCGCTCGACGGAGAGCCGGACGTGCAGGTGCGGCTGGTGCAGCTGCTCAGCGAGTGCTGCGGCCCGAACGGCATAGCTGGCGGCCAGGCGATGGATCTCGCCGCCGAACGCCAGCGGCTGGATGTCGCCGAGCTGGAGCACATGTTCCGGCTGAAGACCGGCCGGCTGCTGCGCGCAAGCGTGCTGTCTGCGGCGTATTGCGCCCCCGGCATCGACACGGCGCGGTTGCACCGGCTGGAGGTATTCGCCGACGCTCTCGGCATCGCCTACCAGATACGCGACGACATTCTCGACTTCACGACAGCCGACCATGAGCATGGTTCGGACTCGGTAAAGGCGAAGGCCACCTACCCGGCGCTGTTCGGGCTCCCGGCGGCCGCAGCGCGGGCGGATGCCCTGCTCGCGCAGGCGCTCGAGCAGATCGCCGACCTGGGAGCGGCGGCCGAGGGCCTGCGCTGGATGACGAACTACACCGTGCTGCGCAGCATGTAGGGCCCCCGGCCCGGCCCGCGGACCTTTAAGATAAGTCTGGCCATGTACACCAGCTTCTTCGGGCTGCACGAAAAACCGTTCTCGATCACGCCGGATCCGCGTTACCTATACATGAGCGAGCGCCACGCCGAGGCGCTGGCGCACCTGCTCTACGGCGTCAAGGAGGCCGGGGGATTCATCCAGCTGACCGGCGAAGTCGGTACCGGCAAAACCATGCTCGTGCGCAGCCTGCTGCAACAGATGCCGGAGACGGCCGATGTCGCCCTGATCCTGAATCCGCAGCTTTCCCGGGTCGAGTTCCTCGGCGCAATCTGCGAGGAACTGCGGGTGCCGATGCCCGAGGCCCGCAACAGCGTCAAGGCACTGACGGATGCCCTGAACCGCTACCTCCTCGATAACCACAGCCGCGGCCGGCGCACGATCCTGATCGTCGACGAGGCGCAGAACCTCCGGCCGGACGTCCTGGAGCAGGTCCGGCTCCTGACCAACCTGGAGACGACCAAGCAGAAGCTGCTGCAGATCATCCTGATCGGCCAGCCGGAGCTGCGCGATCTGCTCGCCCGCAACGACATGCGGCAGCTGGCCCAGCGCATCACCGGCCGCTACCACCTCGAACCGCTGACGCGCGTGGAGGCAGAGGCCTACATCGATCACCGGGTCAAGGTGGCGGGCGGTGTCGGCAGGATTTTCGCCGACGGCTCGCGGCGGGAGATTTTCCGACTGGGACGCGGCATCCCGCGCATGATCAACGTCATCGCCGATCGCGCCTTGCTCGGCGCATTCACCGCGGAGTCGAGCCAGGTCACGCCCGAGATCGTCCGCCGGGCGGCGGCCGAGGTCTACGACCAGCCCGTCATCGGGCTGCCCTCCTGGCGACGCTGGCTGCGCCAGGCGGCGATGCCCGCCGCAGTCGCGGCGAGTGTGGCGTTGCTCGGCATAGGCGCCTGGCTGCTGGTACCAAGACCATCGTCATCCACCGCACCGGCGCCTCCCACGCCGGCCGTGCAGTCCGGCGGCGCCATCGACCGTTCGCAGCAGGTCGACCGCCTGGAAGAACTCCTGCAGGGCGAGCCATCGGGCGCCGACGCGGCCTTCGCGGAACTGTTCTCGCTGTGGGGTGCGACCTACACCCCGGGCACGACCAGCGCCTGCGAGCAGGCTGAAGCCCTCGGCCTGCGCTGCCTGTACCAGCGTGGCACGCTTGCCGACCTGCGCACGCTGGACATGCCGGTGATCCTGACCTTGAGGAGCCGCACGGGCGTCGAGAGCGATGCCGTGTTGAGCACGCTGGACGACGAGGTCGGGCAGCTCAGCCTGCGCGGCAAACGCCACCGCGTCAGCGCCGCCGACATCACCGGCAGCTGGCAGGGCAATTTCCTGGTGCTGTGGCGTCCAGCTACGGCGGAAGTAAAGGCTTTTGCGCCAGGCACCAAGGACCCGGACATTCTCTGGCTGCGGGCAAGCCTGGCTGCCATACAGGGCGAGGCAATCCCGCCGATGCAGTCGGACCTCTACGACGAAGCGCTGGAGGAACGCGTACGGCAGTACCAGCGGGAGCGGCAGCTGACAGCCGACGGCCTGGTAAGCCAGCAGACGCAGATCGCCATCTTGGCCGACCTCGGCAGCACCTCGACGCCGCGGCTCGCGCGACCGGAGTAATCCGCCATGTCCTTCATACTCGACGCTCTGCGAAAGAGCGAAACCGACCGGCAGCGTCAGAACAGCCCTGGCCTCGTCGATGCCGGCATCCGGCCGCCGCTGCAGCGGCGCGCCTGGGTGGCGCCGCTGCTGATCGTGGTGCTGCTCGCCAACGCAGGCCTGCTTGCCTGGATCTCACTGCAGCCCGACAGCAATGCCCAGGCGCCCACCGAAGCAGCGCCACCCGTTGCCACCGGTCAGCCGGCCGTTCCCGCGACCCCGGTCTCCGGGCGTTCGCTCGCCGAAACGGCTGGCCTCGCCGAGCCGGAAGACGGGCCCTGGGACACGATGGCGGATATGCCAGCGGTAGTGGAAGAGGACCCGGTGGTCGAGCAGCTTGGGCCTGGTGTTGCCGCTACGACGGAAGCTCCGCCGCCTGACAGCGGCGTGCAGGACTCCCTGCCGACAGCACGGCAGCTCATGGACAGCGGCCTGCTGTCGGGCCAGGCATTGCACCTCGATATCCACGTCTACCACAGCGCTCCAGCCGAGCGTTTCGTGTTCGTGAACATGCGGCGGCTTGGGGAAGGCGATGAGCTGCCGGAGGGCGGCCGGATCGAGGAGATCACGCCCGAGGGCGTCGTCGTCGACAAGAACGGCCAGCGTTTCCTGCTGACGCGCGACTGAAGGAAAGATCATCTCTTGACGCCCCTCAGGCCGGACCGAAAGCGCGACATGACCGGCAAGCTCACGCGCATCGATGGGCTGCATCTGCGCTTCGCGCTGCGCTCGGGCATCGCGAGAGTTCTTTCCGCCACCGGCCTGCTCAACAAGATCAACGTCTATCCCGTTCCAGACGGCGACACTGGCACCAACCTGTCGATGACGCTGACGGCCGTCGACCAGGCGCTGGCGCGTTCCGAGAGCCGCAGCGCTGGCGAGGTGCTTGCTGTCGCCGCCGACGCCGCGGTGGACGGCGCGCGCGGCAATTCGGGCGCGATCATGGCGGAGTTCCTGCAGGGACTCGCTGATGGCACCAGCGCGAGGCGACGGGTGAATACGTCCGAACTCGCGCTGGCCTTCGCCAGCGCTGACCGCTACGCGCGCGGCGCGCTGGATACGCCGAAGGAAGGCACCATACTCACCGCGATTTCTGCCGTGGCGTCGAGCCTCACGCGCGGAGTTCGGTCGCACGGCGAGGACTTCCGCAAGGTGCTGCCCGCGGCGATCGAGGTTTTGCGCGAGGCCGTGGACCGGACGCGCGACACGCTGCCCGAGATGCGCAAGGCGGGTGTGGTGGACGCCGGTGCCAAGGGCTTCCTGCTGCTCATGGAGGGCGTCGTGGACGCAGCCATGGGCCGGCCGGAAGCTGCAACCGCCGCCACTGAGGAAGTCGTGGTTGCGGTCGTACCGCCGGAAGCCGGCGACGTCAACACCGGTGAGTTCCGCTTCTGCACGGAGTGCATCATCAGGGGCGGCGGGATCGATCGGCGCAAGCTGCGCGACGAACTTGCCGCATTGGGCAACAGCCTGGTCGTTGCCAACAGCCGCGACAAGGTGAAGGTGCACATCCACGCCCGCGAACCCGCAGCCGTGTTCGAGCTGGCGGCACGATACGGGGTCGTAGGCGGCCAGAAAGCCGAGGACATGACACGCCAGGCACACGCCCGGGTCGCAACCGAGCGCAGCGCGGTCGTCGTCACCGATTCGGGCGCCGACCTGCCGGACGAGGTCATCGATGAACTCGGCATCCACACGGTGCCGCTGCGCCTGCATTTCGCGGACCGGACTTTTCTCGACAAGGTGAGCATGGGATCGGCCGAATTCCTGCGCGAAGTCGCCCGCAGCGAACACCATCCCAAGACCTCGCAGCCTGCGCCCGGCGATTTGCGGCGCGTGTATGAATTCCTTGCGTCCCACTACGAACACGTGATCGCGATCAGCCTGCTCGGCCGCGTCAGCGGAACGTTGCAGGCCTCGCGGATGGCGGCACGACGCAGCTCGGACCCCGGCCGCGTGACCGTGATCGACAGCCTGAATATTTCCGCCGGACAGGGGCTCGTGGTTATGTATGCAGCCGAGTGCGCGCGAGCAGGGCTCACGCCGACGCAGATTGCGAGCGCGGTCCAGGACGCCGCCAGACGCACGACAACCTGGGGCATGGTGACCGACCTCAGCTGGGTCTCGCGCGGTGGCCGCCTGCCGAAGGCGATCGGCTGGCTGGCGCGCACCTTGCCGATCGCGCCGGTGCTGCGCATCGGCGGGGGCAGCCTCGGCCTCGCCGGTATCGCGAGGCGCGGCGCCGACCCGGTGCGCACGCTTGCCGGCTATGCTTCCCGCTTCGCCGTCGGCGGTGTTCGCCACCGATTCATGATTGCCCATGCAGGCGTGCCCGACCAGGCTCGCGCACTGCGGTCCACGATTCTTGAGCGGGTGCCGGGCAGCGATGCGTGGGTGACCGAACTCGGCGCAGCGGCAAGTGTTCACGGCGGGCCCGGAACGCTCGCGATAGCTGCACAGCCGTTTACGCCTGCACAGCCAGACGGCCGATCGGGAGATCACAGGTGAATGAGCCGAAAAACCGGGACTCAGTGACGCGTCGCAGTCTCGTGGCAGCCACCGGCCTGGCTGCCGCCGGACTGATCACCCACGGCAATGCGCAAGCTGGGGTCAGCCGCCTCAGCGGCATCGCGCCGCCGAAAGGCGGTCGCCATGTTCCGCCATTCCGGAGCATGCGCGATTGGCTCGACGCGATGGAGGCATGGGGTCTTCTGGTGCGGTTCAAGGATGTCGACCAGGACGCGTGGGAAGCGACGGCGATCATGTACCACCTGGTCGATCTCTACGGCTCCTACGGCGCTCCCGTGGTGCTCTACGAGAACCTGAAGATCGGAGGCAAGTGGTTCAAGGGTCAGGTCGTCGGCAACTATCAGGGACACTGGCACCAGGAAGCCATCTTGTGGGGCCTGGAGCCGGATCTTGTCGACCCGCGGAATTCCTATCGCACCGGGCTCGCGCACATGGTGAAGCTCCTGCAGGCGAACGGCGGGGATTACCCACAGATCCCGCCGCTGGTTGTTCCAAGGGAGAAAGCCCCCTGCAAAGAAGTCGTCATCGAGGGCGACGCGATCGATGTCACGGCATTTCCCTTCATCCAGGGGAATCCCGGCGATGCAGGACGCTACATCAATACCGCGTCTACCTTCAGCTACGACCCCGAGTGGAAGCAGAACTTCGGCACCTATCGATGCCAGATCCTCGGGCCGCGCCTCATTCATCTCAACTCGGAACCCAATCAGACCGGCAACGCCATGTTCCGGCGCGCCCGCGAGCGCGGCGAGAAGTCCATCCGGATCGCGTTGGTCCTCGGCCAGGACCCCGTTACCTGGCTGGTGAGCGGATCACGTGTGCCGATTTCACCGAAAAAGCCCGTTGACGAACTCGCCTACGTGGGCGGTCTTCGCGGCGCGGCGCTCGAGGTCGTGAAAGCAGACCTCAGCGACCTGCTGATCCCGGCGCATTGCGAGATGGTCATCGAGGGTGATATCGACCTGACCGAATGGGTCGCCGAAGGGCCTTACCACGAAACTTACGGTTACCTCGGTAATCGCAATACCGATCGTTTCCGGTTCACGGTGATGCGCATCACGCATCGCCGGAATCCGCTGGTAATGAACAGCTTTACGAGCATCGCCGGTGGTTTCTGCAAAGCGCCGATGGATGCCTATTCGGATGTGCTCTGGAAACAGCGCTACCCCCAGATCAACCAGATCTTCTACCACGATGAGGCGAAGGGAATCACCTTCATCAGCATCCGCAAGGACAGGCCGCGGCTTGGCCTGGAAATCGCGAAAGCCTATAGCGAGCGCTCGCTGATCGCGAAGCTCGTCGTGGTGGTTGACGACGATCTCGACGTCATGAACCAGTCCGAGATGCTCGTGGCGCTCGGCAGCCGCTGGCAACCCGGCACGGCAAGCGAAATCTATCCGTCGAAGCCTGCGTCGTTTTTCGAACCGAGTTCGCCCGACGGCAAGACGACGAGCAAGATCGCCATCGATGCGACCATGCAGTGGCCCGAGGAAGGTGGACCCGCGGAGTTTCCGGCTCTGAACCGGAACCTGTTCGACCGGTCGGCGGCGTCAGATGTCTACGCGAAAGTTCTTGCCAAGTGGCCTGATCAACTGACACGAAAGCCCTGGTGAGGCAGGGGCAACCATGATCGATCTCTACACCGCGTCGACCCCGAACGGCTGGAAAATCTCGGTCATGCTCGAGGAGATCAGGATGCCGTACACGGTCATCCCGGTCGACCTGGGGAAACTCGAGCAGAAACAGCCGGCCTTCCTGGCGATCAACCCCAACGGCCGCATCCCGGCCATAGTCGATCGCTCGAACGGCGACTTCGCGGTGTTCGAGTCCGGCGCGATCATGATCTACCTGGCGAAGAAGTCCGGGAAGCTGCTGCCCCGCGACGACAAGGGCGAGTCGCAGGTGATCCAGTGGCTCATGTTCCAGATGGGCGGCATCGGACCGATGATGGGCCAGGCGAACGTCTTCTATCGCTACTTCCCCGAGAAAATCCAGCCCGCGATCGACCGCTACCAGAACGAGGGGCGCAGGCTCTTCGAAGTGCTCAACGGCCGGCTCGCCGGGCGCGCCTACCTCTGCGACGAACTGAGCATCGCCGACATCGCCAATTGGTGCTGGGTGCGGATCCACAAGTGGAGCGGAATCAGCGTGGATGGACTCGACCACCTGCAGGCGTGGATCGACCGGCTCGCCGCGCGCCCTGCATTCCAGCGCGGCATCGCCGTGCCGGTGTCTATCGACTACGAGCAGATCCGCCAGACCGCGCAGACCATGGTCCAGCGCTGAGCGACGGGACCGCAGCAGAAATGAAATCTGCAGACATCGCCAGGTTTTTGGCGCTCGCTGTCCTGTTCAGCCTGTCGTTCCTTTTCATGCGCGTGGCGTCACCGCAATTTGGAGCACTGGTGACGACGGAGCTCCGCGTGCTGATCGCCGGACTGGCGCTCACCGGCGTCGTGCTCGCAACACGACGGCCCCTGTTGCTGCGCGAACACTGGCGTGGCTTCCTGGCGGTCGGCGCACTCAACGCCGGTATCCCGTTCGCGCTCTTCGCCTACGCGGCACTGCACATTCCGACAGGCTACTCGGCGATCCTGAATTCCCTCATGCCGATATTCGCCGCGACATTCTCCGCATTCATGCTCGATGAGAAACTCACCTGGCGGGTATTCGTGGGCGCGGCAGTTGGCGCAGCCGGTGCGGCCCTGCTCGTGCAGCGCGGGCCGGTCGAGGTGCACACGGAAGTTCTGCTCGGGGCGCTCGCCTGCGTGCTGGCGATCACCTGCTACGGTTTCAGCGCCGCCTACACCAAGAAGTACCTAGCCGGCCTGCCCGCACACGGTGCGGCAGCTAGCACGCTGCTGCTTGCTGCCGTCCTGCTCGCTCCGCTTGCCGCCGTAAGCCTGCCTGCGACCGTGCCATCGCTCAAGGCCTGGCTCGCCGTCAGCGGGCTCGCGATCTTCTCCACGGCGCTGGCGTTTATCCTGTACTACCAGCTGATGCAGGCGGCAGGCGCAACGCAGGTCGCCGCCGTCACGTTCCTGCTGCCCGCCTTCGGCATGCTCTGGGGCTGGATATTCCTCGGCGAGCCGATCACGCTCGCGATGATCGCGGGCTTCCTGCTCGCCGCCTCCGCGGCGGGACTCGTGCTCGCGATCGGTCCGTTCCGCCGGCGCAGCTGACGCAACGCCGCTCAGGCAGCGGTCGACTCGATCAGCTCGGGGCGATCGTTCGCCGGACTGTTCACCGCACGACTGACGGCATGCCAGGTCAGCAGGTCATCCGGTGCCGGCCGCAGCAGCGCCGCCAGCACCTCGGCCGGCTGGCCGGGCTCGAGCCAGGCGCGCAGCGCATCCGGCGGGATGATCACCGGCATGCGCTGGTGCAGCCGGGCAACGACGCGATTGGCAGCGGTCGTCACGATGGTGCAAGTCTCCAGTGGCGCCTCGCCCTGCGTCCAGCGCTCCCACAGACCGGCAAGCGCCAGCGGCCGGCCATCGGCGGGCGCGATGTAGTGCGGCACCTTGCCCGTGCCCGGGTCATGCCACTCGTAGAAACCGCTCGCGAGCACGACGCAGCGCCTGCGCCGGAACGCGTTGCGATAGGCAGGCTTCTCTGCCAGCGTCTCCGCGCGCGCGTTGATCATGCGGTTGCCGATGGCAGCGTCGCGTGCCCACGACGGGACGAGGCCCCAGCGAAACTTCACACCCTCGGGTTCGCCGTTCTCCCCCGCCCGGATCGCCGCCACGAGCTGTGTCGGCGCACAGTTGTAATGCGGTACGACGTCGAACGGCAGCTTGACGCCGAAAACAGCCAGTACGGCTTCCTTCGGGGAGTAGAAGGCGAAGCGTCCACACACTGCGTCGATTCACCCCGAACTCAGCTGCGGATGCCAGTGCCGCGCCGGATCAGCCACATGGCAAAGGCAAACAGCCCCACCGCGAACGCGACGATGATCGCGTAGGCGAAGCCGATGTCGATGTCTGACACGCCGAGCATCCCGTAGCGGAAGGCGTTGACCATGTAGAGGATCGGGTTGAGAAGCGAGATCTTCTGCGCGAACTCCGGCAGCAGCGCAATGGAATAGAAGACCCCGCCAAGGTAGCTGAGCGGCGCCAGGACGAACGACGGTATGATCGATACGTCGTCGAAACTCTTCGCTATTACGGCATTGATCAGACCGCCCAGCGAGAACACAAAGGCCGTCAGGACGATCACCGACAGCGTGATGAATGGATGCGCCACGTGCAGATCCGTGAAGAACAGCGCCACGACCGTGACCGTCGCCGCGACGGCCAGCCCCCGCACCACGCCGCCGAAGGCGTGGCCGAGGATGATCGTCCAGTTGGCCATCGGCGCGACGAGCATTTCCTCGAGGTGCCGCTGCATCTTGGCCGCGAAGAACGACGACACGACGTTGCCGTAGGCGTTGGTGATCACCTGCATCATGATCAGGCCCGGCGCGATGAACTGCGCGTAGTCGAAGCCGTCCATCTTGCCGATGCGCTTGCCGATCAGGTTGCCGAAGATCAGGAAGTACAGTGCCGTGGTCATCGCCGGCGGCACGATCGTCTGGACCCAGATGCGGAAGACGCGGGTGTATTCCTTGCGCAGCAGCGTCAGCAGTGCGACGAGCTGTGTGCGCAGGTTCATGCCGGCTTCACTCCGCCGGCTCGCGGGCGGTGAGCCGGAGGAACAGCTCCTCGAGGCGGTTTGACTTGTTGCGCATGCTTACGACGTGCAGGCCGGCAGCCGAGAGTCCGGCGAAAACCTCGTTCAGGTCCTGGTCCTTGGTGACCTCCACCTCGATCTCGTGATCATGCACGCGCTCGACCGAGTACCCTGACAGGACCGGGGCCGTGGAGATCGCCTCGCGCAGGTTGAGCACAAAGGTCTCGGCATGGAGCTTGCGCAGCACGCTCGCCATGTCGTCACGCTCCACGATCTGCCCGTGGTCGATGATGGCGACATGGCGGCAGAGATTCTCGGCCTCCTCTAGGTAGTGGGTCGTCAGGATGATGGTCGTGCCGGCGGCGTTGATCTCCCGCAGGAATTCCCACATCGAGCGGCGGATCTCGATGTCGACGCCAGCGGTCGGCTCGTCGAGGATGAGGAGCCGCGGCTGGTGCATCAACGCACGGGCGATCATAAGCCGGCGCTTCATGCCGCCAGACAGCTCGCGCCCGGAATCACGGCGTCGATCCCAGAGCTGCAGCTGCTCGAGGCAGGCCTCGGCACGCTCGCGCGCCTGCCGGGGCGTCATCCCGTAGAACCCGGCCTGGGTCGTCACGATGTTGTACACCGAGTCCCAGTAGTTGATGTTGATTTCCTGCGGCACCACGCCGACGTGTGCCTTTGCCTGCTCGAGAGCGGTGTCGATGCTCGAGCCGAACACCTCGACCGTCCCGGAAGTCTTGGTCACCAGCGAGGTGACGATGCCGATCAGCGTGGTCTTGCCGGCACCGTTCGGCCCGAGCAGGGCGAAAAAATCGCCTTCAGGCACCTCGAGATCGACACCGCGCAGCGCCTGTACGCCGTTCGGGTAGGTCTTGACGAGGTTACGAACGGCGAGCGCCAGCATGGCGCGTCATTGTGCATGGCAGCCGGTCGCGAGCCAATGCCACAGTCCGGGTCGAGTCACAGGACTGGCGTGGTGGCCGTGGCGGACCGACGTCGGTAGTCGCCAGCGGAATCGCTGCAAGCTGCGCGAGACGCATTTCCTCGGCATGGCCGTCGCGCGCTGCCCGCACCAGATCCGGCCAGAATCGCGGATGCTCGTGGAAACGTGCCTCCACGCGCCTCAGGTCACCTCGCGCCAGCGCACGCAGTTCGCCATAGCTCATGTCCGGGGAAATCACGTCGGCAGCAGGCCCGACGCAGAGCACCGCGTGTAGTGAGTCGCGGCGGGCAACCTGCCAGGCATAGGTGAGCAGCCGCGCGGCAAACACGCGCGAGTCCTCCATCCAGCGCGGATCCGCCGCCACCGGCGGCTCCGCGAGGCGCGTCACACGCAAGCCACGCTCACGCGCGAGACTGGCCAGCATGCACGGCGTCATCGCCATCGCCTCGAGCTGCGCGGCCGACAGCCTTGCGATGGATTCGATGGTAGGCCTGGCCAGCCCGAATGCCGCGCCATGGCCAGCCTCCCGCGCAGCGGCGAGCAGTCCCAGGAACTCGAGATTGAAGTCCCTGATTTCCCGGTAAAACAGCGAATCTGGTGCTTCCCGTTGCATTTGTGGTCTCCCCAGCTACCCATCCCCGGCGGGTACTATAGTTGCCATATTAGGGAAATTTTTCCCTAATATGGCAGTGAAACATCGAAAAACCAGTCATAACAGCCATTTATGGGCATTTCGGAGGGATTTGCGATGCGAGTGACCGACCACCGTTATGCGGGCGAGATCGACCGCTTCGACCTGGCGATCCGCCTGATTCAGCACGAGGCGCGCACGGGAACGATCCGCAGTTGCACAGGATTCAGCGAAGACCGGATCCGCAAGATCTACGTTTCCTATTTCAAGGCCGGTGGCATGCGCGGCGTGAAACGCCGCCGCGGCAAGTCGCCCCGGCGCGTCGGCCAATTCATCAATTCAGCGCCGCGACAAATCGAAGCGACGGTGCTGGCCGGCCTGTTCCTGCTCTGCGACGCCGGGCGTATCGGCGGCAACGGTCGGCTCGAACGCACGACCGATGGCGACCCGGTGGCTCTGGGCCAGCGGCTGTGCCAGGCCTTCGAGACCTACCAGGGCATGCATCCGGAACCTCGCTGGTCGTTCGAGTGGGCCTGGAATCTGTACCATTCGCTCGTCGAAAGCCGCGAGCTGTATTTCGCCAGCTGCGACTCCTGCGCCGGACCTTATGTGCAGGATGCTTTCGCGCTGGATTACCGCCGCTGCCCCTTCTGCGAACTGCGGGACCAGCGACGGGATCGCCCGAGCTGATGCCAACGAGCCACATGCCGCCACTTCACAGCCACTTCTCCGGGCCTTACATCGAGCGCGCCACGGCACTGCGCCGCAACCCGGCGCAGCTCGCGGCCGCCTGGCGGGCCGATGGCACGCGCTTCCTGCCCGTGTGGGAAGCGCAGTGCCTCATCCGTGAAGGCGCCGCTGCCCGGCTCCGGCGCGAAGAAATCGGCAGCGAGTTGCCAGATCCGGCGCAAGGCATTTTCCTCGGCCTCGAGCAGGGCGAGCACCGCTTCGCGTTCGCAGTCGAGTCACGCGAACTGCCCGAACTGCCAGGGCAGTTCGGCGGTTTGCGCGACCTCGTCAGCAACGTCCCGGCAGACGATGCGGGCCTGTTGGCTTACGCCCGCGGCATGATCAACTGGCACCGTCAGCACCGTCATTGTGGCCTCTGCGGGGCCCCGAACCGGGCGGATGAAGCCGGCTTCGTGCTCGCCTGCACGTCGGAACGCTGCGGCAGCCGCAGCTTCCCGCGGCTTGATCCGGCCATCATCGTGCTCGTCCACAGCGACCGGCACTGCCTGCTCGGACGCCAGCGGAGCTGGCCAGCAGACCGCTTCTCCACCATCGCCGGATTCGTCGAGCCGGGCGAGTGCCTTGAGGATGCGGTGCGGCGCGAAGTGCTGGAGGAAACCAACGTCGAGGTCACCCACTGCACCTACCTCGGCTCGCAACCCTGGCCCTTCCCGGCGTCGCTCATGATCGGATTCCACGCTGCCGCGGCAGTCGGGGAAATCCGCCTGAACGATGGCGAACTGGCCGAGGCGCGCTGGCTCGACCGCGCGGCACTGGCCGATGGCGGCGTGGTTCTGCCGCCGCGGGCGTCGATTGCCTGGCAGCTGATCGAAGCCTGGCATGACCGTGTGCCGGGACCGGGCCTCGCCAGCTTCCACCGTGACGGCGCGTTCCTGCGACCGGCCAACCAACCCCCGGAGGCACGCTGACCATGTGCCTCGTCGTCATCGCCTGGCAGGCCCATCCCCGCTACCCGCTTATCGTCGCAGGCAACCGCGATGAGTTCCACGCGCGCCCAAGCACCGCTGCAGGCTGGTGGCCGGATGCGCCCGCGGTACTTGGTGGCCGCGATGAACTTGCCGGCGGCAGCTGGCTCGCGGTCAACCGCAACGGGCGCTTTGCTGTCGTGGTCAACGATCCCCGGCGCCCGCCTGCAGCCGAGCAGACCCTGAGCCGCGGCCAGCTCGTGCGCGACTACGTGGCCGGAGACCGGCCCAGCGGGCGGTTCCTCGATATGGTGGCCGTGAATGAGAACCGCTATGCGGGGTTCTGCCTGCTGCTTGGCACGCCCGTGCAGGTACGGGGCTTCGTCACGGCGAAGGGTGGCGCACCGCATCGCTGGACCATGAAGCCTGGCGTAGCCGCCTACAGCAACGGTCCGATCGACGAACCGGCACCGAAAGTCGCCCATATGGAACGCGAGATCGCAGCGCTGCTTGCACGCGGCGAACCCGATCGCGAGGCGATGTTTGCCCTGTTGGCTTCGCGTGTGCCGGTAGCCGCCGCCGAGCCAGGCCTGTCGCCGCTGCGACTACTGCCCTTTGTAGCAGGCGAGGACTACGGCACGCGCGCAACGACGATGCTGGCCATCGATGAGCGGGGGCGCGGGGAATTCGAGGAACGCCGCTTCGGCCCTCGCGGAGTTCCAGGCGGCGTCACGCGCGAGCGATTCGAGATCAGCGGGAGATGAAAAAGCCCGGGCCGGCATCCCTGCCGGACCGGGCAATGGTTTTCGCGTCAGTGATTCCTGCGATCCCGGCGATTGCCGTCCCAGCGCCGGTCGCCGTGCTTCGACCAGCCGCGGTGCTTGCCGTGGTCATGACGGTAGGCGCGGTCGTCCCAGTGGCGGTGGTCGTGGCGATGATCGTGACGTCTGCCGTAACTGTAGTACTGCGGCGGGTTCCACTCCCAGTAGCCAGGACGGTAGTAGCCGCGGGGAGGCGGCGGGCAGTCGTCGTAATCGCCATAGTAGTGCCCGCCCCAGTACGGATGTGTGGCAAAGCGCGTCGAGAATCGCGGTGTGTTGATCTCGACGGCTATCTGCGGCGAGTCGTGGCTGGCCTGCGCAACACTGCCGGCCCCGAGCATCAGCACGGCCGCCGCCGACAACAGGCTGCGCCGCGCAATGGTCTGCCAATGGACGTTCAAGCGAGTTCCCCTTTCCTGTGACCGACACCCGACGCAGGCGCTGCGTCGTTCGCACCTGCGTCAGTCTTTACGACAGGGGTTGTCGCTCCGGGTTCCGGCACCCGGCGGAATCTGCTGCGAAGCGTCGGCTGAGACCTATGCGGGTACGGCGCCGTCAGCGCTCGGACTGCCGCCGGGCGGATTGGCGAGGTAGACCAGGCCGCCCGCGTAGATCGCGCTGACGAACAGCGTCGTGACGGGGTAGTCGAACGGCTTCAGCCACATCTCGGGGTAGAAGCCGAGATAGGACGGCATTTCCATCAGGCCCCAGCCGATGATGCCGACCGGGATCGCGTAGCGGAAGGCGGAACCTGCACGCGGGTACTTGAGCAGCTTGTAGAAAATGTAGGCGAACCACGTGGCCCAGACGCCGTAGGCCACCAGCATGGCCGTCTCGCTTGCCAGCAGGTACGAGACGTAGAGCCAGAACAGGTAGCAGAACCAGACGACGAACAAGGTCTCCAGCGCGACGATGCGGGCATAACTGCGGCCGCTGTTGTTGCCCGGCATGCCCGGCGACAATCCGACGGTGCGGTGCACCCAGCGCATGAGGTTGCACTTGGTCTCGCGGTTGTAGAAGCCGTAGAACAGAAACATCATCAGCATGACCGGGAGCGTCGACATCAGGAACGTTACGGCGGGCGCTGCGATCAGACCGGGCACACCTGTGTCGTATTCGGGGAACCGGAAGAATTCCGAGTAAAACTCGAACATCAGTTCGAACCATCCGACCCAGACGAACTGGGCGCCGAGGAATCCCATCCAGGTGGCTGAGACCTCGTCGCGCCGCAGGCCGGCGCCAATGAGTGCTGCCCCGCCGAGGCCGACCAGGAATGAAGCCCCGTTGTGCCAGGTGCCGAAGACCTCGCGGATGAAAGTCCACAGGCTGTGGCCGAGCCACTGGCTCAGGAAGGCTACGCTGAAGGCCACGAGGCCGAGCACGGGTTGCCGGTAGAGAGCTGCAGCCATGATGCGATCCCCCCGCTTGCTGGTAAAGGGCACCACTCTATCCGTGCCCACTATCAGCCAGACAATGGCGGCGGATCAAGCACAGGTGGAGCGCAAGCCGCCGCGGCCCGCAACGTGGCTGGGGATTGCCCGAACCGACCCGGGCGAGACGACGGGCAGAAAACCTGCGCGCAGCCCTTGACATCCGGACGCTCCTGCATACTATGCGCATCGTTAACCATGTATGCGCATGAGCCGGGATGCCTGTCGACACTGAATCGATGGAAAAGCGCCAGAAGGCGATTCTGGCGATCGTGCGGGGCCGCCGCGTGGCCCGGCAGTCCGAACTCGTGCGCCTGTTGAAGGAGTGCGGCATCCGGGTAACGCAGTCGAGCATCAGCAGGGATCTGCGGCAGCTCGGCATCACCAAGCTCGAGAACGGCTACCAGCAGCTGGAGCAGCCGGATCCCGGCACGGACCGGGACGCAGCGATGCTCGCCGAGTTCGTGCGGGACATCCGCACCGCCGGCGGGAACCTGACGGTGGTGAAGACGGTCGAGGGGGCCGCCCAGCGCGTCGCCTTCTACCTCGACGGGAGCGGCTGGGCCGAGATTGTCGGCACCGTTTCCGGGGACGACACGATATTCATCGCCACCCGCGGGGGTGGCGACCAGCGGCGGCTCCTGGCACGGCTGCGCGCCCTGTTCAGTGCCAGCGGTAATTGAGGAAAGCGAACGACATGGCCACGCAGTCCACGAACTCCCCCATCATCCTCGGCTACTCCGGCGGCCTCGACACGTCGTTCTGCGTGCCGTGGATGAAGGAGCACTACGGCCGGCCGGTCGTGACCGTGACCATCAACACGGGCGGTATCGACGCAGCCGCTGCGCGCGACCTGGAGGAGCGGGCCAGGAAGCTCGGAGCGCAGGAGCATGTCCTGGTAGAGGCCCGGCAGGTGTTCTTCGACCGGGTACTCAAGTACCTGATTTTCGGCAACGTGCGCCGCGGGCACCTCTACCCGCTGTGCGTCGGGGCCGAGCGCGGCATCCAGGCGACGCTGCTGGCCGAACTCGCCCGCGAGCGCGGCAGCCAGACGGTGGCGCATGGCTGCACGGCCGCCGGCAACGACCAGGTGCGGTTCGAAGTCGCGCTGCGGACCATCGCACCCGGGCTCGAGGTGCTGGCGCCGGTGCGTGACCACGCCTTCGTTCGCACCGAGCAGCAGAAGTACCTCGAGGACGGCGGCTTCCCGGTGCCGGTCCGCGGTTCGTCCTATTCGATCAACCGCGGGCTGTGGGGTGTCACCATCGGCGGGCGTGAGACGCTCGACTCGCGCGAGTCGATCCCGGAGAGCGCCTGGGTGCTGTCCGCGAACGCGTTCGAGAAAAACCTGGCGGCGAGCCGGCACACCATCGGCTTCACCCAGGGCGTACCGACGTCACTCGATGGCAAGACCATGAACCCGGTCGATCTGATCGAAGCGCTGGAAACCGTCGCGGGGCTCTACGGCATCGGCCGCGGCATCCACGTCGGCGACACCGTGCTCGGCACCAAGGGTCGCGTGGCGTTCGAGGCGCCGGCTGCGGAAGTGCTGCTGTTCGCCCATCGCGAGCTCGAGAAGCTGGTCCTGTCCGGCCTGCAGCAGCGGATCAAAGACCAGGTGGCGACGCAGTACGGCGACTTCGTCCACGAGGGCAAGCAGCTCGACCCGGTCTGTCGCGATATCGAGGCGCTGCTGACCTCGGCCCAGCAGCGGGTGACGGGCGAGGTACGAGTCATGTTCCGGCCCGGCAATCTGTTCGTGGAGGGCGTGATCTCGCCGCATTCGCTGATGGCTGCCACCAAGGGCGTCTACGGCGAGAAAGCCGGCGAATGGACGCCTGCGGATGCGCTCGGTTACTCGCGCATCCTCTCGCTGCCGGGCATCCTGCAGACGCGGGCCGCCGGCACGAAATCCGGAGGCAAGCCGCAGTGAAGACCGTCATCGCCGACAAGATCGGTTCCGTGGCCCAGCATGCGCAGCTGTCGCGCGAGCTGCGCGTCACGGCTGACATCCCCTGCGAGGAAGGCGTGCTCGTCGCCGCCGAGATCCTCAACAACAAGGGCACATACAACACGCTCGAGCTGACCAGCGGTCGCCAGGCCCAGGTCAAGCGTGGCGACGTGATCGTCGGCGCGCTCGGCCACCGCAAGGCGCTGTTCGGCTACTCGGGACACCTGCCCGAGAAAGTCGCCGTCGGCGACGTTTTGAACGTGCTCAACATGGGCGGGGTCATCGGCGTCTGCGACTCGATCAACGCGAGCTTCGGCCAGCCCTTCGAGGCGAAGATCCTCGGCGCGGTGCTCGACTTCCCGTTCCTCGGCGAGCGCATCGGCGTTCCCGCCCGCGCCGGTGCCGAGAAGCTCGACTACGACGCGTCGCTCGAGGCGAACGGCGTGCCAGTGGTCGCGCTCGCCGGCACCTGCATGAATGCCGGCAAGACCGCGGCCGCCTGCGCGATAGTGAGCCGGCTGCGGCATCACGGACTAGTGGTCGATGCGTTCAAGTCGACGGGCGTCGCGCTCCGCCGCGACATCAATGCGATGGAGGACGCTGGCGCGCGCAAGACGATGATCTTCAGCGACTTCGGCGTGGTCTGCACCACGGCGAAGAACGGCCCGGCGGTGACGCGCACCATGCTCACGCGGCTCGCCGCGACCAAGCCCGACGTCATCGTGTTCGAGCTCGGCGACGGCATCCTCGGCGCCTATGGCGTCGAGGCGATCCTGCGCCAGGCGGATATCCGCGCGGCGCTGACCTGCGTCGTGCTCTCTGCCAACGACCCGGTCGCGGCCTGGGGCGGTGTCGAGCTGCTGCGCAAGGAGTTCGGCATCGACCCGAAGGTCGTGACGGGCCCGTCGACCGACAACCAGGTCGGCCGCGACATCATCCGCGATCGGACCGGCGTGCCCGCGATCAACGCCGTCACGGATGCGCCGGAGCTCGGCGACGAGGTCGCGCGGGCGATCGGGCTGATGGTGAAGCCGTCGTGACCCGGACGCCCACGCTCATCCTGGGCGGCAGCGGCTACGTAGCCGGCGAGCTGCTGCGGCTGGTGCTAGGCCACCCGCAGCTCGAGCTCGCGGGCATCATGTCCGACAGCCAGGCCGGTGGCAGCGTCGCCGACGTGTTCACGCACCTGCGCGGCGCCGTCGGCGAGCTCAGGTTCGCCGCGAAGGACGAGCTGCTCGAGCGGCTCGCCCCGGGGCGGATGGCGCTCCTGTCCGCAGCGCCGCACGGCGCCAGCGCGGCATTGCTGGCGGAGTTCATCGCTCGCGCCAAGGCGCGGGGCACGGCGTTGACCGTCGTCGATGTGTCGGCGGATTTCCGCTTCGGCAAGGCGGAGGACTACGCGGCCGTTTACAAGCATGCGCACGGTGCCCCGGCACTGCTCGGCGACTTCGCCTGCGCCGTGCCCGAACATCTCGACGCCACCGACAAACCGCACATCGCCCATCCCGGCTGTTTCGCGACGGCCATGCTGCTCGCTTCGGTACCGCTGATGAGGCTCGGTCTCACCGGGCCGGACCTGCACGCCGTCGGCATAACCGGCAGCACCGGCGCGGGCCGTATGCCTGTCGCGACGACGCATCATCCGGAACGGCAGTCGAATCTGTTCGCCTACCAGCCGCTCGCCCACCGCCATGCGCCCGAGGTCATGGGCATCACCGAGGCGCTGACCGGCAAACGGCCGCGACTGCATTTCATGCCGCAGTCGGGCCCCTTCGCGCGCGGCATCCACATGACGGTGCAGGCGACGCTTTCGAAGCCGATGACTGCGGACGCGCTGCGCGACACCCTGCGAGACTTTTACCGCGGTCGCCAGTTCGTCACCATCGTCGACGGCATGCCGAAGATGAAGGACATCGTCGGCAGCAACGATGCCCACATCGGTGTTGCGACCGATGCGAACAGCGCGGCTGTCGTGGTGGTCGAGGACAATCTGTTGAAGGGCGCCGCGAGCGGTGCCGTGCAGTGGCTCAACCGGCGGCTCGGGCTTGCGGAGAACGTGGGCCTCACGACGCCGGCGCTCGGCTGGGTGTAGCCATGGCGAGCCATCTGCTCGACGTCTACCCGTACCTGCCGTTCAAGCCCGAGCGCGGCGAGGGCGTGTGCCTGTACGGCGGTGGCCGGAAGATCATCGACTTCTACGGCGGGCACGCCGTGGCAGGACTCGGTTACGGCCATCCCGACATCGTCCGTACCCTGCGCGAGCAGGCCGAAACGCTGTTCTTCCAGAGCAATGCGGTGGCGCTCGACGTACGCGAGGACGCCGCACGCCGACTCGCCGGCTTCGCGCCGGCGGGACTCGACACGGTGTTCTTCGGCAACAGTGGCGCAGAAGCGAATGAGAATGCATTGCGTATCGCCTGCCGCATCAGCGGCCGCGGCAAGGTGCTCGCGATCGAGCACGGCTTTCACGGCCGGACCGCCGCCGCTGCAGCGGTGACCTGGTCCGCCGTCGGCAAGTGGTACGGCTTCCCGCGCACGCCGTTCGACGTCGGCTTCATTCCGCGCAACGACGTGGCCGCGGCAGAACGCCTGATCGACGACAGCGTCGCCGCCGTGATCCTCGAGCCGGTGCAGGGCCAGGCCGGCGCATTCGACCTCGACCCGGCGTTCGTCCGCGCGATTGCCGCGGCCTGCCGCAGGCAGGGCGCGCTGCTCATCTCTGACGAGATCCAGAGCGGCATGGGCCGTTGCGGCAAGCCGTTCGCCATCGAACTCGCGGGCGTGACACCCGACCTCCTCACCATCGCCAAGGCGATCGGTGCCGGCTTCCCCTGCAGCGCCCTGCTGATGACGCGCGCGATCGCGGTCCAGTTGAAGCACGGGGACCTCGGCACGACCTTCGGGGGCGGACCGCTCGCGAGCGCGCTGATGAATACCGTCATCGAAGTCATCGAGCGCGACCGACTGATCGACAACGTGCGGGCGCGCTCGCAGGAGATACTCGACGCGCTGCCGCTCGGACCGGTCGAAGCTGCACAGGGCAAGGGCTTCCTGCTCGGCCTGCGTTGCAAGCGCCCGGCGAAGGAGATGCTGCAGGCCCTGCTCGACCGCGGCATCCTCGTCGGCACCAGCGCCGATGCGAACGTGATGCGCCTCCTGCCACCGCTGACGCTCGCGCGCGAGCACGTCGACCAGTTATTGAACGCCCTCGCGGACATCCGCTGAGGAATAGAACGTACGCCGCTGAAAAAAGGACCGACTGCGATGCCCATGAAGGTATTCAATGATCTCGCCGACTTCTCCATACCGGAGGTCGAGGCGCTGCTGACGCTCGCCACGAGGCTGCAGCAGAAACCCGAGTCCACTGCCCTCGCCGGCAAGGTGCTTGCAATGCTGTTCCTGTCGCCGAGCCTGCGCACGCTGTCGTCGTTCCAGGCAGCGATGGTGCGGCTCGGTGGCGGCTCGTTCGTCATCTCGCCCGACATGTCGATCCACGGTCTCGAAACCCGCTCTGGCATCGTGATGGACGGTGTCGCCGCCGAGCACCTGCGCGAGGCGATACCGGTCATTTCCTCCTACGGCGATGCCCTCGGCATCCGCGCCTTCGCCAACCGCACGAAGCTCGCAGAAGACCTCGCCGACACCGAGTTCAACGCAATGCGCGCACTGGTGCCAAAGCCGCTCATCAACATGGAATCTGCCATCCAGCATCCCTGCCAGAGCCTGGCGGACTGGAAGACGATGGACGAGCTGAAGGTCCCGAAGAAGGGCGGCAAGTTCGTGCTGTCCTGGGCCTGGCACCCGAAGGCGCTGCCGCTGGCGGTGCCGTCGGCCACGCTGCACATGGCGGCGATGCGCGGCATGGATGTCACAGTCGTTCGACCGGATGGCTTCGCCCTGCCGCCGCAGATCATGGACAAGGCCCGCAAGGCCGCGAGCCTGTCCGGCGGGAGCGTGCGCGAGACCAACGACCGCAAGCAGGCGCTCGAGGGCGCGCACATCATCTACGCCAAGGAGTGGATGTCGACGCAGCACTACGGCGACCGTGTCGCCGACCAGAAGCTGCGCGAGGAGCTGCAGGACTGGCGCGTCGACGACCCGTGGTTCGCGACGGCGCACGGTGATTGCCGCTTCATGCACTGCCTGCCGGTGCGCCGTGGTGTCGCCGTGACGGACCGCGTACTCGACGGTCCGCGCAGCGTCGTGATCCACGAGGCGCAGAACCGTATGTGGGGCCAGATGGCCGTGCTGTACCAGATGCTGGGACCGGGAGCCTGACCATGCAGCAGAACACGCAGAATCGCGACATCATCGTCGCGGCACTCCGCCACGCGGCGCCCTATGTGCGCCTGTACCGCAAGAAGATCTTCGTCATCAAGGCCGGCGGCGAAGTGTTCGCCGAGGCCGCCAGCACGCGCGCGCTGATCGAGCAGGTCGCCATCCTGCACCAGGTCGGCATCCGCACGGTGCTGGTGCACGGCGGCGGCCCGCAGAACACGAAGCTCGCCGATGCGCTCGGCGTCGAGACGCGCATGGTCGAGGGCCGCCGCGTGACCGACGAGCGCACGCTCGAAGTCGCGACGATGGTGCTGAATGGCCAGATCAACACGCAGATCGTCGCTGTCTGCCGCGAGCTGGGCCTGCCCGCCATCGGCATCAGCGGCGTCGACGCGGGCCTGATCCGCGCGAGGAAGCGCGCACCGGTGAAAGTGGCCGGGAGCGACGTCGACTACGGCTTCGTCGGTGACATCGACAACGTCGACTGCGACGTGCTGTCGACACAGCTCGAGAACGGCCTCCTGCCCGTGGTGAGCCCGCTGTCGGCGGACTCGAATGGCACGTTGCTCAATATCAACGCCGACACGGTGGCAGCTGCAATCGCCTCCGCACTAGGCGCCGCGAAGCTGATCCTCGCAACCGGCGCGCCCGGCATCCTCGAAGACCGCAACGACCCGGCCTCGATCATCTCCTATGTCGACCTCGCTGGCCTGGAGAGGCTGCGCCAGAGGGGCTCGCTGGCCGACGGCATGCTGCCGAAGGCGAAGGCGATCGAGAGCGCGATCAAAGGCGGCGTCTCGCGCGTCCACATCATCTCCTACAAGGTGCCGGATAGCCTGCTGCTCGAGATCTTCACAAACGAGGGCACGGGCACGCTGGTGGTGAAAGACATCGCGATGCTGTCGAAGGCGGAGCAGGACTCCGGCAGCTGACCCCCCGCCGTAGGAGCGGCGCAAGCCGCGACCGAACCCGCGACGAAAGCCGCGACAGGAGCAACCCGATGAGCAGGCTCTGGGACAAAGGCGAAGCACTGGACACCACGGTACTGCGCTACACGGCCGGCGAGGACCACCGCCTCGACGAGCGCCTCGTCGGCTACGACGTGCGCGGCTCGATCGCGCACGCGACGATGCTGCACCAGCAGAAGTTTCTGACCGACGCCGACTTCGACGCCATCGTCACCGGCCTCGAGGCCCTCGCCGTGAGCCACGCCGCCGGCGACTGGCACATCGGCCTGGAAGACGAGGACGCGCACACCGCGCTCGAGCGCCGGCTCACGGAGCGGATCGGCGAAGCCGGCAAGCGCGTGCACCTGGGCCGCTCGAGGAACGACCAGCTGCTCACTGCTCTGCGCCTCTACCTGCTCGATGCCAGCCAGCAGCTCGAAGGCGCCGCGAAGTCGGTCGCGGATGCACTAGACGCGCTGGCGAAGCGCGAGGGCAAGACCGCCCTCCCCGGCTACACCCACATGCAACAGGCGATGCCGAGCTCCGTCGCGCTCTGGGCCGGCGGTTTCGCGACGGAAATCCGCGACGATGCCGCCGGTATCGCCAGCGCACGCAGGCGCGCATCGAAGAACCCGCTCGGCAGCGCTGCCGGATACGGCGTGCCCGGCTTGCCCATCGACCGCGAGTCGACCCGTAAGCAACTCGGCTTCGACGAAGTGCAGGAGCCCGTGACGGCAGTACAGATCTCCAGAGGCAAGGCCGAAGCGACGCTGGTGTTCGAACTTACCCTGCTGATGCAGGACCTCGGCCGCCTCGCCGCCGACCTGCTCCTCTTCTATACGCAGGAGTTCGCGTTCGTCAGCCTGCCGAATAACCTCACGACCGGCTCGTCGATCATGCCGCAGAAGCGCAACCCCGACGTGCTCGAACTCGTGCGCGGCGCCACCGCAACCCTGCAGGGCGCGCTCGTCGAGATCCTCGCGCTGCCGGCGAAGCTCCCCTCGGGCTACCAGCGCGACCTGCAGCGCATGAAAGGCCCGCTGTTCCGCGCCATCGACGTGGCGAACGAGAGCTGCGCCGTGATGGCGCACCTCGTCGACAGCCTGAAGTTCCGGCCGGAGAACATCCGGCTCGACGACGGCATCTACGCCGCCGAGCGGGCGAACGAGCTGGTGCTGAAGGAAGGGATCAGTTTTCGGGAGGCGTATCGGCGGGTGGGGGCGGAGATCGCGAAGCGCAAGTGATCAGCGCACGCCTATAATCACCGCGTGCGCCAGTTCGCCCCGCTGCTGCTCGCCGCCCTTCTGCTCGCCGCCTGCGGCCTGAAGGACGACCTCTACCTGCCGGAGAAGAAGCCGGCCACGGTCGGCGCGCCCCAACAGGACGAAGAAGAACCTCAAGCAGCCAGGTCTCCTCTGCCGCAACCGTGAGGTAAATCGTCGGCGACACGCTGGTCGCGATTCCGCCGTGGCTCGCCATCGACTGGTCAGCTGACGCGGCTCTCTCCTATACTCCGCCACGCTCGTGTTTCCGGTCGGGCGGGGTCCCCGTCTCTGTGCAGCGACTGACATTGTTGATCGGGCCTCTAGCCGGCGCCCTGCTCGGCGTCGCGCTGGCCGCCGCCGGCTTCGCCGCGCCGCTGTGCTGGACCGCCGCCATCACGCTCACCACCGCGACGTGGTGGGTTTTCGAAAGCCTGCCGATACCTGCCGCGTCGCTACTGCCATTCGCGGCATTGCCTGCCGTCGGCGTGCTCACGCATCAGCAAGCCTCCGCAGCGCTCGGCAATCCCGTGATCCTGCTGCTGATGGGCGGGCTGATGCTGTCGCGCGGGATGGAGCGCTCCGGGCTGCACGAGCGCTTCGCGCTCGCCATGATCCGGGCGCTCGGTGGCAATGGCGGGCGCGGTCTCGTGTTCGCGTTCGTGCTCACGGCTGCGCTCATCTCGATGTGGATCTCCAACGCGGCTACGGCCTTGATGCTGACGCCGATGGCCGTCGCGCTGATCGACCGCAGCCGCGATGCACGCCTTGCAGTACCGCTGCTGCTGGCCGTCGCCTATGGAGCATCGGTCGGCGGTGTCGGCACGCTGATCGGCACGCCGCCGAACCTGATCTTCGCGGCGGCCTGGCAGCAGGCGACGGGCAGCGAGTTCGGGTTCCTGCGCTGGATGACGATCGGTGTTCCTGTCGTGCTGCTCGCTGCACCAGTCGTTGCCCTGTGGCTCGGCCGCAAGCTCGGTGCCGGTATGCGCGTCCCGCTGGAGCACGCCGGGCCGTGGCGCACCGCGGAGCGGCGCGTGCTCATCGTGTTCGGGCTCACGGTGCTCGCGTGGATGACGCGCGCCGAGCCGTTCGGCGGCTGGACGGCTCTCGCAGGCCTCACCGGCATCGACGACTCCACCGTGGCGCTCGCGGGTGTCGTGGTGATGTTCCTGGTGAGCGACGGCAAGGGCGGGCAGCTGCTCGACTGGAACACGGCGGTGGGAATTCCCTGGGGCATGCTGCTGCTGTTCGCCGGCGGCATCTGCCTCGCCGCCGGTTTCACCGCCAGCGGCCTCGACCGTGTGATCGCCGAGGGCGTCACCGGGCTGGCGACGCTGCCGACCGCGCTCCTGATGCTAGCGATCTGCCTGATCGTGGTGTTTCTGACCGAGATCACCTCGAACACCGCGGTCGCGACATTGCTGATGCCGATCATGGTCGCCGTCGCAGCCGGCACGGGCACCGCGCCGGAGCTGCTGATGATTCCCGCCGCAATCGCCGCCACCTGCGGCTTCATGCTGCCGGTGGGCACCGCGCCGAACGCGATCGTCTATGGCACGGGCAAGGTGACGACGGCCGAGATGGCGCGGGAAGGCCTGATCCTGAACATCCTCGTGGCGTTGATCGTCGCGGGAGTCTGCTACACCCTGCTCGCCTGAGTTGCCCGCGTCAGCGTGCGACACCAAGATTCGCTGCGAGATCTCTCACCGCGTCCGCTGTCACGGCCTGCGGGTTCGCGGCGCAGTAGTCCACCAGGTGCGTCGTGAGGCGATCGAAGTCCCAGGGCCCCCCGGGCTGCCCCGGCGCCGTGGCGAGCGCGTGCAGGGTCTTGCCGGAAGTTGCCGCGTAGTAGCCTGCCGCCCAGGTCAGCAGCGACAGCCGCGAACCGAGTGGCCCGATGCGGATCATGTTGCTGTACACGCTGCACTGGATGGCACCGATATCCGACACGCCACCCATGCCGTCGGGCAGTGGCAGCAGTTCCGCCGCCGCATTGGTCGCACCGAGGGCGAGCATGCCAGCGCCGACCATGCCGGCGATGCGCAGACGCAAGCTGGTCATGACACTCCCTCGCCCCGCTTCGCGCGGGCACCGACTTCCGACGGCTTCTTGGGGGCGAGGAGAATCGCCACCACCAGGGTCAGGAATGCGCCGAACAGTACCGACGCTTCGAAGGTGTGGGTCCAGGGATCGATGAAAACCTCGTGGCTCATCATGTCGAGCTTCTCGAGGATCTCGACGTTCACCCACGCGACATTCCCGACCGGGATGGCGTAGCGCAGTGCCGTGGCGGTGCGCTTGAACTGGATGAGCCGGGTCAGGCAGAAACCGGCCCAGGTCGTAGCGATGAAGACGGACGCAAGGTTGATGCCGATGAAAAAGTCGCCCGAGCCCATGAGTGCCGGGTCGAAGGTGAGCAGGTTCCAGGCGTAGCAGAACCAGGTGACGAAGAACGTCTCCATGAAGGTGATGATGGCGTAGTTGCGGTCCTGCGCCTTCTTCGTCGTGGGGCCGAGCCCTTCCTTCAGCCCCAGCTTGTCCTGGAACCAGAGGAACATGTTGCAGCGGGTGTCCTTGTCGAAGGCATAGAGGCACAGCATCAGCAGCAGTGTGCCCACCGTCGATCCCATGATCATGTACTCGGGATAGGTGCCGCTCACCTCGAGCGGACCCCCACTGCCTACGCCGTCCATGCGTGGCAGCATTCCCCAGTTCTCCCGCCCGTACCACATGTAGAAGAACTCGACCCAGCACATCCAGACGATGATGCCGGCGAGGAAGCCGATCCAGGTCTGGAAGCTCTCGTTCTTCGACTTCACGCCGTACCAGAGCATCACGATGCCGATGAAGCCGAGCAGTGGCGATATGGCGAGCGTCGTCGGCCGGCCGAGGCCATGCTCGATGAGAACCATCAGCGTGTGCGCGAGTCCGACACCGACGAACATCAGCACGAAGGTGACAAGTCCGACGATTGGCGGCTGCCAGAGCTTGGAGCGGCCGACCGGTGGCGAAGCAGTTGCATCGGACATAAGCGGATCCCGAGGTAGGTTCGAAGGGCGGCATGATAGTGGCCCGCCGAGCCGCCCCGCTGCGGCTAATTGTCGCCACACGCGCTGTTGGGCGCGCCTTGAGTGCGGCGAATCACCGCACGACTGCTGCGGATCTCGGAATGGCTAGGCGGCAGACGCGGGCGGTCGCGCCGCGGCCTCCGCGAATACCGGTGCCTGCAGCCCCGCCTCCGACTCACTGCGCCGGGCGCGCTCGGCGCGATAGCCGTTCACCAGTTCGAGCGCCGTAGTGGTGAGCGGCGGCAGGTCCACGCTGCTCGCACCGAGCGGCGTCACGCGCGAACCCCAGCGGATGACATGCGAGCAGAGTGTCAGGCCGCCGCCGAAACCGGGCGTGAGCAGGGTCGCGCCGGGCTTGACCCGCCCCTCCTCCAGCGCCTCGACCAGCGCCACCGGCACGGTCGCCGCCGACATGTTGCCGTAACGCTCGACGGTGAGAACCGCCTTCTCCATCGGGATCTTCGCGTACTTCGCGACCGACTCGATGATGCGCAGGTTCGCCTGGTGCGGCACGAGCAGGTCGATGTCGGTGGGCGTCAGCCCGGCCTTCTGCAGCGCGATGTCGGAGGCCTGGCACATGCCCTTGACCGCTTTCTTGAAGATTTCCTGACCGTCGAAATCCCAGCGCGTGTCGCCGTAGCGCACGCCGCGGTTCGCGTAGGCACAGCCCATGCCGCGCACGCGCAGCGTCTGGCGGGCATCGGCATAGCAGCCGAGGTGCTCCGCGAGTACGCCGAGCTTCTCGTCGCTCGCCTGCAATACCACGGCGGCTGCACCGTCGCCGAACAGGACCGACACGTTGCGGTTGTCCCAGTCCATGTAGGGCGAGATCAGCTCGACACCGATCACCAGCGCATTTTTCACGACACCGGTGCGGATCAGCGCGGTCGCGGACGACAGGCCGTAGAGGAAGCTGGTGCAGGCCGTGTTCACGTCCATCGCGCCGGCGTTGTGCGCGCCGAGGATCACCTGCACGCCCGAGGCGCTGTTCGGCACCTGCTCGTCGTAGCTGCAGCTGCCGTAGACGATGAGCTGCAGGTCACCTGCAGCCAGGCCGGCGCAGGCGAGTGCGCGAGCGCTGGCGACGGCAGCCATGTCGGTTGCCGGCACGTGCGAGATGCGGCGCTCGCGCATGCCCGTGCGGCTCACGATCCAATCGTCGGTGGTGTCGAGGAAGGTAGCGAGATCGGCGTTGGAGAGGATGGCGGGCGGCATGCACTTGCCCCAGCCCGTGATCGCTGCGTAGCTCATGACGGTGCCCCTGGCCCGGATGGCACCATTGTGTCACGGCAACGGCCGGTCCCCGCCGCCGGTTTTCGGCGCCAGCGCGCAGTACATGCGGTACCAGCGGCGCGTCGTGCGCGCCTCCGCCGTCGCTTCATCGACCATAGTGGTACACCGGAGCATCTGCGGTATACCCTGTGTCGGCAGCGCAACGGATGGCCTCGAGCCGGCGCCGACGGGACGCATGAATGTTCATCAATTTCTGGTATCCGATCTGCATGACCGACGAGCTTGGCGCCGCACCGCTGCGGGTCGAGTTGCTGGGCCTGAGGTTCGTCGCATTCCGTGACGGCGCCGGCCGTGCCCGTGTGCTGGCCGATACCTGCGTACACCGTGGCGGCTCGTTGAGCCGCGGCAAACTTCGCGACGGCTGCGTCGAGTGCCCCTACCACGGCTGGCGCTTCGACGGCGACGGACGTTGCGTGAAGATCGCCTCCCTGCCGGACCAGGCGCCTCCGGCCCGCGCGAAGGTCGACAGTTATCCGGTCGAGGAACATTACGGCGTCGTATTCGCCTTCCTCGGCGACTTGCCCGAGGCCGAGCGGCCTCCCGTTTGTCCGGTGCCCGAATACGGGCAGCCGGGCTGGCGGGCGAGCCGGATCATGCTGCTCGACGTGCGCTGCTGGTACGAGCGGTCGATGGAGAACGGCCTCGATCCCGTCCACAACGAGTTCGTGCATCCGGGCCAGGGCTTTCCGCCGATGCTCATGGACACCTTCCGGATCGACGAGCGCGACTGGGGCAGCGGCTTCGAGGCGTACTTCGGCAACCCGAAGCTCGAGATGACGACCTTCGCGCGCGAGCGCAACCGCACCGGGGAGCTGCGCGCCGGCTCGTGGTTCCACGGGCCGAACAACCTGATCACGTCGATCTTCATCAACGCCGACAGCAACCTGGTGCAGTACTTCTTCGAGGCACCGGTCGACGCGAACCGCACCCGCATCTATTTCCTGAACATGCGCAACTGCATGCTCGAGGAATCGATGGACGAGAAGGTGATGCAGGTCAACCTGAAGATCACCCGCGAGGATATCGGCATTCTCGAGGAACTGTGGCCGGTGCGCACGCCCGACAGCACGACGCGCGAACTGCTGACGCCTTCGGATCGCGTGGTCATGCGCTACCGCGAGCGGCTGCAGGAATGGGAATCACGCGGCTGGCGGATCGACCGCAAGGCGATCGCCGCGAGCGCCGGTGATGTCGCCTGGGCGATTCCGGGCCCGGCGCGTCGGGAAAGCGGCAACTGGGTGATCGAGGCTGTGCCGACGGTCGCGGGCGGCTGAGCGAATGACGCAGACAGCAGGTCCGCGCCTCGTCCTCGTCGATGGCTCGTCCTACCTGTACCGGGCATTCAATGCGCTGCCGCCGCTGGCCACGTCGAAGGGCGAGCCGACGGGTGCAGTGCTGGGCGTGCTGAACATGCTCGCCAAGCTGATCCGCGAGGAACAGCCCGCGCTGATCGCGGTGGTCATGGACGCGCCGGGCAAGACGTTCCGGGATGAACTGTTCGCCGAGTACAAGGCGCACCGGCCGCCCATGCCGGACGACCTGCGAGCGCAGGTGGAACCGCTGGTCGAAGCGGTGCGGGCGCAGGGCCTGACGCTGCTCAGGATAGAGGGCGTGGAAGCCGACGACGTGATCGGCACGCTCGCGCGGCGCGGCGAGGCAGCTGGCATGCAGGTGCTCATATCCAGCGGCGACAAGGACATGTCGCAGCTCGTCGGGCCGAACATCACTGTCACCGACACCATGGCGGGCCGCACCTACGATCGTGCAGGCGTCATCGATAAATTCGCCGTTGCGCCGGAGCAGATCGTCGACTACCTGGCCCTGATCGGCGACAGCTCGGACAACATTCCCGGCGTGCCGAAGGTCGGACCGAAGACCGCGGCCAAGTGGCTGCAGCAGTACGGAACGCTCGACGGGATCGTGAGTCACTCGGGCGAAATAGAGGGCAAGGTCGGCGAGAGCCTGCGCGACAACCTCGCGACGCTGGAACTGGCACGCAAGCTCGCGACGATCGACTGCGCCCTCGATCTGCCTCTAGGGCCCGGCGACCTGTCTGCGCAGCCGCCCGATGTCGGGAAGCTGCGCGAGATCTACGGCCGGCTCGAACTGCGCAACCTGCTGAAACAGCTGCCGGCCGCGGAAGAGCAGGCTCAGGTCCCGGCGACCGCTCCGGCGGCGATCGACAAGCGCTATGAAACGGTGTCCGACGAGAAGGCTCTGCGGAGATGGCTGAAGCGCCTGGAGTCCGCGGAACTGACGGCCTTCGACACCGAGACCACCAGCCTCGACTACATGGAGGCCCGACTGGTCGGGCTTTCCTTCAGCGTGGCTCCAGGCGAAGCGGCCTACGTGCCGGTCGGCCACCGCTATCCCGGTGCGCCGGAGCAGCTCGATGTGGCGCAGGTGTTGTCGCTGATGAAGCCCTGGCTTGAGAGCACACGCCACGCCAAGGTCGGCCATCACCTCAAGTACGACGCACATGTACTGGCCAACTACGGCATTGAACTGGGTGGCATGCGTTACGACACGATGCTCGAGTCCTACGTGCTGAATTCCACCGCGACGCGCCACGACATGGACTCGGTGGCGCGACTCTATCTTGGTGTCGAAACCATCCACTACGAGGACGTCACCGGGAAAGGCGCCAACCAGATCGGCTTCGAGGAAGTGCCGATCGAGCAGGCCACGGCCTATGCGGCCGAAGATGCGGACGTCACGTTGCGGCTGCACCAGGCGATCTGGCCCCGGCTCACGACCGTTTCCGCACTCGAGCAGCTCTACAGCTGCATCGAGCAGCCGCTGGTCGGGGTGCTGCAGCGCATCGAGGAGCACGGCGTGCTCTTAGACACGGCGATGCTCAAGACCATGAGCCGGGAGTTCACCGCGCGCATGGCTGCGATCGAGGCCGAGGCACACAAGGTGGCTGGACGAAGCTTCAACCTCAGCTCGCCGAAGCAGCTGCTGGAGATCCTCTTCCAGGAGCAGCGGCTGCCAGTGATCCGCAAGACGCCGACCGGCCAGCCATCCACGGCCGAGGACGTGCTCGAGGAACTGGCCGAGGAGTATCCGCTGCCGCGGCTCATTCTCGATTTCCGCAGCATGCAGAAACTGAAATCCACCTACACCGACCGGCTGCCCGAGCAGGTCTGTGCGCGCACCGGTCGCATCCACACCTCGTATCACCAGGCGGTGGCTGCAACGGGAAGGCTCTCGTCGACCGACCCGAACCTGCAGAACATCCCCATCCGTACCGACGCCGGCCGTCGCATCCGCCAGGCGTTCATTGCGGCGAAGAACCACGTGCTGATCGCGGCCGACTACTCGCAGATAGAGCTGCGGATCATGGCGCACATCTCCGGCGACGCCGGGCTGCTGAAGGCGTTCGCCGCAGACCAGGACATCCACCAGGCGACGGCAGCGGAAGTCTTCGGCCTCGCCCCGGACCAGGTCAGCGACGACCAGCGTCGCTCGGCAAAGGCGATCAACTTCGGATTGATCTACGGCATGTCGGCTTTCGGGCTCGCGCGCCAGCTGGGCATCGGCCGTGACGAAGCGCAGAACTACGTCGACCTCTACTTTGCGCGCTACCCGGGCGTGAAGGATTACATGGACCGGATCCGTCGCGAGGCGCGCGAGCGCGGTTATGTCGAAACTGTTTTCGGACGCCGGCTTTACCTGCCCGAGATCGACTCGCGGCAGCAGGCGCGACGGCAGTATGCCGAGCGCAGCGCCATCAATGCGCCGATGCAGGGAACTGCGGCCGACATCATCAAGAAAGCGATGATCGCGGTGGACGCGTGGCTGTCAGGACGCAACGTGCGTGCCCACATCATCCTGCAGGTGCACGATGAACTGGTGCTCGAGGTCCACGACAGCGCCGCAGGGTCCGTCAGGCAGGAGCTGCCCCGGCTGATGAGCGGCGCAGCCAGCCTGGCCGTGCCGTTGAAGGTCGATCTCGGTGAAGGTCGCAATTGGGACGAGGCGCACTGACCCGGCAACAGCCGTCAACCTCGCTCGAGCAGTGCTTCCAGCTGCGCGCGGGCAGCCACCACGCCATCGCCGGTCTCGGCGGAGAACAGTTGCACGCTGGCGCGACCCTCGCAGGCAGCCGTCGCCTCACGCAGGACGCTGGCCGCTTCGCTGCGGCTGAGCTTGTCGGACTTCGTCAACAGCACGTGCGCCGGTCGACCGAGAGAACCCGTCCAGTCGAGCATCTGCAGGTCCATGGCGCCCAGGCCGCGCCGACTGTCGACCGCGAGCAGGAGCCCGCGCAGCGATTTCCGTTCCTCGAAGTAGGTCTCCATCAAGCGCTGCCAGGAATCGCGGACCTTGTCCGGTACCTGGGCGAATCCATAGCCGGGCAGGTCCACGAGCCTGCGGCCCTCTGCGAGGTGGAAGAAATTGATGAGCTGCGTGCGGCCCGGAGTCCGGCTCGTGCGCGCCAGCTGACGACGGCCGGTGATCGCGTTGATCGCGCTCGACTTGCCCGCATTCGAGCGGCCTGCGAACGCAATCTCGACACCTGCGTCGGACAGGAACTGCCCGGGCCGGGCGGCGCTGGTCAGGAACCGGGCTTCTGTGTAGCCGGGCATGGGGTACTCGTGCTGGTCTGGCCGGGCAGCCGGGGCCCGCTTGGGCGCGGAGGCATGGTGTAGAATGCGGCGCCGCCGCGAGTTTAACACGCGCGGCGTGCATCCTTGAGTTTCCGCCTGAACAGAAAGCACACGAGCCCATGAAGCGGTCGCGTCCATTCCCCTGTCTGCCGGTTATTGCCGGTGCCCTGCTCATCGCCGGTGCAATGAAGTCGACTGCAGCCGTCGCCGCCGGCTCTGCTGAGGCTGGCCAGGCCAAAGCGGTCGTCTGCTCGGCCTGTCACGGCGTGGACGGCAACAGCTTCAATCCGGAGTGGCCGACGATCGCCGGGCAGAACCCGGCCTATTTCGTCCGCTCGTTGCAGGCATTCAAGTCCGGTGAGCGACAGAACGTGTTGATGGCCGCGCAGGTCGCCACACTGACCGACGCGGACATGGACGATCTCGCCGCATTCTTCGTCGGCAAGCAGCGACAGGGCCGCGCAGCCGACGAGAAGTTCGTGAGGACCGGCGAGCGTATCTATCGCGGCGGCAACCTCGAATCAGGCATCGGCGCCTGCATCGCCTGCCATGGCCCGCAAGGCAACGGCAACGGCCCGGCAGGCTACCCGGCGATCGGTGGCCAGCATGCGGCCTACACTGCGGCGCAGTTGCGCGCCTACCGCTCCAACCAGCGCAGCTCCGACGTCAACCAGATGATGCGCAACAACACGGCGCGACTCACCGATGCCGAGATCGATGCTCTCGCTTCCTACATCCAGGGCCTGCGCTGAACGCGCGACTGCACGGAGTCCGGACATGGCTACCCCGCTGAATTCGAACGTCGGCACGCTGCGCGCAATGCTGCTTGCCATGTTGCTGGCAACCGTCACCGCCTGCGGCCAGCCCGCAGGCGGTGACAAGACGCCGGCCGCCGCGGCCGAAACAGCGCCGGCTGCTGCCGCACCGGCTGCGGAAAATCCCGCTGCCCCGGCGGCGACAACCCCGGCCGCTGATGCCACTACCGGTGCAGTGACGGAATCCACCACACCGGCGGATACGACCGGCGAACAGCTCAAGCTAGCCAGTGCTGCCCCGGCCACGGCCCGGGTCTGGCGCTTCCAGGAAGGCCAGGACTTCAAGGTACTCACCGCCGCCCAGGGAATCACCGGCGCGCCGGACAAGATCGAGGTCGCCGAAGCCTTCTGGTACGGCTGCGGCCACTGCTACCAGTTCGATCCCCGGATCGCAGACTACGCCGCGAAGCTGCCGGGCGATGTGCAGTTCGTGCGCATCCCCGTGATGTGGAACCCGACGAACCAGATCCATGCGCGCATGTATTACACGGCGCAGGCGCTCGGCAAGCTCGAGGAAATGCACACGGCGATCTTCCGCGAGATGCATGTCAACGGGAAAACGCTCTCGAAGGAAGAAGAGGTTCAGGCCTTTTTCGGGAAGTTCGGCGTCAGCGCCGCCGATTTCCAGAAGACCTTCCGCTCCTTCGCGGTCGAGGGACAGCTCAAGCGCGCGCGCGACCTGACCGAGCGCTACCAGATCAGAAGCGTTCCCCAGCTGGTGGTCAACGGCAAGTACACGACCGATGCGCCGGGCATCAAGAGCTTCGACAACATGTTCGAGATCGTGACGGAGCTGATCGAGCGGGAGCGCGCCCGCTAACGCGTGTCGCAATTGATCCAGCCAGAGTCGCCGCCCTCGTAGTATTCCTTCTTCCAGATCGGCACCCGGCTCTTCACCTCGTCGATGATGTAGCGGCAGGCGTCGAAGGCCGCTCCACGGTGACCTGACGTCACGCCGACCCATACCGCCAGGTCGCCCAGCGCGAGAGATCCGAGCCGGTGCACGCAGGCGGCGCCGGACACGCCGAAACGCGCAATCGCTTCATCGATGATCCGGCTTCCCTCCCTGACCGCGAGCGCCTCGTAGCCCTCGTAGTCGAGACGCAGCACGGGTCGCCCGTCGTTGTGATTGCGTACCCAGCCTTCGAAGGTCACGAGTGCGCCGCAAGCCTCTTCCGCGAGCGTCCGCGACAGCGTCGCCGGGTTAATGGCTGCTCGGGCGAATGCGAAACGCGCCATGGATCAGCCGCCGGCCACAGGCGGAATGAATACGACAGAGTCACCCGGCGAGAGCGGCGCATCCCAGGGGCAGAACTCGTCGTTGATGGCTACCTTCACGCTGCGCAGCGCAGGGAATGAATAACGGCCCTCGAGTTCGGCATAGAGGGCGCCGGCAGTCGCTGCAACGGTGTCGATTTCCTCGCCGGCGCGCCCCGCTCGCTCGCGCAGGATGGCGAAATACTGGACGCGGATTTTCGCCATGGCTTGCCACCACTCGCTGCCGGCGTGGTGCCGGGGGCGCCAAGTTACACCGCCCTTTCCGCGGGCGGCAAGCCGGCATTCAGCGGGTTAGGCGCTCCAGGTCGGCGGGCGTGTCGATGTCGAATTGCGCCGCGGGCATGGCGACTGCCGACAGCTGCCCGAGGCTCGCCAGCAGTGCGCGCGCACCGCTGTCACCGCCGAGGCTGTGCAGTGCCGGCCAGGCCGATGCGGGCAGGATGGCCGGCGCGCCCCGCGCACCGGCATAACTCGCTGCGGCGGGGACTTCCGGATTGCGCCGCCAAGCGTCGCGAAGGCGCTCGATATCTCCCTGCCCGACCGCAGCCTGGTCAGCCAGGAGGACGAGACAGGCCTGGCTGCCGGCGGGCAGTGCGCGGATTCCGCACAGCAGGGAACTGGCGAGGCCCGATTCCCAGCCCGGGTTGTTCGCGATCACGACCGGCTCTGCGGCCAGCGCGAGAGCGACGTCTTCTGCAGCCGCGCCGGTGACTACGACGACCCGGCCCGGGCAGCATCCGGCGGCGAGGCGCGCGGCGCGCTCGACCAGGGTGACCCCGCCGACACGCAGCAACTGCTTGGGCGAACCGAAGCGGCGCGAGCCGCCCGCGGCAAGGACGACGGCGGCCAGCCCGAAGTCGGGCCCCGACGTCAGGCCCACGCCGGCATTACCTCGGTATTTCCGCCTACTTCATCCGTCGGTACGCGGGGCGTACACTCGCTGAACAGAGTCGTGTCGTGCATCAGGGCGCTAATGGCAGCGACGCACCGCAAGCGAGGTCCGAAATGGAACGCAGCGAGCGTGAAACAGCCGAGATCCGCAGCCGCCTGCTGGGACTCAAAGCCGAGTTGCAGCGACGCGTCAGCACGATCCACGAACACGCGCGTGATCCGCTGGAGCAGGATTCCGCGGAGCAGGCCGCGCAACTCGGCCAGGTTGCGGTCGTTGCGGCGCTCGAGTCGGAAGCGATCCAGGAGATCGCCGGTATCGAAGCAGCGATTCGCCGCCTCGACGCGGGCACCTATGGCATCTGCGTGACCTGCGAGGAGCCCGTCGGTGACGCACGCCTCAGGGCACGCCCGGCAGCTACCCAATGCCGCGACTGCGCCGAGCTCGACGCCCGCCGTCATCAGTGACCCAGCCTCGCGAGCTGCCGGTCGTGCAGCCGCGACAACAGCGCGAGTGCCAGTATCGCGCCTGACATCGCCCAGGCCATGTCGGACTGCGTATCCCAGATATAGCCCTGCGTACCGAGGAACGACTCGGCCGCCTGCGCACTGACTATTGCTACCCACCACTCGATGAATTCATAGAAAGCGCTGGCTCGTGGCTGCCAGCACGAGCGCCGGCAGTACCTCGAGAAACCAGGTGACCACATCGTGCGGCCGGATCGCAGACCACACAAGCACGCCGGAGAAGACGGCGAGCCAGAGCAGGGCCGCGGCGCGTGTGCTGGTTTCCCTCATGACCGAGTTATGCGCGCCAGTCCCGTCCCCCGTCAAGCGCGCGGTGGTCGCCAGTGGTAGGCGTCCCAGACCGGCGCCAGCGACAGCAGCCGCCGCCGCAATTCGCGCAGGAATTGCTCCGGCGAGAGTGACGACGGCTCGTTGCGCTCGCGATAAAGGCGCGGGGCCATTTCGAGCGGATCCTCCCAGATCCAGCGACCGCTGCACTCATGGCTGTTCAACCAGCGGCAGAAAGGCGCGAGGTCCACCCGCGGCGCCGGACGGCGCGACGGCAGCGCCAGCCAGGACTCATAGCGGATCTGCAGTTCGATTCTTCTCCCCTGCAGTCGCACGATGCGCGTAGCGCGCGTGGCGCTGTGGATGGTGAACGGATGCACTACCGCCTGCTCGGGCCGCAGGTACCGCCATGCCGTTCGCGGCGCAGCGTTGTCCGGCAACCTGACCACTGCCAGATCCAGCGCGGGCTCCTCTTCGATGACGAGCCGCCGCGACGCGAGCCACTCCTCCCCCGCGTCCAGATGCTGGTCCTGGTGCTGCCAGTAGCGCCGCAAGCGGCGGAATTCGCCGATCAGCCGCGGCAGGCGCGGCAGCATCGCGCGATAGAGTGCGGCGACCTGGCTGGCGCCGGTGGCATGGAGCACGGCCTGGGGCAGCGGCGAGAGTGCCGGATCGACATGTGCCTCGATCGCGAAGCACAGTCGTGCCGCATCGCGATCGCGGAACACGCCGAAGTCGCCGGCGTGGGCGGCGTCGGCAAGCAGCCCGGCTGCGGCAAGGGCAGGGCCTGGCCGCATGACTGCATACATGGAGAACAGGCCGTCCTCGTCGAAGTGATTATTGGTAACGGCATCGGCCACGCGCCGCGGATCGTTGCGCGCGACCCAGGCCAGAGCCGTCTCGGTCGAGGTCTCGCGCCGATAGCGTTCCGGCGTCGTGTTGTTCGGCCAGTGTGACAGGGTGAGGACTGTGGTCGGCAGGGACGCGCCGTCGACCACGATATGAGGATGGCCGCGCGCCGCGCGCCACGGCAGGAACCGCACGCCCGGACGTTGCGAACGAGGCACGCGCAAGAAGCTGACGGCTGCTTCAGCCCGACTTAGTGGCGCGGTAAACGCGCCCGCCGATCCAGGCAAGGATCCAGAGCGCGAATACCGACAGGATCAGCAACTGCGGGCCGGCGAGTGTCCATGCGCCAGGACCCACTTCCTCGGGGCTTACCGCACGGAAGAGGTACCAGAGGCTGCCGACCGCCGCCGGCACCACGGACGGAGCCAGGGCAATGGCTGAACCCGGCCCGCCCGCCTTGCGCGCACCGCGCAGGAGCAGCGCCGCGAACAGGCCGCCGAAAAGCGTCACGACCAGGTTCATCCCGAACAGCCACGCCAGGGTGTCAGGGCGGCCCGGGCCGATGTCGGTGAACACAGCACCTGCAACGACCGCGGTAACCGGGAGCGCGATCATCGCGAGCAGGTTGATCTTGCCGTAGAGGGTCATGGGTACAGCCTCGGGATCGGGTGCCAACGATAACCGAAACCGGCCTGGGATGGCGGCTCTCAGCCTCCGCCAGCCGGAACGATCGCGAAGTGCCGTTCATCGGCCGGCCACAGTCCCGACCCGCAGAAGGCTTCGATGGCCAGGAGCCGACCGCCCTTCAATTGCAGGAGGAACTCCGCGGGTTCATCGAGTCCGGGATGGCTGGCGCGGACAGCGGTGATCCTCCGCGCAGTGGCGGGCGGAAGCGCGGGCGTTTCCACCGGCATGTCGATCCGGGTCACGAAACCCACGCCGCTGTGGCTGCGCGCGATGACGCGGGCGGCCTGGCACTGCACCCGCCAGGCCGGGGCGTCCGCGCCGAGCCGCCGTGCGACCGCTTCCAGCACGGCCAGCTCGAGCGGCGACAGCACGAGGCCGGCCGGGGGGTCGGGCCCGAGTTTCATGCGAGCCGGTCGAGCGCGGCGTCGTAAGTAGCAACGAGTTCGTCCTGGCTTGCGACGCATACATTCAGGTCGCGGATGCGCCCGTCGGCCAGCCCGTAGATCCAGCCGTGAACGGCGACGGCCTGACTGCGCGCCCACGCTTCCTGCACGACCGTGGTCTGGCAGACGTTGATCGCCTGTTCGATGACGTTCAGCTCGCAGAGCCGGTCGTGCTGGTCGGCATCCGCCAGCTCCTCGAGTCGCGCAGCATGCTTGAGTCGCACGTCCTGGATATGGCGCAACCAGTTGTCGATCAGGCCGAGACGCAGGTTGCGCAGCGCGGCAAGGACGCCGCCGCAGCCGTAGTGGCCGCAGACGATGACGTGCTTCACCTTCAGCGCGTCGACGGCGTATTGCAGGACCGAGAGACAGTTGAGGTCTGTGTGCACGACGACGTTGGCGACGTTGCGATGGACGAATATCTCCCCCGGCAGCAGGCCGACGATCTGGTTGGCAGGCACACGGCTGTCGGAACAGCCTATCCAGAGGTACTCCGGCGACTGCTGCTGCGAGAGCTTGGAAAAGAAATCCGGGTCCTGCTGGTGGATCTTTGCCGACCAGATCCTGTTGTTCGCCAGCAGGTGCGCGAGTTTGCTCATCGGGTGATCGTTACTTCGGGGTGAGTTCGCAGACGCCGCCAGGAGCGGCGAAGCCGCTCTTCTTGTGGGCGCCATCGCAGAAGGGCTTGATCGCCGATGCGCCGCAGCGGCAGAAAGCCACCCTGTCGTTCGCCTTGTGCGAACTTGCCTCGCCGCTGTACTGCCACTCGCCGACCGTTTCGATAAGCAGCGGGCCGTTCGGAATCACCGTGACCTTCATGATTTCGCCTCGTTATGTCACCCAGCCGCGACGTTAGCCATAGGCAGCCGCGATGGCAACGGCTATATTTTCACGGTCGACGCCAACAGCAAGAACCGCCGCCATGCTGCCCCCGACAGACCCCTCGACCGTGCCCGGCCCGGACACCGACGACCTCGAGCTGCAGAGCGCCGGCTGGGATCCCTACGTGGCTTTCCTGATCGCCGGCGAACCTGCGCAAGCCAGCCCGGTAGACGACGCTGACACGACGCGCGTCATGACCCTCGCGAGCACGGAGGCGAAACGAACGCGCGACCGGTAGTCGCCGGAGGCAGGCTGGTTCGGAAAAAAAGGGGGCACTGCCCCCTTTTTTGTTGGCGCGCCCGGCGAGATTCGAACTCACGACCCCTGCCTTCGGAGGGCAGTACTCTATCCAGCTGAGCTACGGGCGCTGAAAAGAACGGCCATGATAACGCCCGCCTACCCCACCTGCCATGACCCGGCTTGCCCCCTGCCGCGCCCGGTCCCATCCTTCATGCCATGCCGGATTCGCCGCAACATGCCGACGTATTCCTCGCCGCCTTTGATCGGGCCGAGACACGGGAGCTGGCGCCGGGCGACGTACTGATAGCCGCCGGCTCACCGGCCGACCACGTGTTCAACATCCTGGGCGGCACCCTGATGCTGAGTCGCACCGGGCGCGACGGCCGCCGCCAGGTGCTGAGCTTCCTGTTTCGCGATCATTTCGTCGGCTTAACCACGACCGATCGTTACTACTTCACCGTCGAGGCCGTGACGGCCGCGAAGGTCGCCTGTTGCTCGCGCGTCGCTTTCGACGCCCATCTCAGCCGCAATCCCGGTGCCGAACGGGCTTTCCTGCACATGACCTTCCGCGTGCTCGAGGACATGCTCGACGCGCTGTACAGCCTCGGCCAACGGACCGCACTCGAGCGGCTTGCTGTGTTCCTGCTCTACCTGCGGCACGCCCGGCGCCTGGCTGAAGGCCTGCCCGACAGCGACCGGTCGCTGGCGGAAGTCGCCCTGCCCATGACGCGCGAGGACATCGCGGACTTTCTCGGCCTGCAGAAAGAAACCGTCAGCCGCAGCTTCGCCCAGCTCGAGGAGCGGGGCCTGATTCAGCGCGCCGAGAACCACCGGATAACGGTGCGCAACCTGCCCGGTCTGCGCGAACTGGCTGGCGTCGTCGATTTCGCTTCGCCACGCCGGCTCGTGCGCCCGTAAGCGGACTACGGTCCCGTCTGCACCGCCCCGTAAGCCAGGAAGGTATCGCGCATCGACAGGTTCTGCGCGCGCACCCAGGCCGCCGAGCGGGCCGCGGGGTGGATGCGGATCTCGTCGATCGCGCCGTTCCAGGCCTCGCCACCCCAGGTCTGCTGACCTATGCGGAAGCGCGTGGTGCTCGCCACCAGCGCGCCTACGGTGCCGTCCGTGGTGACATCGACGCCGTTCAGGTACACCCGGCCCGTGCCGTTGCCGTTGTACACGGCGGTGAGGTAGTGCCAGTCGGTGTTGAGGTCGATCGGTTCCGCCCGCAGCAGATTGGATCCGCCGCCGAGTACGGTGATGTTGTTCTGGAGCGGCTTGTACTGCAGCGTGTAGCCGGCCGTCGAGCCCCAGGGCGAGGCCTTCTTGTCGAAGACGCGCGGGTTGCCGGCCTGGTTCGGGTCGTTGATCTTGATCCAGGCTTCCGTCGTGAGCGTGCCGGTGATCGCAAGGCCCACCGGCGTCAGCACGTCGACGTAGGAGCTGCCGTTGAAGTGCAGCGCGTTGCCCATGCGGCCCGCCACCGTCGTCGTGCCGGACTGGGTGCCGTTGTTGCCGTTGGCGGTCGAGTCGCTCGCCTGGCCGTTCAGGTGCCAGACCGCGCCGTAGCCGGACCACACGGTATTCGGCGCATCGCCGGCAATGACAGACGGATTGCCGTAGTACATGAAGATGTGGCCGGTACCGGAGTTCGCCGGAACCGACGCCACCCGCACCCATACGTAGGACGTGCCGGCGGAATTCCAGGTCTCGATCTCGTGGGACAGCAGGTTGCCATCCGAATCCGTGAAGCGGATGTCGGCGCCGTCGGCCTGTGCGTCGGCGTAGTTGATACGCGAGCCGTTCAGCGTCACCAGCATCTGGAAGTTCACTAGATTCTCGGCCTGGCCGCTGTTGTTCATCGTGAGCTGCAGGCGCCGTGTCCAGGCCGGGTTGAACCAGGCCCCAGGCTGGTTGACGGTGACGTTGACCGGCGAGGACGTCGTGCTCGCGTCATCGTCGTCCACGGCAACGGCCGTCAGGGTGTGGGCGCCGAGCGTGGAGTTCCAGTTGACCGTCCAGGGCGCGCCGTTGGAGTCGGTGCCGATGAGTGCGGCGCCATCGTAGAACTCGACGCGTTGCAACGTGCCGTCACTGTCGGCGGCATTCGCCGTCAGCGTGACGCTGTCCGGCGATGCGAACACGGCACCGTTGGCGGGGCTGGTGATGCTCACCGTCGGCGGGACGTTCGGCACATTGATCGTGACGTTGACCGGCGAGGACGTCGTGGACAGGCCAGGCAGGTCGAACGCCTTCGCGGTCAGCGCGTGGCTGCCGGCGGTGGACGCCCAGAACGTGGTCCATGGCGAGTTGTAGTCGGTGGCGATCAGCGCACCATCGACATAGAACTCGACGCGGTTGATCGAACCCTCGCTGTCGCTGGCATCCGCGTCGATCTGCACCGGGCCGGGTGCCGCAAATACCGCACCGTCAGCCGGGCTGGTGATGCTGGCTGAAGGCGGCGTGTTGGGCGGGCCGGCCGCATAGGTTGCCGTGAGCGTGAGATTGGTCGTCGGCGCATTGAAGAGGTGCGTCGCGGCGCCGCCGTCTGACCAGCCGGTGAAGTTGTAGTCGACCACGCCAGCGCTCTGCGTGATCGGTGCCGTCACCTGCTGCAGCGAATTGTGGATGACGGTCTGGGTGAACGGTGCGGCTTCGGTGCGGCTGCCGAGCGTCAGCGTGAGTCCCGAGGGCAATGTCGCCATCGTCATGTCCGAGGTGCGCGGCGCGAGTAACAGGGCGGTGCTCGCAGAAAGCGAGCTGCCGATGCCGGCACCCTCGGGCAGGCCGTAGGTGAGGTAGTTGTCGCGCATCGACAGGTTCTGCGCGCGCACCCAGGCCGCCGAGCGGGCCGCGGGGTGGATGCGGATCTCGTCGATCGCGCCGTTCCAGGCCTCGCCACCCCAGGTCTGCTGACCTATGCGGAAGCGCGTGGTGCTCGCCACCAGCGCGCCTACGGTGCCGTCCGTGGTGACATCGACGCCGTTCAGGTACACCCGGCCCGTGCCGTTGCCGTTGTACACGGCGGTGAGGTAGTGCCAGTCGGTGTTGAGGTCGATCGGTTCCGCCCGCAGCAGATTGGATCCGCCGCCGAGTACGGTGATGTTGTTCTGGAGCGGCTTGTACTGCAGCGTGTAGCCGGCCGTCGAGCCCCAGGGCGAGGCCTTCTTGTCGAAGACGCGCGGGTTGCCGGCCTGGTTCGGGTCGTTGATCTTGATCCAGGCTTCCGTCGTGAGCGTGCCGGTGATCGCAAGGCCCACCGGCGTCAGCACGTCGACGTAGGAGCTGCCGTTGAAGTGCAGCGCGTTGCCCATGCGGCCCGCCACCGTCGTCGTGCCGGACTGGGTGCCGTTGTTGCCGTTGGCGGTCGAGTCGCTCGCCTGGCCGTTCAGGTGCCAGACCGCGCCGTAGCCGGACCACAGCGCCGCCGGGTTCGCCGTCGATGCAGCGCTGGCATTACCGTAGTACAGGAAGATATAGCCGGTCGCCGAACTGGCAGCAATCGACGGTACGCGGACCCACACGTAGGACGTGCCCCCCGGATTCCAGGTCTCGATCTCGTGCGGGAGCTGGTTTCCTGCTGCGTCGATGAAACGAAGATCGGAAGCGTTGGCGCTGGCGTCCGTGTACGTGAAGCGCGACGTATTCAATGTGACGAGCAGCGGGAAGTTGGTGAGGTTCTCCGCCTGGCCCGCGTTGTTGATCGTGAGCCTGATGCGGCGGTTCCAGTTCGAGTCCCACCAGCCAGTCGGCAGCGGATTCGCCGTCAGTTTCAGGGCGAGGAAAGACGGGTACTCATGGTCCGGTGCCTCGAAGGAACCGTAGCTGACAGCGGGGAACGAGGTGATGGGGTGCGTGTGGCAGTTTTCCTCCGAGTAGCAGTGATGGAGGATCAGGTCCCAGGTGAGCACGGACGGCGGCAGCAGCACATTGTTGGAGTCACGCGCCTCGCCGGCGAAGTTGATGATGTCGCCTACCGCCCAGGTCGTGCCTGGCGTGGGTGACGTGATCGTCACCGTCGGCGGCGAGCCGCCGGCGTTGATCAGCAGCGACTCGGTGTCGGTGAGGCTGCCGCTGTCGGTCACGCGCAGACTGACGCTGTAGACGCCCGCCTGCGTATAGGTCCATGTCGGCGACACGGCGGTTGAGTCGTCGAACTGGCCGTCACCGTCCAGATCCCAGGCGAACGCCAGGTTCGTGCCGTCCTCGGGGTCGCTCGACGCGCTGCCGTTGAACTGCACGAGCAGCGGCACGATGCCGCTGGGTGGCGTGGCGGTGAACGCGGCACTCGGCGGCGCGTTCAGCGGGAAGTAGTCGATGCGATAGACGCGCCCGCCGTCGAAGTCGACGTAATAGAGCCTGTTGTCGGGACCCATCTGCAGGTCGACGATGCGGCCCGAGGTCTGGCTGATCAGCGGCTGGACGGTCGTGCGGTCGGGCACGCCCGTGCCGTCGGCAAACATGGTCCAGGCGCACCGGCGCTGGGAATCGGCGAAGAACAATGCACCGTTGTAGTTCGACGGGTACTGGGTACCGGTGTTGAAGGCGATACCGGTGACGGCGGAGCCGCCGACCGGGCAGCCATCGCCGGCGGCCACGCTCGCGGAATGCAGGTAGGCGTAGTGCGAGCTGCGCAACTGGATGCCTGCCGGGATATTGCCCGTGTAAAGGTTCTGGCACATCGCGAGCGTGCTGTAGCTGCCGAGCTGCGAGTTCACGCCATTGCCGCCCTCGTAGCAGGGCCAGCCGAAGTTCTCGACGGGCGCGGCCGGGCTCGGCAGCACGTTGATCTCTTCCGAGGTACCCCAGCCCACGTCGCTCATCCAGATTTCGCTGGTGCCGGGACGGCGGGCCATGCGGAACGGGTTCCTGAGGCCCATCGCGATGATGTAGTCGTCGTCGGCCACTGCATTGCCGATCAGCGGATTGCCGGGCGCGGCCACGACGCCGCCGCCGCTCACATCCAGGCGGATGACGGTACCGTCGAGGCTGGTCGGGTCGCCCGGCGTGAGAATGTCCTGCACACGCAGCGCGCCACCCTCGTTGAGGGGATCGCCGCAGGGGTTGCCGCCGAGCTGGCCGTAGTCGGCGATGCCGCCGGAGAAATTCGCGCCGTCGCCAGCACTCATGTAGAGGTAGCCGTCGCTGCCGAAAAGCAGGTCAGCGGTGGCGTGGCTCGGGAACTGCTGGCACCAGTGACCGGACAGCAGCACGGATTCCGTACCGGTCAGAGTGGATTGGCTGACCGTGACACTCGACAGACGACCGTTGACGACGCAGCCGTCGGTAGTCGGCCCGGGAGGTGTCGGGCAGTTGTCGGCCGTCTGGTCGGCCACACCCCAGCGCGGGAAGGACCCATTCGAATTCGCATCGAACGCGTAGGAAACGTAAATGCGCGGGTCGGCCGGATAATTCGGCGCCACTGCCAGGCCGAGCAGACCGCGGTCCCAGTAGTTGTGCGTCTGGGTGCGCAGATCCACGACCAGGGTCGGGGTCACGTCGGCAACGCCCTCGTACAGCCAGACCAGACCGCTCTTCTCGGCAATGAAAACGTGCCCGTTGGGCGCAAACCGGACGGCTGTCGGCTGGGTGCGGCCGGAAACGACCTCGGTCTCCTGGAAACCGGTCGGCAAGACGGCAGCGACGGCGTGGCCGGACCCTGCGACCAGCAACGCGGCTGCCGTCAAAAGACAGCGGATCGCTGTCCGGCGCGGGACGTCGGCCATCGGGTGCAAAACCCTGTTTTATTGTGTTTACTGGGCGGCCTGCAGACCCCCCCGATGCCGCCCAATTTAGCACCCGGCAGCCCGCCAACCCATGGTTCTTGACATATTGTGGCGGTGGCAAGCCGAGGCTGTGATGGGAGTCCCAGCCGGCACGAACCCGCGTCGCAGCAGCCGATGCGCCGCTGCGCAAGGCCAGCTGGAGGGGAAAAACGGCCAGGCTACTGAACTTGTGGACTGCGACCTCGGCGGGCTGAGGTTGCTTTGGCAGTATGTGCTGCAAAGAACGCAGCCTGAATTCAGGGGCATTGCGACCTCAAGGACAGCCCACCATGACCGCCACCCACGCCATCCGCCAGTCCGCCGTTTCGCTCAGCTCCCTGCCCAATCACGCCGGCACCTTGGTCGTCGCCCAGGGTCGCCACTCGCTGATGGATCTGGAGCCCGACTACATGCTGGGGCTACTTGCCCGCCACGGCTGCGTCATCCTGCGCGGCTTTTCCGCCGATCGGGGTTCTTTCGAGCGCTTCACACAGCAGTTCGCAGCCGACTTCGTGCTGCCGATGATGCGCGTTGCACGTCCCAAGGTCGAAGGCGACGCGGACGCAAAGACAGCGCATGTCGACGTGGGCTCGCACGCGATGGGGCTGCACCAGGAGCTGTCGTTTACCCCGATCCGGCCGGACGCCATCTGGCTGTTGTGTGAAAAGGTTGCAGGGCATGGCGGCGAAACGACGATCGCCGATGGCGTGCGCATCTACGAGGCGATGACCGCAGCGCTCCGGCAGATTTTCATGACGAAGCGCCTGAAGTTCCGCTTCGGCAGCACGCTCGACGGTGTGGCGGAACTGTTCCATGTAGCGCCCGAGCAGCTGCACGCCACGCTGGCGCGCCATGCACCCGCACTGACCTACACGCAGAACGGCAATGCCCTGAGCTTCACCTACCTGACGCCGGCGTTCCAGAAGACGAAGTTCGGCAATGCGACAGCTTTCGCGAACTTCCTGCTGTTCTCCCAGACGTCGGCCGCCTGCGGGCATCCGGAGGCGCCGCGCGTCATGGGCATGTTGCGCTTCGAGGACGACACGCCGATTCCAGCGGGACTGGTCGCCGAGCTGCAGGCGATCGCCGAGCCGCTGGTCTACCCGATTCCCTGGGAGGCAGGCGACCTGGCCTTCATCGACAACACCCGTATGATGCACGGGCGGCGCGGCTTCGAGGCGCAGTCGGATCGCACGGTGTATTACCGCGCCGCGCGTTCGCTTATCGCGATTTAGCGGCCGTCAGTTGCGGCGAACGAGCGCCATGAGCGATCGTTCGAAGAGCACCAGACTCACGCCCCCCAGCACCAGCGCGGCGCCGGCCAGGCCCGCACTGGTAATCCGCTCGCCGAGGAAAGCAGCCCCGAGCAGCATCGCGATGGCGGGGTTGATGATGGCGTAGGAAGTCACTTTTTCCGCAGGGTAGCGCGCGAGCAGCCACAAGTAGGCCGACTGGGTGAGCACGCTGCCGACGAGCGTGAGGTAGGCCAGTGCAAACCAGCCGCGTGGCGTGACCCCGGCCAGATCTATTTCACGCCACTCGCCGGCAAAGAGTCCCAGCAGGCAGAGAAACACCCCGGCTGCCGCAAACTGCACGCAGCAGAGTGATTGCAAGCGGTCGCGCGACACCAGATCGCGCTGGATCAGCGTTCCGATGCTCCAGGCCACGACGGCGAAAGCCATGGCTGCGACGTAGGCTGCGTCACCAGGCCCGGACCAGGCTTCGCCGCCGACGACGAGCACGACGCCGCAGAATCCCGTCAGCAGCCCGACTGCAGTGACAATGACCGGGCGGCGCCTCTCGAAGAACGCCCAGGCGAGCAGCGTTACGCAGATTGGAATGGTCGCGTTCAGCAGCGCAGCGACACCGGAGGCCATGCCGAGCATCGCCACACCGGTGAATCCGGTGCCGCAACCGCCCATGAGCACACCGCTCAGCATTGCGCGCGAGGTGACGATGCCCTCGAGCGGCCGCGGCGACTGCCGACGCGCCAGCGCGTACATCACCGCCGCTGCGAAGAAAAACCGCGCCCCGAGCGACGTGAACACCGGCAGGTCGGCCAGCATCCAGGCGACCGCGAGATAAGTCGTGCCCCATACGACGAGCACGCAGGTGAATGCGAGCGCGGCGCGGGCGCCTGGGGCTTCGTCTGACATCGCGGGGCGGTGCTCGAGGAACGGTGTGATCGCAGTTTAAATGGATTGCGGGTTGCCGGTGCCCTCCCGCAGATCGCGCCCCAGCCCACGCCGCAACCCCAGCGCCTCTGCGACGGCCGCGCGCCCGACAGCAGCGTGGCTGGCGAGATCGGCAACCGTCCGCGCCACGCGCAGCACGCTGTCGCAGGCCCGCCGCGACAGGTGCAGTCGACGCGCCGCATCCTCGAGCAAACGCACGCCATCGGCATCGGGCAGGCAGCAGTCGCGCAGGGCGGCCGCCGGCAGCTGGGCATTGATGTGCCCCTGGCGCGCGAGCTGCGACGCCCGCGCCGCGGCAACCCTCGCTGCCACCGCGGCAGATGCCTCGCCCGGGGTTTCTGCGTGGAGACGGTAGTCGGTGCGCGGCACTTCGACGCGGATGTCGATGCGGTCCAAAAACGGGCCGGAGAGCCGTTCCTGGTAGCGATGGATCTGGTCGGGTGTGCAGCGGCACTGCCTGCGGGTATCGCCATGGAAGCCGCAGACGCAAGGGTTGAGAGCGCCGATCAGCTGGATGCGCGCCGGAAACTCGAGCGTGCGCGAAGCGCGGGCAATGGCGATACGACCGGTTTCGAGCGGCTCGCGCAGCGACTCGAGCACCGGTCGTGCGAACTCCGCGATCTCGTCCATGAACAGGACGCCGTTGTGCGCCAACGAGATCTCGCCCGGTCGCGGCCAGGTGCCGCCGCCGACGAGTGCGCTGGCCGAGGCGGTGTGGTGCGGCGCGCGGAACGGCGGCAGTCGCCAGCCCTGGGTGGGCAGGACCCCGGCAACCGACGCGATCGCAGCCGATTCGACCGCCTCATCCTCGGACAGCAGCGGAAGGATGCCGGGCAGGCGCCGCGCCAGCAGGCTCTTGCCGCTGCCGGGCGGGCCGATCATGAGCAGGTTGTGGCCGCCGGCCGCCGCAATCTCGAGCGCCCTGCGCGCCTGCGGCTGGCCCTGCACGTCGGACAGGTCCTCGAAGGGCCCTGGTGCTTTCCGTGCGCTGGCGCCGGCCGCCACCAGCGGCAAACGCTCCACCTGGTGCAGGTGACGTGCGACGGCAGCAAGATCACGAGCCACTCGCAGATCGAGACCGGTCACCAGCGAGGCCTCTGCCTCGCAGCCGGCAGGAACGATCGCGGTGCGCCCTGCCGCCCGTGTGGCGAGCAGGGCCGGCAGCAGGCCCGGCACCGGTCGCAGCGCGCCGCTCAGCGACAGCTCGCCGAACAACTCGCAGCCGGCGAGATCGCCGACCGGCACCTGCCCCGACGCCGCGAGCACGCCGATCGCAACGGCCAGGTCGAAGCGGCCACCGGCTTTCGGCAGATCGGCCGGTGCCAGATTGACCGTGATCCTGCGGCCCGGGAACTCGAAGCCGCTCTGCCCGATAGCGGCGCGCACCCGCTCGCGGCTTTCCTTCACCGTGGTCTCGGCGAGCCCGACGATGCCGAGACCGGGAAGGCCGCCGCCGAGGTGGACCTCGACGCCGACTTCAGGCGCAGCAAGGCCCAGCTCACCGCGCGTTTGAACGCAGGCGAGACGCAAACAGGTCTCCTCGATGTGCCGCCCGGCAGCGGCGTTGGTTCGATCAGCCCGGCGGCAGCTTCGCCTCGAGTTCCGCGATCGCCGCCTCTAGAGCGGTCACTTTCTCCCGTGTGCGCTCCAGCACCCGCTGCTGCACGTCAAACTCCTCGCGGGTGACGAGATTCATGCGGGCAATGCCCGCCTCGAGCAGGGCGCGGAAGTTCCGCTCCATGTCGGCCTGCAGGGCACGCATGCCGGGCGGCACGCTGTCGGCCAGTTTGCGGGCCAGTTCTTCGATGCCAGGTGTGTTCATGGCTGTGCCTCAAAACCGTGCGATCGGTGGGGCGGCCTGCCCCGGTGCGGTGCAGTCGCACCACCGCTTCGGGCCCGCAACCGCGAATTTCCGCGGCTGTTGCGCCACCCCGGTGGCTGGCACGAAACCTGCTTAGGCTACTCGCCGGCCACGTGCGGGGCATCGTGCCAACTGCGCATGACGCCGGCAAGCAGCGAATCGGCCCGAAACATGCAGATTCAGCGAAAAGGGCACGGCCAATGAAACTCATCACGGCGATCATCAAGCCGTTCAAGCTCGACGACGTGCGCGACGCGATCGGCGAACTCGGTGTGCTCGGCATCACCGTCACCGAGGTCAAGGGCTTCGGCAGGCAGCGTGGCCACACCGAGCTGTATCGCGGCGCCGAGTACGTCGTCGACTTCCTGCCAAAGGTGAAACTCGAGCTCGCCGTTTCCGACGAACTCCTGGACCAGGCGCTCGAGGCGATCATCCGTGCCGCCCGTACCGGGAAGATCGGCGACGGCAAGATCTTCGTCAGCACGCTCGACGACGTCATCCGCATCCGCACCGGTGAAACCGGCGCCCAGGCGCTTTGAGAAAAAAGGACCCCCGCGTGAAAACCAGAACCCTTCCGCTAGTCGCGGCACTGCTGCTGGCTCCACTCACCGCAATGGCCGAGACGGCGGCTGCCGTCGACAAGGGCGATACGGCCTGGCTGCTCACCTCCACGGCTCTGGTCATCCTCATGACGATCCCGGGTCTCGCGCTCTTCTACGGCGGCATGGTGCGCTCGAAGAACGTGCTGTCGGTGCTGATGCAGGTGTTCTTGACGTTCTGCGTCATCGCGATCGCCTGGGCCGTGTATGGCTACAGCTTGGCCTTCACCGCCGGCAACGCCTTCGTCGGCGGCGCCGACCGCCTGTTCATGTCCGGCCTGACGGTGGAGTCCATCGCGGCGACCTTCTCCAAGGGCGTCTACGTGCCGGAGATGGCCTACTTCGTCTTCCAGCTCACCTTCGCCTGTATCACGCCTTGCCTGATCGTCGGCGCCTTCGCCGAGCGGCTGAAGTTTTCCGCCGTACTCGTGTTCCTGCTCTTCTGGTTCACGTTTTCCTACGTGCCGGTGGCCCACATGGTGTGGTTCTGGGCCGGGCCCGACGCTTATACCGACGCCGAGGCCGGTGCGGCCGCGGGCGCAATGGCCGGCTTCATCTTCCAGAAGGGCGCGCTCGACTTCGCGGGCGGCACGGTCGTGCATATCAACTCGGGCATCGCGGGACTCGTCGGCGCGATCTTCGCGGGCCGGCGTGTCGGCTACGGCCGCGCACCGATGCCCCCGCACAACCTGCCGATGGTGATGATCGGCGCGTCGCTGCTGTGGGTGGGCTGGTTCGGCTTCAACGTCGGCTCCAACCTCGAGGCCAACGGCCTCGCCGCGCAGGTGTTCGCCAACACGCTGCTGGCCACGGCGAGCGCCGCGGTCGCCTGGTCGTTCGCGGAGTGGATCTGGCGCGGCACGCCGACGGTGCTGGGCGCAGCCTCGGGAGCGGTCGCAGGACTGGTCGCCATCACACCGGCCTGTGGCTGGGTGGGTCCCATGGGCGCGATCGCCATCGGCGTAATCGCCGGACTCCTGTGCCTGGCAGCCGTCACGAAACTCAAGGCGCGGTTCGGCTATGACGATTCGCTCGATGTTTTCGGGGTGCACTGCGTCGGCGGCATCGTCGGCTCGTTGCTGACGGCCGTGTTCTGCTCCCCTTCGCTGGGCGGCACCGGCGTTTATGACTACGTTGCCAACGCAGTTGCGCCGTACTCGATCGGCGGCCAGCTGGTCGCGCAGCTCTGGGGGGTGGGCGTCACGATCCTCTGGTCGGGTGCCGTCTCGGTCGCCGGCTATGCCCTGGTCCGTGCGTTGATCGGGCTGCGGGTCAGCGAGGACGAGGAGCGCGAAGGTCTCGACACGAGATCCCACGGCGAAAGCGCCTACACGTGACCGGGCGCCGGGCGAGCCGGCCGGATTGAACAAGACGCAGGGTTTTGCGTGACCAGGATCACCCTCCCCGGCACAGCCCCGGTGGCATAATTGCCAGTCATTCCCCCATGGAATCCAAGGGTTGTCGAACATGAAACGCCCCTGCCTGGTCGCCGTCGCGGCGCTGTCCACGACACTCGCGATGCTGACCGCCACCGCCCAGGACGGGGTGGTGTACCGCTGGGTCGATAAGGACGGCACGCCCCACTACCAGGACCGGCCGCCGGAAGACGACAGCGATGCTGCCGAACTGAGCCTCCGCTACCGGACGACCGACCCCGAGGTGATCGCCGCAGCCAGGAAGAAGAAAGCCGAGCAGGCCTCGGTCGCCGGCCTGCGCGAGGACCAGCAGGCTGCCGACGCCATCGACGCGGCTGCCGATCGCCAGAGGGTGATCGACGAGCGCAGCGAAGGATGCCGCAAAGCTCAGGAGCGCCAGAAGAAGTACGAGACTGCGCATCGGCTGTACAAGCCCGGCCCCGACGGACAGCGCAACTACCTGAGCGACGCTGAACTCGACTCCGCCCGACTGCAGGCTCGCAGCGATGTCGCCGAGTGGTGCGGCGGCTGACGCCGCGCTGCCGGTGAGCGATTCGCCGGACAAGCCGCGCACCGAGACCTGCAGCTACCTGCCCGACCTCTGTGCACCGATGGCGGTGCTAGGGGTCATACTCGTCGCGGAGCTGGTGGCGATCGCCCTGGCGCTTGCGCGCCAGAGCGAGTGGGTCAGTTTTTTCGCTGACCTCGGCCGGACCTCGATCGCGCTGCAGTGGCTCAGCCTCACCTCGGCCGCTGTGCTGTGTGTCGTCCGGCCGTTGCTGGCCGGGCAGCCGGTCGCCCGCGGAACGGCTCTCGCACTGGGCGCCGTGGCCGTGAACCTGCTGGTGATCTCCGAAGCGCTCTACTGGGCTGCCGACTGGCTGGCGCCGGACGGCGCCAGGAGCGGTTGGCTGCCATCCGACCACCTCTTCTTTGCGACGCGCAATCTCGCGATAGGCGGCATCGCCGCCGGCGCGCTGCTGCGGTATTTCTACATCTCGGACCAGTGGCAGCGGAACGTGCGCCGCCAGGCCGAGGCCCGCGTCCACGCGCTGCAGGCCCGCATCCGGCCGCACTTCCTGTTCAACAGCATGAACACGATCGCGAGCCTCACCCGCAGCAACCCTGCTGCAGCAGAGCAGGCGGTCGAGGATCTGGCCGACCTGTTCCGCGCCTCGCTGGCCGAGTCCCGGCAAAGTATCCGGCTGGGGGACGAACTCGGGATCGCGCGCGTATACGAGCGCATGGAGCGGCAGCGCCTCGGCGAGCGCTTGCGGATCGAGTGGCAGCTTGACGCTCTGCCGGCCGATGCGATGATACCGAGCCTGACGATCCAGCCGCTGCTCGAGAACGCGATATACCACGGAGTCGAACGGCTGGCGGATCCCGGCACGGTGCACATCAGCGGCCAGCGCGACGGCGACATGCTCGAGATCACGCTCACCAATCCCGTTCCTGCCAACCGCATGGCGGGCGAACGCACCGGCAACCAGATCGCGATCGACAACATCCGCGAAAGGCTGGTGCTCGCGTTCGGCGCCGACGCCGGGCTGCGGCTCGATCCCGGATCCGGCCAGTTCCGCGTCACCTTGCGCTTCCCGTACCGGCGATCCCAGTGAGCGAACCGGCGCGCAGCGTGCTGATCGTCGACGACGAGGGACCGGCCCGCGCGCGGCTGCGGCAGCTGATCGAGGACATCGGCGACTGGCACATCGCCGGCGAAGCCGTCCACGGCCGCCAGGCTCTCGACCTCTGCAACAGCCTCGATCCGGATGTCGTGCTGCTCGATATCCGCATGCCCGAGATGGACGGCTTGCAGGTGGCTCGTCATCTCACCGGTCTCGCCGATGGACCGGCGGTCATTTTCACGACGGCCTACAGCGACTACGCGATCCAGGCCTTCGAAGCCCAGGCGATCGGCTACGTGGTCAAGCCGGTCCGGCGCGAGCGGCTGGAACGTGCGCTGCAGCAAGCGGTGCGCCTGACCCGGGGCGACATGGCAGCTCTGGCCGCGGCTGGCGCCCAACCCGGGGCACGCAGCCAGATCTGCGTGAAAAAAACCAAGGGACTTCGGCTGGTGCCGATAGCCGAGATCGTCGCTTTCCAGGCAGCCCAGAAATACGTGACGCTGACGCTAGCCGACGGCGAGGAAGTCATCGACGAAACCCTGAAGGACCTCGAAGCGGAATTCGCCGACCAGTTCGTGCGGATCCACCGCAATACGCTGGTCGCCGTGCGCAGCATCCAGCGGATCGAGACCACCGAGGACGGGCGCTCGTTCGCCTGGATCGGGCACCACAGCGATCCGCTGCCGGTCAGCCGCCGGCTCGTCGCGGATTTGAAACGCCGCCTGGTGAGCCGCGCCGGCTGACACGACGCGTCCGCCGCCACGCACCGTGGCAGAATGGCGCCAACCCCGCGCCCCTGCCGCCCATGACCGACACCGCGCCCGCAGCGTCTCCAGTTACCCGACACCCGCGCCGTGCCACGCTGGCTCTGGTGGCTGCGCTGGTCGCGCTCGCTATTGCCGTTGCCAACTGGCTGGCAGGAGCCGACAGGGAACACGACCGGCCGCAGGCTGCAGAGATCGCGAAACTGCAGCAGGCACTGCAGGCGCTGGACCGCCGCGTGGAGGATGGCCGCAGCGACGACACGGTCGCGGAACCGCTGGCGGCCCGGCTCGACCGGATCGAGGACACGATCGCCCGCATGCCAGGTGGCGGTGAAGCTCGCTTCCTGCGGGCGGCCGAACAGGCCGAGGAATACCTGCGGGCCGCGAACGCCCGCGAAAACCTCGCGGGCGACACGGCCGGCGCACTCGTGGCTCTGTCACTCGCTGACGCCCATCTGCAGGCAACCGGCGACCCACGATTCGCCGCGGTCCGCCGGTTGATCGCGCAGGAACAGGCGGCATTGCGCGCCGTGCCAACCGTGGACAGCGAGGGACTTGCGCTGCGGCTGGACTCGCTTGCGCAGGCACTTCCTGCGCTGCCGCGAAAGCAGTCGGCACCGGCTTCGTTCCGGGCAGAATCCGGCACCGTGGACGAGTCACTCGCCGGCCTCGATCGCGCACGCGCGGCCGTGTCGCGGGCGTTTTCGAGCATCGTCACGATCCGTCGCACTCCCGAACCGGCCGCAACCCTGCTGCCGGACGAAGCAGCCACAGTGCTCGTCCGCAGCCTCGAGCTGGAATTGCAGATCGCGCGCCTGAGCCTGTTGCGCGGCGAAGCCGCGGGTTTTCGCGCGGCGCTGGCAGCCACGCGGCGGGGCATCGTTCAATACCTCGATACAGGCAATGCCGGCGTCATCAGCGCGCTCGATGAGCTGGACAGGATCGCAGCCACCCCGCTGCCCGAGCAGCTGCCGGACATCTCCGGCTCGCTGGCGGCCATGGTACGGCTGCGGGAAAGCGGCGACCAGCGATGAAAACCGGCGTATTGCTCGTTGTCGTCCTGGCACTCGGCGCCCTGGCCGGGCATTTCCTGCTGGAAGACAACGGCTACGTGCTGGTGAGTTTTCGCGGCGTGGTGGCAGAGATGTCGGTGCCGGTCGCGGTTTTCCTCCTGGTGCTGGCCTACCTCGCTGTCCGTTTCGCGGCCTGGCTGTGGCGGGTCCCGCGGGAGCTGGGCGAGGCGACCGCGCGGGCCCGGGTGAGATGGGCTGGTCGCCAGGCAACCCGCGGCTACATCGCGATTGCGGAGGGCAAGCTCGCCCATGGCGAGCGCCTCCTGACGCGCGGCGCCCGTCGCAGTGGCGCACCCCTGATGAATTACCTCGCGGCCGCGCGCCTGGCGCACCAGCAGAACGACGCCTCGCGCCGCGATGGCTGGCTTGCACTGGCCGCGCAGCAGGAGCCGGCGGCTCAGGACGCCGTCTTGCTGGCCAAGGCGGAAATGCAGATGGACGACCAGGCATTCGACGCCGCGCTCGACACTCTGACCCAGGTACGGGAACGCAATCCGAAGCACCTGCAGGCATTGAAGCTGCTCGCGGCCCTGCACTGGCGGCGCCAGGACTGGCGCGCACTGGTAGCGCTGTTGCCGACGTTGCGTTCCATGCCACCGCTCCCGGTGGAAAAGCTCAATCGCTGGACGGGCGACGCGTTCGCGGGACTGCTCGACGATCCGACCCTGGACGAACGCGCCGTCGGCGCGCTCTGGGACGAAGTGCCGAAGGGCCAGCGCGGCGATCCCCGGCTGGTGCTCGCCCGCGCCCGCGCCCTGGCAAGGTGCGGGGCGGTATCGTTCGCCGAGAACGAAATCCGCCGAACGCTGGGCGATACCTGGGACCCCGGCCTCATCCGTTTCTACGGCGAACTGCAACTGCCCGAGGTTTCCCAGCAGCTCAAGAATGCCGAGGCGTTCCTGAAGGAACGGCCAGAGGATCCCGACCTGCTGCTGACCGTCGGGCGGCTGTCCTACCGCAACCAGCTCTGGGGCAAGGCGCGCAGTTACCTCGAGAAGAGCCTGGCAATAAGGCCATCCGCGGAGACCTGGGAGGCCCTGGGGCAGCTTTTCCAGCGCATCGACGACAGGGACAGCGCGGCCCGCGCCTTCCAGCGCGGGCTGGCGCTCGGCAATGGCAGCGGCCGGGCCCTGCAGCGGGCCGGCTGAGGGTCCCGTCGAGTCCTAGTTGGGGCGGCTGCGGCGGCTGCCCAGCCAGTCGATCAGCGGCTCCCACTGCTCCCAGTCGGGCCAGGCCAGGTATTCCGGCAGTTCGAACAGGCCCAGGCCGCGCGTGTAGGCACGGATGTAGTTCTGCGCCTCGCGGAACCTGGCGACATAGGGCGTCTTCAACCCGTCGAGGTATTCGTCGAGCTCGCCGGCGATCAGCGTGTTGTCCCGCACGCGGTTGCCGACGACGGCGATCCGCACTTCGCGGCGTTGCACCCGCCCGACCTCGCCCAGCTTGGCGAGGAACCCCGAGGCAGCCTCGATGTCGATCGTGGACGGGAGCACCGGCACGATGACGGTCTCGGCGTGGCGCACCATCTCGGTCAGCTCGGCGCCGTGGGTGCGCGCGGGAGCGTCCATGATCACGATGTCCGCATCGCGGGAAACGTGGCGCAGCCCGTTGCGGCTCGCGTCGATGCCCTCGATGACCGGCCGGCCCTCGGGACGCTTGGAAAGCCACTCGAGGCTGGAGTGCTGGGGATCGTAGTCCGCCAGCACAACCTTCTTGTCCTGAGTCGCGAAATAGCTCGCGAGGTTGGTGGCGATAGTGCTTTTCCCGCACCCGCCCTTGGCGTTCAACACCATGATGTGCCGCATCGTCGTTCTTCCTGGTTTTGGGTCGGCGCCGGCAGCGATCCTGGCGGACCGCTGCAGTCGTTTTCGTTGTCGCTACCCGGCTCCGCATGCCGGGGGGGCTAAATTACCCAGCCGTCGTTCGCTTGTCCATGGCGATTGGTGGCCGCCGTTATAATCCGCCGCCAGAAGCGGATGATTGCTGCATGCGACTCGCCTTCACCAAGATGCACGGCCTCGGCAACGACTTCGTCGTTGCCCGCGGCAATGGCGCGCCGCCCGATGTGGAGGTAATCCGCGCGCTGGCCGATCGCCGGACAGGAATAGGCTTCGACCAGCTGCTTTGGCTGGAAAAGCCGCGAATTTCGGGTTCCGCCGTGTTCTACCGGGTTTTCAACACGGACGGCAGCGAGGCCGAGCAGTGCGGGAACGGCGCCCGCTGCATCGCGCGCTTTCTGGGCGGCGCTCCGGGCGACTCCCTTCTGCTCGAGCACAGGACCGGCACGTCCCGCGCCCGCATCGAACGCGACGGACTCGTCGCCGTCGAGATTGCCGTCCCCCGGTTCGAGCCGGCATCGCTGCCTTTCGTAGCCGACGCGCCGGCGGACTCCTACGACGTGAAGGTGGAGCGCCGGACTGTCGAACTCCGCGTGGTCTCGCTCGGCAACCCGCATGGCGTGCTCCGCGTCGACGACGTCGACGATGCGCCGGTGAGCGAACTCGGACCGCTGCTCGAGTCGCACGATCGTTTTCCAAACCGTGCTAACATCGGTTTCATGCAGGTGCTCGACCCGGAGCACATCCGGCTTCGCGTTTTCGAACGCGGCGTCGGCGAAACCCGGGCCTGCGGCACCGGCGCCTGCGCTGCGGTCGTGGTGGGCAAGCGTGCAGGCTGGCTGACGGAGCGGGTGATCGTCAGTCTTACCGGCGGAGAGCTGCTCGTCAGCTGGTCCGGCCCGGGCACTCCCGTCTGGCTCACCGGCGAAGCGGTCAAGGCTTTCGAGGGGACAGTCGAGATATGAGCACAGTCAGCCAGCAGGTCGTCTATCCCGAAGTCTCCGAAGACACCATCGCCGACTACCTCAGGTCCCACCCCGATTTCTTCGAGCGCAACCTCCAGCTGCTGTCCGCATTGAAGCTCACGCACCGCACGACGGGCGGGGCGATTTCGCTCGTGGAGCGCCAGCTCGACGTCCTGAGACAGCGTAATGGCGCGGTCGAAGGCAAGCTGCACGAACTGGTCGAAGTCGCGCGCTCGAATGACAGGCTCGCCGGCCGCATCCATGCGCTGGCGCTGATGCTCATGCGCTCGAAGAGCCGCGAAAACGTCATCGATATCCTCGACGAGCAGCTGCGCGAGGGGTTCTCGGTCGACCAGGCGGCGCTGGTGCTGTTCGACAGCGTGCCGGGGCTGGTGCAGGGGCATTCCCGCTTCGTGACCATCGTGAACCGCGAAGACCCCGCGGTCGGTCCGTTCAAGTCCTTCCTGCAGAGCTCGGCGCCGCGATGCACCCGGGTGCGCGACGCGCAGCGCGACTTCCTGTTCGGCGCCGCCTCGACCATGCAGTCGATGGCGCTGGTGCCGATCGGGCCGCGCTCCGAATACGGCTTCGTCGCTATCGGCAGCCGCGATCCGGACCACTTCCAACCGGCGAAGAGCAGCGACTTCCTGCAGCGGCTCGGCGAACTGATCGCCTGCGCCCTGAGCCTGCACTGACGGAGCAAGGGCGGCCCGTGGCCTCGCCTGCGGCGATGCGGGACGGCGAGTGGCAGCAGGCCGAGCGCTTCCTCGATCATCTCGCCCACGTCCGCCGCCTTTCCGTCCACACGGTCGTGAGCTACCGCCGCGACCTCACCTGCCTCGCCGAGTTCTGCGCGAAGGAAAAGATCAGCCGCTGGTCTGATCTGCGCAACCATCACCTGCGTCGCTACGCCGCCAAGAGCCACGGCGGCGGGTTGAATCCGTCCAGCGTGCAGCGCCGGCTGTCTGGAGCGCGCAGTTTCCTCAAGTACCTTGTCAAGGAAGGCACGATCGAGCTGAACCCGGCCGTCGGCGTCTCGGCCCCGCGCGCCGCGCGACGCCTGCCGACGACGCTGGACGTCGACCAGATGGCGAGCCTGCTCAAGATCGACGGCGACGATGCGGTCACCGTCCGCGACCGGGCCATGCTCGAACTGCTGTACTCCTCGGGTCTGCGTCTCGGCGAGCTGACGGGTCTCGACCTGGCGGACGTGGACCTGAGCGACGGTGTGGTGCGGGTCACCGGCAAGGGGCGCCGCACCCGGCTGGTTCCCGTCGGCAGGCAGGCACGCGAAGCACTGAAACGCTGGTTGCGCCTGCGGGCCAACCTGGCCGACGTCGAGAAAGCTGCCTTCTTCATCGGCGTGCGCGGCGAACGCATCAGTCCGCGGTCGGTGCAGGCGCGGGTCAACCACTGGGCAAAGCGCTCGGGGCTCGGGCTGCGGGTGCATCCGCACCTGTTCCGGCACAGTTTCGCGACCCATGTGCTCGAGTCCAGCGGCGACCTGCGCGGCGTACAGGAGATGCTCGGTCACACCAACATCAGCACGACGCAGATCTACACGCACCTGGATTTCCAGCACCTGGCCCAGGTCTATGACAAGGCGCATCCGCGCGCCAGGCGGCGACGCAAGGGTTAGCGGCGGCGCGAATTCCCTTTAAAATCTCCGCCCCGCCCCCAGATCGAACCGGCCAAGACCGGTCAGGCCCAGGACATGCAGCAATTCGACGGAACCACCATCGTCTCCGTCCGCCGTGGCGGCATCGTCGCCATCGGCGGCGACGGCCAGGTGACGATGGGCAACACGGTGGTGAAGGCCAACGCCCGCAAGGTGCGCAGGCTTGCCGAAGGCAAGGTCATCGCGGGCTTTGCCGGCGGAACGGCCGATGCCTTCACGCTGTTCGAGCTTTTCGAGGCCAAGCTCACCCAGTACGGCAACCTGAGCCGCGCAGCGATCGAGCTCGCCAAGGACTGGCGCAGCGACCGGCGCCTGCGCCGCCTCGAGGCGCTGCTGTGCGTGGCGGATGCGCAGAAATCACTGATCGTCTCCGGCAACGGCGACGTGATCGAGCCCGAGGACGACCTGATGGCGATCGGCTCCGGCGGCCCGTTCGCTCAGGCGGCGGCCCGTGCCCTGCTCGACGACACGGCGCTCGGCGCGGCCGACATCGTGCGCCGCTCGCTCGGCATCGCAGCGCGCATCTGCATCTATACCAACGACAACATCACCATCGAGACGCTGCCGGAAGGCGGCTGAACCCCATGTCGATGACCCCGCGCGAGATCGTCCAGGAACTGGACAAGCACATCGTCGGCCAGGATGCCGCGAAACGGGCGGTGGCGATTGCGCTGCGCAACCGCTGGCGGCGCATGCAGGTCGCCGAGCCCCTGCGCGGCGAGATCACGCCCAAGAACATCCTCATGATCGGACCGACCGGTGTCGGCAAAACGGAGATTGCCCGGCGCCTCGCCAAGCTGGCGAATGCGCCGTTCCTCAAGGTCGAGGCCACCAAGTTCACGGAGGTCGGCTACGTCGGGCGCGATGTCGACAGCATCGTCCGCGACCTGATGGAGGCGGCGGTAAAGCTCGCGCGGGAGACGGAAACGACCCGGGTGAAGCACCGGGCAGAGGACGCCGCTGAGGAACGGATACTCGACGCGCTGCTGCCGCCGCCGGCGAGCGGCTTCGGCTTCAGCGGCCAGCCGGCACAGGAACCGCGCGACGGCGACACGCGACAGAAATTCCGCAAGATGCTCCGCGAAGGCAGGCTCGACGAGAAGGAGATCGAGATCGAAGTGCGCGCCATGACGCTGGGCGTCGAGATCATGGCGCCGCCCGGCATGGAGGAAATGACCAGCCAGCTGCAGAGCCTGTTCCAGAACATGGGGAACCAGCGGAAGAAAACCCGCAAGGTGAAAGTCTCCGAAGCGAAGAAGCTGCTCCTCGAGGAGGAGGCGGCACGCCTCATCAACGACGACGAGCTGAAGCAGGCGGCGCTCGCCAACGTCGAGCAGAACGGCATCGTGTTCATCGACGAGATCGACAAGGTTGCCCGCCGCAGCGAGACAGTGGGTGCCGACGTTTCGCGCGAGGGCGTTCAGCGTGACCTGCTGCCGCTGGTCGAGGGCTGCACGGTCACGACGAAATACGGTTCCGTCCGCACCGATCACATCCTGTTCATCGCCTCCGGCGCGTTCCACGCAGCGAAGCCGTCGGACCTCATTCCGGAGTTGCAGGGACGTTTTCCGATCCGGGTCGAGCTCGACTCGCTGACAGCCGCCGATTTCGAGCGCATCCTCACCGAACCGGATGGCTCGCTGTGCACGCAGTACCGCGCCCTGCTCGCAACGGAAAACGTGCAGCTGTCCTTCGAACCGTCCGGGGTGCGCCGGCTCGCCGAAATCGCTCACCAGGCCAACCAGCAGATGGAAAACATCGGCGCGCGCCGGCTTCACACCGTGCTCGAGCGGCTGCTGGAGGCCATGTCCTTCGAGGCCGCCGACCGCGGCGGCCAGGTCATCGCGGTGGACGGGGCCTACGTGGACCAGCACCTGGCTGCACTCGCGAAGAACGAGGACCTTTCGCGCTACATCCTCTGACCGGTGGGCGGGCGGCGCTGCTCTGGCGCCGGTGCGGGATCGGGATCAGACTGAAGAGCGCGGGCGGTCCTGGTGAGGAGTTAAAAAACCGACGAGCCAGGACCGCCCGCGCCCTTCAGTCTGATCGTCAGCGCCCGAACCGGAGTACCACCATGACCTACGATCAAAGTGAATCGAAGGAAATTCCAGCCATTTCGCGGCGCGGGTTCATCGTCACGACTGCGGCGGGTGTCGCGGCGGCGACGGCGGGCTGTGCGGCAGGCACCGGCAACGCCCGATCCGAGGCGGCGGCGACGACGGCGACGCTGGGCCCCTACGACGATTTTCGCGGCGCGATCGCGGCGTTCGAGGCGCGCGGCCGGGTGGTGCGCATTGCCCGTGCCGACCAGGACGCGTTCGAGGCGAGCGCGCTGATGTATCGCCTCGTCGACCGCTACGGCGCCGAGGGTGCTCCGGTCGTGGTCTTCGAGGAAGTGAAGATCGAGGGTGAGTGGATCAAGGGCCCGGTCGTCGGCAATTTCATCGGGCACTGGGATGCGGAGGCACTTGTCTTCGGCGTCGAGCCCGATCCGGCCGGCGGCGCCGCGACGCTGCGCAAGGCGCGCGATCACCTCGTCGGGCTCGCGCAAGCCAACGGCGGCCGCTTCCCGGAGATTCCGCCGGTCGTGATCCCGAGGGAGAAGGCTCTCTGCAAGGAGGTCGTGCTCCAGGGCGACGCCATCGACATGACCCGCTTCGGGTTCCTGAAGGTAAACCCGGGCGATGGCGGTCGCTACGTCAACACCGCCTCGGTGTTCACGGTCGACCCAACCGCCGGCATCAACTTCGGCACCTATCGCTGCCAGCTGAAAGGACCGCGCAAGATCGCGGTCAGCCCGGGCGAAGGCCAGACGGGATGGATCATGCTCGACGCGGCGCGCAAGCGCGGCGAGAAGGTGGTGAAGGTCTCCCTGGTGCTGGGCCAGGATCCGATCGTCTATCTGGTGAGCGGCTCACGCGTCGCCAACCGCACCGGGAATCGTCCGGTCGACGAACTCGCCGTCGCCGGCGGATTGCGCGGCCGCGCCGTGGAAGTGGTGAAGAGCGACACCAACGACTTCCTGGTGCCGGCCCACGCCGAGATGATCATCGAAGGCGAGATCCCGCTGGATGACACGGAACCGGAGGGCCCCTACGGCGAAGGCCTGGGCTACCAGGGCGGCGGCGAAACCGCGTGGTACATGAACGTCACCACTGTCACGCATCGGCGCAACCCGTGGATGCACAACAGCTTCACCGGAATCGACCGCGGCCCGGTTTCGGCAGCCGGCCTCGCCTCCTCGCTGCTGTTCACGCAGAAGTTCGCGCCAGAGGTGGTCGACATGCACTACCGGAGCAAGGCGAACAACATCATGTACGTCAGCATCCGCAAGACGGCTGCGGGCCAGGCCATGGCCATAGGTGAGCGGCTCGGCAAGTTCAACCCGGTCGCCAAGGTCGTGATCATGCTCGATGACGACGTCAACCTCATGGACATGTCGCAGGTGATGTTCGCCATCAGCTCGCGCTGGCAGCCCCACCCGGCCGCGAAGATCTTCGAGCAGCTTCCAGGCCTGCCGCTCGACCCCAGCCAGCCGAACCGCAACAAGACCAGCAAGATCATCATCGATGCCACCCGCCAGTGGCCCGGCGAAGGCGGCCCGGAGTCGTTCCCGCGCACGAATCGCTCGATCCTGATCGAGAAGATGCCAAACGCATTCACGCAGGTCGACGAAAAGTGGGGCGCGATCATTTCCGGCTGGGAGGCCGGCGAGCTACGCGGCTGACGGCTCAGGCGTGCCGGCAGCACCAGGCGAGGAGTGCAAAATCCGACGAGCCGGGTGCTGCCGGCACGCCTGAGCCCACCGCGATTGCTCTAAACTGTCGGCCACAGAAGAGCGAGCAGCGCCTTGTCCGACACGACCCACTTTGGATTCGACACCGTCGCGACTGCCGCGAAGGCCGGGCGCGTGCGTGCCGTGTTCGATTCAGTGGCAGGCCGCTACGACCTGATGAACGACCTCATGTCAGCAGGCCTGCACCGGCTCTGGAAGCGGTTCGCGATGGAGCGTACCGGTTTGCGGCCCGGGCAGATGGCGCTGGATGTTGCAGCTGGCAGCGGTGATCTGACGTCGGCCATGGCACGGCAGGTCGGGCGCGACGGTCATGTATGGCATACGGACATCAACCGGGCGATGCTCGAGGTGGGGCGCGATCGCCTGCTCGACGAGGGGATCTTCGGCAACCTGAGTCACGCGCTCGCCAACGCCGAGCATCTGCCGTTCCGCGATGCCAGCTTCCACTGCATCGCGATCGGCTTCGGCCTGCGCAACGTGACCGACAAGCCCGCGGCGCTGCGCGAGATGGCCCGCTGCCTGAAGCCGGGGGGCCGGCTCCTAGTACTCGAGTTCGCGAAACTCGTCGTGCCTGTCCTGCAGGGGCTGTATGACCAGTACTCGTTCCGCGTCCTGCCCGCGCTCGGCGGCCTCGTCGCGAACGACGAGGCCAGCTACCGTTACCTGGCAGAGTCGATCCGCATGCATCCCGACCAGGCGGCGCTCGCCGGGATGATGCGCGAATCAGGGCTCGAGGATCCGCACTGGTTCGACCTGAGCGGCGGCATCGTGGCGCTGCACGTCGGCTACCGGTACTGAACTCCGTGTTCGCCGAACTGCTGTTGCGCCCGTTCGAGCAGCTGCTGAATCGCGGCCTGGCGCAGTCGACATCTGCTGCACGACTCGCCACCCAGCTGGAGGGCCGCGTACTGGCGCTCACGATCGAGGCATCGCCGCTGGACTTCCGGCTCGCCATACGCGGCGGACGCTTCGCACTGTCGCTGCCCGACGGCGCCGCGCCGGATGCCTCCATCAGCGGTACGACCCTGGGTCTCGCGCGGCTCCTGCGCGAGGACCCGCAGACCGTTATCCGCCAGGGCGCCGTGCGCCTCGCCGGCGACAGCGAGATGGCCGAGCGGTTCCGCGCCCTGCTCGGCTTCGCCGTACCCGATTTCGAGGAAGAACTGGCAAAGCTCTTCGGCGACCCGCTGGCGCGGCAGATGGGCAACGCCGCCCGCGGCTTCGCGGCCTGGAGCGAGGCAGCCGGCGAATCCATCGCGCGCAGCGCGGCAGAGTACGCCCAGCACGAAGCACGGGTGACCCCGACAGCCGGCGAACTGCGGGAGTGGGCGTCGGCCGTGGATGCGCTCGTCGACGATGTCGCCCGCGCCGAGGCCCGGCTCGCCAGGCTCGGCGAGCGGCTGCGTCCGCGCGGCTGAATGCCCAACTGCGCATGAACCGACGCCTGTTGCTTCGCCTGCTGACGATTCAGCGCGTGCTGTTCCGGCACGGGCTCGACGAGTTCATCGTCAGGACACACCTGTTCCGACCGTTCCGGCATCTGCTGCGGCTCTGGCCGTTCTACTGGGTCGGTCGCGATACGCAGAGGCCCCGCGGCGTGCGTATCCGCGAGGCATTGCAGGAACTCGGTCCGATCTACGTGAAGTTCGGCCAGTCCGTGTCGACGCGCCAGGACCTGCTGCCACCGGACATCGGTGTCGAACTCGCCAAGCTGCAGGACCAGGTCCCGCCGTTTCCGGCCGAGCAGGCGCTCGCTGCCGTGGCAGCAGCCTTCGGCAAGCCGGTGCAGGAAGTCTTCGCCACCTTCGACCGCGAGGCGCTGGCCGCCGCATCGATAGCGCAGGTCCACGTGGCGCGACTGCCCGGCGGTGAGGAAGTCGCAGTCAAGATCCTGCGTCCGCAGGTCCGCGAACAGGTCGAGCGCGACCTGGAAGTGCTCTACGCCATCGCACGACTCGCCGAGCGCTGGTGGCCGGAGAGCCGCCGGCTGAGACCCGTGGAACTCGTGGCGGAGTACGAGAAGACGATCCTGAACGAGCTCGACCTGCTGCGCGAGGCAGCGAATGCAGCCCAGCTGCGGCGCAATTTCGACGGCGACCCGAAGATCTATGTGCCGAAGGTCCACTACGACTGGTGCCGGCCGGACGTGATGGTGATGGAGCGGATCCACGGGGTGCCGATCGACAACATGGACGCGTTGCGCGCGGCTGGTGCGAACTTCAAGCGGCTGGCGGCGAACGGCGTGGCGATCTTCTTCACCCAGGTGTTCCGCGACAACTTCTTCCACGCCGACATGCACCCTGGGAACATCTTCGTCGACGTGACGAATCCCGACGAACCGAAGTACTGCGCTGTCGACTTCGGTATTGTCGGCACGCTGGACGACGGCGATCGCCGCTACCTGGCCGAGAATTTCCTCGCCTTCTTCGACCGCGACTACCGCCGTGTCGCCCAGCTGCATGTCGATTCGCGCTGGGTGCCGCCCGGCACGCGCGTAGATGAATTCGAGTCGGCGATCCGCTCCGTCTGCGAGCCGGTGTTCCAGAAACCGCTGAAGGACATCTCCTTCGGTCTGTTGCTGCTGCGGCTATTCCAGACGGCGCGGCAGTTCAACATGAGCGTGCAGCCGCAGCTCATGCTCTTGCAGAAGACGCTCGTGCAGATCGAGGGGCTTGGCCGCACCCTCTACCCGGACCTCGACCTCTGGGAGACGGGCCGCCCGGTGCTCCAGGCCTGGGTGCGTGAGCAGCAGGGCCCGCGCGCAACCTTGAGGCGCCTGCGCCGCGATCTGCCCGACCTGCGCTACACGATGGAACGGCTGCCCGGCGCGCTGCGCAATTTCGTGGAGCGGAATTCGGCGACACCTGCAGCACCGTCGCCGCCATCAGAGCCGGACAACAACTTGCCTCGCTCGCGGTACGCCGCACTCGCCGGCGGCGCGATGCTGATCGCTGCGGCGCTCATGATCGGTCTTGAGTCGCGGCCGCGCTGGGCCGGCTGGCTGCTGGCGATCGCCGGCCTCGTGACGCTATGGCGCGGCCGGCCGCAGCAGCAATAGCACGACTCCAGTGGGTGCCGAAGGCGCCGTCCTGCTGGTCAACAACCCGCCCTAAGTCGATTTCGCGCGCAAGGAACTCGACGCGCGCTTCGCCAATGGCCGGCTCGGCAGCGTGAAGCAGTCCGTGGTCGAGCCGCCCGCCATGAAGCTCGGCGTGGCGACACTCGACGCCGCGATCATCGTGATGTCCTACCACGACCTCTACCACGTAGACGAGAAGAACGGCTGGCCGGCCATCAACGCATCACAGTTCCTCGAGCAGATCCGCACCGCGCTGAAGCCCGGCGGCGTGTTCCTGGTCATCGACCACTCGGCCAAGCCCGGCACCTGGGCCAAGGCCGCGCAGGACCTGCACCGCATCGACGAGGAATACGCCAGGCGCGACATCGCCCGCCACGGCTTCGTCCTCGAAGCCACCTGGGACGGCCTGCGCAACCCGGGCGACACGCGCTCGAAGCTCGTGTTCGACAAGGCGGTGCGGGGAAGACGGACCGGTTTGTGCAGTTTTATCGGCGGGTGGGTCAGTGAGCTAGTGCCGCCGACTCCTCAACGCCCCCAGATACCCCCCGACCTGCCTGCCTGCCTCCACCTCCTCCACCAGCGCCGATCCGACGATCACGCCGTCGGCGTGACCGCTCAGGCCGCGCACCTGCTCCGGCGTGCGGACGCCGAAGCCGGCGCAGACCGGGAGTGAGGCGCTGGCGCGGATGCGGTCGAGGTAGCGGGTGACGTCGGTGGGCAGGGCGCTGGCGCTGCCCGTGGTGCCCTTGCTGGTCACGGCATAGATGAAGCCGCTGGCGGTCGCGCTGAGTCTCCTGGCGCGATCTTCGGGTGTCGATGGGGTGATGAGGTTGATCAGCGCCAGGCCGCGGGCGTCGAGCCTGGTCCGGAAGTCGTCGCTTTCCTCCAGCGGCAGGTCCGGCACGATGAACCCGCTCACATGCGACTCTGCTGCCGCGGCGGCGAGCTGCTCGTAGCCGAAGGCGTAGAGCGGGTTCAGGTAGGACATCAGCACCACCGGTGCCGGCATCTCCCCTGCTTTTTTCAGTTCGGCGAGGATCCACTTCAGCGACACGCCCTGCTGGATGGCCGCGTGGCTGGCGCGCTGGATCGTCACGCCGTCGGCCATCGGGTCGCTGAAGGGAACGCCCACTTCGACCACGTCGGCGGCTTCCGCGACCTCGCGGAGCGTCTTGATGAAGTCGTTCTTCTTCGGGTAACCGGCCACGACGTAGGCAATCAGGGCGACGCCGTGCTCGCGCGCGGCGTTGCGGATCGTGGCGGTCAGCTTTTCGTGCGGAGAAATCTGGGGCATGGCTCAGTGCCTGCTGTGGTGCGGCACGCCGCCACCCGGGAAGACTTGCGAAAGTGTCGGCATGTCCTTGTCGCCGCGGCCCGAGAGGCCGATGAGGATTTTCCTGCCCTTGTTGTCGCGCGCCCAGCGCTTCGCGGCAGCGAGTGCGTGCGAGCTCTCAAGCGCCGGCAGGATCCCCTCCGCCGCGCAACACTCGCGCAATGCCGCCAGCGCCTCTTCGTCGGTGGCGCTCACGTAGTCCACGCGGCCGATGGCCTTCAGCAGCGAGTGCTCGGGGCCGACGCCCGGGTAGTCCAGTCCGGCGGAGACCGAGTGCGTCTCCTGCACCTGGCCGTTCTCGTCCTGCAGCAGCAGCGAGTAGGTCCCGTGAAGCACGCCGGGCTTGCCGCGGCCGATGGTTGCGGAGTTGTCGCCGAGGCCGGGCCCGCGGCCGCCGGCCTCCACGCCCATGAGCTTTACCTGGGCGTCGCCGGCAAACGGGTGGAACAGGCCGATCGAGTTCGAGCCGCCGCCCACGCAGGCAATGGCGATATCGGGCAGTTGTCCGGTTGTTTCCTGGAACTGCGCACGCGACTCGCGGCCGATGACGGACTGCAGCTCGCGCACCAGGTACGGGTACGGGTGCGGGCCCACCGCAGAGCCGAGCAGGTAGTAGGCGTACTCGGGATCGCCGACCCAGTCGCGGAAGGCTTCGTCGATCGCGGCGCGCAGCGTCTGGTCGCCGCTTTCCACCGGCACGACCTTTGCGCCGAGCTGGTACATGCGGTCCACGTTCGGCGCCTGGCGCTTCACGTCGATCGCACCCATGTAGACGGTGGCCGGGATGCCGACGCGCGCGCAGGCGGCAGCGGTCGCGACGCCGTGCTGGCCGGCACCGGTCTCGGCAATGACGCGCTTCGCGCCCATTCGCTTCGCGAGCAGTGCCTGGCCCAGCGCGTTGTTGATCTTGTGCGCGCCGGTGTGGGCGAGGTCCTCGCGCTTCAGCCAGACATCGGTGCCCCAGGCGGCGCCGAGCTTCGCGGCGCGGGTGAGCGGCGTCGGGCGGCCGACCCAGGTGCGAAGTTCATGCTGGAGTTCGGCCTGGTAGTCGGGGTGGTGCAGGTGGCGCTGTACTTCGTCCTTCAGGCGCAGGAGAGCGGGCATCAGCACCTCGGGTGCAAAGCAGCCGCCGTAGGGGCCGAAGCGGCCGCGCTCATCAGGCAGCTCGCCGCGGACCAGGGCGGCGAGCAGGCGGGCGGCTGCGGTTTTGTCGATGCTGTGCACGGTTCAGTCCTGTTGCGCCCGTCGCGCGGCAGCAACGAAGGCCGATATCAGTTTCGGGTCTTTCTGGCCGCGGCCCGACTCGACGCCGCTCGAGACGTCCACGCCCCAGGGTCTCACGGCCGCGACGGCTGCGCTAACGTTCGCGGGCGTGAGGCCGCCGGCCAGCATCAGCTTCGTACCGCACGCCAGGTTGCGGGCGCGGTTCCAGTCCGGCGCCTGCCCGACGCCGCTCGCTGCGGCCTCGAACAGCACGCGATCTTCGCGGGCGACGGCGGCCGTGTCCAGCGCCGGGGTGTCGCGGTATACCGGCAGTCGGGCAACGCTGGCGGGCAAAGCAAGGCTCGTGTAGTCGGCGGCGTCCGTCTGCAGCCAGTCGGGCTCGAAGGCGGCCAGCACGGCCTGCCAGTCCTGCTGAGCCGGGTGGCGCATCACGGCCACGCGCAGCACGCCAGGCGGCACGCGCTCGGCAAGCGTCGCGGCAGCTGCCGGCGTGACCCGCCGCGGCGACTCGGCGAACACGAAGCCGACGGCATCGGCGCCGGCATCGATCGCTGCGGTCAGCGCGTCGGCCGTCGTGATCCCGCAGATCTTGATGAATAGGCGCATATCAACCGGTGCCAGGTACGTATCCGGATACGTGCCTGGCACGTTTCAGGAATGCTGCGGTGGTGGCGGTCGGGTCGGCGCAGCGCATCAGCGCGGTGCCGACGAGGGCGAGCCGGTAGCCGAGCCTCGCGACGGTGGCGGCGTGTTCAGGCGTATCAATACCGCTTTCCGCAACCCAGGGCAGCTCGCGCGGCAGCGCGGGCGCCATCGCCGCGAAGCGGTCGAAATCGACTGCAAGCGTGCGCAGGTCGCGGCAGTTCACACCGAGCAGCACGCGGCCAGGGTCGGCGGCGGCGGCCTCGAGGACGACGCGCTCGCAGAGCGCGAGGTCGTCGCAGCCGAAGACCTCGACCAGCGCGAACATCCCGAGCCGTCGCGCGGTTGCCAGCATGTCGGCGAGCGCTCCAGGCTCGAGCATCGCCGCGATCAACAGCACGCCCGCGGCGCCGGCCACGCGCGCCTCGATCACCTGGTAGGTATCGACGAGGAAATCCTTGCGCAGCACCGGCAGCGCCGGCAGCGCGCGATGCACCTCGGTGACATGCAACAGATCGCCCTCGAACTCATCAGGCTCGGTGAGTACGGAAACGGCGAGCGCGCCGCCGAGCGCGTAGAGCCGTGCCTGCTCCGCGGGCTGCAGCGACTGCCCCGCCAGCCGGCCTGCTGCAGGCGAGCGGCGCTTCACCTCGGCGATGAGGTGAAAGGCCTGCGACGAGAAAACCGTAGCGGCTGCCGGTGGCAGGCCGGAAAGCCGCACTTCGAGCTCGCGCTCGGGCACGGCGGCACGGGCGGCCGCGGCGCGCGCAGCGCTGGACGCAGCCATCCGCGCGAGAAAATCGCTCACGCCCGAGCCTTGGCGAATGCGCGCAGCGCTGCGAGCAGCTTGGTGCCGGCGCCGCCGGCGAGCGCCTCGCGCGCCCTGGCAATGCCCCGGCGCAGGCCATGCGCGCGACCCGTCACATCCAGCACCAGGCCGGCACCCAATACGAGCGCCTCGGCATGCGGGCCACGGTCGCGACCGGTCAGCACGGCTTCGAGCGCACGAGCGTTGTCGGCGGCATCACCGCCAGCCAGGTCGGCGGCGCTGCAGGGCGCAATGCCGTAGTGAGCCGGGTTGCGCTTCTGCCGGCGCACGCTCCCGGGCCGCACGTCAAACACCGTGAACGGGCCGACCGGCGTCGCCTCGTCCCAGCCGGGTTCGCCGTGCACGACGAAGTAGTGCCCGATCGGCAGGCCGGCGAGCGCGTCTGCCATCAGCCTGGCGGTGTCGAGGTCGAAGGCGCCGAGCAGGCCGTAGCGCGGTGCAGCAGGATTGGTGAGCGGCCCGAGCAGGTTGAATACCGTCCGCGCGCCCAGCGCGCGGCGCACGGGCGCGATCGCCTTCATCGCCGGATGGAAATTGGGTGCGAACAGGAAAGCGAAACCACAGGCTTCAAGCGCGGCGCGGGCGTCGGCTGCATCGCGCGCCAGCGGCACGCCGAGCGCTTCGAGCACGTCCGCACTGCCCGACTTCGACGACACCGAACGATTGCCGTGTTTCATGACCGGCACGCCGCAGGCCGCCGCGAGCAGCGCGCTGCCGGTCGAGAGGTTGAGGCTGCCGGAACCGTCGCCGCCAGTGCCGACGACATCGGCCGCCGCGATCTCCTCCGGCAGCGGGACCGGCACCGCGAGCGCCCGCATCGCCCCGGCAAAGCCGCGCAACTCCTCCGCCGTCTCGCCCTTCATGCGCAGTGCCGCGAGCAGTGCGCCGGCCGCTGCGGGCGGCAGGTCCGGATGCGTCAGCGAGCGCAGCAGATCCGCCGCCTCGGCCTCTCGCAGGTCTTCGCGACCCAGCAATCTCTCGAGTACCGCGCGCGTGTCCGTCATCGCCGTGGCTCCAGCCTGAGAAAATTCTCGATCAGCCGGCCGCCCTCCGGCGTCAGCACGCTCTCCGGGTGGAACTGCACGCCCTCGAGTGGCAGCTCGCGATGGCGCACACCCATGATCTCGCCCCGCTCCGTCCGGGCCGTGACTTCCAGTACCGGCGGCATCGTTCCGTCCTCCGCGGTGAGGGAATGGTAGCGACCGGCCTCGAAGGGCTGGCTGACAGTCTTATATATGGTGCGCCCGTCGTGGCTCACCATCGAGGTCTTGCCGTGCATCAGCCGGGGTGCGGAAACGATGCTCCCGCCGAAATGGTGCACGAGGCTCTGGTGCCCGAGGCAGACGCCGAAGAGCGGCACGCGGCGCTCGAAGGCAGCGATTATCGCCAGCGAGACGCCGGCATCTTCGGGTCGTCCCGGCCCCGGCGAGATGCAGACGTGGGTGGGCGCCAGCGCCAGCGCCTGCGCCACCGTGATCTCGTCGTTGCGATGCACGTGCACGTCGGCACCCAGCACCAGAAATGCCTGCACCAGGTTGTAGGTGAAGGAGTCGTAGTTGTCGATCAAGAGCAGCTTCGGCGTCACAGCCCGTCCTCCGCCATGGCCAGCGCGCGGCGCAGGACCGCGCTCTTGGCCAGCACTTCTTCGTATTCGGCCTGCGGCAGGCTGTCGGCGACGATGCCGGCACCGGCCTGGTAACTGAAGCGCCCGCCGCCGAACACCAGCGTGCGGATCGCGATCGCCTGGTCCATGTCGCCCGAGGAGGCGAAATAGCCCACGGTACCGGCGTAAATCCCGCGGCGCACCGGTTCGAGTTGGTCGATCAGCTCCATCGCGCGGACCTTGGGTGCACCGACCAGCGTGCCGGCGGGAAACGCCGCGGCGAAGAGATCGAACGCATCCCTGCCGGACGCCAGCTCGCCCTGCACGCCGCTGACGATATGCATCACGTGGCTGTAGCGCTCGATGGCCTTGTAGGGATCGACGTGGACGGAACCCGCCTGCGCCACGCGGCCGATATCGTTGCGGGCAAGGTCTACCAGCATGACGTGCTCCGCATTTTCCTTGGCATCGGCGCGCAGGCTCGCCTCATGGGCTGCGTCTGCCGCAGCATCCTCGCCGCGCGGCCTCGTCCCTGCGATGGGGCGCAGCGATGCCTTGCCGTTGCGCAGTTTCACCAGCGCCTCTGGCGAGGAGCCGGCAACCTGCACGTCCCCCAGGTCGAGATAGAACATGTAAGGCGAGGGATTGAGCAGTCGCAGCGCGCGATAGGTTTCGAATGGCGACAGCGTATGCGCGCCGCTGAACCGGACGGAAAGCACGAGCTGGTACACGTCACCGAGAGAGATGTAGTGCTTCGCGCGGCCGACGGCTGCGAGGAACTCAGCTTCCGAGAAACTCTGCGCCGTCGCGCCGACGGTCGGTGTCGCGGCAGCGGCCGGCAGCGGGCCACGCAGGAGGCGCACGACCTCCGCGCGCAACCGGCCGCGCTCCTGCGCGCTGCCTGCGTGCAGCAACGCCATGCGTCGGGTGAGGTGGTCGAAGACCAGGAGCGATTCGGTAGCAACGTAGGCGGCATCGGGCACCACCGGATCGGCCACGGCGGCAGCGGGCACAGGCAGTTTCTCGAAGCGTCGGACGATGTCGTAACCTGCCACGCCGACGAGACCGCCCCCGAAGGGCAGCGTGTCGATCTGCGGTTCGAGCCGCGGCGCCCGCGCGAGCGCGGCCCGCAGTTCGGCCAGCAGTGCGGCGCCATCCGCCAGCATCGGCTTGCGTTGGCCATCCACACGCAGGCCGCCGGCATCGAGGCGGAATTCACCAGCCGCGCCGAACCCGAGGAACGAATAACGCGCGAGCTGCAGGCCGCTCTCCACGCTCTCCAGCAGGTACCGCGGTTGTAGCGGTCTCAGCTTGAGGAACGTGGACACGGGCGTGTCCAGATCAGCCGCGATGTCGAATGGTCCCTGCATGTGTCCTCATGACGGGCGCTCGCTGTCGCCCAAAACAAAAAACCCACCGTCGCTCCCCGCGAAGGTGGGTTTGTCGGCCGGATCCTGAAACGTGCGTTAGCCGAGAACCCCCTCCACGGAGAGGGCCCACCACCAGCGCGCGTCGATCAGGGCCTTGTTCATGCGGGCAGTATCCCGGCGGCTTCGCGACTCGTCAAGTGAGGCCGACCGCATTCGTGGATTGGTCGAGGATGACCCCGGAGCCGAGTTAAAGAGCCGAGGCGAAGGGGTCGATCCTCGGCCGGTCCACGAATGCGACCGCTGCCTCAAAACCGGAGCCAGGACACGTCGTATGCCAGTCCGTAGTACGCCGGCAGGATGATCGAGAACGCCGCCCACATGAGGATCGCCAGTGGCAGTCCGAAGCGGACGAAGTCGACGAAGCGGTAGCCGCCCGCCGTCATGATCATGACGTTCGTCGGGTGGCCGATCGGCGTCACGAAGGTCAGGTTCACTGCGAAGATCACGCCGACGACGAACGGCTCAGGCGCGACACCGAGCTGGTGCGCGATGCTGATCGAGATCGGCGTGCCGAGTGCGGCTGCAGGCTTCGCCGAGACCACCTGTGTCAATGCGGTGACGACCGCCATCAGGATCGAGAGTACCGCTGCGGGCGAAAGGCCCGCAGTCGCGGCCGTCACGAGATTCGCGATGTACTCCGCGGCGCCGGTATCGAGCATTGCCGTGCCGAGCGCCAGGCTCGCGACCATGATCATGACCACGCCGGGATCGAGCGCTTCGCCGACATGGCGCCAGCGCAGGCAGCGCGTGCCGAGCATCAGTGCAACACCCAGCAGTCCCGCGATTGACATCGGCAGGATTTCGAATGCACCGAGCAGGACGACCAGCGTCATGATGGCGAGCGCGCCGCGGGCGCGTTCTGTGTCCGGCAGGTCGACGGTGCCGTCCAGCACGGGCGTCGTGCCGGCGGCACGCAGCCCGGTGATGGCGGCGCGAGTACCCTGCACGAGGATCACGTCGCCGGCACGCAGCCGCAGGTCATCCAGCGACAGCGAGCGCGCCGCGCGACCGCGGTGCACCGCGAGCGGCAGCAGGCCGTAGCGCTCCATGAGCTCCGTGCTGTCGAGAACCGTCTGGTAGAGCGGCGAAGCGCGCGTAACGACGATCTCAGCGAGCTGCTGCCCCGCGGTCGACAAGGGGTTGCGCTCGCTGACGGGCTGGCCGACGTCCTCCGGCCGGAACAGTGTCGCGCCCAGCAGTTGCTCGAACTCCTTCAGGCGATCCGGCGTGTCGCGGACCAGCAGCCGGTCGCCCGCGCGGATGCGCACGGAGGGCAGCTTGGCGACTGTGAGGTCCTCGCCCCGCTGGATCTGGTCGATCCGCATACGGTTCTGGGTAAGGGCCAGCACTTCGGCGATCGACTTGCCCTGCGCAGGGCTGCGCTCGTTCACGTGCAGGGCGGCATTGAAGACGCGCGGGGACGTGTCCTGCAGCGGCGGCTGCCGCTCGGGCAGCAGGAACGGCCCGGCAATCAGGAGATACGCGACGCCGATGGCCGCTCCCATCAGGCCGGGTGCTGCAAAGTCGAAGATGCCGATATTGTCGACGCCGAGCTGCACCGCGATGCCGACCGCAAGCAGGTTGGTGGACGTGCCGATCGTCGTCCACATGCCAAGCGTATTGGCGAAATTCATCGGCATCAGCACCTGCGAGACCGGCGTGCCGACCTTGAGACAACAGGCGACCATGATCGGCATCAGCACGGCGACCATCGGCAGGTTGTTGATGAAGGCGCTCGAAATGGCACAGGTAACCAGCGTCGCCGCGAGCGCCAGCTGCGGGCGCGCAAGCCAGTAACGCGTGAGCAGGGCAGCGAGCGGCTGCAGGGCCCCGGTGATCTCGAGCCCCTGCCCCAGCACCAGCAGGGCAACGACCGTTACCAGCGCCTCGTTGCCGAAGTGCACGAGGAAGCTCTGCGGTTCGATCCCGCCGAACGGAAACACCTGGAAGAACCCGACGAGGAAGAGCAGCACCCCGAGGCTGGTCGCCTCGAGCGGGATACGGTCGCGGGTGAACAGCCAGAGAGCCACCAGCATCAGGCCGATGACCACCAGGGCGTGCATGCCGGGCAGCGCAGGCATGGACTAGAAGAGCCCGTAGACGGTGCTGATGCCCAGCACCAGCGCCGGCAGCATGATCAGCGTGAGCGGGATGCCGAAGCGGGCGTAGTCGCGTTCTACGTACCCGCCGGCCGCCATGATCAGGGCATTCGTCTGGTAGCCCCATGACGTGGCGAACGGCATGTTCGCCGCGAATATCACGCCAAGAACGAACGGTTCCGGCGATGCGCCCAGCGCGCCCGCGATGCCGACGGCCACCGGCATGGCGACTACAGCTGCTGCATTGTTGGTGACGAAGTTGGTCATCACGGTAACCACAGCCATCACCAGCGCGAGCGTCAGGGGCAGGGGCATGGCAGGCACGACCGCCACCCACAGTGCGGCAAGCCACCCGGCCGCCCCGGTCTTGATGAGCGCCGTCGCAAGGCAGAGGCTCGCGACCATCACCATGACCAGCGTGGTGTTGAGAGTTTCGGGGATGTGCCGCCACTCGATGCAGCGGGTAAGCAGCATGAGCGCGACGCCGATCAGCGCCGCGACCGATACGGCCATGAGCCCGAAGGCCACGCTCAGGATGACCGCGGCGAAGATGGCGAAGGCGGCGACCGCCCGATTGCTGCGCGGCAAATCGACGGTCCCGTCGAGCACCAGCATCGAGCCCGTGGCCTTCAATTCGCGGATGGCCTCGGCCGAACCCTGCACTAGGATCACGTCGCCGGCACGCAGACGCTGGTCGGTGATCGCATCGGAGCCCACCTCCAATTCGCCACGATGCAGGGCCAGCGGCGCGAGGCGATAGCGGTAGACGAAGTCGGCGAGATCGAGGGCACGCTGGTACAGCGGCGACCCGCGGGTGATCACCACTTCAGCGAGCTGCTGCCCGGCGGGATCGAGCGGAATGCGCTCGCTCACCGGGTGCTGCAGGTCGCCGGCATTGAAAAGAGTGGCACCCAGCAGTCGTTCGAACTGCTTCAGTTGATCGGCCGTGTCACGCAAGTGCAGCCGGTCTCCGGCAGCCAGGGCAAGACCGGGCGATTGCGCGACGGTGAGGTCGTCTCCGCGCTGGATGCGCTCGATGCGCATGCGCCCGTCGGTGCGCGCGAATACGGCGGCGAGCTGACGCCCGTCGGCGTAACCGCCGCGGTTAACGGACAGCACCGCCGAGTAGACCCGTCGCGCTGTCTCGCCCTGCCGCGGCCGCCGGTCGGGCAACAGCTGCGGACCGGCCAGCCAGATGTAGAGCAAACCGAGTACGGCGGCGCCCAGCATCGGCCGCGCAAAGTCGAATAGTGCGAAGCCGTCGATACCAAGATCCGCTGCGACACCCAGCGCCAGCAGGTTGGTCGAGGTGGCGACCGTCGTCGCCATGCCGCCGATGAGCACCGCGTAGTTGAGCGGCAGCAGCACCCGCGACGGTGCGACCGCCGACTGCGCCACGCTGGCGAGGACGACGGGGAACAGGATCGCCATGAGTGGCGTGTCGTTGATGAACGCGCTCGCGAGGGCGGACAGCAGCAGCGTGAACGGCAGTGCGTACACCGCGCCGCGCCGCCAGCTGCGGGAGAGATAGGTGGCGAGTGGCTCCAGAGCGCCGGTGACCTCCAGGCCCTTCACCAGCAGCAGCATCGTGCAGACGGTCACCAGCGCTTCGTCGCCGAAGTTGGCGAAGAAATCGACGGGATTTAGTCCCGGCAGCGGAAACAGGTACGACCCGAGGACGAGGAGTATCAGGATCCCCATGCCGGCGGTCGGCAGCGTGAAGCGATCGCTCGCAAAAAGGTAAAGGCCGGCGACGACCAGCAGCAGGGCCGCGAGCGCGTGGAAGCTGGGCAGGTCTGGCAACACGGGTTCCCGCTGGGCGGCGTCTGCTGCGCCCCGGCCACGGCATATTGCATCTGCCTCCCGGGACAGACAATCCGGCCCTGGTGATTGGCAAATTCCCCCGGGCAATATCGGGTTCAGGGCCGGTTGCGGGCAATCACCCAGGATTGATGGATCAGGCGCCGGAAAACCTGCGGCGGCAGCGCCCGGGCGACACCATCGCCATGCATGGCGATGGTGTCGGCAAGGCGGATCGCGGGCAGCAGATGCAGGTACGCCGCCTGCGGACGGCGCGGCGCGCTCCCGGGAAAAACGTCGTACGGCGAGAGGACGAGCAAATGGCGGTGGCGCAGACCCGCACGGCGCAGTGCCCGGCCGGCGCGCTCCTCGCCCAGCGTGCGCGTGAGCGAGCGGGTGAGCTGGCGCAGTTCCAGTCCGGGAAATGGCCCGCGCTCGCGCGCTAGCGCGTTGGACTCGCGCACGACGAGACGGCGCACGATGCCAAGCCAGCGCAGCAGCAACTCCACCGACGCGAAGTTGCCCGGATCGAGCGACCAGCGATCAGCCAGTGCACCGATGCCGGTCACGTGCAGCGCCAGCCGGCGATTGACGAGCGCATCCTGGCCGAGTTCCGGCGACGGCCAGTCGAGCTGGTCGACGAGGTTGTCGGCGAAGCGAAGCAATGCACAAAGCAGGTCGCGCAGCTCAGCCAGCGCGCCCGCCATGTCGCGTGCCGCGAGGCGATCGAGCTGCAGGCCAAAGGCGATCCAGGCAGTTTCCGTACGCGCCTCGAACAGGCTGCCCGGCAGCACCGCATCAGCCCGCTCGCCGCTCGCCAGCGTGCAGGCTGAGCGTGTGGTCTCCGGCAGCACGAGATGGACGCCGGGCTCGCGCTGCGCGAGGGTCGTGAGTCCTTGCCAGCGACCAAGCGCATCGGTCGACGCCGCGCCAGACCGGGCCGTGCCGATCGCCTGGAACAACCGGTCGGTGAGGCGCAGGACGATTCGCGGGCGCTCCGGCTGGCCGGCGGCACGCAGTCGGAGCAGCTCGCCGAGCCCCGGGTGATCCGCCTCGGCCGAGAGTACCAGCCGGCCGGCCGACACGCCGAAGCCTCCCAGCGCCGCGGGCAGTGCCTGTGCGAACCCGGCAACGACGTCGCGCATCTGGTCGCGGCGCGTGTCGGCACAGGCGTCGCCGCGCGACAACCGGGTCAGGTCGACCGCAACGGACGCGCCGCGTGCCAACAGCGGCGCGAGGCGGCGCGCCATCACGACCATGCTCCGCTGGCGCAGCCAGTCGCTGTCGCCGGAGACCTGCGGAAAGCGCAGCGCATACTGGCCGGCGATCCCCGCCTCCGCCAGGGGCGCCGATGCACCACTGCCTGGCGGCGCGACGATGGCCGGATGCTCCAGCAGCCGTGCGTAGCGCGATCGCCAGGCTCCTGGCTCGCGCTCGGCGCGCAGGGCAAGGGCCAGCAGGTGCGAGGCACCGTGGGTCAACCCCGCAACCGCATCCCGTTGACTGATGTATGCCACCGACTCACCGCCCCGCTCCTGCGCAGGCGATCAATCTGCCAGACCCGTGCGGCCACGACCCTCTGCATTTCGTGCGGCTTCGTGCTGATTTGCGCACGCAGTGCTAAGATTTTCGCCGGCATTTCCATAGCCCGACTGGGCACCGGCTGCCAGAGCGCCACATGTCCGCCACGCCGCCGAACGATCTCACCAGCTTGCACCCGACCGCGCTCCCGAGCGAGCGCCGAGAGGACATCGCCTTCGCAGAGAAGGACGCGCAGCTGCGCCGCGATGTACACGAGCTTGGCGTGGTCGTCGGCGAGTTGCTGCGCGAGCAATGCGGCGCGGATCTGTACGCGACAGTCGAGCGCGCCAGGCTGGCGGCGATCGGCCGGCGCGACGGCAACCTCGAGGCGAGCGCGGAGCTCGACACGATCATGCGCAGCTTCGGCGTGGACGCGGCACGCGACTTCATCCGCGCGTTCTCGACCTACTTCCAGGTGGTGAACACGGCGGAGCAGGTGCACCGCATCCGCCGTCGCCGCGACTACCAGAAGGCGGCTTCGGTGCGCCAGCCGGGCAGCGCCGAGGAGGCTGTCTTCCGCCTGCGGGACTCGGGCCTGGACCTCGCCGCAACCCGCAAGTTGCTCGGCTCGCTGCGCATCGTGCCGGTGTTCAGCGCGCATCCGACGGCGCCGACGCGCCGCACCATCCTGCGCCGGCAGCAGTCGATCGTGCGCCGGCTGATCGACATGCAGAACCCGGTGCTCACGCCCGCCGAATGGGCCGCCGCACTGGACGCGATCCGCACGGAAGTCACCGCGATCTGGCAGACGGAGGAGACGCCGTCGGAGGCGCGCACCGTATTCGACGAGCTCGAACACGCCCTCTTCTTCCTCACCGACGTCATCTACCGCGTCATTCCGGCTTTCTACGAGGGCATCGATCGCGCGCTGAAGGCTGCCTGGGGCAGCGGGCTGGACGATCCCCCGCCGACGATCCTCCGCTTCGCCTCCTGGATCGGCGGCGACATGGACGGCCACCCGGAGATCACCGCGCGCACGCTGCGCGACGTCCTTGCCCGCCAGCGCACACTGATACTGAATCTCTATCACTCCGAGTGTCGCGATCTCTCGAGCAAGCTTTCGCAGAGCACGGCCCGCGTAGTCGTGGACAGCGCCGTGCACGAACGCATCCACGCCTACTCCGGCCATTTCGGCAAGGACCTGGGCTCGGTGCCGTTGCGTCACCGTGACATGCCCTACCGCGTGCTGCTGCGGCTGATGATGGCGCGCCTGCAGGCGACTCACGACGACGGCGGGTTCCCGTACGAGTCGGCGGGTGAGTTCCTCGCCGACGTGCGGCTCATTGCTGCCAGCCTGGCGAAGAACAAGGGCCAGAATGCCGGTCTCTTCGCCGTGCGCCGGCTGATGCGGCGAATCGAGACCTTCGGCTTCCACTTCGTGAGCCTGGACCTGAAGCAGAACGCGCTGACCATCCGCGCCGTCGTGGGCAGCTGCCTCGGCGACGACGCCTGGCTGGAACGCACGCCGGAGCAACGCGCCGAGCGCATCCGCGAAGCGTTGCGGCGGAACGAATCGCCGCGCGAGGATCTCGACAACGAGTCGAAGCGCGCGCTGTCCGTGTTCCAGGCTATCGCCTTCTGCCGGCGCAAGTACGGGCGCCGCGCGATCGGCCCCTTCATCGTGAGCATGAGCCACGGCGTGGACGATCTCCTGTCCGTCCTGCTGCTCGGCCGCTGGGGCGACCTGCGCGGGCCCGGCGGTGGCGTGCCGCTCGACATCACGCCACTGTTCGAGACGACCGAGGATCTCGCCAACGCGCACGGCACCATGCGCCAGCTCCTGCAGGATCCGATCTACTGGGAGCACCTCGGCAAGCGCGCCCGACGCCAGATCATCATGGTCGGTTACTCCGACAGCAACAAGGATGGCGGCCTTGCCGCAGCGCGCTGGCTGCTGAAGCAGACGCAGTCGGCGCTGATCCAGGTGCTGGACGACGCCGGCGTCGAATTCACGGTCTTCCACGGCCGCGGCGGCACGATCAGCCGCGGCGGCGGCAAGACGCATGCGGCCGTGCTGGGGTCGCCGCCTGGCGCGGTGCGCGGGCGGCTGCGGGCCATCGAGCAGGGTGAGCTCGTGAGCACGAAGTACGGCGTGCGCGGCATCGCCATGCGCACCCTGGAGCAGGCCATGGGATCGGTGGCGCTCGCGAGCATCCCCGAGGCGCAGAAACCCGAACGCGCGCAATGGCACGAGATCATGGAGGTGCTCACCCGCGCGAGCCGCGATCACTACAAGTCGCTGGTCTATGACTCGCCGGGCTTCTACGGCTACTTCCGCGCCACCACACCCGTCGACGTGATCGAGCGCATGCAGTCACGCCAGGGCCTGGAACTGCAGGCGCACGACACCATCGACAACCTGCGCGGCGTGCCCTGGGCATCGGCCTGGACCCAGAGCCGCAACATCCTGCCCGGCTGGTACGGCTTCGGCACGGGCATGCGTGCGGTCGTGTCGCAGTTCGGCATGGAGGCCGTGCGAGAGATGGCGTACGAGTGGAATTTCTTCCGGGCCCTGCTCGGCGACGTGGAGCTCGTGCTCGGCAAGGCGGACATGGCGATCGCAGCGCGGTACTCCGTGCTGGCGGGCGACCTGCATGCCCGCTTCTTCGGCCAGATCCGTGACGAATTCACGTTGTGCATCCAGCAACTGCTCGGCGTGCGCAACCAGCAGGTACTGCACCAGTTCAACGACACGCTGCGCCGCTCGATCCGTCTGCGCAACCCCTACGTCGATCCGATGAACCTGCTGCAGATCGAGCTGCTCGGGCGCTGGCGCCAGGGCGGCCACAACGACGAGGCGCTGTACCAGGCGCTGGTGGGCAGCATCCACGGCATTTCGCGCGCCCTGCAGGACGCGGGCTGATGTCCGGCTCGGCGCCGGCGGCGGTGTTCCTCGACTACGAGACCATCCACCCCGTCGATCTCGACGGCAGCGTTCTGACGCGACTGCTGCCGGACATGGTGGTCTACCCCGATACGCCGCATGAATTGCTCGTCGAGCGCATCGGCGACGCCGGGATCGTGTTGCTCAACAAGGTGGAGCTGACCCGGGAAATCATAGGAAAGTGCCCGCGGCTGCGGCTCATCTGCCTCGCCGCGACCGGCGTGGACAACGTGGACGTCGCGGCAGCGAAGGAGCGCGGCATCGGCGTCGTCAACATCCGCAACTACTGCGCGCCCTCGGTGGTGCAGCACGTGTTCGCGCTGCTGCTCGCGCTCAACCAGCGCCTGCGCGAGTACGACGAGCTGCTGGCCGGCGGCGCCTGGGAGCAGTCCACCGGCTTCTGCGTTGTCGACTACCCGTTCCGCGAGCTGCAGGGCCTGACACTCGGGATAGTGGGCCTCGGAAACCTGGGTCGCAGGGTGGCAGAAGTGGCGCAGGCATTCGGCATGCGTGTGATCGCGGGGCAGCGTCCCTATTCGCTCGAGAGCTCGGGTGCATGCACGACGGGCCCGGACGGGATCGAGCGTGCTCTCTTTGCGGATCTGCTCGCGCAATCCCATGTGATCAGCCTGCATTGTCCGCTGACGGCCGAGACCCGCGGGCTCATCAATGCAACGACGCTCAGCCTGATGCAGCCCGGCGCGCTTCTCATCAATACCGCCCGCGGCGCGCTGATCGTTCCGGACGCACTGATCGAGGCGCTTCGCTCAGGCCGTCTCGGCGGCGCCGGCATCGACGTACTCGAGCGGGAACCGCCGGTCCATGGCCACCCTTTCCTCGACGTGTCGTTGCGCAATCTCATCGTGACGCCTCACATGGCATGGGCTGCCCGTGAATCCAGGCAGCGCGCGCTGGACGAAATGGCCCTCAACGTCCGGGATTTCCTCGCCGGCGGTCAGCGCAACCGGGTAGACCTGGGAGTTTGAACATGCTGTCTCTGCTGTTTCTGGCCTACGCCGTCATTCACATAGGCATCTGGATCTGGGGCTGGAAGCTCTGGAGCGAGACCGGGCGACCGGTGTCGCTGCTGCTGGTCCTGGTCGGCGGGACGCTACTCTTCTACGACAACCTGCGCATCGGCATGGGGCGCTTCATCGGCGAGGGCGACCTGCTGTACGCGCTGTCGACGCCGGCCTTCGCCTGGCACTGGTCGATGCTGCCGCTGCTCGTGATCGCGGCGGGCTCGGTAACACGCCAGGCGGACCTCGGCTGGGCAAGGAGCCGCTTCGCGATGGGCGCCTTCTGCCTAGTCGCGGTCGCGCTCAGCATCCACGACATCCCGAAGATCTTCTCGATGCAGCTCTACCCGGCCTGTCTCGCCGACACCCTGCGCTACACCACCGCCGTGTCGGAGTTCCAGGTCTGCCCGGGCGGCACGGTGATCGCGCAGACCGCGGGAGCGGAAGCGGCGCTGGTGGCGATCATCACCAACATCATCGTTCTCGGCGTCGGCATCGCGCTGTGGATCCGGCGCCGCTGGCCGTGGATGGCTGGGGGCGCGGGTGTGATGTTCATCTGCGCCGGCGCATTCGCCGGTTCGCCCTGGTCGCTGCCGATCGCCAACTTCGGCGAGATCTGCATCACCCTCGGCCTCATCCTCACCTGCGCGCACTTCGCGAGGCTGGCGCAGGGACCGCGCAAGTCACCCGCGCAGGCGATGCGCCAGGCAGCGTGATCCCGCGCCGCGAAGCGCTGGCATTCTGGTTCCGGCTCGGCTGCATCGGCTTCGGCGGGCCGGCCGGGCAGATCGCGATCCTGCACGACGAGCTGGTCGATCGGCGTCGCTGGATTTCGGAAGGGCGCTTCGCGCACGCGCTCAACTACTGCATGCTGCTGCCCGGACCCGAAGCGCAACAGCTGGCGACCTATCTCGGCTGGCTGATGCACGGCACCTGGGGCGGCGTCGCGGCGGGACTCCTGTTCATCCTGCCCGGCATGGCGCTGATCGTCGGTCTCGCCTGGACCTATCTCATCTTCGCCGACACGGGGTGGATGGCCGCGGTCCTGAGCGGCGTAAAGCCCGCGGTGGTCGCGATCGTCGCGGCAGCGGCCTGGCGTATCGGCTCGCGCGCGCTGCGTACGCCGCTGCTCGCGGCGATCGCCGCTGCCTCACTCGCCTGCGGCCTCGCAGGGGTGCCGTTCCCGATGGTAATCGCCGCAGCTGCGCTGCTCGGCTATGCCGCCGGACGCTGGTGGCCGGCGCAGGTCGGTGCCGGAGCCGGGCATGCCACTGCGGCCAGCGCAGGCCCACCGGCACTGATCGACGACGACACGCCCCTGCCCGCGCACGCGACTTCCCGGTCCGGCGGGCTCTGGCGAGTCACGGCCGTCGTGTTTTCCGTCTGGGTGATCGCGCTGGGCGCCTGCATCGCCTTGTCGACCGGCTTTGCGCAGATGGGCCTTTTCTTCACCCAGGCCGCGCTTCTCACCTTCGGCGGCGCCTACGCGGTGCTGCCCTACGTGTACGACGCGGCGGTCGAGCGCTTCCAGTGGCTCGGCGCGGGGCAGATGATGGACGGCCTCGCGCTCGGCGAGACCACGCCGGGGCCGCTGATCCTCGTGGTGACCTTCGTCGGCTTCCTTGGCGGCTGGCAGCAGGCCATGCTCGGGCCGGGCAGCGAAGCGGCCGCCGCGCTTGTCGGCGCCATCGTCGCGACCTTCTTCACCTTCCTGCCGTCATTCCTGTTCATCCTGGCAGGCGCGCCATTCGTGGAGGCGACGCGCAGGCAGCCGGCCCTCGCCGCGCCGCTGGCGGCGATCACTGCCGCTGTCGTCGGCGTTATCGCGGATCTCGGCGTCAACTTCGCCCGCCATGCCTTCTGGCCGGATGGGGCGGCCGGAAACGCGAACGCCATCGCGGTGGCGATGGCGTTGGTCGCGTGGGTCGCGCTCGTCCGCTTTCGCGTGAGCGTGCCCTGGATCGTGCTGGCGGCTGGCCTCGTCGGCCTGGCGCTGTCAGCTGTCGTAGGCTGGAACCGGTAGGCGATGTCGCCGGTGACCGCGCCGAAGACGACGACGTGGCCGCTGATGCCGTAGAGGCCCTGCTCGAAGCCCACCAGGCCGCCGAAGGCATGCGCCGGCTGCTGGTAGCTCCCGGCCGTGGCGTCGACCGGGCCCTTGATGAAGCCCGCGCCGCGCAGGTGCTTCCAGACCTTGCGCGATTCCTGCGTGTTGTTGGTGCTGTTCCAGCCACCCTGGACCGTGCCGTTGCCGTTGCCGTTGTCGGCGGCCGTCCAGGTGCCGGGGAAGCGGGTCGAGGCGGCGGGGTCGTCGCCCGGCAACACGCCGTAGCGGTCCTGGTAGGAGAGGATCGCGGCGGAGATCCCCTTGAAGTCGTTCTCCACCTTGCTGATCCTGGCGTTGGTGATCATTTCCTGACCCTTCAACACCCAGCCGATCAGCAGGCCGATGATGACCAGCACGATCGCGATTTCGACCAGCGTAAAACTTTTTTTGATTACGCATGACGCCCGACCCCATTCCGCGGAAATTTCGTTCCTGCAGTCTGCGTGACGGCTGGCGGCCGTTTTGTAAAACCGGTCACACCTTGACAAGTGTGCTGCGAAGCGCTTTGCGGTCATGGAAGCCTGGTTTCGTCAGCTTCGTCACTCGCGTCCGATTGGCGCGGGTCATCTGTCACTCCGGAGAGTGGCTGAGTTCACAGTTCCGGACTTATGCAAAGCGCTCATCGCCGCTACAGTAAGCAGCATGATGATCGCCTTCGGCCGCTTCCTGGAGCTGAGCCTGCCTGCGGCCAACGTGCTCGAGTCGCTCGGCTTCTACCGCAGTCTCGGTTTCGCCGAGTGCGCGACAGGCGACATCCGCCGCTGGCACTACGCGGTGGTGACCGATGGCCAGGTGTGCATCGGGCTGCATGGCGCGGGCGTGGAGGAGCCGACGCTGTCATTCGTGCGACCGGGGCTGGCGCCGCATGTCGCGGAACTGGCACAGCGCGGCCACGACATCGAATGGCAGCAGCTGGGCCCTGACGATTTCCACGAAGCCGCGCTGCGCGCGCCCGACGGCCATCTCATCCGCATGATGGAGGCGCGTACCTTCTCCCCCGGCGAGCCGCCGGCGACCGGCCCGCTCGGCGCGATGGGCACCGAGGTCGCCATCCACTGCCGCGACTTCTCCACAGCAGCCGGCTACTACGAGTCGGCAGGCTTTCTGCCACTGGAGCCGGGCGCTGCGCTTTCCCGACGCCTGCAGGCGCCGGGCCTGGTCATCGCCCTCAGCGAGGGAGCAGGGCCCGCCGGCTGCGCACTGCGCTTTCGCTGCAGGGATCCGGACAGGACTGCTCAGGACCTTAAGTCACGGGATTTCCTGGTCAGATCTGGACCTGGTGGATTCGAGCTGCGTGCACCGGAAGGGACACGTCTCCTGCTCGAAGGCTGATCGGCGCGGCCTGCGCCTGACGCCGTTCAGCGCCGGCGCGCCCGGCAGTCCTCCAGCATCGCCCGCAGCGATTTCGGCGGGCGGCCCGCTGCGGCCTCGAAGTGCGAAGGCAGGTCGAAGTGCCCTTTCCGCATCGCCTGGAAGCAGCCGGTGAGCATGCGGGCGACATCCATGCCGCGGTGGGGCATCAGTCGCATGAAGCGCTCGATGCTGGCCTCATCGCTCATCGGCTCGTAGCGCACGGCGAAACCGAACACTTCGTTCGCCTGCCGCACGAGTTCCGCCTGTGAGACGCAGTCGCCGGTGAGGTTGTAGGTCTTTCCCTCGTGTCCACCGGTCACCGCCACCTTCGCCGTGGCGTAGGCCAGCTCGTCGATCGTGAGATAGGACGCGCGCCCGTCGCCGCCCGGATTCGAGTACACGGCGCCCTCGGCGCCGGCCGCGAAGATGTGGACGATGTCGAGGTCGAGATACAGGGCATTGCGCAGCACCGTCCAGGCGAGGCCGGATGAGCGCAGCACCGCTTCAGTGTCACGGTTGATCTGCTGGGTCGGGAAATACAGCGTGCTCTCGTCGGACTCGCTCGCGATGCTGGAGAACACCAGCCGTGACACGCCAGCCTCACGCGCAGCGGCCATCACGTTGCGATGGAGCGCGACCCGATCGGTACCGCTCACGACCGGCGCGGAGATCATGACGACGGTATGCACGCCGCGCAGTGCCACCGTCATGTCGGCGACGGAGGCGTAGTCGGCGCGGCGCACGTCCACGCCCGTTGTCCTCAGGCGTGCGGGATCGCGCACGACTGCAACGGTGTCGGCCGGCGGATGCAGCCCCCCTAAGTGCGCGAGCACGGCATGGCCCAGCCGCCCGGAGGCGGCGGTCACGGCGATGGACACGTGAAGTCCCTTTTCATGCCTTGCCGCGCAGCTGATCGAGAATGGCAGGGTTCTCCAGCGTCGATACGTCCGCGGTGATCTCCTCGCCGCGGGCGATATTGCGCAGGAGCCGCCGCATGATCTTGCCTGAGCGGGTCTTCGGCAGGTTGTCGGCGAAACGGATGTCGTCGGGCTTGGCGATCGCGCCCAGTTCCTTGCCGACGAAGTCGCGCAGCTCGACGGCGAGCCGCTCGGCTTCGGTCCCGGTTGGGCGGGCGCCGCGCAACACGACGTAGGCGAAAATCGCCTCGCCTTTGATGTCGTGCGACCGGCCGACGACCGCCGCCTCGGCGACCCGCGGATGCGCGACGAACGCCGACTCCACTTCCATCGTGCCCAGGCGATGACCCGACACCTTGAGCACATCGTCGGATCGCCCCATGACCCAGAAGTAGCCGTCGGCGTCGCGGTGCGCGGTGTCACCGGCAACGTAGTACCGGTTGCCGTACCTGGCCCAGTAGGTGTCGATGTAGCGCTGGTTGTCGCCCCAGATGGTGCGCAGCATCGAGGGCCAGGGCTTGCGGATTACGAGGCTGCCGCCCCGGTTGGGATCGGTGACCTCGTCGCCCTCTTCATCGACGATCGCGGCATCGATGCCCGGGATGGGCTTTGTGCAGGAGCCCGGCTTGGCGGGAATCGCGCCCGGGATCGGGCTGATCATCGCGGCGCCGGTCTCGGTCTGCCACCAGGTGTCGACGATGGGACAGCGTTTCCGGCCGATGACCTCGTGGTACCAGATCCAGGCTTCGGGATTGATGGGCTCGCCCACCGTGCCGAGCAGCCGGATCTTCGACAAGTCGTACTGCGCGGGGATTTCGTCGCCGAATTTCATCAGCGCGCGGATGGCGGTGGGCGCGGTGTAGAAGATGGTGACGCCATGGCGCTGGCAGATGCTCCAGAACCGCCCGGCGTCGGGATGCACCGGCGCTCCTTCATACATGACGATGGTGGCACCCGCGGCGAGCGGCCCGTAAGCGACATAGCTGTGCCCGGTGACCCAACCGACGTCGGCCGTGCACCAGAAGACATCGTCGTCGCGCAGGTCGAAGATCCACTGTGCCGTGAGCTTGGCGTGCAGCAGGTAGCCACCGGTGGAATGCTGGATACCCTTGGGCTTGCCGGTGGAGCCGGACGTATATAAAAGAAACAGCGGGTGCTCGCTCGGCACCGGCAGCGGCACGCACTCCGTGCTCTGGCCTTTGACGACATCGGACCACCAGGCATCGCGCCCGGCTTTCATGCGGACGTCGTTGCCGGCGTGCTTCATGACCACGACCCTGGCGATCGACCCGCAGCCTTCTGCCAGTGCCTCGTCGGTCGCACCCTTGAGATCGACGAGCTTGCCGGCCCGCCGCCCGCCGTCGGCCGTGATCACGACCCGCGCGGCGGCATCCTCGATCCGGTCACGCAAGGACTTGGCCGAGAAGCCGCCAAAGACGACGGAGTGGGTCGCTCCGATGCGCGCGCAGGCCTGGATGGCGACCACCGCCTCCGGAACCATGGGCATGTAAATGACCACGCGGTCGCCAGGTGCAACGCCGAGCGCCTTCAGGCCATTGGCGAACCGCCCGACCTCCGCCGCAAGCTCGGCATAGGTCAGCCGCCGGACATCCCCCGGCTCCGACTCGAACACGATCGCGGTCTTGTTGCCGCGCTGGGCGAGATGCACATCGATGCAGTTATACGAGGCGTTGAGCTCACCGTCGGTGAACCAGCGGTAATTCGGCGCCTTCGAATCGTCCAGCACCCGGGTGAAGGGCTTGAACCAGTGCAGCTCCTCGCGCGCCCGCGCCGCCCAGTAGCCGACATTGTCGCGCGCCGCCTCCGCCGTCAGCCGCGCGTGATCCTCCGCCCGCATGCGCGCCCGCGCCACGAAGTCGGGTGGCGGCGGAAACACGCGCGTCTCGTGCAGGACTGATTCGAGCTGCTTTGAGGTTTCCGAGGGCGGCATGGCGACATCCCGCGATGATCAGTGGGCCATGATTGGGGAGCGGGGGGTGGGATGTAAAGAAGTCAGTCCCGGCTCCACTGGGCATGAGTGGGTCGGGTCGCGGCTTGCGCCGCTCCTACGGAAGCGTCAGTGAATTTCGGGGTCAGGCGACTGCGGAAATTCTTCGAGCCTGCCGCCTGAGTCCCTCGCCGAAGCCGGCGCTGTCATAAAGTGTCCCGAGACTGTCCAGGTCGGGCGGGCGGCGGCGCAGTTCGGGTTCGCCGTGCGCGACCGGGGCGTCGTAGCGTACGCGGGTCAGCTGCTGGGCGACGTCGACCTCGCCGCGATACTCGATGAGCTTGTCAGGCAGCGTCGCGGCCGCGCGGATGCCGAGCTTCTTCACGCCGTCCAGGTTCGCGTAGATGTCGGCGACCGTCGGGTAGTGCCTCAGCAGGGTCGAAGCCGTCTTGGGCCCCACGCCACGGACGCCCTTGATGTTGTCGACCGCGTCGCCGGTGAGCGCGAGGAAGTCGGCAATCTGCTCGGCGTTTACGCCGTAGACCTCCGGCACCTGCTCATAGGTCACGCGGCGGCCCGTCGGGTAGTCCCAGAGCGCATCACCCTTTTTCAGAACCTGGGCGAGATCCTTGTCGCGGGTCAGTATCGTGACCATATGCCCGTGGGAGCGCATGCGCGCGGCGAGTGTCGCGATCAGATCGTCGGCCTCGAAAGCGATATCGGCGCAGTCGGCTAGCCCCAGTGCCCGCGTCACCGCCCGGCACCGCTCGAACTGGAGCTTGAGCTCCGGCGGCGCGGACTCGCGGTTCGCTTTGTACGCGGGGTAGATCGCCGTGCGCACACAGTGCTCACCGCGGTTCTCGTCGAACGCAACCGCGACGTACTCGGGCTTCAGCTCCTCGAGGAAGTCCCCGAGGAAGCGGCAAAACCCGTAGAGCGCATTCACGGGATTGCGGTCGGGATCGACCATGTCGTCCGGGATCGAATACCACGCCCGGAAGACGAATACGCTGGCGTCGATCAGGTAGACCAAGGGACGCTAACCTTCGGAGTGATGATAAGGCTACCGAGCCATCAGTCTCGCCGTTACTCCGAAGGTTAGCGTCCCTTTTTCCCCCTTTTTTCCTAGCGATGTGCTCAACCTGGCGTGCAGCGGGCTCGAGCGCGGGATGTGCGCCAGCAGGAACTCCATCTGGTCGGCGAGCACGCGCCGGCCTTTCAGATAGATGTACTCGGCGTAGGTCGGCGTAAAGGGCACGGCGATGAGCTGCATGCCGGCGCCCTCGGGGATGCGACCACCCTTGTGGTTGTTGCAACGCCGGCAGGCCGTGACCACGTTAGTCCAGCTGTCGCGACCGCCCTTGCTGAGCGGCGTCACGTGGTCGCGAGTGAGGTCCCGCGACATGAAGCGGACCCCGCAGTACAGGCACAGGTTGGCGTCGCGTCGAAAGAGCGTCTTGTTGTTGAGAGGCGGGCAGTAATCCTCGCGCAAGGCGGCGACACCCGGCGTGCGACCGATCGTCGCGATGATCGAGTTCACCTCGACCACGCTGCGCAGACCCGTCTTCGCGCTGTAGCCGCCGCGCACCTCGAACAGCAGCGAGCCGCAGGCATAGGCGATCTGTGCCTGGGTGTAGAGGCGCACCGTCTCGCGGAAGTCGATCCACTCGAGCGGCATGCCCGAGGCGTCCGTGCGCAGCACCTGCTGGTTGAGATCGAAGAACGTCACGCTCCGAATGTTTCAAATCCAGGGGGAAAAATCAATGATCTGCGCGGCAGGACAGCCGTCCGGGGGCATTTGCTAGACTACGAACCCCCACAGACACCCAGGGACCGAGGCCGGTGATGAGCCAGTTAGAAGCACAGAAAGCCAAGTTCCGCAGCCAGACCGGCTTCATCGCCGCGCTCGATCAGAGCGGCGGCAGCACACCGAAAGCCCTGCGCCTCTACGGCATACAGGAGTCGGAATACTCCGGTGACGCGCAGATGATGGATCTCATCCACCGGATGCGCACCCGCATCATCACGACGCCCGCCTTCAGCGGCAACCGTATCCTCGGCGCGATCCTGTTCGAGAACACGATGGACCGCGAGATCCTCGGAAAACCGACCGCCGACTACCTCTGGAACGTCAAGCAGGTCGTACCGATCCTCAAGGTCGACAAGGGCCTTGCCGACGAAGCGAACGGCGTGCAGGTCATGAAGCCCATGCCGGACCTCGACAAGCTCCTGGCCAGGGCGAAGGCCAAGGGCATCTTCGGCACCAAGATGCGCTCCGTCATCAAGCAGGCGGACGCCGGCGGCATCAAGGCCGTGGTCGACCAGCAGTTCGCCGTTGCAAAGCAGATCATCGCTGCAGGCCTCGTCCCGATCGTGGAGCCGGAAGTCGACATCAAGTGCCCGGACAAGGCGGGAGCGGAGAACCTGCTGAAGGCCGAGATCCGCTCCCACCTCGACGCGCTGGCCGAGGGCCAGTTCGTGATGCTGAAGCTCACGCTCCCGGAGAAGGACGACCTGTACGCCGACTTCGTGAAACACCCGCGCGTGCTCAAGGTGGTCGCGCTCTCTGGCGGCTACTCGCGCGATGAAGCCAACAAGCGCCTGGCACGCCAGCACGGGGTGGTTGCAAGCTTCTCGCGGGCACTGACCGAGGGTCTCACGGCACAGCAGTCGGACAAGGAATTCGACGCGGCCATCGATCGGGCGATCGAAAGCATCTACCAGGCGTCCAAGACCTGACCACGCGCCGCATCTTCCTCGCAGCCCTCGCAGCGGCTGGCGTCGCCAGCCGCTCTGCGCCAGCCGGGGCCGCGACCGAAAGGAAGAGTGCTGCGGGCAAGTTCATGAACCCGCTGCCCGCCGGATTCAACGCGGGACCGCTCGATCTCACCAGGCCACTCGACAACCAGGTGGCCCTGCTCAAGCTCCAGGCCGATCTCAGCGGCGCACCCGTCATCGGCATCTTCCCGGGCAAGGCCTGGCTGTGGATACCGGGCGAGGCCAACTACCCGGCATTCGACACCTACGGCGTCGGCGCGAGCCGCCTCGAGTTCAGCGAGGCCGAGGGTGGCTGGCGGTTCTATCACCGCGAGGCACTGCTGTTCACCGACCCGGCGTCGGGCGAAGTGCTGCAGACCTGGAAGAATCCGGTCACGGGGATGGAAGTCGAAGTGATGCACGTGGTGAACGACCCGGTGCAGCGCTTCTACCCGCTGAGCGGTGGCCCCTTCGCGCCACCCTACCCCCACATAGTCAACGGCGACTACCTCGTCTATCAGCTCGACGTGCTTCGCCCGCCAGCGCCGGGCGCGAACCCGTTGAACCGCAGGGAGTACCCCCTGCATGCGCAGCAGGATCTCTACCAGACCGGCGAGTTCTGGGCGGTTTCGGGCAGCCTGTCTGCCGTCAACGACCCGATGCGCACGCACGTGCCCAGCCACACCGCCTGGAGCCGCGTGTCGATGTGGGATCCGTTCATGGAGATGGGCAACCGCCCGGGCCTGGCGATTTACCACAGCCAGGCATTCACCGCGACGAATGGCATCGACGACATCCCGCCGAGAATCCGCCGCTGGCTGGAAAAACACCAGCCGCAGTTGCTCGTTGCGCCTTACGCACCGGTGGACTGGGCAGGCGGTCGGCAGGAGAACCGCTGGACGGCCGCTAAGCGCGTCATCGACCAGCGGCGCAAGGAAGGACGCGCAGTCGGCGAAAGCGTGTTCGGCGTGTTTCCCCCGCGAGAGTAATCGCTCAGGGAATGTAGAGATCGCAGGCCCGGCTCATCATCGCCGCGCCGGCAGGGGACTCGCTCCCGGCCACGACCTTCGGCATCCGCCACTGCGCCTCATCGCCTTCCTGGCACTGGAACACGCAGGTGCCGCCGACCTCGCCGGCATCGTCACGTGCGCTGCAGGTCAGGTCGCTGAACACACCGCCCGATCCCTCGTAGCGGTTGGCGGCAGCTCGCAGCGCGTCCGATGAAGCGTGGCGCCTGCCGCATTCTTCGGTCGCGCTGTCGATGGTCCAGCCCGAACCCGAATAGTCCTGGCAGACCATGGCCTGCGCCGGCGCGAACCAGAAGCGGCAGCTGCCGGCGCGCGACGTCGAACTCGACGGCGCCGCGCATGCCACTTTGGCGCGCGGAAACAGCTCCTTGTCGCCGCGCTCCGCGCCCGTGATCATCCAGCGGCGCATGGCGGCGAGCGTCACCAGCTTGCAGTGCTGCGTTCCCTGGAAGAAATTCCGCTCGTCGCGGTTCCAGGCGACGCGAACGGACGGCGCGGTCACGACCAGATCAGGGCCATCGGCACGGATGTAGTCGTCGATGGCGAGCGGCAGCCACTCGCCGCCTGACGCCGCGACGTAGTCCGGCGCAAAGCGCAGCGTACGCCCGGCGGCCTGGTAGCGCCGGCGCTCGCCGGGTGTGAGGCTGGCAAGGGCTTCCCGATAGGTAAGCGCATTGACGTCACCGCAGCTGCGAACGGCGCCATCGAGTTCAAGATCCAGCGTGTCGTTGACGCGGTCGCGATCGACCATCTTGCAGGCGACGTGCGTGGTGAGTGTCGATTCACCCGCCCGTACTGCGGGGCTGCTGGCGGCGATCACCACCGTGCGCGTCGCCGGCTCGATGCTCATCTGGATGGTGTGGAACCCGTTGCCCTCGCCGCGCTGGACGCGGACGGCGAATCCGTCGGCAGGCGAAAGGGTCTCCGCATTCACCACGTAGCGCTGCGCGCGCTCGCACAGTGACGCGTCGTAGGCAGCGACGTCAGCCATTGCTTGCGCGGCAAGCAGTGCTGCGATCAGGCCTATGCCCAAATAATCGATTCCGGTGATCACCGTGATCCGAAAATGCATTCCTGGAAAACAATCCACGGGTAGGATCGCCGCTAAAGTCACTCTTGTCGACTGGAAAGCGGCGGCCCCCTTTTGTCGCCGTTTTCTCCTGGCGGTTCCGTGGATAATTCCATCCCATGACCGACCGAGCCGCCGGCTACGTCACCGACATCGGGTATACGCGTGCGTACCACCGGGAGCTGAACCCGCTCGCGACGCGCCTCGCCTTCCTGCAGGCCGGCCTCGAGCCGCCGCGGATCGGCACGGCCTGCGAGCTTGGCTTCGGCCAGGGGGTGAGTCTCGCCATCCATGCGGCAGCGACGCCGATCCGCTGGTGGGGCTGCGACCTCAACGCCGGGCACGTCCGCTTCGCGCGGTCGCTCGACAACGCTTCCGGCGCGGCCTCGACGCTCGTCGAGGCCACGTTCGGGGAATTCGCCGCGCGCGATGACCTGCCGCTGTTCGATTTCATCGGCCTGCAGGGCGTGCTGAGCTGGGTCTCGGCGGAGAACCGCGCCGTGATCGCGCGCTTCATCGCCGACCGGCTGGCGCCCGGCGGCGTCGTCTACACCAGCAGCAATACGCTCGCCGTCTGGGCCGACATGCTGCCGCTGCGGGAACTGATGGCGGACATCGCCCTGAGCGGCTCGACCGGCGGGACAGCCGAGCGCATCGGGGAGGCGCTGGCGCTGACGAGCCGCATCATCGACACGCACCCGCTGCCGGCACGAACCCTGCCCGGGCTCGCCGCCCGCCATGCACGGCTGCTCGACGCCGATCGGCGCTACCTCGCCCACGAGTACTTCAACCGCGACTGGCATCCCTTCGCGTGGCCGGAACTCCGGGATCTGTTAGCGTCAGCCGGCCTGCGACACGCCTGCCCGGCGCAACTGAGCGATCAGCTCGATGTGCTCAACCTCACGGCGGCGCAGCGGCTGCTGCTCGCGGAACTCACCGGCACCGGCCTGCGCGAGACGGTGCGCGAGTTCCTGGCGGCGCCCTCCGTGCGGCGGGACTACTGGGTACGTTCAGAAAATCCACTGTCGGGCGCTGCTTCGCGAGCTGCCTGGGAGGAGACGCGAATCGTGCTGACAACCAGGCGCGACGACCTGCCCGAGGTCGTGAGCGGTCGCTGCGGCGAGCTGCGGCTGACCAGCGAGGCGCACGCGATGCTGGTGGACGCGCTCGCCGATGGCCGGTCGCGGGTGCTCGGCGACCTGTCCGCAGCGGCTGCATTCGATCTCGCCGCCGCCGGCCATCTGGCCATCGCGCAGAGCGACGAAGCCATCGAGCGCTGCTCGGCGCGCGCCGACCGACTCAACAAGGCGCTCGACGCGCTGGATGATGAGAATGCGGTCATGGCGCGCGCGAATGCCGTTACCGGCGGCGCGGCGTAGAATCGCATCCGGCACCACGCGATGGGACTGTCATGAACCAGCAACGATCCATCCGGAACATCCTGATAGCGCTGGTCATCTGCGCTGCGATCGCGGGCCTGTCCGGCGGCTGCAGCAGCGACGAGCCTGAGGCGGGGTCTTCGATCAACGTCGGGAAGAAGGATGCGCAGTCCGAGCAGGGCGATGCAACGACCGCAGCCGACCCGGGCGCGGCAGTCGCGCTCAACAACATCGATCTCGGCGCCTGCCTGCGCGCCATGCAGGGCGAGGAAACCGGTGTCGAATGCCCCGGATTCATTGCCAGCGGCCTGCCTGACCTGGACAAGAAGTGCAGTGAGGCTGGCGGTACGCTTGAGCCCCGCCGGGAACCCGTCGGTTGGACGATCGAACTAGATGGCAGCGGCGAGCGCGAGGCACTGATCGATCTCGCCGAGAATTTCTACTGCAGCGGCGCACCGGCGGTGTTCTCCTGTGGTAGCCAGGGATGTCCCTTGCCGATCTACGCCAAGCTCGGCGAAGATTGGTTTTTGCTCGGCGCGGTGAACCCCGGCGACGCGCTGAACATCGAAGTCCTGCCTGCTGTGCAAGGCCAGCCCTACCGCGAACTGCGCGGCGGCTGCAACGGCCAGCGGCCGTGTGACGAGCTCACGCACTACAGCTGGCAGGGCGGCTACTACGACCGCAGGGCGATAGAAGTCCGTGGCCACTGGGTCGAAGTGATGCCCGGCGGAATGAGATTGCTCGCGGCCGACACCGCGTTGCGCGCCGCGCCGGCAGAGGACGCCGCAACGGTGGACCAGTATCCTGCGGGCCTTCCCATGGCTGTCGTCGGCAAGGCGCGCGACGCCGACTACTTCTATGTGTCGCCCTGCACCGCCTGCGCGAGCGGCTTTGTCGCAGCCGCGGGGCTGCAGCCCGAGGAGTGAAGCGTCAGCGCTGAAAAAAGCGCTGCAGCCCGAACCAACGCCCGGAATCCCACTTCATCATCATGAACGCGAGCAGGAAGAACGGGATCAGCGAAGCGTCGTAGTACCCGCCGATGGCCAGGTTGACGAGGATGAAGAACGCCACGCCGGCAGCCCAGCGTGTCGTGAACCCCAGCAGCAGCGCGATCCCGACGTACAACTCGCCAGCCGTCATGACGAGCGCGACCGGCTTGTAGAGCGGGATCGCGAATTTCTGCAGGTACATAACCGCGAAACTGTCGGGGTGCATTTCCGTCAGCCGGTCGCGGAAGATGCGCTCGAGCATGTCGCTCGTGAGCCAGTCCTTGCGGATCTTGTTGGTCCCGGCCGCGAGCCAGAACAGGCCGAACAGCGTGCGCAGCAGGAGATGCAGCACGATGCCGGCGAACCTGAGCGGCTGCTCGCGCAGGAACGACCAGCGCCAGACCTCCGGCATGCCGCTCATGGACCCGCCCCCTTCGGCGCGCGGGCCGCGATGACGTCGAGCGTGTCCCAGAGCGCCAGCCGCGAACAGTAGCCGAGCGACTCGCCCGTTTCAGCGCGTCGCCAGCGACGATTTACGCGATCGATCTCGCGACCGTCGTCGAAGGATAAGAGCCCCGGATCGAGCGACAACCGCAGCATCCGCTCCTGCCCCGCCGGCCAGTTCCCGCCGCTGACGTCGTATACCGACACGGGCCGCTCATGACCGCCCACCAGCGGCGCGTCGGTGAAGTGGGTGATGAACCATTCCCAGATCGTCGACACCTGCGACCAGAAGGTGCGCGTATGCATGAGGTACAGCGTGAAGTCGCCCGACGCCGGCACGGCATCCTCCGCGGGCGGCGACTCGCCCGCCTGGCAGACGACGGCGATCTCGCACATGGTGCAGACCTCGCCGAACTGGCCGACGAGAAAGTAGTCCTTGAAGCGGGGGTCGTTGACCTGGGCATATGCCGGCGGGGCCAGCAACAGCAGGATCAACGCAAAGCGCCGCGGCATATCGTTGCGCAACATGACGCAACTATAACTCGGCCGACTGCGGCAGGTTGTCGCAACCGGCGGCTTTATTCGCGCTTTGGCGGTCAGGGGTATACCCGCGGCCCGCGCAACCGACGAGAATCCACCCTCGTCCCCAGGCAAGCATCGGGCGCGTATGACAACCCTGCATCGACTGGCAGCCATCGTCTCGATGGCCACATTGTTGCTTCCGCTGGGCGGCACTGCCGCGCCGAACGCCATTCACCGCACGGCGATGGCCGAACCGCCGTCGCTCGATCCCACGCTGGGGTCGGCTGGACCGGCGGCGCCGGTCCTGTCGGACCTGGTCGAGGGCCTGCTCGCGCGCACCAGCGCGATCAAGCCGGCAGCCGCGTCGGCGGAGCGCTGGGAGGCCAGCGCCGATAACCGCACCTGGACGTTCCGGCTGCGCAACGGGTTGAAGTGGTCGGACGGTACGCCGCTCACGGCCGAGGACTTCGTCTACTCGTACCGGCGGCTGCTCACGCCGGCCACGGGGGCGCAGTCGGCAGGACTCTTCTTCGTGATCCGCAATGCCCGCGCCGTTGCGACGGGCGCGGCGCAGCCCGACACGCTGGGTGTGTCCGCACCCGATCCACGCACCGTCGTGTTCGAGCTCGAGTTTCCTGCACCCTACTTCGCCCAGCTCGTTGCCAACACACAGGCGGCGCCGGTGCCGCGCCACGTGATAGAAAAGCTGGGCCGTGACTGGGCCCGTCCGGGCACGCTGGTCACCAATGGTCCCTACCAGCTCGCCGAGCGCGTGCCGCAGAGCCACATCAAGCTGGTGCGCAACCCGCACTACCATGCGGCTGCCGACGTGAAGATCGACGAGGTGTGGTGGTACCCGACGCAGGACCTCACCACCGCGTTTCGCCGCTTCCGGGCCGGTGAACTCGACGTGGTGCTCAACGTGGCGCCGGACGACGTGAAGTGGATCCGCGCCAATCGCCCTGAGGCGCTGCACACGGGGCCGATCCACGCCACCTACACGGTGCTGTTCAACACGCAGCGCCCGCCGTTCGACGACGAGCGCGTGCGGCGCGCCTTGTCGCTCGCCGTGGATCGCGAGGGCATGGCGGACAAGCTGCTCGCCACGGGCGTACGGCCGGCGCTGTCCTGGGTGAGCCCAGGCATCGGCGGCTACCCGGGCGCACCCAACCCTGCGCTCAAGGCCCCGCTCAGGAAGCGCCAGGCCGAAGCGCGCAAGCTGCTGGCCGAGGCGGGCTTTGGTCCGGGCAAGCCGCTCGTGTTCTCCTACCTGTTCGATTCGCAGGAAGAGAACCGCAAGATCGCGGTGGCACTGCAGTCGATGTGGAAGGCGGTCGGTGCCCAGGTCGAACTCGTCAACGCCGATTTCGGCGCCGTGATCGGCAAGCTGCGGGCACGGGACTTCTCGGTCGCGCGCTCCTCGACGTTCTCGCTCTACGACGACCCCTTCGCCTACCTGAACCAGCTCTCCGCCCGCTCGCCCACCAACTGGACCGGCTGGTCGAACCCGCGCTACGACCAGTTGCTCATCGCGGCCAATGCCGCAGCCGATGAAGCCGCGCGATTCGAAAGGTTCCAGGAAGCCGAACGGCTCCTGCACCTGGACGAACCCCTGATACCGATCTACTACTACCAGTCGAAACTGCTGCTCGGGCCGCGCGTGGAGGGCTGGTGGGACGGCGCCATCGGCACGCCGCCGTCGCGTTACCTGTCGATCCGGAGCGCGCCGTGAAGCGGTTGCTGCCTGCACTGTTGCTCGCCGCATGCCTGGCGGCAGCGGTCGACGCCGCGACCTTTCGCCGCGGCAGCGCAGCCGAGCCGAACACGCTGGACCCGCACCTGGCTACGGGCAACACGGCGGGCGTGATCATCACCGACATCACGCTGGGGCTCACGGCGCTCGACCGCCGCGGCAAGGTGGCCCCGGGCGCGGCGGAGTCGTGGACCATCAGCGCCGACCAGCTCACCTACACCTTCCGCCTGCGACCGAACCTCAAGTGGTCGGACGGTTCGCCGCTCACCAGCGAGGACTTCCTCTGGTCGGCCCGCCGGCTGGTGACGCCGGCGACGGCCTCGCGCTTCGTCTCTTTTGTATACCCGGTGAAGAACGCGCGGGCCATCGTGCGCGGCAAGCTGCCGCCGACCGAACTCGGCATCGCCGCGCCGGATCTGCGCACGGTGGTGTACACGCTGGAGTATCCCGCGCCCTACTTCCTCGAGAACCTCTCCGCCGGCGTCGCCGCACCGGTTCCGCGCAGGCAGATCGAGCAGTTCGGCCGCCAGTGGACCAAGCCGGGGCAGATGCTGAGCAATGGCGCGTATCGCCTGGTCGAGGTCGTGCCGCAGTCCTATGTCGCCGTCGAGAAGAATCCGCATTTTTTTGATGCGGCCAACGTGCAGGTCGAGCGTGTCGAGTACCACCCGACGCAGAATCTCGAGACGAGCCTGCGCCGCTACCGCGCCGGCGAGCTCGACCTGATCCTGAATTTCCCGAGCAATGAACTGGCGCGCCTGAAGCGCGAGGTGCCGAAGGAACTGCGCATCACGCCGGCACTCGCCACGGTCTACCTGGCCATGAACCTGACGAAGCCGCCGTTCAACGACGCGCGCGTCCGTCGCGCGCTGTCGCTCGCGCTGGACCGCGAGGGTCTCGTCGACAAGTTCCTCGGCGAGGGCTATCGCCCGGCGTGGACGCTGGTACCGCACAGCATCAGCGGCTACCGCCCGCCTGTCTCGCCCGACCGCAGGCGCCCGGCTGCCGAGCGGCTCGCCGAAGCCCGCAAGCTCCTGCAGGCCGCGGGCTACGGCCCGTCGAAGCCGCTCCAGTTCCAGCTGAGCTACGAGAGTCTTGAGGACAACCGCCGCCAGGTCGTGGCGATGGCAGCCATGTGGAAAGCCATCGGCGTGGAAGCGAAGCCGCTCGCCACCGACCTGAACGGCCTCAACCGCGACGTGCGCACCGGCCGCTTCGAGATGCTGCGCTACAACTGGTGGGCACCGAACGACGATCCCTACAGCTTCCTCGGGCTGGTCGAGACCGGCAACTCCGGCAACAACGTCAACTACAGCAACCCGGACTACGACCAGGCGCTGGCGACGGCGAACGCGACGCTCGACAACGCGCGGCGCCTGCAGCTCCTGAGCGCCGCAGAGGCCATGCTCCTGCCGGAAGAGCCCGTGATCCCGCTGTTCTACTGGGGACGCCGCCTGCTGCTGAAGCCCTATGTCCAGGGCTTCGAGGACAGCCCGCGGGGCGTCAATCCCTCTCGCTACGTGTCGATCAGGAAGTGACGGCGTCGCGCCAGCGGTGACAGCCGACGCTGTGGCCGTCGGCGTCGACTTCCGCTGGCGGCGACCGCGTGATGCAGACCGGAACGGCCAGCGGGCAGCGGGTGCGGAACACGCAACCGCCGGGCGGGTCGAGCGGTGACGGCAGCTCACCGTCAAGCGATGCCGTATGCGACAACGACGCCGCGTCCGGATCCGGTTCCGGCACCGCCGAGATCAGCGCGCGTGTATAGGGATGACGCGGCGCGCTGAACAGCGACCCGCGCGGCCCCGCCTCCATCACCCGCCCGAGGTAGAGCACCATGACGCGATGACTCATGTAGCGCACTATCGAAAGGTCGTGGCTGATGAAGAGCAGAGCGATGCCCGTTTCGCGCTGCAGGTCGCGCAGCAGGTTGCAGATCTGCGCCTGGATCGACACGTCGAGCGAGCTCACCGGCTCGTCGCACACGATGAGCTTCGGCCCCGCGATCATCGCCCGCGCGATGCTGATGCGCTGGCACTGGCCGCCGCTGAACTCGTGCGGGTAGCGCCGCGCCATTTCAGACCTGAGTCCGACCCGTTCGAGCATCGCATCGACCCGGCGCGCGCGCTCGAGCGCAGTCAGCAGCGGCTCATGCACACGGAGCGGCTCGCCGACGATCTCGCCGATCGTCTGCCGCGGGTCGAGGCTGGACAGCGGGTCCTGGAACACGATCTGCAGGTCACGACGGCTGGCCTTGAGTTCTGCAGCGCTCAAGCCCGCGAGGTCGCGCCCCTGCCAGAGCACCCTGCCCGCGGCCGGCTTCACCAGCTGCAGCACGGCCTTGCCGAGCGAAGACTTGCCGCAACCGGTCTCGCCCACGATGCCGAGCGTCTCGCCCGCCGCAAGATCGAAGCTGACCTTGTCCACGGCATGCAGCAGGCGATCGCGGCTGAACAACCCAGGCTCGCGCACCGGGTAGCGTACGCAGAGCTCTTCGACGCGCAGTAGCGGCGCGTTCATTGCACCCGCCCGAGATGGCAGGCCGAGCGGTGGTCCGCGGCTGCCACCTGCAGCGCCGGTCGCTCGGCCTGGCAGGGCGCGAAGCGCTCCGTGCAACGCGGCGCAAAGGCGCAACCCGGGGGCAGGTTCTCGAGATCCGGCGGCTGTCCCGGAATCACCGGCAGGTCGACCGCCGGATCGGCCCCGAGCGAGGGCATCGAGCGCAGCAGCGCGCGGGTGTAGGGGTGTGCGGGCTCGCGGAAGATCCGTCGCACGGGACCGATCTCGACCGCACGCCCGCCGTACATGATGAGTACCCGATCGCACAGCCCGGCGACCACGCCCAGGTCGTGCGTGATCAGGACGATGGCCGTGCCGGCCTTGCGCTTCATGCCGTCGAGTAGCCTGAGCACCTGCGCCTGCACGGTGACATCGAGCGCGGTGGTGCACTCGTCGGCGACCAGCACCTCGGGCCGGCAGAGGCTCGCCATCGCGATCATCACCCGCTGGCGCATGCCGCCCGACAGCTCGAACGGATACGCCTCGTAGCGACGCGCAGCATCGGGTAGGCGGACGATCTCGAGCGCTTCGATCGCGCGCGCTCGGGCATCCGCGCGGGACAGCCCCTGGTGGCGCACCAGCACCTCCGCCAGCTGTTCACCGACGCGCATGGTGGGCGTGAGGCCCGACAGCGCATCCTGGAACACCATCGCGAGGCGATTGCCGCGCAGCTCGTCGAGCACGGCGCGCGGCGCATTGAGGATTTCCGTGCCGCGGTACTTCACGCTGCCGGTGGCCGTGCCGTTGGCGGCGAGCAGGCCGAACATCGCGAGGAAGGTCTGGCTCTTGCCGGAGCCGGACTCGCCCACGATCCCCAGGCACTCGCCGGGCGCAAGGTCGAAGTCGAGGCCGCTCACCGCCGCAACGGTGCCGGTGTCGGTGCTGAAGCGCACGTCGAGACCGCGGCATTCGAGCAGTGCGGCCATGGCGTCAGCGGTCCCGCGGGTCGAGCGCGTCGCGCAGACCGTCGCCGATGAAGTTGAAGCAGAACATGGTCACGGCCAGGAACGCCGCGGGGAACGCGAGCAGCCACGGCGCCTGCTCGAGCTGCCCTGCTCCCTGCGAAATCAGCAGGCCCCAGCTGGTGAGCGGCTCCTGGACGCCGAGACCGAGGAAGGAAAGATAACTCTCGACGATGATGTTGGTGGGGATGAGCAGCGTCACGTACACGATCACCGGCCCGAGCACGTTGGGCACGACATGCCGCGCCAGGATCGCGCCGCGCGACACGCCGATGGCAACCGCCGCGTCCACGAACTCTCGCGTCTTCACGCTGAGCGTCTGGCCGCGGACGATGCGCGACATGGTCAGCCACTCGACCGCGCCGATGCCGACGAACACGAGGAAGATGTTGCGACCGAACACGGTGACGAGAATGATGATGAAGAAGATGAGCGGCAGCGAGTAGAGCACGTCGACGAAGCGCATCATGAGCCCGTCGACGCGGCCACCGGTGAAACCAGCCACCGCGCCCCAGGTGACGCCGATGGCCAGCGCGACGATCGTCGTCAGCACCCCTATGGCCAGTGAGATGCGGCCGCCGTAGAGCGTGCGCACGAACAGGTCGCGGCCGTTGGCGTCGGTCCCGAACCAGTGCCCGTCGGCCAGGCTCGGCGGCGTGAGGATGGACTCCCAGGAGGCATCCTCGATGCCGAAGTGCCAGGTGATCGGCACGATGATGGAGGCGAGCGTGATCAGCGCCAGCACGACGACGCTCGCCATCGCCGCCCGGTTGCGCGCGAAGCGCCGACCGGCCTTGCGCCAGAGCGAAGCGCTGCCCGCCGTTGCCGTCACGACTCGAGCCCCTTGCGCACCCGCGGGTCGAGCAGCGCGTAGACGAGGTCCGCCAGCAGGTTGAAGAGCAGGATGAACGAGGCGTAGATGATCACGATGCCCATCACCAGCGGATAGTCGCGGTTGAGCGCCCCCTGCACGAAGTAGCGGCCCACGCCCGGCAGGTTGAAAATCACCTCGACCACCAGCGAGCCGGTCATCACCGCCGCCAGCGCCGGTCCCAGGTAGCCGACCAGCGGCACGACGGCGGACGGCAGCACATGGCGCCACACGATCGTGCGTTCGCGCAGGCCGCGCGAGCGCGCAGTGCGCACGAAGTTCGAGCGCAGCACCTCCAGCATCCCGCCGCGCATCAGCCGCGCGATGACGGCGACCTGTGGCAGGGCCAGCGCGACAACCGGCAGGACCAGGTTCGCCAGCGCGCCGTCGTTCCAGCCCGCGACGGGCAGCCACTGGAGCCAGAGCCCGAATATGAGGGCGAGCACGGGTGCCGTGACGAACGCCGGCAGCGCGATGCCCGTCATCGCGACCGCCATCACCGTGTGATCGACCAACGTGTTCTGGCGCAGGGCCGCGACGATGCCGGCAAGCCCCCCGAGCAACAGCGCGAGCAGCTTCGCGGCAAGGCCCAGCGTGATGCTCACCGGCAGCCCGATGGCGATCAGCTCGGTGACGGAGAAATCCTTGTAGACCAGCGACGGCCCGAAGTCACCGCGGAACGCGCGACCCAGAAAATTCCGGTACTGCTCGACGGGCGGCAGGTCGAGCTCATAGGCCGCGCGGATGTTGGCCAGCACCTCGGGCTCGAGATCCGCCTCGGCGTCGAACGGGCCGCCCGGCGCCGCGCGCATGAGAAAGAACGCCGCCGTCACGATGATGAACAGCGTCGGCACCGCGATGGCGAGGCGACGGAGGGTGTAGCTGAGCATGGGCCTCTACGCTGTTCCGCAAGGGCTCAGCGCCCGTCGAAGCAGGCGCCAGACCGGCGCACGGCGAGAGTATACGCCGGCAGTTGGCGCACTAGGCCTCACGCGGTCGCGTGAAGTACGCCATCACCATCGCCATGAGTATGAAACTCACGCCGTCGGAGAAAATCATCATCAGCGTGTAGCCCGGCGGGTAGTCGGAGAACACGATGTCCGCGACCCGCGGATACACCGTGTACGCCATGGCGACGCTGCCGACGATCGCCACGTGCGCCCAGTACTTCGTGGTGTAGCGATTCAGGAGCAGCATCGCAATGCCGAGCCACGCGCCGATGGCGAGACCCTGCAGGGTGCCGAGCAGGTTCTTCACGCCCTGGGAGAGCGGCGGCCCGTTCGCCTCCAGGAAGACATGGGCCACCGGGCCCTCACGACGCAGCAGCTGGCCCTCTTCGCGGGTCGCCGAGCGGCCCGGCAGGATGTAGGTGCCGCTCTCCGGGAAGTATTCGCGCAGCGACCGGGCGGCGGCGACCGGGTCCTCGGGCTGTTGAACGGCGTAGTACGGCAGCGGGCTCACGACGTAGAAGAGCACGCTCCAGATCCACGAGGTGAGCGTGACGGCCAGGAGGCCGATGGCGAAACGAGCGGGAGTTACGCGGGGCATCGGTGCAAGGTCGCTATCCGCTGGAACCGCCTTGCAGCATCAACCTCATGCAGGATTCCGTCAACCCGAATCCGGTTAAATTGACGGCATTCGAAACTGGCGCATCACGTCGGCCCGGTCGAGGCCGGGATTGCTAAGCGGGCGGCTTACCGGTGAACCCTCAACCCTTCAGCGCCGCGAGCACCTCATCCAGCATCTTCTTCGCATCGCCGAACAGCATGCGGTTGTTGTCTTTATAGAAGAGCGGGTTGTCGACGCCCGCGTAGCCCGAGGCCATCGAGCGCTTCATCACGATCGAGGACTTGGCTTTCCAGACCTGGAGCACCGGCATGCCGGCGATGGGGCTCGCTGGATCGTCCTCGGCGGCGGGGTTCACGATGTCGTTCGCGCCGATCACCATCGCGAGGTCGGTGTCGGGGAAGTCGTCGTTGATCTCGTCCATCTCGAGCACGATGTCGTAGGGCACTTTCGCCTCGGCGAGCAGCACGTTCATGTGCCCCGGCATGCGGCCGGCGACCGGGTGGATGGCGAAGCGCACGTTCACGCCCTTCTCGCGCAGGAGCCTGGTGATTTCGAACACGGTGTGCTGCGCCTGGGCAACGGCCATGCCGTAGCCCGGCACGATGATCACGCTCTGCGAACCGCGCAGCATCTCGGCCGTCTCGACGGAGCTCACCGGCTGCACTTCGCCGGCTGGCTGCGCACCCGCGGCGGCCGGCGCGGCGCCTTCGCCCGTACCGAAGCCGCCCGCGATCACCGAGAGGAAGTTGCGGTTCATCGCGCGGCACATGATGTAGGACAGGATCGCGCCGGAAGATCCGACCAGCGCGCCGGTGACGATCAGCAGGTCATTCGACAGCATGAACCCCGTCGCTGCGGCGGCCCAGCCCGAGTAGCTGTTCAGCATCGACACGACCACGGGCATGTCCGCGCCGCCGATTGCCATCACCATGTGGATGCCGAAGAGGAGCGCGATCGCGGTCATCACGAGGAGCGGGGTCATGCCACTAGCGATGTCGGGTGCGCGCACGAAGACGACGCAGAGCGCGACGACGATGAGCCCGCCGATAAGATTGAGCCAGTGCCGTGCCGGCAGCAGCATCGGCTTGCCTCCGATCTTTCCCGAGAGTTTTCCGAAGGCGATGACGGAGCCCGAAAAGGTCACCGCGCCGATCAGCACGCCGAGATAGATCTCGACCTCGTAGATCGCCTTCTCGGCGCCGGTGAACACGATCGAGGTGTCGATGTAGCTCGCGAAACCGACGAGGCAGGCCGCGAGGCCGACCAGGCTGTGCATCAGCGCCACCAGCTCCGGCATCTGCGTCATCTGCACGGTGCGCGCGGCGTAAAGGCCGATGGCGCCGCCGACGACCATGGCCGCGACGATCCAGCCGATGCCATCGGCCGTCACCCGCGGCCCGAGGACGGTCGCAACGACGGCGATCGTCATGCCCACAATGCCGAGCAGGTTGCCGCGGCGGGCGGTCTCCGGATTGGAGAGACCACCGAGACTCAGGATGAAGAGGATCGCTGCGCCCAGGTAGGCAACGGTCGACAGGCTCTCTGACATATCGGCGGTCCTACTTCCGGAACATCGCCAGCATGCGCCGCGTCACCGCGAAGCCGCCGAACATGTTGACGGCGGTGAACGTGAGCGCGATCACGGCAAGGGCGAGGATCAGCCCGTCCGACCGGCCTGCGACGTCGCCGCCGAGCGGCGGCCTCACCTGGATCAGCGCGCCGACCGCGATGATGCTCGAGATCGCGTTGGTCACGCTCATGAGCGGGGTGTGCAGCGACGGCGTCACGTTCCAGATCACCATGTAGCCGACGAAGCAGGACAGCACGAACACGGTGAAGTGCCCGAGGAACGAGGCCGGCGCGAACGCGCCGATCAGGCCGAACAGCACCGCGCCGCCGGCGAATATCGCCGCGAGCGACTTGCCGGACATCGGTGCGCCTGCCTCGTGCCCCACCTTCTTCACGGGCGCCTGCTTGGCGGCGCCCGGCTTCCCCTGCGGCGGCGCGGCCGAAAGCTTCGGCGCGGGCGGCGGCCAGGTGACTTCGCCGTTCTTTATCACTGTCGCGCCGCGGATCATCTCGTCGTCGAAATTCACGTCGAGCGTGCCGTCCTTGGCCTTGCAGAGGTCCTCGGTGAGCCGCAGCAGGTTGGTGGCGTAGAGCGTCGAGGACTGCTTCGCCACCCGGCTCGGCAGGTCGGTGTAACCGATGATCGTGACGCCGTGGCGCACGACCACCTCGCCCGGTACCGTCAGCTCGCAGTTGCCGCCCTGCTCGGCGGCGAGGTCGACGATCACGCTGCCGGCGCGCATCGACTTGACCATGTCGGTGGTGATCAGCTTCGGCGCGGGCTTGCCCGGAATCAGCGCCGTGGTGACGATGATGTCCACTTCGGCCGCCTGCTTCGCGAAGGTCGCAAGCTGCGCCTTCTGGAAGCCTTCGCTCATCACCTTCGCGTAACCGCCGACGCCCGTGCCTTCCTCTACGTAGTCGACGGGCACGAACTCCCCACCCATCGACTTCACCTGTTCGGCGACTTCGGGCCGCGTGTCGTTGGCGCGCACGATCGCACCGAGCCCGGCGGCCGTGCCGATGGCCGACAGGCCCGCGACGCCGGCGCCGATCACGAACACCTTCGCGGGCGGTACCTTGCCCGCTGCGGTGATCTGCCCGGTGAAGAAGCGCCCGAAGTGATGGGCTGCCTCGATGACAGCGCGATAGCCGGCGATGTTGGCCATCGACGACAGCGCATCGTTCTTCTGTGCGCGGGAGATGCGCGGGATGCTGTCCATCGCGAGGACCGTCAGGCAGCGCCCGGCGAGCTGCTGCATCAGCTCGGGGTTCTGCGCCGGCCAGATGAAACTGACGAGCGTCGTGCCGGGTTTGATCTGCGCGATCTCCTCCGGCGTCGGCGCTCGGACCTTATATATGACGTCGGCGACGGCAAAAAGCCAGGCAGCGTCCGGGACCACCGTGGCGCCCGCCGCACGATAGGCGTCGTCGTCGAAGTTCGCGCCGATCCCGGCCCCGCTCTCGACGGTCACCGCAAAGCCGAGCTTGATGAGCTTGCCGACGACCTCGGGCACCGTCGCGACGCGCTTCTCGCCCGCGAAGACTTCGCGGGGCACTCCGACCACCAGCGGCATACAGACCCCCGGACAGGTTCAGTTTTCTGGGTTTTCCGCCGTTTCGGCTCGACCAGCCGGCCGGGCGTCGGGCGCCATGATACTCAAAGCCGGGGCCGGGTCATCAGCCGACCCTGGCCGCGACGAACAGGCCGGTCGCGGCCCAGTCCCTGAACCAGCCCGACAGCAGCGCCGGCAGGCGGTCTGCCGACACGCGCAGGTCACGGCAGCTGCGGGCGATCGCCCGCCCGATCGGCACACCGCGCCCGAGCAGGCGCAGGAGTGCGTACTGCTCGCGGGTCAGCGAGGTACGCAGCACGCGCAGGCCGTGTCGATGGACGAGAACCCAGGCAGGGCGCGGTCGCGGCCTGGAAGCACTGCGGCGGGAACGCAATGCCGTCATATGGGAATTGGCATCGCAATCGAGGGCAAGCAGCCGCATCGCGGGCGTCAGCTCGAGGCGCATCCTGCCCCAGGCAGCGGCTGGCAGGGCCGCCATCGCCGCGGGCGAGAGCAGTTCACCGGCCGGCGCATCGAATACGTCTTCCATAGCGCGCTCGATCCGCGCCAGGGAGACCGCGAGTGCGGCGCCGCGCTTGCCGCGCAGGCGCCGGGCGAGGAAGTCGGGAAACTTCGCGCTGAGACCCAGCAGCAGCCGCTCGGTCGAGGGGTGGCGCGCGAGATAGGCGCGGCAGGCGGCATCGAACGCGCGCTCGCCCATCGCGTCGCGCGTGGTCGGGTATTCGTTGGCCATGACTTCGACGAGGCGCAGCCAGTAGGCCTCCGCGTAGATATCGAGCCGCTCGATCGCCGAGAGCCTGCTCGACCGCGTCACGACCCGCTCGATGTCACCCACCGCGACGTCGATCTGGCGACGGGCGCGTGCATGGCGCAGACCGCGCGCACTGCCGCCTGCATGGGTCACGACCGCCAGCATCCAGCGCTCGAGCCGGTCGAGGCCGGCGCTGCCCGCGTCAGCCATTGGCGGCCTTGCGCGCGTCGCGGAAACGCACGGCCCGGGCAACTTCCCGCTGCAGGACCTGGAACTTCGGGATATCGGCATCCCACTCGAGCAGCGTGGCCGTGTTGCCGCGGCGACGCTGGGCTTCTGCGTACAGCTCCCACACGGGATCGATGACGCGCCCGTTGTGCGTGTCGATGCAGTGCGTGCCGTGGTCGGTGTGGCCGGCGAGATGGATCTGCACGACCCTGTCCCAGGGAACCGATGCGAGCCACTCCAGTGGATCGAGATCGTGGTTGCGGCAGGTGACGTAGACGTTGTTGACGTCGAGGAGCAGCGCGCAATCGGCCTCCTCGGCCAGGCGCGCGATGAACTCCTCCTCGGGCATGGTCGAAGCGCGAAACCTGAGATAGGTCGAAGGATTCTCGAGCACCAGCGGCCGCTCGAGGAAATCCTGGGCAGCGCGCACGCGCGCCACCATGTGGCGCAGGCTCTGCTCCGTGTAGGGCATCGGATACAGGTCGTGGCCGTTCACGCCAGCGACACCGGTCCAGCAGACATGATCACCGAGCCAGGCGGCACGCACTCGCGTCGCGAGCGCCTTGATCTTGCCGAGAAATTCGAAGTCGAGCGGATCGGTGCTGCCGAGCGACATCGACACGCCGTGCATCGCGATGGGATAGCGCTCGGCGATGCGATCGAGGTAATGCAGCGGCGGCCCGACTGTGTCGATGAAGTTCTCCGACACGATCTCGAACCAGTCCATGCCAGGCCAGTTTTCGACGACGTGGCGGAAATGCGCGGGGCGCAGCCCGACGCCCAGGCCGAGGTCCGGAAGACCCCAGCGGTTGCCTGCAGCGGAACTCATCGAAGGCACCCCCCTTACTCCGGACGGAGTGAGGGGGACATCGTCAACGAAAGATCAGTGCTTGACGGGCGATTCGCAGCCGCCCTTGCCCTTGCAGGAGTTCTTGCCGGCGCAGCCGCCGTCGCCGGACTTGCAGCCGCCCTGGCCCTTGCACTGGTTCTTGCCCTTGCAGGAGTGCTTGGCCGAGGCGCAGCCGCCCTTGCCCTTGCAGGAGTTCTTGCCGGCGCAGCCGCCGTCGCCGCTGCTGCAGCCGCCCTGGCCCTTGCACTGGTTCTGGCCCTTGCAGGAGTGCTTGTCGCCGCCCTCGTGTCCGCCCGCCATCGCCGTCTGGCCGAGCTGCGCCCCCGCGACCAGGCCTGCCGCGACACCGAGCAATGCCTTGTTGAACTTGCGTCGATTGAAAGCCATGTCGTTCTCCCTGTGGTTGTCGGTTCGACCCGCGTCCGCAGTCTTGCCGCCGTATCATAGCCGCGGCCGTGACGAAGCCGATGCTCACCGTGGGGAGTTCGCCGGACGGGAAACGGGCGCAGTAGCGCGGATCGGCACGGTGGGCTACCAGAACCGGCCGAACGTTGGCACTATCGCCCGAATGACCCGCTCGCCGATTACGGCTGCATTGCTGGTGCTGCTCGCCGCAGGCCCTGCGATGGGCGACGGCTGGGCTTACTACGGCGGCGACCCCGGCGCGGGCCGTTTCTCGCCACTCCAGCAGATCGACCGCGGCAACGTCGGTGAGCTGCGCGAGGCCTGGCAATGGCGCCACGGCGACCTCGACCGCCACCCCGACCGCCGTGGCTTCGCCGGCTTCCAGGCGACGCCGATCCTGCTGCCCGACGCTGCCGGCGGGCACCTGGTGGTCTGCACGCCGTTCAACCGCATAGTCGCGCTCGACCCGGCGACCGGCCGCGAGCGCTGGAGTTACGACCCGAAGGTCACCCTCAGCAAGATCCCCACGCGCTTGAAGTGCCTGGGCGTGGCCTACTGGCACGACAGCCAGGCGACCGCCGGCAGCCACTGCGCGCACCGCCTCTACTCCGGCACGACCGACCGCCGACTGCTCGCCATCGACGCCGGCGACGGCCAACCCTGCGCCGGCTTCGGCACGAACGGCGCGGTGGACGTGAACGGGATCATCCAGGCGACTACCCCATCCCACCCGGACCCCTGGGGAACGCTGTTCTCGGCACCGCCCGTGGTCGTAAACGGCGTGGTGGTGATCGGCAACATCAACAACATGAAGAACCAGTTCGTCGAGGCGCCGAGCGGGGCGGTGCGCGCCTTCGACGGCCGCAGCGGCGCGCTGCGCTGGTCGTTCGACCCGGTGCCGCGCAACGAGCAGGACCCGCAAAGACTCGCTGCGCTGGGCTGGACGCGCGAGAGCGTGGATCGCACGGGCGGGGCGAACGTCTGGTCGCTGATGTCGGTGGACGAAGCCCGCGACCTGGTGTTCCTGCCGACGGCGAGCGCTGCACCGAACTTCTTCGGCGGCACGCGCCCCGGCGACAACCGCTACGCGAATTCGGTGGTGGCGCTGCGCGGCGCAACAGGCGAAGTGGTGTGGCACTTCCAGACGATCCACCACGACGTCTGGGACTGGGACGTACCAACACACCCGATCCTGGTGGACGTGCCGATCGACGGCACACCGAAACCGGCCGTCGTGCAGCTGACGAAGCAGGGCCTGGTGTTCGTGCTGGACCGCGAGACGGGCGTGCCGCTGATCCCGGTGGAGGAGCGCCCGGTGCCGACGGACGGCGTGCCGGGCGAACAACTGTCACCGACGCAGCCGTTCCCGGTGCGCCCGCCTTCACTGGTGAGAAGCGGGATCACTCCGGACGATGCCTGGGGCGTGACGCCCTGGGACCGCAACTCCTGCAAGAAATGGATCGCGAGCGCCCGCACCGGCCCGATCTACACGCCACCCTCGACCGACGGCTGGATCATGTACCCCGGCACCGCCGGCGGCATGAACTGGGGCGGCGGGGCCTACGACCCGAGGCGCAACATCCTCGTCACCAGCACCTCGCAAGTCGGCATGTGGCTGCGCCTCTTCAAGAACGACGACGTGGCGCTCGAGAAAGACTTCGACGCGTCCGCCGGCGCGCCGCAGGGCCGCCCCGCCGTGATCCGCGGCACGCCCTACGCGCTGGAACAGAAAATCCTGATGAGCCCGTCGTTCATGCCCTGCACCGCCCCGCCCTGGTCGACGCTCGTCGCCGTGGACCTCGCGAAGGGCACGATCGCCTGGAACGTCCCCCTCGGCACGATCGAAGGCCTCTCCCCGCTGCCCATCCCGCTCGAGTGGGGCTCCCCGACCGCCGGCGGCGCGATCGCCACCGCAGGCGGCCTCGTCTTCATCGGCGCCACCGCAGATCGGCGCATCCGCGCGTTCGACATCGACACCGGCAAGGTCGTCTGGAGCCAGCGCACCCCCGTCGCCTCGCACGCCACCCCGATGACCTACGAGTACCGCGGCAAGCAGTACGTAGTGATTGCTTCGGGCGGGCACATGTTTATCAATGCGGCGGATATCAACGACTACTTGATTGCGTATGCGTTGCCTTAAGGGGCCGTAGCCTTTGCCGGCTATCGCTGGTCTTGATGGGCTGCGCCAGCAGAGGTCGTCCTAACGGCACGATCAAATGGGATCGGATCTGGAGGGCCTTAGTCGGTTCTCGGCCAGCACTGACGGGGGGGCAGACAGGCACCGGTTTCGCCTGATCGCGATACCGCTCCGGCCTATCATGGCGGTATCCACTTCGCCCCGGGACGGTTCCGGCCATGACCACCCTCGTCCACTACAGCCTCGCCGACGGCATCGCCACCCTTACGCTCGACGACGGCAAGCGCAACGCCCTGTCGCCGGCGATGTTCAGGGACATCTACGCCGCCCTCGATCGGGCCGAGGCCGATCGCGCCATCGTCATCCTCACCGGGCGGGAGCAGGTGTTCTCCGCCGGCTTCGATCTCAAGGTCATGAAGGCCGGTGGCCTCGACACCCTGCGCATGCTCAGGGCCGGGTACTCGCTCACCGCGCGGGTCCTGGCTTATCCGTACCCGGTCATCACCGCCTGCAACGGCCATGTGCTCGCGATGGGCGTGTTCCTGATGCTCTCGACCGATTACGCGATCGGCACCCGCGGCGACTTCCGCGTGGCCGCCAACGAGGTCGCCATCGGCATGACCATGCCGCGCGTCGCCGCGGCGATGCTGCGGCATCGGCTCGCCCCCGCGGACTACCAGGCCGCCGTGACCCTGTCGCAGTACTTCCCGGTCGAGGAGGCCCTGCGTGCCGGGTTCTTCCATGAGCTGACCGAGGCCCCGCAGCTCATGCAACGCGCGCGCGAGCTCGCCGCCGGTTTCGCCAAGCTCGATAGGGCGTCGCACACCGCGTCGAAGCGGCGCATCCGCGGGCCGCTGATCCGTTATATCCGTCGCAGCGTGCCGCTCGATCTGGTGGACGCGGCCTGGGCGGCCATCTGGGCGGCGCGGCGGGGCAAGGGCTGAAAACTCATTGAAGACAATAGGCTAAAGTTTTCACTGCCAATTAATACTGATAACTGTCAATAAGCCCCGGACCGCCCCGCGACCAGCCAGCCTGCCGCCCGCGACGCCCGGTGCCCACTGCGCTATATAGAGTCGTTTCCGGCACCCGCAGATACCAAGGTCACGCCCATGATTACTCCAGCACTCCGCATCACCGCCTGCTTCCTCCTCGGCTTCACGGCACTCGGCGCCGCCGCCGAGGACCAGCCCGTCCCCCGCCACCCCAAGGCACCGCCGCCGCCCGACCAGTTCTACACGCACAGCGGCTTCGAGGGTCGCGAGGCCGAACTCGGCAACGCCGTCATGGAGGCGATCCGCAAGGCCGGGCCCGAGCGCGGGGTCGCCACGCAGTTCAACGCCGAGCAGCAGGCGGACGTCGGCCTCGCGGTGGCGCGCGCGATCCAGGTGATCAGCGTCACCGAGCCCTACCAGCACGAGTTGAACGATGCCCTCGTCAAGGCCCAGCTCACGGCGCTGCAGTTCGCCAAGAACAACAGGATGATCGCCAAGTACGTCGACCACGAGGCCCTCACCCAGACGCCGATGCTCCTGCGCGTCGGCAAGCTGATGTCCCAGGGCGGCAGCCCCGAGCTCGGGATCATCGCCATAACCGAGCGCACCGCCTGCTTCTACCAGCTGGTGCTCGACTACCAGCGCGACGGCATGACCATGCGCTGGAAGTCGCCCTACGGCGTCGTCCTCGCCGCCGGCACGCCCATCGGCCAGTTCAACATGACCGAGCAGGAAGTCCACGAGATTTTCACCATCCCGGCCATGCAGAAGCGCGCCGCGGTGATGGGCATGGAACTTGAGTTCTCGCCCTGGCAGGCCGACGGCTGGATCACGATGACGGCGCGGATGGCGAAGACGGTCGCCGCTGCTGCCGCCCGCTAGTCGGCCGGCCTCCGCTGCGGGGCGTCCCGCAACCGCGGTGGCGGCGGCGGCCGGTCGCCGTGGCGCCTGCGCCATTCCTCGCGCAGCCGCGCCCGCTCCTCGGGTTCGAGCTGGCGGAAGCGCTCGAAGCTGCGCCGCAGGCGGGCCCGCTCGAGCGGCGTCAGCTCCTGGAAGCGCTGGTAGTGGCGGCGCAGGCGCTCTTTCTGCCAGGGCTTCAGCTCCTGCCACATCCCGAAGCGCGCGTTGGCGGCGCGGCGCTGGTCCGGGCTCATGCCTTGCCAGCGCAACGAGCCGGCGGCGAGGCGCTGCTGGCGCTCGGCCGCCATCGTGCTCCACTGCGACTCCAGCGGCGCGAGCAACTGCCGCTGCTCCTCGCTCAACGCCGACCACTCGATGCCCGGCGCGGCCGGTGGCTCGTCGGCCCGAACCGCGAAAGCCGGCGCCAGCAGCAATAGAACCGTGATCGCGACAGCGCGCAGGTTATTCATCGTTGTTGCCCTCCGCATCCCCGATCCTTGCATCGCCGTCGCCTTTTCCGTCGTTCCTCAGCACCAGGTCGAGCAGGCCGATCCAGTCCTCGCCGCTTTCCTCGCCAACCCAGTCGCCGAGAAACTCGAGCAGCTCCGGGCTGGGAGCGATCTCCGCGTCCTCCGCGAGCGCCGCGGCAGCGGCGAGCGCGAGGACGAACAGGGCGGTCTTGCGTTGCGGGACATGACCGGTCATGCGCTCAGCCCGCGCGCTCCGGGCCGCCCTGCAGCTGCGGCTGGCTGTCCAGCCATTTGTAGAACTCCAGCTCCTCGAGCATTTCCAGGCTGTCTTCTGCCAGCAGCAGCTCCAGTTCCAGCGCCGGATCCGCCCCGTCGATCGACGGCGCGACCGGCGACAGCGGCCCGCCGCGGCCGGGCCACAGCGCGATGGCGAGCGCGGCGAGGGCGGCGGCGCCCAATGCCGGTTGCCAGCCGGAACCGAGCCCGGCCGGCCGGTGCCCGGCGTGATCGAGCTCGGCGAGCACCTGCTGGCGGGCGCGATTCAGTCGCGAGCGGGTCGGCCCGTCGATGGCGTCGGCCTGCTCGCGCAGCGCGTCGCGCAGCCGGGTTTCAAATCGGTCTTCCTTGTCGTCGGTCATGACCAGTGGTCCCCCATTTTTTCGCGCAGCGCGTGCACCGCGCGGGAGTAATGCGTCTTTACGCTGCCCTCCGAGCACCCCATCGCCGTCGCCGTTTCCGCCACGTCCAGACCCTCCAGAGAGCGCAGCAGGAAGGCCTGCTGCTGGCGCGCGGGGAGCCCGGACACGGCTGCTTCGAGCGCCGCCATCGCGTCGGCGGCACCGACCCGGGCGTCCGGCCGGTCGGACTCCGGTGCCGGCGCGGCGAGCAGCGGATCCTCGGCGTCTTCATCGTTCGCGCGCGGCGTGAAGAACGCGAGCACCCGCCGGCGGACAGTGCCGCGGCGCTGGTGATCGAGGATACGATTCTGCAGGATGCGGAAGAACAGCAGCGGCCATTCCGCCTCCGGCGCCTGCGCATAGCGGCGGACCAGCCGCAGCATGGTGTCCTGCACGATGTCGAGCGCGTCGTCGGTGTCACGCACGGCGTAGCGGGCCATCCGGAAAGCGCGCCGCTCGACGCCGGCGAGAAACCGTTCCATGGCGGCGCGATCCGGCAGAGACGCCTCCTTCGCTGGCGCGCCCGCGAACGTCGGCGCGACAGTCATCACGAGCATCGATCGGGTCGCAGGCATAGCATAGACCGCTCGTCGTTGTCGCCCGCCAGCACCGCCGGCCGGGTGTATTCGACGGTTCACCAGTGGGTTACAACGCAGCAGGGAAGGAACGGTTGACTGGACGCCGGCGCGCCGGGGTCGGTCTTTTTGTTCACCAGCGCAACGCCGCTGGCAGCTTAGGCGGGCATGCGCCGCTGAAGCCGAAGGAATGGCGTTCAAGTTACTGTTTTAAAAAAAGAATGTTGATTCGATCAAAAATTGCCCAGCTTGCCATAACTGCTGATTTTCGGGGCCTTGGGGGGCGCCGCCAGTCATCATCCACAGTGTTATCCACAGTTTTTGTGGACAAATGATGCGCCGCGCCAAATCAACGCCTTACACGCGCCAGCGGGAGCTCGCGCGATGATTCTGCGCGTCGCCATCGATGCACCGCTGCTGCAGCTGTTCGATTATCTGCCACCGGCGAGCGGCGACGCACGGCCGGGTTGCCGCGTGCGCGTGCCCTTCGGTCGCGGCCAGCGTGTCGGCCTGGTCGTGGCAATCGCCGCGGAGTCGACCCTGCCTTCCGGAAAATTGCGCCGGGCGTTCGCGCTGCTCGACGCGGCGCCGTTGCTCGACGCTGAAATGCTGGCGCTGCTCGAATGGGCTGCCGGTTACTACCAGCATCCGCCCGGAGAGGTGTACGCGACCGCGCTGCCCGTCCTGTTGCGCGCGGGTCGGACGACCGACGCCGGTGCACTGATCTGGCGCATCACGACCGACGGCCGCGAGGCGCTGCTGGCGGGCGAGCCGCGCCGCGCACCTGCGCAACGGCGGGTCCTCGAATCGCTGGGAGCCGCCGCGGCGGGCCTCGGCAGCGCTGCACTGGCTCGACTGAGCGCAACCTGGCCGGCCGCAGTCCGCGCGCTCGAGGGTCGCGGCTGGGTGCGCCGCGAACGGGAGGACGGCTGGGTCAGCGAGCCGGTCGCCGCGGACCGGCCACCGGCGCTGAACCCGGCGCAGGCGGCGGCGGTGCAGGACATCGCTGCCGCGCGCGGCTTCCAGCCCTTCCTTGTGCAGGGGATCACCGGCAGCGGCAAGACCGAGGTGTACCTCCATGCGATTGCCGCAGCGCTGGCCGCAGGTAGGCAGAGCCTCGTGCTCGTGCCGGAGATCGGGCTCACGCCGCAGCTGGTCGCGCGATTCCGCCGGCGCTTCCCCGACACCGGCATCGTGGTGCTCCACTCGGGCCTGACCGACACCGAGCGCCTGACGGCCTGGCTGCGGGCGCGCGACGGCCGCGCCGGCATCGTCATCGGCACACGCTCCGCGATCTTCACCCCGCTGCAGCAGGCCGGACTCATCGTCGTGGACGAGGAACACGATGGTTCCTTCAAGCAGCAGGAGGGCTTCCGCTACTCCGCCCGCGACCTGGCGGTCTGGCGGGCGCGCCAGCTCGGCGTGCCGATCCTGCTCGGCTCGGCCACGCCGTCGCTCGAGAGCCTGGCGAACGCCGAGGCAGGCCGATACCGCCGACTGCGGCTGCCGGAGCGCGCCGGCAGCGCGAAGCCGCCGGCAGTCCAGCTCGTGGACCTGCGCCGCCAGATCGCCACCGACGGCCTGTCGCCGCCGCTGGTCGCAGCGATCGGCCGCCACCTGGACGCCGGCGGGCAGGTGCTGCTGTACCTGAACCGCCGCGGCTTTGCACCGACGCTGCTCTGCACGGACTGCGGCAAGTGCCTGGAGTGCACGCGCTGCGACGCGCGGCTCGTCCTGCACCTGCGCGAGCGGCGCCTCACTTGCCACCACTGCGACGCCATGCGCCCGATCCCCGATCACTGTCCGCACTGCCAGGGGCCGTTGTATCCGGTCGGCCAGGGCACGGAAAGACTCGAGTCCGCGCTCGCGGCGCTGTTCCCGAACCACCCGCTCCTGCGGATAGACCGCGACACCACCCGTGCGCGTGGCGAAATCGAGCGGCGCCTGGCGGCAGTGGCCGCGGGCGAGGCCCGCATCCTGCTCGGCACGCAGATGCTGACCAAGGGCCACGATTTCCCGCTGGTGACCCTGGTCGGGATCGTCGATGCGGACCAGGGCCTCTTCGGCGCAGACTTCCGCGCGAGCGAGCGGCTCGCGCAGACCTTCGTGCAGGTCGCCGGCCGCGCCGGTCGCAGTGAACGTGCCGGCGAAGTGGTGCTCCAGACCCTGTTCCCGGATCACCCGCTGCTCAGGCTCCTGGTGAGCGAAGGCTACGAGCGCTTCGCGGCCGCGGCGCTGGCGGAGCGGCGCGCCGCCGGCTGGCCACCCTACAGCCACCTGGCGCTGCTGCGGGCCGATGCCACGACGCGCAACGGTGCGCTCGACTTCCTGGCCGCGGCGCGCACGCTCGCCGAGTCCCTGGAGTCGATGGGCGTGCGGCTGCTCGGCCCTGCGCCGGCACCCATGGAGAAACGCGGCGGCCGCTACCGGGCACAGCTGGTCGCCGAATCATCGGATCGCGCAAGGCTGCAGCAGTTCATCGGCCGCTGGCGCCCGGCGCTGGAACAGCTGGCGGGCGCCCGGCGCAATCGCTGGTCGCTCGACGTGGATCCGGTGGAACTGTATTGAGCCGTATAATTTCCGGATGTCCCTGACCACACCGATTGCGCAGGCGCTCTGCGCAGCACTCGAGCTTGGCCCCGGGCAGGCAGGCGAGATCGAGCGCCTGCTCTCGACACCGCCGAATCTCGCTCTGGGTGACTTCGCCTTCCCCTGCTTCCAGCTGGCCAGGCAGCTGCGCAGCGCGCCGCCGAAGATCGCGGCGGAACTCGCCGCGAAGATCCCGACCGGCGGGCTGATCAGCCGGGCGACGGCAGCGGGACCGTACGTCAACTTCTTCCTCAATCGCACTGCCGCCACGCGCCAGGTGATCGGGGCCGTGCGCACGGCGGCCGACCGCTACGGCGCGAGCGATGACGGCGCCGGACGCACGATGGTGGTGGAATTCTCCTCGCCCAACATCGCGAAGCCGTTCCACTTCGGCCACCTGCGCTCAACCAACATCGGCGCCAACCTCGCGCGGCTCTTCGAATTCGCCGGCTGGCAGGTCGTCAGGCGCAATTATCTCGGCGACTGGGGCACGCAGTTCGGCTTCGTGATCTACGCCTGGCGGCGCTGGGGCGACGAGGCTGCGCTCGCCGCGCGGGCTATCGACTACCTGGTCGAACTCTACGTGCGCGCCTATCGCGAGAGCGAGCAGGACCCTTCGATCCGGGACCAGGCGCGCGAGCTGTTCCGCCGGCTGGAGCAGGGCGATGCCGAAATCGTGCCGCTGTGGCAGAAGTTCCGCGAGTTGTCGCTCGCCGGTTTCGTGCGGACCTACACCAGGCTCGCCATCGGCTTCGACAATTTCGACGGCGAGGCGGCTGCGAGCAGGAACATGGACGCCGTCATCCGTCGTTTCGTGACCGCAGGCGTCGCGGTGGAGTCCGAGGGCGCACTCGTCGTTCCCGTCGCCGACGTCATCGGCCGGGACATCGCGCCGCTGATGCTGCGCAAGTCGGACGGCGCCTCGACGTATGCGGCGCGCGACTGCGCCGAGGCGATCGAGCGTTACTCCCGCTATCGCTTCGACGGCAACATCTACGTCGTCTCGCGACAGGAGGATTACTTCGCGCAGCTGTTCGTGGCGCTGTCGAAACTCGGCAAGGCCGAGGGCTGGCCGGTGGACTGGCCGGCGCTGTGCCAGAACGTGAGCTTCGGCTTCGTGCGCGGCATGTCGACCCGCAAAGGCGAAGCCGTGTGGCTCGAGGACGTGCTCGACGAGGCGCGCGATCGCGCCCGCCGGGTGCGTGAGGAAAAATCGGCCGCGAACCCGCGTTCCTTTCCCGTTCTGCCGACCGCCGAGCTCGATGCGATCGGAGAGGGCGTCGGCCAGGCGGCGCTGCTGTATTTCGACGTGTCCTCGCGCCGGTTGTCGGACGTCAGCTTCGACTGGGATACGGTGCTGCAGTTCGAGGGCAACACTGGCCCGTACCTGCAATACGCCCATGCGCGGATGTGCGGCATCTTCCGTCGCGCCGGCGAGCAGGGGCTGGCTGCCGGCGACGCTCCGGCCGCTGCCGTCGCGGACGAGGAGTGGGCACTGGTGCTCTGCATCCGCGAGTTTCCATCGGCCGTGCAGCGTGCCTGCGTGGGCCGGGAGCCGCACGAGATCTCGCGCTACCTGGGATCGCTGGCGAGCGCCTTCAACGGCTTCTACAACAACCACATGGTCCTCGACCCGGCCGACCCGGGGACGAGTGCGGGCCGGCTGGCGCTGGTCGGCGCGAGCCGCACGGTGCTGGCGAACGGACTGCGGCTGCTCGGCATCCGGCCGCTGGAGGTCATGTGAGGGGAGCCCGGCGCCGTCGCGAACCCTTGCCGCTCACCGCGCTGCTCCTCGCAGTTCTCGCCGTTGGCGCCATCGCCTACGCCCTGTTCGACTTCGCGCGCGCGGAGTACACCGAACGCCAGGCGGCGAAGGCCGAAGCGGCGGTCGCAGCCGCGCTCCGGGCGGCGCAGCCGAAACCGCGGGTGGCGGCCAGCACTGCCCCTCCTGAGAAACGCTTCGGGTTCTACGACATGTTGCCGCAGCTCGAGGTCGTCGTTCCGGAAGTCGATGGCGACGTGAGAGCCGACAAGACGGCAGCGCCGGTCACGGCGCCGGGCGTCTATGTGCTGCAGGCAGGCTCCTATGCGAGCCAGGCGGAAGCGGCAAAGGTGCAGGCGAGACTGACGTCGCTTGGCATCAGCTCGCAGATCCAGAAGATCGCCGTGGACGACCGGCAGGTCCACCGGGTGCGGATCGGCCCGGTCGAGCAGCTGCCGCGGCTGAACCAGATCCGCCAGCGGCTGCGAAACGCGCGCATCGACGCGCTGTTGATCCGGGTCGGCGAGTAGGACGGACATGGGCGACAACGGACTCGGCCGTCATTACCCGTTGCTCGCGGAGCGGCTGCCCTGCATCACGCTCGGGGAGTGGCCGACGCCGCTTGATGACGCAGCCGGCCTCGCTCGCGCGCTTGGACTCGAGTCGCTGCACGTCAAGCGGGACGACCGCAGCTCGCCTTTCTACGGCGGCAACAAGGTACGCAAGCTCGAGTACCTGCTGGCCGACGCGCTCGAGCGGGGCTGCGATACCGCCGTGACCTATGGATCGGTCGGCTCGAACCACGCACTCGCCACGGCAACGTTCGCGACGAGGCTGGGCCTGGACATGCATGCCGGGCTGGTCGATCAGCCTGCCTCGGCGGTCGTCACGAAAAAGCTGCGGCTCCTGTTGCGGCTCGGCGCGCGCGTGCACCACATCGCGAACTTCGCCCAGAGCCGGCAGGTCTGCGAGCGGTTGCGCGAATCGCACCCGGGCGGCGCCGGACGGGTTGCCGACATCCCCTGGGGCGGTTCGAACTGGCTGGGCGCGACTGGATTCGTGGCCGCCGCATTCGAGCTGCTGGGCCAGCTCGACACGGCGCCGGACTATATATATGTGTCGGGCGGGACGATGGGTACCGCCACCGGGCTCACACTGGGCCTGCGCGCCGCGGGCACGGCGACGCGCCTCGTGGCGCCGCGCGCCGTGCCGGCCGGCGGCGGCGACGGTGGCCGGACCTTGCAGGTGCTCGAGGACACCAGCCGCGAGCTGCACGCTCGCGATTCGTCCTTCCCGCAATTCAGCGATCCGGAAGCACTGCTCGAGTCGCGTCCCGAGTTCTACGGCACGGGCTACGCGGTGCCCACGCCTGCATCGACGGAAGCGCTCGAGCTCGCGCGGCGGGAACTCGGCATACGGCTGGAGGACACCTACACCGCCAAGGCCTTCGCCGGACTCATTGCCGACGCCCGCAGCGGCCGCCTCGCGGGCAAGCGCGTCGTGTTCTGGCATACCTACAGCTCGGCCCCCTACCCTGAGGACCTCGACAGCGTCGACACCGCGGCGTTGCCGGAGTCGCTGCGTCATTACCTGGAGACCCCTGCCACATGAAACTCGCCATCTTCGGCGCTGCCGGCAAGACCGGCCGGTTGCTGGTCGGGCAGGCGCTGGCTGCCGGCCACGTGGTCCGTGGACTCGCGCGTGACCCGGCAAAAGTCGGCATCCAGCACGAGAACCTCAGCATCGTCACGGGCAATGCGCTGGATCCGGCCGCGGTTGCCGAAACCATCCGTGGCAGCGAGGTGGTGTTGTCGGCGCTCGGCATCGGCGCCGGCAATCCGCCGGACGCCATCACACGCGCGGTGAAGAACATCGTCGCCGCCATGCAGTCGCAGGGCCAGCGGCGCCTGATCGCGATCTCCTCGATCGGGATCGGCGACAGCTACCACCAGGTGCCGTTGCGCTTCAAGATCGTGATGAAGACGATCCCGATCCTGCGCACCACCATGGCCGACATCGGCCATATGGAGCAATTCATCCGCACGACCGCGCTCGACTGGATCATCGTGCGCCCCGGTGGCCTGGAGGATGGCACCGCTCGCGGCCGCTGGTCGGTCAGCACGCCGGCCGACAAGCTGTCCGCCGGCAACCTGCCGCGCGCGGATGTCGCGGCGTTCATGCTCGCCCAGCTGACGGCGGACACCTGGCTCGGGAAAACGCCAGGCATCACCTAGCGGCGCGCTTACTCCTCGCCGAGCCCGCCCCTGAACTCGACGCCGAGCGAGCGCAGCTTGCGGTAGAGGTGCGTGCGCTCCATGCCCACTCGCTTGGCGAGCATGCCGACCTTGCCACTGCACAGTGCCAGCTGTTCGGTGAGGTAGGCACGCTCGAACTGCTCCCGGGCTTCACGCAGCGGCAACGCCAGCAGATCCTGCTGTACCAGCGCCTGCTTGCTGCCGGCAACCGGCATGAGGTGCTTCTCCACCTCGGCGAGGCTGATCTCCTCCGCACCGCCCGCCTCCGCCAGTCGCTCGACCAGCGCGGTCAGCTCGCGCAGGTTGCCCGGCCAGGGATAATGTCGCAGGCGGTTCTGTGCAGCGATGCCAAAGCGCCGGAACTGCAGTTGCTGCCGCTCGGTCAGCTCCTCCGCCGTATAGCGGAGCAGCTCCGACACATCCTCGGCGTATTCGCGCACCGACGGCACCACGATATGCGAGGCCGCGATCCGGTCGATCAGCTCCTTGCGGACAGCGCTCGTATGCGCCTCGGCGAGCGTGCCGGAACGCACGGACGCGATGAGGCGCATCCCAGCAGATTGCATCGCAGCCTGCCCGAGGCGCGCGTAGCTGCCGGTCTCGACGATACCCAGCAGGAGCGCCTGGGCTTGCGGGCTGGCGTCCTCGATGTTGCTCACGAACAGCGTGCCGCCCCCTGCGCGCTCGACGGCGCCGGGTTCCGGACCCCGCGGCGTGTCGGCGCCCAGCAGGAGCTGCGCTGAGTTCTCGGCGACGAGACTCGCGCCGGCGATCTTCACGAAGGGACGCTCCCGATGCGGACCGCTTTCGTGGATGAAGCTGGCGAACGCGCCGCGCCCGGTGCCTGGCTCGCCGCTGATCAGCACCGGCCGGCTTCCGGTGGCCAGGGCTTCGGCCTGTTCGCGCAGCTCGCGCACGCGCTTGCTGCGTCCGAGCGCAGCCAGGACCGGGAGGATCACGCCGCGTGCACCGCGCCGCGTCGGCCGCCGTGCCTCGAGCGCGCGCGTCACGGTGCGCAACAGTTTGTTGATCGACAGCGGCTTCTCGATGAAATCGGCTGCGCCGAGCCGCGTCGCCTCGATCGCGGTCTCCACGGTACCGTGGCCCGACAGCATCACGACCGGGCAGCGGAGCCGGCCTTCTTCCTGCCACTCCCGCAGGAGCGAGATACCGTCCGTATCCGGCATCCAGATGTCGAGCAGCACGAGCTGCGGGGGATGATGGCGGACTGCGAGACGCGCCTCCCGGACATCGGCCGCGACCATCACCTCGTAGCCCTCCTCGGCGAGGATCTCCTGGATGTTGCTGCGGATGTCTGCTTCGTCGTCGACGACGAGTATCTGCGATCCCTTCATGGGACTACCTCCGTTCCGCCGCGCGACGCGGGCGGTTGTCGTTATTGGACTCGCGATAGCGCTGCGTCAGCGGCAGCGTAACGCGCAGGCTGGCGCCACCCCCAGCCAGGTTGGCGGCGGCGACCGTGCCGCCGTGCTCCTCGACCAGGCGCCGCACGATGGCGAGCCCGAGCCCCGTACCGCGCGACTTGCTCGTTACATAAGGATCGAAGATCCGCGGCAGCAGCTCGGGGTCTATGCCCGCGCCATTGTCGTCGATGCGGATCTCGACGGCGGCGACCGTGCCCATCAGGCAGCGGTGGGTCGTGACGGTCACGCGCGCATCGGTGTGTTCCTCGATGGCATCGCAGGCGTTGCGCAGCAGGTTGTGCAGCAACTGCCGCAGCCGGCCGGCATCGGCCTCGACGTGGCCGAGCGCCGGATCGGCGTCGACGTGCATGGCGGGCAGTTGCGGCCCGTGGTACAGCTCGACGACCTCCCGCACCAGGCGGTTCACGTCGATGGACTCGAACCGCACTTCAGGCGCGCGGGCGTAGTCGCTGAACGCGTTGACCATATCGCGCATGGCCGCGACCTGCTGCACGATCGTGTGGGTGGCGCGATCAAGAAGATCGGTGTCGTCGGCCGGCACTCCTGCGAGATAACGACGGCGGATGCGTTCGGCAGACAGCTGTATGGGCGTCAGCGGGTTCTTGATCTCATGGGCGAGTCTGCGCGCGACTTCGCCCCAGGCCGCATCGCGCTGCGCTTTGAGCACGCCGGTGATGTCGTCGAACACCAGCACGAACCCCGCCTGCAACCCCTGGACGTCGGGCAGCGGCGCCGCGGCGCACATCAGCGTGCGTCGCGAGCCGGCGTCGATGGCGAGCGGCATCTGCTCGCGCCAGCCATCGGGCGATTCGTCGTTCCGGGCCTCGCAGGCGGCAAGAAACTCGCGCAGCTGCGGATGGCGTATCGCAACGTCCTCGAGCGGTTCGCCGGCCGCCGCTCGCAGTTCGGCTTGCAGGATCACCTCGGCGGCCTCGTTCGCCATCCGGATGCAGCGCTGCGAATCCACCGCGATGACACCGCTCGAGAGGCGCCCGAGGATGGCTGCGAGGCTGGCCCGCCCGCGCTCGATTTCCTCGGCGCTGCTGCGGGACTCCGCGTCGGCGGCAGACAACCTTGCTGCCATGTCATTGAAGGACTCGACCAGCGCACCGAGGTCGTCACGGCTCTTCACCGCCAGGCGTGTATCGAGCCGCCCGGCCGCGATCGCCTGCGTACCGTCGACCAGATCCCTGATCGGTTCGGCGAGGCGGCGCGCAAACAGGAACGCGCCGTACAGTGCGGCGAACAGTGCCAGCATCACAGCGACGGTAAGCGACAGCGTGAAGCTGGTCTCGAGGGGCTCGCGCAGATAGACCAGCTCGCCGTAGCGGGCGTATGTGCCCCGCACTGACTTGGCCAGCGATCCAAGCTGATCGCTCACCGGGTAGAGCGCCTGCAGCGTCAGCACGGAGTCCTGGATGGCCAAGTTGCTGCCGAAGATCACGGCGGCGCGGATGCGCAGCTGATCTGCGCCTACAGGCTCGACGGCGACATAGCGGCCGTTGCGCGGGAGCTGCAACAAGGCGTCCTCGGAGAGCAGTTCGGGCAATGCACCGAACGGGTTTTCGGCGCTGGTCGCCACGAAGCGGTAGTTGCGGCCGAAGACGCTCATCTCGGTCGCGCCGACGGCGCGCCTCAGGCCCGGCAGCGCGGAGACGATTTTACCCTCGGGCAACCGTTCGATCTGCCCAGCCACTTCCTGTGTCTTGGCGAGATTCTCGCCCAGCTCGGCGTCGAGTGCGGCACGCGACAGCTCGAGCGAACGTTCCAGGCCGCGCGCCACGCGGTCATCCGACCAGGTCTCTATGCCACGGTTCAGGAATTGCAGCGACAGCAGGAACACCGCGAGCACTGGCAGGACAGCGACGGCGGCGAAGGGGCCGAGCAGCCGCAGCCGCAGGGCCGCGCCGGGCTCGCCACGCCGACGCGCCGCCAGCAACTGCGCAACACTCGTGCAGAGCACTGCGACCAGGGCGAGCGCTCCGAGCGCGTTGCCGATGAGTACCGCCTCGTGCCAACGACCGAACAGCGTGGAGTTCTGGACCGTCTGCGAGAGCAGCGCGAGACCCACGACGCCCCCGATGCAGAGCACCACGAGAAGGAGCGTCGCGCGTCGGGCGCTTACGGTGACAGGGTCCATTCGTACCAGTCGCTCTCGAGGCTGAAGCCATCGTCCCAGAAGGCGATGATCTGCAACGGGCCAGGCAGCGTGCCCTCATCCAGCACGGCGCGCACCGCGACGTCGTAACGCTGATCCGCGGCGATGCTGTCGCGCTCGGCCACCGGCAATTCCTGTACGCGGCCGATGGCGTTCAGGGCGCCGAACAGGGTGGCGTGCGAGGTCTGCTCGCGGCCATCCGGGTAGCCGACGCGGTAACGCTCCGTGAGCGCGTCCCAGGCGAGCTGCCAGCTGCGGCTGGTTTCGATCACTTCCGGGTCGAGCCAGAAACGGCGTTGTCGGCTGGCCGTAATTTCCACGCGGAAGGTGAGCTGGACGCCGTTCTCCAGTGCCTGCATGGCCTCGCGCGTCAGCTGGTAGTCGATTCGCGCCGTCAGCGCCCAGGCTTCGCCCGTATCACGCAGGTTGGCGGTGCGGACATCGACGTTGGCGGCCACCGCCTGTCGGGTGTAAAGCAACAGTAGGCTGAGGGCGACAAGGCCGAAAATACGGCTGGAGTAAACGTGCATAGGAACTACGCACCTCCGCCCTGTTGTTATTCGGCAACGAATTCAGGCTGGTGCGGGTGTTATTAAAGCATAGTAGAGGCCGTCCGTATCGGCTGGACCCGGCAGGACCTGCCACCCCCCCCCGGGCCGACGGCCGAAGGACGGGCGGCGGAGCTGCCGGCGCGAGGCGCACCCCGGGGGTCCGCGCGACAAACCGGCTGACCACCCCGTCGTTTTCCTCCCGCAGGATCGAACAGGTGGCGTAGAGCAGGCAGCCGCCTGGCGCCAGGAGCGGCCACAGCGCGCCGAGCAATTCGAGCTGACGGATCGCGAAACCGGCCATGTCGGTCGGGCGGCGCAACAGCTTGATGTCCGGGTGACGGCGGATGACTCCCGTCCCCGAGCAGGGCGCATCGATCAGGATGCGATCGAAGCGCCGACTGTCCCACCAGGACGCCGTGTCGCGCGCATCAGCGGCAAGCAGGCGGGCGCGGTACCCGCCGCGGGCGAGATTGGACGCCACGCGGGCAAGTCGCGTGGCGTCGATGTCGAGAGCCACCAGGTCGATGTCGCCCTGCGCGCACTCGAGCAGGTGCATGGTCTTGCCGCCCGGCGCAGCACAGGCGTCGAGCACGCGCATGCCCGATGCGACAGCGAGCAGCGGCGCAGCGAGCTGGGAAGCAGCGTCCTGCACCGAAACCAGCCCCTCGGCGAAGCCCGGGATCGCCTCCACGGCAACCGCGTTGGCGAGCCGGATCGATCCGCCGATGTCACCGGCCATTGCCGCCATGCCCGCCGATTCGAAGCGCCGGAGCATGTCCGCCACCGAAGTGCGGGCGAGGTTCACGCGCAGCCACAGCGGCGGCGGCAATTGCGCAGCGGCGCAGACATCGCGCCACTCGACCGGCCAGTCCGCCGCGAGTTTTCCCGTCATCCACTGCGGGTGCGACACTGCCGCATCCAGCGAGAGCGCGCCGAGCAATGTGGCCTGCTCTCTTTGCAGGCGGCGCAGGCTCGCGTTCACCAGCCCGGCAGCGTGACGGCGCCCGAGCAGCCTTGCCGCCTCGACCGTCGCGGACACCGCAGCGTAGTCCGGTTGCGATTCGTCGAGCAGCTGGAACATGCCGACCGAGAGCAGCGCTTCGAGCAGCGTCTCGCGCCGCGGCAGCGGTCGGTCGAGCAGCTGCGCCAGCAGCGCGCGGTGGCGGTGGTGCCAACGCAGCGCGCCGTAGGCAAGCGCCCGAACCTGGGCGCGGTCGCCGGGATGCAGGGAATCCGTGTCACTGCTGCCTTCGAGCGCGGCGTCGAGGGTGCGCCCGGCCGCGATCACCTGCTCGACGACCCGCGCAGCCGCGGCACGAGTGGCCGCGCCGGGCGTCGAGCGGGCGCTCATCGTCCGAGAACCTCACCAACCAGCTGCCGGCCGCGGGCGAAGTCTGCTGCAGGCTGGCGTTGCCGGCCCGCCGCCTGCACCTCGTGCAGGCGCAGGAGGCCCGTGCCCGCCTGGACATCGATGCCGGCATCGCCGGCGCGCAGGACAGTGCCGGGCGGCGGCGCCGCCGAACCGGCGGGCAGCGCCTCTGCGCGCCAGCAGCGCAGTTGCGCGCCGGCCAGCGTGGTTTCGGCAACCGGGCGGGGATTGAACGCGCGTACCCGCCGCTCGATCACCTGCGCCGGCTGCAGCCAGTCGATGCGCGCGTCGGACTTGGCGAGCTTCGGCGCGTAGGAGGCCCCGACGGCAGGTTGCGGCACGGCTTGCACACTGCCGAGAAGAATCCGGTCGAGCCAGCTGCTGAGCAGATCGGCGCCCAGGGTCGCGAGTCGATCGTGCAGCCCGGCTGCCGTTTCGAGCCGCCCGATGGCGGTGCGCGCCGTGGCAAAGACCGGCCCGGTATCGAGACCTTCTTCGAGTTGCATCAGCGCGACGCCCGTCTCGGCATCGCCCGCGAGGATCGCCGCCTGGATCGGCCCCGCGCCGCGCCACCGCGGCAGGAGCGAGGCGTGGATATTCAGGCAACCGCGCGGGGGCAGATCCAGCACCGCGCGCGGCAGGATCAGGCCGTAGGCCACGACGACGATGAGATCGGGCTTCAATCGCGCGAGCATGTCGACTGCGGACCTGTCTTTGCGGAGACTTTCGGGCTGCAGCACCGGCAGGCCCTGCGCGAGCGCGAACTGCTTGACCGGGCTCGCCGTGAGCTGGCGCCCGCGGCCGGCCGGCCGGTCGGGCTGGGTGAGCACGGCGACGACCTCATGCGTTGATCGCACAAGACCCGCCAACGCCGGCACGGCGAACTCCGGCGAGCCGGCGAAGATGAGGCGTGCCGCCAGTGGCGTTCCTAGATGACCGGCGCGCGACGTGCGGCGGGTTTCTCCGCCTCGCGCCTGGCGGTCTTTTCGAGCTTCTTGCGGATGCGCTGCCGCTTGAGCTCGGAGAGGTGGTCGATGAAGAGCTTGCCTTCGAGGTGATCGAGTTCGTGCTGCACGCAGACCGCCAGCAGTCCGTCGGCGTCGAACTCGAACGGTTTGCCCTGGTCGTTCAACGCCCGGACGCGGATGCGCGCCGCGCGCTCGACGCTCTCGGTGTAGCCGGGCACCGAGAGGCAACCCTCCTCGCCCGCCTCGAGGCCGTCACGGGACAGGATCTCCGGGTTGATCAGCACCAGCGGCGCGCTGCGGTCATCCGACACGTCCATTACGATCAGCCGCTCATGGACGTCGACCTGGGTGGCGGCAAGACCTACCCCCGGGGCCGCGTACATGGTCTCGAGCATGTCCCGGGCGAGCTGCCGCAGCCGGTCATCGACGACAGCAACCGGCCGGGCGCGGGACCGCAGCCGGGGATCGGGATATTCCAAAATCTTCAATAGCGCCATGGGGATTCCCTCACAGTTTCGTGTCTATCGCTATGAGGGCTCAATAATTTTATGATATACCGCGTCCGTTTCGCCCCGCGACCGGACGCCTTGCGCGACCCGGTCGGGGCTAAGTGGTTGCTGCCACAGGTCATAGCCAGTGATAACCCGGCAAGTGCGGCCGGGATTATAGCAACGGCAGTATTGCCTGCCGGTGAGCGTTGACCAGAGGCAGTTGTTGCCTCTGATCGGGGATGCAGCGTTCATGAAAGTCTCTCACCCACGCCGCCGTTCGCTCGTGCTGGTCATGTCAACCGCCGCTCTCGCGCTCGGCTCGTCCACAGTGCTCGCCACGGGCACCGCTGTCACCATCGGCGGCCAGGAAGCAGCGGCTGGTACCGTCCAGCTGGCGCTGAATCCTTCCCACCCGGACACCTACGTGGTCAAACGGGGTGACACGCTGTGGGACATCTCGGCGATGTTCCTGCGCGATCCCTGGTTCTGGCCCGAGATCTGGTACGCGAACCCGCAGGTCGCGAACCCACACCTTATTTATCCGGGCGACATGCTGAACCTGGTGTACGTCGACGGCCAGCCGCGCCTGCAGCTGACGCGGGGCGCTGGCGGCACGCAGAGCGGTGGAACACAACGGCTTTCGGCGGCCATCCGCGAAATGAGCCTCGAAGATGCGATCCCGGCGATTCCGCTGGAAGTCATTGGCGCGTTCCTCGGCCGCGGCTCGCTGCTGCAGAAGGACGACTTCGAGGCGGCTCCTTACGTGGTCGCTATCCGTGACGAGCGCCTGATCGGCTCGGCGGGCAACGACCTGTATGTGCGTGGCGACGTCGGTGGCATGAATAACAGCTACAACGTCGTGCACCCTGGCAGGGAACTGGTCGATCCGGATGACGGCGACTTCCTCGGCTACGAGGGCATCCATGTCGGTGCCGGGACGATCCGCCGCAATGGCGATCCGGCGACCATGTTCCTCTCGGAATCCTCCCGCGAAGCGCTGGAGGGTGACCGGCTCATCGCGCAGCAGGTGACGCAACCGGCCTCGTTCATGCCAAAGGCGCCGTCGCGCCCGGTCGAGGGATCGATCGTGGCGGTGGTGGACGGCGTCACGCAGGTCGGCCAGTACCAGATCATCATGATCAATCGGGGCAGCAGGCATGGCCTGGAGCCGGGCAATGTGCTGCGTGTGTGGCAGGCGGGCGAAGAAGTGACCGATCATCGCAAACCCGGGCGAATTTCCAGGAAAGTACGCTTGCCCGCGGAGCCTGCCGGCCTTTCAATGGTGTTCCGCACCTATGACCGCGCCAGCTTCGCGCTGGTGCTCGAGGCAACGAGCGCAATTCATGTCGAGGACGTCGTCAAGAATCCGGACTGATACCCCCGACACTGCTGCAGTTCGCGTGACGGCCCGCATTCCGGCGGGCCGTTGCTTTTCCGGGCACTGCCATCGTGGCCGTTGAGGGCTCGCAGCAGGCGACCCGCGCGTGGATCGCGCTCGCCGATGCGCCAGGCCTCACCGGCGACCAGTTGGGGCCGCTGCTCGCGCACCACGGTGATGCAAGCTCGCTCGCCGCCGCCATGGCCGCCCCGGACCCAGCGCGCATGGCGGCGGCGCTGGCGTGGCTCGAAGGCGGCAATGATCGCCACCTCATCAGTATCACGGACCCTCGCTACCCGCGGCTGCTCGCCGCGACGCAGACCGCACCGGTCGCGCTGTTCGTACGCGGCGACCCGGACTGCCTGTCGTTGCCGCAGCTCGGGATCGTCGGCAGCCGCAAGGCCACCGCCGCGGGCATGGAAAACGCCGAGGCCTTCGCCGCACATCTCGCGGGCTGCGGCCTGGTGGTCACCAGCGGTCTGGCGCTGGGCATCGATACCGCGGCGCACGGCGGCGCCCTGGCCGCGAAGGGTCGGACTATCGCCGTACTCGGCACCGGGCCCGAGCGGATCTACCCGCGCACGAACGAAGCGCTCGCTGCACGCATCGCCACGGAAGGCGGCGCGCTCGTCAGCGAGTTCCTGCCCGGCGTACCGGCGCTCAAGGAGAACTTCCCCCGTCGCAATCGCATCATCAGCGGACTGTCGCTCGGCACGCTGGTCGTGGAAGCCGGCATCCAGTCGGGCGCACTGATCACCGCGAGACGCGCGATCGAGCAGGGCCGCGAAGTCTTTGCCATCCCGGGCTCGATACATAATCCGCTCGCAAAAGGCTGTCACCGCTTGATTCGCGAAGGCGCGAAACTTGTCGAGTCGGCCGAGCACATTCTCGAAGAACTCGGCCCCTTGCTCTCGTTGACGCAGGCATCGCTGCGCGCGGGCGACGATCACCCGACGAGGAGTTCGAAATCCGACGAGGCGGTTGATCGTCGCCTGCGCGCAGCGATGCCGGAAACCCGCGAGCGAGACATCGATTACGGCAAACTGCTCGACGCACTCGGCTGGGATCCAGCGACAGTCGATATGCTGGTGCTGCGCAGCGGATTGACGGCTGGGGAGGTTTCCTCCATGCTACTTATTCTCGAACTCGACGGCACGGTGCAGCCGCTTGCGGGCGGCAGATACCAGCGAACGAGGTAGCGGCGGTTCTGAAAGCGATGACACACAGCGTTCTCGACGTCCTCATGTACCTGTTTGAGGCGATGTCCGAACAGGGACAGGACGAGGCCACCGATCACGCTGTCCTGCGCCAGGAGCTGCTCCGCGCCGGTTTCGGCGAACCTGAAGTCGACCGCGCGCTCGATTGGCTCGAGGATCTCCACGACGACCCGGACCGGCCCTTTCCCGAGGCGCCCGGTCCCCTGTCGTTCCGCCTGTACGGCCCGATCGAAATGTCGCGGCTGGACACTGCCTGCCGGGGGTATCTGCTTTATCTCGAGGAGGCTGGCATACTCGCGCCCGCCGCCCGGGAGATCGTGATCGACCGGCTGATGGCACTCGGTGCGGCTGAGATCGATGTCGAGCAGGTGAAGTGGGTCACGCTGATGGTGCTCTACAGCCAGGGCGGCCAGAAACAGGCGTTTACCCGCATGGAAGACCTGGTCTTCGAGGAGCACGACGGGCCGGTCAACTGAGCCGAAATCGAGGCTGATTGTTAAGCGACCGCGGCACTGCCGCGGTTTGTCGTCTATGGATTCCGCAAACAATGGCTAGCAATGTCGTCATCGTCGAATCGCCCGCAAAAGCCAAGACGATCGGCAAATACCTCGGCAAGGACTACACGATCCTCGCCTCCTACGGCCATGTCCGCGACCTGGTGCCGAAGGAAGGCGCGGTCGATCCGGACAACGGCTATGCGATGCGCTACGGACTGATCGAGCGCAACGAAAAGCACGTCGAAACCATCGCGAAAGCGGTCAGGAAAGCCAAGGCCGTCTACCTCGCCACGGACCCTGACCGCGAGGGCGAAGCCATCAGCTGGCACCTCGCCGAAATCCTCAAGGAGCGCGGCGCGCTCGAGGGTCGTTCGCTGCATCGGGTCGTCTTCTACGAGATCACCGATCGCGAGGTCCGCGAGGCCATGAAAGAGCCGCGCGAAGTGTCCGGCGATCTCGTCAATGCGCAGCAGGCGCGTCGGGCACTCGACTATCTCGTCGGCTTCAACCTGTCGCCGCTGCTGTGGAAGAAAGTCCAGCCGAAGCTCTCGGCCGGCCGGGTGCAGAGCCCTGCGCTGCGGCTCATCTGCGAACGCGAGGATGAGATCGAAGCGTTCAAGCCGCAGGAGTACTGGATGATCGAGGCCGACCTCGCCGCGCGCGGCGCGGCGTTCACTGCCCGGCTTGCCGAATTCCGCGGCGAAAAGGTCGAGCAGTTCTCCTTCGGCAATTCGCAGTCCGCCAACGGCGCCCGCGATGCCGTGCTCACCGCGGCCAACGGCCGGGTGCGCGTCGCGACGATCGAAAAGAAGCAGCGCCGACGCAACCCGGCGCCGCCGTTCACGACTTCGACCCTGCAGCAGGAAGCCTCGCGCAAGCTCGGCTTCAACGCGCGGCGCACGATGATGACGGCGCAGCGACTTTACGAAGGCATCGAGACCGGCGATGGCGTGGTGGGACTCATCACCTACATGCGCACCGACTCCGTGAATCTCGCAGCGGTCGCGCTGGAGGAAATCCGCGGCTTCATCGCTGAGCGCTACGGGCGCGACAACCTGCCCCTGGAACCGCGCCTGTACAAGACGAACGCGCGCAACGCCCAGGAAGCACACGAGGGCGTACGCCCGACCAGCGTGAGCCGCACCCCCGACAGCCTGAAGCAGTACCTGAGCGAAGAGCAATTCCGGCTCTACGACCTGATCTGGAAGCGCACCGTCGCCTGCCAGATGATCCCCGCCGTCTACGACATGGTGACCGTGGACATGAATCCGGCCGCGGACGCCAGCGTCGCGCGCCTGCGTTCCACGGGCTCGACACTCGTCGTGCCGGGCTTCATCGCGGTCTACCAGGAGGGCCAGGACGATACCGCCGATGACGACGGCGATCGCATCCTGCCGCCACTCGCCGAAGGCGACGTGGTGGACCTCGCCGACCTGCGCGCCGACCAGCATTTCACCGAGCCGCCGCCGCGGTTTAACGACGCGACCCTGGTCAAGGCGCTCGAGGAGTTCGGCATCGGCCGGCCATCGACCTACGCCTCGATCATCTCGACCCTGCAGGAGCGCGGCTACGTCGAGATGGACGGCAAGCGCTTCAGGCCGAAGGACATCGGCCGCATCGTCAACAAGTTCCTCACCGATCATTTCACCCGCTACGTCGACTACGGATTTACCGCGCACATGGAAGACGAGCTCGACGAGGTGTCGCGCGGCGAGCGGCCGTGGACCACGGTACTCGACGAGTTCTGGCAGCCGTTCCTCGCGCTGGTGAAGGACAAGGAAATTAGCGTCAGTCGCGAGCAGGTGGCGCAGGCGCGCGATCTCGGCATCGATCCGGCATCCGGCAAGCCGATCTCCGTGCGCATGGGCCGGTTCGGGCCGTTCGCCCAGATCGGCACCAAGGACGACGAGGAGAAGCCGCGCTTTGCCGGGCTGCGTCCGGGCCAGAAGATGAACACGATCACGCTGGCCGACGCGCTGGAGCTGTTCAAGCTGCCGCGCAAGCTCGGCGCGACCGCGGAAGGCGAGCCGGTTCAAGCCAGCGTCGGACGATTCGGCCCCTACGTCCAGTACGGCAAGCAGTACGTTTCCCTCAAGACTGACGACCCGTACACCATCACGCTCGAGCGCGCGCTCGAAATCATCGCCGAGAAGAAGATCGCCGATGCCAACCGGTTGATCCTCGATTTCCCGGATCGGGGCATTCAGGTGCTGAACGGCCGCTACGGTCCATACATCACTGACAAGAAGAAGAACGCGCGCATCCCGAAGGGCGAGGATCCGAAGTCCCTCACGCTCGCGCAGTGCCAGGAACTGCTGGCGGCCGCGCCGGAACGCGGCCGTGGCCGGTTCGGGCGGCGCGCTGCGGCAAAGAAGGACGCTGCGCCAGCCCCGGCCGAGGTAGCCCCGAAGGCCGCAGCCAAGCCGCGGAAGGCTGTCGCCAGGAAGCCCCGCGGCACGAAGAAAAAGGCCACCGCCGACGCTGGCTGACGAGCCTGCCGCAGACGCTCCCGATGCGAACAGCCCGCTATTGCCTGTTTTTCGCGAGCGCCCTCCTGCTGGCGGCGACCGCGGGCGCCGAGACGCGTGCGCTCGAGGAGGTGCCGCGCGTCTACCTGGTCCAGTTGCGGGAGCCGGCGGCACTACCGGCACTGAAAGCCCAGCGCAGTACCGCTCGACTCACCCGCCGTGGCCGGCTCGATGTGCGCTCGGCCGCGGTGCGCAGCTACGCAGCACGACTCGGCGAGACGCAGGACAGCGTGCTGGCCAGCATCGGTGCCGTGGATGCGAAGATCTACAGCTACCGCCTCGCGTTCAACGGCTTCGCTGCGCGCCTGACACCGGCGCAGGCTGCGAAGCTCGCGGGCCATCGCAGCGTCGGGCGTGTGTGGGCCGACGAGGTCCGGCAGCTGAAATCCAACGCGAGTGCCAGCTACATGGGACTCCTCGACCGCGGCAGCGGTCTGCGAGGCAACCTCGGGCTGCGCGGCGAGGACGTCGTCATCGGCGTGATCGACAGCGGCATCACGCCCGGGCACCTCAGCTTCTCCGACCATGTGGAAAAGAAAAAGCCGCGCATCTGCAGAACGAGTTTCGGCGAGAGTTCGTTGCTGTTTCGCTGGCTCTGTCGCCGTTACGACACTCCCCGCTACGCGCAGGCCTTCGAGCCGCTGGAGGGCTGGCAGGGCGACTGCGAGACAGGGGTCGGTTTCGCAGCCAGCGACTGCAACAACAAGCTGATCGGCGCTCGCTGGTACTACGCAGGATTCAGCGATCTGTACTCGCTCGATCCGAACGAATTCCTGTCGCCCAAGGACGCCGACGGGCACGGCACCCACATCGCATCGGTCGCTGCCGGCAATCCTGTCCGCGCCGAGATAGGCAACACCGAAGTCGCCGGTGTATCCGGCATCGCGCCGCGCGCGCGACTCGCCATCTACAAGGCATGCTGGCTGGCGGTGACGACCGACAATCTCCGGCCCATCCGCGCGAGCTGCGCGATGTCCGACCTGCAGAGCGCCATCGAGGACGCGATCGCCGACGGCGTCGACATCATCAACTACTCCGTCGGCACGACAGCCGGCGGCCCGACCGACCCCGACGCACTGGCGCTGCTCGAGGCTGCCGACGCCGGCATACTCGCCGTGGTCGCTGCGGGCAACAGCGGCAGCGACGACGAAGTCTCCGGGTACGGGACCATCGAGTCGCCGGCCAGCTCGCCCTGGGTGATGGCGGTGGCCGCCTCGAGCCGCGCCGGGAAGCGCTACGACCGCGTCCTCCAGGTGACGGAACCCGACGCGGCCAAGGGGGAGTTCACGATGCGCGAAGCGGGCTTCACGCCGAGCCTGCGCACGACCGGGGCGAAAAGCGGTCGGCTGATCGGCGCGTCCCCGACGGACGCCTGCGCGGCATTGGACAACGCCAGCGCGGTCGGCGGGGCCATCGCCCTGGTGGTCCAGGGCAGTTGCAGCTTCCAACAGAAGATCGCCAATGCCGAAGCCGCCGGGGCAATCGCGGTAGTGGTCTACAGCGCCACGGGCGCACCGACGCAGATGACCGGCGAGCGCGGCAGCGTGGACATCCCTGCCGTCATGATCAGCAATACGGACGGCGCGTTTCTCGCCGGCCGACTCTCCGCGGGCGACGCAGTCGAGGCGATGATGGAGCGCGGCCGGATACTCGCGCGCGACGAGCCGGGCAATCGCATTTACGCGCTGTCATCGCGCGGCCCCAATCCCGTCACCTGGGACATACTCAAGCCGGACGTGACCGCGCCGGGCACCGATATCCTGGGCGCGCAGGCGCCGGACGTCGCCAACGGCCTGCGCGGCGAGCGCTTCCAGTACCTGTCGGGCACCTCCATGGCCGTGCCCCAGGTCGCGGGGGTCGCGGCACTGCTCAAGGAAGCACATCCCGACTGGAGCCCGGCGGCGCTGCGTTCGGCAATGGTGACGACAGCCCGACAAAACGTTCTGCGCTCCGACGGCGTGACCGCGGCGCAGCCCTTCGACTTCGGCGGCGGGCACGTCGCGCCGAATCTGGCCATCGACCCCGGGCTGGTCTACGACGCAGGCAGCGAGGACTACGACGCCTTCGCCTGCGGTGCCGGCATTCCCAGAGTGAGCGAAGAGGAATGCCTCGCGCTCGAACAGGCCGGCTGGCCGACGGCGTTCGACGAACTCAACCTGCCGTCGATATCCGTGAGCAGCCTCGTGAGTACCCGCAGCGTCCGCCGGCGCGTGACGAACGTTGGGGGCGCGGCGACCTGGACAGCATCGGTGGTTGCCCCGGCCGGTGTCGACGTGACGGTCGTGCCGGACACGCTCTCGCTCGGCGATTTCGATACCGGCGAGTTCACCGTGACCTTCAGGAACGCGGGTGACAGCGAGCAGCTCGGATACTGGAACTTCGGCGCGCTCACCTGGAGCGATGGCATCCGCCAGGTACGCAGCCCGATGGCGCTCCTCACCACCCCCATCGCAGTGCCGGACAGCATCAGCGGCAGCGGCGCCAGCGGCTCGACCGGCTTCGACCTCGAGTTCGGCTACACCGGCGAGTACAACCTCGTGGCGACGAACCTGACGGCGCCGGAGTTCACCCTCGATGTCGTAGGCAACGCCGCGGAGGCCGCCTACGTCTACGAGCCGGACGATAGCGCGTTGCCGTCGAGCGTGCGCCGCCAGCGCATCAGCGTGCCGGCGGACACGCGCTACCTGCGCATCGCGCTGAACGCGCAGACCGAAGGCAGTGCCGACGACCTCGACCTCTACGTGAGTTGCCCGGGCGGCTGTCCCGGTGGGATCGCCACGCTCGCCAGCGCGGGCCTCAGTGCCGACGAGTATGTCGACATCCTCAATCCGGAGCCCGGCGAGTACGTGATCGACGTGCACGGTTTCCAGGTGATCGATCCCGACGGCAACAGCGATTTCCTGCTGCGCCGCTGGACGCTCACCGACACGAGCGGTGTCGCGTCACTCGACCTGACGGCGCCGGCGTCCGCGACCCTGGCGGCCGAGGGCAACGTGACGCTCGACTGGCAGAACCTCGCCGGCAACGAGGTCTACCTGAGCCTGCTCAGCCACGACAACGGCGCCGAGGTGATCGGCAACACCCTCGTCGAGATCGTCGTCGAGTAAGGAAACAAGGGGAAATAAGGGGACAGTGACCGTAATTCACGTTGGGCATGGCCCCTGAGCCGAGTTTAAAGGCCGAGGCGAAGGGGTCGATGCCCAACGTGAATTACGGTCACTGTCCCCTTACTTCCCGGTGGCGGAAGCAGCTCACGAGGTGGTCGTTGATGAGGCCGGTCGCCTGCAGGTGGGCGTAGAGGATCGTGCTGCCGACGAAGCGGAAGCCGCGTTTCTTGAGATCCTTGCTGAGGGCATCGGAGACCGGGCTCGTCGCGGGGACGTCGCGTTGCTCGCGCCAGCGGTTCTGCGTCGCGCGGCCATCAACGAAGCGCCAGAGATAGTCGCTGAAGGTGCCGAACTCCTCCTGCACATCGAGAAATGCACGGGCGTTGCTGATCGTCGCCTCGATCTTGAGGCGGTTGCGGATGATGCCCTCGTCCTTCATGAGTGCCGCGGCCCGCTTCGGCGTGAAGCGCGCCACTTTGCCGACGTCGAAGTTCGCGAACGCGCGGCGATACCCTTCGCGCCGGTGCAGGATCGTCTTCCAGCTCAGCCCTGCCTGCGCGCCCTCCAGCACGAGAAACTCGAACTGCGTGGCATCGTCGCGCACAGGCACGCCCCATTCCTCGTCGTGGTATTTCAGGTAGGCGTCGCTGACACCCTCCGACCAGGGGCAACGCCTGAGTACCTTGGGCATGATCGTCTCCGTCAGTGTGGGCGGCGATCATGGCGCGGCCAGGCAGCCTCCGGCAACGCGGCAATGTGGTTGAAATCCTAGGAAATGCGGCTGGATTAAGGTAAAAACGCCGGAATGACGGACCGTTACGGCGTGATCGGCCACCCGATCAGCCACAGCAAATCGCCGGTGATCCATCGCCTCTTCGCGGAACAGACGGGCGAGGACCTGAGCTACGAGGCCTTCGACGTGCCGCCCGCCAAACTCGGCGAGATGCTCGACGAGTTCGTGAAGATCGGCATCCGCGGCCTGAACGTCACCGTGCCACACAAGGAGGCCGTGGCGAAGCTCGCCTCGCAGCTCACCGATCGCGCGCACCTTGGGGGCGCCGCGAACACGCTGATCATCGCCCCCGACGGCCACCTCGACGCCGACAACACGGACGGCGTCGGCCTGCTCACCGACCTCACGCGCAACCTGCGCCTGTCGCTGAAGGGCTCGCGACTCCTGGTCCTCGGCGCCGGCGGAGCGACACGCGGCATCGCGCCGGCCCTGCTCGGCGCCGGTCCTGAACGGCTGGTCGTCGCCAATCGCGGCATCGACCGCGCTCGCGAACTCGCCGAGCGCTTCGACCGGCTCGGACCGATAGAAGCCTGCAGCTTCGACGACCTCGCCGGTCGCCAGTTCGACGTGATCCTCAACGCGACCTCCGCCGGCCTCGGCGGGGGCAGGCCGCCGTTCCCGGCGTCCATCCTCACGCCCGACGCGTTCTGCTACGACCTCTCCTACTCGATGGCAGGAACGCCGTTCCTCGCATGGTGCCGCGAAAACGGCGTGCGCGCGGCGCACCAGGGCTGGGGCATGCTGGTGGAGCAGGCCGCCGAGTCGTTCTTTATCTGGCGAGGCGTGCGGCCCGACACGGCGACTGTCCTGGCGAAGCTGCGCTAGTCGCGAAGGTCGCTGGCGTTGCGGGCCGACTGCCAGTTGCCTCATGCAAATGAGTAAACTGTGCCGCTCCAGTCGAGGTCCTGCCCCGCATGCTGAATCCTCTGCTGAGTACGGCGCCCGGCGCCCTGCCAGCCTTTGCCGCCATCCACCCCGAGCACGTCGAGCCGGCGGTGCAGGAGACACTCGACAGAAACCGTGCCGATCTCGCTCGCATCATCGCCGAGCATCGCGGCCGCAGCGTGAGCTTCGATGCCGTCGTACCGGCGCTCGAGGCGCTGTCCGACCGGCTGCATCGGGTCTGGTCGCCGGTGAGCCACCTGCATGCAGTGGCGAATACGCCCGCGCTGCGCGACGCCTATAACCGCTGCCTGCCGCACCTCACGCGCTACCAGACGGAGCTCGGCCAGAACCGCGATCTCTACGACCTGTTCGAGGCCATGTCGGCCAACGTGCCGGCTGATCGCCGCGACGGTGCGCGCGCGCTGATCGACCAGGCGCTGCGCGACTTCCGTTTGAGCGGCGTCGCGCTGCCCGACGACAGGAAGCAGCGTTTCATGGCGGTGATGGAGCAGCTCGTCGAGCTGCAGGCGAAGTTCGAGCAGAACCTGCTCGACGCCATGGCCGCCTGGTCGCACCACGAGAGCGATGCAGCACGGGTAGCCGGCATTCCCGACTACGTGCTGGAGCACGCGGGTACTGCAGCCTGCGAATCCGGCAGGTCCGGCTGGCTCTTCCGCCTCGACCAGCCCACCTACGTGGCCGTCACGACCTACGCGAAGAACCGCGAGCTGCGGGCGCACTTCCATCGCGCCTGGGCGACGCGCGCCTCCGACCAGGCGCCATCACCGCCGGCATTGGACAACACGCCGGTCATGGCGGGGATACTCGCGCTGCGGCACGAGGCGGCGGGACTGGTGGGCTACGCGAATTTCGCCGAGTACTCGCTCGCAACCAAGATGGCCGGTTCCGTCGCCGAGGTGCGCGAGTTCCTCGACCGGCTGGCCAGCGCGTCGCGCGCCGCCGCCCGGCGCGACTTCGCGGCGCTCGAGGCATTCGCGGGACATGCGCTCGCGCCCTGGGACGTCGCCTACTACGCGGAGGAGTTGCGCCTCGACCGCTACGCCATCTGCGACGCCGAGCTCAGGCCCTACTTTCCGGCGCCGAAGGTGATCGAGGGCCTCTTCGCGCTCGTCGAGCGGCTTTACGGCATACGCCTGGTCGAGAATCGCGGCGCGCTCCTCTGGCACGAGTCGGCGCGCAGCTACGGTGTCGTCAACGCGGCCGGCGAGACCGTCGGCGGGATCTGCACCGACCTGTACGCGCGCCCCGAGAAGCGCAGTGGTGCATGGATGGACGACTGCATCAATCGCATACGCCTGGACGGCAGCCTGCAGCGGCCGGTGGCGCATCTGGTCTGCAATTTCGCGCCGCCCGGCGCCGGCGCGCCGAGCCTGTTGTCCCACGACGAGGTGCTGACGCTGTTCCACGAGATGGGCCATGTGCTGCACCACCTCCTCACCCGCATCGACTACCCGAGCGTGGCCGGCATCCACGGTGTCCCCTGGGACGCCGTCGAGCTGCCGAGCCAGTTCATGGAAGGCTTTGCCTGGGAGCGGGAAATCCTCGCGCTGATCTCGGGCCACCACGAGACCGGCGCGCCGCTGCCCGACGCCACGATCAAGCGCCTGCGCGCCTCGCGCATATTCAACGGCGGCATGGACATGGTGCGCCAGCTCGAGTTCGCCCTTTTCGACATGCGCATGCATGCCGAGTACCGGCCGGGCGAGGCGCCGGCCATCATGTCGACGCTCGCCGAGGTGCGCCGCGCTGTCGCCGTCGTTCCGCCCGCGGACTATGACCGCTTCCCGAACAGCTTTGCGCATATCTTCGGCGGCGGTTACGCCGCGGGGTACTACAGCTACAAGTGGGCCGAGGTGCTGTCCTCCGACGCCTACGCCGCCTTCGAGGAACAGGGCGTGTTCAACGCGGATCTTGCGCGCCGCTTCCGCGAGGAAATCCTCGAGATCGGCGGGACCCGCGACATCGCCGAGGCGTTTCGCGCCTTTCGCGGCCGCGCGCCGGAGATCGCGGCCCTGTTGCGCCACTCGGGCATCAGCGCGGCCGCGTGACCTCGCGATGAAGATCGCCAGCTGGAACGTCAACTCCATCCGCCGGCGGCTGGGTCATGTGAAGGACTGGCTGATCGCCCAGCAGCCTGACCTGCTCGCGCTGCAGGAGATCAAGGTCGTGACCGAGGCGTTTCCCGCGGCCGAATTCGAAACGCTCGGCTACCAGGTGGCGGTCGACGGGCAGAAGTCCTACAACGGCGTGGCTTTTCTCTCCCGCGCCGAAGCGGTCTCGGTCCAGCGCGGCATCCCGGGATTCGACGACGAACAGAAGCGCGTGCTGGCGGCAAGCTTCGGCGACGTGCGGGTCGTCGACCTCTACGTGCCGAACGGCCAGAGCGTCGGCTCGGAGAAATACGAGTACAAGCTGCGCTGGCTGAAAGCCTTGCGCCGCTTCCTCGAAGCCGAACTGCAGGTACACAAGCAGCTCGTCGTCGTGGGCGACTTCAACATCGCCCCCGAGGACCGCGATGTCCACGACCCGGAGGCCTGGCGCGGACAGGTGCTGTGCTCCGACGCCGAGCGGGAACAGCTCGAGGCGCTGCTCGGGTTGGGCCTCGTCGACGTCTTCCGCCAGTTCGAGCAGCCGGAGCGCGCGTTCAGCTGGTGGGATTACCGCGCCGCCGGCTTCCGCCGCAACCACGGCTTGCGCATCGACCTGATCCTCGCCTCGCCGGCGATGGCCGGTGCCTGCACGGCCTCGACGATCGATGTCGCTCCGCGCCGGCTGGATCAGCCCTCTGACCACGCGCCCGTCTGGGCGGGTTTTGATATTGGGGGACGCTAACCCTGGCGACGGATGATCGCCCCATCGGTCGCCAAGGTTAGCGTCCCCCCCAATTTCCAGCGCATTAAGACAGATACGGCAGTTGTGGGCTACGCGGCCCGATGCAAGAATCCCGCGCAGCATGTCCGATACGACGCTCATCGAGCAGACCGCGAGCCGGCCGTTTCGCGTCCGGCCGAACGAATTCGACGTCACGAGCCGCGTGTGCGTCAGCTCGGCCGACGAAGTCCGCGATTCCGTTCAGTCGATTTTCCAGCAGGTTTTTCCGGGCGGCGCGTTCGACGTGCTGTGGGTGGCCTTCCACGACTTCGAGCGGCTGTTCAACGGTAGATTCGCGGACTACCTGGGCTGCGACACGGTCTACCACGACATCCAGCACACACTGGACATGACGCTCGCGATGGCGCGGCTCCTGGCCGGTTATGAGAAATCGGCGTCACTTGCGGACCGCCTGGGGCACGAGCGGGCCATCGTCGGGCTGGTCACCGCGCTTTTTCACGACTCGGGCTACATTCGTCGCCGCAGCGAGGAATCTGTCGCGAACGGCGCGGTGTTCACCGGCCAGCACGTCTCACGCAGCGCGGGCTTTCTCCGCGACTACCTGCCCCGCATCGGGCTCGGCCACCAGGCCGATATCGCCGCGCAGGTCGTGCACTTCACCGGCTACGAGATGAAGCTCGACGACATCGAGCTCGACGACCCGAAGGACAGCCTGATGGGCCATCTGCTCGGCACGGCCGACCTCATGGCGCAGATGGCGGACCGCTGCTACCTCGAGAAGTGCCGCGATCGGCTCTACGCCGAGTTCGTGCTCGCCGGCCTCGCCACGCGGCTTCTGCCCGAGCAGGACAAGGTCCAGTACGAATCCGGCATCGACCTGTTACGCCAGACGCCAGGCTTCTTCCGGCTCTCGGCTCGTGATCGCATGGACGTGAGCTTCAACCGCGCCTACCGCTACACGGAAGCGATGTGCGACGGCCGCAACCCGTATTTCGAGTCGATCGAGCAGAACCTCACCCACCTCGACCGCGTGATCGAGTCCGATTCCTGGGAGATGCTGCGCCGCCAGCCGCCCTGTTTCACCGTGCTGGAGCAACCACTGCAGCATGTGAGCGGACTCGTGAGCCGTTACCTTGCCGAAGCTGCCACGGCAGCCTAGAAAAAACTGAGGGACGCTAACCTTGGCGACCGATGGGGCGATCCCCATTGGTCGCCAAGGTTAGCGTCCCTAGATTTCCTCGATTTCGATTAAATCAGCCTGCCTTTTTCTTATAATCGCGGCCGCATGGCGCAGCCCCGGCAAGCCCCCGTTCCCCGCATCGGCTTCGTCAGCCTCGGCTGCCCCAAGGCGCTGGTCGACTCCGAGCGCATCTTCACGCGGCTGAAATCGGAAGGCTACGAGGTCGCACCCGACTACGCCGGTGCTGATCTGGTGGTGGTCAACACCTGCGGTTTCATCGACTCGGCGGTGACAGAGTCGCTCGAGGCGATCGGCGAGGCGCTGGAGGAAAACGGCCGCGTGATCGTCACCGGCTGCCTGGGCGCGAAGCGCGATGTGATCCTCGACGCACATCCGAAGGTACTCGGCGTCACAGGTCCGCATGCCTACGACGATGTGATGGCCGCCGTCCACCAGCACGCGCCGAAGCCGCACGACCCGTTCACCGACCTCGTGCCGCCGCAGGGCATACGACTCACGCCGCGCCACTACGCCTATTTGAAGATCAGCGAGGGCTGCAACCACAAGTGCAGCTTTTGCATCATCCCGTCGATGCGCGGCCGGCTCGCGAGCCGCGGCATTGCCGACGTGCTGCGCGAGGCCGAGGGACTGGTCAAGGCGGGCGTGAAGGAGCTGCTGGTCATCTCGCAGGACACCAGCGCCTACGGTGCAGACCTCAAGTACCGTACCGAGCTGCTCAGCGATCGCGCAGTCGATACGCGCTTCCAGGATCTGGCCCGCGAGCTCGGCTCGCTCGGCGCCTGGGTGCGGCTGCACTACGTCTATCCCTACCCGCACGTCGATGGCGTCGTGCCGCTGATGGCCGAGGGCAAGCTGCTGCCCTATCTGGACATACCCTTCCAGCACGCCAGCCAGCGGATTCTGAAGCTCATGAAGCGCCCTGCCCACGCGGAGAACACGCTGGAGCGCATCCGCCGCTGGCGCGACATCTGCCCCGAAATCACGATCCGCAGCACCTTCATCGCCGGCTTCCCCGGCGAGACCGAGGACGACTTCCGCCAGCTGCTCGACTGGCTGGAGGAAGCGCAGCTCGATCGGGTCGGCTGCTTCGCCTACTCGCCTGTCGAAGGCGCCGCCGCGAACGCGCTGCCGGACCACGTCCCGAGCGCGCTCGCCGAAGAGCGCCGCGGCCGCTTCATGGAAGCCGCGGCAGGAATCAGCGCCAGGAAACTTGCCGCGAAGGTCGGCAAGACCATGCGCGTACTTGTCGACTCAGTGACCCCGGAAGGCGCGATCGCGCGCGGATCTGGCGACGCGCCGGAGATCGACGGTGTGGTACGCATCGCCCGAGCGGGCAAGGCCCGGCCCGGCGAGTTCCTGAACGTGAGGATTACCGGCTCGGACGCCTACGACCTGACAGCCGAATAGGTGCCAGGCACCTATTTCAGCCTTGGCACCACGTGCTTGCCGATGATGTCGAGTGCCTCCATCGGATCGTCGTGCAGGCGCAGCGAAATCGTGGTCTGCCCCTTCACGCCAAACTGGCGGAAGCGTTCGATCTCGCGGTCCAGATCCTCGAGCCCGCCGGTGGAGGTGAACCCTTCGCACAACGCGTTGGTGATCCGATCCGGCACACCCTTGATGTTGCCGGAGCGATCGAACCACGCATTCACGAAGTCCTGCCAGTGATCGCGCACGGTCTGCACGTCCTCGGGTGACAGGAACAGATTGATCAGATCCGCATCGAGTTTCCGCGCGCGCCAGGCCAGCTCGCGCCGCGACTCGCGATACCCTTCCTTGCGGTCCTTTTTGAGATGCCAGGCCCAGAAGCTGTTGATCTTGAAATCCGCGCGCTGCGTTTCGCGCCGCCCCAGCCCCTCGCGAATCGCGGCAATCGCCGGGTCGAGAATCTCGAGCGGCGTACAGCCGATGAACACCGCATCTGCCACCCGCGCACCAGCGCGCATCATCTGGTGCCGGTACGCGCCCAGATACACCCTCGGTGGCGGTGACTTGAGCCACTCGTACGCGCAGGGATAAGTCACCTGGAAGTGCTCGCCTTTGTATCCGGCGGCCTTGAGCCTGCCCGTTCCCGCGCCGATGACGATCTCGACCGCCTCGCGGATCGCGCCGACAATCTTCTGCGGCTTGCCGAGCGCCATCGCATCGAGATTGCCCTCGCCCGCGCCGATCGACACCTCGGCCCGACCGCCCGACAGCTCGTTGAGCGACAGCACCGCGTTCGCGATCTTGAGCGGATGCATCTCGAACGGCGACAGCGCCAGCGCCCCGACCCGCAGCCGCTTGGTCGCCATCACCACCGGCACCAGCGCCACGAACGGATCCCAGTGCGCAAAGTAGTTCGACATCCACAGCGCGCGGATGCCATACCGTTCCGCTGCGACCGCCAGCTCGCGGATTTGCTGCGTAGAGAGATCGGGTTCCAGAATGATGTCGATTTCCACGCGCTACGCCTTTGCTCGAAGTTCCAGGAAGCAGTCAGGGGTGGGCATTCTAACGGCCCGGCCGGTGCTTGCCCTAGACGCCGCCGCGGGCGAAGAATGTGGACATCGCGCGATCCAGCCGGGCGCGCAAGACGCATATCACGCGGATTTTTCGGGCCATCTATCTTCGGCCGCCCCTAAAGAGATCAGAAACTTCTAGAGAGTTGGGTCAGGATATTCGTCTGCGGTGACTGGTTTCGCCAGTCTATTCAGGCCGTTTACTTATACTTAGGCACCAATGAGGCTGTGGTCGCTCCATCCTAAATATCTCGATCCCCAGGGCTTGGTCGCGCTTTGGAGAGAGGCGCTGCTCGCCAGGGCAGTGCTCCGCGGGAAGACCGAAGGCTACAGGCACCACCCGCAACTTCACAGGTTCCAGTTGCACGCCTCGCCACGCCAGGCCATTTCCTTCTACCTAAGCGTCGTGCATAGCGAAGCAACGGCGCGTGGCTACACCTTTGACCGCTCCAAGGTCGGGCCCGTGCGCTCAGTTCGGCCAATTGGCGCCAGCCACGGGCAACTGGCATATGAGTGGGAGCATCTCCTTCGTAAGCTTGCGTCGCGCAGTCCGGCGCATTATCAGCAGTGGCGCTCGGTACGCACGCCCCAATGCCATCCTCTGTTCCGACCCGAACCCGGCGCCGTCGAGAGCTGGGAGCGCACCGGTGCCTAGCCAGAGCTTCCGGTTGCCCATCCTGTGTGTCGGCTGCTACGACACGCGTCGGGCCATTGGCGTCGTACTGCTTCTCCTGAGTTCCGTGGTGGCGAGCTGCAGCGGCGCGCCGATTACCGCAGGGGCGCCGCGTGCGGCAATCGCCTGCAAATCCTGCGAGGAGTGGAACACGAGCCGCGAACCGTTCCGCGTGTTCGGCAATACCTACTACGTAGGCCCCTCCGGCTTGTCGTCGATTCTCGTCACGTCGGAGGCCGGGCACATCCTGTTTGACGGCGCCCTCCCTCAGTCGGCACCGCTGATCGAGGCGAATATCCGGGCGCTGGGTTTTCGCCTCGAAGACGTTCGTGTCATTGCCGTGTCCCACGAGCACTTCGACCACGCGGGTGGTATCGCAGCACTCCAGGCCGCCAGCAAAGCCGCCGTGGTGGCAAGCCCACCGGCTGTACGCGCCATGCGAGAAGGCTGGCCCCTGGACAGCGACCCTCAGTACGCCCTGATGAGCGAGGCGGCGCGATACCCTCCCGTTCCGGAGGTACGCACGATCGCAGACGGCGAGGTACTGCGCGTCGGTACGGTTGAAGTGACTGCACACCTGACACCCGGTCACTCGCCAGGCAGCACGACCTGGACGTGGCGCTCCTGCGAGGAACCGCGCTGCCTCGATATCGTGTATGCAGACAGCCTGAGCGCGGTGTCAGCGCCGGATTTCAGTTTTACCAGGCAGCCTGGCGGCGTCGAGACGTTTCGCCGCAGCATCGAGAGGATTCACAACCTCGCCTGTGATGTGCTGCTCACGGTCCATCCGGGCTTCGCGGATATCGACGAGAAATTCCGCGCTCGAACCAGGGACCCGGAGTCGAACCCGTTCGTGGATTCGGGGGCCTGCCGGGACTACGCCGACGGTGCAGCCGAAGCACTCGATCGACGGATCGCAGAAGAGAATCGCCAGATTGGCGCGGCAGTCCCGGGACTCGCAGTTGAGGGTGGCGACGCAGAAGCAGGGCACCGCGATTGAAGGAAGGGCTGACTGTATGGGGCATCGGCAGCAGCCGCACGATGCGCGTTCACTGGCTGCTGCGCGAGCTCGGTGTCGCGTACGAGTTCAAGGCCGTTCAGCCGAGAAGCGCGGAGACGCGAACCGCCGACTTTCTCAAGCTCAACCCGCGGCACAAGATCCCGGTGCTGCAGCATGGCTCGCTCGTGCTGACCGAGAGCGCGGCGATTCTTCATTACCTGGCCGAGCGCTTCCCGCGCGAGGCGATTTACCTGCCTGACAGCCCGGCGACACGGGCGCAGCTGCAGGAGTGGTGCTTTTTCGTCATGTCTGAGCTCGATGCGGCGCTGTACATCGTGCGCCGGCACGATGCGCTGAGTGCGACTTATGGCGACGCACCCGCGGCCGTGGCGGCGGCCAGGGAATACTTTGTCCACAACCTCGAGGCGATGAGCGGGTCGATCGAGGCCGGTGGTGACTACCTGTTCGGTGCGCAGCTCAGCGTGGCCGATATCCTCCTGATGACGTGCCTCGACTGGGCGCGCTACTGCGGCATTGCGCTGCCGACCGTGGCTGCCCGGTACTGGCAGCGGGTAGTGCTGCGGCTGGCATACCAGGCGGCTTTCAGGGTGAATTTTCCGGGATTGGCCGGGCCGGTGCCGTAAACGACCGTCGCGGGCTTTCCCCCGGTGCGATGGAGTGCTAGCGTCAGCCACGACCTCGTGCCTTCGAGGCCAGCCGATCAACAAGTACGAACAAGGCCAAAGGCCCCGGGAGAACAACATGGCAGCGAAATATAAAGGCGGTTGCGCCCACGTTCAGGTGACGTCGGCGTCCGAGCCGATCGACAACCACGAGTGCCACTGCAACGTGTGCAAGGCCGTGACCAAGCAGCACACGACGCACGTGGTGTTCTTCAAGTACGGCGACCTGAAGGCCGATCATCCCGAGAAGATGAAGCGCGTGCCCTTCAATGCCAGCAATCCCGGCGGCCCGCTGGAGATCTGCCTCTGCACGGATTGCGGCGCCGTGTTGATGCTCGACGACAAGCAAAAGCGCATCCGCGTCGCGGTGCCGAACGTGATGGGCTACGACGTCGCGAATTTCCCGAAGGCGACTTATCACGCTTTCTGGGACGAGACGAAGGGCTACCCGGCGCCGAAGGATGGACGCCCGGTGTACAGCGGCTTGAGGCCCGAATTTGCCTGGCCTGCTTCGGCCGCCTGATCCGATCGGGGACGCTAACCTTCGCGAAGGTTAGCGTCCCCTTTGAACCCTTTGGAAAGCTGCGAAGCTGCGACCCGGCACCAGGATTATTCCACCTTGCGGAAGACCATCAGGAAGCGGTCGGTGTTGCCGGTGACGGTCTTGCGGCCGACCTCGTAGCGCAGCTCGTCGTCCGGCTTGTAGTGCAGGTTCGAGTAGCGGTCGAGGATGAAGCCGGCATCCTGGATCTCCTTGATCACCAGAACCGGATCGATGCGTCGACCGTTCTCCGGGCTGGCTGGTTCGTTGTGCCGACGCGTGTGGTCGACGACGCCGTATAGGCCACCCGGCTTCAGCGAATTCCACACCGCCTGGTTCAGGTTCGCGCGACCCTTGGCGGTGAGGTTGTGGAGGTTGCGGAAAGTCACGACGAGATCCGCGTCGTTCACGCCGAGCGTGGTGATTTCGAGGTCGAAGAAGCCCATCTGCTGGCCCATGACCATCTTCGCGTCGGTGGGCGCGATCTTGACCTTGCTGAGCGCGGGCGTGTTCTTGATCAGCGGCGCGACCGCGCGCTCGGTGCCGATCGCGACGTAGAGCTCGCCCTTGTCAGCAAGGACCGGCGCGAGGATCTTCGTGAACCAGCCGCCCGAAGGGATCAGCTCGATCACGCGCATGTCTTCCTTGAGACCCATGAACTCGAGCTTCTGCCTTGGCTTGCGCTCGGCATCGCGGGCTTTCTCGTCGGCGGTGCGGATATCGCTCTTCATCGCCGCCTCGATCTTCTCGCCGAGCGGCGTGAGCTTTTCCGGCATGAACTGGGCCGGGGCGGCCGTGGCGAAAGCGACGAGGACGGCGGCGGTCAGCAGGCGGCGCATGGGATTCTCCTTGTTATCGGGCACGGCAGGCGTGCCTGTCGTTGATTATGGCACTCCGGCCGGTCCGCAGCGCGGTTGAAATGACCGGTGACATTGCCGACACTGGCATCCGGCGGCCCGACAACAGCAACGAGACGCGGCCGCCCGCCCCATTTGCCGGAGGACGACACACCATGCCTGCAGCCCCGATGTTTCCGACTCAACTCGTCGGCAGCTGGACCAAGCCCAAGTGGCTCTGCAACCACGACATGTTCTTCGCGCCTGAGAACACCTGGTGGCGCGTGCCCGAAGGCGAGCGCAAGGAGGCGATGGACGATGCCACGCTCCTCGCCATCCGCGACCAGGAAGCTGCGGGCCTCACCTACGTCACCGACGGCGAGCAGCGGCGGCAGACCTTCAGCGGCTACTTCAACGTGCTCGGCGGCATCGACAACGTCAACCGCACTCCCTACAGCGTGAGCATGGGAGACATCGGCGAGGCCCTGACGATGAAGACCCGGCCGAAGCTCGCGAGCGACTCCGACCCGAAGATGCCCGTGTTCACCGTGCCCACGGTAAACAAGCCCATCACCTGGGATCGCCCCATCGTCGGCGAGGACTTCGCCTTTCTCCGCCGCAGCACGAGCCGGCTCACGAAAGCGACGGTCATCGGCCCCTGCTCGCTTGCGGTGCGGGTGGCCGATGCGCATTACGGCTCCGAGGCGAAACTTGCATGCGCGATCGGCGACGCGCTGAACCAGGAGCTGAAGGCACTCGAGGCCGCCGGCGCGGATCTCATCCAGATCGACGAACCCGAGGCGCACTTCCGCTACAGCCAGGTGAAGGACTACGCAGTAGAGGCCATCAACCGCGCCGTGCACGGACTGAAGATTCCCACGGCGGTGCATGTCTGCTACGGCTACTCGAAGAACATCGCGGCAAAGCGCACGAACCCGGTCTACGAAAAGTCCCTCGAGCTGCTGGCGGCGACGAACGTCAACGACATCAGCCTCGAGTATGAACAGCCCGGCCACATTCCGGACCTGCTGACGCACACGGGCAGGAAGAGCGTGATCCTCGGCCTGCTCAATCTCGACACGGAGGCGCCGGTCGAGACGGCTGACAGCATCCTGCAACGCGCGAAAGCGGCACTCGCGGTCGTCGCACCGGAAAGATTGCGGCTCGCGCCCGACTGCGGCATGTGGTTCCTGCCCCGCGAACGCGCGTTCGGCAAGATCCGCGCGCTAGAGCAGGCGGCCGCGAAGCTTCGCGGATAACGATGGCTCGGCGGCCGCCCGCTGGCGGCGTGCTCCGCGATCTCGGCGGCATGCCGATCGCGCGCTTCCTGCGCGATTACTGGCAGCGTCGGCCACTGCTGGTGCGCGCAGCGTTCACGCCATTTCGATCGCCGGTCGATCGCGACCGGTTGTTACGTCTCGCGCAACGGGATGATGTCGAGTCGCGCATCGTCCAGCGCAGCGGCCGGCGCTGGCGACTGGATCACGGTCCGTTCACGCGGCGTGAGCTGCCGCCGCTGAAGCAGAAGCGCTGGACCCTGCTGGTACAGGGCATCGACGGCCTCGACCGCAACGCACAGGCGCTGCTCGCGCGCTTCCGCTTTCTGGCGGACGCCAGGCTCGACGACCTGATGGCGAGCTACGCGACCGACGGCGGCAGCGTCGGGCCCCATGTCGATCAGTACGATGTGTTCCTGCTGCAGGCCTCAGGACGGCGGCGCTGGCGCATCAGCCGCCAGCGCGACCAGTCCATCGACCGGCGCCAGCCGCTGAAGCTGCTGCAGGACTTCCGGCCGACGCAGGAATGGCTGCTCGAGCCGGGCGACATGCTCTACCTGCCGCCCGGCGTGGCGCACGAGGGCGCGGCCGAGGGCGAGTGCATCACGCTGTCGATCGGATTCCGCGCGGCCGTCTGGCAGGAACTGCTGGACCCGTGGTTCGCGCACTTCGCAGAAACAGTGAGTTTGCCCGGCCGCTTTCGCGACCCGGGGGTGCGCGAAACCACCAGGCCGGGGCGGCTGGCGCCCGCATTGCTCGGCGAGGCGCATCGCCGGCTGAGCAGGCGCCGACCGCGCCGCGCCGACACCGAGCGCTTCCTGCTCGAGTACCTGAGCGAGCCGAAGGGCCAGACCCGCTTCCGGCCGAGGCCCGAAGACCGCGCCGCAGGATTTCGACGCGAGGCGCGGCGCCATGGCCTGCGACTGGACGGGCGCAGCCGGCTCCTCTATGGCGCTGACAGCGCCGCCATCAACGGCGAGATCGTTCCGGTGCCCCTGACGCCGTTGCTGCGCCAGCTTGCGGATCAGCGTTCGTTGTCGGCGAAGCAGTTCGCACGCGCGCCGGAATCGCTTCGGGCCGTTCTGGCCGACTGGTACCGCGCGGGCTGGATCGCGATCGACCGATGAGCCAGTTACGGCACCCCCCGCTGGTACTCCGCGGCGGGCTGAAATCGCCTACGATCTCGCCCTGCTCGCCGCCTTCGGGCACATCCGTCCGCCAGAGGAGGCCGGACCGGGTCAGCGGGCGAGCTGACCGTCGTTTCGTTTACCACCGAGGAGTCCGCCCATGCACCGTCTGCTGATCGCCATCGTATCGATGCTCCTTTCTGTTCCGCTATTCGCGGCCGATGCGCCTGCGAACTACGTCCCCACCGTCCTCGTCACCGGCGCCAACCGCGGCATCGGTCTCGAGCTCGCGCGCCAGTACGCCGCGCGCGGCTGGAACGTCATCGGCACCGCGCGCAAGCCCGCCGAGGCCACGGAACTCAACGCACTGGCCAGCGACAGCAAGGGTCGCGTGAGCGTGGAAGCGCTCGACGTCATGGAATTCGCCAGCATCGAGGCACTGGCCAGGCGCCTCGAAGGCAAACCGATCGACATCCTGTTCAACAATGCCGGCGTCACCGGCGGCGGCGAGAACCAGCAGATGTTCCGCAACATGCAGTGGGAACTGTTCGACAGCGTGCACCGCACCAACGTCGTCGGCCCGCTCAAGCTCGCCGAGGTGTTCCTGCCGCACCTGCTCGCCGGCCAGCAGAAGAAGATCAGCAACGTCTCGAGCAGCCAGGGCTCGATCGGCACCAACCGCGGCGGCACGCTCTACATCTACCGCTCGAGCAAGGCCGCGCTCAACATGGTGATGGTCAACCTCGCCAACCAGCTGAAGGGCAAGGGAGTCTCGGTAGCGCTGATCGACCCGGGCCCGGTCGATACCGACATGATGAAGTCGCTGCCGAAGAAGATGCTGCGCCCGGTGCCGACCGCCGCCGGCGACCTGATCCGCATCACCGATCAGCTGAGCGTCGCCAACTCCGGTACGTTCTGGACTTTCGACGGCAGCGTGCTGCCGTGGTGAATCAGGGCGTCCGTGGCAGATGTCGGTCGAACCACTCGAGGTGTCGTCGCGAGCGATCCTGGATGTAGCTCAGCTTCGACAGGCCGTGGTACTCGTCCGGGTAGATCACGAGCTGGGTGGGCACGCCGAGGCTCCGCAGGGCCTGGTACATCTGCTCGGAGTTCAGCAGCGGCACGTTGAAATCGGCTGAACCGCACATGAACAGCGTGGGTGTGCGGATCCGATCTGCCTTCAGGAAGGGATACGAGAGCTTGAGCCAGGTCGCCGTGTTCGCCCAGGGGGTACCCAGTTCCTGCTCATAGCCATGGATGTACATGTCGGTGCCGTAGCCGGCGAGGAAGTTCGAAGCACCCGAGCCACTCACGGCGGCCTTGAAGCGCGTATCGCTGGCGATGACGTAGTTGGTGAGGATGCCGCCGTAGCTCCAGCCGAAGACGCCGAGTCGATCGGGGTCGGCGACGCCACGGGCAACCGCCTCATCCATGGCCGCCAGGACGTCGCGGACATCGAGATTGCCCCAGTCAGCGAGGGCCGCCACCGCGAACGGCTCGCCCCGGCCGGTGCTGCCACGCGGGTTCGGCGCCAGGACGGCATAGCCCTGCGCCGCGTACAGCTGCCAGTCGAACTCGAAGCGGTGCGCGAACTGCCACGCCGGCCCGCCATGCAGTTCCATCAGTGTCCGGACCGCAGCGCCCTGCGCCCACGCGCGCGGCTGAGTGAGGAAGGCGGATACCGTCGTGCCATCGGGGCTCCGCGCCTGCATCACTTCGGGCGCGATCAGGTCGAGTTGCGCGAGCAGCGCATCGTTCTGTCGCGACAACGGGCGCAGCCGGGTCCCGTCGAGGGCGTGGGCCTCGAGTGGCTGCAGCGGCGTCGACATCGATACGGCGATGCGGTCACGACCACCGACGCTTAGCTCAAGCACTTCGTTGCCGCCAAACGAACGGCGCTCGACGGCGCCACCTTCGCGACGAACGCGGGCGACGTACTGGTAGCCGTCGTCCTCGACGAGGAAGTAGAGCCAGCGGCCATCGGCGGACCAGTGCGGTTGCTCGATGTTGCGATCGAGCGCGGCAGTCACGATACGCGGCGCACCGCCTGCCAGCGGCACCACGGCGAGTCGGTGCGTGCCGTACCAGAGCAGTTTCGCATCGCTGCCGACGACGACGGCCAGATCACGGCCATCGGGATGCCACGCAGGCCGGGCGAGCCAGGCGGCACCCACGCTGTCGCTGTAAAAGCGGTGCAGCAGGCGCGCGGGGGCATCGCGCTCGGCCCGCATCACGTAGAGGCCGTACCAGGTGCTGCGGTCCCAGTCGGCATCGCGTCGGCTCAGGAAGGCGATCTCCCGGCCATCGGGCGACCACGACGGGTGCGTCTCTTCGAAGTCCCCGGACGTGAGCGGAACCGGTTCGCCGCCATCGACACCGACAAGGTAGAGGTGACGGCGGCGCCCGTCGAGATAGCCGCTCTCGTCCTCCTTGAAGTAGTAGCGGTCGACCACGATCGGTGGCGGCGCGGCCGTCTCTTCTCCGAGGGCGCGAGGATCCGGGTCGCTGGCGACGAGCACGAGGCGGCTGCCATCGGGAGACCAGGCGTAGTCCTCGACGCCACCGGGCAGCTCCGTGAGGCGACGGGCTTCGCCGCCACGCAGGTCCAGCAGCCAGAGCTGGCTGGTCTCATCCTCCGTGCCACGCGAGGAGAGGAAGGCGAGGTAGCGGCCGTCGCGGCTGAAACGCGGCGTGGACTCGCTGTCCGGCGAGTGCGTGAGCGGCCGATTGTCGCGGCCGTCCCAACTGGCGAGCCACAGGTCGGTTTGCCAGCCATCGGCCGCGTTGTCGGCCACGTTGACGGTGTACGCGACCCACCGGCCATCGCGCGACACCTCGGGCTGCGAAACCTCGCGCAAGGCGCTCCAGTCTTCGAGCCGGATCGCCCGCTTGTCGGCGGCGCTGGTCGGCGTGGCCATGACAGCCAGGATGGCCAGCAGCGGAAACCAGCAATGTCGCCCGTTCATGAGTCGCGCCCCTGTCGAACCGATGGGCCCAGTCTGCCGACACGGCGGCGAATCCGGTAGTCTCCCGCCATGACGGACCCGTCCCGCATCACCGTCCGCCGCGCCACGGCGGAAGACGCAGTCGCGCTGGCCGATGTGGGCTCGGCGACATTCGTCGAGAACTTCGGCCACTTATATACGCTGGATGACCTGCAGGCATTCCTGGTCGGCAGCCACTCCCCTGCCGCGCGGGCGCGACAGCTCGCGGAGCCGGGCGTGGCCGTGTGGCTGGCAGAACTCCCGGGGGAGCCGGCGATCGGCTATGTCACGATCGGGTCCTGCAAGCTGCCGGTCGACAACCTCGAAGCCCAGGCAGCCGAGATCCGCCAGCTCTACGTGCGCAAACGCTGGCACAACCAGCAGCTCGGCGCCCGGTTCATGCAGATCGGGCTCGACTGGCTCGCGGAACAGGGCCGCACACCGCTGTACGTCGGCGTGTGGTCCGAGAACTACGGCGCACAACGCTTCTACGAGCGCTACGGCTTCACCAAGATCGGCGAGTACGGCTTCCCGGTCGGCAAGAAGATCGACCGCGAGTTCATCCTGAAACAGAAATAGGTGCCTCGCACCTATTTCAGCCAGGTGGCCAGCCAGTCGAAGACAGCGTCATGCCATTGCAGGCTGTTCGCCGGCTTGAGTATCCAGTGGTTCTCGTCCCGGAAATAGAGCAGCCGGCTGGGGATGCCCCGGCGCTGCAGGAACGTGAACGCCGCAAGCCCCTGTCCGAACGGCACGCGGTAGTCGAGCTCACCGTGAGTCACGAGCATCGGCGTCTTCCAGTTGGCGAGGAAATTCGCCGGGTTGTTCTTTTCGTAGATCGACGGATCCAGGTAATACGGTCCGCCGTGCTCCCATTCCTCGAACCACAGCTCCTCGGTCGTGTAGTACATCGACCGGCTGTCGAAGATGCCGGCGTGGTTGACGAGACAGCGGAAACGATCCGGCCAGTTCCCCGCGATCCAGTTCATCATGAAGCCGCCGTACGAAGGCCCGAGCGCACAAGCCCGCTCGCCGTCGAGCCAGTCGTAGCGCTCAACCGCCGCTGCGAGTCCCTTCTGCAGGTCGACGAGCGGCTTGCCGCCCCAGTCCTTCGAGATCGAGTCGGTGAACGCCTGTCCGTATCCCGGCGAGCCGTGGTAATCGATCATCACGACACCGTAGCCCTGCCCCGCGAGCACCTGGGCGTTCCAGCGATAGCTCCACTGGTTCTGCAGGCTGACCTGCGGCCCGCCATGAACGACGAACGCGATCGGCGCCTTGCGGCCGGACGCCAGGCCCGGCGGGCGAATCACGTAGCCGTACACCAGCTCGTCGTTCCAGCCCTTGAAGCTGAACTGCTCGTAAGCGCCCAGTGAACGCGCGGCCAGCAGCTCGCCATTGACGTCAGTGAGCTGGCGCGCCGGCTTGCCCGAGCGCGGCGCGAACCAGAGATCGGCCGGCGCGCCGATGCTCGTCAGCGCGACGACGGCTCCCCCCGGGGCCGCGGCGTACTCCGCGACCTGGCCCTCGCCCGTGACTCGCCGGACGGCGCCGCTTTTCGGGTCGATCTCGAACAGTGGCATCTGCCCGATGTCATCGGTATTGGCCAACAACCACTGGCTGTCGGTACTGGCACCCAGCCGGGTGACGGACCGGTCCCAGGCGTCGGTCAGGACCCGGATCGCGCCGGTCCGGCCATCCCGGAGCCGCACATGGAACCGGTCAGCCTCGAATCCCGGGCGGGTCATCGCCAGCCAGGCCAGGTCGCCGTTGGCGAGGTAGACGGGCTGGGTGTCCGAGGCGGGGTTGCCCGCCGTCAGGTTCACCGGGGCCCGGCTGCCGTCGGCCGGTGCTTCCCACAGGTCGAAATTGGTGGACCAGGCCTCCTCGCGATCAGCCAGGCGGACGCTGAAGGCGAGCCGGGTACCGTCACGGCTGAAGGCGTACTCCTCGTCGCCGCCGAAAGGCCGCGACGGCAGGTGGCCGCGCGCGGCGCCTGAAATGTTCACCGGCTCGTCGGCGCGTCCATCGATGCCGATCGGCGCCGTGAACAGCGTCGACAGTTGCCCGTCTTCCCAGCTGTCCCAATGGCGGATGAAGAGCTGGTCGTAGCGCTGGCCGGTGGCCTTGTCGGCCGCGAGGACCGCGAGTCGCTCGGCGGTGCAGGCCAGGGTCGGGCAGTCGGGAAAGACGGTTGCGGTGAACGCGATCCGGCCGCCGTCCGGTGCGATCTTCAGCGTCCCGATCTCGACCGGCAGGTCGGTAACCTGACGGGCCTCGCCCCCAGCGAGCGGCAACTGCCAGACCTGCGACGAACCGGAACGCGCGGTCAGGAAAAAGAGCGAACGGCCGTCGCTGCTCCAGCGCGGCGAGGACGCGCTGGCATCGCCGCGGGTCAACTGCCGCGGCTCGCCGCCCGCGATATCGACCACCCAGAGCTGCGTTCGACCGCGGTTCGCATCCAGGTCGGTCTCGCGCAAAACGAACGCCACGCGCCTGCCGTCGGGCGATACCTGCGGGTCGGAAATCCGCTTGAGACTCACGAGATCGGCGGCTGTGAACGCCTCGGTCGCGCTTCCCCGGACGGCACTCGCGCCGATCGCGAGCACGCCGCAAATGACATATATGAACAGTTTCATGACAGTTTAAGTTAATTTTAAATAACAGTTAGTTGAGTAACTTGTCAGTTTGTAGTCATCACTGTATCCGCCTCAAGTTTGCGCAGCAGTTCGGTGCCGAAATACCCCGCCGGAATGGTTCCCTGCTTCATGAACTCGAGGTGGAATCGCTTCGCGTCGAAACGCTCGCCGAGGCGCCTGGCCGCCTCCGCCCGCAACGCCTGGATCTGCTCCTTGCCGAGGCGATAAGTGATCGCCTGCGTCGGCCAGCGCGAGTAGCGGAAGATCGCCGAGCGCGCGACATCACAGCTCGTGCGTTTCGATTCACTCGCGGCCAGCACGGCCGGATCGTGGCAACTGCCCGGCTCGAAATCGACGACCGTCGAATACAGATCGATCGCCTCGTCGAAGCCGATGCGACCGGTGTGCAGGCCGGTGTCGAGGCGAACGCGCAGGTCCCGGTAGAGCTTCCCCTGCAACTGGTAGAGACGCTCCTCGGGTGAGTAGAACCCCGCCGGGAAACCCGGCTGCGGTTCCGCCAGCAACGCCTCCGAGTAAAGTGCCCAACCCTCCGCCGCCATCGAGTCCTGCCACATGGACGAGGAGTCCTCCACGGCGCCGGGCACCAGCCAGCGGATCAGCGCGATGCTCGCGCGGTGCTCCGTCATGATCTTGTAGTGCCAGTCGTGGCCGGGGAAGCCTTCGTGCGCGGCGAGGTCGGCCATGGCCGAGAAGTTGTTCGCGCGCAGCTGGCCGCGGTCCCCGCCGGTCGCTGTCAGGTAGAAGTGGCCGACGCCGAGACCCGACAGGGGTGGCGCCGGATAGTAAGCGGCGCCCTCCACGCTGGCCTTCAAGGGCTCGGGTGTCGGAATGACCGCCAGGCGATAGTCGGCCGGCACGTCGAACAGGCCTGAGCGCCGGGCATAGTCCAGCAGTCGCTCGCCAGTCTCCCGGTAACCGCGGAACAGGGCCTCGTCATCCGCCGGCGCGCTCTCCAGCAGCTGCCCGAAAACGGAGCGGACGGTCGCCGGCCCGTCGGCAGCCAGCGGCCATCCGCGGCTGGCGGCGATTTCCCCTGCCAGTGCGACCATTTCCGTCCGGGTCGCCTCGACGACCGGCCATGACTCCTCGTAGAGGCGGGCACTGCTGGTCTCGAGCCGCAGATTGTTCCGGATCGCCCAGTCGTACTCCTCGCTGCCGGCGGCGTAGCGGTCCACCCGGTATTGCGGCTTCAGCGACGGGGAGGAACCGGCAGAAGCGGGCTCGTGGAAAGCCGTGAGCACGAACCCCCGAAAGCTGCCGTAGGCGGTGCCGGCCGCCGCAGCCGCATCGCGCAGTTCGGCGAGCAAGGCCTCCCGCTCCGGGATCTTCAGGCGCTCGGCCGCCAGGGCCGGCAGATCCCTCGCAAACCAGGTGGCATTGGCGGCGGCAGCTTCGACGCCGTAGGCCTCGATCACGCGCCAGTCGGCGGTGTTGCCGCGTTCGATGCCGGCGGTGAGCTGATGGCGCGCTGTCGCCAGGTAGCGCGGGATGGCATGCAGTCGACGAATCACCCGCCGCCATTCCGCCGCCGTGCCGTAAGCCCCGCCGCCGAGATCGGTGAGCACCTGCAACTGCCAGTCGATGCCGCGGAAGGGCTCGTCCATATAGGTGTCGATCGCGCGCTCCTGGTACCGGCGCTGACCGTGCTGACGGAGCAGGAACTCGATCTGCGCCAGGGCGACTTCCCGATCGATGCGCCGGCTGGCCGACAGCGACTCCGGTCGTACAGCGCGAAAGCGGCGACGCAGTTCGAGGAGTCCCGCGTCTTCGCGCGCGATCACCTCGGCCGAGTGATCGCGCAGGCGGGTATCGACTTCGGCGAGCACAGGATCGACTGCCGAGCCGCCAAGATAGGTCCCGACCACCGGATTGCGCTCGAGGAAAAAGATCGCGTAATCGCGCTCGATCCGGGCGAAGAATTGGTCGCCACTGTGGCGCTGAGGGCGGCTGTCCGGTGCCCCAGCAACGGCTGTCAGCGCCAGCAGGGCGAGCAAGCCCAGCCAGGGCCTATTAGCAGGTATTGTCATTTAAATAGACAGTCTATATTTCTTATTATAATTAAATAAATATGTATATAGACAGTTAATTATCGGACGACGTCCGGCCGCTGCTTCAGAGGCCAGCTCACGCGATTTATCCGGCCGCCGGTGCCGACGATACGCCGGCTCCTGCGACGGGAAAAGCGCTACGCCCGCGCGCACTTGACAGCCCTGCCAAGCCGACCGAGTGTGCACCCATGGCGACGTTGATCCGCGCCAGTTATGAATTGGATGCCGACACCGTGAAGCGGCTGAAGCTGCTCGCGCGTCGCTGGCATGTGAGCGAGGCCGAAGCGCTGCGGCGGGTGGTGCGCCTGGGTGGTCGCAGCCGCCGCAAGGCGACCTCCGCTGCTGCCCTCAGCGAGTTCATCGCACCGCATGTCGGCGCCCGCCGACTCCCCCGCCACGACAGTTAGCGCACCGGCAGCAGCGCGCCGATCGACGCCTCCAGCCGCCGTTTGCGCCCCCGCCAGTCGGGCATCAGCGTCTCCATCAACCGGTAGAACGCCGGCCCGTGACCTTGGTGCTCGAGGTGGCAGAGCTCATGCACGACGACGTACTCGACGCACTGCCGGGGCGCCTCAAGCAGAGCCAGGTTGAGGGTCATGCGGGCGGGCTCCGGCGGACCGCCGCCAAACCAGCGCCGCAGATACCCCCTGCGCCGGGTGGAAAGGCTCCCCCAGCGGGTGCGCATCCAGCGTAGCGTCAGGCGTGGCAACGGGTGTCCGCGGGCCGCAAAGGGAGCGAACTGCTCCTCAATGATGGCGGCGAAGTGCCGGGCAGCTTCCTGCTTGTCGGCCGATGTCGATGGTCGCCGCATACTTTGGTGGCTCGCAGGTTAATGGTTAATGGGGACGCCAACCTTCGCGATGGTTAGCGTCCCCTTAACATCCGTCTGGCAGAATTCTGGCATGCCTACGAGCGATCCGCTGCTGCCCTCGTCGACTGTCCCGGGACTGATACCGACCCTGAACCACACGGGCTGGATGACCGAGGGCCTCGACGAGATATCGAAGTCCTTCGTCGCCTACGCCTCGAGCTGCGGCGAGGAATGCCTCGACATCGGCTGCGCCTACGGCGTGGCGACTCTGCCGGTCCTCGCAGCCGGTGGTCGTGTGTTGGCCGCCGACATCGAGCCGAAACACCTCGAGATCCTGCGCGAGCGCGTGCCGGTGGAACAGCGGTCGCGGCTGCGCACACAGGTGGCGACGATGCCCGATGTGAAGTTTCCGGCAGCCAGCTTCGGTGCGATCCTCTGCGCCCGCGCGCTGCACTTCCTGCGCGGCGGCGACATCGGCATCACGGTGTTGCGCATGTTCGAGTGGCTGAAGCCGGGTGGTCGAATCTGTCTCGTCGCCGACGGCCCCTACACCGGCCCCTGGTATAAACACGCCGCCGAGTACGAGCGGCGCAAGGCCGCAGGTTGCCCGTGGCCCGGCTACGTCGAGGACTATCGCAGCCTGCTGCCTGCGAGCGCGAACCCGGCAGACCACCCGAGCTTCATCAACCCTCTCGACCCCGACATCCTGCGCCGCGTGGTGAGCGCCGCCGGGTTCGAGGTGCTGGAAGCCCGCTGGCTCGCGGGTGCGATGCCGAAGAGCCCCGCGAATACGCATGCGGGCGTGGTCGGCGAGAAACGGCGTTGATCGTCGGCCTGAGCGGTCGACGTACTGTCAGCTCAGCGCTAAAGAAGCCTCAGTCGCGTCTGCCCTGGGCGAGATAGTCGCAGTCGGCGTCGAGATCGCGCTGAGCAGCTTGCAAGTCCTGGCGTCGGCGACGCCGCGCTCGCCAGGCCACGCCGCCGAATGCTGTCGCAAAAAGCAGCGCGGAAGCCGGCGCGGGTGCCGGCAGGGTCGGTACGCTGCTTGCCTCTTCGGACACGTCCTTCACCACGGTTGTCGGCACTGACGCAGCCTGGGCCGTGCCGATGCACAGCGCTAACAGCGAGGCGAACAGTACAGACTGACTACGCGGAAACATTCTGCGCTCCCAAGTCGCAGCGCTTTTAGTCTTTGTCGGCACGAACGAGGCGACCGCACCGTATTGTGGAGTCTCAAATTTACGCCAGAAACCGGCAGTTCAAAACCGGTTATTTGACATAACGCCAGACTGCCCCTGGGCTAGTTCAGCCGGTGGTGCACCCCACTGATCCGGCTGGTTTCCGCAGGCGATAGCCCTGCCTCACGGGCGAATATCGGGCATTTCCCGATCGCTGCCGTGACCTCGCCGATCACCTCCCGCGCCGGCCCGATGCCGTGGCGGTCCGCCAGTCGGAGCAGCTCATCCGCGGTGATGCCGTCGTACGCCGCTGCCAGCTGCCAGCGCCCGCCTTCGGGAAGGAGGAAGGCGAAGTTCTTGGTGTGGTCGTCGCAGTTGCGGGCCATGACGTTCAAAAGGGCTATTCGATCAAATGACAGGCGACGCTGACCCCCTCCGCCACAGCCCGCAGCGCCGGCACCTCGCCTCGGCAGCGGTCCACTGCCAGGGGGCAGCGGGGATGGAACGGGCAGCCAGGCGGGGGATCGGTTGGCGACGGGATGTCCCCCTGCAGAACGATCCGACCGGCACGCCGCGCCGGATCCGGCTGCGGCACCGCCGACAACAGCGCCTGCGTATAGGGGTGTCGCGGCCGGCGGTAGAGTTCGGCCGCGGGCGCCATCTCGACGAACCTGCCGAGATACATCACGGCAACGACATCGCTCACGTGCTGGATCACGGCGAGGTCGTGGCTGATGAAGAGAAAGGCGATGCCGCGCTCGCGCTGCAGGTTCGCGATGAGATTCAACACCTGGCTCTGCACGGACACGTCGAGCGCGGAGACCGGCTCGTCCGCGACGATCAGCGCCGGATCCAGCGCCAGCGCGCGCGCGATGCCTATTCGCTGGCGCTGCCCGCCGGAAAATTCGTGCGGGTAGCGGTTGCGCGCGGACGACCGCATGCCGACGACGTCGAGTAGCTCGTCCACGCGCCGCTCGCGCTCCACCGGCGTACCGATGCGATGCACTTCCAGCGGCTCGCGGATCGCCTGCGCGACGGTGCGCCGCGGATTCAAGCTCGCGTACGGGTCCTGGAAAATGATCTGCATGCACCGCCGGTGCTCGAGCAGCGCGTCGCCGCTCAACGCGGTGACGTTTTCGCCGTCGAGCCACACTTCGCCGGCAGTCGGTTCATGCAGCCGCAGGATCGCGCGCCCCAGCGTCGACTTGCCGCAGCCGGACTCGCCGACCAGCCCCAGCGTCTCGCCCCGCGCCAGCGTGAAGCTCACGCCGTCGACGGCCTTCACCGGCGCACCTGCGCGGCGAAACAATCCGCCACGCGCGGTGAAATGCTTCGACAGTTCGCGGACTTCGAGGAGTACGGTCATGACGGGTGATGACAGGCGACCTGGCTGCCGTCGGCGGCCGTGGTGAGCTGTGGCTCCACAGCGCGACAATCGTCTTTCGCCCGCGGACAGCGATCAGCGAAGCGACAACCCGGCGGCAGGCGATGCAGCTCGGGCACGCGGCCCGGAATCGTCGGCAACTCGCGCAGCTTTTCGTCGCGGATGCGCGGCATCGATTCGAGCAACCCTGTCGTGTAGGGATGGCGCGGCGCGCTGAAGAGCTTCGCCACCGGCGCCGACTCGACGATTACGCCGCAGTACATGACGATCGCGCGGGCGCAGGTTTCGAAAACCACGCCGAGATCGTGGGTCACGAGCAGCATTGCCATGCGACGGGTGGCCTGCTGGCGCCGGATTTCCTCGAGGACCTGCGCCTGTGTCGTGACGTCGAGAGCGGTGGTCGGTTCGTCGGCGATCAGCAGCTTCGGGTCGCAGGACAGGGCCATTGCGATCATCACCCGCTGGCGCTGGCCACCGGAGAGTTGGTGCGGGTAGTCGTCGAGCCGTTGCTCCGGCTCCGGAATGCCGACGCTCTTCAGCAACGCAAGCGCCGCGTCGCGCGCCTCGCGCCGGCCGAGCGCGCCGTGGCGCCGCAGCACTTCAGTCATCTGGCTGGCCACGGTGAACACCGGGTTCAGCGCCGTCATCGGCTCCTGGAAGATCATCGCCAGCGCGCGGCCGCGGATGGCGCGCAACCCGGACTCGGGCATGGCGAGCAGGTCCTGGCCCGAAAGGCGCACGCTGCCGGCGGCGTAGCGGCCCGGCGGACTTGGCACGAGCTTGAGGAGCGACAGCCCCGTCACCGTCTTGCCGCAGCCGGATTCGCCGACCAGGCCGACGGTCTCGCCTGCGCCGATCGTGAAGCTCACCCCATCGACGGCGCGCACAGGACCGTGCAGCGAGCGGAACTCGACGGTCAGTCCATCGACTTCGAGCAGCGGCGCAGCGCTCACGCGGACACCTGCTTCGGATCGAGCGCGTCCTGGAGCGCGTCGGCGAACATGTTGAAGGCGTATACCAGGCCGAACATGAGACAGGACGCGGCGATGAGATTGTTGAAGTGTCCGCCGAGGAACTCGAGCGTGCTCTCGCTGATCATCAGGCCCCAGCTCATGCCGCCCTTCACGCCGAGACCGAGGAACGACAGGATCACCTCGGCCTTGATCGCATCGACGAAGGCGAGCGTCATCTGCACGAGCAGGATGTGGGTGGTGTTCGGCAGGATATGGCGGAAGATCGTCACCGTCGGCGGCACGCCGATGGCGCGCGCGGCCTCGACGAACTCCATGCCGCGCAGCTTGATGACCTCGCCGCGGACCAGGCGGCTGGTGGTCGTCCAGAACGTGGCGATCATCGCCACGTGCATCGACCAGGGATTGTCGGCGAGAGCGAAGGCGACGGCGGCGACCAGCAGGTAGAAGGGCATGGCATCGAGCACGCCCATCGCCCAGAGGATCAGCTCGTCGATCCAGCTGCCGACGAAGAAGCCGGCGAGCGCGCCCAGCACGCCACCGAGAGCCGCCGCCAGGACGGCGACGACGAGCCCGACCTCGAAGGCGGTCGCCGTGCTGTAGATCCCGCGCTGGAAGATGTCCTGGCCGATGATGTTGGTGCCGAACCAGTGCTCGGCGGATACAGGCGCCCACTTGCTGCCGGTGATCTCAGCCCACTCGGTGGCCCACAGCCCCAGCCACACACCGAGCGCGGCGACCAAATACGCCAGTACCACGGCAAGCCCGATGAGTCCGGCGCGGTCCCGGGCGAGCTTGCGCACCGCGGCGCTCCACAACGAGCGGGGCGTCGGGTCGGCAAGCGCGTCTGCGATGACGGCGTTCACCGTATCGACACCCGGGGATCGACCGCGCGGTAGAGGATGTCGGTGATGAGCAGCGTCACAACGAAGAGCAGCGCGGTCAGCCCGACCACCGCCTTCAGCACGGGCTGGTCCCCGCTCACGATGGCCTCGTAAGCCACCTTGCCCACACCCGGGATGCCGAACGTCGTCTCGATCAGCAGCGCCCCGCCGATCACGATCGAGGGGATCGTGAACATGATCCGGGTGATGATCGGGATGGCGCAGTTCTTGAGGATGTTGCGATAAAACAGGCGGGCCGGCGGCGTGCCGTAGGCGCGGGCCGTGCGCACATGATCGCGGTTCAGTTCCTCGACGATCACCGCACGATAGAAGCGCGTGCTGTAGCCGAGCGCGACGAACATGGTCGCGAGCGTCGGCACGGCGATGTGCCGCAGGTACTCAGCGAGGTTCTCGGCCTTCCAGCCGCGGACCGGAAACCAGTCGAGCCCATAGCTGGTGCAGAACCAGATCTGGAACGCGAAGATCACGATCAGGAAGCTGATGCTCATCCCGATCACGGCCAGTCCCATGATCAGCTTGTCGGGCCAGCCTCCGCGGAAATAGCCGGCCGTCAGCGCCAGACCGATCGCGAGGAGGTTGCCGAGGATGAAGCCCGGCAGCTCCAGCGCCAGCGACACCGGGATGGTGCGCGCCAGCACCGCGTTGACCTCCTCGCCGGTGGAGTCCGAGTTGCCGAAATCCAGCGTGACGAGCTGACGCAGGTACTCGACGTAGCGGGTGACGAAGGGCCGGTCGTAGCCGAGTTCGTGGCGGATCTCCGCGATCTGTTCGGGCGTCGGGTTCTTGCCCAGCAATTGGTAAGTCTTGTCCGGGCCGAAGTACACCATCAGCGTGAAGCTGAGCAGCGTGACACCGAGGATCAGCGGCAGGCCGGCCAGCAGCTTCCGCAGGGCGAAGCGGAGCAGATCCATGGGACTAGATCTCCTGCCCGAGATCGGCCGGCCTCGCGCTCTCACCCTTCGGCAGCACATCGACGAACTTGATCCAGAACCCGCCGGTGATTTCGCGGTCGGGCAAGCCGACCACGTTCTTGTGCCATAGGTAGGTGCGCGTTCGCGACAGTCCGGTCATGCCGACGCAATCCTGGAGCAGGATCTCGTTCATGCGCCGGTAGATCGCCGTGCGCTCGGGGCCCGGCAGCATGACCGAAGCCTCCTCGTAGAGCCGGTCGAACTCGGGGTTCCTGTAATTCGCGTCGTTCGACCCCGGTGAACCGTTTGGCCCGTAGAACAGCTGCAGGGTGTTCTCGGCGTCCGGGAAATCCAGGCCCCAGCCCTTGGAGATCAGTGGCAGTTCGTTCTGCTTCCACGCACGGCTCAGGTCGCCGAAAGTCGCATAGTTCTTGTTGATCACCTTCTCGGTCGGGTAGCCGATGTCGATCAGCCAGGCGCGCAGCTGCTCGAACATCATCCGCTGCTTCACGCCGGCGGAGTTGCCGTAGACGAACTCGGGAAGATTGCCGGCATTCCAGCCGTTTTCGGCGAGCAGGCGGCGCGCACCGGGCACGTCGCGGGTGATGGTGTCGACCGGGGTGTCGGGATCGAATTCGGCCGTAACTGGCACGATCACGCCCGGGAACACGCGTGCCAGGCCGCCGTACCAGCTCTCGTTGCGGGCCGGCCAGTCGAAGGCTTTCATGATCGCGCAGCGCAAAGCCTTGTTGCGCCCGGCCTGGACCGGGTCGGGGTGGTAGCCGTAGCGGGGGTCGCTGAAGTTGAAGACCTCGAACACGAAACCGGCCTCGAGGCCGACGATCAGCTGGTAGCGCTCGGCATACTCCGGCTTCAACCGGGGCGGGGAGCGGGAAGCCAGAATTTCATCGAGCTTCTCCGGCGGCACCGCCGCGTACTGGATCTCGTCCCCCTTCGTGAGGGAGTTCCAGCGCGAGGCGTCGTCGCTCGCGAAGTCGAAAATCACGCGATCGACAAACGGCGGCGAGCGGCCGGCGATGCGCTCGACGCCGCTGTAGCGCTGCGTCGCCGGGTCGTAGCCCTCGTAAGCCAGGTCCACCGGCTCCTGCCGATAGTGCGGGTTGCGGTCGAGTACCGCCCGGGCACTGTCGTACGACACCAGCTTGAAGGGCCCCGAACCGACCGGGTGCACGCCGAACTCGCGGCCGTAGCGCTCGACCGCCTCGCGAGGAATCACCCCGGAATAGCCCTGCGCAAACGTATCGAGCAACTGCGGATAAGGGCGGGTGAGCCTGACCTGGATCGTGTAGCGGTCGAGGGCGAGCAGTCCGGGGACTTCCTTCGCATGGTCGGAGCCCGCGTCCTTCCACTCGTCCAGTCCCACGATCCGCCCCTGCCAGAACCAGGCGCCCTGCGGCCGGTTCTTCGGATCGAAGTTGCGCTTCAGCGAATAGACGAAGTCCGCCGCTGTCACTTCGCGGCCTCGACCCTGCGGAAAGCAGGCGTCGTCCTGGAACCGCACACCGCGCTTGATGCGAATGGTGTAGGTGAGCCGGTCCTCCGAAATCTCGGGCCAACCGTCGGCGAGATTGGTTTTCAGTTCGTAGGGACGGGCGAGGTACTTGTAGGCGTAGAGCGTGTCGAGCGTGTTCTCGAGGATATGGTTCGCGTAGATGTTGGCCGCCTGCACCGGGTCGAGGCTCGCCGGCGATTCATCCATCGAGTGGTGGTAAACCTTGAGTCCCGCATCGGGATCCTGGGTCAGCGGGGCAGGGACGGAAGCGTCGTCGCAGGCGGTGACCGGTGCACAGAGCAGGGCAAGCAGAAGTGTGCGGTATCGGGTGCTGGTCACGCGCATCGGCGGCATTCTGCCAGAGGCGCCAGCGCGACCGCCGAACGGTATTTTCAATATGACCAGTTAATGACACTGTCTATTTAAATTATCTAAATGGCTATACTATTGACCTACAAATAGAATATTTTTTCCACTTGAGTTCTTTTAAAGCCCTCTAACTTCATCTATTTCCCCACATGTCGCACCAAAAGACCAATCCTGACCAATCCCGGCGAATTTGGACCCGGCTGGTCCCGTTTTTGGCGCATCGCAGGCCCGGCCCGTATCCTCCGCGGAGATGATCGGATTACTGCAACGGGTCTCGGAAGCGGCGGTGCAGGTGCAGGGCGAGCTGGTCGGGAAGATCGGCGCGGGACTGCTGGTGCTGGTCGCGGTGGAGCGGGGCGATGGCCCGGACCAGGCACGCCGGCTGGCGGAACGGCTGGTGGCGTACCGGGTGTTTGCCGACACTGCCGGCAAGATGAATCTCGATGTCCGGCAGGCTAACGGCGGGTTGCTGCTGGTACCGCAGTTCACCCTGGCCGCCGATACCGACAGCGGCAACCGGCCGAGTTTCAGCGGTGCGGCGGACCCGGCCGACGGCGAGCGGTTGTTCGTGGAGCTGGTGCGTCAGGTGTCGCTGCTGTGCCCGCGCGTGGCGACCGGGCGTTTCGGCGCTGACATGGCGGTGAGCCTGGTGAACCAGGGTCCGGTAACGTTCCGGCTGCGGGTAGCGCCGGCCGCCGCCACGCAACACTGAGGCGCAGGTCCGGGGGCTGACCCCCCGGTTTGCCGTATCATTGCCGCCCCGGCGAACGGAGTAGCAACATGGGTTCCTTGAGCATCTGGCACTGGCTGATTGTGCTGCTGATTGCAGTGCTGATTTTCGGCACGAAACGGCTTGGTTCCATCGGCACCGACCTGGGTTCAGCGGTGAAGGGCTTCCGCAAGGCAATGAACGACGACGAGGAAGAGCCCAAGAAGCTGAAGCAGCAGGAGGCGGATGCGGATTTCGCGGACGACCGGGAGAAGGACACCTCCGGCAAGTCGTTGTAACCGGCCATGTTCGACGTAAGTTTCTGGGAGCTCGCGATTATTTTAGTGGTCGGGCTCCTGGTGCTGGGGCCTGAGCGGCTGCCGGCCGTGGCCCGACAGCTCGGATCCTGGGCCGGCAAGGCCCGCCGCATGGCCCGGGTCCTCACCACCCAGATACAGGACGAGATGAACGCCGTCGACCCGCGCCGGATCATGGATCCGCCGCCGGCGACGACTGCTTACAACCGCCCGGGGGTGGACGACCTGAAGCCCCGCGACGTCGCCTCCGAAGAAGCGGCGCAGGCCGCGGCCCGCGACGCCCAGCCCTGACGCAAGACTGAACCGCGATGACCCCGTCCGGCGCGCCGCAGGAACCGGAAGAGCAGCTCGCCGAGGGCACGCTCATGTCCCACCTGGTGGAGCTGCGCGACCGGCTGCTCAGGGCGGTCGGGGCGATTTTCTGCCTGTTCCTCGCGCTGGTCGCCTTCTCCCGCGACATCTTCAGCCTCGTCGCCAAGCCGCTCATGGACCAGTTGCCCGAGGGCACGACCATGATCGCCACCAGCGTCGCCTCGCCCTTCGTGACGCCGATCAAGACGACGTTCTACGTGGCGCTGTTGCTCGCCATGCCGGTCGCGATCTACCAGGCCTGGGCGTTCGTCGCCCCCGGGCTCTACCGACGCGAGAAGCGTTTCGCCGTACCGCTGCTCCTGTCGAGCATCGTGCTGTTCTACATCGGCGCGGCTTTCGCCTATTTCCTCGTCTTCCCGACGGTGTTCAAGTTCCTGGCCGCGACCACGCCGCAAGGCGTGCAGATGATGACCGACATCGCGAGCTACCTCGACTTCGCGCTGCTCACCTGCTTCTCTTTCGGGATCGCCTTCGAGACGCCGGTGGCCACCGTCCTGCTCGTGGCGTCGGGAATCGTCAGCGCAGAGACGCTGGCCAGGCAGCGGCCCTACGTGTTCCTCGGCGCATTCATCGTCGGCGCGATCCTGACCCCGCCGGACGTGCTGTCGCAGGTGATGCTCGCCATCCCGATGTACCTGCTCTTCGAGGCGGGCCTGGCGATGTCGCGGCTGATGTATCCGGCCGCAGCGACGCCGGCATCGCGGAGCGAACATGCCTGACCCGCGCGAGCTGACACTCCGCGGCATCATCCTCGGCGGCATACTCGCCGTCCTGCTCGGCGCGGCGAACGCCTATCTCGGGCTGTTTGCCGGCATGACGGTGTCGGCCTGCATTCCGTCGGCCGTGATCTCGATGGGCATACTCAAGCTGCTCGGGCACGGCGGCATCCACGAGAACACGATGGTGATGACCGAGGGCTCGGCGGGGGAGGCGCTGGCCGCCGCGGCGATCTTCACGCTGCCGGCTCTGGTGATCCTCGGCGTCTGGGACGATTTCCCCTACCTGTGGGTGACGACGATCGTCCTGATCGGCGGCATCCTCGGCGTGCTGCTCACGATTCCCCTGCGCCGCTCGCTCATCGTCGAGCAGAACCTGCGGTTCCCCGAAGGCACGGCCGTGGCGGAAGTTTTGCGCGTCGGCGAACGCGCCGGCGCAGGGCTGCTGGCGCTCAGCGTGGCCGGGCTCACCGGTGCGGCAATAAAGTTCTGCGAGACTGGCATGAAGCTCTGGCCCGGCACGGCGCAGGCGGCGACCTACGTGGGCAGCGGCCTCGCCTACGTCGGCACGAATCTCTCGCCAGCACTGCTCGGCATCGGCTACATCGTCGGCATGAATATCGCCTCGCTGGTGTTTCTTGGCAGCGTCATTTCCTGGAACCTGGCCATCCCGCTGTACACCGCGAACTTCGCCGCGGCCGACCCGGCGCTCGCGGGCGCACTGGCGCAGGGAATGAGGGCGGAGGACTTCGCCTACCTCGTCTGGACGAAGAAAATCCGTTACCTGGGCGTCGGCGCCATGCTGGTCGGCGGGCTCTGGGCCCTCGTATCCATGCGCTCGTCGTTGCTCTCGGGCGTGCGCAGTGGTCTTGCCCAGTTCCGCCGATCGGGGCGCGAGACCATCGCGCGGGCCGAGCGCGACCTGCCGATGCCTTGGGTGCTCAACGGAACCGTCGCCTGTGTCGTGCCGATATTCTTCCTCTACCAGGAAATCGTCGCGCACTACGGGATCGCGGTCGCGATGGCCACCATCATGCTGGTGGCATCTTTCCTGTTCGCTTCCGTCGCGGCCTACATGGCCGGCCTCGTCGGTTCGTCCAACAATCCCATCTCCGGCGTGACGATGGCGACCATGTTGCTCGGCTCGCTGCTGCTCTACGCCATGCTCAGCGAAGGCGACCGCGGGCCGGCGGCCGCGATCATGATCGGTGCCGTCGTCTGCTGCGCGGCTTCGCTGGGTGGCGACCTGATGCAGGACCTCAAGACGGGGCAGTTGGTGGGGGCAACGCCGTGGAAGCAACAGACAGCGCTCGCGATCGGCGTGCTGGTCACGGTGTTTGTCATCGCGCCGATCCTCAATCTGCTCAACGATGCCTACGGCATCGGCGTGCCGACGGCCGAGCACCCGAATCCGCTCGTGGCGCCGCAGGCGACGCTGATGGCCTCGGTGGCGCAGGGCGTTTTCGCCGGGGGACTGCCCTGGGGCATGGTTGGCGCCGGCGCGGCCATCGGTGTAGCGATCATCGTTGTGGACGAGTGGCTGCGTCGCAGTGGCTCGGCCATCCGGGCGCCGGTGCTCGCGGTGGCGGTCGGCATCTATCTGCCTCTGGAAGTCGACACGCCGATCTTCATCGGTGGCCTGATCGCCTGGCTCGTGCAGCGGCGGCTTAAGCGCGCGGACAGCGGCGCCGGCGCGGGCACGCTGTTCGCCGCCGGCCTCATCACCGGCGAAGCCCTGATCGGGATCCTGCTGGCCATACCGATCGTCGTCACCGGCAGCACCGATACATTTTCAGTCCCGGAGGCATGGCGTCCCGGGGCGCTCGCCGGGCTTGCCGTCGTTGCCTTCGCGGCGTGGCTGCTCTACCGGGCCGCGTTGGCTCCGGAGTCGCGGACAGGCGACAATTGATCACTGAAGATTCCGGAGAAAGATCCCATGCCTGCCTACATCGTCTCGGTCGTCCAGTTCACCAACATGACTGCGCAGCTCAAGGAATACGCGCAGAAGTCCGCGGCGCTCGCCAAGCGCCAGGGCGGCCGCTACATCGTCCGGAGCAAGGCGGTCGAGATTATCGAGGGCACCGGGATGGAAGGCCGTTCGGTGGTGATCCTCGAGTTCCCGACCATGGAGCAGCTGAAAGCCTTCGTGAAGGGCGAGGAGTACCAGCAGACGGTGCGTCCGCTGCGGGCCGGCACCGGCATCTACGACATCGGCATCTTCGAGAGCCCGCCGCCCGCGATGCAGTGAGCGGCCGCGGCTTCAGCCGCCGACCACCATGAACGTGCCTTCGGTCTCGGCGACGACGACGTTGTCGCCGTCGCGGATTGCCTTGCCCTCGAGTATCGCTAGCCGGCCCTTGCGGCGGATCAGCCGGCCCTCAAGGCGCAGCCGATCGCCGAGATCGCAGGGCTCGCGGTAGCGGATTTCACAACGCGCGGTGTGGGCGCGCTCGCCCTTCAGGAACAGCCAGTTCGCCATGACGTCATCGAGCGCGCTGTAGAGGATGCCGCCGTGCACCAGCTCGTGGTAGCCGCAGTGAAACGGGCCGGGCGTGAACTCCGCGCGGCACACCTCGCCGTCCATGCGGAAGGCGAGGCGCAGCCCCAGCGGGTTGTCCGGACCGCAGACGAAGCAGCGGTTGGCGTCCAGCCGGGCCGCGCTATCGGGCGTTACGGTCGGGACATCTGGTTCGCTCATGCGGTTCTCCATGGCTGCGGCGGGAACGCGCGCCCGCGCTTGTCTCACCTGGCCGGCGAACCTATCCTAACCCCGTGGCTTACGACCGGAACAACATCTTCGCGAAGATCCTGCGCGGCGAAATCCCGGCGCACAAGGTGTTCGAGGACGAGCAGACGCTCGTTTTCATGGACGTGATGCCGCAGTCAGACGGGCATACGCTGGTCGTGCCGAAGGCCGCCGCGGAAAACCTGTTCGATCTGGACCCCGCGATGGCTGCCGCGGTAATGCGCACCACGCAGTGGGTCGCTCACGGCGTGAAGCGCGCGTTCAACGCCGACGGCATCACGCTCATGCAGTTCAACGGACCAGTCGCAGGCCAGACCGTTTTTCATTTCCACATGCACGTGCTGCCCCGTTACGCCGACCAGCCGCTGCGCAGTCACGGCCGTTCGATGGCCGAGCCGCGGATCCTGGAAGAGCACGCGCGCATGATTCGCGCCGCGCTGGAGATCTGAATCTGGGGACAGCGTCCCTTAAGAATTAGGGTCACTGTCCCCAGATTTCCTCGAGCGGTCGGCGGTCGTGGCGGTCCTTGCCGAGAGCGCGATGGGCAGCGTTGACCAGCTCGCGCAGGTCACGGCCGTCGGCCGGGAACTGGGCGACACCGATGCCGACACCGACACGGTGCATGGCGCCGCCGGTTTCGAGCGTCGTCGTGGAGACGCCGTGGCGGATGCGGTTGGCAACGGCCCGCGCGATGGGCTGTCCGGCGCCGGAGAGGAACATGAGGAACTCGTCGCCGCCGTAGCGGCCGACGAGATCCACCGACCGGCTGCTGCGCCGGAGCACCTGGGAAACTGAACGCAACACGCCGTTGCCGGCTTCGTGTCCGAAGCGCTCATTGACCGACTGCAGCCCGTCGATGTCGACCACCAGCAAGGCAAAGCCGACGCCGCGCCGCTCGGCGCGACGGGTTTCCTCGTCGACCAGCCGCGTAAAGGCTTCGAGATTGAGCAACCCCGTCACGCCATCGAGTTGGGTGTGGGCCTGCAGCCGCTCGCGCGCATCCTGGATGTCGGTGGCGAGCATGCTCGTCAGCAGGGCGACCAGCAGCACAGGGACGCCCTCGGCGAGGAGCATCAGCATGCTCGACAGGGTCAGCACGTCTTCACCCGCGACGAAGTGGATGAGGCCAGCGCGCGCGGCCAGCGCAGTCGCCAGGACCAGCACGGTCGGGCCCCGCCCCAGCGTCAGGGCACTGGTGACGATCGGCAGCAGGTAGAGATTGGCCAGCGGGCCGCTGGCGCCGCCGCTAGCGGCCAGCAGTCCGGTGATGAACAGCACCATCAACAGGACGCCGACGATGATTTTCCCGCGCGGCAGCTCTGCAAACAGCGGCGCGTGCCGCAGGCCAAGAACGAGGACACCGTAGGCCACCATCGCGCCCATGTACAAAGACGGCTTTTCGATCGCGGCCGGCGCCGCGATCAGATATAGAAGAGTGAGGGCCAACAGCAGCCCGTCGACCTCGGTCACGCTGCGCAGGACCCGGTGGAGCTCCGCGTCGGCGAGGTCGCTGTCTTTCTCGTATGCGGTGAGCCTGGCCATCGCAGTCATGCTGCCCAAAGCCCGGCAACGGAACCGCGACGGATTTGGCAGTTTCGGGCGGGCGAACGGTCAGGGGGTAGCGGCTTGCCTGACCTGGCGCAGGGCCTCGTGGAGCGCTGCGTCCGGCTGCTCCGCACCGCCTGCAGCTGCGGGCGGATCCGCATCGGCCACGATCACGTCGGGCTCGATCCCGGCGCCATTGATGGCGGCGCCCGACGGGCTGAAGTAGCGCGAGGTTGTCAGCTTTATGGCGCGTCCTTGCGACAACGGCAGAACGCTCTGCACCGAACCCTTGCCGAAGCTGCGGCTCCCGACAAGCTTCGCGCGGCGGTTGTCCTTGAGCGCGCCGGCCACGATCTCCGATGCAGAGGCCGAGCCACGATTCATCAGGACGACTATCGGCGCGCCCGCCAGCGTGTCGCCGGCGCGCGCCTCATGCCGGAAGCTGGCGTCGGCACCGCGTCCGCGCGCAGTGACGATGACACCGGTGTCGAGAAACTCGTCGCTCACTGCCACTGCTGCATCGAGCAATCCACCCGGGTTGTTGCGCAGGTCGAGCACAAGCGCACGGATCGGCACCGCGCCGCGCATCGCCCGCAAGCCCGCCAGCGCGTCGGTGAAATCGGACGCTGTGGTTTCGCTGAACTGAGTGATCCGCAGGTACGCAACGCCGGGTTCGAGGAAGCGTGCTCGCACGCTCTGGACCGCAACGCTGCTACGCACCAGTTCGAAACGAAGCGGCTTCGTCGCGCCCTCACGCTGCACCTCGATCGTGACGGCAGTTCCCGCCAGTCCACGCAGCCGGCCTACGGATTCCTGCAGGTTGTCCTCACTGACTGCCGCGCCATCGATGCTGACGATCACGTCACCCGCGCGCACGCCGGCACGCTCCGCAGGCGTACCCTCGATGGGCGCAACGACCAGCATACGGCCATCCCCCAGGTTGACCTCGAGACCGACGCCCGAGTAGCTGCCGCTCGTGCTGGCGAGCAGGTCCTCGTATTCCTTTGCCGACAGAAACTGCGAGTGCGGATCGAGATTCGCGACTACTCCGCGCGCCGCGCTCTCGAGCAACTGCTGATCCTCGACGGGGTCGACATAGTCCTGCCGCACGCGCTGGAGCACATCGGTGAGCAGGCGCACTTCGTCCCACGGCAGCCCCGCGCCATCCAGCGCAGCGAATACCGCCGTGCCGAACGCCGCCGCCACGCCCGCGGCGAATCCCACGATCAAGGCAATGCTGACGCGACGTCTTCGCACGATGCGGGTGACCTTACCACGACGGCTGCATGAGAAATCGTGCGCCGGGATGGTGAGGGGTCCCTCACTCGGGGAAGTCTTACTCGCTCGGGACCCCTCACCATCCCGGGGCACGAGCTCCCGCTGCGTCCTACTTGATCCAGGGAGCCGGATTCACCGGCTTGCCGTCGCGGCGCATCTCGAAGTAGAGGCCCGGCGTGCCCTGGCCGCCGCTGTCGCCGACGCGCGCGATGGCCTCGCCCTGACGCACGTCCGTGCCGGTGGCGGCGAGGATCTCCTGGTTGTGGCCGTAGAGGCTCATCATGCCCCCGCCGTGATCGATCACGACGAGTTGCCCCATGCCGGGCAGCCAGTCGGCGTAGACCACGCGGCCGCCGCGCACGGCGCGCACCGAGGTGCCGGCCGGTGCGGCAAGAACCGCGCCTTCCCAGCGCAGCAGGCCATCAGCCCTGGGCTGGCCGAAGCGCGCCACCATGCGCCCGCGCAAGGGCAGGTCCGTGGTCTGTTGCGGCGGCCGCGTATCGCGCGGTGCAGCCTGGCGCCGCGCGGCTGCCTGTGCCTCGCGGGCGAGGCGTGCCATCAGCTGCTGCAGGGTGCGCGCCTCCTGCTGCAGCTTCTTCAGCTTGCTGCGGCGATCGCCGAGATCACGGTCGATGGTCTCGACGGCGCGCGCACGAACTTTGCGGGCCGTGGCGACTTCCTGCACGCGCGCCTGTTGCTGGCGGTCGAGTACATTGAGTTTCTCGATCTCCTCACGCAGCGAGACTGCCGCTGCCTCGAGAGTCGCGAGCTGGGTTCGCACGGCCTCGATCAGCGCGCCACGTTGCCGGGTGATGTAACCGTAATGCACCACCCGACGCGCCAGCACCACGGGGTCCTGCTGGCTCAGCGTCAGCTTGAGCCACTCCTCGCGCCCGGCGGAATACGCGAGTCGCAGCTGGGCCGCGAGCGAGCGGCGGTGGTCGGCGAGTTCGGTCTCGGCGCGCGCCATGTCGGCTCGCAGCGCCTTTTCACGGGCGCGCGCGGCTGATATCTCGTTGCGTACGCGGCGCAGGTCCCGGCGTGCGTCGGCCTCGATGACTTCCGCCTGCTTGAGGGCTTTGCCGGCGGTCGGGCGCTGCGCGGCAGCCTTGGCGATGTCGCGTTCCATGCCCTGGATGCGCGACTGGATGGCATCGAGCTCGCGGGCGGTGTCGTCGGGGCCGGCGGCAAACGCAGCGCCCGCTGCGAGCGCGAGAGCCAGGCCGGCGAAAGCGGCGGCGACGCCCAGCGGCAGCCGCCCCGGACGGGTCGGTGACCCGTCGCGGTCGCTGCCCAGCCCGTGATCCGGATCGCGCCCCATCGGCCGCGCAGTTTACGGGCCGCGGCCAGTGCAGGCCAGCGCGAGGGCTGGGCGGTTATAATGCGCGCCCGCTACAGGACCGCCACCGCATGGGCCAGTTTTTCGAATTCGCCATGAACCACCCGCTCCTGGTGGGCGCCACGTTGATTGCGCTCGTCGCCGCCATCGGACTCGAGATCCGCCTGCGTGGCCAGGGCGGCCTGTCCGTTGCCGCCGGTGAGGCGGTACGGTTGATCAACCAGGGCGCCGCGGTCGTCGACGTGCGCGACGCGGCGAATTTCGCCGCCGGCCACATCGTCGACGCGCTGAACCTGAGCCCGGCGGATCTGCGATCCAGGGCAGAAGCCCAGCTGAAAAAGAAGAAACCCGTGCTCGTCGTCTGCGACAGCGGCGGCGAGAGCGCGAAGCTCGCGGGCGTGCTGCGCCAGGCGGGCTTCGATGGTGCCTGGGCACTGGCCGGCGGGCTGACAGCCTGGCAACGCGAGAACCTCCCGGTGGTCGCCACCAAGAAGAAGGCCTGAGCAGCCATGAGTACGCCCGATATCGTCATGTATACGACGCCGATCTGCCCCTACTGTGTGGCGGCCAAGTCGCTGCTCAAGCAGAAGGGCGCCAGCTGGCGCGAGATCGACATCACGAAGGACGCGGCCGAGCGCGACTCGATGATGGCCCGCACCGGACGGCGCACCGTGCCGCAAATCTTCGTCGGCGACCGTCACATCGGCGGTTTCGACGAACTGGCAGCCCTCGACCGGGACGGCGGACTCGATTCGTTGCTCGGCGTGAACAAGTAATCCTACAGAGAAAGCACTCATGGCGAGCACGAATCCCGGCGGTGATGGCAACGGCAGTGGCGCTGCCACAACGCCAGCGCGGCAGTTCAATCTCCGTCAGCTCTACATCAAGGACGTTTCCTTCGAGTCGCCGAATACCCCGGCGATCTTCTCGGCCGGCGCGGTGGAACCCGACGTCAAGATGAACCTGCAGTCGTCCAACCGGCAGGTCGGCACGGACGCCTGGGAAGTGGTGCTGCAGATCAACGTCCACGCGACGGCAAAGGAAAAGTCGTTGTTCATGGTGGAGATCGAGCAGGCGGGCCTCTTCCAGGTCGCGGGCTACACCGCCGAGGAGACGCAGATCATCCTCGGCACGCACTGTCCGGCCACACTCTTCCCCTACGCACGCGAGCTCATTTCCTCGCTGGTGGGCCGTGGCGGCTTCCCGACGCTGCTCCTGCAACCGATCAATTTCGAGGCGCTGTTCCAGCAGTCGCAGCAGGCGCGCAGCAAAGCGGCAGCGGCATCCTGAGCGGCAGCCGCAGGCCGCGTTGACATCGATGAGCGGCATCGCGGTATTGGGGGCAGGCTCCTGGGGCACCGCGCTCGGCGTGCAGCTGTCCCGCAGCGGCGCCCAGGCGACGCTCTGGGGCCGCGATGCAGCCGCTCTGGCGGCAATGGGCACAGCGAGGTCGAACTCGCATTACCTTCCCGATACCCGCTTTCCGGACTCACTGTCGCTGGAGCCCGATCTGGCACGCGTGGTGAGCCGCCACCGGGACCTGTTGATCTGCGTGCCGAGCAGTGCCTTTCGCAGCACGGTGCAGGCGATCGGGCCGCACCTGCGCGCCGATGCACGCGTCTCCTGGGCGACCAAGGGTTTCGAGCAGCGGACAGGCGAGCTGCCTCATGACATTGCGCGCGAGCTGCTCGGCAGTCGCATGCCGCTGGCGGTGCTCTCAGGCCCGACCTTTGCGCGCGAAGTGGCCGCGGGACTGCCGACCGCGATGACAGTCGCCTCCGGCGATGCCGCTTTCGCAACCGAACTGGCCGCGCGCCTGTCGGACCAGCGCTTCCGCGCCTACACCTCCGCCGACATGATCGGCGTGGAGGTCGGCGGCGCAGTGAAGAACGTGCTCGCGATAGCGGCCGGCATGTCCGACGGCCTGAAGTTCGGCGCGAACGCGCGCATCGCCGTCATCAACCGCGGCCTGACAGAGATGACGCGACTCGGCGTGGCGCTCGGTGCCCAGCGCGAAACCTTCATGGGCCTCTCGGGCATGGGCGACCTGGTGCTCACCTGCACCGACGACCAGTCGCGCAACCGCCGCGTCGGCCTCCTGCTCGCTGCGGGCCGCTCGATAGACCAGGCCGCGAAGGAGATCGGCTTCGTCTGCGAAGGCATCTACGGCGCGCGCTCGGTCCACGAGGTCGCCGGCAAGCTGGCGGTCGACATGCCGATCAGCGACGCCGTCTACCGCATCCTCTATGAAGGCCTCGCCCCCTTGGCCGCCGTCCGCGAGCTGATGAACCGCCCCCTGACCCCCGAATAGGTGCCTGGCGCCTATTCAAACCCGGCTTGCCGCCAAGCCTCGTAGATCACGACGGCGGCAGCGTTGGAGAGATTCAGGCTGCGGTTGCCCGACACCATCGGGATGCGCAGTCGCCGCTCGACGGGCACGCTCTCCAGTACCTCCGACGGCAAGCCACTCGTCTCCGCCCCGAAGAGAAATACGTCGCCCGGCTCGAAGGCGATCGAGTGCATCGGCACCGAACCACGCGTCGATAACGCGAACAGTCGTCGACCGCCAAGCACGGCAAGACAATCACTCAGCGAGTCGTGCTCGGTGACATTGGCCATCTCGTGGTAATCGAGCCCCGCGCGACGCAGGTAGCGGTCCTCGAGCGAGAAACCGAGCGGCCGGATCAGGTGCAGCCGCGTCCCGGTATTGGCGCAGAGGCGTATGATATTCCCCGTATTCGGCGGAATTTCCGGCTGATAGAGAATCAGGTGGAACATTGGCTACTGTCACCGCACACGGCGTCAACCCAAGGCTCGCGACCGAGTTCTGCGGGCTGAACCTCGATTCGCCGATCGTCCTGCTCTCCGGCTGCGTCGGCTTCGGCGAAGAATACACGCGCATCGCCGGCTTCTCGAATCGGGACGCCGGCGCCATCGTCCTGAAGGGTACGACGCTCAAGCCCCGGCTCGGCAACGCCGCGCACCGCGTGTGGGAGACCCCCGCCGGCATGCTGAATGCCATCGGCCTGCAAAACCCCGGCGTCAACGCCGTCATAAAGAAGATGCTGCCGACGCTCGACTTCAGCGAGACGCGCTTCATCGCGAACGCCTGTGGCTCCACCATCGAGGAGTACGCCGAGATCTGCCGCCGCTTCGACGACTCGCCGATCGACGCGATCGAGATCAACATCTCCTGCCCGAACGTGAAGGAAGGCGGCGTCTCTTTCGGCAACTACCCCGAGGCATCGGCGAGGGTCGTCGCCGCCTGCCGGGCCGCGACGAAGAAGAAACTGATCGCCAAGCTCTCGCCAAACCAGACCGACATCCAGGAAAACGCCCGCCGCTGCATCGAGGCCGGCGCCGACGGTCTCGCGGTGATCAACACGGTGATGGGCATGGCGATCGACATCGAGAAACGCACGCCGATACTCGCCAACGTGCAGGGCGGCCTCTCGGGCCCCGCCATCAAGCCGATCGCACTGCTCAAGACCTGGCAGGTGTACCAGGTGGCCAGAAAGCACGACATCCCGATCATCGGCCAGGGCGGCATCGTCACCGCCAGCGACGCACTCGAATTCATCATCGCCGGCGCCACCACCGTCGGCGTCGGCACCGCGCTCTTCTACGACCCGATGGTGTGCAAGAAGATCAACGCCGGCATCGTCGACTACATGGACCGCCGCCAGATCCGCCGCCTCTCCGACCTCGTCGGCACGCTCGCGGTGCCTGGAGAGGAACCGGCCGCCTGCGGGTGAGGCGGGTACGCCTGGCCAGCGTTTTCCCGCTGTGAATTGAGGCGAGCCGTTCAGGCCGCGCTTGTTTCAACTCGCGACGGCAGCCGATCGAGGCAGGGCCTTTCCCGTACAGTGCAATTCTCCAAGCAGGCTCAATGTGGAGAAGTATCGACGATGAAGGACGAGTGGCAGTCATTCAAGGCTTACAACGACGAAGCATCCGCGGAAGTGCTGGCCGGACGCTTGCGCATCGAAGGTGTGCCGGCAATGGTCTATCGCGAAAGCCCGATCCCGGGCATCGCGGAGTATCGGGTGATGGTCCCCGGCGATCTGGCGCATCGGGCGCACGCGGTCATGTTTGCGGCAGTGACCGACGAAGCTGAGCTCGACGACCTGGCAACCGGCGAATTCAGCGACGACAGCGCCCCGTAGACGGCCGCAGTTTCGACACCTCCACCATGCTCGAATCATCCGCCTCGACGAACTTCGGCGCAGCAGCCGCCGACTACGCGAGACATGGGGCTGGCTTCCCGGAGTCGGTCTGCGAGCGGCGCGCGAGCTCGATGCTGCAGCCGACGTCACGGTCGAGTACAGGCAGGGAACTGCGGAGCGGATTCCGTTGCCCGATTCCTGCGCGGACGTCGCCGAAGCTGCAGAACTCGCGCAAGGCAGGCGCGATGGCTTCGCGGCGTGGACGGTCGAGGCCCGTGCAACGGATCAGATCCTGCTCAGCGACTTCCAGGGCCGCACGCGCTCGTGGTTGATGATCGAACCGCTCGCTGACGGCGGCACGCGGTTGTTGTTCGGATCAGCGATCGTGCCGACGCAGGCGGCGGACGGTGAGAGGCGGATCGGCTGGGGGTTCCGCGCACTCGGCCGATTCCATCATTTCTATTCCCTGGCGTTGCTCGCGAGCGCACGACGGCGACTGGCTAGCCGATAATCTGCTGTCTACGCGCGGATTCGAGTTACCGGGGAGCCTGCCTCAGCCTCAGCTCCAAGCAACGCCCGCTTGCGCTGCACCCCCCAGCGGTAGCCGGAAAGCGCGCCATCCCCCCGCACCACGCGGTGACAGGGAATCGCGATCGCCACGCGATTGCTGGCGCAGGCGCGGGCGACGGCGCGCGAGGCGGCCGGTCGGTCGATGCCCCTGGCGACGTCGGCGTAGCTGCGGGTTTCACCGCGGGGAATCTGCCTGAGGTAGCGCCACACCAGCAGCTGGAACGCCGTGCCTTTAATGTCGAGCGGCAAGTCCAGCCGGGGCAGCCGCCCGGCGAGGTAGGCGTTCAGCGATTTCATCCAGCCGCTGAACGCAGCGCGCGACGCAGCGGGCATCGGCGCTAGGGTCGCCTGCGGAAACTCGGCGCGGAGTTCGCGCTCCAGGGCGGTTGCGGAATCCGCGAAAGCCAGCGCGCAGATGCCGCGATCCGTTGCGCCGATCAGCACCTTGCCGAGCACGGTGTCACCGATCGCCCAGGCGATGCTGAGGCCGGCGCCGCCGCGGCGGTACTCCGTCGGCGTCATGCCGAATGCAGCGGCGGTTTTTTCGTACAAACGGCTCGTCGAGCCGAAGCCGGCCGCGGCGATGGCATCGGTGACGGAGCGCTTGCGACGCAAGGACTGCTTTACCGAGCGCAGCCGCGCCGCGGTCTGGAAGGCCTTCGGACTGCTGCCGGCGATCGCGATGAACTGGCGCTGCAGATGGGCGGCGCTGTAGCCGGAGCGCCGCGCGAGATCGGCGAGACGCAATGGGCGCGATGGGTCCGACTTGATGTCGCGGATGAGCGTGTGGACGGTGGCGGCGATCGGGGTCATGCGGCGTGTCCGGGGCATCAGGGGAGCTTAGCGTGGCACGCCGGGACAGTTCGAGCGCTCCGGATCTTGCGGTTGAAGAAACCGGTCGCGGCTTGGGGTTGAAGAATCAGGTCGCGGCTTGCGCCGCTCCTACGGGGTGGGCGGGGTCAGTCCATGCCCAGCTCGCGCATCTTGCGCGTGAGCGTGTTGCGCCCCCAGCCGAGGGCACGGGCGGCGTCCTGGCGGTGACCGCCGACGCGGGCGAGCGCCGTGCGGATCAGGGTGCGCTCGAATTCCGGCTGCGCGGTGTCGAGCAGCGGCTTGTCCTTGCCCTGCTCGAGTTCGCGATCGGCCCAGCGCGCCAGGCTGGCCGACCAGTCGGGCGTGGCGCCTGCGCGCGCGGCCGGGCCGCCCAGTTCCGCCGGGATGTCGGCCACCTGGATCTCCGCGCCGGGTGCCGTCACCGTCAACCGTCGACAGACGTTCACGAGCTGGCGCACGTTGCCCGGCCAGTCGAATCGCTGCAGGACTACGAGCGCCTCGGCGGCGATGGCTTTCGGGTCTGACTTCAACTCACGCGCAGCGTCGCGCAGGTAGTGCTGGAGGAGCAACTCGATGTCCTCGCGCCGCGCGCGCAGCGGCGGCGTCTCGATGCGGATCACGTTCAGGCGATGGTAAAGGTCCTCGCGGAAGCGGCCGTCACGCACGGCGGCATCGACATCCTGGTTGGTCGCCGCGATCACGCGCACGTCGACCTTGATCGGCTGGTTGCCGCCGACCCGGTAGAACTCGCCCTCCGCCAGCACCCGCAGGAGCCGCGTCTGCAGCGCCGGCGACATGTCGCCGATCTCGTCGAGGAAGAGCGTGCCGGTGTGCGCCTGCTCGAAGCGACCGATCCGGCGGCTGTCGGCGCCGGTGAAGGCGCCACGCTCGTGGCCGAACAGCTCGGACTCGAGGAGATCCGCCGAAATCGCCGTCGTATTCAGCGCGACGAACGGCAGCGCCGCGCGCGGACTGTGCTGGTGCAGGGCGCGGGCAACCAACTCCTTGCCCGTGCCGGATTCGCCGGTGATCAGCACGTTCATGCTCGCGCGTGCGAGCCGGCCGATCGTGCGGAACACCTCCTGCATCGCTGGAGCCTGGCCGATCATCTGCGGCAGCACGGGCGGTGGCTCGGTCATGGACGTGGCGGCAGGCCCCACGCTGCGCGCGGCACGCCGGACGAGCGCTACCGCCTCGTCCACGTCGAAGGGCTTCGGCAGGTACTCGAACGCACCGCCGCTGTAGGCGGCGACGGCGTTGTCGAGGTCGGTGTGCGCCGTGATCACGATCACCGGCAGGTTCTGCCCCAGCGCGATCAGTCGCCGCATGAGCTCGAGCCCGTCGATGCCCGGCATGCGCACGTCGGTGATGAGGACATCCGGGCGCGAGTCGCGCAGGGCCTCGAAGAAAGACTCGGCCCGCTCGAACATACGCGTGCCGATCCCGGCCGCATGCAGCGCTTTCTCCAGCACCCAACGCACGGCGGAGTCGTCGTCGACCACCCAGACCTTCAGTGGCGGCGTACCGTTCACGGCGTGTCCTCGAGCGGCAGCCGCAGCATGAATACCGTCTGCCCGGGGCGCGAGCGATACTCAATCAGGCCGCCATAGCGACTGAGAATCTCCTGGGCGAGCGGCAGCCCGAGGCCTGTGCCGCCCGGGTGCCCGGACACCAGCGGATAGAAAATGGAATCGCCGAGCGCCGGATCGACGCCGGGGCCGTTGTCCTCGACTTCGATGCTGGCAACGAGCCGGTGGCGGGTGCTGCCGATGATCGAGTTGGTGAGCGCGCGCGTCCTGAGCACGATGCGGCCGCCGCCCGTCGTGCGGCCAATCGCCTCGACGGCGTTGCGCGCGACGTTGAGGAAGGCCTGCAGCAGCTGGTCGCGGTCGACGGACACGGGCGGCAGGCTCGGGTCGTAGTCGCGCTGGACGGTGATGCCAGCAGCAGCCTCGCCCTCGAGCAGCGCACGCACGCGCTCGGTGATCTCGTGGACGTTCACCTGCTCGCGGTGCAGCGTGCGCGCCGGACCGAGCAGGGAGCTCGTCAGAGCAGCGAGCCGGTCCGCCTCGCCGATGATCACCCGCGTGTATTCGCGCAGTTCCTCTGTCGGCAACTGGCGCTCCAGCAGCTGCGCGGCGCCGCGCAGGCCGCCGAGCGGGTTGCGGATCTCGTGCGCGAGCTGGTAGATGACCCGCCGGCCAGTGTCGTGCTGGTGGATCAGAGCCTGCTCTCGGTCGATGTGCCGCCACTGCGTGGCGTCGATCATCTCGAGCAGCGCGTACTGGCCGCGATCGGCCCGTAGCGGCGTCGCGCGCGCGGTGATCGCCATTTCCTCGTTCTGCTGGTAGGCCGGGCGCAGCCCGATCTCGCAGCCGAAGGTCTGGCCCGATGCCAGCGAACGAGCAACCAGCGACTCGAGCGGCGCGAGTTCCGGGTGCAGCGAGGTGAGATGGCGGTCTGCGGCCTGGGTGCCGCTCACCCCGAGCAGGGCCTCGGCAGCAGTGTTGAACGCGACGACGTACCCGTCGGCGGTGACGACCGCGACGGCGGTGGTGAGTCCATCGAGTATCGCGGCGGCGGGCGGACCGCCACCGCCGGTCAGGGCCGGGGGGGCGCCGTGCCCGGCTGGGGGACGCTCGTCTGGCGCACGACGAAGGTCGTCGGTTCGCTGCGGATCCGCACTGCTCCCGACGACTCGCTCTCCACCTGCGACTTCAGCGTGTGCACGCCGCGGAACACGTCCGTCAGCTGCGTCGACGTCGCCCCGGGAGCGATCTCCTGCTCGGTGCCATCCAGCCAGAGGCGCAGGCGATCCCCCGGCTGCAACGCCGGACTCACCTGCAGGGCCACTCGCAGCTGGCCTCCGATATTCCACAGCACCTCCTCCTGGGCCGGACTCGTGATCGTCAGCGATTGGTAGCCGGTGGTGGCCGATGCGGCGGGCTGCGAAGTCTGCTCAGCGCTGCTGCCCGCCTTCGGGCTGCTGTAGGTCGTCGCAGAGCGGAGCTGCACTTTCTCGGCACCCGGCTGCCACTGGTCGGAGTAATGCACCACATCGTCGCGATCGACCCAGCGGTAGACCTCGGCGGCCTGGGCAGTGCCCAGCGCAAGGACGGCAAGCAGCAGCACGGAGCGCATGAGCCAAGCATAAACCTCCACTGCCCGGCCAACCACACCTCGCTACGCCACCGACGGCACAATTCCCGCGCGCTGCCGGTGGCTGCCGCACCGCAGGCCTTCTTAAGTGAAGACCTGCGGCGCGGCGGCATGCCTTACAGGCTGTAGTACAGCTCGAACTCCAGCGGATGCGTCGTCATGCGCACGCGCGTGACGTCCTGCATCTTGAGAGCAATGTAGCTGTCGATCAGGTCGTCGCTGAACACATCGCCGGCCTTCAGAAAGGCGCGATCGGCGCTCATTTCCTGCAATGCCTGCTCGAGCGAGAAAGACACCTGCGGGATCAGCTTCTCCTCCTCCGGCGGCAGGTCGTACAGGTCCTTGTCCGAGGCCTCGCCCGGATGGATCTTGTTCCTGATGCCGTCGATGCCCGCCATCATCATCGCGGCGAAGGCGAAGTACGGGTTCGCGGTGGAATCCGGGAAACGCACCTCGATGCGCCGGCCCTTCGGGTTCGATACGTACGGAATGCGGATAGACGCGGAGCGGTTGCGCGCGGAGTAGGCCAGCATCACGGGCGCTTCGAAGCCTGGCACCAGGCGCTTGTAGCTGTTGGTGCTCGGGTTGGTGAAGGCATTAAGCGCCTTGGCATGCTTCAGGACACCGCCGATATAGAACAGCGCGAGGTCCGACAGCCCGCCGTACTTGTCGCCGGTGAACAGGTTTTTGCCCGCCTTCGCCAGCGACTGGTGCACGTGCATGCCGCTGCCGTTGTCGCCGACCAGCGGCTTCGGCATGAAGGTCGCGGTTTTGCCGTAGCTATGGGCCACGTTCTGCACGACGTACTTCAGGATCTGCACCTCGTCGGCCTTGCGCACGAGATGGCCGAATTTCACGCCGATCTCGCACTGGCCGGCGGTCGCCACCTCGTGGTGGTGCACTTCGACGCCGAGGCCCATCTGTTCGAGCGCCAGGCACATGGCCGAGCGAATGTCCTGCAAGGAATCGACCGGCGGGACGGGGAAGTAACCGCCCTTGATGCCGGGACGGTGACCGATGTTGCCGCCTTCCTTCTCGACGCGACCGGAATTCCAGTGCGCTTCGTTCGAGTCAACGCTGCAGAACGAGCCGTTCATGGAGGCGCCGTAGCGCACGTCGTCGAACACGAAGAACTCGTTCTCTGGTCCGAAGAAAGCCTGGTCGGCGATGCCGGATGACTTGAGGTAGGCCTCGGCACGCTTGGCGAGCGAGCGCGGGCAGCGCGAATAGCCCTGCATCGTGGCCGGCTCGAGCACGTCGCAGGTCATGTTGACCGTGGAGTCCTCGGTGAACGGATCGAGCACCGCCGAACTCGCATCGGGCATGAGCACCATGTCGGACTCGTTGATGCCCTTCCAGCCGGCGATGGACGAGCCATCGAACATCTTGCCGTCGTCGAAGAGCCCGGCATCGACAGTGCTGGTCGGCACGGTGACGTGCTGTTCCTTGCCGCGGAAATCGGTGAAGCGGAAGTCAACGAACTTGGCTTCCTTCTCCTTGATGAGATTCAGTACGTCAGCAGGTGTCATGGGTCCTCCAGGTTGTCTGTGTTCTTCGCTCGCCGACCGAAGATTCCGTGTCCGCGCGAGAGTGGGCCTTATTGCACATGCCGTGCCAAAAGGGCGCACAGTCTAGCGTATTGTTTTAACTATTAAAAAGAGCATCCCTGGATTCGGTGCTTGCACCAGATCAGGGCAGGCCTGCAAGGGATGGCACTATTGTGGTGCAACGACGGCGAAATCCTCAGGTTGTAAAACGCAGCTATACTTGCGCCCCTGATTTTCCGGGGGTTTTTCCGCGTGACCGCCAGCTGTCCGCCCGCGACGTTCCAGGACCTTATTCTTGCGCTGCAGCATTACTGGGCGGGGCAGGGTTGCGTCGTGCTGCAGCCCTACGACATGCCCATGGGCGCCGGCACCTTTCACTCGGCGACCTTCCTGCGGGCGATCGGCCCCGAGCCCTGGAGCGCTGCGTATGTGCAGCCGAGCAGGCGCCCGACGGACGGCCGCTACGGCGAGAACCCGAATCGGCTGCAGCACTACTACCAGTTCCAGGTCGTGATCAAGCCGTCGCCGGACAACATCCAGGACCTGTACCTCGACTCGCTGCGCTCGCTGGGCATTGACCCGCTCGTACACGACATCCGCTTCGTCGAGGACAACTGGGAGTCACCGACGCTCGGCGCCTGGGGGCTCGGCTGGGAGGTGTGGCTGAACGGCATGGAAGTCACGCAGTTCACCTATTTCCAGCAGGTCGGTGGACTCGACTGCCGCCCGGTCACCGGCGAGATCACCTACGGCCTGGAGCGTATCGCGATGTACCTGCAGGACGTGCAGAGCGTCTACGACCTGACCTGGACGAACGGCCCGCTCGGCCGCGTGAGCTACGGCGACGTGTTCCACCAGAACGAAGTGGAGATGTCGCGGTACAACTTCGAACACGCTGATATCAAAGTGCTGTTCGCGCGATTCGACGACGCCGAGCGGATCTGCAGGCTGCTGGTCGAACAGCAGCTCACGCTGCCGGCCTACGAGCAGGTGCTCGAGGCCTCGCACAGTTTCAACCTGCTCGACGCGCGCCAGGCGATTTCGGTGAGCGAGCGCCAGCGCTACATCCTGCGCGTGCGCGAACTGGCGCGCCTCGTGGCGCAGTCCTATTACGACAGCCGCGCAGCCCTGGGCTTCCCCATGGGCAACGCCGCGAGACCGGCGGCCTGAGCGGGCCACAACCTGAGGAGCAGCGCGATGCCGGCCACGGCTGATTTTCTTATCGAGATCGGCACCGAGGAGCTGCCGCCGAAGGCGCTGCGCGATCTCGAGCAGGACTTCGCCGCCGGGGTTGCCGGCGGCATTGCCGCTGCCGGGCTTGGCGGCGGCGCTGCGCAGTCGTTCGCGACACCGCGCCGGCTCGCCGTGCGCGTGCCGGGCGTCGTCCTGGAACAGGCCCCGCAGCGCGTGGAAAAACGCGGTCCTCCGCTCAAGGTGGCATTCGATGCGGCCGGCAAGCCGACGCGCGCAGCGCGGGCATTCGCCGAGGGTTGCGGCGTGGCTGTCGATGCGCTCGGCAAACTGGAGACACCCGCCGGCGCCTGGCTCGTGTTCAGCAGCGAGGTCGCCGGCAAGCGCGCCGTAGACGTGCTGCCCGCGATCGTCGAGGCGGCACTGGCGGCGCTGCCCATTCCGCGCCGCATGCGCTGGGGCAGTCGCGATACCGAATTCGTGCGTCCGGCGCACTGGGTCGTGATGCTGCTCGGCACCGATGTCGTGCCTGGGATCGTGCTCGGCCTGACCAGCGGCCGCGCGACGCGCGGCCATCGCTTTCTCGCGGGCGAAGCGCTGTCGCTCGCTGCCCCGGCCGAGTATCAGAGCGTTCTGGCAACGAAAGGCCATGTCGTCGCGGATTTCGCCGAGCGACGCGCCCGCGTGCTCGAACAGGCAACTGCTGCGGGCCGCGATCTCGGCGGCGACGCCATCATCGAACCCGACGTGCTCGATGAGGTCACGGCACTGGTGGAATGCCCGATCGCCGTAACGGGCAGATTCGACGAGGCCTACCTCGATCTCCCCGAGGAAGTGCTGATGGCGACGCTGCAGGGCCATCAGCGTTACTTCCCGGTGCGCGGCCGCGACGGCCGCCTGCTTGCCCGCTTCATTACCCTTGCGAACCTGCCGAGCAGGGATCCCGAGCAGGTGCGGCTCGGCAACGAACGTGTCGTGAAGCCGCGGCTGGCCGATGCTGCGTTCTTCTGGCAGAAGGACCTCGCGCGCACTCTCGCGGCGCGGGAGCCGTCACTCGCAGACATCGTGTTCCAGAAGGGGCTCGGGACGCTGCGCGACAAATCAGCGCGCGTGGCGGCACTCGGCGCCGCGCTCGCGGGCCCGCTGGGAGCGGATCCGGCCGCAGTTGCCCGCGCCGCGCTGCTCGCCAAGGCGGATCTCACGACGGACCTTGTCAAGGAATTCCCCGAACTGCAGGGCCGCATGGGCTACTACTACGCCCGGCGCGGCGGCGAACCGGACGCCGTGGCAACTGCGATCGAGGAGCAGTACCTGCCGCGCCAGGCCGGCGACCGCCTGGCCGCGACACCCGTCGGCCAGTGCCTGGCGCTCGCCGATCGCCTCGACACGCTGGCCGGCGTGTTCGCGCTCGGCAAGCGGCCGAGCGGCAACAAGGACCCGTTCGGCCTGCGCCGCTCGGCGCTCGGCCTGGTGCGCACCCTCATCGAGGCGGGCCTCGACATCTCGCTGCCATCCCTGATCGACGCTGCCGTGGCTGCACAACCGGTGAAGATCGCCGATCGCGCAGCGCTTGCGACGGATCTCTACGACTTCATCGTCGAACGGCTGCGCGCCTGGTATCTCGACGGCCAGGCACCGGGCTTTGCGTCAGGCGACGTCAGCGCGGAGCTGTTCGAGGCGGTGCGTGAGCGCCGCCCTGCTTCGCCGCTCGACTTCCACGCACGGCTGAAGGCCGTCAAGGGCTTCACCGGCATGGCCGAGGCCGCGAGCCTCGCGGTCGCCAACAAGCGCATCGCCAACATCCTGAAGAGCGCGAAGGATGCAATTCCGGAGCGGGTCGATCCAGCGCTGTTCGACGCAGCCGAGGAAAAGCAATTGCACGCCGCGGTAGAGGCGCTGGCCGGCAAGCACCGCGCAAGTCTCGCCTCGCGATCGTACGAAGACGTGCTGAAGCAGCTGGCGACGCTGCGTGATCCCGTCGACACCTTCTTCACCGCGGTGATGGTCATGGCAGAGGATGCCGGCAAGCGGCGCAATCGCCTTGCGCTCCTGCAGCAGCTGCGGCGCCTGTTCCTCGACGTCGCCGACCTGTCCTGCCTGAACGCCTCCTGATCGAATAGTCCGCCAGCATGGCTGAACCCGCACCGCGCCTCGTCATTCTCGATCGCGACGGCGTGATCAATCGCGAGTCGGCTGAATTCATCAAATCACCGGCTGAGTGGGAACCGCTACCCGGAGCGGTAGCGGCAATCGCCGCGCTGCGAGCCGCTGGTTTCACGGTGGTGATCGCCACCAACCAGTCGGGCGTCGGGCGCGGACTTTTTTCCGCGGCCACGCTCGATTCGATCCATCAGACGTTGCGTGACGCCGTGCGGGCCTGCGGTGGCGAGATCGACCGGATCTTCATCTGCCCCCATGCACCGGCGGATGCCTGCGATTGCCGCAAGCCAAAGCCGGGCCTCTTCACCCAGATCGCCGCTGCCTACGGGGTCACGCTCTCCGGCGTACCCGCCATCGGCGACTCGCGCCGGGACCTCGATGCGGCATTCGCAGCCGGCGCCCGCCCCATCCTCGTGCGCACGGGTCATGGCGAGCGCACCGAAGCTGCTCTCGGGCGCGGCGCGGGCGTCGCGGTGTTCAACGATCTTGCGGAAGCTGCGCGCGATCTGATCGGAGAACCCCGGTGATCTCCTCGATCGTCTTCACCTTTCTCCTCTTCATTACCATCCCGCCGTACGCGCTCGGCTGCCTGCTCCTGCGGCCTTTCGGCCGGCGCGCGGCATTCGGCAGCGCCAGGGCCTGGGGTCGGCTGATCGCCTGGCTCGCGCGCAACCTTTGCGACCTGCACTACACCGTCGAGGGCCGCGAGAACATGCCCGCGGACGCAGCAATCGTGATGTCGAAACACTCCTCAGCGTACGAGACGATCATGCTGCTCCTGATCGTTCCCTGGCACTGCTGGGTGCTGAAGCGCGAGCTGATGTGGGCGCCATTCTTCGGCTGGGGCCTTGCGGCACTCGGGCCGATCGCGATCGATCGCAGCGCGGGCCGCAGTGCCGTGGAGCAGGTCGTCGAGCAGGGCACGAAGCGCCTTGCCGAGGGCAGCTGGGTCGTGATCTTTCCGGAGGGCACACGGATGGCGCCGGGGGAAACGCGCCGCTACGGGATCAGCGGCACCCTGCTCGCGCAGGCGGCGAACCGGCCGCTGGTACCCATCGCCCACAACGCCGCGGACTTCTGGTTGCGGCGTGGCCTGCGCAAGAAGCCTGGCGTGGTGCGGTTCGTTATCGGCAGGCCGGTGAGCGCTGCCGGTCGCCACCCACGCGAAGTGAACGACGAATTGCAGTCCTGGGTCGAGGCGACCGTGGCGCAGCTGCGCTCAGAGCAGGGGCTTCAGCGGTCGTAACTGCCAGAATGGCGCCTTCGCTTAGACGTCCAGATTCGCGACCGTCAGGGCATTGCGCTCGATGAAATCCCGCCGCGGTTCGACCTGATCGCCCATGAGCGTGGTGAAGATCTCATCCGCCGCGACGGCGTCTTCTATGCGCACCTTCATGAGCCGGCGGGTCGCCGGGTTCACGGTGGTGTCCCAGAGCTGCTCGGGATTCATCTCTCCTAGGCCCTTGTAGCGCTGGATCGTCTGGCCCTTGCGCGCCTCGCTCATCAGCCACTCCATCGCCTGGCGGAAGCCAGTGATGTCGTAGCGATCGCCATCGCGTGCGACCGAGGCGCCTTCGCCGATCAGCCCGACGAGGCTCTCGCCCAGTTCGCGGATCTGCGCGTACTCGGGTGACTCGAAGAATCGCAGCGAAACCTCCTGCGTCTCGGCAATGCTGTGCCGCTCGCGCAGGATGCGCAGTCCCGTGACACTGCCTTCCGACTCGACCGGGCGGACGCCGTAGCTCGCGCCGTCGCCGTTCATGGCGGTGCGCAGGCCCGTATCGAGCTTTGCTATCCAGTCGCGCAGCCAGATCGAGTCACCGAGGCGTTCGGCCGTCACCGCCGGCGCGTGGATCATCTGCTCGAGGACGTGCTGGTCGTAACGGCGAGCCAGCCGCTCGATCACCGCCATCACGCGGATATGCTTCTCGGCGAGACTGGCCAGTGCGCCGCCCTGGATCGGCGGCGCGTCCGCATTGACGTTCAGCGCCGCGCCTTCCAGCGCCACCTGCAACAGGTAGTTGTTGAGCTCCGCATCGTCCTTGACGTACTGCTCCTGCTTGCCGCGCTTCACCTTGTAGAGCGGCGGCTGCGCGATGTAGACATGGCCGCGCTCGATGAGGTCCTTCATCTGACGGTAGAAGAACGTCAGCAACAGCGTGCGGATGTGCGAGCCATCGACGTCCGCGTCGGTCATGATGATGATGCGGTGGTAACGCAGCTTCTCGATATCGAATTCGTCGATGCCGATGCCGCAGCCGAGCGCCGTGATCAGCGTGCCGATCTCGTCGCTCTGGAGCATCTTGTCGAAGCGCGCCTTCTCGACGTTGAGGATCTTGCCCTTGAGCGGCAGCACCGCCTGCGTTCGCCGGTCACGGCCCTGCTTCGCGGAGCCGCCGGCCGAGTCACCCTCGACGAGGAAGATCTCCGACAGCGACGGATCCTTTTCCTGGCAATCGGCCAGCTTGCCCGGCAGGCCGGCGATGTCGAGCGCGCCCTTGCGGCGTGTCAGCTCGCGCGCCTTGCGCGCGGCCTCCCTCGCACGCGCGGCATCCACGATCTTGGCGACGATGATCTTCGCCTCGGCCGGATGCTCGAGCAGGAATGATTCCAGCCGCTCACCGACCACGGCCTCGACGATGCCCTTCACTTCCGATGAGACCAGCTTTTCCTTGGTCTGCGAGGAGAATTTCGGATCGGGCAGTTTCACCGACAGCACGGCCGTCAGGCCCTCGCGCGCGTCGTCGCCGGTCGTCGGGACGTTGTCCTTCCTGGTCTTCAGCTCACGCTCGATGTATCCGTTCAGCGTGCGCGTCAGCGCGCTGCGGAAACCGACGAGATGCGTTCCGCCGTCCTTCTGCGGAATGTTGTTCGTGAAGCAGAACATGTTCTCCTGGTAGCCGTCGTTCCACTGGAGCGCGGCCTCGACCAGGGCGCCGTCCTGCTCGCGCGAGATGAAGATCACCGTCGGCTGGATCGGTGTCTTGTTGCGGTTGAGGTGCTCGACGAAGGCGCGGATACCGCCTTCAAACTGGAAAGTCTCGCTCTGACCGTCGCGCTCGTCGGCAAGCTGGATGCGTATGCCGGGGTTGAGGAACGAGAGTTCGCGCAGCCGCTTCGCGAGGATGTCGTAGTGGAACTCGGTGTTGCTGAAGATCTGCCGGCTCGGCTTGAAACGGACGACGGTGCCCGTCTTTTTCGTGGTGCCGGTGACCGCGAGCGGTGCCAGGGGATCGCCCAGCTGGTAGCGCTGCTCGTGCACCGAACCGTTGCGGTAGATCGTTAGGTGCAATGCCTCGGACAGGGCATTGACCACCGACACGCCAACGCCATGCAGGCCGCCGGAGACCTTGTACGAGTTCTGGTCGAACTTGCCGCCCGAGTGCAGGACGGTGAGGATCACTTCCGCGGCCGAGCGGCCCTCCTCCGGATGGATATCGACCGGGATGCCGCGGCCGTCGTCGCCAACCGTGACGGAACCATCGGCGTGGATGGTGACCGTGACTTCCTTGCAGTAGCCGGCGAGTGCTTCGTCGATGGAGTTGTCGACGACTTCGAACACCATGTGGTGCAGGCCGGTGCCGTCATCGGTGTCGCCGATGTACATGCCGGGTCTTTTACGCACTGCATCAAGGCCGCGTAAGACCTTGATTGTACTGGAATCGTAGCGTTCAGAACCGATCATTGTGGCACCCGGAAGTCGAATTCGCCAATTATAACAAAGCTTTAGCCTGCCCGTGTTCCACGTGGAACCTGCGCGGCGCCTGACCCAGCGGCAGCCCCTCGGCGGTGATCGCGGCGATGAAAAGCTGGGCGCGGCTGCGCTCGATTTCAGCCATCAGCGCGCTGAGGCGCGCCGGGTCCAGGTCGGCGGCCGGCTCGTCGACCAGCAGTGCGATGTCCCGATCGCGGTGCTGAGCGACCAAATCGAGTTGAGCCAGTACCACGGCGGATGCGAGCAGTTTTTGCTGGCCTTTCGAGGCTCGCCAGCGCGACTTCTCCTCGGCGATTTCGAACTGCAGATCGGCCCGGTGTGGGCCGCTACGGGTGTAACCCCCGTTCCGGTCTTTGTCCCGCCCCTCTCGCAACAGGGTGCCCAGATCCGCATCCGCCGGCCAGCCGCGGCTGTAGCGCAGGCTGGCCCGCTCGTCGAGCAACCGGGCACCGATGGACTCGAAGGCCGGCTTCAGCTTCTCGAGATAGGACCTCCGGGCCTGATCTAGCGCAATCGCTGCTCCGGCCAGCTCTGCTTCCCAGGCGGCGAGCAGATCATCCGCGGCACCGCCACGCAGCGCGGTGTTCCGCTGCACCAGGGCCCGCCGGTATTTCCGCCAGTCAGCCAGGAAGCGGTGTTCCACGTGGAACACTCCCCAGTCCAGCAGGCGCCGCCGGGCTTCGGGGGGACCCTGCACCAGCCCGCCGATCTCGGCGTGAATCGCCTGCACCGGCAGCAGATCCGCCAGTTCGGCCGCGGTCGAGCCGTATTGCCCGCCGATGCGAATCTCCAATCCCCCGGCCGCAAGCCCGACACCGACGACCGTCGAGCCGACCGAGCCGCTGAGCGTGGCCGTATCCGCCCCGCTTTTTATCAGCACCCGGCCGTCCGACGCCCGGAACGACCGGCCGAGCCCCAGCACATGAATAGCTTCCAGCAAGGACGTCTTGCCAGCGCCGTTGCCGCCCACGAACAGGTTCAGACGCGGATCGAATTCGAGCGCTGCCGCCTCGAAACAGCGAAAGTGCGCGAGCCGCAGCGCTGACAGCAGGGCTGGAATGGCCCGGCCGTCCGGCTCAGAGCCGCATGGGCATGACGACGTACTTGGCCGCGTCGCCCTTCTGGCCGCGGATCAGGCAGCTGGAGTTGGCATCGACGAAGTCGATCTCGACGCTGTCGCTGTCGATCGCGCCCAGCGCGTCAAGCAGGTAGGTGACATTGAAGCCGATCTCCATGGCATCACCGCCATAGCTGACTTCGACTTCCTCGCGGGCCTCTTCCTGGTCGGGGTTGTTGGCCTGCAGTTTCAGGTTGTCCTTACCGAGTTCCAGGCGCACACCACGGTATTTCTCATTCGAGAGTATCGAGGCGCGCTGCAAGGAGGCGCGCAGCGTTTCCCGATCAGCCGTCAGCGTCGTGGCGTTGCTGCTGGGGATGACGCGCTCGTAATCCGGGAATCGCCCGTCGATCAGTTTCGAGGTGAAGCGGATGCCGTCGAACTCAACACGGATGTGGTTGCTGCCGATGGCCAGTTCGACATCGCCGCCACCACCAAGCAGGCGATGCAGCTCCATCACGCCCTTGCGCGGGATGATCACCTGACCTGCCGTAACCTCTTGATTTTCAATAGAAATATCGCACATCGCCAGGCGATGCCCGTCTGTTGCCACGGCTCGTACCCGCTTCTTGCTGGTCTCGAGCAGCAATCCGTTCAGGTAATAGCGCACGTCCTGCTGGGCCATCGAGAACTGGGTCTTGTCGAGCAGGCGCCCGATGTCCTTCTGGGCAAGTTTCACGCGACTCGCCGCCTCGACTTTCTCGACCAGGGGGAAATCAGCTGCCGGCAGCGTGGACAGGACGAAACGGCTGCGACCCGCCTTGAGGACCAGGCGATCGCCATCAAGCTGCACCGACAGCTTCGCGCCATCGGGCAACGCGCGCGTGATGTCGAGCAGCTTGCGCCCCGGCACCGTGATGTCGCCCGGCACATCGACCTTGTCAGCTTCTGCCAGCGCGACGAGTTCGACTTCCAGATCCGTCGCTGTGACGGCCAGGCTGCCGTTCTTAGCCACCAGCAACACATTCGCGAGGATCGGCATCGTCTGTCGGCGTTCGACGACGCCGTTGACCGCCTGCAAGGGCTTCAGCAGGGCATCACGGTTGATCGAGAGCTTCATGTCGTGCCTCTGTTCCGTCCAATATCAGATTTGAAGAGAATATCTTGAATTGATAACGATGATTAAGGGCGCCGCTGCCACTGAATAGCTGCGCCAAACCCCTTTATTTACAGGGTTTGCAGGCCATTCGCAGCGGGGATAAACACCGGCGCAAGCACCTTCACAGCTGTGCGAAGCCTGTGGGTGACTTTCGCGCCCGAAAGTGTCCACAGCCACCGCACAGCTTCCTCCCGGACTGTCTCACAACACGGTTTCAATTCGTCAGGGTGCGCAGGAGATTCTGGTAATCCTCACGCACACGGGTATCCGTCTCGCGCAATTCCGCAACTCGACGACAGGCGTGCAGCACCGTCGTGTGATCACGGCCACCGAAGGCATCGCCGATCTCCGGCAGGCTGTGACGCGTCAGCTCCTTCGCGAGCGCCATCGCAACCTGCCGCGGCCTGGCGACCGATCGGCTGCGACGTTGCGACAGCAGATCCGCCACGCGAATCTTGAAGTATTCCGCGACCGTTTTCTGGATGTTCTCGATCGTGACCAGGCGTTCCTGCAGGGCGAGCAAGTCACGCAGCGCCTCGCGCGCAAAATCGAGCGTTATCGGTCGACCGGTGAAGGAGGAATTCGCCATCACCCGCCGCAAGGCCCCCTCGAGCTCCCGCACATTGGACCGGATACGCTGCGCGACGAAAAAGGCGACTTCCTCGGGCAGCTCGACACCCTCGGCCGCGGCCTTGGTGATGAGGATGGCCGCACTGGTTTCCATTTCCGGGGGTTCCACGGCCACGGTCAGACCCCAGCCGAAGCGGCTTTTCAGGCGCTCTTCCAGGCCATCGACTTCCTTGGGATAGCGGTCGCAGGTCAGCACCACCTGTCTCTGGCCCTCCAGCAAGGCATTGAAAGTATGGAAGAATTCCTCCTGGGAGTGGTCCTTGCCAGCGAAGAACTGGATGTCGTCGATCAGCAGCGCGTCCAGCGACCGGTAGGCCTTCTTGAACTCCCCGATGGTGTTGTGCCGCAGGGCCGACACCATGTCCTGGACGAATTGCTCCGAGTGCACATAGGCCACGCGCGCCTCGGGCCGGTTGGCCTGGATGACGTGGCCGATGCTCTGCATCAGGTGCGTCTTGCCGAGACCGGTGCCCCCGTAAATGAACAGCGGGTTATAAGCACCGCCGGGATTGCCGGCGACCTGGGCGGACGCCGCCCGGGCCAGCTGGTTGCTCTTGCCCTCGACGAAGCGCTCGAACACATAGTTCGGGTTGAGCCGGATGCCTGGCGGTGGCGATGGCCGTTGCAGCTGGATCGACACGGTCGTGACCGCGGCGGGCGCGGCCGGTTCGGGACGGCGAGTGCCAACCTGCAGGACGACAGCACGCGCGGCGTCGCTGCTGTCGCGCGCAACGACCTCGCGGATGCGGCCGAGGCAGCGGTCTGTCACCCAGTCCACGACGAAGCGGTTCGGGGCCAGCAGCCGCAGTGTTTCGCTGTCCTCGACCACCTGCAGTGGTCGGATCCAGGTATTGAAATCCGTTTCGGACAGATCCGCCTGCAGTTGGCGAAGACAGTCCGTCCAGAGCGATGTCACGATCGTGAAACCCCAGCGTGTGGTGTTGTTTTGGCGGGAGCGAGGGGAGGGGCAGTCTAGCGTTCCGGTTTCGGGTTATCCACAGGCATTTGCGGTTGACAGGCAGGGCAGCGCTGCGTAACCTTGCCGCCTCTTTGTCGGCCCCCATCATATTGTTTTCAGAAGGCTTTTTCAGCCATGAAGCGCACTTATCAACCGAGCAAGATCAAGCGCAGCCGTACGCACGGTTTCCGCGCGCGCATGGCGAGCCGTGGTGGCCGCCTCATCTTGAAGCGTCGCCGCGCCAAGGGCCGCGCGCGCCTGACGAACTGAGCCAGCGTACGCAGGCTGCGCCGACGACCCGATCCAGCGCCCGTTTCGCGCCCCGGCAGCGCCTGACGCGCGGCGCGGAGTTCGAAGCGGTATTCAAGGCCGGTCGCCGCAGCGCCGATCCGCTGTTCACCGTCTTGTATCTGCGCAGTGCCAACCACCAGGCGCGCCTCGGCATGACTGCTTCGGCCAAACGTATTCGCACGGCTGTCGCGCGCAATCGCATCCGTCGCGTGATCCGCGAGAGCTTTCGCCATGCGACGGCACGACTGCAAGGTCTCGATATCGTCGTGATCGTGAAGGAGTCCGCGCGCACTGCCACGAGAGCCGAGATGTTTGCGAGTCTCGCAGCCCATTGGCAGCGGCTCGAGCGGCATACACGGTCGGCAGCCGGTTGATGGATAACCTGCGTCTCGTCCTCTGGGTTGGCGTGATCCTGCTGGTGTGGGCGGCGATCCAGCAGTGGCAGGTGGATTACGCGCCGCCACCTCCGCCGCCGGTCGCCGCGGCTGCTCCGCCTGCGTCGGCCGACACCTTGCCGGCAGCGCCTGTCGTGACGCCGGCACCCGCGGCGGCTCCGCTACCCGCGACCGTGGCGCCGCCGCCGGCCGCCGCAGCGCCGGCCCCGGCGCAGGGCGAGATCATCACGGTCCGGACCGACGTGCTCGATCTGCAGATCAATTCGACCGGGGGCGTGCTGCAGGCAGCACGGCTGCGCGGCTACCCGGTGGACAAGGACCAGCCCGATGTGCCGGTGGAGCTGCTGGCCGCGGATCCTGCGAAATATTTCGTGCTGCAGTCCGGGTTGCGCGCCGCTACGGCGGGTGTCGCGGAGCCCAATCACCTGCAACCGATGCGCAGCGCGCAGCCAGCCTACGTGCTCGCCGATGGCAGCGACACGCTGGACGTCGTGCTGTCCTGGGAAGCGCCTGGCGCGCTCGCCGTCGACAAGATCTACCGCTTCCGCCGTGGCCGCTACGACATCGGCCTCGAATACCGGTTGCGCAACACCGGGAGCGAGCCCTACACGGCCGCCAGCTACCTGCAGATCCAGCGCCTGCACAACCCGCCGGAACAGTCTTACTTCGATGTCGAGAGCTACTCCTTCACCGGCCCGCTCGCCTACGACGGTGGCAAGTACGAGAAGCTGGACGTTGCCGACCTGGCGGATCAGCCGTTCCGGCAGCAGGTCGCAAGGGGCTGGGTCGCGGCGATCCAGCATCATTTCCTCGCCGCGGCCGTGCCGCCGTCGGCCGAGACCTGGTCGTATGACATCGCGGCGGCGGCCGGCGTGTACACCATGTCGGCAGTCGGACCCGCCGTCACCGTGGCGCCCGGTGCCGAGGCGGCCGTCGAAGCGAGGTTCTTCGTGGGACCGAAACTGCAGGCCCAGCTCGACGAAACCGCGGGTGACCTTGCCCTCACCGTCGACTACGGCGTGCTGACGCTGCTCGCCAAGCCGCTGTTCTGGCTGCTGCAGCAGATCTACTCGCTGGTCGGCAACTGGGGCTGGGCGATCGTGCTCGCGACCGTGCTCATCAAGCTGCTGTTCTACCCGCTGACCGAGGCGAGCGGCCGCTCGATGGCGAAGATGCGCAAGCTCCAGCCGCGGCTGAAGGCGCTGCAGGAGCGCTACAAGGAAGACCGTACCGCGATGAGCCAGGCGCTCATGGACCTCTACAAGCGCGAGAAGGTGAATCCGGCTGCCGGTTGCCTGCCGATGCTGATCCAGATGCCGTTTTTCATCGCTTTCTACTGGGTGCTGCTCGAGAGCGTGGAGATGCGCCAGGCGCCGTTCGCGCTGTGGATCAGCGACCTGTCGAACCGCGACCCCTATTTCATCCTGCCCGCGCTCATGGCCGGCGCGATGTTCGTGCAGACATCGCTCAACCCGGCGCCGCCCGATCCCGTGCAGGCGAAGATCATGAAATGGATGCCAGTGGTGTTCGCCGGCATGATGGCGTTCTTTCCTGCCGGCCTCGTCCTGTACTGGGTGACGAACACCCTGCTGTCGATCGCGCAGCAGTGGCAGATCAACAAGAAGCTCGGCGCCGACGACGTGCCGGCTGCTGCGAGCTGAGACCCGCCGCGCCCGGGATCGCGCCATGCCCGACGCGCCGCATATCCATCCCCGCCTTGCCGACACGATCGTCGCGCGTGCCACGCCCGCGGGCCGCGGCGGCATCGCCGTGATCCGCGTCTCGGGCCCGGGTACCCGTGACATCGCGCTCGCGCTGACCGGGGAGCTGCCGCGGGCGCGCCATGCCACGCTTGCCGGCTTCCGCGACTCCGCCGGCGAGGCGCTGGATCTCGGCATCGCGCTGTTCTTCCCGGCGCCGCATTCCTTCACCGGCGAGGACGTGATCGAGCTGCACAGTCACGGCGGCGACGTGCTGGTCGACCTTGTGATCGCCAGGGTGCTCGAGCTCGGCGCACGGATGGCAAGGGCGGGGGAGTTCACCGAACGCGCCTTCCTGAACGACAAGCTGGATCTCGCCCAGGCCGAAGCCATCGCTGACCTGATCGACGCCGGGTCCGAAGCCGCAGCGCGCGCGGCGCAGCGCTCCTTGCGCGGCGATTTCTCGGCCGCCGTGGCGGCATTGAACGAGCGGGTGACGGAACTGCGTGTCTGGGTGGAGGCAGCGCTCGACTTCCCCGACGAGGACATCGAATTCCTGCAGAGCGAGGAACTGCGCTCGCGTCTCGACGGCGTGGCAGCGCACTTCGAGCAGATGGCCGCCACCGTGCGCGCGGGCTGCCTGCTGCGCGACGGGCTGCGTGTCGTCATCGCCGGTCGGCCGAACGCGGGCAAGTCGAGCCTGCTGAACGCGCTCGCCGGCCATGAGGCAGCGATCGTCACCGCAACGCCCGGCACGACGCGCGACCTGGTGCGCGAAGCGATCGACATCGACGGCCTGCCCGTGCACGTGGCGGATACGGCGGGACTGCGTGACTCGGTGGATGCGATCGAGCGGGAAGGCGTGCGCCGCGCCCGCGCCGAGATCGGCAGGGCCGACCACGCGTTGCTGGTCATCGACGCGACCGATACGAGCGTTGCCTCGATCGATGCGTTGCGCGCCGAGCTGCCCCCGGGCGTCGGGCATACCCTGGTGCGCAACAAGTGCGATCTCACGGGCGAAACCCCGGGCGCTGCGCCCGACGGCGCAGCGATCGTGCTGTCGGCAACCACCGGCGCAGGCATCGGCGCTTTGCGCGAGCGGCTCAAGTCCGTCGCCGGCTTTCAACCGGCCGGAGAGGGACTCATCACCGCGCGTCGCCGCCACCTGGACCGGATCCTGATCGCCCGCCGCCATTTCGACGAAGCCTGCCGCCTGCTCGACACGGCCGGCGCCGGCGAGCTCATGGCCGAGGAGCTGCTGCAGGCGCAGAATGCGCTGGCGGAGATCACCGGCGAGTTCAGCAGCGACGATCTGCTGGGGAAGATCTTCGGTTCCTTTTGTATCGGAAAATAGGCCCGGCCCATGATCACCCGCCGCAAATTGCTCGCCGGTACCGCAGTCGCTGCCGCAGCGGCAAATCTCGATGCGACGGAGCGCGCCTACGACGTCGCGGTGATCGGCGCCGGCGTTTGTCATGTCCTCGCGAAGCAGCAGGCGGCCCTCGACATAGGTCCCTGCCAGAACCTATAGATTTGGTTTACTCCACAGGCCGACTGCCCGCCACGAAAAAACAACAGGGCCAGTCCACCGCGATGACCACTGCCCGCAATGCCAGGATCTCCTTGCCCCCCGCGCCGCGCATCCTGCGCCGGCCGCGGGTCGCTCGCCAGATTGCGCGCCAGCTCGGCGGCGAGCTGCCTGGAAGACGCCCGGTACGGCACCCTGCAACCAACCCGACGCGCCACGGTCCGAGATCGTGGCGCGTTTTTTTGCGCCCGATGCAACGCCCGAACGCACAAGGGCGGCATCGTTTGCGGAGGAGATTGACGATGCGTTCCTGCGATCCCGACACCGATCTCGAGGCCCTCATGCGTCGCTGGCATGCGGCGACGGAGTTCGCCTCGGCGGCGCTCATGGACTACGTCGCCGAACGCGATGCGCTGGGCGAACCAACGGCCGGACTGGCTCGCGCAAGGGCGCGCTGGCGGGCTGCGGAGCGCGAAAAGCGGGCGTTGATGCGGGCGATCGAGAGGCTGGTGGCGGCGGAAGCGGCCTGACGAATGGGTTTTATTAATCAATCGCTTATAAATGCCATACTATCGACACTGCCAAGAACTGACTACATAATGACGCCGCGATTTCCGGAGTGTGGCAGCGCTTGAGCAAATGGCGCCCCAGGGGCTGCCGTTGCTGAGGCACCAAGGGCGCTGGCGCGCCGGCAGCCTCTTCCAAGACAAATGCGTTCCGGGGACACTCTCCCCCTTATGGCGATCACGCTTGGCCAGGCCCGGGCGGCGACTGTTGCCGCATTGGGCGGTGGGCTGTTCTTCTTTGCGGCCGTCGGCACCGTGCTCGGGCTGGCGTTCACCAACCTGCGTTTGTCGCCCGCGGTCATCTGGTTCCCGTTGCCGGCGCTGGCCGTGGTCTGCGGCGTTGCCGCCTGGGCGCAGCGGCGGTTCGACGTCGGCCTGCGGCTGCCGCCGCGACCGCTGTGGCCGCTGCTTGCCGCGTTCGGCCTGACCAGCATGATCGCGTCGCATGCCGTGCTGGTGCTCGAGGGTGCGTTCCACGGCATCACCCGCGAATTCGAGGCGCCACCCGCGCAGCTGGGGGCGGTGGCTGCCCTCATCTGGTGGGTCGGCATCGTCGTCGGCATGTCGACGGCGTCCGAGGTGGCATTCCGCGGGATCATCCAGACGCGGCTGGCGCCGCTGGTCGGCGTCGGCGGCGCCATAGCGGCGGCGACGGCGATCAACTGGATCTCGCACCGCTGGGACGGGCTCGCCGAACGGGCGGTCGGCGTGGTCGCCATCCTGCTCGCGTGGAGCTGGCTCCGGCAGCTCTCCGGTTCGACGATCGCGACGCTCGTGGCCCACATCGGCGCGGTGGCCGCCTGGGACATCATCCTCTGGCGTTTCGGGCCCTGGGATCATGCGGCGATGAGTGGCGGCGAGCTCGTGCTCACGGCGGTGGTCGGCTTCGCGGCTTTGGCGGCAAGCCTGTGGATCGCGCGCCGCATCCACCAGCAATGTATTCGATAAAGAGAGTCGGCTCCCGATGGATGTCAGCACGGCGCTGAAGAGCCGCATTTCGACGCGCGCGTTCCGGCCGGATCCTCTGCCGGATGGCCTGGTGCGCGACATCCTCGAGGTCGCGCGCTGGGCGCCTTCGGGTGGCAACCTGCAGCCCTGGAAGGTGATCGCGGTGGCGGGCGCCGAGAAGGACGCCATCACGGCCATCGCGCGGGCGAACCCAGGTGCGGATGAAGCGGGGGAGCGCACGGTCTACCCGGCGAACCTCTGGGAGCCGTACCGCACGCGTCGCTTCAAGATCGGCGAGGACATGTACGCGCTGCTCGACATCCCGCGCGAGGACAAGCCGGCCCGCATCCGCCGTTACCTCGAGAACTACCGCTTCTTCGGCGCGCCGGTCGGACTGTTCTTCGTCATCGATCGGCGCATGGGCCACGGCCAGTGGGCGCATCTCGGCATGTTCATGCAGTCCGTTGCGCTCGCGGCGCTGGAGCGGGGCGTGGCCTCCTGCATGCAGGAGATCTGGGTGAACTACCGCGAGACCCTGGCGCGGCACTTCGGCCTGCCGGATGAGGAAATGGTGTACTGCGGGATGGCGCTCGGCTACGCCGACACGACGGCGCCGGTCAACCGCCTGCGCTCGGATCGCGCGCCCATCGACGAGTTCGCGTCGTTCCGCGGGTTTTAATTACTACTTCTTCATCCAGCGCATCATCCCCGTCATGCGCTCGACGAAGGCCCTCGGGTCGCTGCGGCTGATCTTCAGTGCCTGGAGGGCCGTTTCGATGCCGATCACCAGTTCGTATTCCTTGCCGATCAGGCCCTCGTTCAGCACGCGCTCGGCGCATTCCTCCGCCGGCATGCCGCCACTGTTGTCCCAGGTGCTGGCGCCGTACTCCGAGCCGTCTCCGGTCAAGGCATGCTGGAAGACGTTGCTCTTCACGCCGGCGATGACCAACATCGTCACATCGATCTTGTCCGCGTGATGCTCCACCCGCAGCGTGTCGAAGTAGCCGTGCAGCGCATGCTTGGCGGCGCAGTAGCTGCTGTGATGGGGGACCGCGTGCCTGCCTGCGACGGAGGAGGTGACGACGAGGTGCCCGCCGCCCTGGGCGATCATCCGCGGCAGGACCAGCTTGGTCAGCATCACCGGCGCGAAGTAGTCGATCTCCATGATGCGTCGCTCGACCTCGGGCCTGGTGTCGAGTGCGGCCGAGCGCTGTCCGATGCCGGCGTTGTTCACCAGCACGTCGATCCGCGGACAGCGCGCGAGCACGTCGGCTGCCGCGCGCTCGCGCGCCGCAGCGTCCGTGAGGTCGAATGCGACGACATGCACCGGCGCCGGGCCCGTGCACGAGCCGCGCACCCGTTGGAGCTCCGCGTGGCGGCGTCCGGAGAGGATGAGCGTCGCGCCCTCGCGGTGAAACACCCGCGCCATGCCCTCGCCAACGCCCGAGGATGCGCCGGTGATCCAGATCGTCTTTCCCGCCAGCTTCATGTCGATCTCTCCTGATTGATGTGTCGCAGCCACGCTGATGGTGGGCAGGGATCCAGGGCTCGGGGAAGTCTTACTCGCCCTGGATCCCTGCCCACCATCAGCGTGGCTGCGACACCTTAAATAATATGATCCGCTCGGCCGATAGCCAGCCAGCGCCAGGTGAGCAGGGCGGCGGCGGCGAACAGCCCGAGTGTCAGTCCGATCCAGACGCCGGGGGCACCGGTCCCGACCGGGAACCCGAGATACCAGGCGAGCGGGAAGCCGATTAGCCAGTAGGCACTCACGCTGATCAGGAACGGTATGCGGGCTTCCTTGAAGCCACGCAGGGCACCGGCAACGCCGACCTGAGTGCCATCCGCTACCTGGAACACAGCTGCATACAGGAGGAGAGCCGTCGCCAGTGCCGCGACACTCGCGTCCGCGGTATAGAGCGACACGATCTGGTCCCGGGCGAGCAGTATCACGACAGCCGAGCACAGCATGAAGCCCGCGCAGATCGCAATGCCGGACCAACCGGCGCGCCGTGCTTCGGCCCGGTTGCCGGCGCCGACCAGGAAGCCCGTGTGGATCGTCGTCGCCGCCGAGAGCGACAGCGGGATCATGAACATGACCGCGGCGTAATTGATCGCGATCGCGTGCGCGGCAATGACGCTCGCACCCAGTGCACCCAGCATCAGCGCCGCGACTGAGAAGAGCGACACCTCGGCCAGCAGGCTGCCGGCGAAGGGGAGGCCCAGTCGCAGCAACTCGCGCAGGCGCGCGGCGTCCGGTTTCTCGAAGCGCGCCAGCGGCCGGAATGCGCGGTACTTGCCGTGCCGCGAGACATAGACCCACAGGATGATGAAGATCAGCCACTGGGTGAGCGACGTGGCGACGCCGCAGCCGATGGCGCCCATCGCCGGCACGCCGAACTTGCCGTACATGAAGATGTAATTGCCGACGACGTTGGCGACCAGCGCGATCAACGCGGTGTACATCGCCGGCCGCGTCCAGCCGATGCCATCACTGCTCATGCGCAGCGCGAGAAACGCCATCATCGCGGGCGCACCAGCAACGAGTGCGAGGCAGTAACCCGCGGCAAGGTCGAGAACCTCGGGTTCGGCGCCGGTCAGTGACAAACCGACGCGTGCCAACAACAGCCCGACCACGACGATCGTCGACACCGTCAACGCGAGCCACAGGCCCTGGCGGAAATAGGCGCCCACCTCGTCGGGACGACCCGCACCGCAGGCCTGCGCGATCGACGGGGTGAGCGCCATGAGCAGGCCCATGCCGATCACATAGAAGAGGTAGAAATAATTCGAGCCCATCGCGACCGCAGCGAGGTCAACAGGACCAAGCCGGCCGGCCATGATGGTGTCGGCCGCCATCATCCCGGCGGTCGCGAGGTTGTTGGCGATCAACGGTCCCGACAGGCGCGCGATCGTCAGGGCATGGCTGCGGTGCGTGGTCACGGTGAGGGCGGCAGGCCGGCTGCCGGCGGTGCGAGGCGCGCCAGTCTACCGGCTATGAAAAGGCCGCGCTTGTGGTAGTTTTTCGACCATGGAAGCGGAGATCCCCATGTCGATCGCCCTTGCCCGTCGCGCCGCACTGATCGCACTCGCTACGGTTCTCATTGCCGCCTGCGGTGGCAAGGACGAGGCCAAGACCGAAGCGCCTGCGCCCGCCGCAGCACCGACCGTCGCGCCGGTTGCGCCGCCGAAGGCGCCGGAGCCGAAGCTGCCGCCGGCCACCGTGCTCGCCCGGGCGGGTACGGCCACCATCACCGCCGGCGATGTTGTCGCGGCACTCGACAGCATGTCACCGGCCGAGCGCATGCTCTACGCGAACCAGACCGAGCTGCGCGATCTCGTGGAGCGTCTCGCGGACCGGTCGTTGATGGCCGCCGCCGCACGCGCCGCGGGTCTCGAGCAGGGCCCGGTGATGCAAGCGATGCTGGAGGAACCGCCGCCCGGCATGACCGCGGAGCAGATGCTTGCGGAAGTGTGGCTCGAAACCGAACTCGCGGGCGCCGCAGCGCTCGCGCCGAACGCCGTCGAAGACTACTACGTCGCGAACGCCGCCGAGTTCGTCGACGCCAACGGCGCACCGCAACCGCTCGACGCCGTGCGCGACACGATCCGCGCCAGACTCGAAGCCGAGCGCCGCCAGTCGGCGCTCAGCGATCTGCGCGCCAGACTGCGCAAGGGCGGCTCGGTGGCCCTGGACGAGTCCGCCCTCGCCAGCTTCTATAAATGAAGGGGACGCTAACCTTCGCGAAGGTTAGCGTCGCTTTTCGGGCCTAGTTCAGGCCGAAGCCGATGATCGTGCGGCCAGCCGCGATTGCGACGTACTGGTTGCCGCCGGCGCGATAGGTGACGGGTGCTGCGGCAATGCCCTTGCCGACGGGAAACGACCACAACAGTTCGCCCGTAGCGGAGTCCCAGGCGCGGAAGGTCTGGTGATGACCGCCGAAGACCAGGCCGCCGGCGGTTGAGGTAAGGCCACCTGTGCCCGGCTCGGCACCTTCCTCCGGGCTCGGCGGCAGGCGGAATTCCCAGGCGAGTTCGCCCGTCGCCGCGCGCAGCGCCCGCAGCGCCCAGTAGTCTTCGCCGCCCGGGATGTTGCGAATGCCGCCTTCGAAGTTCGGTTCCCCGAGGGCCGGGTCCTTCTGGTCGTAGGCGAGGAAGACGAGTCCCTTTTCGTGTGTCGGCACGAAGACCAGGCCGAGCCGCGGATCCGCGCTCGAAGACCACCAGTTCGTCGCGCCGTTGCCGGGGTACACGGCCACGCCGCCGGCATTAGGCTGCGCGTCGGCGTGAACGATCGGGCGCCCCGTCGTCGCGTCGAGCCCGTCGGCCCAGGTCTGTTTTGCAAAGGCCGTGCCCAGAAGGAAGCTGCCGCGCTCGCGGTCCAGACGGTAATAGAAGGAATTGCGGCCCGGGATCAACACTTCGCGGCGCACAGCCTCCTCGTCGGGCAGTTCGGCCAGCAATGGCACGTGGTTCATTCCCCAGCCGTGGCCGTCATTCGGATTGGCCTGGAAATGCCAGACGAGTTCGCCGGTTTTCCCGCGCAGCGCCACGATGCTGTTCGAGTACAGGTTGTCGCCGGGTCGCAGCCTGGCGTCGTACTTCGGCACGGCGTTGCCGATGCCCCAGATCACGAGGTCGAGTGCCGGATCGTAGGAACCGGTCATCCACGGTGCGCTGCCGCCGGTCTGCCAGGTTGCTGCCGTCCAGGTGTCGTGGCCAGGCTCGCCGGGGGCGGGTATCGGGTGGAAGCGCCAGCGCTCCTTGCCGGTCTCGGCATCGAGCACGGCCAGGAAACAGCGCGTCGCAAAGTCGCCGCTGCCGACACCGACGGCTACGGCATCGCCGAAGGCGAGCGGTGCCGAGGTGATGCTGTAACCGAGCCGGTAGTCCACGAGCTTCGCTTCCCAGAGCTTGCGGCCCGTGCGCGCGGAGAGCGCGACCAGCCGCGCGTCCGCGGTGCCGATGAAGAGCTTGTCGCCGAGGATCGCGACGCCGCGGTTTACGGGCCCGCCGTCGCAGCAGGCGGGGCGGATGTCGGCAGGCAGCTTCTCCGACCAGGTCCAGAGCACCGTGCCGTTGGTTGCGTCGAGTGCCTGCACCTTCAGTGGCGGCACCGTGACGTACATGACGCCAGCGCGGACGATGGGCGAGGTCTCGAGCCGGGTGAACTGCCCGTCGAGCTGGTGGATCCAGCGCGGCGCGAGCCCGGGGACGTTCGCGGGACCGATATCGGCAAGACTGCTGTGTCGCAAGCCGGAGAGCGAGCCCGAGTAGGTGAGCCAGTCGTCGCCCGGCTGGCCGGGTGCAGCGAGTTCGGCGGCCGGTACATCGATTGCCGCCAGGAGCGGCGACAGTTCCGGCACGGCGGCCGTGGCAGGGCGGTTCAGGCCCGCGACGTGGGCGGCGAGCTGCCAGAGCTCGAGCGGCGGACGGTCATGCGGCGGCATCGACGTGCCGGACACGCCGTCGCGGATCACGCGATACAGGCCCCAGGGCGTGTTGCCCGCGCGCAGCTCGCGCCCGGCGAGCCCGGGGCCGACGTCGGTACCCGCGCCGTCGGCCCCGTGGCATCCGGCGCAGGTGCTGCCGAAGAGTTCCGCTCCACGAGCGCGGTCCGCGTCGGAGTTGTGCGGATTGATCACGGTTTCATAGGGGCTTCGGTTCTCGATCATCCCCTCGAGCCACTGTCCGGACCCGGGCCGGAGCATGCCGGCCAGTTCTCCCAGCGAGATGTCCGGGATGTCGCCTGCAAGATGCAGCGCAAGCACTTCCGCACGCCAGCGCAAGGTCCCGACGGTCGCCACGGCGGCGCCCGCAAGGGCGATCAGAAGCAGGAGGGCGATGACAGCGCGCTTCATGGTCGCCTGCTATTGTGAAGCAGAAATCAGGTCATCAGCCATTCTCGACGCGAGGATGGCGTGGCCCTTGCGTTCTGTACCAGGTTGGTGCCACGCACGTATCCGGATACGGGCCCGGCACCTATTTCAGCGGATGATGCGCAGCTTCGGCTTCTGGCCCCCGCCATCCGGGGTGGTCTTTATGACACCAACACGCACGCGGTTGCGGCCGCCGCGCTTGGCGGCGTAGAGCGCCTGGTCGGCGCGCGTCAGGAATTCCGCCAAAGCTTCACCGCGGCGGTACTCGGCCACGCCGGCCGAGACCGTGATCGACAGCTCGCCGTCGACTGGTTCGCTGGCCATGGATTCGCGCACGCGCTCGGCGCAACGCAGGGCGCCGCCGACTTCCGTGCCCGGCAGCACCGCGATGAACTCCTCGCCACCGAGGCGCCCGAGCGCGCGGCGGAATCGCGTCGGGTTGATCGCGTCCATCGAGCGCAGCGCCCGCTTCGCCCGTTGCGCGAAAGCCGCAAGCACCCGGTCCCCGACGAGGTGTCCGTGCGTGTCATTCAGCGACTTGAAGCGGTCCAGGTCGAAGATGACGACACTGAAGCTGCGTCCCGTGCGATCAGCGCGCGCCTTCTCCCTCACCAGTGCGTCCATGATGTACTGGCGGTTGAATGATTTCGTGAGGAAGTCGCGTTCCGCACTGCGGCTCACACGCTCGACTTCCTGCTGCAACTGGTCGACCCGCCGGGTCAGGTTGTGATTGGTCGCCTCGGTCTGCCGCGCGCGGCGGCCAAGGACGGCGATCATCAGCGCGACACTGATGGCCTGCAGCGCATCGCCGGCCAGCGATGACGTCGCTTCGGTGGTCGAAAGGTAGCGTACGGCCAGCGACATCGCGTAGCCGCCTGCAGCCGCGAAGCCGAGCAGCCGCAGGCGCATCGAGCTCACGCACGAGAAGGCCACCAGAACGGCGGTGAGATACATGCCGAGGACGAGCTCCCCGGGACCGTCTGCCAGCACGGCATAGACCGTCGTCCAGGCGATCGCGAGGCCTGTCTGCGCCGTGGCAACTGCGCTGTGGCCACTGTCGGCGGTATCGCGGGGCGCGGCCAGGCTGAGGATCGCGAGCAGGCCGTTCGTCACGCCGATCCCGCCGAGCAACAGTATGCCAGCGGCTAAATCGATAGTGGTGCGACCGTACAGGCTGCTCAGCCACGCCAGGCCTATCCAGGCGAAATAAAAAGCGCTGATCGGGAGCAGTCCGCGCCAGGCGGGACTTGGCGCTTGCCGATCCTCGACGAAGTAGAGTTTTTGGTGGTCCTCGCGGACCTGCGGCTCCACGGCCATGGGGCGGACTTTTTTATAGGTGTTATCGGCCCGCCGGCCTGACGTCCTCTGCTGTCAGGTCCGGGGTTGCGTTAGCGTCGCAGACGGGGGGTGACCGGTGCTGTGATTCGCGTCGCATGCGTACCGCCGCGGCCTTCCTTATGGCAACTGCGAGACGATGCAGTAACGATCGCCTGATCGATCTCTTTACAATGCGCGTCATGCGCGAGGAGCAGAACTTCGACGTGATCGTCATCGGCGGCGGCCACGCCGGCACCGAGGCTGCGGCTGCGGCAGCGCGTCTTGGCGCGCGCACGCTCCTCCTCACGCAGAACATCGAGACCATCGGCCAGATGAGCTGCAATCCGGCGATCGGCGGCATCGGCAAGGGCCATCTTGCGCGCGAGATCGACGCGCTGGGCGGCGTGATGGCCCGAGCCGCAGACCGCGCCGGCATCCACTTCCGCACGCTCAACGCGAGCAAAGGGCCTGCCGTACGTGCGACGCGGGCGCAGGCCGACCGCGCGCTCTATCGCCAGGCCGTGCGCTCGCTGCTCGACGCTCACGCGGGACTCGCCTGCTTCCAGGGCAGCGCGGGCGATCTCGTCGTGGAAGGCGGGCGCGTTACGGGGGTGACGACGCTCGAAGGACTGCGGTTCAGCGCCCGCTCGGTCGTGCTGACGGCCGGCACCTTCCTGCGCGGACGCATCCACGTTGGTCTCGAGCAGCGCACCGGCGGCCGTGCCGGCGATCCTGCCTCGATCGAGCTCGCGGACCGCCTGCGCGAACTGCCACTGCGTGTCGGGCGGTTGAAGACGGGCACGCCGCCGCGCATCGACGGCCGCACGGTGGATTACAGCGTCATGCAGCCGCAGCCCGGCGATGAGCCGCGGCCGGTGTTCTCGTTCCTCGGCCGCCGCGCCCAGCATCCGCGCCAGGTGCCGTGCCACATCACGCGCACGACTACGAGAACACACGACATCATCCGCGGCGGCCTCGACCGCTCGCCGATGTTCACGGGCGTCATCGAGGGCATCGGCCCGCGCTACTGCCCGTCGATCGAGGACAAGGTCGTGCGTTTCGCGGAGCGTGATTCGCACCAGATCTTCGTCGAGCCCGAGGGCTTGACGACCAGCGAGGTCTATCCGAACGGCATCTCCACCAGCCTGCCCTACGACGTGCAGGAGGAACTGGTGCGGAGCATTCCCGGGTTCGAGCTTGCGCAGATCACGCGTCCTGGCTACGCGATCGAGTACGACTACTTCGATCCGCGTGATCTTGCGTGCACGCTCGAGACGAAGTCGCTCCCGGGCCTCTGGTTCGCCGGACAGATCAACGGCACCACGGGCTACGAGGAAGCGGCGGCGCAGGGGCTCGTTGCCGGCATGAACGCCGCGCTGGCTGCTCTCGGCCGCGGCTGCTGGTCGCCGCGGCGCGAGGAGTCCTATATGGGAGTGCTCATCGACGATCTGGTTACGCGCGGCACGACAGAGCCCTATCGCATGTTCACCAGTCGCGCCGAGTGCCGGCTGCTGCTGCGCGAGGACAACGCCGACGAGCGCCTCACGCCGAAGGGCCGCGAGCTGGGGCTCGTCGGCGACGAGCGCTGGCGCGTGTTCGAGGCGAAGCGCGAAGCGATCGCCCGCGAACGCGATCGGCTCGCCGGCCTGCTGCTGCGGCCGGGCGAGGGGGGTGATGGCATCGAGCTGTCGCGGGAACAGCGCGCGCTCGAATTGCTGCGCCGGCCCGCGGTGTCACACGCGGCGCTGACAGCGCTGCCGGCGGTCGGCCAGCGCACGGCCGGAGACTGGGAAACGGAAGAGCTGACGGAGCAGATCGTCGGCCAGGTCGAGGTGCAGGCGCGCTACGACGGCTACCTCCAGCGCCAGGCGCTCGAGATCGAGCGCAATCGACGCTATGCAGATACGCGGCTACCCGAGGCGATCGACTACGCCGACGTGCGCGGCCTGTCGAGCGAGATCCGGCAGAAGCTCACCGCGATCCGTCCCGGCACCGTCGCGCAGGCGGCGCGCGTACCGGGTGTTACCCCTGCCGCCATTTCGATGCTGCTGGTGCACCTGAAGAAGCGGTCGCGATCGGCCACCGTGTAGGAGGGGCGCAAGCCCCGACCGTCAATGAAGCGAACACCGTCGCGAATCGTGAAAAGACAGTCGCGGCTTGCGCCGCTCCTACAGGGGGGGGTCGTGGTGGCGGGGCTGGTCCTGGGCGGCTGTGGTCCGGCGGGGGATGCGCCGCCACCGGCGCCGATCCAGGTCGGTGGCGCGAGCGGCAGCGAACTCGCCGCCGAACAGGTGCTGCGCAAGGGCAACGGCTCAGAGCCGGAGTCGCTCGACCCGCATCGCGTCGAGAGTGTCATCGGTTCCAACATCCTGCGTGATCTCTTCGAGGGCCTCACGCTCGAAGCGGCTGACGGCAGCATCGTGCCAGGTGCTGCGGAACGCTGGGATATCGCGCCGGACGGCCTGAGCTACACCTTCCACCTGCGGAGCGACGGTCGCTGGAGCAATGGCGACCTGGTCACTGCCTACGACTTCGAGTGGAGCCTGCGCCGCAGTTGCGACCCCGCGACGCTCAATACCTACTCCAGCATCCTCAATCCGATCCGCAACGCCGCGGCGGTGATCGCAGGCAAGCTGCCGCCGGAGTCGCTAGGCGTGCAGGCACTCGACGAACGGACCCTGCGCATCGAGCTATCGGGGCCCACGCCGTACTTCCTGGGCCTGATCACCCATGCGACCGCCTACGCGGTGCACCGGCCGTCGATCGAAAAACATGGCAAGCAACACGCGCGCGCGGGGCGGCTGGTGAGCAACGGCGCCTATTCCCTCGCCGCGTGGGTCGTGCAGTCGCACATCAAGCTGGTGCGTAACACGCACTACTGGGACGACGCCGACACGACGATCAACGAAGTCTGGTATTACCCGATCGAGAACGAGGACGCGGAGATCAATCGCTACCGGGCCAACGAACTCGACTACACGGAGTCCGTGCCGTTCCGCCAGGTGCGCTGGCTCCGGGAAAACCTGCCGCAGGACCTGCGCATCGCGCCGTATCTGGGCAGCTACTACTTCGGCTTCAACACGACGCGTCCGCCGTTCAAGGACAACCTGGCATTGCGCAAGTCGCTCGCCCTGGCGGTCGACCGCGAGATCCTGACCGCCCGGGTCATGGGGTCGGGCGAGCTTCCGGCCTACGGATTCGTGCCGCCGGTCGACGGCTACACCGGCCAGCGCGCCGAGTGGGCCGACTGGACGCAGAAGGAGCGCAACGCTGAGGCACGGCGACTGTATCGCGAGGCCGGGTACAGCGACGACAACCCGCTCGTCGTCGAGCTGCTCTACAACACGGACCAGAACCACAAGCGGGTCTCGGGAGCGCTGGCGGCCATGTGGAAGCAGACGCTGGGCGTGCGCACGAAGCTTCTCAACCAGGAGTGGAAAGTGTTCCTCGCGAGCCGCGAGCAGAAGGCGATCACCCAGGTGTTCCGCTCCGGCTGGATTGGCGACTATGACGACGCCTACACCTTTGCCCAGCTCATGCACTCAGGCAACGCCCAGAACGATCCGGGCTACCGCAGCGCGGAATACGACGCGCTACTCGATCGCGCCGCCGCCGAACCGGACGCCACGAAGCGCCGCGCGCTGATGGAGGCCGCCGAACGGCAGCTGCTCGCCGACGTGCCGATAATCCCGCTCTATTTCTATGTGTCCAAGCGACTGGTGAAGCCCTGGGTCGGTGGCTATACGGCGAACATCATGGACCACCAGCACAGCAAGGACTTCTACATCCTCGCGCACTGAGTCAGCGTCGCGCGAGCCACTCCCGCGCGACGCTCTCCGCCGTCGCGCGTTCTTCGGCACGGAGATCCGCGCCGTGCCGTTCGCGCAGGTACTGGCCGACGTCGCTGCCAAGTTCCGCCGCGATGAAAAACCACTGCTGCGCGGCGACCGGATCCTGCGGCGCGCCGTCACCGAGCATATAAAGGAGTCCGAGGCTCCCCTGGGCTGAGGTCACGCCGAGTTCCGCCGCCTTGCGGATCCACTCGTGGGCCTTGGAAAGATCCTTCGCGACGCCGACGCCGGTGGTCAGCGCCACGCCGATGTAGAACTGCGCGCGCGGATTGCCGGCCTGCGCCTGTTTCTCGAACAGCGCGTAGATCTCCTCGTCGCTCTGCACGCCTGCGCCGCCGCGCTCGTAGGCAGCAAGAAAGACCACGGCGGCATCGGCAGGGTCGTGGATCCCCGCGCGCTCGCGCCAGTAGCGGGCCTTGTCCGGGTCCTTCGGCAGCCCGACGCCTTCCTCATAGGCGTAGGCAACGTACTTCTGCGCATGCGGGTGATCCTGCTCCGCGGCTTTCAGGTACCACTGCATCGACTGCGCGAGGTCCTTGGTCACGCCGCGGCCGCTGAAGTACAGCGACCCCATGTTCTTCTGCGCGTCCGCCAACCCCTGATCGGCCGAGGCCCGCCACCACTTCGCGCACAGCGCGTCGTCGCGCGGCACGCCGCGGCCGGTCTCGTACATCGCGCCGAGGGTGAACTGCGCGCGGGCGTCGCCGCGTTCAGCGTCGTCGAGGATGGTCTTCAGGTTCGCGGCGCTGGCTGGATGCCACGAAACCAACGAAATCAGAACTGCGATCAAAAGCTTGTAAGGCAACTTCACGAACACTCTCCTCGGCACTTATGTAAACAACTGAATTTTTTCATTGCTATCGGCAGGCATCCGCGTTACAACAACCGCGGGGTCAATGGGGCCAGTCGGCGGTCGCCATTTGATAACAAAAAAAGCCGAACAATTAAACAGGGGGGAGAACGACAATGTTCAGGAAGATACTGGCCGTTGCGGCCATGGTGGCGTTCGCCTGGTCGGCACAAGCCGCCACCCTGAATGTCAATTACACCTCTGGTGTACATGTCGGGCTCTGGCTCACGGCCGGTAGCAACGGCGCCAGCAACAACGTGGTCTACGGCGACGGCGCCAACTACGGGATTTCGCCGCAGAACAAGTGCGTCAACGGCACCTCTGTCGGCTGCAATGACTGGAACATCAGCGGCGCCATCGGCCAGCTCTACGTGCAGGTCGGCGGCGGTACCGGCAATGCCGTGGTCGGCAACAACGGCTGCTACTGGGCCCTCAACACGACAACGCCCAATTGCAGCCCGCAGGCGAACTATGCCGGGTCGCTGAGCTACGACGATTCGATCGTCGTCGCCTACACCGACATGATCACCGGCGTGACGGAGAACTGGTTCAAGGTCACGGGCGGTTCGCTCGCCTGGACCGGCACGGTCGGTTTCGAAATCACTGTCGGACCGTCGACCGCCGGCCAGGTCGGCGGGTCGTTCTTCAGCTACAGCTGGACGAACAGCAACGTCAATCTCGTCACCGGTGCGCGCGGCACAGGTGGTCGCTGCGATCTCGGCATCAGCGGCGGCGCCATCGTCGGCATTTTTCTCTGCGGTGTCGCAAACCCGGCTTCCAGCTATGCGTACGCCAGCAGCGGCGCCTACGTGAACGGTGATTGGGCGCTGATCCGCGACATGGGCAACGGCCAGTACGAGCTGATGATGCGCAGCACCCGTCGCACGGTCACGGGTAGCGGCAACAACCTGCAGGAACGCCTCATCATCAGCACCGTGCCTGTGCCGGGTGCGGTGTGGCTGCTCGGTTCGGCCCTGGGCCTGCTCGGCGTCTTGCGTCGCAAGTTCGCCTGAGGTCACGCCGTCCGGCCTTCGCGCCGGATCGGAGATCCCGCAACGCCCCGCAAGGGGCGTTGCTTTTTTGCGCTACGCTAGTGCGCCATGTTGCGCTTCACCCTGCAACGCCTGCTTACCGGCATTCCCACGCTGCTGGTGCTGATTGCGCTCGCGTTCTTTCTCATCCGCGCCGCCCCCGGTGGGCCGTTCGACACCGAACGGCAACTGGCACCGGAGATCGAGGCGGCGATCCGCAAGGCCTATCACCTCGACGAGCCGTTGCCGCAGCAGTTCGCACGCTACCTGGGCGGCCTCGTCCGCGGCGACTTCGGCCCGTCGTTCCAGTACCGCGAGTACACCGTCACCGAGCTGATCGTCGCCGGGCTGCCGGTGTCGATGACGGTCGGCGGGCTCGCAATGCTGGTGGCCGTGCTGGTGGGAGTGGCGGCCGGCACCACCGCGGCGCTGCGCCAGAACCGCATGGCCGACCACGCGGTGATGGCCGCAGCGATGACGGGGATCTCGGTGCCCAGCTTCGTCATGGCGCCGCTGCTGATCCTGCTGCTCGCCGTCGGGCTCCGCTGGCTGCCGGCCGGCGGCTACGGCGACGGCCACTGGCGCTACCTGCTGCTGCCGGTCCTGACGCTGGCGCTGCCGCAGATCGCCTACATCGCGCGACTCACGCGGGCCAGCATGATCGAGGTGCTGCGCAGCCCCTATATCCGTACCGCGCGCGCCCAGGGGCTCGCGCTGCGAACGATCGTCTTGCGTCACGCGCTCAAGCCCACGTTGCTGCCGGTGATGTCCTACCTCGGCCCCGCCACCGCTGCGCTACTGACAGGCTCGGTGGTGATCGAGCAGATCTTCGGCCTGCCCGGCATCGGCAGGTTCTTCGTGAACGGTGCGCTGAACCGCGACTACACGCTGGTCATGGGCGTCGTCGTGTTCTATGGCGTACTGATCGTGGTGTTCAACTTCCTGGTCGACGTGGTCTATGGCCTGCTCGACCCGCGCATACGCCACCGCACATGACGGATCTCTCGCCCCGCAGCCTGTGGCAGGACGCCTGGGATGCGCTCCGGCTGAACCGCGCCGCCATGGCCGCGCTGTGGATGCTCGGGATCCTCGTCGCCGCGGTGTTGATCCTGCCGCTGCTGTTGCCCTGGACTTACGAGCAGACCGACTGGGACGCCATTGCAACGGCACCGTCGATTGCGAGCGGCCACTGGTTCGGCACCGACTCGCTCGGTCGCGATCTGCTCGTGCGTACGCTGTGGGGCGGGCGCATTTCGCTGCTGGTGGCTTTCGTCGCGACGGGGGTGAGTCTCGCGATCGGAATAACCTGGGGCGCCATTGCCGGCTACGTCGGCGGCCGGCTCGATCAGCTCATGATGCGCGTGGTCGACATCCTCTACGCACTGCCGTTCATGTTCCTCGTGATCCTGTTGATGGTGCTCTTCGGCCGCAACATCTTCCTGATCTTCGTCGCGATCGGCGCCATCAACTGGCTGGACATGGCGCGGATCGTCCGCGGCCAGACGCTGTCGCTCAAGAACCGCGAGTTCGTGGAGGCGGCGCGCGCCGGCGGCGTACCGGCTTCGCGCATCATCCGCCGCCACATCGTGCCGAACCTGCTCGGCGTCGTCGTCGTATACGTCACGCTGACGATTCCGCACGTGATCATCGTCGAGTCGTTCCTGAGCTTCCTCGGGCTCGGCGTGCAGGAGCCGATGACCTCCTGGGGTGCGCTGGTCAACGAAGGCGCGCAGGAGCTCGAGACCTCGTGGTGGATGATCGTGTTCCCCGGCGTGTTGCTGGCCGCCACGCTCTACTGCTTCAATTTCCTCGGCGACGGATTGCGCGATGCGCTCGACCCGCGCGACAGGTCTGGCACGTGAGCCCGCCACTGCTCGACGTCGCCGGCCTGAACGTGCGGTTCGCGACCTCGACAGGAGCCGTGCATGCGGTGCGCGACCTCTCCTTCTCGCTGCGTGCCGGCGAGAGTCTCGGGATCGTCGGAGAGTCCGGTTCCGGCAAGAGCCAGGCCGTGCTGGCGCTCACGGGGCTGCTCGCCGACAACGGCCGCGCCAGCGGCAGCGCACGCTTGGAGGGCAGCGACCTGATCACGCTGGACCAGCAGGAAATGAACCGCGTTCGCGGGCCGCGCATCTCGATGATCTTCCAGGATCCGATGACGTCGCTGAACCCGTACCTGTCGGTCGGGCGGCAGATGAGCCTGGCGCTGCGCGCGCATCGCGCCATCGGCGAACAGGCGGCGCGGAAGGAAGCCGCGGAGATGCTCGAGACTGTCGGGATTCCCGAGGCAGCGCGCCGGATAGAACAGTATCCCCATGAGCTCTCCGGCGGCATGCGCCAGCGAGTCATGATCGCGACAGCGCTGCTGCTGCGACCGGCGTTGCTCATCGCGGACGAGCCGACAACCGCGCTGGACGTCACCGTCCAGGCGCAGATACTCGGGCTCATGAGCGATCTGCGCGAGCGCTACGGCACGGCGATCATCATCATCACGCACGACCTGTCCGTCGTTGCCGGCCTCGCCGATCGCATCCTGGTCATGCAGCGGGGCGAGAAGATCGAGGAAGGGCCGGTCGATGCGATCTTCGCGCAGCCGCAGCAGGCGTACACGCGGTCGCTCCTGGCAGCCGTGCCGCGCTTCGACCGACCGATCCAGGGCACACCGCCGCGGATGAAACACGCCACGAAGCCGATTCTTGCCGCGGAATCCGTACGCGTGGAGTTTCCCGTGGCGGATCGCGCCTGGTTCCGCCCGCGCCGCCTTCTTCGCGCGGTCGACGACGTGAGCTTCCAGCTGGAGGCCGGCGAAATACTCGGCGTCGTCGGCGAATCAGGCTGCGGGAAGTCCACGCTGGGGCGCGCCGTGCTGCAGCTCGTACCGGTGAGCGCGGGGCGCGTGAGTTTCCTGGGCGCTGACGACGCCCAGTCCCTGCGGCGCGATCTGCAGGTCGTGTTCCAGGATCCGCTCGCTTCGCTGAATCCGCGCATGACCATCCGCGATGTCGTCGCCGAGCCTCTGGAAGTGCACGAGCCGACGATGGGAGACAAGGATCGAACGAACAAGGTTGCCGACATGCTGAGCCGGGTCGGCCTCGATCCCTCGCTCATGAACCGCTATCCCCACCAGTTCTCCGGCGGCCAGTGCCAGCGAGTGGCCATTGCGCGTGCGCTCATCACGCGACCCAAGCTCGTGGTCTGCGACGAGGCGGTGAGCGCGCTCGATGTCTCGGTGCGCGAGCAGATCCTGCGGCTGATGCTCGAGTTGCGGCGGCTGCTGGATCTCTCGCTGATCTTCATCGGCCACGACCTCGCCGTGATCCGCCAGATCTCGCAACGCGTGATGGTGATGTACCTGGGGCGGGTGATGGAGATCGCCGCAGCCGACCAGCTCTTCACGAATCCGCAGCATCCTTACACGCAGGCACTCATTTCGGCCGTGCCCATACCAGACCCGGTGGTCGAGCGCGCGCGCAAGCGCGAGGGGTTGCGGGGCGAACTGCCCTCACCCCTGGCGCCGCCATCGGGATGTGTGTTCCGAACGCGCTGCGCGTTCGCGATCGCCAGATGCGCCACCGAGGTGCCGGCATTGCGCCTGGCAGGCGCAAGCCAGGTAGCCTGCCACCGCGCGGGGGAGGTTTTTCAGGGACGCTAACCTTCGTCGAGGGCAGTTCATGAGAACTGCCCTCGACGAAGGTTAGCGTCCCTGAAGAATTAGGGTCACTGTCCCCGTATTTCTACGGCAGCACGTCGAACGTCGCGTTCACCCGTGCCTCGAATTCGAGGCTGCCGGTGGAGTAGCTGGCGGCTCCTCCGGCATCCATGGCCTCGGCTTTGGCGGCCATCATCACCACCGGCATCGGCTGGGGTGGCGCGGCATCGCCGGCGGTGAGCTGGCGCAGACCGCCCAGCTTCACGCCCAGCGTGTCGGCGATGGCCTGGGCGTTGGCGAGGGCATCCTTGCCGGCGGCTGCGAGGGCCTGGCGGTTCAGATCCGTGCGCTTCGAGCTGTCGAGCATCGGTGGAGAAACGTTGTTGACGCCCGCGTCAACCGCGCCCTCGATCAGCGTGCCCAGCTTGTCGAGGTCCGTCACCTCGACCTCGAGCTGCCGCTGCACCATGTAGCCGGTGAGGATCTGCTGGTTGGTTTCCGGCACCCAGCGGTATTCGGGGTTGATGAAAGTGCCGGTGGTGCGGACCTTCTTCTGGTCGATACCGAGCTTCTTCGTCAGCGCGAGGAAGCGGTTGACCACGGCCAGCGCGTCGGCGCGCGCCTTGTCCATCGACGCATTCGACTTCTGCACGTTCAGCTGCACCCTGGCCTTGTCGGGTACGCCGGAAACATGCCCGCTGCCGGCCACCGTAATCGTGCGCGGCGGTTCGATGTGCTTCATTTCCATCTGTGCCGGGGCGGGCAACGAGATGGTGCAGAGGACAATGAGGCTGGCGGCGTATACGGCGTAGCGCATGTCGGCTCCTTCGAAACTGGACAGGTGGCTGCCGGGTTCGATCAACCGGCGGCGCGCCGGTTCCCTTCGGGTCGCCGACGCCCTTGCGGCTGGCATTCGAGTGGGCGGCACACTAACATGGCCGCGCCTCGAGGCGGCCCATCGTCCGCCGTATCGCGCTGATTCGCTAAGGATTCCGACATGAGCCGCCGAATCTTTGTTGCCGCCCTGATCGCTGCATCGCTCGGCGCCACCGCGGCCCAGGCCACCGGCGATCCGCAGAACGGATCGGCCCTGTTCACGGCCTGCATGGGCTGCCATGGCATCGACGGCTATCGCAATGCCTACCCCTCTTTCCGCGTGCCGAAGCTCGGCGGGCAGAAGGTCGATTACATCGTCGCGGCATTGCAGGCCTACAAGGCCGGCACCCGCTCGCACGCCACCATGACGGCGCAGGCCGCCTCGCTCAGCGACCAGGACATGCAGGACATCGCCGCTTTCGTCCAGAGCCAGGGCGAACCGGCGAGCGGCGCGGTTGCCTCTGCGGCCGGCAGGGACAAGGCTGCCGTCTGTGCCGCCTGCCATGGCGAGGGGGGCATCAGCTCCGCACCGTCCTGGCCGAACCTCGCTGGCCAGCACCGCGATTATCTGGAGCACACGATCAATCAATACCGCAGCAAGCATCGGCAGGACCCGGTCATGCAGGGCCAGGTGATGGCGCTCACCGATGCCGACGTGCGGGAACTCGCGGCCTACTACGCAGCCCAGCCCGGTCTCTTCGCGACCCACCTGACGAACTGATCGTCGATCCGGCCGGTTCGCGCGGCACCGCCCGTCCCAGGCGGCGGGCGCCTGTCTATACTCCTGTGGTGGCCACCGACGTCGAACAGCGCCTCGCTGACGCCCTGGCGCGGCTCGGCGCCCCTGCCGATGCGGAGCAGATCGCGCGGCTGCTGGCCTACCTGCAACTGCTGCAGAAGTGGAACCGCGCCTACAACCTCACGAGCATCACCGAAACCGACGACATGATCGTGCGCCACCTGCTCGATTCCGCCGTCGCGCTGCCGTTCGTGCACGGCCCGCGGGTGCTGGACGCTGGCACGGGCGCGGGACTGCCCGGCATCGTCCTGGCGATCCTCCAGCCGAAGCTGCAGATCTGGCTGCTCGATTCGGTCGACAAGAAGGTGCGCTTCCTGAACCAGGCGAAGATCGAGCTCGGTCTGGCCAACGTCACGCCGGTGCACGCGCGTCTCGAGACCTGGCGTGACGCGCCGGTCTTCGACACCATCGTCTCGCGCGCACTGTCGTCGCTCGCCGATTTCGTGGACCTGTGCAGCCGATTCCTCGCGCCGGGCGGCCAATTGGTCGCGATGAAGGGCAAGCGCCCGGACGAGGAGATCGCGGCGCTGCCGCCCGGCTGGACGCCGGGCGCGGTGGTTCCGCTGGCAGTGCCCGGACTCGATGCCGAGCGTCACCTCGTCGTGCTTGAGCACTGAGCAGATGGGCCGCATCGTCGCAGTGACCAACCAGAAAGGCGGCGTCGGCAAGACGACGACGGCGGTGAACCTCGCGGCGGGACTCGCCGACCTGGAAAAGCGTGTGCTGCTCGTGGACCTTGACCCACAGGGCAATGCGACCACCGGCTGCGGCGTGAACAAGCGGGAACTCGCGGCCAGCATCTGCGACGTGCTGCTCGGCGATGCCGCAGCGACCGACAGCATCGTGAGCGTGCAGGATGGGCAGTTCGACCTGCTGCCGGCCAATTCCGATCTCACAGCCGCGGAGGTTCGTCTGCTGCAGGAAACCGGCCGCGAGCGCCGGCTGAAGCAGGCGCTCGGACCGGTGAGCGGGCTCTACGACTTCGTCATCATCGACTGTCCGCCCTCGTTCAACACGCTGACGCTGAACGCGCTGACCGCCGCGGATGGCGTGTTGATTCCCATCCAGTGCGAGTACTACGCGCTCGAGGGACTGACAGCGCTGCTCGAGACAGTGAAGCAGGTGCGCAACTCGGTGAATCCCGCGCTGCAGATCGAGGGACTGCTGCGCACGATGTACGACCCGCGCAATCGCCTCTCGGCCGAAGTGTCGAGCCAGCTCCTCCAGCATTTCCGCGACAAGGTCTACGCGTCGATCATTCCGCGCAACGTGCGGCTGGCTGAGGCGCCGAGCTTCGGGCTGTCGGCAATCCGCCACGATGCGGGGTCGCGCGGTGCGCAGGCTTACCAGGAGCTGGCGCAGGAAGTTGTGAAGCGTGATGCGCAGGCTTCGCCGGACTAGCCCTTTTCGGACTCCAGGCGGCTCGCCATGCGCCCGCCGCGCTCGGTGCTCATCGTGACGCTCATCATGGCGGCGCGTCTGGACTAGAATCCCGCCCATGAGCGTCAAACGAACCGGCCTCGGCCGCGGACTCGACGCCTTGCTGGGCGAGGCGGCACCGCCAGTGAAACCCGTGCAAACCGAGGCCCGGGAGGGGCTGCGGCAGATCCCGGTCGATCTGCTCCAGCGCGGCGCGTACCAGCCGCGGCAGGACATCCAGCAGGAGTCGCTCGAGGACCTGGCCCGGTCGATCAAGGCGCAGGGCCTGGTCCAGCCGATCGTGGTGCGGCCGCTGCCGACCCGAACCGCTGCGGGCGAGGTGCGCTACGAGATCGTGGCCGGCGAGCGGCGCTGGCGTGCGGCCCAGATCGCGGGGCTGCAGGCCATCCCGGCGGTCGTCCGGCAGATCTCCGATTCGGCGGTCATCGCCCAGGCGCTGATCGAGAACATCCAGCGCGAAAACCTCAATCCGCTGGAGGAAGCCCAGGCCGTGCAGCGGCTCATCAGCGAATTCCAGCTGACCCATCAGGACGCTGCCGACGCCATCGGTCGGTCCCGGGCGGCTGTCTCTAACTTATTGAGATTATTGGAATTAGGGGAGCCGGCCAGGACTTTGCTCCGTGGCGGGCAGCTGGAAATGGGCCATGCCCGGGCGCTGCTCGGCATTGCAGACCTGCGTATGCAGTCCGAGGTCGCGGCCCTAGTCGCGAAGAAGGCGCTCTCGGTCCGGGAGACCGAGGCCCTGGTCCGGCGCCTCGTCGAGGGCAGCGGCTCGAAGAAGAGCGGCGAGTCGCGGCGCGTCGATCCCGACATCCAGCGCCTCGAGAACGAGCTGTCCGAGCGTCTCGGCGCCCGGGTCGCCATCCAGCACGGCGCCAAGGGTGCCGGCAAGGTCGTCGTCAGCTACAACAGCCTCGACGAACTCGACGGCATCATCGGACATATTCAGTAGGCAGCAGGTTCGTATCCGGATACGAACCTGCTGCCTATTGAATCACCCGCTCCGCATCTCTAGAATTTCGCGGCTTTACTTCGGCCAACTACCACCCGAGAGAGGTGCGAAGGCGGCCTTTTTTGTGAGTACGGCGCCATGGTCGGCCTGCAGAGCAAGGCGATCCGCACTGTTCTCCGGTGGCAGATTCTCCTGACCCTTGCGCTGGCGGCGATCGCCTGGCAGGTGGCTGGCCCCCACGGCGCGCTGTCCGCGGCGCTCGGGGGTCTCGTGAGTTTCATCGCCGGGGTTGCATTTGCGGTCATGGCGTCGATGGGGCGGGCCGATTCCGCAGGTAGCGTCCTCATGGGCGCGCTGCGGGCCGAGGGGATCAAGATCGTCGTGATCGTGCTCCTGCTCGGGATCGTGGCGACGGTCTACGACGACATTGTCATGGTCGCCTTCATCGGCACGTTCATTGCCGCGACGCTGGTGTTCTCGGCGGCCGCATTCGTTCGTGAGGACTGACGGGACCTGGGAAATCGCTGATGGCAGCCGAAGAACACACACCGACGTCCTACATTCAGCACCACCTGTCGTTCGCCGCAGAGCCTGTCGGCGATGGTTCGTTCTGGACGCTGCATGTCGATTCGCTCATCACTGCCGTCATCCTCGGCTTGGTCTCCATGGGGTTCATCTGGCTGGTCGTCCGCGGTGCCACCGCTGGCGTGCCCGGCAAACGCCAGGCATTCGTCGAGCTCCTCGTCGAGTGGGTCGACGAGCAGGTTGCAGGCATTTTCCACGGCGACCGCAGGCCCTTCGTCGCGCCACTCGCGCTCACGGTGTTCGTCTGGGTGCTGATGATGAACGCCATGGATTTCCTGCCCGTCGACTGGATGGCGATGCTCACGCACGGTCTCGGCGCGGACTCGTTCCGCATCGTGCCCACGGCCGACGTGAACACGACTTTCGCCCTGGCGCTGTCGGTCTGGGTCCTGATGATCTTCTACGCCATCAAGGTGAAGGGCATCGGCGGCTGGATCCACGAGCTTTTCTGCTCGCCGTTCGGCTCCAATCCGCTCATCTGGCCGGCGAATTTCCTGTTCAATCTGATCGAGTACGTGTCCAAGCCGCTGTCGCACGCGCTGCGACTGTTCGGCAACATGTACGCGGGCGAGATCATCTTCCTGCTGCTGTGGCTCTGGGCGGCGACGGGCGTGGTGGGCACCTTGCTGGGCGCCGTCCTGGGCCTGGGTTGGGCCATCTTCCACATCCTGATCGTCGCGCTGCAGGCGTACATCTTCATGATGCTCACGATCGTCTACATCTCGATGGCTCACGAGAGCCATTGAGCCGCCTCATTCATTTCTCCGACCACCGACGAATCTCGCAAGAAAGGTAACGACAATGGAAAACGTGCAGTACCTCGCCATGATCCAGGCCTACACCGGCATCGGGATCGGTCTCATCATCGGCCTGGGTGCCGCCGGCGCCTGTATTGGCGTGGGCATCATGTGCAGCCGCTTCCTCGAAGGCGCTGCCCGCCAGCCGGAACTGGCCAACATGCTGCAGGCGAAGGTGTTCCTGCTCCTCGGCCTGATCGACGCGTCGTTCATCATCGGCGTGGGTCTCGCGATGCTCTTCGCCTTCGGCAATCCGCTGCTCGCCGTCGTCACGGCAGCAGGTTGACCTGAAACGCGACTGATCCGCAGGCCGGTGTCGTGGTGATGCCGGCTTGCAGGGGGCAGACATGAACATCAATTTCACCCTGTTCGCCCAGGCGATCGCCTTCGCTGCTTTCATCTGGTTCACGAAGCGATTCGTGTGGCCTTACCTCATGGCGGCCATCGAGGAACGCCAGCAGAAGATCGCCGAAGGCCTCGCCGCCGCCGACAAGGGCGCCAAGTCGCTCGAAGAAGCCCAGGTGAGGATCCAGGCGATGGTGGAGGAGGCTCGCGGCCAGGCCCGCGGCATCCTCGACCAGGCGCAGACTCGCGCCAACAGCATCGTCGATGAGGCGCGCGCAGTTGCCAACCAGGAGCGCGACCGGATCATCGCCTCGGCGAAGGCCGACGTCGATCAGCAGATCAACAAGGCGCGCGACGAGCTGCGCGGCCAGGTGGCTGCAATCGCCGTCGCCGGCGCCGAGAAGATCCTCGCCCGCGAGATCGACCAGAAGGCACACCAGGAGCTGCTCGGCCGGCTGGCCGCGCAGATCTGAGAACCCGACATGGCGGATCTCGGCACGATCGCTCGTCCCTACGCCCAGGCGGTATTCGAGCTCGCGAAAGCGGGGGGCGACCTGGCTGGCTGGTCCGCGTTCCTGAAGAACACGGCGCTGGCAGTGATGGAACCGGCGGTCGAACGCTTCCTGGCTACGCCGGGCGCCGACACCGCGGCGGTGGCGGCGGTGATCGCCGAACTCGCAGGCCGCGACAACCGGCTCGGCGCGAACCTGCTGCGGGTGCTGGCCGAGAATCGGCGCCTAGGTGTGCTTCCCGAAATCCTCGCGCGTTATGAAGCGCTGAAGGCCGAGCACGAGAACACCCTCGATGTCACGCTGACCTCGGCGCTGCCCGTCGGCGCAGGCGAGCAGGCGACCCTGGTGGAGTCGCTCAAGAAACGCCTCGGCCGGCAGGTGCGACTCACCGTGACCACCGATGCGCAGCTGATCGGCGGCGCGCGGCTCCAGGTGGGCGATCGGGTGATCGACGGTTCGGTTCGCACCGGTCTCGACAAATTGGCAACGGCGCTCGCGAATTAGCGCGACCGCCTGAAGGAAAAAAAATGGCACTCAAGGCCTCAGAAATCAGCGAGCTGCTGAAGCAGCGCATCAAGAACTTCGAGTCGAGCGCCGAAGCGCGCGATGTCGGCACGGTCACGGCGGTGACCGACGGCATCTGCCGCATCCACGGCCTCACCGACGCCAAGTACGGCGAAATGCTCGAGTTCCCGAAGAACACCTTCGGCCTGGCGCTTAACCTCGAGCAGGACTCGGTGGGCGCGGTGGTACTCGGCGACTACAAGCACATCTCCGAAGGCGACACCGTGAAGACCACGGGCCGCATTCTCGAAGTGCCGGTTGGCGAGGGACTCCTCGGCCGCGTCGTCGACTCGCTCGGCAACCCGATCGATGGCAAGGGCCCGATCAAGGCGACCGGCAGCTCCCCGATCGAGAAGGTGGCACCGGGCGTCATCACCCGCCAGTCGGTGAACCAGCCGGTGCAGACGGGGCTGAAGGCAATCGACGCGATGGTGCCCATCGGCCGCGGCCAGCGCGAGCTGATCATCGGCGACCGCCAGACCGGCAAGACGGCCGTCGCCATCGACGCGATCATCAACCAGAAGGGCACGGGCGTTAAGTGCATCTACGTCGCGATCGGCCAGAAGGCCTCGTCCATCGCGAACGTCGTGCGCAAGCTCGAGGAATTCGGCGCGATGGACCACACCATCGTGGTTGCCGCCTCGGCTTCCTTGTCGCCGGCGATGTGGTACATCGCCCCCTACGCCGGTTGCGCGATGGGCGAGTACTTCCGCGACAAGGGCGAAGACGCGCTCATCATCTACGACGACCTCACCAAGCAGGCCTGGGCCTACCGCCAGGTATCGCTGCTGCTGCGCCGCCCGCCGGGTCGCGAAGCCTACCCGGGCGACGTGTTCTACCTGCACTCGCGCCTGCTGGAGCGTGCTGCCCGCGTGAACGCCGAGTACGTCGAGAAGATGACCGGCGGCAAGGTCAAGGGCAAGACCGGCTCGCTCACGGCACTGCCGATCATCGAAACCCAGGCGGGCGACGTGTCTGCGTTCGTGCCGACCAACGTGATTTCGATTACCGACGGCCAGATCTATCTCGAGACCGACCTCTTCAACGCCGGCATCCGCCCTGCCATCAACGCGGGCCTCTCGGTGTCGCGCGTGGGCGGTTCGGCGCAGACGAAGATCATCAAGAAGCTCGGCGGCGGCGTGCGTCTCGCCCTCGCCCAGTACCGCGAACTCGCGGCCTTCGCCCAGTTCGCTTCCGACCTCGACGAGGCGACCCGCAAGCAGCTCGAGCGCGGCCAGCGCGTCACCGAGCTGATGAAGCAGAAGCAGTACTCGCCGCTGTCGGTTGGTCTCATGGCGCTGTCGCTGTACGCCGTCAACGAGGGCTACATCGACGCCGTGCCGGCCAAGAAGGTCGTGGCCTACGAAGTGGCGTTGCATGCCCACGCGAAGGAGAAGTTCGGCGCGGTGATAGACAAGATCAACCAGTCGGGCGACTTCAACGACGAGATCGCGGGCAGCCTCAGGAAGATCTGCGAGGACTTCAAGCAGAGCGGGGCGTACTAGAAGCATGGGGACAGATTTCCTATCTGTCCCCATACAGACCCGAGGATAGAGAACAGGAACAGGAATGGCAGGCGCAAAAGAAATCCGGACGAAGATCAAGAGCGTGAAGAGCACGCAGAAGATCACCAAGGCGATGGAAAAGGTCGCCGCGTCCAAGTTGCGCCGCACGCAGAACCGCATGGCGGCAGCGCGCCCGTACGCCGAGAAGATCTACGGCGTCATCGCCAACCTCTACAAGGCGAATCCCGAGTATCGGCATCCGTTCCTGGTGTCGCGCGAGGTCAAGCGCGTCGGGTTCATCGTGATCACGTCCGACCGCGGCCTCTGCGGCGGCCTGAACGTCAACGAGTTCCGCCGGCTTTTGCCCGAGATCCGCCAGTGGCAGGACAAGGGCGTCGAGGTCGACCTCTGCCTAGTCGGCGCGAAGGGCGTGCAGTTCTTCCGCCGACTCAAGGTCAATGTCGTCGCCGCGACGACTCACCTCGGGGAAAACCCGCAGATTGCCGCACTCACGGGCTCGATCACCGTGATGCTCGATGCCTACCGCGAAGGCCGCATCGACCGGTTGTTCCTGGTGCACAACCACTTCGTGAATACGATGAGCCAGAGGGCCGAGGTCACCATGTTGCTGCCGGCCGAGGCGCACGATGCGCCGCTACTGCCGAAGTACTGGGACTATTTGTATGAGCCCGGCGCCGTCGAGCTGCTCGACGACGTGCTGACCCGCTACATCGAGACCCAGGTCTACCGCGGCACCGTCGAGAACGTCGCGTGTGAGATGGCGGCGAAGATGGTGGCCATGAAGGCGGCGACCGACAACGCCGGCAAGCTGATCGAGAAATTGCAGCTCGAATACAACAAGGCGCGACAGGCGAGCATCACTCGCGAGATCGCGGAGATCGTCGGCGGCGCAGCAGCCGTCGCGAACTGATTTACGGGAGAGAAGAATGAGCACAGGCAAGGTAGTTCAGGTCATCGGAGCGGTCGTCGACGTGGAATTTCCGCGCGATGCGATTCCGAAGGTGTACGACGCTCTGAAGATCGCCGACGCCGGCCTCACCCTCGAGGTGCAGCAGCAGCTCGGTGACGGGGTCGTGCGCGCCATCGCGATGGGTGCTTCGGAAGGCCTGAAGCGCGGCCTCTCAGTGTCAAACACGGGCAAGCCGATCCTAGTGCCGGTGGGCACCAAGACCCTCGGCCGCATCATGGACGTGCTCGGCACGCCGATCGACGAGGCCGGCCCCGTCGGCGCCGACAAGCACATGCCGATCCACCGTGCTGCACCGTCCTACGAGGACCAGGCGAAGACCACCGAACTGCTCGAGACGGGCATCAAGGTCATCGACCTCATCATGCCGATCGCCAAGGGCGGCAAGATCGGCCTCTTCGGCGGCGCCGGCGTGGGCAAGACCGTGACGCTGATGGAGTTGATCCGCAACATCGCCGTTGAGCACTCCGGTTACTCGGTGTTCGCCGGCGTCGGCGAGCGTACCCGCGAAGGCAACGACTTCTACCACGAGATGAAGGAAGGCGGTGTCATCGACAAGGTGGCGCTCGTCTACGGCCAGATGAACGAGCCGCCGGGCAACCGCCTGCGCGTGGCGCTTACCGGCCTCACCATCGCCGAGAACTTCCGCGACGAAGGCCGCGATGTGCTGATGTTCATCGACAACATCTACCGCTACACGCTGGCGGGCACAGAGGTGTCGGCACTGCTCGGCCGCATGCCTTCCGCGGTGGGTTACCAGCCGACGCTGGCCGAGGAGATGGGTGTGCTGCAGGAGCGCATCACCTCGACGCGCACCGGTTCGATCACGTCCTTCCAGGCCATTTACGTGCCTGCGGACGACCTAACCGACCCGTCGCCGGCCACGACCTTCGCGCACCTCGACGCGACGCTGGTGCTCTCGCGCAACATCGCCGAGCTCGGCATCTACCCCGCGGTGGACCCGCTCGACTCAACCAGTCGTCTGCTCGACCCGAACGTCATTGGTCAGGACCACTACGACTGTGCACGCTCGGTGCAGGCAGTGCTCCAGCGCTACAAGGAGCTGCAGGACATCATCGCGATTCTCGGCATGGATGAGCTGTCGGAAGACGACAAGCTCACCGTGCAGCGCGCGCGCAAGATCCAGCGCTTCCTGTCGCAGCCGTTCTTCGTGGCGTCGCAGTTCACCGGCCAGGACGGCAAGTACGTGTCGCTGAAGGACACGATCCGCGCCTTCAAGGGCATCGTGAACGGCGAGTACGACGCACTGCCGGAGCAGGCGTTCTACATGGTCGGCACGATCGAAGAGGCTGTCGCCAAGGCGAAGACGCTGCAGTAAAGGAATGGTGCCCGTGTCGAGGAAGGCGGCCAGAGCTTTGCCGAGGGAGTAAGACTTCCGCGACCGAGGGAAGGCCCTGGCCGCCTTCCTCGACACCGGCACCATACATTTATGACAACGATCCATGTCGAAATCGTCAGCGCCGAAGGGCACGTCTTCTCCGGGGACGCTAACCTTGTGATTTGCCCTGCGAAAATGGGCGATCTCGGCATCGCGCCGCGCCACGCTCCGCTCATTACGACTCTGCGCCCGGGCGAAGTACGGGTGCAGGCGGAGGGCAAGGAGGAACTCTCCCTCTACGTCACTGGCGGCATCCTCGAGGTACAACCGACGCAGGTCACGATCCTGGCCGACACGGCGCTGCGAGAACACGATCTCGACGAAGCCGCAGCCGACCAGGCCCGCAAGCAGGCAGAAGAGGCGCTGAAGGGCGCTTCGACCAAGGAAGACATCGCACACGCGCAGCTGCAGCTCGTCGAAGCGGCCGCACGCTACCGCGCCAGCCAGAGGCTGAAGGGCAAGCGGCGCGAGCGCTGATCGCGTCCGCCGGGCCTATAATTCCGGGCCATGACCACCACCGTCATCATCCTCGCCGCCGGCCAGGGCAAGCGCATGCGCTCGGACCTGCCGAAGGTCCTGCATTCGCTTGCCGGTCGCCCGCTGCTCGCCCACGTTGTCGATTCTGCTGATCGCCTGAAACCCCGCGAAATTCGCGTCGTGCATGGGCATGGCGGCGAACGGGTGCAGAAGGCGTTCGCCGGTCGCGCCCTTGCCTGGTTCGCGCAGAATGACCAGAAGGGCACAGGCCACGCGGTGCGACTGGCTTTGCCCGATGTGCCGGCCGGCGATATTGCGCTGATTCTCTGCGGCGATGTGCCGCTCGTGCAGGTAGAAACCCTGCGCAAACTCGTCGCGAAGGCGAAGGCCGGCAAGGTGGCCGTGCTCACTGCGGAACTCGCCGACCCCTCCGGCTACGGCCGCATTGTCCGCGGAGCAAAGGGTGCCATCACCGCGATCGTCGAGCACAAGGACGCGAGCACCGCGCAACGCGCAATCCGCGAGATCAACACAGGACTCCTGGCTTGCCAGGCCGGCAGGCTCGCGAAGATGGTCGCCAGGCTCAAGGCGAACAACGCGCAGGGCGAGTACTACCTCACCGACGTGATCGGCCTTGCCGTGAGGGACGGCTTGTCCGTCGTCGGCGTCAGCGCCGAGTCAGAGGACGAGGTGCTCGGCATAAACGACAAGGCGCAGCTTGCCGATGCAGAGAGAATTTTTCGCCGGCGCCAGACGCGCGAGTTGATGGAGCAGGGCGTGACCTTCGTCGACCCGGAGCGCGTCGACATCCACGGCACGCTGACCTGCGGCCGCGACGTAGTGATCTATCCGAACGTGCTGTTCGAGGGCGACGTGCGGCTCGGCGATGGCGTGCTGATCGAGCCGTTCAGCCGCATTCGCAACGCCAACCTGGGTGCCGGCACGGTCATCCACACCCACTGCGTGATCGAGGCGGGCGAGATCGGCGCCGACTGCGAGATCGGTCCCTACGCGCGCATGCGGCCGGGCGTCACCCTCAAGGGCGACGTCAAGCTCGGCAATTTCGTCGAGATCAAGAAGAGCGTCATCGGGCTGCACAGCAAGGTGAACCACCTCACCTATATCGGCGACGCCGAGATCGGCGAGCAGGTGAATGTCGGCGCCGGCACCATCACCTGCAACTATGACGGCGCGAACAAGCACAAGACCGTCATCGGCGACGGGGCCTTCATCGGCTCGGGCGTCGAGCTGGTAGCCCCGGTCGAGATTGGCGCCGGGGCCACCATCGGCGCAGGCTCCACCATCACCAAGGACACCCCCCCGGGCGAGCTCACGCTCTCCCGCAGCAAGCAGGCGACCATCCCTGGCTGGAAGCGCCCGGTCAAGAAATAGGCTTTTGGGGACGCTAACCTACGCGCGGGGAAACGCGGGCGTTTCCCCGCGCGTAGGTTAGCGTCCCTTAAAGGCCCTAAAATCCCCCTTTTATTTCTGCGACCTTGTTTCAGGCCGGCTTAAGCCGAAATCCGGATAATCCGCCGTATTCGCAGTCCCGCAACAAGACATAATCACAACCATGTGCGGAATCGTCGGAGCTGTTGCCGAGCGCAATGTCGTCCCTATCCTGATGGAAGGGCTGCGCCGACTCGAATACCGCGGCTATGACTCAGCCGGCCTGGCGGTTCTCAAGAACGGGGTCATGCGCCGCCAACGCCGTCTCGGCAAGGTGGCCGAGCTGCAGGCGGCGCTGGACGACGAGTCCTTCGAGGCCCCGGTCGGCATCGCCCACACGCGCTGGGCCACGCACGGGGCACCTGCAGAAAGAAACGCCCATCCGCACATCTCCCATGACGGTCTCGCGATCGTCCACAACGGCATCATCGAGAACCACGAGCAGCTCCGTGACGAGCTGAAGGCCCTGGGCTATGTCTTCACTTCCGACACCGATACGGAGTGCATCGCTCACCGCATCCACCATCAGCTGAAGACCAAGCCCAGCCTGTTCAAGGCCGTGCGGGCCACGGTCGCCGAACTCGAAGGCGCCTACGCGCTCGCGGTGATGAGCCAGTCGAACCCGGACCTGATCGTGCTCGCCCGCTGCGGTTGCCCGGTGGTGATCGGTGTCGGGGAGAACGAAAACTTCGTGGCGTCCGATGTCTCCGCGCTGTTGCCGGTGACGCGCCGCTTCATGTTCCTCGAAGAGGGCGACGTGGCCGAGATTCATCGCCGCAGCATCCGCGTCCTGGACCGGACCGGAGCCGTCACGCACCGGCCGATCAAGGAGAGTGAACTGTCGGCGGACGCGGCCGAGAAAGGCCCGTACGCGCACTACATGCTCAAGGAAATCCACGAGCAGCCCCGCGCAGTCGCGCAGACGCTCGAAGAGCGCGTCGCGAACGGCAAGCTGCTGGACGCAGCTTTCGGCCCGGATGCCGCCCAACTTTTCCGGCGGGTGAAGGCAGTGCACATCGTGGCCTGCGGAACCAGTTACCACGCCGGCTCTGTGGCCCGCTATCTCATCGAGCAGGTGTGCCGCATCCCGTGCTACGTGGAGATCGCCAGCGAATTCCGCTATCGCAATCCCGTCGTGACGCCGGACACGTTGTTCGTCACCATCTCGCAGTCGGGTGAGACGGCAGATACGCTGGCCGCGCTGCGCCTCGCGAAGCAGGAGGGCTTTCTTGGCACGCTCGCCATCTGCAACGTACCGGAGAGCTCGCTCGTCCGCGAATCGAACCTGGTGATGCTCACCCGTGCCGGCCCCGAGATCGGCGTTGCCTCGACCAAGGCCTTTACCACGCAGATTTCCGCGCTGACCATGCTGGTGATCGCGCTCGCCAAGAACCGCCAGCACGACCCCGAGCGCGAGCGTGGCCTGGTCACGAGGCTCATCGAGATTCCGAGCCTCATAGAAAAGACGCTGACGCTCGACGGTGCGATGAAAAAACTCGCCGAGCGCTTCGCCGATAAGCACCACGCGCTGTTCCTCGGCCGCGGCATCCTCCACCCGATCGCCATGGAGGGGGCTCTGAAGCTGAAGGAAATCTCCTACATCCACGCCGAGGCCTATCCGGCCGGCGAGCTCAAGCATGGACCGCTGGCGCTGGTCGACGACGACATGCCGGTCATCACCGTGGCGCCGAACAACAACCTGCTCGAAAAACTCAAGTCGAACCTCATGGAAGTGCGCGCCCGCGGCGGCGAACTCTTCGTCTTCGCGGACCCGGATGCCGGGTTCGTGGCGAGCGACGGCGTCACCGTCATCCAGATGCCGAAGCATGTCACCTACATTCAGGCGCCGGCCGTCTACACCGTGCCGCTGCAACTCCTCGCCTACCACGTCGCCATCCTGCGCGGCACCGACGTGGATCAGCCGCGCAACCTTGCGAAGTCAGTCACGGTCGAGTGACGACGTTGGAGAACAACACCATCTACTTCGATGCCCGTTGCAGCGACGACGAGCGGCGTGCGGGCCTCTATGCCGGCCAGCTGTACGTCTACTCCTCGCGGCAGTCGGTCGCCGAATTCGCGCGCTTTACCCGGCAGATGATCGAGGACGCCTTTGGCGGCCGCGACCCCGAGCAAGCGCAGTACGATATGCCGGTGGAGCAGTTCGCGGAGCTGCTTGGCAAGTTGAAGCCGTCGTTTATCCACCACCCCGAGTCGAAACGCCACGTGGTCCGCATTATCGAGGAACTGGGCTGCGATCCGGAGCGGACCTACTTCGACGTGCCGCGGATGCGCTCTTCGACCAGCGATCAATATCTCACGATGGGCATAGCCTACGCCTGGCACCCGCATCGCGACACCTGGTACTCGGCACCGCACTGCCAGATCAACTTCTGGATGCCGGTGTACGAAATCGACGCGAACAACGGCATGGCGTTTCACCCGCGCTACTGGGGCGAGGGCGTGAAAAACAGCTCCGCCGGCTACAACTACTACGCCTGGAACCAGCAGCATCGCGGGCCAGGAGTGGAGAAGATCATCAAGCAGGACGATCGCCCGCTGCCGAAGCCGCTCGAGGCCGTAGCGCTGGATCCGCAGATCCGGCTCGTCTGCCCCGTGGGCGGCATCATCATTTTCTCCGGCGCGCAACTGCACTCGAGCGTGCCGAATACCTCTGGCCGTACCCGCTACAGCGTCGATTTCCGCACCGTCCACATCGACGATGCCCGCGGCCGCCAGGGGGCCCGCAACGTGGACGCAGCCTGTACCGGCACCACCATGCGCGACTACCTGCGCGGCACCGACCACGCCCTGCTTCCGGAGGACGTCATCGCGCTCTACAACGACGGCACCGAGATTGCCGGCCAGCTCCGCTACCAGCCTCACTAGAAAAAGTGTATTTAGGGACGCTAACCTTCACGAAGGTTAGCGTCCCTAAAGGTTTTCGGAGCAAGTCCATGAGTTACGCCTACCGCTGGGTTGAGCCCCCCTGGCCGAGGAAAGCCTTGCCACGAGCGCAGTTCGAGGACCGGGTCGCGCAACTCCTCGGTTCCACCAACATGTGCGTGATCGCCACCGTCGGCAAGAGCGGTCAGCCGATCGCGAGCCCTATCGAGTACTACGCTGACGGCCTGGATCTCTACATGCTCCCGGACCCGGGCACGCCGAAACTGAAGGCCATGCAGCGCGATCCGCGCGTCTGCGTCGCCGTGCACGGCCAGTACCACGGCTGGCACAGCGCCCGGGGTGTGCAGATCTTCGGCCGCGCGCAGATCATCGAGCCGCATCAGGCCGGCTGGGCCCACGGCATGAAGGTCTTCCGCTGGCACGAGTGGATGACCGACCTCGGCATGGACGCGAGCAAGCCCTTCGAGCGTCAGGTGTTGCGCGTGACACCTGAGAAGATGCTCTACACCGAAACGTGGCTCTGGAAGCTCGGCTACCACGCCAAGCAGCGTTGGGAAGCAAGGCCAGCGCGCAAGACCGGCGCAAAGCCGGCGCGGAAGATGAAGTGAAAGATTGAGTTCGTCGAGAGGTGGTAGCGGATCAACCAGCGCTGTACCGCTCTGGACTGCCGTAAACTGGAGACAGCCTTTCAGATCAAGCACTTGCAGCCGTGGATCCCACTGACGAAATGATTGTTCGGGTCCTGCGTGAGGCCCGCACCATCGCGGTGGTGGGGGCGTCGCCAAAGCCTCACCGCGCGTCGCACGGCGTCATGCGCTTTCTCCAGAGCAAGGGGTATCGCTGCATCCCCGTGAACCCGGGGCACGCCGGCGAGACGCTGCTCGGCGAAACCGTCTACCGCGATCTCGCGTCGATTCCTGGGCCGGTCGACCTGGTGGATGTCTTCCGCAATTCAGAAGCCGCCGGCCCCGTTGTCGATGAGGCGATCGCGATCGGCGCAAAAGCGGTCTGGATGCAGCTTGACGTCGTGAATGAGCCTGCTGCCGCGCGCGGCCGCGCCGCGGGGCTTGCGGTCATCATGGACCGTTGTCCGGCGATCGAGTGGGGAAAGCTTGGGGACGCTAACCTTCGCGAAGGTTAGCGTCCCCCTTTCCCTTTCAAGCTCGACGTGAGTTCGACGAAGTCGTCGGTACGCGTCAGCTCGCGCATCGCCTCGAGCAACGCCGTCTGCGCGGATGTCGTCTTTATCACCGCTGATAAGTTTCGCGTTCGCGGCACGTCATGCACCGTGCCGTAATGAGGCGGATTCTAGCACCGCGCTCGCTGAACCCCACAACCAGGTAGCGATCCTGCGGAGTCCGGCCGAAGATGATGAACCGTTCCTGCTCAGCCGAGTGGTCGGGATCCTTCATGGTCAATGAAAGCTCATCGGCAAAGACCGCGGTCGCCTCATCGAAGCTGACGCCGTGCTTTGCAAGATTGCTTTCCGCCTTGTTTGGCCCAGCCCTTACTGCTTCCGCGGCGGGTACCGCCACCACGCGAGCAATACCAGCACTGCGAACGCCGTATACGCCGTCGTGAACACCCACCCGGGCGCCTCGTAGAAAATCAGCGCCTGCAACCAGTGCTCGATGAAGCTGCGGTCATACGCGGCCGTGCCAGCCCTGACCCGCAGCCAGGACTCGAGCGTCGTTAGCGGGCAGAGCACGCCGAGCCAGGACTGGGCCGCGACAATGCCGATCGCTGCAAGATGTGCGAGCCTGAACCACCAGCGGTTGACCCAGGGCCAGCGCCGCCAGTTGCCGATCACGATCAGCACGAGTCCGCTCACGACGAACAGCACCACGCCAACGTGGACGATCAGGACGAGGTCAGCTAGTAGTTGCCAGGGCATCTGTTTCGCAATCTTGTCACTGAGGCGTCTCCAGCCGTCCCGCTACCTCAGCAGTACCCCAGGTAACCACAACGCAATCCCCGGTAGAGACAGGATCAGCACGGCCAGTATCAGGTTGCACACGAGATAAGGCACAGCCGCCCTCACCACGGTTCCGAACCTGGTGCCGGGCGGTGCGGCGCCCATCATCACGAAGAGCAGCAGGCCGAAGGGTGGCGTGGTCAGGCTCATCTCGAGGGCCAGCAGCATCAGGAGGCCGAACCACACCGGGTCGATGCCGAGCAGCTTCACGACGGGGAAGAAGATCGGCACGGCCAGCAGCATGATCGAGATCTGGTCGAGAAAGCAGCCGAGGACGATGACGGCGACGAACATCGTCGCGAGGACGAGCACGGGGTCGGAGGCGTAGCCGAGTATCCAGCTCACGGCGCTGCGCGAGAGGCCGGAGTAGGCGAGAAGCTGGCTGAATACGGAGCTGGCGATGATCAGGACGAATACCGTGGCGGTGACGGCCACGGTGTCGAACAGCGCTTCGCGGACGGCGCGTTGCGTCAGGCAGCCCTGCACGGCGGCGAGCAGAGCCACGGCGAGAACGCCGAAAGCGGCGGCTTCCGATTGCGTGGCGATGCCGCGCACGATCAGCGCTACGACAGCGGCGAGCACCAGGCCCATCGGCAGAACCTGCGTCGCGAGGAGCTGCAGCTTGCGGCTGCGCGGGACCGCTTCGACGTCGTACGCGGGGGCCGCTGCCGGGTCCAGCCGCACCTGGATCGCGATCTGCGCGATGTAGAGGAGTGCCAGCAGCAGGCCGGGCAGGAGGCCCGCGATGAGCAGCGCGCCGATGTTGATTCCGGCGAGGCTCCCGAGCAGCACCGCGAGCGACGACGGCGGGATCAGCATCGCGAGGCCGCCGGTGCCCACGACGGGCCCGATCGCCATGTGCGGCGAGTAACCGCGACGCACCATCTCCGGCACCATCAGCGAGCCCAGCATCGCGGTGTTGGCGATCGTCGAGCCGGTGAGCGTCGAGAACGCCGTGCTGCCGGTTACCGTCAGGTAGCAGAGACGCCCGGGCAGACGGCCGAACAGGGCGTCGAGCGCGTCGAAGATGCGCAGTGCCAGCCCGCTGCGAAAAAGCAGCGCGCCCATCATCACGAACAGCGGCACGGCGACCAGGGTGAACGAGGTGATCAGCGCGACCGAGTCGTCGATGGCCTGCAGGAGGCCGGTCACCCCGCCCATCAGGAGCCATGCGCCGACCAGGTTTGCGCCGAGGAAGGCGAAGAGTACCGGGACGCCGACGATCATCAGCGTCAGCATCAGGGCGAGGACCAGTAAGCCGGTCTCGAGCGGGCTCACAGCGATTCCCGTTCCGCGAGCGGGCGGGCCAGCGCTTCGCCGCGGATGCAGAGGCGGAGAAACTCGCTGCCCATGAGCAGGAAGCCCACGGTGAGCGGCGCGAAGAGCCAGCCGCGCGGTATGTCGAAAGAGCGCACGTCGGCTTCACCACGCAGTGTCGCTTCGATGGCGAGCCAGAGCGCCAGGCCGGCCACGATCAGTGACAGCGTCGCACAGAAGGCGCAAATCGCCCGCTCCCAGAGCCGGCGCAGTAGCGGCGGCAGCCGCTCCAGCACCAGCGCGATCACGATGTGCCCGCGGCGGCGCACGAGTGCCGGTGCTACGGCCAGCGTCATGTAGAGGAGCGAGTACTCCGTCAGCGCCACCGTCGACTCCGGCGGCGTCAGGCCCAGGTTCCGCGCGATCACGTCCCAGACAATCAAGAGGCACACGGCGCCGGCCATGAGCGCTGCCGCGGCGACCAGCCCTTCGATCAGGCGGTCATAGGCTGAAACGAGGCGTTTCAATTCCCGGTGCCTTCCGGCCAGAAGAGCGGCTTCAACTTCGCTGCGGAAGCCGGCGCGCGCTTCGCGAACCGGTTCCAGGTCGATTCGAGCGCCAGCCGCTCCCAGGCTTCGCGCTGTGCTGGCGGCAGCACCAGGGCACGCACGCCAGCGGCTTCGAGTGCCGCGGCTTCCTCAGCTTCGAGCCGCGCGAAGCGCTCGCGATTGCCGCGCTCGTAGCGGATCGCCTCGGACACGAGCAGCGCCCGCCCTTCCGGCGCCAGCCGCGCCCAGGCGTCGAGGTTGATCTGCAGGCACATCGCCAGGCGCTGCACCGGCGGATCGATCCGCGAGCGGATGAAGCGGTTCACGCCCAGATCCGGAACGCCGATGCTGGTGAAAGCGAAGCCCTGCACCAGGCCGCGCTCGAGCGCCGTGTACACCTCGCTCAGCGGAATCTGCACCGGCCGGCCCCCGAGAGACTTCACGAATTCGCGGTGCGAGGGCGAGGTGCGGATCAGCAGGCCGTCGAGATCCGGCAGGCCGTCGGCGCGCAGTGGCGGCGCCTCGCGCAGAAAGACCTGCGATCCGATGCCCGTCTGCACCCAGCCGATCAGTCGTGCGTTCGCCCGTGATGCCCAGTAGGGCTGCAGGGCATCGAGCGCACCGCTGACGCGCGCCTGCTCCGGGCTGATCGTCGCGCCGTAGATCGCGTCGCCCTCTGGCAGCTGGCCGAGGAAGTAGGTCATGCCGCCGAAGACCATGTCGATGGCCCCGCGGCGCAATGCGTAGAGCATCTGCTGCTCGGGGATGACTTCGGGCCCGCCAAGGAAGTCGATGCGCACGACCCCTCTGCCGGCTGCATTGACGGCGTCGACGTAGCGCAGAAAGTCGGCGGTAAAGTTCTGGCGGCTGCTCCAGGCGCTGCCGAGGCGCAGGCGCACCTCCTCGGCCGCTGCTGGGAGTGCGGCCAGCAGCGCGGCCGCGAGCCAGAGCAGCGTGAAGATGCGCCGGGTTGTTCGCGGCCTGTTCATCCGGCTACATTCCCGCAATACCCGGGAAATTGAAATAGCCGACGCCGCCCATGCTCGACATTGTTCTCGTCACCGTCGCCGCCGCGCTCGCCGGCTTCATCGACGCCATGGTCGGCGGAGGCGGGCTCGTGCTGGTGCCGGCGCTGTTCAGCGTCTTTCCGCAGGCGGTGCCCGCCACGCTGTTCGGCACCAACAAGGGCGCGGCCATCTGGGGTACCGCCTGGGCGACGCTGCAATACGCGCGCCGCGTGCAACTCGACTGGGCGGTGCTGGCGCCAGCGGCGATCGCGGCGCTGGCAGGGTCTGCCATCGGCGCCTGGGGCGTGACGCAGGTCTCCCCCGAAGGGCTGCGCCGCGCGCTGCCATTCGTGCTCCTTGTCGTATTCGTCTACACGCTGCTCAGGCCCGATCTCGGCCGTGTGCACGCCCCGCGACTCGGCCCCGCCGCGGCGCGCGCCGTCGGCATCGGTCTCGGTCTCACGCTCGGCCTGTACGACGGCTTCTTCGGCCCCGGCACGGGGAGCCTGCTGGTTTTCCTGTTCGTGCGCCTGCTCGGCTATGACTTCCTGCACGCGTCGGCGAGCGCGAAGCTCCTCAACGCCGCAACCAATGCTGCCGCGCTCGCGCTGTTCGCGGCCACGGGCCACGTGTGGTGGGCACTCGCGCTCACGATGGCGGTGGCCAACGTCGCGGGCAGCTGGCTCGGCACGCACGTCGCCCTGCGCCGGGGCACGGGTTTCTTGCGCGGCGTGTTCATCGTGGTGGTTGCCGCCCTGATCCTGAAGACCGGCTACGACGCTTTCTTCTGACCCGGCTTCTGCGCCCAGTCGGCTGGCAAGGGACAGAGGGGACAGACCTCTGGCCTGTCCCCTCGTCTGATCGGAAACGCTACTTGCCCTGGATGCCGAGCAGGTCGATCTCGAAAACCAGCGTCGCGCCCGGCGCGATATCGGCGCCGGCGCCGCGGTCGCCGTAGGCGATGGCGGCCGGGCAGGTGAGCTTCGCCTTCTCGCCGACCTTCATCTTCTGCACGCCTTCGGTCCAGCAGGAAATCACGCGATTCAGGGGAAACTCGGCCGGCTGGTTGCGCTCGACCGAGCTGTCGAAGACTTTCCCATCCGGCAGCGTGCCGTGGTAGTGCACCTTGACCGTATCGGTTGCCCCAGGGCTTGCGCCCGTGCCGGGTGTGATGGTGCGGTAGACCAGACCGGATTCGGTGCGCACGGCGCCTTCTTCCTTGGCGGCGGCGGCGAGGAATTCCTCGCCCTTGGCCGCACGATCCTTGGCGGCGGCTTCGATGCGCGCCTGGGCCAGGGTCTGGAACTTCTCCTGGTACTGCTCGACCTTCACGGCGAGTGTTTTGTCCTGCAGTGCATCGCTGAAGGCGCGCTGGAAGACTGCCAGCTCCTCCGCGTTCAGCTGCAATTGCTCGGCCTGGGAGCCGATCTGCTGGCCGACGGCCGCACCGTAGGCGTAGATGGCCTTCTGGTCCTCGGTCATGGCCGGAACCTCGGGTTCCTTGGCCTGCTGCTGGCAGGCGGTGACGAGGAGGACGGCGGCGGTCAGGGCGGCAGCCGGAATTCTCGATCTGGACATGTAATTGACCTTTGCTGGGGCCTGGTCGGCCCGTTGCACAACGGCGGCGATGCTAGCACGGCCTGCCGAGGCGCCGGCGGCGCAAAAAAACCCGGAGCAGCGAACTGCTCCGGGATTCCAGACCCGGCGCAGAGCGCGGGCCCGGCAAGCCTGACTGAACCCAGGGCTCAGTTCACCATGTTCTTCAGTGCCTTCAGCGGCAGGATCCGCACCTTCTTGGAGGCCGGCTTCGCCTTGAAGACCATCTTTTCACCAGTGAACGGGTTTACGCCCTCGCGTTCCTTGGTTGCCGGCTTCTTCACGACCTTCATCTTAAGGAGGCCCGGCAGCGTGAACAGCCCACCGCCACGCAGGCTCTTCTTGACGCACCCGGCCAGGGAGTCCAGGACCGCGCTGGCCTGCTTGCGGGACAGCTTCGTGTCCTTCGAGATCTGATTCAGGATGTCCGACTTCGTCGGAGCTCCGCCCTTCTTTGCCATGTTCGTTTTACTCCTCGCACAGAGAGTGATTAAGTCACGCGGCGAAGTATAAACACAGTTTTCGCCGGGAAACATAGTGTTTTTCGATTTGACTTTGTCGCCCGGTTTCGGTGCGAATCGCGCGTTTCGCCCCCGATGCGCAGTCCGTACGTACCTTCCCCGGCCTCGCGCGCGGCTGCAGTGTCCGGCATAAGTTGCGGGAATCCTGCGGAAATTGCGCTCCTGCAGTTGCCACCAGACAGCGGACAATCCGGCCAGCCCATCGCGGGTATAAACAGCAGGTAAATGAGAATCGCGAAGCGGACAACAGCCATCACGTTGGGCTGCGCTTCGCCTCCCTCGTTGCCAGTACCGGTCGCGAACAAGGTGGCTCCGCCCAGCAACGCAAAGACTCCACCCGCGACGATGAATGCCGCAATCAGCATCAGCAGCGTTTTGCCGTAGAACAGATAGAACTGGCCGGTAGGAAATCCCGTCACGAACGGCGTCTGGCCGAAGCGGATGTTGCGGTAGGAGCTCATGCGCAGGGTGAACATGCGCGAGCGGACGATGATCCACCGGATGGCGATGAAGAGCAGCAAAGCAGCCACCGCGCCGAGTACCGGCGAAACCTGGCCCAGGCCGAATATATCCCCAGCGTCAGGATGCTGAGCGCCAGATTGACGATCCAGATGCGGAAGTACTCGCCGCCGGAGCCGCGGAACTCGAATGGCTCGACGCTCGTGGATTCCATCGCAATGCATCCCCGAATCGTTCCCCGGAACGATTATGCTCCCCGCGCATGGCTGCTGGCCACAGCAAAGCCTGGTACGTGTATCTGGTCGAGTGTCGCGACGGCTCGCTCTACACCGGCATCGCCCGTGACGTGCAGACAAGGGTCGCGGCCCACAACGACGGCGGCGGGGCGCGCTATACGCGCAGCCGCCGGCCCGTGCGGCTCGTCTACAAGGTTCGCATGGCCGGGAAGTCGCAGGCCCTGCGCCGCGAGCACGCGATCAAGCAACTGAAGGCAGCCGACAAGCGCCGGCTCGTCGCGCGCCGGCCGATCAAAGGCGCCTGAGGAAGACCCGCATTTCGCGCTCTGCCTGCTTGTCGCCTTTCCTGCCGGCGACCGCGATGCCCGACTCGAACGCGGCGCGAGCGCCCGCTACATCCCCCGCCGCGGCGCGCGCCTTGCCGAGCAGTTTCCAGGCGGCGGAGTACTCGGCGTCGATGGCGACGGCCTTTTCCAGATGGGCAATCGCCGCCGCGTGATCGCCCGCTGACAGCTGCTCGCTGCCGAGCGAGTAGCGCAGCAGTGCGCCGTCCTGTCCCTTCGCGAGCAGCGCCTCCAGCGCGGCGATGCGGCTCATCGGCGCCAGAAGGCGGGCGAGATCAGCACGAACAAGGTGAAGATCTCGAGACGGCCGAGCACCATCGCGACAATGCATACCCACTTGTCGATGTCGGCCAGCGACTTGAAGTTGAAGGCTACCTCGCCGAGGCCCGGGCCGACGTTGTTGATCGTGGTGGCAATGGCCGAGAAGGCCGTCACCTGGTCGATCCCTGTGCCGGTCAGGACCAGAATCATCATGCCGAAGAGCACGATGTAGATCGCGAAGAACCCCCACACGCCGTCCACTACGCGCTGTGGCACGACGGTGTCCCCGAGACGCACCGGTATCTCTGCGGCGGGATGGATCAGGCGCATGATCTCGCGTGTACCCTGCCGGTAAAGCAGCATCCAGCGGATGACCTTCATGCCGCCGGAGGTCGAGCCGCCGCAGCCGCCGATGAACATGATGAACACCAGCAGCACCGGCACCATTCCGGGCCATGAGGAGAAATCGGCTGTGGTGAAGCCGGTCGTAGTAACGACGGAGACCACATGGAAGAGGGAATCTATCAAGGCGATATGGGGTTCGCCGTAGTGCTCCGTTATCACGAGTATGGCGGCTACGAACAGGCAGACGGTCGCGACGATCGCCAGGTAGGTCCGCAGCTCCGCGTCGCCGCGGTAGGTGCGGAAGCTCCGGGCCTGGAAGGCCAGGAAGTGCAGCGAGAAATTCACGCCGCCCAGGATCATGAACACGATCGCGACGATGTCGATCGCCGTGCTCTGGTAGTAGCCGATGCTCGCGTCGTGGGTGGAAAACCCGGCGGTCGACACCGTGGTGAAGCTGTGGCAGATCGCATCGAACGGCGACATGCCGGCCGCCCAGTAAGACAGTGCGCAGAGGACGGTCACGATCAGGTAGACGTACCACAGCGCCTTGGCGGTCTCGGTGATGCGCGGCGTCAGCTTGGTGTCCTTGGTGGCGCCGGAGACCTCGGCGCGGTAGAGCTGGGCGCCGCCGACGCCAAGCATAGGCAGCACTGCGACGGCCAGCACCACGATGCCCATGCCGCCCAGCCATTGCAGCTGCGCCCGCCACCAGAGTATCGCGGGCGGCTGGTGGTCCAGGCCGGTGATGACGGTGGCGCCGGTCGTCGTGAGGCCCGATACCGCCTCGAACACCGCATCGGTGACAGACAGCTGTGGATCCTCCGCGAAGAGCAGTGGTGCACCGGCGAACAGGCTGAGAAAGATCCAGAAGCCGGCAACGACGAGAAACCCGTCGCGGGTGCGCAGGTCGCGGCTGTGCCAGCGCACCGGTGCCCAGATGGCGATGCCGGTCAGGAGCGTCACGAGGAACCCGGCTACGAACGCGGCGGCGCTGCCGTCCTGGTACCAGGCCGAGACGAACACCGGCGGCAGCATCGTCAGGCTGAACAGCATCAGCAGCAGCCCGAGGATCTGCTGGACGACCTTGAGCTGCATGCGCTGGCGGTTACCCGAAGCGGCGCGTGGCGACTTGGAACAGGCGCTCCACCTGATCGACCTGCCGGCGGTCGGTCAGGAAGAGGATCACGTGGTCGTCGGCGCACACAACGGTATTGCGGTGCGCCTCCATCACGTCCTCGTCGCGCACGATCACGTTGATGCTGGTACCCGGAGGCAGCGGGATCTGGTCGATGCGCCTGCCGACCACCCTCGAGTTCTCCGGGGTACCGTGCGCGATCGCCTCGATCGCCTCGGCGCGACCGCGCCGCAGCGAGTGCACCTTGACCATGTCGCCCTGCCGCGCCTGGGCGAGCAGGGTGCCGATCGTGATCTGCTGCGGCGATATCGCCACGTCGATGGTGCTCTTTTCCATCATTTCCGCATACGACGGCCGGTTGATCAGCGCCATCACCTTCTTGCAGCCGAGATCCTTGGCGAGCATCGCGGAGAGGATGTTGGCCTCGTCGGCGTTCGTCACGGCGATGAACACGTCGGCGGCGTCGATGTTCTCCTCGAGCAGCAGGTTTTCGTCGGCCGCGTCGCCCGACAGCACGATGGTCTTCGCCAGGCGCTCGGCCAGCCGGCGGGCGCGGCTGCGGTCGCGCTCGATGATCTTGACGTTGTTGGTTTCCTCAAGCGCCGAGGCGAGCTGCATGCCGATATTGCCGCCGCCGGCGATCACCACGCGCCGCACCGGCGGCTCGAGCCTGCGCATCTCCGCCATGACGGTGCGGATGTCGTTGCGCGCGGCGATGAAGAACACCTCGTCGCCTTCGCGGATCAGCGTCTCGCCATCGGCAGGCACGCTCTGGCCGTCACGGTATATCGCGGCGATACGCACCTCCACGTTCGGGATGTGGGTCTTGAGATCGCGGATGCGCTGGTTGACGAGCAGGCCGTCGCGCCGTGCCCTCACGCCGACCAGGCGGACGCGCCCGTCGGCGAAGTCGAGCACCTGGAAGGCGCCCGGGTAGCGGATCAGCTGCTGGATGTACTGCGTGACGAGCAGTTCCGGGCTGATGCGCACGTCGACGGCGACGGCGTCGCTCGCGAACAGCTCCTCGTGGGTGATGTACTGGGCCGAGCGGATGCGGGCGATCTTTTTGCCGATGTTGAACACGCGGTGCGCGACTTCACAGGCCACCATGTTCACTTCGTCGCTGTTGGTGACGGCAATCACCATGTCGGCGGCGGCGCCGCCGGCCCGCTCCAGCGTGTCGGGATGGGCGCCGTGACCGACGACCGTGCGTACGTCGAGGCGGTCCTGCAGTTCCCGCAGCACGGCGGGATCGTGGTCGATGATGGTGACTTCGTTGGCTTCCTGCCGGGCGAGCTGGTTCGCGGCTGACGAACCGACCTGGCCGGCGCCGACGATGATGATCTTCATGCGGCGAGTCTACATGAGCTCGAGATTGGCGTAGGACATCACCAGCCACTTGGCGCCGCCGTTCTCGAAGTTCACCTGCACGCGCGCGTGGGCGCCGTTGCCTTCGCAGTTGAGCACCACGCCCTCGCCGAACTTGCCGTGGCGCACGCGCTGGCCGAGTCGCACCGGTTGCTCGGGGTCCTGCAGGCCGCTGCCCGCGTGGCCGGGCGCCTGCCGCTGGTAGACCGGGCGGGACACCCTGATCTGCGGACGCAGTTCCTCGACCAGCTCGGCCGGGATCTCGCGGATGAAGCGCGAGGGTTGGGCGAAGCTGTCGACGCCGTGCAGGCGGCGCTGCTCGGCATGGGTCAGGTACAGCTCGCTCATGGCCCGGGTCGCGCCGACGTAGCAGAGGCGGCGCTCCTCCTCCAGGCCCTCGGCATCCTCGAGCGTGCGGCGGTGGGGGAAAAGGCCATCCTCCATGCCGGCCAGGAAGACCACCGGGAACTCCAGGCCCTTGGCCGAGTGCATGGTCATGAGTTGCACGCAGTCGTCCCACTCGCTGCCCTCGGCTGCGCCCGACTCGAGGACGGTATGGGCGAGGAAGGCGTCCAGCGGAGACAGCTCCTCATCCGGTTCGCCCGGCATCTCGGCCGGGTCGAAGCTGCGCGCGGCGCTCACCAGTTCCTCCAGATTCTCGATCCGTGCCTCGGCCCGGTCCCGCTCCTCCTTCTGGAAGTGGGGAATCAGCCCCGAGCGCTGCACGACGTGGTCCACCTTCTCGTGAAGTTCGATGCCGGCGGTATCGCGGTCCATCTGGTCGATGAGGGCGAGGAAGTCGTAGACGGCCTTCGCCGCGCGACCCGACAGCTGCCCGCCAGCCGCGCTCTGCGCCGCGCGCCACAGCGGGATGCCGTTGGCGCGGGCGTAACCGCGGATCTCGTCGACCGTCCGCGCGCCGATGCCGCGGGTCGGGACGTTGACCACGCGCTCGAACGAGGGGTCGTCGTCGCGGTTGGACGTGAGCCGCAGGTAGGCCAGCGCGTCCTTGATCTCGGCCCGCTCGAAGAACCGCAGGCCGCCGTACACGCGGTACGGGATGCCCGCATGCAGCATCGCCTCCTCGAACACGCGCGACTGCGCGTTGGAGCGGTACAGGATGGCCGCCTCGTCGCGCCGGTGCCCGGCGGCGACGAAGGAGCGGATGCGCTCGGTGATGAACTGCGCTTCCTCCCGCTCGTTGTAGGCGCTGAAGATGCGGATCGGCGCGCCGGCGCCGGCCTCCGTCCACAGCTCCTTGCCGATGCGGCCCGAGTTGTTGGCGATGAGCGCGTTGGCGGCGCGGAGGATGGTGCCGGTGGACCGGTAGTTCTGCTCGAGCTTGACGAGCTGTGCCGCCGGGAAGTCCCGCCGGAAGCGGTTCAGGTGTTCAGTGCGGGCGCCGCGCCAGCGGTAGATCGACTGGTCGTCGTCGCCGACGGCGAAGGGCAGGCCGTCGGTGCCAGACAGCGCCAGCAGCCAGGCGTACTGGATGGCGTTCGTGTCCTGGAACTCGTCGACGAGCACATGCCGGAAGCGGCGCTGGTAGCTCGCCAGGATGTCCGGGTTCCGCGCCCAGAGCTCGTGCGCGCGGAGCAGCAGCTCGGCGAAATCCACGACGCCGGCGCGCTCGCAGGCCTCCTGGTAGACGCGGTAGAGATGGATCATCTGCCGGCGGTTGATGTCGCCCTCATCGCGCAGCTGCTCCGGTCGCCGGCCCTCGTCCTTCTGGTTGTTGATGAACCACTGGATTTCGCGTGGCACCCAGGTGCTCTCGTCGAGTTCCAGCCCCTTCAGGATCCGCTTGATGAGGCGTTGCTGGTCCTCGGCATCGAGGATCTGGAAGGTCTGCGGCAGGCCCGCTTCGCGCCAGTGCCGGCGGAGCAAACGATGGGCGAGGCCGTGGAAAGTGCCGACCCAGAGATTCTGCACCGGGATGCCGAGCAGCTGCTCGATGCGACCGCGCATCTCGGCAGCCGCCTTGTTGGTGAACGTGACCGCCAGGATGCCGTAGGGCGAAACCCCCTCGACCTGGATCAGCCAGGCGATCCGGTGGACGAGCACGCGGGTCTTGCCGCTGCCCGCGCCGGCCACGACGAGCATGGGCGACTGCGGCGCAGTGACGGCCGCGCGCTGCGCGTCGTTGAGCGGCGCGATGATCGGAGTAACGTCCATCGGCGAATTCTACCAGCCGCCCGAGTGGCGGGAATCCAGGCGAACAGGCGAGATTCGCGGCGTGAATCTTCCGAGCGATGCCGCAGACTGTTGCCTGACACCGGCGCTGCCGGCGACGAACTAGTTGCCCGCAATTGCGCGCAGAAACGCTTCGGCGTAGCGCTCGAGCTTCACCTGGCCGACGCCGGTGATCTCGAGCAGGGCATCGGCCGTGGCCGGACGCCGACGGCTCATCTCGAGCAGCGTGGTGTCGCCGAACACCACGTAGGGCGGCACGCCCTGCGCGTCGGCGAGTTCGCGGCGCAGGCTGCGCAGGCGCTCGAACAGCTGCTGGTCGGCGTCCGCCAGCGGCGATTCGGCGACGGCCTGTTTCGCCCGCTTGCCCTTCGGGGTCTTCGCCGTGGCCTTCCGCTTCACGCGCGGCCGGGCCAGCTCGAGAGTGGTCTCCCCGCGCAGCAGCGGCCGCGCCGTATCGGTCAGCTTCAGCACCGACCAGTTGGCGATGTCCTGGTACAGGAACCCCCGGTGGATCAGCTGGCGGAAGATCGACATCCACTCGGTTTCGCCGAGATCGCGGCCGATGCCGTAGGTGGACAACCGGTCGTGGCCGAGCTGGCGGATGCGATCGGAATCAGCGCCGCGGAGAACGTCGATCACATGCTTCATGCCGAAGCGCGATCCGACCCGAAACACGCAGGACAGGGCCTTGCGCGCGGCCTCGGTGCCGTCGAAAGTCTCCGGCGGGTTCAGGCAGACGTCGCAGTTGCCGCAGGCCTCGGCGAGCGACTCGCCGAAGTAGCCCAGCAACACCCGGCGCCGGCAGGTGAGGCTCTCGGCAAAGGCCACCATCGCGCCGAGCTTGTAGGTCTCGATGCGCCGCTGGTCCTCGTCCGCGGTGTTCTCGATCATCTGCCGGGCAAGGACCACGTCCTGGGCGCCGTAGAGAAGCAGCGCCTCGGCGGGCAGGCTGTCGCGCCCGGCGCGGCCGGTCTCCTGGTAGTAGCCCTCGATATGACGCGGCATGTCGTGGTGGACGACGAAGCGCACGTTCGGTTTGTCGATGCCCATGCCGAAGGCCACCGTCGCGACGACGATCTGCACGTCGTCGCGGAGAAATCGCTCCTGCACGTCGTCGCGCGTGGTCGCGCCGAGCCCGGCGTGGTAGGCGGCGGCCTGGAAGCCATGGCCGCAGAGCTGCGCCGCGACTTCCTCGACGCGGCGGCGCGACAGTGCATAGACGATGCCCGACTCCCGACCCTGCCCCAGCAGGAACCGCAACAGCTGCTCGGCGGGCCGTTGTTTCTCGAGCACGCTGTAGCGGATGTTGGGGCGGTCGAAGCTGGTGATGTGCCGGCCAGGCTCCTCGAGCCGCAGCACGCGGATGATGTCCTCGCGCGTCTGCGGATCGGCAGTCGCCGTGAGGGCGGCCATCGGAACGCCGGGCAGGCGCTCGCGCAGTTCGCCGAGCTGCGCATACTCGGGCCGGAAGTCATGTCCCCACTGCGACACGCAGTGCGCCTCATCGACGGCGAGCAACGCGACTTCGACGCCATCCAGCCGGGCGAGGAACTCCGGGCTCATCAGTCGCTCCGGAGCGACGTAGAGGAGGTCGAGTTCGCCCGCATGGAGCCGGGCCAGCACGCGCCGCGCTTCCGCTGCCTCGAGCGAGGAGTTGTAGTAGGCCGCGCGCACGCCGAGGTCGACGAGGCCGTCGACCTGGTCCTTCATCAGCGAGATGAGCGGCGAGACGACGATGCCGACCCCGGGCCGCAGCAGCGCCGCGAGCTGGAAGCACAACGACTTGCCGCCGCCAGTCGGCATGAGCACGAAGGCATCGCGGCCGCCGAGCAGGTCCTCGACGGCCTCGCGCTGGCGGGGCCTGAATTCATGCAGGCCGAAAACCCTGCGCAGGGTTTCCTCGAGCGAACGGGCGGGAGTCCGGGGATCGTGCATGGATCGCGGCAGCGGGCCGGTCAACGGACGCGGAAGATCCTGACCGGCAGGCCGATGGCCACCCAGGGAGCCTGGTCGGCCTCGTAGACCTTCTCGCCGCTGCGCATGATCGCCTCGTAGGTGGCGATTGTGCGCTGGTAGCGCTCGGCCTCTGCGAGCCGCCGATCATAGTGATTGGCGATGACGACGTAGTCGATACCCTGTCGGGCGATGAACCCGGGATCGGCCAGCGTGCCGACGATGCCCCGCGGCACCGCGAACCGCCGCCCCTGCGTATCGAGCCGCCAGATGCGGCCTTGCTCCACGGTGTACAGGCGGTAACGATCCGCCGGCAGCTGCGGCGTGTAGCTCTCCGCCAGGATGGCGCTGCCGGCCGGTACGTTCTCGAGTATCCAGCGCGAGGCCATGTCGCGGCTGTCGTCGCGCGCGGTCGCGACGGTCCAGGGCAGCGACGCCATCGTCGGCTGTATCAGCGCCACGGCCGTCACCACCAGCACCATGGCGGACACTGCGCGCGCGCCGCTGCGGGCGCGGAGCGCGTCAGCGGCTGACGACAGGCCGAGGGCTGCCAGCGCCACCACGAACGGCAGGGCCGGCAGCGCCCAGCGGTCCCAGCGCAGGCTCAATGACGAGATGAAAGCGAGATACACGGCCAATGCGAGCAGCGCCAGCTGGCCCGAACGGTGCCGTCGAGTCAGCGCATGCCAGGCGCCGGCGACTGCCAGCACTGCCCCGATCGCGCCGATGTCGGTCAGGATCGGTCCGCCCAGGTAACTGGCCAGCGCAGGGAGAAAGCCTTCCGAAGTCCCGCTCAGATGGTAGGTCCGCGCCTCGAAATTCAGGTCGCGCAAGACGACCAGCGGCGAGACGAGGAGATAGGGGGAGCCGACCGCGATGCCTGCGATGGTCGCGCCGCCGGCTGCTGCCAGTCTCGGGAATTCCGCCCAGACAGGCGAGGAGCGGTCGCGGAGCCGCAGCAGGTGGGCGCCGATGATCACGAGGCTGAACACCGCAGCCGGGTACTTCGTCGCGATCGCGAGGCCGAGACAGAAACCTGCCGCAAGGTAGTCGCGCCAGCGCCCCACCGTCGCGACGGAGAGGACCGCCAGCATTGCCAGCAACACGAAGAAGGTCATCACCATGTCGGAGCGGGCGATGATGGACAGCTGCGTATGCAGCATGCTGGCGGCGAGCAGGCCGGTTGCCAGCATCGCGCCCGCCCCGCCGGCAATGCGCCGCGCGAACTGCCAGGCAAGCACCAGCGTTCCCGTCGCGAACAGGACGATCACGACGCGCGCGGCGAGAAACCACGGCGAAGGATCTTCCCGGAAGGCCGCTGCCGCCGCTGCCAGGTCGCTGCTGCCGACGATCTCGAGCGCGCCGAATGCGGCGAGAAAGCTGTAGATGGCCGTCGACCCGGGATGGCCGAACCAGCCGGGATCGAGGTTGCCGCTCTGGAGCATGGCGAAGGCGCGTTGCACGAAGTCCGGCTCGTCCGGGTCGTACACGAACGGCAGCCCCCAGTCGATGGCGTACAGCCGCAGCCCGAGGCCAGTCAGCGCGAGCAGCAATGCGCCAAGCGTGAACCAGCGATTGACGTCGTGATCGCGGATCACGCGCGCCTGGGCAGGAACGAAGTCGCGTGCAACAGGTTGATGGTGGAAAGGACGAGCAGTGCCGCGCCGGCGTTGTGCGCGGTCGCCACGGCGAGCGGCAACCCGAACCACACGGTGCTCACGCCGAGCACCATCTGCAGGCTCACGGCGGCGATGACGAGCCAGCCGGCGAGTGTCACGCGCGGCGGGTAGTGGCTGCGGCGGGTCGCCCGGCCCGCGACGATGACCAGCAACGCGAGCGTGACCAGCGCGCCCGCCCGATGCGTGAGGTGGATCGCGACGCGTGCCGCGGCATCCAGCACGCCACCCTCGTAGTTGATGCCGAGTCCGCGCCAGAGCACGAAAGCCTCTGCGAAATCCGCCTGCTCCGGCCACCATTGTCCAAGGCACTGTGGCAGGTCGGGGCAGGCCAGCGCGGCGTAGTTCGAGCTGGTCCAGCCACCGAGCAGGATCTGCCCGGTGAGCACCGCAAGCGCTGCAATTGCCGGCCAGAAGGCGCGTCGTCTGTCCGGCAGCGTTGCAGCCGACGGCTGCCGACGCGCCTCGAGGATGAGCCACCAGGCCAAGCCGAGCGTCGCCAGGCCGCCGAGCAAATGCGCCACCACGATCAACGGCTTCACGAGCAGGGTCACTGTCAGCATGCCCAGGAGCCCCTGCAACACGACGGTCAGGAGCAGCAGCAACGGCATCACGACCGGCTGGCGGGGATCGCGCCGGTTCGCGAACGCCAGTCCCGCAATGCCGACGATACAAAGGCCGAGCGTCGTCGCCGCGTAGCGGTGGATCATCTCCTGCCACGCCTTCCACTCGTCGACTGGCTGATCCGGAAACCTGGCTATTGCCGCTTCATGCTCGTGCGACTCGTCGGGTACGGTGAGCTGGCCGTAGCAGCCGGGCCAGTCGGGGCAGCCGAGTCCCGCATCGTTGAGGCGCACCCAGGCGCCAAGCACGACCACGACCAGCGTCAGCGATACGGCGACGAGCAGCAGGCGGCGATACCAGTCGTACATGGTCAGCCGATCGTCGAGGCTTTAAGCAGGTGTTTGATATCGGCATGCATGCCCTTCATGCCGGTGCCCGCGGGGTAGCGCAGCAGCACGTTGCCGAGCGGATCGGCGAGAAACACTTCGTGCCCGCCACGCGGCTCGATGACGCGCACGAGATTCGCGACGTCGGCCGCGCTGGTCGTGTAGCCGAGGCCGGGGTGCTCAGCGGCGAAAAACGCCTCGTCGGGCGTGCCCTGCGTGACGACGAACAGGCGCTGCACGCGTTCCATGTCGCGACCGAGCGCGCGACGCACCTGGCGTATCTCGACCAGCGCCTGACGGCAACCGGCGTCGCAGGCCCCAGTGCCCACATATATAAGAGTCCACCTGCCCTGCAGCATGCGCGTCCTGCCCGGTTCGCCGGGCTGGTCAAAGCCGACGTTCGCGAGTGGTCGTGCCGGCTGGTAAAGCTCGCCGTGATGCGTGGTGCCCTGCGGCCGCCACTGGAAACCGGTGAAGTAGAGGACCATCGCGACAGCGACGGGACCGAGGAACACCAGAGTGAGCAGCAGCAGAGTGCGGCGATTCTTGGGCACCTGGGGGATCGGGTGGACGGCGTCATTCATGGTGGTAGGCCGAGTGCGACACGCGGCGCCAGTTCAGGACGACATAGAGTACGACGACCAGCCCCGCGAGCGCGAACCATTGCACGGCATAGCCGATGTGCTCGACCGGTGTCAGCAGCGCCGGGCGCCAGCGGCGGTCGAAGCCGTCCGCGCCGACGGGATCGAGGAGCAGCTGGTAATCCCGTACCGGGTAGCCGAGCGCCTGCGCGAGATCCGCAGCCGTCGGGTACAGCATGACGCGGGGCCAAGGCAGGTCAGGCCGGGTGTCCGACGGACCAGCCCGCAAAGCGGCCCGCGGCAGCGCGTCGAGCAGTCCCGTGACCTGGCGCGGCGCATCGCCCACCGCGAGGTCGGGCAGTTTCCGGCGGTCCGGATTCGCGGGTATCCAGCCGCGGTTCACGAGCAGGGCTGTGCCGTCGCCGACGAGCGGCGTCAGCACCTCGTAGCCGGCACGGCCGTCGCGCGTCCGGGCGTCGAGCAGCACCTGGTGCGCGACGTCGTAACCGCCGGAGGCCATGATGACGGCGTAGCGCTGCGTGGCGAGCGCAGCGCCGTCGGTCGGGGCAGGTGCCGGCGCGCCGGCGGACCCGGTGTCGAAGCGCTCGAACAAGACGTCCTTCTGCTCTGAACGGTCGAGCTGCCAGTTGCCCAGGCCGACGAAGGCGCCACCGAGCACGAGCGTGCCCAGGGATGCCCAGAGGGGTGGCTGGAAGCGACGGGCCGGCATGGGGTGCGGATTGTACAATCCCGGACCATGAAGCTCTTCGTCATACTGGTCCTGCTCGGCATCGTCTACAGCATGGGCTCGGCCCTGTACTTCCTGATGAAGGACAAGGAGGACGGACAGCGGGTGCTGCGCGCCCTTACGATCCGGGTGGCACTGTCCGTGTTCTTGTTCCTGCTGCTGGTGATCGCCTACGTTGCCGGCCTCGTGCAGCCAACCGGCCTGCCTGCCGGCCCCCACTCGCCCTGAAGGCCGGGGCTGCTGGCTTTCAATCAGGGATTCGATATGACACACTCCGGCAAAGTCTTGTGCCGCTGCTGCCTTTTGGCCTGCAGCGCGGCACCACGAAGAAGCGCGAGGACAGGCTTCAGTGGCATGGACGCAAACGCTGGAGCCCTCCTGGCATAGGGGGACGCTCCCATGATTTGCCTCTACTATCTGGCGCCGAGTCTCGAGAGCACGCAGCGGATCACCGATGACCTGCACGCCGCCGGCGTCCAGGACTTCTTCCTCCACGTCATTTCCCGCGATGAGTCGGGGCTGAGAACCCGGCACATCCATTCCAGCAACTACCTGGAAACGCGCGACATCATCCGCGATGGATTCATCGGGGCTGCGCTCGGGCTGGCGCTCGGCCTGGTCCTCGTAATCGCCGCCATGTACTTCGAGCCATTCGGGCCCGGCGTGCCGCCGTTCATCTTCGCGCTGATCGTCGGGGTGATCACGCTGTTCGGCGCCTGGGAGGGCGGGCTGGCCGGCATCGCCTCCGAGAACAAGAAGCTCGCCAAGTTTCATCACGATCTCGAAGCGGGGCGCTTCCTGATTCTGATCTACGCGCGCAAAGCGCAGGGCCCGGCGGTGCGCGGGATGATGCGAGCCAAGCACCCGGAGGCCGAACTCGCCGCGGCGGATCGGCATTTCATCAATCCCTTCAGCAAGGTGCGCAAGCGTGCCCATCACCGGCACGGGGCGGCCGCGCGAGGGGGAAGCGCGCAACAAAGTAGTCAGTAGGATTCGCACAAAGGAAGTCGGCAATGTCGCTAGCGGTGGTCCTCATACTGCTCGTGGTCGGCTCAGTGATCTTTCATTTCCTCAGTCCGTGGTGGTTTACGCCGATCGCGTCGAACTGGGGAATGATGGACACCACGGTCGACATCACCTTCTGGGTGACGGGGATCGTATTCGTGGCCGTAAACCTGTTCATGGCCTACGCGATCATCCGCTTCCGACACCGGCAGGGGCAGCGCGCCAAGTACGAACCCGAGAACAAGAAACTCGAGTGGTGGCTGACGGTCATCACGACGATCGGCGTGGTGGCCATGCTCACACCGGGCCTCTTCGTCTGGGCTGACTTCGTCGCCGTGCCGAAGGATGCTGCGATCGTTGAAGTCGTCGGCCGGCAATGGAACTGGAGCTTCCGCTATCCTGGTGATGACGGGGTTCTCGGGGCCTCCAGCGCCAAGCTGACCACCCCCGACAATCCGTTCGGCATCGATCCTCAGGACGCAGCCGGCCAGGACGACGTCGTGGTATCGGACCAGGAATTGCGGCTGCCCCTCGACCGGCCCGTCAAGCTGCTATTGCGGTCGACCGATGTCCTGCACAACTTCACCGTGCCGCAATTCCGCGTGAAGATGGACTTGGTCCCCGGCATGGTGACCTACGTCTGGCTCACACCGACGAAGACAGGAACCTTCGAGATTCTCTGTGAGGAGCTGTGCGGCCTCGCTCATTTCGCGATGCGCGGCAAAGTGATCGTCGACGAGCCGGACGCTTACGCGACCTGGCTCGCGCAGCAGCGCAGCTTCGCCGGCACGCAGTCGCTGGCAGCGGCCGACCCCGTCGCGGGCCAGGTTTCCTACGCCACCTGCGCCGCCTGCCACGGTGCGCAGGGTGAAGGCAACGTACTGCTCAACGCACCAGCGCTGGCCGGCCAGCCAGGTTGGTATATCGATCGCCAGCTCGCGAACTTCAGGAAGGGCCTGCGTGGTGCCGCGCCGGGCGACACCTTCGGTCCGCAGATGGTGGGTTTCGCGAGCATACTGGATGCGGCCGCGACGCGTAATCTCATCGCCTATCTACAGACGCTGCCAGACCCGCGACCAGAGCAGAGCGTTTCCGGCGACGCCAGCGCCGGAGCCCGGCTCTATGACACCTGCGCGGGTTGCCATGGCGTCGATGGGCAGGGCATCTGGACGAGCAACGGTCCGCGGCTGGCGAACCTCGGCGACTGGTACCTCGAGCGCCAGCTGAAGTATTTCAAGCAGGGCGTGCGCGGCAAGCATCCACAGGATTTTCACGGGGCCCAGATGGCGTTACTGATGGGCACCTTGCGTGACGATCGTGCCATCGCCGACGTGGTCGCCTACATCAACACGCTGGGCTCGGGACCGGCAATGGCGGCGGCTGGCACGGCGGCCCGGTAGGGTTCAAGGGGATACAACAATGGCATACGTAGCAATCGCCGACCGCGACACGCACCTGCATGACCCGCAGACGTTCGTCACGAAGTACATCTGGAGCCAGGACCACAAGGTCATCGCCATCCAGTATTCCCTGATCGCCATCGGCGTGGGTCTGGTAGCGCTGGTCCTGTCCGGGATGATGCGCCTGCAGCTCGGTTTTCCGGACACGTTCTCCTTCATCACCCCGAACAACTATCTCCAGTTCATCACCATGCACGGCATGATCATGGTGATCTATCTGCTCACCGCGCTGTTCCTCGGCGGATTCGGCAACTACCTCATTCCCCTCATGGTCGGCGCGCGCGACATGGTATTCCCGTACATGAACATGCTGAGCGTGTGGGTCTACCTGCTCGCCGTCCTGGTGCTCCTGGCCAGCTATTTCGTGCCCGGGGGGCCGACGGGCGCCGGCTGGACGCTCTATCCGCCGCAAGCCATCCTCCCCGGTACCGCCGGCGCGAGCTGGGGGATCATCCTCATGCTTGTTTCGCTCGCGATTTTCATCGTGGCGTTCACGATGGGCGGGCTGAACTACGTCTGCACGGTGCTACAGGCACGCTGCCGTGGCATGACGCTGATGCGGATGCCGCTGAGCATCTGGGGCATCTTCATGGCGACGATTCTCGGCCTGCTGGCGTTTCCCGCCTTGCTGGTCAGCGCCATCATGATGATCCTCGATAGCCTGATCGGCACCAGCTTCTTCATGCCGGCCATCGTTTCGATGGGCGAGCAGCTCGCCTACGAGGGCGGCAGTCCGATCCTGTTCCAGCACCTGTTCTGGTTTTTCGGGCATCCGGAGGTCTACATCGTCGCGCTGCCGGCGTTCGGCATCGTGTCCGATCTGCTGAGCGTGCATGCCCGCAAGAACATCTTCGGCTACCGGATGATGGTGTGGGCGATTCTGGCGATCGGCGGACTGAGCTTCGTCGTCTGGGCCCATCACATGTACGTGAGTGGCATGAATCCCTATTTCGGTTTCTTCTTCGCCACGACTACGTTGATCATTGCGGTGCCGACGGCAATCAAGGTGTACAACTGGGTGCTCACCTTGTGGCATGGCGACATACACCTGCGCGTGCCCATGCTGTTCGCGATCGGTTTCATCTTCACCTTCATTCACGGCGGCCTGACCGGCCTGTTCCTCGGCAACGTCACCGTGGATCTGCCGTTGTCGGACACCTACTTCGTCGTCGGGCACTTCCACATGGTGATGGGCGTGTCCCCGATCCTGGTTGTCTTTGGCGCGATCTATCACTGGTTCCCGAAGATCACCGGGAAGATGTACAACGAGACGCTCGGCAAGTGGCACTTCTGGCTGACCTTCCTCGGTACCTACTCGATCTACCTGCCGATGCATTACCTGGGCATACTCGGTGTGCCACGCCGCTATTTCGCACTCGGCGAGACGGAATTCATTCCAGATTCCGCGCACATCGCCAACGAGAGTATTACGATTTCCGCGTTGATCGTCGCGGTCGTGCAGATCCTGTTTATCATCAACATGGTCTGGAGCACATGGCGCGGGCAGAAGGCGGACCCGAATCCTTGGGGTGCAACCACGCTGGAGTGGCAAACGCCGGACACGCCGCCCAAGCATGGCAACTGGGGTCCGAAGTTGCCCGAGGTGTATCGCTGGGCTTACGACTTCAGCGTGCCTGGCGCAGCGCGTGACTTCATCCCGCAGAACGAGCCGCTGGATCCGAAGATCGCCCCTGGCAGAGACCACGGCGTCCACGCGTGAGCACGACCGTACTGTTCGTTCTCGTTCTGGCCGGCGTCGTCGGCTGGTGGTTGTTCGCCCGGCAGCTGACCGGGAGGCCGTGGGAACTCGCGCAACGCAAGCTCGATGATTCGCACGAAGGCGCCACGCTCGCCGTCAGCCCCGCTCGCACCGGGCTGTGGGTGTTGCTTGCCGTCATCAGCTCTTTTTTCGCGCTGTTCATGTCGGCCTATGGCATGCGCATGATGCTCGACGATTGGCGACCGCTCGCGGAGCCGTCTTTGCTATGGGGTAACACCCTGATCCTCGTACTGAGCAGCATCGCGTTTCAATGGACGCGCGTCGCCGCTCGGCGTGGCGATCGTCCCGCCGTGCAGACGGGCCTCATCGTCACGGGGTTTTTTACCTTTGCTTTCCTTGCCGGCCAGGTACTCGCCTGGCGGCAGCTCAGTGCATCGGGGCAATATCTCCACAGTAACGTGGCCAACGCCTTTTTCTTCCTGCTCACCGGCTTGCACGGTCTGCACCTGCTTGGGGGTCTCGCGGCGTGGGCCAGGACGATGCTGCGCCTCATGCAAGCCGGCACGGCCTTGGGTCAGGCCCGCCAGAGCGTCGAGCTCTGTGCAACCTATTGGCACTACCTGCTGCTTGTCTGGTTGGTGCTGTTCGGAATGTTGTTAGCCACATAGTCGGGGGCACACAGGCGCATGAGCGATCACGCAATGACCAGCACGGCGCCGGCCGCCGTTGCACCGGACGGACTGAGCGGCGTCACGGCCGACTGGTCTGCGGACAAGCAAGCCTTCCCCGTCCCCTGGGGCAAGGCGATGATGTGGATCTTCCTGCTCAGCGACACTTTTATTTTCACTTGCTTCCTGACGTCGTACATGAACGTGCGCATGTCGACCACCGAGGTATGGCCGAACGCCAGCCAGGTTTTCGCGCTGCACATCGGCGGCGCCGACGTGCCGATGGTCCTGATCGCGATCATGACGTTCATCCTGATCACGAGCAGCGGAACCATGGCTCTCGCCGTGAACTACGGTTACCGGCGCGACCGCGCCCGGACGACGTCCCTGATGCTGATTACCGCGGCCTTTGGCGCCGTGTTCGTCGGCATGCAGGCGTTCGAGTGGACCAAACTGATCGTCGATGAAGGCATACGGCCGTGGGGCAATCCGCTCGGCGCGGCGCAGTTCGGCTCCTCGTTCTTCATGATCACAGGCTTCCACGGCCTGCACGTGTCCGCCGGAGTAATCTATCTGGTGGTCGTGGCGATGCGCGTGTGGAACGGGTTCTACGATCGCAAGGGCACTTACGAGACCGTCGAGATCACCGGCCTGTACTGGCACTTCGTCGATCTCGTGTGGGTGTTCATTTTCGCGTTTTTCTATCTTTGGTGAGAAAGGCTGGACGACACGCATGGACAAGGCCGAAGGTCAACAACACCCGCTGGCGATCTACCTGTGGATCTGGGTAACGCTATTCGTGCTCAGCGCTTTCTCGTACATGGTCGACTACTTCCACGTGCAGGGATATCTGCGCTGGACACTGATCATCATTTTCATGTTGCTCAAAGCAGGGCTGATCGTGGCCGTGTTCATGCACATGGCCTGGGAACGCCTGGCACTGAAGTTCGCGATACTCGTGCCGCCGCTTTGTCTGCTGGTTCTGATCGGCCTGATGGCCGTCGAAGGTGATTACACCTTCTTCACGCGACTGTCGGAGTTCGTGCGCTGATCCTGATCCGCAACACCCCAAACCCAGGCGAGGATGCCGAAGACGAGCAGCGCGAGGGCGACGATCGCGAACGGCAGCGGCGGCAGCCACAGTGGAACTTCCTCGAGCGTTGGCGTGCCGACAAGCGAACCGATGACGATCACGAGCAGCATGCCGAAGGTGATTCCGAGCGCGATCACCGGCTGCCGGCGCCAGGCCAGCGCCCAGAGAGCGATCAGTAGCAGAAGCACAATCACGAAAGTGGTAACGCTCATTATCGTTGCTCCCTGAAGAGTCCCTGATCGCCCGGCTCTTTCCTAGCGCGACTCCGCCAGCATATAGGCGACTGCTGCCCTGACTTCCGCGTCCGAAAGGTTCACGAAGCCGCCTTTGGCCGGCATCACGCCTTTCTTCCCCTGGAAGCCCGCGATCGCATTGCGCTCCAGCGACGCCACGCCCTGCGCGATGCGTGCTCCCCAGTCCGCCTTGTCTCCCAGCTTTGGCGCGCCGGCAATGCCGGCACCATGGCAGGCATTGCAGGCTTGATTGAATACCTGCGGACCAGACAGGGGGGCCGCCACCGGTGCCGGGATAGCGGCAACGGGGGTGGCATCGGTTTGCCCGGCGGGCGACTCCTGGCCGGCAAGTACCACCGTCCCGACCGGCTTGAGTCGCTCGTCGACCTCATGCTGGTACTCCGGATTGTCGCGAACGGCGACATTCTGCGTCCTCGACGCCACGAAGGCAGCGAGCAGCCCGAGTCCCACGGCTGTTGCAATGAGCACACCCATGATCAGCGTGAACAAATCCATGAACTTCCGGTCGTGGGTGGCCAATCGCTTGCTCCTGCGGGGATGATCGGCGAGGCACGTTTGATATTGCCAGCTAGTATAACTGGCGTCCGATGCTACGCAAACGCCGCCCGTGCGCGCCTATCGATGAATTTGCCAGCCTTGGCCTATACTCGACGGTGGTTGCAGCATTCTGATGAGAGATTGGAAATGAATGTGCTTACGGTGCTCATCGTGTTGGCATTGCTTGCCACCATGGCCACGTTGCTTTTGGGGCTCATCTCCATGGGCGGCGGCGGTTCTCTGGATCGACAGCTCAGCACGCCATTGATGTGGGCCCGGGTGGGCCTTCAGGCCCTTGCGGTGGCGCTGCTGATCATCGCCGCGGCAGTCGCGCCGTGACGGCCTAAAACCAATACACGAAGATGAACAGGCCAAGCCACACGACGTCGACGAAGTGCCAATACCAGGCGACACCCTCGAAGGCAAAGTGCCGATCCGGCGTGAAGTGACCGCGCAGACAGCGTAGCCAGATGACGGTGAGCATGATCGCGCCGATGGTCACGTGTGCGCCGTGAAAACCCGTCAGCATGTAGAACGTCGAGCCGTAGATCCCGGTCTGCAGAGTCAGGTTCAGGTGCGTGTACGCTTCGTAGTACTCGTACACCTGGCAGCCCATGAAGACGAAGCCGAGAATGAACGTGGCTCCAAGCCAGACCAGCAGCGACCCACGTCGGCCAGCTTTCAAGGCGTGATGGGCGATAGTCAGGGTCACGCCGCTCGTCAGGAGAATGGCCGTGTTCAGTGCCGGAATCGGGAAAGGACCCATCGGAGAGAAGTTGCCGCCTACGGCGCCCGGTCCATTCGATGGCCACTCGTTTTCGAAGCTCGGCCAGATCAGCAACTTCGTCCACATATCGGTCCCCTCGCCGCCCAGCCATGGCAGTGAGAGTTGGCGGGCATAAAAGAGCGCGCCGAAAAATACCGCAAAAAACATGACCTCGGAGAAAATGAACCAGCCCATGCCCATGCGAAAGGACTTGTCTACCTGTTCGTTGTAGAGCCGCGACTCGCTTTCCCCGATCACCTGGCCGAACCAGCGGAACATCATGTACAGGAGCAAGGCGATTCCGGCGTATACCGCCACCTCGCCTGCACCGGAGCCATTGAGGACCCGGGAGACGCCCCAGAACAGCGTGAACAGGGCGATGGAACCGATGATGGGCCAATTGGTGCCATGAGGCAGGTAGTACTTGACTGGTGCGGCGTCGTTGGTCATGCGCATCATCCCCCGGGAATAGTCACGCCGTGGACTTCACGAACATCGTGTAGGACAGCGTCACGCGATCGACATAACTCGGCAGGTTGCGATCCAGATAGAACTGTACGACAAGCTCGCGTGTTTCCTGCGGTTCGAACTTCTGCTCCTGGAAGCAGAAGCATTCGGTCTTGTTCACGTACTGCGCGGCGCCGCCAGGGGCAACATTCGGGATTGCCTGGCCAGTCAGCGGGTGATCCGTCAGATTTCGTGCCCTGAACTTGACGGTCTGGAGCTGGCCCGGATGCACCGCGAGTTCCGTGACCGCCGGCGCAAACTCCCAGGGGGCGTACTCGTTGACCGAAGCGAGAAATTCAACCGTTATCGTCCGCTGCTCGTCCATCGCAACGGGAATCGCGGTAACCGCCTGCACGTTTCTGCCGCCGATCCCGGTTATCTCGCAGAGCAGGTCATAGAGCGGAACCAGCAGATAGCCGAAGCCGAACATGCCTATCGCCAGAGCAACCAGCCGCAGTGTCAGACTGCGATTGGAGTGTCGGGCGAAATGGCGCTGGCTGCTGCGCTCTGCCATGTCAGTTGGGTAGCTTTACGAGGAAGTAGGTGACATAGAAAGAGAGCGACAGCACCACCAGCAGCCAGACCTGGCGTCGCACGCGCCTGCGGGACTCGTCGCGTGCCTTCATTTGACCAGCGGGGCCTCTTCGAAGGTATGGTAGGGAGCAGGAGACGGCACGGTCCACTCCAGGCCCTCGGGATGGTCCCATACCTGACTCGTCGCCTTCTGCCCGCCTCGAGCACACTGCACGACGATCCAGACGAACAGCAGCTGCGCGAAGCCGAAGCCGAAAGCGCCGATACTCGACACGAGGTTCCAGTCCGTAAACTGCGTGGCATAGTCCGGGATGCGACGCGGCATGCCGGCCAGGCCGAGGAAATGCTGCGGAAAGAACAGCAGGTTCACAAAAATCGTGGACAGCCAGAAATGCCACTTGCCGAGCGTCTCGTCATACATGTGGCCGGTCCACTTGGGTAGCCAGTAGTAGGCCCCCCCCAGCGCTGCGAACAGGGCACCCGGCACCAGCACGTAGTGAAAGTGCGCCACGATGAAATAGGTGTCGTGGTACTGAAAGTCGAGCGGCACGATGGCCATCATCAGGCCGGTGAAGCCGCCTATGCTGAACATGAACAGGAAGCCGATGGCGAACAACATCGGTGTCTCGAACGTGAGCGAGCCGCGCCACATCGTCGATATCCAGTTGAAAACCTTCACGGCCGTCGGTACGGCAATCAGCATGGTCGTCATCATGAAGAACAATTCGCCAGCGAGCGGCATGCCGACGGTGAACATGTGATGAGCCCACACGATGTAGGAGAGAAAGCCGATGCTGGCGGTCGCGTACACCATTGAGTCATAGCCGAACAGTCGCTTGCGCGAAAAGGTGGGAATGATCTGCGACACGATTCCGAAGGCCGGCAGAATGATGATGTAGACCTCCGGGTGCCCGAAGAACCAGAAGATGTGCTGGAACAGCACGGGATCGCCGCCGCCGGCAGCCTGGAAGAAGCTCGTACCGAAGAATTGATCCGTGAGTAACATCGTGACGCCACCGGCCAGCACGGGCATAGCACCGATCAGCAGATACGCCGTGACGAGCCAGGTCCAGACGAACATCGGCATCTTCATCAGCGTCATGCCGGGTGCGCGCATGTTCAATATCGTCACGATGATGTTGATGGAGGCCATGATGGACGAGATGCCCAGCAGGTGGATCGAAAAAATGGTGAACGGAAAGCCGTCGCCTGCCTGCAGTGACAGGGGCGGATAAAGCGTCCAGCCCGAAGCCGGCCCTCCGCCCGGCATCAAGAGGGTCGCGAGCAGCATTGCACCGGCGAAAGGCAGCAGCCAGAACGACCAGTTGTTCATTCGTGGCAGCGCCATATCGGGGGCGCCGATCATCATCGGAATCATCCAGTTCGCGAATCCCGCGAATGCCGGCATGATCATGCCGAAGACCATGATGAGGGCGTGCATCGTCGTCATCTGATTGAAGAAGTCAGGATTGACGAACTGGATGCCTGGTTGGAACAGCTCGGCGCGGATCACTAGCGCCATCAGTCCACCCACGAACAGCATCACGAGCGCGAACAGCAAATAAAGGGTGCCGATATCCTTGTGGTTGGTCGTGCGGATCCACCGCATGAGGCCCTTTTCCGGGCCATGGGCGTCGTGCTCGTCACTGTGATCATGCGTTGCCACGCTCATCCTGACTGCTCCTGGCGGCGGCTCCCGTCTGTGGGATCGCCCGAACCTTGACTCAACCGGTCACCTGCTGCCGCAACCAGGCATCGAACTCGCTCTCGGGAATGACTTCGACGACGATCGGCATGAAGCCGTGGTCCTTGCCGCACAGTTCCGCGCACTGGCCACGGTAAGTTCCCGGTCGGTCGACCTGAAACCATCCCTCGTTCATGTAGCCCGGGATCGCGTCGCGCTTGACGCCGAAATCGGGCACCCACCACGCGTGATTGACGTCGTTCGAGGTGATGAGGTAGCGGATCTTTACGCCAGCCGGCAGCACCAGCGGCCGGTCGACTTCGAGCAGGTAGTTGTCCACCGCGTAGGGGTCCCTGCCGGAGTTCTTCTGGCGCGCAACGTTGCTCTCTCTGCCAAGGGTGCTATAGAAGCTGTAGTTCTTCCCGACGTACTCGTACTGCCACTTCCATTGATAACCGGTGATCTTGACGGTGAGTTCAGACCCGCTCGTGTCCTCGATGAGGATCAGCGCCTGGGCGGCCGGGATCGCCAGGCCGACCATGACAAAGAAGGGAATTACCGTCCAGATGAATTCGGCCAGGTTGCTGTGGTCCCAGGTCGCGGACGCAACACCCGGTTTCTTTCGGAATGCAATCAGCGCGTAGGTCAGAACGGCGAACACCAGCACGCCGATGACCGTGACGATCCCGAGGACCAGCATGTGCAGGTCGTAGATACGGCTGCTGATCTCGGTGACGCCCCGCGGCAGGTTGGTCGCCCAATCGGCGTGCGCATGGGCGTAAGCGAACAACCCCGCGGCAGCGGCGAGAGCTCGCAAAGCAGACTTTCCGAGTGACAGCATCAGTTCTACCCCAAGCCTCGAGCCCAAGAGCATTGCGATCCGCATCAGACGCTATTCCGAATGGCCGGCACTCGGGATGTGATCGTCAGGTTAGACGCCAGCATCGGACTTCACCGGAAGCCGACACGTAACGCAGGAGCGCAAACAACGAACGCTCAGCCTCGCTAGGGGCAACGACCCCCCGGAAGCAGCGAAATTCTAAAGGATGGACCGGATCAGTTGAAGAGGTTCTTCGCTATCGACGTTGACGAACGCGATGCAGTGGCACGCTGATTTCTCCCGCCGGATCGACGAAGCGTCGCGCTGCTGTGCCGGCCCAGGCGTGACCGTAAAGAACCTCGAGCGTCACCGGCAGCGCGCCGTCGGTCCCACGGCGCGACTCGTACGCGGAGATCATCGCCTGCCAGCGCCGGCGACCGGTCAGAGTGCGGCGGCGCTCCGGATGGCGGTTGGTGGCGCCGACGCTGCGCAGGTCGGCGATCCCGCGCAGGAGCTCGCGGTAGGTCACGTCGATGGTCTCCGTGTCGACGACGGGTTCGGCGAAACCGGCCCGGACCAGCGCATCGCCCAGGTTGTGCATGTCCGGGAAATCCAGAGTGTGCGTGGCCGAATCCGGTTGCGGCCAGGCCTCCCGCAGTTCGTGCAGGCTGCGCGGCCCGAGCGTGGAAAACGCGAAAAGGCCGGGAAATTTCAGGACGCGGCGGATTTCGCGCAGGACTGCCGACGCGTCCTCGCACCAGGGCAGGAGCAGGTTGGCGACGACGAGATCGGCGCTCGCGTCGGGCAGCGGCAGGCGACGGGCGTCGGCGCAGACCCGCGCCCAGGGCTGCCGGCCTGTACCCAGCATGCCAGGCACCAGATCGATCGCGATCAAGCTGGACTTAGCGAAGCAGGCGGCGAAATCGGCGGTCGCCTCGGGCGGGCCGGCGCCCAGGTCGAGGACGACGGCGGGATCGAGGCTGACCGGTTCAAGCCGGTCGATCAGGCCGGCACGAACGGCGCCGTGCAGGAAATCCGCGGCCGCGTACCCGGCAGCAGCCCGACCGAAAGCCCGTGCGACGCCGCGGCGATCCGGGCCAGGCATCGCCGGACTCAGTGCCCGGCCGTCGCTTCCGCGGGCCGCATTCCCAAGCGCTGGAGCAGTGCCCGGTCGCGATCGGCGGCCGGATTCGGCGTCGTGAGCAGCCGCTCGCCGTAGAAGATGGAATTCGCTCCGGCAAAGAAGCAGAGCGCCTGCATCTCGTCGCTCATGTCGGTGCGACCAGCCGAGAGGCGTACGTGGGAGGCGGGCATGAGGATCCGCGCGATGGCGATGATCCGGACGAAATCGAGCGGATCCACGGCCGCCGCATCGGCCAGCGGCGTGCCCTCGACCGGCACCAGCTGGTTGATTGGAACGCTCTCCGGGTGAGCGGGCAGCGTGGCCAGCGTGTGGAGCAGGGCCAGCCGATCGGTGACTTCCTCGCCCATGCCGACGATGCCGCCGCAGCAGACCTTGAGCCCGGCAGCCCGCACATTGGCGAGCGTGTCGAGCCGGTCCTGGTAGCAGCGGGTGGTGATGATCTGCGGATAAAAGCGCTCCGAGGTGTCGAGGTTGTGGTTGTAGTAATCCAGACCGGCGGCCTTCAACTGGTGGGCCTGGGCTTCGGTCAGCATGCCGAGGGTGGCGCAGGTTTCGAGGCCTAATTGGCGAACTTCGCCGATGATCGCGGCGAATTCCTGCACCTGGCGCGGCTTGGGGCTGCGCCAGGCCGCGCCCATGCAGAACCGCGTGGCGCCGCTGTCACGGGCCGCCCGGGCGCGCTCGAGCACTTCCTCGCGGTTCATCTGCTCGTCACGCCCGACGCCGGTGTCGTAGCGCAGGCTCTGCGGACAGTAAGCGCAATCCTCCGGGCAGCCGCCGGTTTTCACGCTCACCAACGTGCTGATCTGCACCTCGTTCGGGTCGAAATACTGGCGGTGCAGGGTCTGGGCGCGGAACAGCAGGTCGTTCAGTGGCAGCCGGCCGAGCGCTTCCACCTCGCCCAGGGTCCAGTCGTGACGAATAGCGGAGGGGGTGCTCACAGGCTTGAATTTCCTGGGGTTCAGGTGAGATTTGGAGGTCGCGCCGGGCGGCGTTGGGCGGCAGTATCGAAGTGCCTGACCAACCCTGTCAACCTGCCTTGCTCCACCAAGTTGACCAACTGCTCGACCGGCTGCTGCCGCCCCGTTGCCTGCTTTGCCAGGCGCCGGTCGGTGCGAACTGCTGCGCCGGCTGCCGCAGGGACCTGCCCTGGCTTCAGCATGCCGGGCGCCTCCACGCAGCGCTCGCCTACGAGTACCCGGTGGACCGGCTGATCGCGCGCGCGAAATTCGGTGGCCGTCGCGACTGCGCGCGCGTGCTCGGCGAGTGGCTGGCCGCCGACCTGCTCGCGTCGCGTGCATCGCCCTGGCCGGAGCTGATCATTCCCGTGCCGTTGCACCCGCGCCGACTGGCGGATCGCGGCTACAACCAGTCCGAGGACATAGCGCGTCCGCTGGCGGCGGCGACCGGTGCGCGCATCGACCTGCGATCCTGCCGGAGGCTGCGGGATACGCCGGAGCAGAGCCGGCTCAGCGCGAGCGAGCGGCGGCGCAATCTTCGCGGCGCATTTTCAGCGGGTCCCGGTATCGCCGGCCGCCGGGTGGCGATGGTCGACGATGTCATCACGACGGGCAGCACGATGGCCGCGCTGGCGCGCTCGCTGCTCGACGCGGGCGCGGCCAGCGTCGAGGCCTGGGCGGTCGCGCGCACTCAGCCGGGACGGAACAGGTAGTCCAGCGCTATGCCGGCAAACACTGCGCCGCCGACGAGGTGGCTCTGCATGAACGCCTCGAAGCAACGGGTCGGGTCGCGATTCTCGATCAGCCTGCGCTGGTAGAGAAGCAGGCCCGAAACTGCGAGCAGTGAGGCGAAGTACCAGGGACCCATCTGCGCGAGCCGGCCGACCAGCGCGAGCGCCAGCACCAGCACGACCATGAGCAGGCTCACGACGAACACATCGGCACTGCCGAACAGTATCGCGGTCGAGCGGATGCCGGCGCGCATGTCGTCCTCGCGATCGACCATGGCGTACTCGGTGTCGTAGATCACCGCCCAGACAACAACGGCGAGGAAGATCAACCAGGCGACGCGGGGAATGGCGCCGGTCACCGCGGCGTAGGCCATCGGCACGCTCCAGCCGAAAGCAGCGCCCAGGACCAGCTGCGGCGCAGAGATGAAGCGCTTGGCGAACGGGTAGATGACGGTCAGCCCGCCGCCGGCAACGGCGAGCAGCTGCGCCGGGCGATTGAGCTGCAGCGCGAGTGCTATTGCAACCATCGAGAGGGCTGCAAAGAGGCCGAGCGCCTCGGCCGGCGAAACGGCGCCGCTGGCCAGCGGGCGAACGCGTGTGCGGGCGACGCGGCCGTCGAAGTCGCGATCAGCCCAGTCGTTGATGACACAGCCGGCGCTGCGCATCACGACGACACCAGCGACGAACACCAGGAACAGCCGCTGGTCCGGTCGGCCGTCCGCGGCGAGCCACAGGGCCCAAAGTGTCGGCCAGAGCAGCAGCCAGATGCCGACCGGCCGGTGCAGGCGCATCAGGCGGGCGTAGTGATGAAGCGTTCCGCGGGCCATGGTTCTGCCGCGCATCATACGGTGGCGTAGCGCCCGGCATCACCCACCCAGCGTGCGACCAGCGCCTCGACGCTCGCGGGCGAGTTGGCGATGAGTTCGCGACCCAGTTGCTGCACGAGGGGCGCCAGGGCGGCATCTCGGATCAGGTCGGCCACCCGCAACTGCATGAGGCCGGTCTGGCGCGTGCCGAGGACTTCGCCCGGGCCGCGCAGCTCGAGGTCCTTCTGCGCGACCACGAAGCCGTCGTTGGTGTCGCGGAGCACCTCCAGGCGTTCGCGTGCGAAACCGGCGAGCGGCGGCTGGTAAAGCAGTACGCAACTGGACGCCGCCGCGCCGCGACCCACCCGGCCCCGCAGTTGATGCAATTGCGAGAGGCCCATCCGTTCCGCGTTTTCGACGATCATCAGGGTTGCCTCGGGCACATCGACGCCGACTTCGATGACGGTCGTTGCGACCAGCAGCTGGACCTTCCCCGCCGCGAAATCCCTCATCACGGCGTCCTTCTCCTCGGACTTCATGCGGCCATGGACTAGCCCCACGGCCAGCTCCGGCAGCGCCTCGCACAGCGCGCGCCGGGTCGACTCGGCGGCCTGCGCTTCCAGCAGATCCGAATCCTCGACCAGCGGGCAGACCCAGTAGGCGCGCTGGCCGCCGAGCGCCGCCTCGCGCACGCGCGCCACGACTTCCGGCCGCCGACGCGCCGGCAGCGCGACGGTCTGCACCGGCGTACGGCCAGGCGGCAGCTCGCGGATGATCGAGGTGTCGAGGTCGGCGTACAGCGTCATTGCGAGGGTGCGCGGAATCGGCGTAGCCGTCATCACCAGCTGATGTGGCCGCAGGTCACCGACGCTGCCCTTCTGCATGAGCGCCAGCCGCTGGTGCACGCCGAAACGGTGTTGCTCGTCCACGATCATCAGCGCCAGGCTGCGGTACTCGAGTCCCTCCTGGAACAGCGCGTGCGTCCCGATCACGACCTTCGCCCGGCCGCTGCCGATGTCCTCGTAGGCGCGCAGGCGCTCGCCGCGGGCGAGGCTGCCGGACAGCCAGCAGACGTCGATGCCCAGCGGCTCGAACCAGCGCGTGAAGCTTCGCCGGTGCTGCTCGCTCAGGAGCTCTGTCGGCGCCATCACGGCGACCTGGTGTCCCGCGGCGACGGCGCTCAGCGCTGCAGCAGCGGCAACGACGGTCTTGCCACAGCCGACATCGCCCTGCACGAGCCGCATCATCGGGTGTGGCTCCCGCAGATCCACGTCTATCTCCGCGAGCACGGTGCGCTGGTCGCCGGTCAGCCCGAATCCGAGACCCGCGAGGAACCGCTGCCTGAGATCGGCGTCGCCCGCGAGTGCCGGTGCGCGCTCAGCACGGCCACGTTCGCGCAGGCGCCGCAGGCTCAGGTGGTGCGCCAGCATTTCCTCGAGCGCGAGCCGCCGTTGCCCGGGATGGCGTCCGGCAGCGAGCTGCTCGAGCTCGGCATCGGCGGGCGGGCGGTGCAGATAAAGCAACGCGTCGCGCAGGGTGGGCAGGCCTTGCCCTCCCAGCAGCGACTCCGGCAGCGCGTCCGCGAGAGTCGGCAGGCAACGGTCGATGGCCTGGTTCACGAGCGAGCGCAGCCGGAACTGCTGCAGTCCCTCGGTAGTCGGGTAGACGGGCGTCAACGTCTGCTCGAGCTCAGGCACTGCAGCGGCCGGACCAGCAGCAAACAGGCGGTATTCGGGGTGCACCATCTCCAGCCCGCCGGCGCCGCTGCGCGCTTCTCCGTAACAGAGGATTCGTGCACCGCGCACGAGGCCCGACTGCTGCGACTTGCTGAAATAGAAGAAGCGCAGCGTCAGCAGCCCGGTGCCGTCGCTCACCCGGCAGAGCAGGCTGCGACGACGGCGGTACACGACTTCGGCGATCTCCACCTCGCCACTGACCACCGCGCGATGGCCCGGCACGAGCGAGCCGATGGGCGTGATGCGGGTGCGGTCCTCGTATCGCTGGGGCAGGAGGAAGAGGAGATCCGCTGCCTGATTCACGCCCAGCCGCGCGAGCCGCTCGGCGAGCGCCGGGCCGACCCCGCGCAGGCCCTGCAGCCCCGCGTCCCGCGCCGCCTTCGCTACTGACTTCGCCATTCAGCTACGGCGCCGGATGGGGCGCCGCTCAGCCGGCGAGGATCGCGTCCGCCTCGACCGAAGAGCCGCGCGGCAGGGCGGAGACCTGCAACGCCGCGCGCGCCGGGTACGGCCGCGGAAAGTACTCGGCCATTATCTCGTTGACGGCGGCAAAGTGGGCGAGATCCGTCAGGTACACCGTGACCTTCACGGCGCTGCCGAGATTCATGCCAGCGGCCTCGGCCACGGCGCGCAGGTTGCGGAACACCTGGTGGATCTGCGCGCGGATGTCGCCAGCGACGAGCTGGCCGGTGGCGGGATCGAGCGGGATCTGCCCCGACACGTACACGGTGCCGCCAGCGCGTATCGCCTGCGAGTAGGTGCCGATTGCGGCCGGTGCCGCCGTGGTGCTGATCGCCTGCTTCGCCATGCGCGCGCCTCCTCGCTGTGACCGGTATGGCGCGTCGGGTGCGCCCGTGGCCCATTCTAGGGCAGTCCGTCAGGCTCCGGTGCGCGTGACTTTCTTGACCATCTTCATGCGGCGGATGCTCTTGATGACGTTCGCCAGGTGCACGCGATCGCGCACGCCGAGGACGAAAATGAGCGCGGCGGAGTCCTCGAGGTGCTCGTCCACCGATACCTGCTCGATATTCGACCCGGTATCGCCGATGCGGGCGGCCACTTCGGCGAGCACGCCCGGGCGGTTCTCGACGTCGACGCGGATCTCAAGCGGGAAGTCGCGCTCGATGCCGCTCTCCCACATGACGGGAATCCACTTGTGCGGCTGCTTGCGATACTCGCCGAGATTGCCGCAGGCCGTCCGGTGGATCACCACGCCGCGACCGGCGCTGAGATATCCCATGATCGGATCGTCAGGGATCGGGTGGCAGCAGCGGGCGTAGCTGACGACGAGCCCCTCCGTGCCGGCTATGACGATGGGTGTCGGCGTGCCGGTGGTCGCGGCTGAGGCTGTAACCGGTTTCTTCTGCAGCAGTATCTGCGCGATGACCGGGGCCAGCCGTTCGCCCAGCCCGATCTGTTCGAACAGTTCGCTGGTATTGTCGAGTTGCAGCTCGTCGAGCAGCTTCTTCATCTGCTCTCCGGAGACCTTGCGCAGCGAGGAGTCGAAATCGCGCAGCGACTGGTCGAGCAACCGCTTGCCGAGATCCCGCGCCTCCCCCTTCTTCATGTCCCTGAGGAAATGGTGGATCGCGGCGCGCGCCTTTGCGGTCGCTACGAAATTCACCCAGGCCGGATTGGGTCGGGCGCCGCGGGCGGTGACGATCTCGATTGTCTGACCGTTCTGCACCTGGCTGCGCAAGGGCACGAGGCGCCGGTCGATCTTGGCGGCGACACAGCGGTTGCCGACGTCCGTGTGCACGGCATAGGCGAAGTCGACGCAGGTGGATCCGCGGGGCAATCGCAGAATGTCGCCTTTGGGCGTGAACACGTAGACCTTGTCGGGGAACAGGTCGACTTTTACGTGCTCGAGGAATTCCTCCGAATCGGTCGCGACCTGCATCTCGTTGATGATCGCCAGCCACTCGCGCGCGCGGGCCTGCGGAGGAACTGCGTCGCGTTCGCTCTGCGGATCCTTGTACAGCCAGTGCGCTGCGATACCGCTCTCGGCGATGCGGTTCATCTGCTCGGTGCGGATCTGCACCTCGATAGGAATGCCGTTCGGACCGATCAGCACGGTGTGCAGGGACTGGTAGGCGTTGACTCGAGGTATCGCGATGTAGTCCTTGAACTTGCCGGGCGAGGGTTTGTAGAGCTGGTGCACGATGCCGAGCACGCGGTAGCAGCTGTCGACGTCCGGCAGGATCAGTCGGAAGGCGAACACATCGGCGATCTCGCCGAGCGCATGTCCCTTGCGGATCATCTTGCGGTAGATGCTGTAGAGGTTCTTCTTGCGGCCGAGCACGCGGCAGTCGATGCCGGCTTCCTTGAGCCCCTTCTCCAGCCGGTCCTCGATCCGCGACAGGAATTGGCGCTGGTTGCCCTCGGCGCGGCGCACGGCCTTGTCGAGCACGCGGTAGCGCAACGGGTAGGCGTGCTTGAAGCCCAGGTCCTCGAGCTGGCTCTTGATCGCGTGGATACCGAGGCGGTTGGCGATCGGTGCGTATACGTCGAGTGTTTCCCGCGCGATGCGCCGCTTCTTCTCGAGCGCCAGCGCGTCGAGCGTCTGCATGTTGTGCAGCCGGTCAGCGAGCTTGACGAGGATGACGCGGATGTCCTGCACCATCGCCAGCATCATCTTGCGGAAGCTCTCTGCCTGCGCTTCCGCGCGGCTGGTGAAGGAGAGCTTGTCGAGCTTGCTGACGCCATCCACCAGCGCCGCCACATCGGCGCCGAACTTGTCATGGATGTCGGTTCTGGCGGCCGGGGTGTCTTCGATGACGTCGTGGAGCAACGCTGCCGCTATCGTCTGCCAGTCCATGTGCAGGTCGGCCAGGGTGCTGGCGACGGCAACCGGATGGCTGATGTAGGCCTCGCCGGAGAGGCGCTTCTGGCCTTCGTGCGCCGCGGCGCTGAACTCGTAGGCCGCGGCGACCTTCTCAACCTGCTCCTCGGGCAGATAACTGAGCCGCGCAATGAGCTGCCGCAGGCCGAAATTCTTCCGGCCTATCAGTAGCAGTCGATCGAGTATCGCAGCGCCGTAGTCCATGCCCGGATTCTACATCCGGGGTCGCGGGCCGCCTCCGCAGCGGATCGCTCTTTACAGAAGATCCGAGTCGTCGTTCATGTTGATCGGCGGCCCGCCCAGCAGGTCGTTCGCCTGCTCAGCGGCAAAGAGCTCCGCCGGGGTGGGATCTGCCTCGAGCAGTATCTCCGGCCCGACCAGCCCCGCCGCGATTTCGCGCAGCGCCAGCACCGTCGGCTTGTCGTTCTCCCAGTCGAGATGATTGGGAGCGCCATTGGCGAGCCGGCGCGCGCGCTTCGCGGCGACCGTTACCAGCTCAAAGATGTTCTCGACGTTGCCCAGGCAGTCTTCAACGGTGATTCTGGCCATGCTCTTGCTCGAAAGTCCGGTCGGCTGAAAAGGACGGTCAGGCTACCTGCTGCGCGTCGGGACGCACAATGGCATATGCCCAAAGGTGCTAACCGGACGAGCAGATTGGCCTGTATTTCAAGCGGAAAGCGTTGTCTTTCACGGCTGGATTGTGCGGGCTGAGTCCTCGATGCGCCCGTCGCGAATTCGGATGACGCGGTCCGCTTCCAGCGCAAAGTCGTCGTCATGCGTGACCATGACGAAGGTCGTTCCTGATTCGCGCGCCAGCGTTCGCATCAGGTCGAAAACCACGCGACCGCTGCGGGTATCCAGGTTGCCGGTCGGCTCGTCGGCGAGCACCAGCGCGGGATTGTTCGCCAGGGAGCGTACTACCGCCACGCGCTGCTGCTGGCCGCCCGACAGCTGCGCGGGGCGGTTTTTCAGCTTGTCGCCCAGTCCGACCAGGTCGAGCAGGTCGCGCATGCGCCGCTCCTGCCCGGCCTGAAATGCCGGGCCCTTGATCCTGCAGGGCATGAGGGCGTTCTCCAGCACGTCGAACTCGGGCAGGAGATAGTGAAACTGAAATATGAATCCGAGCCGATCGCGACGCATGCCGGCGCGGCCCAGTTCGTCGAGATTGCCGACCTCGTCTCCCGCGATGTGAACCTTTCCCGCGCTGGGCCGGTCGAGCAGGCCCATGATGTTCAGCAAGGTCGTCTTGCCGGAACCGCTGCCGCCGACGATCGCAACGAATTCGCCACAATTGACGCGAAACGAGACATCGAAGAGGACCGGCGTTTCCACCCCGGCGCTGACGTAGGTCTTGCTGACCCCGGCGAGTTCGATGACCGGGGGTCCGTTGCCGGTGCGCTGCATCAGCTGCCCCTGATGACCTGCATGGGGTCGATGCCGCCCGCCCGGCGCGCCGGGAAGAATGCAGCCACGACCCCGACGGTGATCGCCACGCCGGCAGCGCCGGCAAGCAGCCACGGATCAATCTGAATGTTGAAGACAGGCGTCAGGCGTCCGCCCGGCCCCGGCGCGCGAACGTTGGAGAGCATTTCCAGCATGCCGATACCTGCAGGTATGCCGACAGCACATCCGAGCAACGCCAGCAGGAAGCCCTCGACGACGAAGATCGACTGGATTTCGACCGGTGTGGCGCCCATCGCTTTCAGGATGCCGATCTCGCGGTACTTGCCGGTGACGGACATGATGAGAATGCTCGCGATGCCGAAGCCGGCGGCGACGATGGTGGAGATCAGCACCATGTTGATGGTCTGGTCCTGGGCGCCCAGGGTGCGGAAAACGTTCGGGTTGTCCTCGATCCACGATCGCGCCCGAAATGGCATCGAAACGGCGAGCGCCCGCGCCGTTACTTCCGCCTGGTAGAAATCGCGTATGCGAACGCCGATGCTGCTGATGGCGCTGCCGAGTTCGAGCAGCGACTGCGCATCGCGCAGGGTGAGGAAGACCTGTCCGTCATCGAGTTGGCCGGAGCCCGTCTCGTAGATGCCGGCGACAGTAACTGACAGCGCCTGCCCGCCCGGGCCGATCAGTCGCAGCTTGTCGCGCATGCGGATGCCGAAATCCCGCGCGAGGCGGGTGCCGATGACGACATCGCCGGTAACCATCTGCAGGAAGTTACCTTCGAGCAGATTCTCCTCGACGCTGACGATACGGTCGTGCCGTTCCGCCAATACGCCGGTGGCGCGCACGGACTCCCGTCGCGCGCCGCGGAACAGGAACGCATTGCCGGTTGCAACTGGCGAAACCACCGTGATTTCCGGATCGGCTTCGAGTGCCGGCAGCCACTGGCGCCAGTCGTCGATGCTGTCGATGCCGCGTGGCAAGTTCACGGTTTCGCCGACGTACAGCGGAGCACCCGGTCCGGCCGGCAGCCGCCATGCCCCAACTGGTGTGCGTTCGGCAGGCTCGAGCACGATGTGCGGGATGCTGCCGGTGACATTGCCGACAATGGAGCGCTGTGTCCCGCCGATCGTGGTTCTGAGGTACACGATCAGCAGGACGCTGATCGCAACCACGCCGATCGTGAGCAGCGACTGCCCGACGCCGTACCGCAAGTGGCGCAGCGCAACCGACAGCGTGAAGAAGCTGAGCTTCACGGACGGCCTGCTGCCTCGGTGCCGGCAATCGCTCGGGCGCGCTGCCCGGGCCGGCCGCGGCGCGCTTCCCGGAGAACTTCGGTGTCCGCCGCAAGTCCGTCGACGGCGACCCACTCGGGATTTCGACCGAGCACACTGACCGGTTGCGGCGCGACTCTGCCGTCAATGAGCGCCAGTACGCGGGGCGTTCCATCGAAAAGCACCGCACGGGCAGGCAGGGCCAATCCACCCGTCGTGCGCCGAACCTCGATGTTCACGTCGACCGTCATGTTGGGCAGCACGAAATCAGGCAGGTTTTCCGAGCGCAGCCGCAGGCCGACGACTCCGCGGTCGCTGTCCACGTTGGGTCCGACCTGCACCAGCCTGGCGTTGAAAGGATTTTCCGGATAGGCCGGCGCAACGGCGATCGCCGGTTGACCGACGGCGAGCCTGCCGAGATTGTTCTCGTCCGTCTCCACGTAGATCTCGGTTGCCGACATCTCGGCGACAGTGAACCAGGCCGTCGTGGCCGAAACCGTCGTACCCGGCTCGACCATGCGCTCGATGACGACGCCATCGAACGGCGCGCGTACCTCGCGCTTGCCGAACTCCGGCCGGATCTTGTCGACCTCAGCTCGTGCTTCCTCGAGCCGGGCCCGGGACGCGTCTGTGCGCGCACGCTGCACGCGCTCCGCGGCTTCTGCGGCGTCCAGCTCCGCCACCGGCACGAGCTTGCGATCGGCGAGTTCGCTGGCCCGGCGCAGTTCCCGCACGTCGTTGTCCAACTGCGACTCCTCCCCCCGAAGGTCAGTCTGCGCAGCACGGAGCGACGCGAGCGCGCCAGCGAGGCGGGCATCGGTCTCGCCCAGCCGGACCCGGCCAAGCAACTGTCCCGCTTGCACCAGGTCCCCCTCGGTGACCTCGACGCTTTCGACCACGCCCGGGGCCTCGGCGCCTACCATGCCCTGGCGAACGGCGCGCAGCTTGCCGCTGGCCACCACGACCTCCACCACATCACGTCGCTCCGGGGTCACCACGACGACTGGCTCCGGGCGCAATGCCAACCAGATCAATGCCAAAACAGAAAGGGCAGCGCCAGCGATCCAGGGGAGCCGTTGCCGCGTGACCATCATCATTCAGGGCGATCTCCTTGCGGTAGTTTTCCTGCAAGCTCGTTGAATTCATCGAGGCTTGAAATGACAGAGGTTTGCGCGGGCAGGTCTGACGTCGCCATTTCAAGCGCCTCGCGCCCGCCGACCCAGAGATGCGTGCCGGCAGGCATCGCGGCGCGCAGGTCGGCGAGTTGCCGCCGCGCATCGATGACGCCAGCACTGGTCACGATGCTAACGGCAACCGCCGCAACACGTACGCTCGCGCAGAACCGTCCAATCTCCTGTGCCGGGAGATCGGGTCCGAGGTAGATCGCCTGGATGCCCTCGCTGGCGGCGAGAACCGCCAGCATCAAGCAACCGAGTTCGTGACGTTCGCCGGAAAGCGTGGTGAAGGCGATCCGCGGTCCGGAGGCACGGCGGTTGTGTTCATCCAGCGCGGTGTGAAGCTGGCGGCGAACGGCTCCGGTGAGCAGGTGCTCCTGCACGATGGACAACTCGCCGCGCTCCCAACGGTCCCCGACCTCGGTCAACACGGGCGCAAACACTTCCCGCACCATCACCAGGGGTGCCAGCGCCTCCCGGGCGCCAATAGCCCAGCGATCCTGGTCCGCCACTTCCCAGGCGGAGGTGGCCTCAAGCAGCCGGTCGACGTAATCGGCCGGGCTGCTCGGGGTGGGCGAGGACGGCGGGCTTGTCACCCCGGGTATTTCGCCGGGGGCGCCGGTTCGGTTTTCAGGTGGCTGGCGCATCCGGAGACGGGTCCTCTTCTCAGCCTCTGCAGATGGCGGCGAGCCGACCGCGCAGCGCGGGATCGGTAGTGCGGTTCGCCCCGCCCTGGCCTGCCACCACGGCCTGCAGCTCGGCGAGCGCCGTCTCGACGGCCTCGTTCACAACGACGTAGTCGAATTCGCTCCAGCGGGCCATGTCGTCGCGCGCTTCGGACAACCGCCGCGCGATGACCTCCTCGCCGTCGGAGCCGCGGCCGCGAAGGCGCCGCCCCAGCTCCGCGAAGGATGGCGGCATGATGAAGATGAGCACGCTCGACGGCATGGCTACGCGCACCTGGCGGGCCCCCTGCCAGTCGATGTCGAGGAGTACGTTTGTCCCTGCCTCCGTGTGCGCCTCGATCTGTGCACGGCCGGTGCCGTAGTAATTGTCGAAGACGCGCGCGTGCTCGAGCAGCTCCCCGCCCGCGATCATTCGTTCGAAGCGGGCGTGGTCGACGAAGAAGTAGTCCTTGCCGTCCTGTTCACCGGCCCGCGGCCTGCGTGTCGTGAACGACACCGAGAACCGCAGCGCCGGATCCCCGGCCAACAATCGCTTCGTCAGCGTCGTCTTCCCAGCGCCGGATGGGGCGGTGAGGACGAAGAGCTTGCCGCAAATGGGGGTCACTGTGTGCAGATCTTGCCGCTACTCGACGTTCTGCACCTGCTCGCGCATCTGCTCGATCAGCACCTTCAGATCCACCGCGTGGCGCGTGGTCTCGGCGTCGGCTGACTTGGAGGCGAGGGTGTTGGCTTCGCGGTTGAACTCCTGGAGCAGGAAGTCGAGGCGGCGGCCAGCGGCTTCGTCGTGCTTTTTCATGGCGGCGCGGAACTCGGTGACGTGACCTTCCAGCCGGTCGAGTTCCTCGGCGACGTCGAGTTTCTGGGCGATGAGGGCGAGTTCCTGCTCCAGCCGGTCGTTATCGACGGTGGCGACCAGTGACTTCACCCGTTCTGTCAGGCGCTCGCGGATCGCGGTGAGTACCGCGGGCAGGCGAGCGCGGACCGCGGCGACACGGACGAGGATCTCGGCGCAGCGCGATTCGAGCAGCTCCTGGAGTCTTGCCCCCTCGCGGCCCCGGCTCGCGTTCAGCTGGGCGACGGCCGCCTCGAGTGTCTCGAGCGCCAGGCCGTGCAGAGTCTCGACTTTTGTTTCCTCTTCGTGGAGGACTCCGGGCCAGCGGAGGATGTCCACGGGATCGATCGGCGCAACGGTGCTGCCGGATCCGGCGATCAGCTTCTGCAGCGAGTTGGCATGATCGATGACTTCGCGCGCGAACGCCTGGTTCAGGCGCGCATGCAGTTGCCGTTCGCCGGAGGAACGCAGATTCAGGCTCGCGTCCAGCTTGCCGCGTTTGACAAGCCGGCCTATCAGGGCGCGCGCGTCGGTCTCGATCGCGCGGAACCCTTCGGGCAGCTTTACCTGCGCCTCGAGATAGCGGTGGTTCACCGAGCGCAGCTCCCAGGCCAGCTGGCCGAGAGCGGTAGCGTTTTCGGTGCGGGCGAAGCCCGTCATGCTGCGGATCGTTGCCATAACTTCCTGCTCTGGATTACTGCACCGGCCTGTGACCGCCGCCCGCGCCGGGCCGGCCGGTTCTCGCGATAATGGCCGGTGCGCAGGGTTCTCCTGCGCCGTAGACTCTTGGCCCGTCACGCTGGCGGAATTGCCGCTGACGGTCAAGCTGAAAATCGGCCCGTCGCCGGCGTCGAACCGGGGAGCAGCGAGTTGAAGGTCGAGTGTGCAGAGCTGAGCCTCATCGGCGGCCGCAAGGAGAACCAGGATCGCGTCGCCGTCGCGCGCGCCGATGACTCGGTACTCCTTATCGCCGTCGACGGCATGGGCGGCCACGCCGGCGGCGCCCGCGCTGCGGCCGTTGCAGTGGAGACCATCGGCGACTCTTTCCGTCGCGCCACCGCGCCGCTGTTCGATCCGCTGGGGTTTTTGCACCTGACGGTCGGCAGGGCCCATGTCCGCATCGCCCAGCTCGGCGTGGGCGTCAAGATGGAAGACCGGCCGCGCGCGACCTGCGCCATCTGCCTCGTCCAGGACGGCACGGCCTTCTTCGCTCACGTCGGCGACAGCCGTATCTATCACCTGCGCGAACGCGCTATCCACGACCGGACGCGCGACCACAGCCATGTCGAGCTGCTCCTGCAGGAGGGCCTCATCACCGAGGCCGAGATTCCCGACCATCCGATGCGCAATTTCGTGGAGTGCTGTCTTGGCGGCAGCTACGCCCTGCCAGGTATGACGGTCGGCTCCGCCCGGCGCCTTTCCCCGGGCGACCTCGTGATGGTCTGCACGGACGGTTTCTGGTCCGGGCTGGACGACGCCGACGTCGCCACTTTCGGTGCCGGCGGCGAACCGGTCGACATTTCCCTGCGGCGGCTGGCCGAACAGGCCGTGCGCAACAGCGGTCCTTACAGCGACAATACCTCGGCGGCCGGCCTGCGCTGGCTGGGCTGACCGATCAGGCCGCACAACGTCCGACGCCGCGAGGTTTCTATGCAACGTCCCAGTGCGCGCAGCCCCGATGAGCTGCGCCAGATCCGATTCGAAACGGGCTACACCCGGCATGCCGAAGGGTCGGTGCTCGCAGTCTCCGGCGACACGCGCGTGCTCTGCACGGCCAGTGTCGAGGAAGGCGTGCCGTCGTTCCTTCGCGGCAAGTCGCAGGGATGGATCACGGCCGAGTACGGCATGCTTCCCCGCGCTACGCACACCCGCAGCGCACGCGAGGCAGCACAGGGCCGGCAGTCCGGCCGTACGCAGGAAATACAGCGGCTGATCGGCCGGTCGTTGCGTGCCACAATCGATCTCAAGGCGCTTGGCGAGATGACGGTTACGCTCGACTGCGACGTCCTGCAGGCTGACGGCGGAACGCGCACTGCTGCGATTTCGGGCAGCTGGGTTGCCCTCGTCCTCGCGATCGATCGGCTGGTCCGCGCAGGCAGCCTGCGCCGCAATCCGTTGCACGGCCAGGTCGCCGCGGTTTCCGTTGGCATCTATCGCGGTGTGCCGGTGCTCGACCTGGACTACGCTGAGGATGGCGAAGCCGAGACCGACATGAACGTCGTCATGAACGATGCCGGCGCCTTCATCGAAATCCAGGGCACCGCCGAAGGCCATGCCTTCCAGCGTCAGGAGCTCGATCGCCTGCTCGACCTTGCCGCCGCCGGTGTACGTGGGATCATGCAGGCGCAGACGGCTGCTGTGGACACCTGGCGGGCGACTGCCCGCTGACACTGCGATGATCAGGCGCATGGTTCTCGCCACTGGCAACGCCGGAAAGGCGCGCGAGATCCAGGCGATACTGGGCGCGGGCTACGAGGTGCTGCTGCAATCAGCTCTCGGCGTCGAGTCGGTCGAGGAGACCGGCCTGACCTTCGAGGAGAACGCGCTGCTGAAGGCGCGGTATGCCTCGGCTGCGACCGGGCTGCCTGCGCTTGCCGACGATTCCGGCCTGGAGGTCGATGCCCTGCAGGGCGCACCGGGTGTCCGATCGGCACGCTACGCCGGTGCCGACGCCACCGACGGACAGAACGTCCAGCGACTGCTTGATGCCATGGCCGCGGTACCTGACGGTCACCGGCAGGCCCGTTTCCGCTGCGCAGTTGCCTGGGTGCGATCCGCCGACGATCCCCAGCCGTTGCTCGCGACTGGCGCCTGGGAGGGCAGCATCGCCCACGAGCCCCGCGGGACGCTCGGTTTCGGTTACGACCCGGTTTTCATCGACCAGGAGTCCGGTTGCAGCGCGGCTGAGATGCCGCCCGGCCAGAAGAATCGCCTGAGCCATCGCGGCCAGGCGTTGCGTGCGCTGGTCGGGATGCTGGCGCCGTGGGGCTGAATGCCCCGGCGGGGCGGCGCAGACGCACCTTTATGCACAACGGCTCGTATTTCCGTACTCGGTTCGCACATTTATGGGTGTTTTTCGTGAGCTGACAGCAGAAAGATCGATAACTGACTGATAAAAAAGACTTTTACCGTCTTGCTTATTTCTTGACCAAAAACGCGGAAACGCCACGGAAACCGGGCGCTTTCGGCTCCCAGGTTCGGCTTTCCCCAGAGATATCCACATCTTCTGTGGATAAGGGCAGTCGCGCCGCCAAACTTGCCAGTGGGATGGCTGCTGGTTATCCTCTGCGCCCTTTTTCGTCCGCCAGGATTCCGCCAGGTTGACGCTGCCATGAAGCCCGAAATCCACCCCGCCTACCAGCAAATCAAGGTCACCTGCAGCTGCGGCAACGAGTTCCTGACGCGCTCGACGCTGAAGGAAGACCTGCACATCGAGGTCTGCTCCGCGTGCCATCCGTTCTACTCCGGCAAGCAGAAGCTGCTCGACACCGCCGGCCGCGTGGACAAGTTCCGCAAGAAGTACGCCCGCAAGAGCGCCTGACGCTCCGTCACCGGCCAGTTCATCGCCGGCATCATCTGCTCGATCGGCACTGCGTATCATCGCAGCGCCCTGTCACGTTTCCCGCTGCATTGCATGGCGGCGCCTTCGCGCGTTTCCTATAATGCGGCGCGCGTTAAAGGCAGTCGGGTAAAGCTGTATGAGTTCGAAGAAGTACCTCTTCACCGATCCCGAGACCGGAAAGTCCGTTGACTTGCCGGTGCTCAGCGGCACTGTCGGGCCCGAAGTCGTCGACATACGCGCCCTTTACGCGGAGAAGGGAGTCTTTACTTACGATCCCGGCTTCGGCTCGACCGCAAGTTGCGAGAGCAAGATCACCTACATCGACGGCGATCAGGGCGTCCTGATGTACCGTGGCTACCCGGTCGAGCAGCTCGCCGAGAAGAGCTCCTTCATGGAGGTCTGCTACCTGCTGCTGCATGGCGAGCTGCCGAAAAAGGAGCAGCTCGAGGGTTTCATCAAGACGATCACGACGCACACGATGATCAACGAAACCATCCTGCGTCTGTTCAACGGCTTCCACTACGACGCGCATCCGATGGCGATGGTGGCTGGTGTCGTCGGCTCGATGTCGGCGTTCTACCACGACACCACCGACATCATGAATCCGCGCCACCGCGACATCTTCGCCCACCGCATCATCGCCAAACTGCCGACGATCGCGGCGGCTGCCTACAAGCACACGGTCGGACAGCCGTTCACCTATCCGCGCAACGACCTCGACTACTGCTCGAACATGATGCACATGTTCTTCGCCGTCCCGGCGGAGAAGTACAACATCAACCCGGTGGCTGCGCAGGCACTGGACCTGCTGTTCATCCTGCATGCGGACCACGAGCAGAACTGCAGCACTTCCACGGTCCGGCTCGCCGGCAGCTCGCAAACGAATCCGTATTCGGCGATCGCGGCCGGCATCTCCGCCCTGTGGGGACCGGCCCATGGCGGTGCCAACGAGGCTGTACTGCAGATGCTCGAACAGATCCGCACAGCCGACAAGATTCCGCAGTTCGTCGCTCGCGCCAAGGACAAGAAGGACAACTTCCGCCTGATGGGCTTCGGCCATCGTGTCTACAAGAATTACGATCCGCGCGCGAAGATCATCCGGTCGATGACACACAAGGTTCTCGAGCAGCTCGGCAAGAACGATCCGCTGCTGGATGTTGCCATGCGGCTCGAGGAGATAGCGCTGAAGGACAGCTACTTCGTCGAGAAGAAGCTCTATCCGAACGTCGATTTCTACTCCGGCATCATCTACAGGGCGCTGGGCATTCCGACGTCCATGTTAACCGTGATGTTCGCGATCGGCCGCACCGTCGGCTGGTGCGCGCACTGGCGCGAGATGATTGCCGATCCGGAAACTCGCATCGGCAGGCCGCGCCAGCTCTATACGGGCCCTGCTTTCCGCGACTACGTGGCCGTCGAGAAGCGCTGAGCGTTACGTCGACGGGTCGCCGGCAACCAGCGCTTCCACGTCCTTCGTCGTCGCACGTCGTTCCGGCCGCCCGTCGATCGTTGACAGCGGCGCATTGCCCCGGCCGCGTTCGGGAAACACGGTCACGGTGAAATCGAACTCCCCGTCGCTGAAGCGGTAGCCGGGATACAGATCCGCCGTGTCCCGTCGCGTGCGCAGGCGGTGAACCCAGGGCCGGTTGGCGAGGCCGAGCCCGTCGAGTACCGCGCCGACCGCCTCGGCACTGTCGCTGAACGCGTGCAAGTCGATGCTGCTCCAGTCGCTTGCGCTGCCGGCCAGCACTGGTCCGACGAGCTTCGCGTCGAACTGGTGCAGCTCGCGCATCATCCGCAGCGCGGCGTTGCGAAGCTCACGGATCAGCACGTCGTGTTCATCGCCGCGAAAGATGCGATTGCGCTCGCTCATCGCAGCAGCCACTTCTTCGTTGCTCGGCAGCGCGCCGCTATCTTCGAGCCCGAGGCGTTCGCCCGCCTTCGTTTTCGCGGCGCGGAAGTCCTTGAGGCCGTGCTCCTGAATCATGCGCGCTGCTTCGTTCGCGATCGCGCTGCGACGATGATCAGGGCGGGATTGATTGCGTCTCGGCACGGTGTGTCAAAACAGTTCGACGGCTTCATCGGCCTGAAACACGCCCCCAGATGCAGCCTCGTCGGCTGCGGCGGCGTTCATCACTTCGATGTCGGACAGCCGGAAGTATTCGAAAACCGCAGATGGATCGCCCGCGCCGGCAAGTTGACCAGTCGCAGGCACGATGCGCGCGGCGACCAGTCCCGCGGGCTGGCGCAACGGAGTCTCAGGCGTACTGCGCAGGGCACGGGCCATGAAGCTCTTCCACATGGGCAGCGCGGTCTGGCCGCCTTCCTCGCGGTCGCCCAGCGAGCGCTCCTGGTCGAATCCCACCCAGGCCGTCGCTACGAGCGCACCATTGAAGCCGCTGAACCAGGCGTCGCGCCGTTCGTTCGACGTGCCGGTCTTGCCGGCGATATCGCGCCTGCCGAGTTCCCGCGCGCGACGACCGGTGCCACGCTCGATCACGTCCCGCATCATGTCGTACATCATGAACGCGTTTTCTTCGCTGATGACGCGCATCCCAAGCCGGACACTGCGAAAAAAGGCGGGTGCCTCCGCGATGCCGGGTCGCCAGCTTTCACCATGCGCCAGCATCTCCTGCACGCTGCCGTAGTCGGGCACTTCATCGACGCTGGCCGGAGGCGGTGGCGCGCTGTCGAGTGGCGAGCCCTGTTGCAGGGTGCCGCTCTCCACTGCAAAAACGCGCGCATCAGCGCTGCCCTGAGAGACTCCGCCGACCGGCGCGGACCGCTCGCAGCTGCGGCAGGCGCGGAAAGGTTCGGCCTGGAACACCGTTCTGCCGCCTGAATCGACGATCCGGTCAATGAAGTAATGCTCGACCCGGCGGCCGCCGTTGGCGAATACCGCGTATCCCGCTGCAACGTCCCAGGGAGATGCGCCGCCACTGCCCAGGGCGAGTGACAGATTCGGCGGCAATGCCTCGTTGTCGAAGCCGAAGGCGCGAATATGCCGGGTTGCGGCCTCGATGCCGGTGCCCATCAGGATGCGGACCGAAACGAGGTTCAACGATTTGACCAGGGCTTCGCGCATGCGCGTGGGCCCGCTGAATTCGCGGGAATAGTTCTCCGGCCGCCAGGTGTCCTCCATGTCGGCATCGCCGAAGACGAGCGGCGCATCGTTGATGATGCTGGCCGGAGTAAAGCCGCTGTCCAGGCCGGCGGAGTAGACGAAAGGCTTGAATGACGAACCGGGCTGGCGCCGCGCCTGGACCGCGCGGTTGAAGCTGCCGGAATAGAAGTCAAAGCCCCCGGTCAGTGCGACTGTGGCGCCGTCTGCAGGGTCCAGAGCGGTAAAGGCGCCCTCGACTTCGGGAACCTGGGCGAGGAGCCAGCCGCGATTCACCGTTTTCAGCAAAAAGACGAGATCGCCGACCGCCAGCTGTTCCGCCACGTTGCGAGGTGCCGGGCCCACGGCGTCGTCCGTCTGGAATCGCCGCCACTTCAACCCGGACCAGGGAACCGTGACCTCGCCCACCTCCCGGACGTAAAAGCTGGCCGAGTCATCCTTGCCGAGGGCGAGCACGACAGCAGGTCGCAGGTCCTCGTTTCCGGGCTGCTTCGTCAGCAGCGCCTCGAGAGCCTGGTTGCGCGCCGGTCCCGGCGCCGGCCCGATCCCATCGAGTAAACCGCGTTCGCGTGGGCCGCGGAAACCATGTCGGCGGTCATATTCGTATAACGCAGTCGCCAATGCGGTATTGGCTGCATGCTGCAGCCGGCTGTCGACGGTCGTCACGACGGTAAAGCCGTCCGTGTAGGCGCCGTCGCCGAATCGTCGCACCATCTCCGCGCGAACCATCTCGGCGATGTACGGGGCCTCGATCTCGACCTTCGGCCCGTGCAGCCTGGCCTGCAGCGGTGTCGCAACCGCCGCTTCGAACTGCGCCTGGTCGATGTAACCGAGCGCCCGCATGCGGCCGAGAACATAGGCCCGACGCTGCATTGCCCGCGCCGGCCCACTCACCGGGTTCAGCTGCGATGGCGCTTTCGGGATCGCCGCGATGGTTGCCGCCTCGGCCACGTTGAGTTCGGCCAGGGTCTTGCCGAAGTAAACCTCCGCCGCTGCCGCTACGCCATAGGCGCGCTGCCCGAGGAATATCTTGTTGAGGTAAAGCGCCAGTATTTCGGGCTTGCTGAACGTCTGCTCGATCTGCACGGCGAGGAAGAGCTCTTTCGCCTTGCGAACGAAACTGCGCTCGGGCGTCAGGAAATAGGCGCGCGCAAGCTGCTGGGTAATGGTGCTTCCGCCCTGGGTGCGCTCGCCGGTGACGAGGAAGTTCAGCCCGGCGCGCAGGATGCCCTGCCAGTCGAACCCAGGATGATCGAAGAATCGATCGTCCTCTGCGGCCAGGAACGACTTGACGACGACATCCGGGATTTCCTCGAAGCGGACCGGCATGCGCCGCTGCTCCCCGAGCTGCGCCATCAATCGCCCGTCGCGGCTGTAGACCCGCAGCGGGGTCTGCAATGGCACTGCCCGGATGGTGTTTGCGGACGGCAGGCCGGGCGCCAGGAAGTAATAGACACCTGCAGCCACTGAGGCGACGAACAGGAAAATGGTAAATGCGAGAGCAGCGACCGCGGTGCCCCAGCGAGGTACGAACTGCATCGCACAATTCCGCGGTGATTCCTTGCCTCAGGCTCGGCGATTATGCATCCTGTGCCGTGTTTTTTGGGCAAACTCACCGCAAGATTAGGACAAAAAGCCACCGGTATACGGGTCTCGGTCGAGTCGTTGCGAAAGCGACGCGGAAAATCGATCGAAACCTTAGGATAGCGGGGTTGCCAGTGTCGGCTCGTTCCCCGAGCGAGGACCGACGACGCCTGCCGCCAGGCACCATCCCCGGTCTGCTGCTGACGTCGCCCATCATTACGTGAGCCGTATCACGCTGGTTTCTAACCATTCTAATATATGTTTAAATTTAGTTTCTCACGTTGGCCCCGACGAACTTCGTGCAAGTTGCCGGGATAGAAGGGAAAAGACGTGCTGTTTTCGTCGCGATCCCAGCCAGTGATCGGGCTCGACATAGCGACTTCCTCAATCAAACTGATTGAGCTGTCGGGTACCCTTCAGAACTGTCGGGCCGAGTGCTACGCGGCGGAAGCCACGCCGCCGAATTCCATCAATGAAAAGACCATCGTCGATCCCGCAGCGGTCGGCGAGGCGATCCGTCGCGCAGTCAAGCGCGCGAACATCAGCACACGCGAAGTCGCCATCGCGATCAGCGGCGATGCTGCGATCACCAAGGTGATCCAGCTGCCGAAGGTGCTGACTGGCAACCAGCTCGAGCAACAGGTCGAGGTGCAGGCCGACCAGTACATCCCCTTCCCGATGGAAGAGGTGAGTTACGACTTCGAGGAGCTCGGGCCGTCGAAGAACGATCCCGACATGCAGGACGTGCTGCTCGTCGCGACCCGCACGGAAAACGTGGACCAGCGTCGCGCGGCCGTCGAAGCCGCCGGCCTGATACCGCGGGTTGTCGACGTCGAGCCTTTCGCGCTGGAAGCTGCCTGCCAGCTCATGATGCACCAGATGCCGGACGGCGGTATGGGGCACCTGATCGCCATAGTCGATTTCGGCGCGAGCAATACGACTTTCAGCGTCCTGCGCGACATGCGGGTCAACTACACGCGCGACTTCTCCTTCGGCGGGCAGCAGCTCACCGAGGAAATCATGCGTACCTACGGGCTTTCGCTGGAGGACGCTGGCCGCGCCAAGAAAGAAGGCGGCCTGCCGAGCAACTACGGACCCGAGGTGCTCGAGCCCTTCATCGACGACATGACCCAGCAGGTCAGCCGTTCGCTGCAGTTCTTCCTTGCCTCCGTCGGCGGTTTGGCCCAGCCCGACCAGATCCTCGTCTGCGGCGGCTGCGCGAATATTCCCGGCGTTGCCGACGTGATCTCGAGCAAGGTCGGCATCCCGACGGAGATCGGTGATCCTCTCGGCCAGGTGAAGATTTCCTCCAGGGCCAAGGGGCAGGGCGTGCGCAAGGACTCGACCGCTCTCCTGACCGCCTGCGGTCTCGCGCTACGGAGCTTCGGCTGACATGCCACGCATAAACCTCCTGCCACATCGTGCGGAAGGCCGTGCGCGCCGGCGCAACCAGTTCTTCATGGGCCTGGGCGGCTCGCTTGTCGGCGCGCTGGTCACCGTCGGCATCGCGACCTGGATCATGAGCGCGATGGTCGACAATCAGAACGACCGTAACGAAATTCTGAAGACAGAGATCGAGATGCTCGACAAGCGCATCACCGAGATCATCGACCTCGAGGCCAAGAAGGAAAGCCTGCTGATGCGCATGGAGATCATCGACAAGCTCCAGCGCTCGCGCCCGGAAATAGTCCATGTTTTCGATCAGCTGGTGCGTACGCTGCCGGATGGCGTCAACCTGACATCCATCAAGCAGAACGGCACTCAGTTGCAGATCAAGGGCGCGGCTGAGTCGAACACGCGTGTGTCCGCGTTCATGCGCAACATCGACAAGTCGGATTGGCTCAAGGACCCTGACCTCGAGGTGGTCCAGGTCAAGACCATTAAGGGCCGGGCCGAGGCGCAGGGTCCGCGCACCAGCGAATTCACGGTCCTTGCCCGCCAAGTCAGCGTCGCGTCCGAGGGCGAAGAGGGGGCCGCGCGGTGAACTTTCTCCAGCAGCTGCGGCAGCTCGACTTCAACGACATAGGCCGTTGGCCGCCCGTATTCCATATTTTCTTCGTCGGCCTGTGCTTTGCGATTGCGGCCGTGGCGGGTGTTTACTTCCTCGTATACCAGAGCCACATGCCGCGCCTTGAAAAGTTGGAGCGGGAAGAGAAGGAATTGCGCTCGACCTTCGAGGAAAAGCAGAAGAAGGCCGCTAATTTCACCGCCTACAAGGCGCAGCTTGCCGAGATCGAACGTTCCTTCGGTACGATGCTCCGTCAGCTGCCCGGCAAGACCGAGATTCCGAACCTTCTCATTGACATTTCCCAGACCGGACTTGGCGCTGGTCTAGAGGAAGAGCTGTTCCAGCCGCTGGGCGAGGAACGACAGGACTTCTACGCAGAGAAGCCGATCAAGATCCGGCTCAAGGGCGCCTATCACGAGTTCGGCCGGTTCGTGAGCGACATCGCTGCCCTGCCGCGCATCGTGACCCTGCACGACATCGAAATCGGGCCGGCCACCAAGGAATCGACCGGTGAGGACCTCGTCCTCAACGTCACTGCCAAGACGTACCGCTATCTCGACGAGAGCGAAGTCAGCTCGGCTGCCGAGGAAAAGGACCCGAAGGCCAGGAAGGGCAAGGCGAAGAAACCGCCTGCCAAGAAGACGTGAGCCGGTGGGTAAGGTCATGATCCTGCATCGACATCACATCCTTCGCTGCCTCCTGATCATGGCGCTCGGCCTTGGCGTCACCGCCTGTGGTGGCGCCGACGCGGAGCTCGACGCGTATCTCAACATGGTCAAGGCCAGGGGGGGCGGCCGCATCGAGCCGCTGCCGCAGATCAAGCCCTACGAGACTTTCGCCTACGAAGCGCAGACGCTTCGCTCTCCGTTCCAGGCGGACTCACCGCGAGGCCGTGCCAACGCCGGCCCGCGTCCGGAGGCCAACCGTCCGAAGGAATACCTCGAGCAGTTTCCGCTGGACACCCTGGCGATGGTGGGAACGCTGCAGCGGGGGGGCAATCGCTACGGCCTGCTGCAGACCCAGGACGGGCTCGTGCATCGGGTCTTGTCGGGTAACTACGTCGGTCAGAACGACGGCCGCGTTGTCGCCGTGACCGAGGGCGAAGTTCAGTTAGAGGAGCTGGTGCCGGATGGCATCGGCGGGTTTTACAAGCGGTCGGCAGCCATCGGGCTGTCCGACTGACAGCGCCACCAGGCGAGCGTGGGAGTGAGTGACGATGTTTATGGCCAGCCCAGCTGAACTCTTCAAGGCCGGCGCCCTGCGACGGGTGCTAGTGGCCCTGCTGGTCGCCTTCGCGGCCTGCACGGCCCAGGCGCAATCGACGCCGCTGCAGTTGCAGGACATACAGGTGCAGATACTGCCGGGCAACCAGGTCCAGCTCGAACTGAAGCTTTCCGGCGACGCAGGCGAGCCGCTTAGCTTCAGCATCGAGAATCCCGCGCGGATCGCGGTGGATCTCCCCAACACGACCATCGCACTTCCGTCCCGCCGCAAGGACCTCGGTGTAGGCGCGTTGACCACGGTGCTGGTAGCCGAGTCATCCGGTCGCACCCGTGTCGTGCTGAATCTTTCGACGATGGTGCCCTACGAAACCCGCGTCGCGGGAAGCAGCGTATTCGTGACTCTGGCGAGCCCCGGCGCTACCGCGGCACCGATGGCAACAGCTGCGCTGGCGCCGGCCGCGGCCGCTCCCGGCGGGCGCAGTATCCGCGGTGTCGACTTCCGCCGCGGCGACAAAGGCAGCGGCCGGGTCGTCGTCAGCCTGTCAGATGCAGGGATTCCGGCCGACGTGCGCAAGGAGGGCGGCAAGGTTGTCGCGACCTTCAGGGGCGCCAGCATTCCCGACGCCATGCTGAAGCGACTGGATGTCACCGACTTCGCAACCCCGGTCGACACGATCGACGTCACCCGCTCGGGTCGGGATACACGCATCGTGATTTCCGCCCGCGGTTCCTGGGATGAACTGGCCTACCAGTCCGACCAGGTGTTCACGGTCGAGGTGCAGCCGATCGTGAAGGCCCCAGCAGCCGAAAAATCGACGCTGTTCAGCTCGGACAAGCAGTACAGCGGCGAACGGCTGACATTGAACTTCCAGGACATCGAGACCCGCGCGGTTCTCCAGCTGCTCGCAGACGTCAGCGGCCGCAACATCGTGGTGTCGGATACCGTCGATGGGAACGTCACGCTTCGTTTGCAGAGCGTTCCCTGGGACCAGGCGCTCGACATCGTCCTTGCCACCAAGGGGCTCGACAAGCGCCAGAACGGCAACGTCATGATCGTCGCCCCGGCGGAAGAGATCGCCATGCGCGAGAAGGCTGACCTCGAGGCACGCAAGGAAATCCAGGAGCTCGAGCAGCTGGTTTCGGAGTACCTGCAGGTCAATTACGCCAAGGCTTCCGACCTTGCCGAGCTGATGAAAGGCAAGGACAAGAACGCGCTGCTCTCCGAGCGCGGATCCGTCGGTATCGACGAGCGCACCAACACGCTGCTCGTGCAGGACACGCCCGATCGCGTCAACGCCATCCGCCGCCTCGTGACAGCTCTCGACATCCCTGTCCGCCAGGTGCTGATCGAGTCGCGCATCGTGGTGGTGCGTGACGACTTCAGCCGCGACCTTGGCGTGCGCTGGGGCGTGACAGCCGTGTCCGACTCGAGCGACGGCCTCGTGGCCGTGAGCGGCAGCGGCGATGGCACGGGCACGATCGTCGACTCGGCAGTCGAAAACATCAACAACAACGGCACGCCGTTCCCGGTGGAGCTGCCTGAACTGAACGACCGTTACCAGGTGAACCTGCCGGTTGGGAATCCGGCCGGTCGGCTGGCTGTCGCGCTGCTGCAGGACGATTTCCTGGTCGATCTCGAACTCTCGGCGTTGCAGGCCGAGGGTCGCGGCGAGGTGATTTCCTCACCCCGCGTGATCACGGCGAACCAGAAGCAAGCTTCGATCCGCCAGGGCGTGGAAATCCCCTACCAGGAAGCTGCGTCGAGCGGCGCGACCACGACCCAGTTCAAGGAGGCCGTGCTGTCGCTGACTGTGACGCCGCAGATCACGCCTGACGATCGCATCATCATCGATCTCCTCGTGACGAAGGACAGCGTGGGCGAGGTGATCAGCAACGAGCGCGGTGGCGAGGTGCCGTCGATCGACACGCGTTCGGTCGAGACCCAGGTGCTGGTCAACAATGGCCAGACCGTGGTGCTCGGCGGCATCTACGAGACCGAGCAGGGCGAGGATTACCGCAAGGTACCGATCCTCGGCGATATTCCCGGGTTGGGCTACCTGTTCCGTTCGACGAAGCGTACGTCGAACAAGTCCGAGCTCCTGATTTTCGTGACGCCAAAAATACTCAAAGAAGGCGCGAGCATTTACTGAGGCGAGTCCCCAGGGGGGACCGGGCAGAGGAAATGGAAGTCATGAAGAACTTGCGTAGTCTTTGCGTAATGGCGGCCGCTCTCGTTCTGGCTTCCTGTGGTGGCAGCAACACCATCACGGACCCGGGCGGCGGCGGCGGCGGCGGTGGCGGCGGCGGCGCCGTGCAACTCGGCAGCGGCATCCCGCCGGGCTTCAACGCCGGCACACTCGATATCGCCGCCACGAACCTCGCGGCTGGCGGCAGCACGTCCATCAGCGCTTCGCTCGTAGCCGACAACGCCCTCTACACCGCCGCGCAGGTGTCGGTGACCTTCTCATCGCCCTGTATCGCGCTCGGCTCGGCGACCATCACGAGCCCGGTCGTCACCGCGACCGGCATAGCCCAGACCAACTACGTGGCCAACGGCTGCAGTGGCGCCGACGTCGTCACGGCAACGGCCACCGTCGATGGCAACACCCTGACGGCCACCGGCACAATCACCGTGGCCTCGGCGCCAGTCGGATCGATCCAGTTCATTTCCGCGACGCCGAACAAGATCGGACTGCAGGGCACCGGCGGTGTCGGCCTGCCCGAGACGTCGACCGTCATTTTCCGCGTCATAGACTCGAGCGGTGGTGCGGTGGCCGGCGAGGACGTGACATTCACCCTCAGCACTTCGGTTGGCGGCATGACCTTCACGCCGGCGACGGCGACCAGCGGCCTGGACGGTCGGGTGCAGACCGTGGTGCAGGCGGGTACGGCGCCCACGACCGTGCGGGTGACCGCGACGGTGGATTCCACCAGCACCGCGACCCAGTCGAGCAATCTCATCGTTACGACCGGTTTGCCGGATGCGGACAGCTTCTCCATTGCCGTCCAGTGCTCGAATGTCGAGGCGTTGGTCCAGGATGGCGTACAGGTGCCCGTGACAGTGCGGCTATCTGACCGCTTCCAGAATCCGGTACCGGACGGGACCGCGGTGACGTTCAATGCCGAGGGTGGCAACATCCTCAGTGGCTGTTCGACCACGACGACGACCGGCGCCAGCGCGGAATCCGGCATCTGCACGGTCAACTGGACGAGTACCAATCCGCGTCCCTCGAACGGGCGGGTGACCGTTCTCGCAACCGCGATCGGCGAGGAAAGCTCGACCGACCAGAACACGAACGGCTTTTTCAACGACGGCGAGCCGTTCGTCGATCTACCTGAATTCTTCCGTGACGACGACGAGAACGGCATCTACGACCTCGGCGAGTATTTCTACGACTTCAACAACAACTTCACCCGCGACGCGGGAGACGGCGAGTACAGCGGCCTGCTCTGCAACGGCCCGGGTGCCGCGCCAGGTCAGGGCCAGTGCTCCGTGGACAACACAGTCGGCATCGGCGCCAGCGTCACCATCACCCTGTCCGGGAGTACGGCGTTCATCTCCGACAATAGCGGCGACGGCACGTACGATCTGACTGTGGGTGAGACGCTTGCGCTGATCACGGTCGGCGACGAGAACGGGAATCCCATGCCCGCTGGCACGACCATTGAGGCGGAGACGACCAATGGCAGCCTCGTAGGCCCCACGGACTACACGGTGCCATGCAGCTTCGCGGCCTCGCCTACGACCTACCCCTTCTTCTTCGAGGCAGACAACACGCCATCGACCGGAATTCTGTTCATCACTGTCACGACCCCCGGCGGACTCATCTCGGGCCACAACGCCACCGTCGTCGACTGACGTCGCAGGCCATGCCTGTTGCCTGCCGGCCTCCTTCGGCAGGCCGATGCGTTTCTGGAGCAGGCGATTTCCACGCCGCTAGAATGAGCGCATGGACGCGAAGCCCAGCATCTTCCTGATCGGCCCGATGGGCGCCGGCAAGTCGGCCGTGGGCCGCAAGCTTGCCGAGGAGCTGGGCCTGCAGTTCATCGACAGCGACGAGGCCATCGAGGAGCGCACGGGGGTCGACATTCCCTACATCTTCGAGCGCGAGGGCGAGTCGGGTTTTCGTGCGCGCGAGCGGCACGTTATCGACGAGCTGAGCCGGTTGCCGGGCATCGTGCTAGCAACCGGTGGCGGGGCGGCACAGGACCCCGCTACGCGCGAGGTGCTCGGCCAGCGCGGCAAGGTGGTCTACCTGCACGCGTCCGTGGATCAGCAGTTGCGGCGGACCCGTGGCGGCCGTGAGCGGCCGATGCTCAAGTCCGGCGATCCACGGGAGGTGCTGACGGCTCTCATGGCCGTGCGCGATCCGCAGTACCGGCAGATTGCCGACGTCATCGTCGAGACCGACGGCCGGCGCGTCGCGGCCGTGACCCGCGAGATCCGCCGCCGGTTGTCCGAAATGAAGCCCGGTTGAGCCCGGCGCGCGGATTCGAGGAAAGCGGGTGGGGGTCTTTTGTTCGGGGAAGTCTTACTCACAAAAGACCCCCACCCGCTTTCCTCGAATCCGCGTCCGCGCTCAGCTGACCCTATAATTCGCCGCATGTTGACGATTACCGTCGATCTCGGCGCCCGCGGCTATCCGATCTTCATTGGTAGCGGACTGCTCGGCCGTCCGGGCCTGCTCGACACGCATCTGCGCGGGCGCGATGCATTGATCGTCACCAATACCACCGTAGGGCCGCTGTACCTCGGCCGGCTGCGGGCCGGGCTGGGCCGCGGACGGGTCGAGACCGTCGAGCTGCCCGATGGCGAGGAGCACAAGCAGCTCGATACGACGGCGCTGGTGCTCGATGCGCTGGTCGGCGGGCGGTTCGGGCGCGACAGCGTCGTAATCGCGCTCGGCGGTGGCGTCATCGGCGATCTCGCCGGGTTCGCTGCGGCGATCTACCAGCGCGGGATCGATTTCATCCAGGTGCCCACGACGCTGCTGGCCCAGGTCGACTCGTCTGTCGGCGGCAAGACCGGCGTCAACCACCCGGGGGGCAAGAATCTGGTGGGAGCGTTCCACCAGCCCATCTGCGTCGTCTCCGACTCCGAGACGCTGCATACCCTGCCGCCACGGGAACTGTCGGCCGGGCTCGCCGAGGTCGTCAAGTACGGCCTCATCGCCGACGGGCAGTTTCTCAAGTGGCTGGAGGAGCACGCGGAGTCGCTGCTCGCACAGGACACGACCGCGCTGCATCACGCCATACGCCGGTCCTGCGAACTGAAAGCCGAAGTCGTGGCGGGTGATGAGCGCGAGCACGGTCGCCGCGCGATACTCAATCTGGGCCATACCTTCGGCCACGCCATCGAGAACGCCGCTGGTTACGGCCAGTGGCTGCATGGCGAGGCTGTCGCGGCCGGCATGTGCATGGCCGCGCGGTTCTCGCAGCGGCTGGGCTGGCTCAAGGCCGCCGACGTCGGTCGGGTCGAGCAGTTGTTGAAACGTTTCCGCCTGCCGACCAGGCCACCGCGCATCACGCCGGAGAATTTCATGAAGGCCATGGCGATGGACAAGAAGGTCCTCGCTGGGCAGATCCGCCTCGTGCTGCTGCCGGTCCTGGGCAATGCCCGCGTTACGGCCGATTACCCGCCGCAGGAGCTGCAGGAATTCGTGCGTGCCGAGCTCGAGGCGGCGAAGTAACGCTGTCCGCCGCACCGTTGCGGCTGCCGGCATGGCCGGTGGGCTTGCGCCTTATGCGGCCGACGATTCCTGCAGTCGCGGGCGTCGGCACCCGGAGCAGCTGCACGGCTACCGCAGCCAGTTCCAGCGCGACCGCGACCGGATCCTGCATTCGGCTGCCTTTCGCCGGCTCGTCTACAAGACCCAGGTCTTCGTCAATCACGAAGGCGATCTCTATCGCACCAGGCTCACCCACTCGCTGGAGGTTGCGCAGATCGGGCGCACCGTCGCGGGCAACCTCGGCCTGAACGAGACACTCACGGAGGCCATCTGCCTCGCCCACGATCTCGGGCACACGCCGTTCGGCCATGCCGGGCAGGATGCGCTGAATCGCCGCATGCGCCCGTACGGCGGTTTCGAACACAACCTCCAGTCGCTGCGCGTGGTCGACCAGCTCGAGGACCGCTATCTCGCGTTCTCCGGGCTGAATCTCACCTACGAAACGCGCGAAGGCATCCTCAAGCACTGTTCGAGGACTGCCGCGCGCCAGCTCGGCGATCTCGGTCAGCGCTTCCTGCGGCGCCAGCAGCCCGGCCTCGAGGCGCAGCTGGCGAACATCGCGGACGAAGTTGCCTACAACAATCATGACGTCGACGACGGCTTGCGCGCGGGCTTGCTGACAGTCGCCGAGCTTGCGGATATCGCGCTGTTCGGTCGTCACTACCGCGCCGTGAAGAAACAGGCCGGGTGCCGCCGTCGGCATATGGGCGACCGTGTGCTGATACACGAAACGGTGCGGCGCATGATCAACCAGGTCGTAAGCGATCTGATCGAGACGTCGCGAGCGAACCTGCGCGCTGCAGCACCCGCGAGTATCGAGGAGGTACGCGCACGTCGCTTGCCGCTGGTAGCGCTCAGCAGCGAGACCCGGAGCGAGCACCTGGAGCTCAAGCGCTTCCTCCGCCGACGGCTCTATCGCCATGAACGCGTAATGACCGTCAACCGCCGCGCCCAGGAGATCCTGGCAGCGCTGTTCGATCTCTACATGGCTGATCCGGCGGCAATGCCGGCAGAGCACCGCGACCGCGCTCGTGCGGCTGCCCGAAAATCAGGCGCGGGCGGGCGTGCCCGGGCGGTAGCCGATTACCTGGCCGGCATGACCGACCGCTACGCCGTGTCAGCGTACCGCCGGCTGGTCGATCCTGCGCTGGACTGGTGAGGCCGGCGCCACTAGCATCTGCACCCCGGCCGACCGGGCCGGATTCACCCAGCTGACAGAGCGCCACCCCTCGTGCCCCCAGCCTCAGCCATCGAGAGACGCGATCGACTGATCTTCGCCATGGACGTGGCGGACCCGGCCGCTGCGCGTGCGCTCGCCGAAAAGCTCGGCGAATCGGTGCAGTTCTACAAGCTCGGCCTCGAGATGATGATGTCGGGCGGCTACTTCGAGCTGCTCGAGTGGTTCCGTTCCCGCGACAAGAAGATCTTTGCCGACCTCAAGTTCTTCGACGTGCCCGCTACCGTGGGTGCTGCTGTCCGCAACCTCGCCCGCCACGGCGTTACCTTTGCGACGGTGCACGGCAACCAGGGAATAATGGAAGCAGCTGCGAAGGCCAAGGGCGACGTGAAGATCCTGGCTGTTACCGTGCTGACGAGCCTTGATCGCGGCGACCTCGACGATCTCGGCTTTGCCTGCGACGTCGAGAAACTCGTTCTGTCGCGTGCCCGCCGTGCTTTCGAGGCGGGTTGCGACGGCATCGTGGCTTCGGGCCTCGAATTACCCGCAATTCGCCGCGCAGTGGACGGTCGGCTCCTGGTGGTGACGCCAGGCATCAGGCCTGTCGAGAACCGGCCCTCGGATGACCAGAAGCGCGTGGTGACGGTCGAACAGGCGTTCCGCGACGGCGCCGACTATATCGTCGTCGGCCGGCCGATCCGCGACGCCGCAGATCCGCGCGCCGCCGCCGAGGCCATACAATCAACCATTGCTGAAATATTCCCCACGTAGCAGCGGCGCCAGCCGCGACCCCAAGAAATAAAAAGGAGAAGAGGATGATTCTGCTCACAGGCGCTACCGGCAAGACCGGTGGCGAGACGGCGAAGGCCCTGGCCGCCCGCGGCGTGAAGGCCCGCGTTCTCGTTCGCGATCCTGCCAAGGGAGCGGCGCTTCAGGCATTGGGGCACGAGATCGCCGTTGGTGATGCGAGCGATGCGGCCAGCGTGAAAAAGGCACTCGCGGGCGTCGAACGCATCCTGATCCTCCTGCCGAACAGCCAGCAGCAGGAAGCCATGGAAAAGCAGCTCACCGACCTGGCGAAGCAGTCTGGCGTGAAGCATGTCGTGAAGATGTCCTCGATGGAGGCCATGGCCAGCGCGACCACGCCGATCCCGATGGCCCATTGGGCGGTCGAGGAGCACATTCGCCGCTCCGGGCTTGCCTGGACGATGGTGAAGCCGAACTTCTTCATGCAGAACCTGCTCGGCAGCGCCGGCTCGATCAAGGCCAACAAGTCGTTCTCCCTGCCGTTCGGCAACGGCCGGACTGCGATGATGGACGCCCGTGACATCGGTGCCGCGACCGCCGAGGTGCTGGCCGGCAAGGGTCACGAGAACCGCAGCTACGAGATCACCGGGCCCGAGTTGCTGACGTTCCACGAAGCAGCGGAGCGGTTCAGCGCGGCGCTCGGCACGAAGATCACCTATGTGCCGGCGGATCCGGCTGTCTTCATGGAGATCATGAAGAAAGTGCTGCCGAACGAGTGGCACCGCAATGCGGTCGGACAGCTCTTCCGCGAGATCGCTGAAGGCGGGCTGAACCACACGACTCAGGACTTCAGGAAGCTGACCGGCCGGGATCCGATCTCCCTCACCCAGTTCGTCCGCGACCACGCGCAGCTGTTCCAATAGACAGCCCGGTCAGCGCAGCTCCGGCTTGAGGTAGGGCCAGACGTTTTCGAGGATCCGCGGCTGGCCCTTGGCGTTCGGGTGGATGCCATCGGCCAGCATGAGCTTCGGGTTGAGAGCTACGCCGTCCATGATGAACGGGATGAGCGGAACCTTTTCCTCGCGAGCCAGTGCCGTGTACACCGCGGAGAACTCCCGGGTGTAACGCGGGCCGTAGTTCGGCGGCATGCGCAAACCGGCGAGCACGACACGCGCGCCCGCCGCCCGCGACAGGCGGATCATTTGTAACAAATTGTTTCGCATGACATGCAGCGGGGTGCCGCGCAGCCCGTCGTTGCCCCCGAGTTCGATCAGGACTACCGCTGGTTTGTGCACCTTCAGCGCGCGGGGAAGGCGCCCCAGACCGCCGGTCGTGGTGTCGCCGCTGGTGCTGGCGTTAACCACGCGATAACCGTACCCTTTTGCCGTCAGCCGGTTTTGCAGCAGCGTGACCCATCCTTGCCCGGGTTCCAGCCCGAATCCGGCACTCAGGCTGTCACCGACCACCAGCAGCGTCCGCGCCGGCGCGGACGCCGACGCATAAGTGGCGACAACCAGCGAGATCAACAGGATCAGTTTTGAGATGCAGGAACGCACGATGAACGGGGCTGTGCTGCGCACGGAAAACCTCGGCAAGCAGGTTAGCAGCCCGGAAGGTTCGCTGACTATCCTCGAGGGTGTCGAAATCTCCATCGCTGCCGGCGAGACCGTGGCGCTGGTCGGGCCCTCGGGTGCAGGCAAGACGACGTTGCTGGCGTTGCTGGCAGGCCTCGACTTGCCCAGCACCGGCCGCGTGTGGCTTTGCGGCGAGGATCTCACGGCACTCGACGAGGACGGCCGCGCGCGGCTCCGCGGCGAACGAGTCGGCTTCGTGTTCCAGTCCTTCCACCTGGTGCCGTCGTTGACCGCGCTGGAAAACGTCATGCTGCCGCTCGAACTCGCCGGAAACCGCAGCGCCGAGGCGAGCGCCCGCGAGGTTCTCGGCGCCGTCGGGCTGGACCATCGACTGGCCCACTACCCGAAGCAGCTCTCCGGCGGCGAGAAGCAGCGGGTGGCCATTGCCCGCGCGTTCGTCACGCGACCGCAGCTGCTGTTTGCTGATGAACCAACCGGCAATCTCGACACAGCCAGCGGCCAGCGCATCGCAGAGCTGCTGTTCGGCCTGAATCGCCAGGCGAAGACCACACTGGTGCTCGTGACCCACGAGCGCGCGCTCGCGGCGCGTTGCGATCGCGTGATAGAAATCGTCGCTGGCCGGATCGGGACTTGAGAACGCTCGCCTTTGCATTGCGAGGCCTGCTGCGTGACCTGCGCGGCGGCGAGCTCACGGTGCTGGTGGCCGCGATCGTTGTCGCGGTCACCGCCATCACCGCGGTCGGCTTTTTCACGGACCGCGTCGGTCGCGTGATCCGCCAGCAGGCCGGGGCGGCACTTGCCGGCGATCTGGTCGTCCGCTCACCCGTGCCGCTTCCCGGCGAGTTTCTCGACGAGGCGCGTGCGCTTGGGCTGCGGACCGCCGAGGCTGTGTCGTTCGCGAGCGTCGTCCTGACCGACGCGGAGGAGAGCTCGCTCGCTACGGTGGAGGGCGTGACCGCGGGCTTCCCCCTGCGCGGCGAAATCAAGATTTCGGAGCAGATGTTTGGTCGCACGGAGGCGACACGCGATGTTCCCGCGCTTGGCGAGGCCTGGGCCGAGGCGGGGCTGCTCGGCAAGCTGGGCGCGGAGGTTGGAACCGAAGTCGAGGTGGGCACGCGGCGGCTGCGCATCACCCGCGTGCTCGAGTACCAGCCGGACCAGAACCCCGGCTTCGCCAATCTCGCGCCATCCCTGCTCGTGAATATCGCCGAGGTGGCGCAGATGGACGTGCTGCGGCCGGGAAGCCGCGCCACGTTCCGCCAGCTCTTCGCGGGCGACGAGGACACCATCGAGAAGTTGCGTGACACCCTCAAGCCGAAATTGGGGAGCGATGCCGTCATCCGCGACCGGCGCGATGCCGGCGAACAGATCAACGCGGCGATAGAGCGCGCGCAGAGCTTCCTGTCGCTCGCTTCCCTGGTCACGATCGTCCTGGCGGCGGTTGCCACCGCCATGGCCGCGCGACTCTATGCCCTGCGCCACCTCGACACGGTAGCGCTGCTGAAGAGCATCGGTGGAACCCAGGGCTTTGTCGAGCGGGTATCGCTCATCCAGCTCCTCATGATCGTCGTCGGCACGACTGTCATCGGGTCGGCCATCGGATTCGCTGCGCAGGGCGTGCTTGCGGAATTGTCGCTGGGGCTCCTCGGTGTGGAGCTGCCGCCGCCCCGCGCGATGCCAGCATGGCTTGGAGCCCTCACGTCGAGCACGATTGTCGTCGGCTTCGCCCTCCCGCACCTCTGGGCCCTGCGGCGTACTCCGCCCATCCGCGTTCTTCGACGGGACCTGCCGCCACCCGCGCTCGCCACCTGGGTTACCTACACCGTGGCAGTCGGCGCTCTTGCCTGGATGATTTTCGCGATCGTCCGGAACCTGAAGCTCGTCGGGTTCATACTCGGTGGCCTCGGTGGCCTCGCCCTGGTGGCCGGCCTGGCGGGATTCCTGCTGGTGAGGCTGGTCTCGCGTTTTCGCGGCGCCGCCGGCGTTTCCTGGCGCTACGGCCTTGCCAACATCTCGCGGCGCGGCACGGAGAGCGTGGTGCAGATCGTGGGCTTCGGCCTGGGCCTCATGGTGCTGCTCCTTCTCACGATCGTGCGCACGGATCTGCTGTCGGAGTGGCGCCGCACGATTCCAACCGACGCACCGAACTACTTCCTGATCAACATCGACCCCGCCACCTGGGAGTCGATGCGCGCCTTCATCGAGGCAGAGATCGGCAGCAAGCCGCAGGCGTTGCCATTCCTGCGCGGTCGGCTGGCGGCGATCAACGGCAAGTCCACCGACGGCATGAAGCCGGAGAATCCGCAGGCGGCGAATTTCGTCCGTCGCGAGCAGAACCTCACCTGGGTCGCGCAGCTGCCGGAGAGCAACACCATCAAGTCCGGGGAGTGGTGGGGCGCCGACTACCGGGGTGAACCGCAACTTTCCCTCGACGATGAGGTGGCGCGCGCCGTCGGCATAGAAGTCGGGGATACCCTCACGTTCAACATCGGCGGCGAGGAGATCGCCATGCCGGTGACGAGCATCCGCACCATCGAGTGGGACTCGTTCGCGCCGAATTTCTACCTGGTGCTTTCCCCCGGGGTCGCCGAGGAGCTGCCGCAGACCTACATCGCGAGTTTCTACGTTCCGCCCGAGCGCCGGTTGCTGCTGAACAAGCTCGTGCGACGATTTCCCGGCGTAACGGTATTCGACCTGGAAGCGATACTGGGTCAGGTGCGAATGATCGTGGATCGTGCGTCGCAGGCCGTGCAGTACGTCTTCCTCTTCACCATCCTCGCCGGCGTGATGGTGCTGCTTGCCGCCGTGCAGGTAACGCGTGATGAGCGCCGGTTCGAGAGTGCGATCCTGCACGCGCTCGGCGCGGGGCGTCGGCAGATCCTCAACGGCGTGGCGGTGGAGTTCACGACGCTTGGCGCGCTTGCCGGCGTGCTGGCCGCGCTCGGTGCCTCGGCGATCGGTCTTCTGCTGGCCGAGCGCGTCTTCGACCTGGGCTTTCGCGTGAGTCCGATGCTCTGGCCTGCCGGCCTGTTGCTGGGCGGTCTGATCGTCGGCATCACCGGCACTCTGGCAACCCGCAAGGCAGTGAATGAGCCACCGGTGACCGTGCTGCGAGAGTCCATATAAGTTATTGGTTCCGCCTGTTGATGCGATACGAGCGATCAAATCAGCCACGCAGGCGGCGTGCGACCCGCCAATCGGGCGCAAGTCACGAGTTACTCGTGTAACTGGGCCTTCGCGTCAGAA